>OGCN01000002.1_pt1 | contig 430574 bp, 365 predicted proteins | sample 1570181 | NCBI WGS metagenome assembly OGCN01 (sample SAMEA4370584, study PRJEB24528) | human gut metagenome | reverse complement strand
CAGAACTGGCCTTGCCCCTATATCAGATGAGAGCGCCCATAATCAGGGCAAAAAACTAAAAATCTTAGAAATTCTTATCAGGCGAAACAGTGCTTCAAAATGCAAAAGAAATAGAAACACAAATAAAAAACTACTGATATGACGCAATGAAGTTGAAGAGTGTTTTTGTGAGGATGGTTCAGGAAATGGTGGTGTGTGGTGGTAAAGGTCTGGCAGTCAATGAAATGCAGAAAGGAGAGCATGGCATTCGCTAAAATGTGTGGATGCATGCGGTATATGAATATGAACAAAAAAGACAGTACAAAGCCTTCGATGGAAGAAATCTTAGCGATCAAAGATCAGAAGAAAAGGAACAAAGCATATAATCAATATGTGGAGAATATGACACCCAAAAGTAACTGTTTTGCAAATTGTGCAAAAGCTTTTTTGGTCGGTGGTCTGATCTGTACGCTCGGAGAGGGGTTGAATTCTTTTTATGAATATCTGGGAAACGAAAAAGAGTTGGCGGCTTTATACGGAACGATCACTTTGATTGCGATCAGTATAATTCTGACAGGACTTAATATTTATCAAAAGCTGGCACAGTTTGGCGGTGCAGGAAGTATCGTGCCGATCACGGGTTTTGCGAATTCTGTTGTGTCCCCGGCAATTGAGTTTCAGACAGAAGGTGAAGTTTTTGGCGTTGGCTGTAAGATTTTTACGATTGCAGGACCGGTTATTTTATATGGCATTGTAAGCTCGTGGTTTGTTGGCTTGATCTATTGGATCATGCATATGTAAGCTTGTACTTGACAGAATGATATGGTAAGATTTGAAAAAAGATCCGTAGTAACGAAAGAAAAGAGAAAAGCGATATGATAACATTACGATATCCTAAATATTATGAACAATTTGCCTGTATTGCAGGAGCGTGTGAAGATACCTGTTGTGCCGGATGGGAAATTGATATTGATGATGAAAGCTATCAAAAATATATGCAGATTCCGGGAGAATTCGGAGAAAAAATACGAGCAAATATCAGAGAATATGAAACCGATGATGAAGACGTATATGAAAGTCATGGATTCGTTTTAAAGGAAGACAGACGTTGTCCTTTTTTGAATCAGGACAATCTTTGTGAGATGATCCTGACACTTGGTGAAGAGGCGATCTGTGATGTCTGTGCGAATACGCCAAGAAACTTTTTTGAATATGATCATACAAGAGAGATTTCACTGAGCCCAAGCTGTGCCGAGGCAGGACGTTTGTTATTTGGTTCAGCCCAAAAGATTTCTTTTAGGGAAAAACAGATAGAGGAAGAGATTGACCTTGATGAAAGTAAAGAGGAACTTTTGATTGCAAACAATGTCCGCTATGCAAGAGATCATTCGATCTCTATTCTTCAGAATCGAACGTATCCGTTAGAACAGAGGATCGTTACCTTTCTATTTTATGCAAAAGAAGTGCAAGCTTGTATGAACGAAGAAGCGTATGATGCGATTCCTGAGATTGACTATCTTGCAATCTGTCAAAAAGCAGATGCTTTTTGCGAGCAGATTCAAAACGAAAAGAAAGCAGATCGAATGGCAGCCACAGAAGAAGCTTTTTCGTATTACCAAAAGAGAATGGAATCGTTTGGCGGGATGGAAAGTATTGATCGGGAATGGGAAGAAAACTTTGGAAAAGTAAAGGTTTGTTTTCAAAAAGATCAATCTTCTATAAATATAGAAAAGTCTTATCTGGAAGAAAAAGAAATATTCCTGCATGATTTACAAGAAAATAAAAGAGCATATGAACAGGAACACTGGATCGTATACAATGCATTTTTGTTTCTGATCCGTTGTCTGGATGATAATAATTTCTGGGGAAAAGCCCAGTGTATCACAGCCGCTTTTTTATTGGTGCAGGATATGGGTCTGTGCCGTTATTTAGAAAAGCAGCATACTTTTACCAAAGAAGACCGGGTAGATCTTACAAGGATCTATGCAAAAGAAGTAGAGCATTCGGAAGTAAATATTGAATATCTCGAAGATGAATTTTTATTTGAAGATATCTATACATTAGAAGAATTATGTAAACAGGTTTTATTATAAGAGTAAGGGAGAAAAAAGGATATGTTTTATATTGGAAATCATTTATCAGCATCTAAAGGATTTGCTGCAATGGGAAGAAAAGAAGTAGAACTGGGAGGCAATACATTTGCATTTTTTACCAGAAATCCAAGAGGAGGAAAAGCAAAAGCAATTGATGAAAAGGATATTGAAAAGTTCCTTACATATGCAAAAGAACACAATTTTGGAAAATTAGTTGCCCATGCACCCTATACAATGAATCTTTGTGCGGCAAAAGAAGATGTGCGTCGTTTTTCAAAAGAAATGTTTTTTGATGATATGAAGAGAATGGAATATGTTCCGGGAAATTATTATAATTTCCATCCGGGTTCTCATGTCGGACAGGGAGTGGAAAAAGGAATTGAATTGATCGCAGAAACGTTAAATGAAGCGTTGACAGCCGAGCAGTCTACGATCGTTTTATTAGAAACAATGGCAGGCAAAGGAAGCGAGGTCGGCAGAAACTTTGAAGAACTCCGTGAGATCATTGATCGTGTGGAATTATCAGAGAAGGTCGGTGTATGTTTTGATACCTGTCATACATGGGATGGCGGTTATGATATTGTCAACGATCTGGATGGTGTGTTGACCGAGTTTGATCGTGTGATCGGTCTGGATCGTCTTTGTGCGGTCCATTTTAATGATAGTATGAATCTGTTAGGAGCACATAAAGACAGACATCAAAAGATCGGTCAGGGAGAGATCGGGGCAGAAGCCATGAAGCGGATCGCCTGCCATCCGGCATTACAGGGCAAACCATTTATTTTAGAGACACCAAATGAAGATGACGGCTATGCAAAAGAGATTGCATTGATCCAATCATGGGTTGAGTAACGAGGTACGAAAATGGAAAGAAATGTTTCATTAGAAGAAATTACAGATGGGAAAAAATACCATAAAAACGATATGGTACGTTTAGGATGCAATGACTGTGATGGATGTAGTGCGTGCTGTCAGGGAATGGGAGAAAGTATTGTATTGGATCCATGGGATATTCATATGTTATCACAGAATTTGCAGCAAAGCTTTGAAGACATGATCGGCAATTCGATCGAATTGCATTCCGAACAGGGGATGATCCTTCCTCATTTGAAGCTGAGTGGAAAAGAAGAAAAATGCACGTTCTTAAATGAAGAAGGAAGGTGCTTGATCCATGCATTCCGACCGGGATTTTGCAGGTTGTTTCCACTTGGAAGATTATATGAAAAGGAAAGCTTTGTCTATATTTTACAAACGCAGGAGTGCCATAAAGAAAGACGAACCAAGGTCAAGATCACAAAGTGGCTTGGTATATCGAATCTGGATGCATATGAGAAGTTCGTATCCGATTGGCATTACTTTATTAGGGATTTTCAGCTTCTGGCGCAACGTATGCCCAAAGATCTTTTGAAACGCTGGGATATGTTCTTTTTACAGACGTTTTTTGCGGCACCATATCCTGTATTGCAAAAGCAGGCAGTACATAGTGATGATGATTTTTATCGTGAATTTGACCGCAGACTGCGGGCAGCAAAGAAACAGCTTGGATTTGACAAAGGAGGACAGGCATGAGAATACCGGAGTTTTTAAAAGAAAATGGAACGATCGGTTTTGTTGCACCTTCTTATGGATGCAACATCGAACCCTATAAAAGTGCATTTGATCATGCACAGGATATATTAAAGCAGAGAGGATACCGGCTTTTGTCCGGCCCGAATTGTTACGAAGGCAAAGGAATCGGTATCAGCAATGAACCAAAGTTATGCGGGGCGGAATTGAATGATTTTTTTGCAAAAAAGGATGTCGATGTGATCTTATCCTGCGGTGGCGGTGAATTGATGTGTGAAGTATTAGATCATGTAGCGTTTGAGCAGATTGCATCAGAAGAACCAAAATGGTATATGGGATTTTCTGATAATACCAATATGACTTTTTTGCTGACTACACTTTGTGATACGGCATCTGTTTACGGACCGTGTGCTCCGGCATTTGGTATGGAACCATGGTATGCTTCTGTCGAGGATGCGATGCTGCTTCTCGAAGGAAAGAAACATATTTTTACGGGATATCCGAAGTGGGAAAAAGAATCAAAGAAAGATGAAGAACATCCGTTAGAACCTTATTATCTGACACAGGATCGCATTATAGTCAAGGTTCCGGATCAGGACAGCAAAATGCGTGGCAGGATACTCGGCGGCTGTCTGGACTGTCTTGGCAAATTAGTCGGAACCGGTTATGACAAAGTAAAAGAATTTAATCAGAAATATGCAAAGGATGGAATTATCTGGTATTTTGAAGCCTGTGACCTGAATGTGATGGATATTCGAAGAACACTCTGGCAGCTTGATCATGCAGGCTGGTTTGAACAGGCAAAAGGTTTTCTGGTAGGAAGACCGTTATGTTTTGGTGAGGAACTGTTTGGATTGAACCAATACGATGCAGTGACAGGCGTTTTAAGTAAATATCATGTTCCGATCATCATGGATCTTGATATCGGACACATTCCTCCGATGATGCCGATGATCAATGGCGTACTCGCAGATGTGACCGTTCAGGAAAATGATATTCAGATTGCGTATCAATTTTAAAATAACAGAATATATATACAGATAAGTATGTACTCTCGGCATCTTCTCTAAACGGTTTCTTTCGGCTGGATTTTCGATAGTACATAAGCAAGGAAAAGAGGAATTTTTGTGATACAGGATATAGCACCAAAGAAGTTTTATAATCCGATCCGTTTTGACACGATCACAGCAAAAGATAAAGTGGTGTTGTTTGATGAAAGAAGTGTTTTGATACAGCGAAATGACCAAAATGAATTGATCATTCCGTCTTTTTACGAGTTAAAAGAGCAAAAGGAAGAAAAGTTTCAATATGCTTTTTCAATCGATCAAACCCGTTATTTTATCAAAAAGGCAGAATATATGCAGGAAAAAGAACAGGTTGAGGGATATGGTTATGAAGCACTTTCTACGATCCGTCAGCTGATTTCGAAAGAAATCTGCTTTGCTGTAATGAGTGCATGGCATTTAGCAGGATGGTATCGCGATAACCGCTTTTGCGGAAGATGTGCAACACCGACAATTCATAGTCAGAAAGAACGAATGTTATATTGTCCTGACTGCGGTAATATGATCTATCCAAAGATTGCTCCGGCTGTGATCATAGGTGTTGTCGATCGGGACAGGTTATTGTTATCCAAATATGCCGGAAGAGAATATAAAAAATATGCGCTGCTTGCCGGTTTTACGGAATTTGGTGAGACAGCGGAAGAAACCGTTGCAAGAGAAGTGTTTGAAGAAGTTGGCTTGCATATTGGAAAGCCGAAATATTATAAAAGCCAGCCATGGGGGATTGACAGTAACATTTTATACGGTTTTTTTGTGAGCCTTAAGGGAGAAGCCAAGATATCGCTTGATCCAAACGAGCTTTCTTTGGCAGAATGGCATGAAAGAGGAAAGATCCCGGCAGCAGATGACGGGATCAGCCTGACAAGAGAGATGATCGGATTTTTTGAAGATAAAGAACGCTTTGAAACGTGGTTTTTTGATTGATGTTTAGAAGGATTTGAAAGCATTTCTTGTAGAATGATAAGACAACATGAAAAGAAAAACAGTCTTAGATGATGGGAAAGATTAACATATTCTTTCTGTTTCCTTAAAGTGGAAAAGGGATTATTGACCTTTGCCTTTTTTGTGTGTATCTTAAAAAATGATAGTGCAAAAAACTTTTGATCAAAAGGGATCAAAAACAAAAAAATATGCATTAAAAGCTCGTGCAGCAGGAAAGGAAAAATATGCCAAAGTTTAGTGTAAAGAAGCCGTTTGTGGTATTGGTTGGTGTCGTTATGCTTTTGGTTTTAGGCTTTGTCAGCTTTACAAAGATGACAACAGACTTTATGCCGAATATGAACATGCCATATATGATCGTTATCACAACGTATCCGGGTGCTTCCCCTGAAAAAGTAGAATCAGAAGTCAGTGAAGTGGTGGAAAATTCTGTCGGAACAGTCAATGGTGTCAAGAAAGTGACCAGTACCTCTTCCGAAAATTCCAGTATTGTGTCACTGCAATTTGAGGATGATACCGATATGGATGCAGCGATGGTCAAAGTATCTTCTGCCGTCAATCAGGTAGAACTTCCCGAAAATGCAGGAAAACCTATGATAATGCAGATTTCTATGGATATGATGGCAACGATGATGACAAGTGTTGATTACAAAGGAAAAAGCGGTGCAGAATTATCCAGGTTCATTGATGAAAAGATCATTCCTGAACTAGAACGGCAGGATGGCGTGGCAAGTGTCGGAACATCCGGCATGGTAACCGAATCCGTTGAAGTTCGTCTGGATCAGGATAAGATTGATGATGTTAATGAAAAAGTATTAGAAAAGACAAATAAATCCTTAGCAAAAGCAAAGAAAAAATTAGATGATGCACAAAAGAAGCTCGATGATGGCAAAGCAAAATTAGAAGAGCAAAAAAGCCGGCTGGAAAGTAAACAGGATAAAACGTCAGGCGAACTTGCAAAATACAGTAAATTAATGAATCAGGCAATCGCGACCAAGCAGGCACAATCTTCTGAACTGACCAGTCTGAAAGCCAATCAGAGCGCATTGCAAATGGAAAAGAAAGCCTATACAAAGAATAAAGTCGTATCTTCTTATCAGGCGATCAGTCAGGGAATCCGGACCGTTCGTGACAGTTTTGCAGAAGATGGTGCAGCATATAAAGCAATTTACGATTCTGCTTATCAGCAGACATTAGCAGCAATCGTACAGTCACAGGCTGCAAGCCTGGGTATCACGGATATGGTTACAGTAGCAAATGTTAATACATATGTTGCAAAGCTTGGCACGCAGGCATCTGCATTGACAGCACAAGCAGAAAAACAGGCAGAAAAAACAGCAAAAGAGCAGGCAAAAAAACAGTTAAATGCATTGCCAAAAGATGTAAAAGATGCGATTGACAATGCATCAAAATTAAAAGCATATCAGGCATTGTTAAAAGAGCAGGGGCAGGAAAAAGCAGCCAAACAGCTTACAAAGAAGAATTTAAAATCTCTGTATGATATTGTGGAAGTACGTATCCCTCAGATTGATACGGCACTTGGCAACTTAAAGACAGAGATCACGGTAGCCAAAAAGGTATTAAAGCAGGTAGAAAAGTCTATTAAGTCAGCAGAAGATAAATACGAAGAAGTGGAGCAGGGAAAGATTTCCGCTGCGGCAGCCTTTGGTACGGCTAATGCACAGATCAACAGTGCACAATCTTCTTTGGCTTCAAGTGAAAAAGAGCTTGCATCAGGAAAAGAATCGTATGAAAAATCAAAAAAGGAAGCATTGAAAAAGGCAAATCTGGATCAGCTCCTGACAATGGAAAAATTAGCAGGTATTCTGAAAGCAGAAAACTTTTCGATGCCGGCCGGTTATATCAGTGAAGACGGAACACAATATCTGATCAAAGTCGGTGATGAATACAGCAGCATGGATGCAATGAAAGATACGGTTCTTTGTAAACTGGACGGTATTGGTGACATCCGTCTGAAAGATGTTGCAAAAGTAACAAAGATTGATGATTCGTCGGATTCTTATGGTCGTGTAAATGGAAATGACGCGATCCTTTTGAATGTATCAAAAGCAAGTACAGCCGGAACATCTACCGTATCTAAAGAATGCAATGCTAAGATGAAAGAATTGGAAAAGAAATACAGCGGTCTTCGCTTTACGAATCTGATGGATCAGGGTGAATATATTGATCTGATCATCCACTCTGTTTTATCAAATCTTTTATGGGGTGCATTGCTGGCAATCATAGTATTGATCATCTTCTTACGGGATCTGCGCCCGACAGCTGTAGTCGCATTCAGTATTCCGCTTAGTGTTCTGTTTGCGATCGTTTTGATGTATTTTACGAATATTACATTAAATGTGATCTCGTTGTCCGGTCTGGCACTTGGTGTCGGTATGCTGGTAGATAATTCAATCGTCGTGATTGAAAATATATATCGTTTACGAAACAAAGGAGTATCTGCGGCAAGAGCGGCTGTTATGGGTGCAAATCAGGTGGCAGGTGCGATCTTTTCTTCTACATTAACAACGGTATGTGTGTTTTTACCTATCGTCTTTACCGAGGGACTGACACGTCAGCTAATGATGGATATGTGTCTGACGATCGTATACAGTCTGGGTGCAAGTCTGATTGTTGCATTGACATTAGTTCCGAGCATGGGAGCAACTTTACTAAAGGATACCAGGAGCAAAGAACATAAATGGTTTGATGCGATGATCGTTGGCTATGAAAGAGTACTTCGTTTCTTCCTTCGATTTAAGATCGTTCCAATCGCAGCTGCGTTGGCTTTACTTGTATTTGCTGTCTGGCAGGTGACCCGTATGGGTATTGTATTTATGCCGGAGATGGGAAGCGAACAGATGTCTGCAACGTTGAAAATGGATACGGAAGCAACGCAGGATGAGGATTACGCATTAGCAGATAAGATTTCTACACAAATGCAAAAGATCAAAGGTGTTAAGACCGTTGGTGTGATGAAGGGAAGTACATCGGGTGCCATGAGTAGTGCAAATTCCGATAAAACCTATTCATTTATGATCCTTCTGGATGAAAAATATGCAAATAGCAATAAAAAGATCGCATCCAAGATGGAGTCAGTATTTAAAAAGAATAAGTGCAAGGATTATTCAGTATCGGATTCCAATATGGATATGTCAAGCCTGATGGGTTCCGGTTTACAGGTGAATATTTATGGTAAAGACAGCGATAAGCTGATCAAGATCAGTGAAGATGTCATGAAGATGGCAAAAGAAGTAAAAGGTTTTGAGAAACCGTCAAACGGACAGGAAGCCGGAGATAAAGAAGTGGTTGTCAAAGTAGATAAAGACAAAGCAATGCGTCTTGGTTTAACCGTAGCGCAGGTTTATAGCGAACTGGCAGATAAGTTAAAGACAGAAAAAGATTCTACGACTTTGACGGTTGGAAGTGACAGCTATAATGTAAAGATTGTTGATGACCGCGAAGAGTTAAATACATCCAATATTATGGATTATGAGTTTGAGACAACAACGGCTGATGCAAATGGAAAAACAAAGACGAAGAAACATAAGTTAAAAGAATTTGCAAGCTTTAAAGAGACAAAAGGTGTTGCTTCTCTCGACCGCGAAAATCTTGTGAATTATGTACAGGTAACAGCAGATACCAAAGATGGATATAACACAACATTGCTCAGCCGTCAGTTACAAAAGAAATTAGACAAATACAATATACCGGATGGCTATGAGATCAAGATTCAGGGTGAAAGCGAGACCAATACCGAGATGGTCAGTAATATGCTTTTGATGATCGGTCTTGCCTTTGTAATGATCTATCTTGTCATGGTAGCACAGTTCCAAGGTCTGCTATCTCCGTTTATTGTACTATTCACGATCCCTCTTGCCTTTACTGGTGGTTTGTTAGGACTTTTGATCACGGGAGAACAATTATCCGTAATGGCATTGATGGGCTTTTTGGTCTTAGAGGGTGTCGTTGTAAATAATGGTATTGTTTTTGTGGACTATGTCAATAAACTCCGCTTAAATGGCTGGGAAAAGAAAGAAGCATTGATCGAAACCGGAAAGACACGTATGCGTCCGATCATGATGACTGCTTTGACAACAATTCTTGCTATGTCAACATTGGCATTCAGTAAAGATTCTACAGCCGGTATGAGCCGCGGAATGGCGATCGTAACGATCGGAGGCTTGCTGTATGCAACTTTGATGACATTGTTTATCGTTCCGGTATTTTATGATATCTTATATCGTCGCAAGTTAAAGAAAGTAGATCTTGGCGATGAAGAATCATTGACAATGTCGGATGATGAGTTGTATTAAAAAGAAAAATAAAAAGTGTAATATGTTTTGCAAAATCCCCCTTTTTTGCTCGGATTAAGAATGTCCGGTAAAAAGGGGGGTTTTTATGTGTTATTCTGATAGAAAAATGTTGAAGAATAAAAAAAGGAAATATAAGCCATACTGTTAGAAACATGAAAATGGAAAGAAAAAGAATATACAAAATAAGACAGGAAAGATGGCTGATTTTTTACTGACAGTGAGAAATACAGCGCATAAACAGATTGCAAGAGAAAGGAGAAGGCAATGGCAAAAAAACAGGTTGGCAAACAAACGATTCGTTTTTTGCACCCTCCGGTTATTCAGGGGGCAGCTTCTGTTGTAGGAAAGAAAGAAGGAGAAGGACCTTACGGAGAATGGTTTGACTGTATAGAAAAAGATCCAAAGATGGGTGGAGATTCCTGGGAAGAAGCCGAAGGTAAATTTCAAGAAAAAGCAGCAAAGCTTGCAATAGAACATGCCGGTTTGCAACAAAAAGAGATCCGTTACATTGTAGCAGGAGATCTGTTAGGACAGTTAATGGCATCTTCTTTTGGACTGCTTTCTTTGCAAATTCCGTTGTTTGGTGTTTATGGAGCATGTTCGACAATGGGCGAATCCATGGGCATTGCCGCAATGATCGTAGAGGGTGGCTTTGCCGATCATGCCCTTGCGTTGACATCAAGTCATTTTGCAAGTGCAGAAAAGCAATTTCGTTTTCCGCTTGGCTATGGCAATCAGCGTCCGAAAGCATCAACATGGACAGCGACCGGAAGCGGTGCGGTTGTTATTTCGAAGTCTGTTTTAGAGGAAGAAAAAGAATCGCATAAGATAGGTCAAAATTATTCCAAAGAAGCATTAAAAGAAAAAGGAAAAGTGCATATTGAAGGAATTACAACCGGTAAAGTAATTGATTTTGGCATAAAAGACAGTATGAATATGGGAGCATGTATGGCACCGGCAGCAGCAGAAGTCATCGCACAGAATCTGCATGATCTGGGTGTAAAACCGGATTATTATGACAAGATCATAACCGGGGATCTTGGAAAAGTCGGAAAAGATATTGTATTGGATTATCTTAAAGCAAAAGGTTTTGATATCAGTAAACAATACATGGACTGCGGAATTGAAATTTATGGAGAAGAACAACAGGTTCATGCAGGCGGAAGCGGCTGTGGATGCAGTGCGGTCATGCTGACAGGCTACATTTTAAAAATGCTCGAAAAAAAGAAATGGCACAGAATTCTTTTTGTGCCGACCGGAGCATTGTTATCACAAGTCAGCTATAACGAAGGCAACAGCGTGCCCGGCACAGCACATGCCGTCATATTAACAAGCTGCTAACACATCCCTCTACACTTATAACGCAGATCCTTTCTCCTAAACGGCATCAAAATGTAATACTTTTCTTTGCGATTCTATTTTTGTTTCCTTTTGAAGCACTGTTTCGCTTACTAAGGATATCTAAGATTTTTTGCTTTTTTGCTCTTATTATGGGCGCTCTCATCTGATATAGGGGCAAGGCCTGGCTGATGTACATTGCTGTCTGGGAATCTCAAAGCCCGTCGCCACTTGCACTTCAAAAAACGTCTTTGCTTTTTGAAGTGCTATGTGTGCGCTACGTGGCTTTGCGAAGCGGGAGCGTGTCCCAGACAACAATGCTACTCAGGCTGAGTCGCCCCTATAGTTATGACCCGCGCCCAATAAGCAAAAAAGCTAAAAAATCAGATATCCTAACTAAGCGTCGTGTCATTTCAAAAGGAAACAAAAAATAGAACCTGCAAATATTTACAGATATGTTTGATGCCGTTTAGGATAAGGATCCTGCGGATATAGAAAGTGCAGGATGTGGTTAGCCAAGAAAGAAGGAGGAAGAAGAATGCATTATGTTTGGGCTTTTTTAGTCGGAGGTGCGATCTGTGCGTTGGTGCAGATTTTGATGGATAATACGAAGCTGATGCCGGGAAGGATCATGGTGATCTTGGTCTGTACCGGAGTAGTGTTAGGGGCGATCGGTGTATATGAGCCATTTGCAAAATGGGCAGGTGCAGGGGCGACTGTGCCATTACTGGGTTTCGGAAATACATTATTTAAAGGGATGAAAGAAGCAATCGACAGCGAGGGATTTATCGGACTTTTTAAAGGCGGTTTTACTGCTTGTGCGGTTGGTGTAAGTGCAGCATTGCTTTTTGGTTATATTGCATCATTGTTCTTTAAACCAAAGATGAAATGATAATTATTACGAAAAAAGTCAGAAAAAAGTCGATTGTTGTAGGACAATTTATATGAAAAAAAAGAAGAAAAACAAATATAATATACAATTCATACAAAAATAGAAAAAACCCTTGAAAAATATGGAAACAAGCTATAAACTTTTTATGATGAATACTGTAAAGTGCTTAGAGAAAACATGGGTATTTAAAAAGCATAAAAAACAGTAGAAGATAAAAAAGAGTTTATAATTTCAGGGTAAAGGAGAAGTATTTATGAGTCGAGGAAAGAATAGTAGAAGAACACAGAAAAATCTTGCAAAGACAACTGTTGTTGCACAGGAAAAGAAGGTAGAAGAAAAGATAGCAGCGGAGACTGTAAAAGAAACAGTACAGCCGGTTAAAAAAGAAGAAGTGAAACCGGTAGCTAAGAAGACAGAAACTGTTAAGACAGAGCCGGTAAAAGCTACAGTAAAAACAGAAAAAAAAGTACAGCCAAAGGAGTCAAAACCTGTAGCGAAGGCAGCGGAAAAACCGGTAGCAAAGACAACAGAAAAAGAAACAAAAGCAACTGCTAAAACAACGAAAAAGACAACAGCTAGGAAAGCAGCGAAAAAACCGGTTGAAAAAATAACAGAAGTTTATTTTGAATATAACGGCGAACAGATCTTATCAGAGGAACTTGTAGGCCGTATTCAGGAAGCATATAAGAATGAAGGACATCGCATTTCTTCAATCAAAACACTTCGTGTATATATTAATCCGGATGAAAGAAAAGCATACTATGTTATCAATGATAAAGCAGAAGGAAAGTTTGTAGAATTCTAATCTGTCTGATACATAGTAAGCTAATTGTCTGGCTGTGAATAAATGAAACGAAAAATGCACTCTTTTGGAGAATCCGGAAGAGTGCATTTTTTGTTCTTTATTGAGAGCCGGGGTAAAAACGTATTTTTTAAAACATATGCTAAAGTGCTGTCACGCTTTGATTTATAATTAGACAAATTAGCATAACTGCATCAAAAATTGTGCAAAATGGATAGAAAATGTTTCAAAATTGTAAATTAGATATGAATAAATTGTGGAAATAGACGAAAATTACATGATTTAGACAAAAAAACTTGATAATTATGACAAATATGTTACTATAAGAGAGTAGCATTTACATATAGAAATCTAAAATACAGGGGTGTTATTACGAATGCATTGTATTTTTAATAGGGGTGTTAAAAATACAGACAAGTATAATGAAATTCGTAATGCATCTTTTTCTTTTTGGGTTTCACAAAGAAAGGAGAAGGTATTTTATGCGATTACGCAAAAAAGTTTTAGCAGTTCTTTTGACTGCAGCGATGTTAGTTACTTCTGCATCGTGTCCACAAACAAACACAAAGACAGTAAAAGCGGCAGGCGGTTCATTTAACAACTTGAACCAGAGCCGGATGACAGCAGCAATGGGGGCTGGATGGAATCTGGGTAACCAGTTGGAGTCGGCTGTTGGCGGTACACCGGAAGAAACAAAATGGGGTAATCCAACGATTACAGAAGATCTGATCCTTGCTGTAAAGGATGCCGGATTCAAGTCTATTCGAATTCCTGTATCATATTTGAGCAAGATTGGAAATGATTCCAATTACACGATCGATTCCGCTTGGCTTGACAGAGTACAGCAGGTTGTTGATATGTGTGTAGACAATGGCTTATATGCAATTGTCAATATGCATGGAGACGGATATACTTCCATTGATGGTGGCTGGCTGCTTTGTGGCAACTCAGACCAGACAGCGATAAAGAAGAAATACGCTGCATGCTGGAAACAGATTGCAACAAGATTTAAAAATTATGATGAGCATTTAGTATTCGAGTCAATGAATGAGGAATTTGACGGAACTTATGGAAATCCAAGTTCAAGTGCATATGCTAATATTAATGCATACAACCAGATTTTCGTAGATACCGTTCGTCAGACAGGTGGAAACAATGATATGAGATGGTTATTGATCCCTGGCTGGAATACAAATATTAACTATACAGCAGATGATTATGGATTTGAACTTCCTACAGATAATTATTTGTCAAGCAAGATCGGATCAGGTGAAAAGAGAATCATGGTTTCTGTTCATTACTATGATCCTTGGGAATTCTGCGGAACAGAATCCGGCGCAGTAACACAGTGGGGTGATACTGCTACAAACAGTTCTAAAGTAGCAAGCTGGGGTGATGAAACTTATATGAAATCCCAGTTTAAGAAAATGCATGATAAATTTGTTGCAAAAGGATATCCGGTTGTGATCGGTGAATATGGTTCGATTGACAAATCAAACTATGATTCGGCAAGCACAGCCAACAGAAAAGAATTTGCACAAAAAGTTTGTTACTATTCTGATATGTATGGATTGATTCCTGTATATTGGGATAATGGTTACAATGGTGAATATGGCTTTGGACTTTTTGATCGCTACACCTATAAAGTAACACAGCAGTCTGTCATTGATGGAATCATGGAGATCTATGGTGATACTTCAGAGGCAACCGCAACAGGAATTACATTGGACAAAACATCACTTACCTTAGCAGTTGGAGGTGGAAAGCAGACACTTACTGCTACATTAACACCAGCAGACAGCAAGGATAAGATTACATGGACATCAAGCGATGAAGATGTAGCAACAGTTAATTCCAAGGGACAGGTTAGTGCTGTTTCTACAGGAACCTGCACGATCACAGCAAGCGTTCCGAACGGATACAAAGCAACTTGTAAAGTAACGGTTCCAAGACCAACAAGCATTCGCGCAAAGATGTATCTGTTAGAAACTTCAAGCTGGAAATCAGTTATCAGTGATGATGTAGCAGAAATTACATCAGCCGGTGGAGAGTATTCTGTTTCATTAAAAGCAACAGAGGAGCAGTTAAAGAATATTGGTTCTTTATATATCCGTGATATCAGCGTAGGGGAAGAAGATGCATCTGCATTTGACTATGCTAAGATCAAAGTAAAATCATTTACTTTAAATGGCAAGACATACAGCATGAAGAACGATACTTTTACTTATGATACAAGCTTAAGTAAAGGTTCAGAAGACGGACTTTCTAATCCGATCTTTAACTTCTCATTCATTAATGTATGGGCAAATACACATGTAAATGATGTAACGGTACAGAATTGGAATTATATTGCATATTTCAATAATGCATCTTATCAGACAGAAAATACGTTAACGATCAACTTTAGTGTATCAGATATCAAAGGTGGCTCTACAGGTGGAGAAGCAACAACGGCACCAACAGTAGCACCGACAGTAAAACCAACGGTAGCGCCAACAACGGCACCGACAGTAAAACCAACGGTAGCGCCAACAACGGCACCGACAGTAAAGCCAACGGTAGCGCCAACAACGGCACCGACAGTAAAACCAACGGTAGCACCAACAGTAAAACCAACGGTAGCACCAACAACAGCACCGGCAACCGGTTCAAAAGTACTTTGCACCAATGAGACAAACAAATACGAAACATGGGATGCAAGCTGGTTGACAAAAGCAGCAGATGATGATGTGATCACATTACAGTATACCTGTACAGATGCATCACATGGTAACTGGGGTGTAATGTCATGGGGAGCTTCCGTAGATGGCGGTTGGAATTCCGGCACATCATATAATGCAGCAAGTAATCCAACAGACGTTGTAACTGCTACTTGTACTGCAGCAGAGTTAAAAGATGCATTAAAGATTAAAAAATCATCAACAGTTTCATATATTTGTCTGTATACATGGAATGGTGGTAAGATCGTAAGTCTTTCTATCTCAGACCGTACAGCAAAACCAACAGTAGCACCGACAACAGTGCCTACAACAGCACCAACAGTGGCACCAACAGTAGCGCCAACAACAGCACCAACAGTAGCACCAACAGTAGCGCCAACAGTGGCACCAACAGTAGCACCAACAGTGGCACCAACAGTGGCACCGACAGTGGCACCGACAACAGCACCGGATGCCGGAACTTTACAGGGTGATATCAAAGTAACAGGTGACTGGGGAACAGGCGGACTGGCTACAATCACTATTAAAAATACAACAGGTAAGACGTTTTCCGATGGATGGACGGTATCATTTGATTGTGATCGTTCGATCAAAAACTGCTGGAGTGGTACATTAACAAATGTAGGAACAAACAGTTACACGATCAGCAATCCGGGATGGGACAGCTATCTTGCGTCAGGAGCTACGATCACATTGAATGTAGAACTTGGTTCAGGTACAGCAACTCCTACCGTATCAAATATTTCATTGAAATAATCAAATGTTTAGATGGCTTTTGAATGATGAACTCCTAAATATAACTCATCTGCATACAGGGCAGGAAAAAGTCAGATAATATGAATATGAAAAAGAGAGGTGGCATACGAAAGAGTATGTCGCCTCTCTTTGTGTTGTTTCATAAGAAAATGAACGTCAGATCCTTATGAAACAGAGATGATATTGATCAAACAGAAAAACTATCTTCCTGACATTTCTTCTTCCTGACGTTTGATCATCTGACGAACCATCTCACCACCGACAGAACCGTTCTGTGCGGAAGTAAGGTCACCGTTGTAACCCTGTTTGAGAGGCACACCTAACTCGTTTGCAACTTCCATTTTGAACTTGTCCATAGCTGCTTTTGCCTGTGGTACTTCCATTCTTGAACTCTGATTATTTGTCATAATTTTTTCCTCCTTTTTTAGCGATTTGATTCTTTTCGACGATTCATGAAAAGATTGATATCGCGTTGATTGACTGGATAAGAAATTTCTTATCTGATACTAGTATGTGATGGAATAGAAAAAATATGTTGGTAGTTTTTGGAGAAAAGGTTGAAAAAAAATTATAATGTGATACAATATTCTTGTATGAATATTGTTAAAAATAATAACTGCGTTATTACTAATGCGCAAATACATAAAACGTATGGAGGATACTAAAATGAAACATATCAAAACAATCAATAAGGCAAACTTAAGCGCAACAGCAAAAAAAGGTGGCTGTGGAAAATGTCAGGCATCATGTCAGTCAGCATGTAAGACATCTTGTACAGTAGGTAACCAGAAGTGTGCAAACGAGGAAAATAAATAATTCCGGTTAGGTTTGACATTTTTTATTTTCTAAGATATGGAACATAAGAACCATATCGCATGATACGAAAAGAATACGATAGCTGTTATGAGAGTTGCTCATAACAGCTATTCTAATATAGATTAAATTGCCAAATTGTCTGTCCTGTATAGTGGGTTCGTTGCGCAGGCTGTTCAAAGTATATTTTGCAATTTGATCAGATAGAGAAATGAGGTAAAAATGATTCATAAATTTAAAGCAAAAGATATTTGTATTTTATTAGATACCAATAGCGGTGGAGTGCATGTGATCGATGATGTTACATTTGATCTGTTAGATCATGCAGAACCGCCATTTGAAAAAGAATGTCCTAAAAATGTTATGGATATTTTAAAAGAAAATTATACAGAAGAAGAGATAAAGGAAGCATATGCGGATATTTTAGAATTGTACGATAACAAATTGTTATATAGTGATGATGTCTACGGCGATTATTCTAAGACAGTTGTAGAATCACCGATCAAAGCAATGTGTTTGCATATTTCGCATGACTGTAATCTTCGCTGTAAGTATTGTTTTGCATCGACTGGTGACTTTGGAAAAGGACGTAAACTGATGCCGTTTGAGGTTGGAAAAGCTGCGATAGATTTCCTGCTTGAAAAGTCAGTGGGAAGAGAAAATCTTGAAGTTGATTTCTTTGGCGGAGAGCCATTGATGAACTTTGATGTTGTTAAGCAGATCGTTGAGTATGCAAGAAGCAAAGAAGAGGAATATCATAAGAATTTCCGTTTCACCATTACGACAAATGGTATGCTTCTTGATGATGACACGATCGATTATATCAATAAAGAGATGTATAATGTTGTTCTTTCAATCGATGGCCGTAAAGAAGTTAATGACCGTATGCGCGTCCGTGTAGACGGAAGCGGATGTTATGACAGAATTCTTCCGAAATTTAAAAAGTTAGTAGATGGACGTGGTGACAAGGAATATTATGTCAGAGGAACGTATACAAAGTATAATCTTGATTTCTCGGAAGATGTTATGCATCTGTATGAAGCCGGTTTTGATGAAATTTCCGTTGAACCGGTTATTGAATCGCCGGAAGAAGCTTATGCCATTACGGAAGAAGATCTGGATCAGATTTATGCGGAATATGATAAATTAGTAGACCGGATCGGTGCGATCAGGAAAAACGGAAAGCATATCAATTTCTTCCATTTCATGATCGATCTGGATCAGGGACCATGCGTGATCAAAAGACTTCGTGGCTGCGGAAGCGGTAATGAATATGTATCAATCACACCGGATGGAGATATTTATCCATGTCATCAGTTTGTAGGTCATGATGAATATAAAATGGGGAATATCGAAGAAGGTACCTTTAACAATGATATCAAAAAGGAATTTGCAGGATGTCATGTTTATTCGAAGCCTGCCTGTCAGGAATGCTGGGCAAGATTTTATTGCAGCGGTGGATGCAATGCGAATAACTTTGTATTCAATGGTGATATCCATAAAGCATATGAGCTGTCTTGCAAGATTCAGAGAAAGCGTATTGAATGTGCAATTCTGATGAAAGTATTAGAACAATTAGAAGCATAATTCACAAAAGACAGAGCATTACGCATTGGCACTGTCAAAATTCACAAAATGCGTAGAAAAGAGGAGAATTATGGAAAAACATAATAATGTCAAAGGAAAACTGATCGGTGGGATTTTAGCGGTTGTGCTTCCGTTTCTGATCATACAGGGAGTCATTTATGAGTTGCTTCAGTATGGAGTGATCAAGACGGCAATTGCATTTGTATTAAATGCAATTGTTGCGGCAATCGCATTTTTTATTATATACAACATTTTAAAAGCTTTACTGCTTCCGTTTCAGGCTGCCATCACCGGAGAAACAATCCGAAAAAACTCGGTGGTTGCTAAAAAGATGGAAAAATTATCTTCAAGAGATGATGAGATTGGCAAAGTAGCAAGAGAAATTCAGTCCAATGTTGAAACATTTGCGGAAACGATCAGTGCGATCCGCATCGCAACTTCAGAATTAGAGGAAGTTTCTGGCGAATTTGCACAGATGTTTGAAAACATGAATGAAGTAGCGGATAGTACCAATAGTGCAGTAGAAATAATCACAGATAATACATCGATCCAGGCAGACAAAGTAAGTGATATCAAGAAGATGACAGAGCAGATCAGTGAGGGTGTGGATCATATCTTAAATAATGTGGAATCATTAAAGCAAAGTGTAGATACGGTATTAGATTGCAATCATGCAGCATCCGAGATCATGAAAGAACTTGTAGATATCAGTGAAGAAAGCGGACATGCAATGGAAGAAGTTGGCACACAGACAACACGTACCAACGAGTCTGCACAGGAGATCCAGAAAGTGACAGGTATTATTGCCGGCATTTCCAATCAGACAAATCTTCTTGCACTGAATGCAAGTATTGAAGCAGCCAGAGCAGGTGAGAATGGAAAAGGTTTTGCTGTTGTAGCAGAACAGATTCGTGAGCTGGCTGACCAGTCCAGAGAATCAACAGAACATATCAGCGAGATCGTTAACGGTCTGATTGCAAATTCAAATACAAGTGTAGAGATTACCAAGAAAGTATCCGAAGCTTTTGAAAAGCAGGATGAGAAGATTAAAGATACAGAGTCTGTTTTCGGTACATTAAATTCCGAGATCAAGAGAGTCGGTTCTGCAATCGATGAGATAGATCGGGAGGTATCTGATCTTGATGAGCATAAGAATGTGATTGCAGAAGGTGTTGAAAACCTTGCACAATTTGCTCAGGAAAATGCAGAGAGCGGACGTGTTACAAAGGAAAATATGGACAATCTTGGACAGGTTATGCAGCAGTGTAAGATTTCGACAAAGAAGATTGGTTCTGTATCAGAAAAACTAGTAGAAAAGATTAAAAACTTAAAATCAGAAGGAATGAAAAAACTTCACTAATGATTTCGAGGTGTCAAAAGTACGTTGCTAAGATTGGCGGATGTGATTGTTGTTAGTATGTTTTATATGTAAAGCAAAAGGAACAGCCGGAAGATAATGTATTTTTTGACACCTTGCTTTATTTTGACAGAAAAGAGTGGTATATATGGAAAGAGAATTGCAGATAGGAGAATTTTACAGACATTTTAAAGGAAATGTATATCAGATAAGAGAGATTGCAAAAGATAGTGAAACATTAGACAAAATTGTAGTTTACCAGGGAATGTATCCGCCATATGAATGCTGGGTCAGAAATTATGAAAATTTTATGGCACCGGTTGATACGGGAAAATATCCAAATGCCTCACAGAAGTATCGTTTTGAACGAATTATGCCGGAAGAATTACAATCCGATATACAAAAGAGACAGATAGAATGTTCATTGCAGGAAGATGGGGATAAAAATGAGCAGGCAGCCAGTGTTTTGATAAATAAATTGCAAAAGAAGGAACCTACAGAAAAATCTTTGCATACAGAAGATATAAAACAGCCGGCGAATAGTTTGAAAGAATTTTCAAAGGAAGAACTTCATGACATCTTTCTGGAAGGAAGGGCGGAAAAATTCCTTGAGGATAAAATGAGTGCTAAAGAGATTGGAACAATGGGGATGATGCAGCTTCTGGATGCAGAAAGCTTTCATCAGAAAAGAGAAATCTTTAAAGGCTTAAAAAAATATCTGACAAAAAATCTGCTTATGAATATAGCAGTTGCATTAGACATTGTATTAGAGGATGGAACAGCAGAAGAACAATATGATTCCATACTGCATTGTCTGGATGCTTTAGAACATTATGAAGGAGGGAGACTGCGTTAAATGCTGCAAAAGATAGCAAACAGCCTGGTGCATGGAAATTTCAGAACAAAACTTTTTTTGTGGTCGGTGATCGCGCTGGGAACAGCAGCCTTAATCCTGCTTGCGGCAGCACTTGCACTTGGAATGCCTGCATTGGGAGCGGGTGCAGCCGGCTTTGGGTTTGTAGGCCTGGTTACATCACAGTCTGTATCATTAAAAGATCTTGAAAAACCACATAAGAAGAAAACTTCGAAACCAAAAGTAAAAGAACCGGCAGACGGATCAAAGGGGCAGAGTTCGGATTCATCCAAAGAACAGGAAAATGGTTCAAAGGAGCGAAATGATCGTTTGAAAAAAGAACAGGAGACAGGCAGGCAAAAGAGCAATCGTTATAAAAAAGAACAGGAAAAGACAAAATTTTTACATTCTGTTGATGCCAAAACAATGAAAAAAAACATGAAAAAGCATAAAGTGAATCAGATTCATGTAAAAGTTATGGTGGATTCTTATCCGGAAAAGCAGATTGAACAATCACCGGCTGTTGTATGGCGAACCGATACAATGTTGCATTTTATGATCATGTCTGCACAGGTCGAAGAGTTTGAAGTGCCTTTAATGGATATCAAAGGAATTCTGCTGGTAAAGAATGTTCCTGCAGATCCGCAGAAGGACTATGCTTTTTATAAATATAATTCCTTTATCGGTAAAATGTTTCGGCCGTTTCTTCCGGCATATAGAGAAAAAAATAACCAGGGCAATCTGGAATTTACGAAAAATACATTTCGGATCGATCCGGGGATTTATCTGACAAATACCTCGGTTGCTAATCTGCAAAGTGTTCTTCTTCCGGATGTTGCATTTTTAGTAGATGATAAAGTAACATCTTCAACATATTTTAATGAATATTTTAAAGAAGTATACCGCAATAGTATTTTGTGTAAAAACGGAATTATCAACCTGGAGGGATATAAAGAAAAAGTAGAGATCACATTAGACGCATTGTTGACAGCTCCGATCAGTGGAGAAGAGTTTGTGCAGACACTTCGTGAATTGAAAAAATATCATTTGATCACACAACAATATGTGACAGAGTATACACAAAAATACAGGACGATCAATATGGACAAAACGAACTGATCTTCTTTGTGGATTATTTCCATTGACAGAGAAAGGAAAATTATGATAGGTTTCCATTAAACGATGTTGTCGGAATGAATGACAGCCCTAGACAGCATTGTGAAAAGATTGCAGAAATAAGTTTTTTGTATCTGCTGGAAAAGATTTTTATAAGCAGATACAAATGCCGGTAGAAAAGTAGTTGACAGAATTCTGAAAATGGATTATGATACAAAAAGAACATCTGTTCGTAAAATGAAGGGGAGAGTCGTAATACAGAACAGACAAGAAAGGAAAATGACATGGCAAAAGAAGTTACGATTGATGAGAATAAACAAAAAGCATTAGCGGCAGCAATGGCACAGATTGAAAAGCAGTATGGAAAAGGATCTGTTATGAAACTGGGCGATACTGCTCATTTGAATGTAGAAACTGTACCATCCGGTTCACTGGGGTTGGATCTGGCATTGGGAGTAGGCGGTATTCCGAAGGGACGAATCATTGAGATTTACGGACCGGAATCCGGTGGTAAGACAACGGTAGCATTACATATGGTAGCCGAAGTGCAAAAGCAAGGTGGAATTGCCGGTTTTATTGATGCAGAGCATGCGTTAGATCCTGTATATGCCAAGAAGATAGGTGTAGATATTGATAATCTTTATATTTCACAGCCGGATACCGGCGAACAGGCATTAGAGATTGCTGAGACAATGGTGCGTTCTACAGCGATTGACATTGTTATTGTCGATTCGGTTGCTGCTTTGGTTCCGAAAGCTGAGATCGAGGGTGATATGGGAGACAGTCATGTTGGTTTACAGGCAAGACTGATGTCACAGGCATTGCGTAAATTAACAGGTGTGATCGGCAAGACAAGCTGCAGCGTTGTATTTATTAACCAGTTACGTGAAAAAGTCGGTGTGATGTTTGGTAATCCGGAGACGACGACAGGTGGTCGAGCTTTAAAATATTACTCCTCTGTCAGACTCGAAGTCAGACGTGGAGAGCAGATCAAAAAAGATGGAGAACCAATCGGTAACCGTACCAAGATCAAAGTTGTGAAGAATAAAGTTGCACCTCCATTCCGTACAGCAGAAGTTGATATTATTTATGGAGAGGGAATTTCGCGTGAAGGTGAGATTCTGGATCTGGCAGCAGAAGAAGGTATTGTTGTAAAGAGCGGTGCATGGTATGCATATGAAGGCAATAAGATTGGTCAGGGACGTGAGAATGCAAAGACCTATCTGATCGAACATCCTGATATTTTAGCAGAAGTAGAGCAAAAGGTAAGAGATAAGTTCTTTAATAAAGATGCCAACGAAGCATCGGAAGATGTAAAGGATGCAGAGCAGACAGCAAAGGAAGATGGTACTGTTTCTAAGACATCAAAAAACGTCGCTGAAAAATAATAAGATTATTAAAATGGATAAAATTGAAAGGGCTGTTGATATGAAAATATCAGCAGCTTTTCTGAAATGATCAGAATGAGGATGCAAATGGAAGAAAAATTTAACCTGGGAAGAAAAAAGGCGATGGCAATTCTATTGCACAATGACAGAACAGAATGGGAATTACGTGACAAGTTACAGCAGCATGGATTTGAAGAAGAAGTGATAGAAGATGCGATTGCTTATGTAGAGAGCTTTCACTATATTGATGACCGCAGATATGCTATGCGTTTCGCGGAAATCTATAAAGATAGCCGTAGTATTCAGCGGATCCGCCAGGATTTGCAAAAGAGACATGTAGACGATTTGTTGATTGAAGAAGCATTGGAAAATATTGATTGGGATGATTCTATGGCACTTCGAAAAGAAATTCGAAAGCTTACAAAAGGACAGCGGGATTTTTTTGACCGGATGTCTTATCAGGAGAAACAAAAATATATCGCACGATTATACCGGAAAGGATTTCGAACAGATTCCATATTTCGGGAACTGGAATCTTATCGCAATGGAAATATATAAAGATATCCGACAATTTGTTGTATATTTCGGGGAGATTCTGTGGATTACTTTCTTGACATATTTGTGTATAAAGTATAAAATTATAGTGTTGTGTTTATAATGCAATGAAAAAAATAAGGAGGTGCTCCTATTCGATGTCAATGGCGGTATATGTAATCGTAGCCATTGTGATCATACTTGTTGTAGCTGTTGTTACTGCATTGGCTGCCGGCAATGTTTCTGTTCAGAAGTATAAAAGAGAAGAAGAAGCAAAAGTTGGTAATGCAGAAGAAAAAGCCAGGGTAATTATTGATGAGGCTTTGAAGACAGCAGAGACAAAAAAACGCGAAGCTTTGCTGGAAGCTAAGGAAGAAGCGCTTAAGAACAAAAATGAGATTGAACGTGAATCCAAAGAAAGAAGAGCAGAGATTCAGCGGTATGAGAAACGTGTATTGTCGAAAGAGGAAGCTCTGGATAAGAAAGCTGATGTATTAGAAAAGAAAGAAGCAAAATTAAATGAAAAGGATGCCGATTTAGATAAGCAGAAAAAAGAATTGGCAGAGATTAAGAACAGTCATTTAAAAGAGCTTGAAAAAATTTCCGGACTAACTACAGAGCAGGCTAAGGAATATCTGTTAAAATCTGTTGAAGAAGATGTTAAGCATGAAACTGCGGTTCTTGTAAAAGAACTCGAAAGAAAAGCAAAAGAGGAAGCTGATAAAAAAGCAAAAGATTATGTTGTTACAGCAATTCAGCGTTGTGCAGCAGATCAGGTTGCAGAAAACACAATCACTGTAGTTCAGCTGCCTAATGATGAAATGAAGGGTAGAATTATCGGTCGTGAAGGTCGAAATATTCGTACTCTTGAAACAATGACCGGTGTAAATCTGATTATTGATGATACTCCGGAAGCAGTTGTTTTATCGGGATTTGATGGAGTGAGAAGAGAAGTTGCACGAATTGCTCTCGAGAAACTTATAGTTGATGGAAGAATTCATCCGGCCAGAATTGAAGAGATGGTTGAGAAAGCCAGAAAAGAAGTTGACTCTATGATTCGTGAAGAAGGTGAAGCAGCAACGCTTGAGGTTGGTGTTCACGGAATACATCCGGAACTTATTCGTTTGTTAGGAAGAATGAAATTTAGAACCAGCTATGGTCAGAATGCTTTAAAACATTCTATTGAAGTAGCACATCTGTCTGGTCTTCTTGCAGGAGAGATTGGTGTGGATGTACGAACAGCAAAACGTGCTGGTTTATTGCATGATATTGGCAAATCTGTTGATCAGGACATGGAAGGTACTCATGTACAGATCGGTGCAGATCTTTGTCGTAAATATAAGGAATCAGGTATTGTTATCAATGCTGTAGAAGCACATCATGGTGATGTGGAACCTGAGAGCCTTATCGCCTGTATTGTTCAGGCAGCAGATACGATTTCTGCGGCACGTCCGGGTGCTCGTAGAGAGACGTTAGAAACATACACAAACAGATTGAAACAGTTAGAAAATATTTCAAATAGCTTTAAAGGTGTCGATAAGTCATTTGCAATACAGGCAGGCCGTGAATTACGAGTTATGGTTATTCCTGAAAAAGTATCAGATGATGAAATGGTACTTTTAGCTCGTGATATTTCAAAGCAGATTGAAGACGAATTGAAATATCCGGGACAGATCAAAGTAAATGTCATTCGTGAATCCAGAGCAACAGACTATGCGAAATAAATCACAATGTCTATAACAGAGCAAAATGGGCTGTCGCACTATTTTATAGTGCGACAGCTTTTTTATGAAATAGGAAAATGCGTGTATAGTAGAAGTGTAAAAAGAATGGAATAGAAAGATATGATTGTAATTCGAAATGTAAAAAAAGAATCAAAGAAAATGAATGAGCCCATTGCTATTAAAAATCCCGGAAGAGATGGGATTGGCTTTGCAGTGGATCTTGGTACCACGACGATTGCGATGACAGGGATCTTACTTTGTGATGGAAGTTCTTTGGGCGAATGTTCGCAGGTAAATGTGCAGACACAATTAGGATCCGATGTTATGATGCGGATCATGCATGCTATCCGGGGAAAAGGAAAAGAATTGCAACAAATGGTTGTACAGCAAATAGAATCTATGGCGGAAAATATTTTGCGGAAAGCAGGAAGAAAAAATGAACAGAATATTATATTTACAGTCGTTGGAAATACAACGATGAGTCATCTTTTTCTTGGAAGAGATGTAAAAGGACTGGCAGGTGCACCTTTTGTAGGTGATTATGCGGGAAATTATCAATGCAAGGGCAAAGAGGTCGGAATGAAACTTTTTTCGAATGCCTCGATTCTTGTTTTATCCAATATCCAGGCACATGTTGGCGGGGATGCACTGGCAGTGATCGGAGCGCTGGCTTTGGGAAAAGAAAAAAAGAAAAGGCAGTTAGCAATCGATCTTGGAACCAATGCAGAGATTATTTTGAATGATCAGGGAAAACTTTCCGTATGTTCGACAGCGGCAGGACCGGCTTTTGAAGGAAAAGGAGTAGATTGTGGAATGACAGCAAAAGCAGGCGCCATTAATGGAGTCCGTATCGCCGTTCAAAATGGGAATATGATCTTAGAAGTGTTAGAGTCTGATCACCCGAAAGGAATATGCGGAACCGGTCTGGTGGATCTTCTGGCACAATTACGAAAAAGTAGAGTGTTAAGAGAAGATGGATATCTGATTTCAAAAGAGGAGGCTCTTGCAGAAGGAATATCAGAGCAGATCGCAAAACAGCTTGTAATAAAGAATCAGGAAAATATTTTTATTCTGACAAGACAGGGTCAAAAAGAAATCTACCTTTCGCAATCAGACATCCGTAATCTGCAGCTTGCGAAGGGAGCGATTCAGGCAGGGGTTAGAACCCTTTTACAAACTTGTAATCTGTCCCTTACACAGGTGGATGAAATTGTAATCACAGGTGTGCTTGGCAGTTGTATGAAAGTTTCTAATGCATTAGAGATCGGGCTTTTTCCGGACGTTGAGAAAGAAAAACTTCATTTTGTGAAAAATGCTGCAGGAACAGGAGCAGCCCAATTGCTATTGAATACTGAAATTGCAAAAGAATGGGAACAAAAAGCAAAAGAAATCCATCATGTAGAACTTGCTAAGATTGACAGTTTTCAAAAGGCACTGTTTACATCCATGACATTTCAAAAGTGGGAAGTTTAGCAAAAAGAATAGGAAGTGTTAAGGAAAATAGTATCGCAATGTATATAGAAACGTGTTAAAATAAAGAGAGACATAAAAAAACATGCAACATAAGGAGGAACAATATGCGTTTTGGTTTTATTGGAGCAGGAAATATGGCACAGGCAATGATAGGTGGTATCTTAAAAGCAAAGCTCGTTTCAAAAGATGAGATTATAGCATCTGCGGCAACACAAAAGACTTTGGATGCCGTAAAAGACAAATTTGGTGTGCAAACAACGCTTGACAATCAGGAAATAGCAAAAGCTGATATGATCTTTCTTGCTGTAAAACCGGTATATTGTGAACAGGTGCTTCGGGAGATTAAAGATAAATTAACAAAAGACAGGATCATTGTGTCAATTGCGGCAGGTAAGACAATGGCATGGCTGGAGGAACAGCTTGGAAAAGATACGAAGATTGTTCGTACGATGCCCAATACACCGGCATTGGTCGGAGAAGGCATTACGGCTGTCTGCCCTAATGAACAGGTTACAGACAAAGAACTTACGCAGGTTTGTGAAGTGTTAGAAAGCTTTGGAAAAGCAGAAGTGATCAAAGAGAGCATGATGGATGCTGTGATTGCCGTCAGCGGAAGTTCACCGGCATATGTTTTTATGTTTATTGAAGCAATGGCAGATGCAGCGGTTGCCGAAGGAATGCCAAGAGCACAGGCATATCAGTTTGCGGCACAGTCTGTTCTGGGTAGTGCAAAGATGGTCTTAGAGACCGGAAAACATCCGGGAGAATTAAAAGATATGGTTTGTTCACCGGCAGGTACAACGATTGAGGCAGTACGTGTCTTAGAGCAGACTGGTTTCCGCGGCAGCGTGATGGAATGTATGAAAGCTTGTGCTGACAAATCCAGAAATATGTAATGGGTTTGTGATGATATATTTACAGATTTGCTTTTCTGATTGTCATGTGTCTTTTTTATGAAGCATATCTTGATAAAAAAGAAAGTGACAATTCTTATCATATGATCAAAAAGAAGGAAAAAAAGGCAGATCTGACAAAAGAATTTATAAAAAAAGTAATAAAGAAAGTCGTATACCATAATCAAAGCCAGAAGAATAAAAGATATTTATCGGTTAAAGGAATTTGCTTTTGGCTCGGATGCCTGTGTAGTATTATTTTTCTTGTTTACTGGTATCAGCAGATCTATTGCATCAAAGAAAACTTTCATCATATGGCAATGGATTGCTCGTTAGCACAGATAAGTGCCATTGACAAAGAAATGAAGTGTTTTCCAGTCAGAAAAGATCCAAAGAAGAAAGAACAGTATGATTTTGATAATGGATATGGCGGTGTCAGGTCGTATGGCGGTAAAAGGTCTCATGAGGGAATCGATATTATGGCAAGTAATGACCGGAGTGGATATTTTCAGATCCAGTCGGCAACAGATGGTGTGATCGAACAGATCGGCTGGCTGCGGCTTGGCGGTTATCGTCTGGGCATTCGCAGTAAAAGTGGCTTTTATTACTACTACGCACATATGAGAAACTATGCACCCGGTATAAAAAAAGGGAAAAAAGTCAAAGCAGGTACGCTGCTTGGCACGATGGGAGATACCGGCTATGGAAAAGAAGGTACGCATGGCAAATTTGCAGTTCATTTGCATTTTGGCATTTATCGGGATAAAAAGGGGGAAGAGTGCAGTCTGAACCCATATGATGTATTATTGAAACTAAAATAAGAAGGAAAATGTTTTAGGGAAAATGGAGGGTTGAAATGGAAACACAGCTTTGGAGAAAAATTTTAGCACCATATCGTCTGGCAGTGGATGAACTGGTTGTGAAATTTACGCACATCAAGCAGCAATATCAGGATAGCAGGATGTATTCACCAATCGAAATGGTCAGTGGTCGTGTGAAAAGGGTGTCGAGTATTTTAGAAAAAGCAAAGAGAAAAGGTGTGAATCTGGAAGAATTAGAGGAAAAGATTGAAGATATTGCTGGGATTCGTATTATTTGCCAATTTGTAGAAGATATTGATACTGTTGTGGATATTGTCCGTAATCGTGCAGATATGGAAGTAAAATTAGAAAAGGATTATATTACACAAAGCAAGCCAAGTGGGTATCGCAGTTATCATATGATTGTTTATTATACCGTACAGACGGTAAAAGGACCGAAAAAACTTGCCGTCGAGATTCAGATCCGTACATTGGCAATGAACTTCTGGTCTACAATCGAGCATTCTTTACAATACAAATACAAAGAACATATGCCGGATGAATTAAGAGAAAGACTGCTGCGTGCGGCAGATGCCGTAGATATGCTGGATAATGAAATGGCTTCTGTGCGTGATGAGATCATGGATGCACAAAATTCTAACCGTCAGAAAGCAACGATCATCTCTGATATTTTAAACAATATCGAAAATCTGTATTATGTAGCAAATGAACGTGAAGTCACAAAGATTCAGAATGAATTTTTTAAGATTTATTTGAAAGATGATATGAATTTGTTGATCCGTTTTAATAAGCAGTTAGATATTATTGCAGAGACCTATCGTGTACAAAGTGTACAGCGGTGATCGGAAATTTGCGAACAGACAGAATAGAAATATGATTAGAAGTTTGAAACCGGATATTTCGGTAAAAAAGAAGAAGTACATTGCAGGAAACCGGATATTTGGTAAAAAAGAAGAAGTACATTGCAGGAAACCGGATGTTTCGGTACAGAAAGAATAGGTACATAGTACGAAAAAATGATAATTTATAATCTGGGAAGAAAAAGAGGATCATTATGGTAAATTTGCCTGAAAAATATTGTGAAAATATGAAAGAACTATTGCAAGAAGAATATACAGACTATATAGATAGTCTGTCAGAAAAAACATATCAGGCGATACGCATCAATACCAAGAAAATATCGTTACAGCAATGGGAAAAGATCAATCCTTTTCGGACAAGTCCGATCCCATGGGTGGAAAATGGATTTTATATTGAAGATGCAATGGAAAATGGACAGAATGAATCAGGTCAACAGGAGAGTCCGATACCATCCAGACATCCTTATTATTATGCCGGTTTATATTATATTCAGGAACCGAGTGCGATGATTCCGGCAAGTCTGCTTCCGGTAACACCCGGAGATAAAGTGTTAGATCTTTGCGCGGCACCGGGGGGAAAAGCAACGGAGCTTGGTGCAAAGTTACAGGGACATGGACTGCTGGTAGCAAATGATATCAGTGTATCAAGAACTATGGCATTAGCCAAAAACTTGCAGATCGCAGGTATTCAAAATTGTCTTGTGACAGCAGAAACACCGGAGAAGCTTGCGTCTGTTTTTACAAACTTTTTTGATAAAGTGTTGATCGATGCACCATGTTCCGGAGAGGGGATGTTTCGAAGAGAGCCGCGTATGGTTCATGATTGGGAAGAGAAAGGACCGGCATACTATGCTAAGATACAAAAAGAAATTTTGACACAGGCATATCAGATGTTAAAACCCGGTGGAAAAATGGTATATTCTACTTGTACATTTTCTTTGCAGGAAGACGAGGCTGTGATCGAATGGTTCTTAGACATATATCAGGATATGAAAGTGTGCCCGGTGGAACGAAAAGAAGGCTTTTTGCCGGGAAGACCGGAGTGTATCGCAGCAAGAGAGGAATTAAAGCATTGTGTCAGAATCTTTCCGCATAAAGCAAAAGGGGAAGGACATTTTGCTGTCCTTTTGCAAAAGGGAGATTCTGTGGCAGATGCAGAAGAAACGCAGCGCAGCAGGGAAAGTCTGACAAAAGAGCATAAAAAGCAATTAGAAGATTCGATAGAAGATCTTACGATCACAATAGAGGACAGACCGCAAAAAGGCAGTTTTTCTAAGAAAAAAGAATATCAGCGTAACAAGTCTGATAAGAAAAAAGGAAAATCAGGAAGGGAGAAATTCGAAAAAGCATCACAAGGGCAGACAGTGCAAAAAGCAGATATGCAGACAAAAGAGTTTTTATCTCATCTTCCGTTTGAAGAAGGAAGATATGTTTCACACAATAATCAGATTTCTTTTGAGCCTTTGTGGATCGAATCGCTTTCTAAGCTGCGGATTGTGCATAAAGGTGTAGCAGTCTGTGAAATAAAGCAAAAAACAGCATTATCCCATCAGCTGGCGTTGTGTTTGAGGGATGAGGATTTTGATCAGGTGATCAATTTTCAGGCAGCCGATCCACAGGTGATCCGTTACCTGAAAGGAGAAAGCATACAGACAGATATGGCGTATCGAGGCAATGTATTGGTCTGTGTTGATGGATTTGGCTTGGGCTGGTGCCAGGGCAGCGGTACCACATTATTGAAAAATAAATATTATCCGGGATGGCGTTACCAATAGCCGGATAATAGGAAAAACAAGAAAAACAAAAAGATCTGTTTCAGACAGATCTTTCAGGAGAAAATTAAACCTAAACAAGAAAAAAGAGGAAAGGAAAAAATAACATGAATAAAAAAAGAGGCGAATATGGATATATAGCAGCAAGGAAAAAGAAAACATTGCTTGGAACGATCATTATTGCGTTGATCGGTGTTGCCATCTTTTTGGTTGGCTTGTTCTTAAACAAAATGTCAAATCGTAACCTTTTTACGATCATTGCCGTTTTAGCCGTTCTTCCGGCTGCCAAACAATTAGTTGCATTTATTGTATTGTTCCCGTTTAAGACGACCCAAAAAGAACGTTATCAGAAAGCAAAAGATATGATCGGTGAAGAGATGAAATTATATTCCGATCTTGTGATCACATCGCCGGAAAAGATCATGCATTTAGATCTTGCGGCAGTTGGCAACGGGCAGGTTATCTGTCTGTTAGGACAGGGAAAACAGGAGCTTAACTATGTTCGGAAATATCTGACAGAAGGTGTGCATAACTGGGGAAGAAACTATAAAGTAAAAGTAGTCGATAGTGAAAAAACATTTTTGGGAGAATTAAGTAAAGTACAGCCGGTTGAGGTGGACCGGGATGAAGAAGACAAAGTCAATTCGTATCTGCTTTCACTGATCGTTTAAGGATGCAAAGACAGAGAGTTTTTCTGGTTGATATAGGAATGAGGATGATATGAGAGTAATTGTAGTCAGTAAGCAGGAAGCCGGACAACGTCTGGATCGTTATCTTGCAAAATATATGTCTAAAGCGGCAAAAAGCTTCTTTTATAAAATGCTTCGTAAGAAGAATATCACGCTGAACGGAAAAAAAGCAGCCGGAATGGAAAAAGTACAGGAAGGTGATGAGATCAAGCTTTTTTTGTCAGATGAAACAATTGATAAATTTCGCGGAATAGAGCAGACAGTAAATGCACCGGCGATAAATAAAACAGATGCAAACAAGACAGCTGTAAATAAAAAGGAGCAGTCGTTAGCTATTGTCTATGAGGACGATGAAGTTTTAGTGGTCAATAAAGCGTCAGGGATGTTATCACAAAAAGCAAAGAAAGAAGACCGTTCTTTAGTAGAATACATTACAGATTATCTTATGACGCGGCAACAGCAGCAGGATTCTGTATTTCGACCGGGCATATGTAACCGTCTGGACCGCAACACAACCGGGTTGATCGTTGCAGGAAAAACAGTAGAAAGCTTACAATATCTGAATCGGCTTTTTAAGGAAAGAGAATTACATAAATATTATCTTTGTATTGTAAAGGGATGTATTGCACAAAAAGAAACAATTGATGGTTATTTGCGGAAAGAAGAAAAGAGCAACAAAGTAACGATACAAAAAGCAAAGAAAGAAGGCGGTGTTCGGATTCTGACAGCCTATGAGCCATTGGAATATGGCAGATACCGGAAGGAAGAATATACCTTGTTAAAAGTTGATCTGATCACCGGTAAATCCCATCAGATCCGTGCACATTTGCAAAGCATTGGTCATCCTTTGATCGGTGATCATAAATACGGAAACAGAAAAGATGCTTCTTTTTATCAAAAAGAATTTGGATTGCAACACCAGCTTTTGCACGCATGGAAGTTATGCTTAGGCGATGCAGCTTATTTGCCGGATCGTTTGCATGGCAAAGAATGGACGGCACCACTACCGGAGCAGTTTCAGACGATACTTAAAAAAATGGGCATGAAAGTGAGGAATTAGAGATGCCATCATGGAACTCAAGGGGTCTTAGAGGATCGGTTTTGGAGGAAGCATTGAATATAACAAATGAAAAATATCGCATGGAAAAGCTGGCTTTGGTACAAAAGATTCCAACACCGATCACACCAATGGAGATTGACAAAGAAAAACATCATATCACATTAGCGTATTTTGAGCAGAAAAGTACCGTTGATTATGTTGGAAATGTACAGGGTATTCCAATCTGCTTTGATGCAAAAGAATGTAAGACCGATGTATTTCCAATCCATAATATTCATGAGCATCAGATGAATTTTATGGAAGAGTATGAGCAGCAGCAGGGAATTTCTTTTTTGATCATTTATTTTTCAGACGCAGATATTTATTATTATGTTCCTTTTAAAGATGTTTTGTTTTTCTGGGAAAGAGCCAAGAATGGTGGAAGAAAGAGTTTTCGAAGAGAAGAGTTAGATCAGTCGTACCGCATCCGATTTACCAACCAGATCTATATTCATTATCTTGAAATGTTATCAAAGGATTTGGAATCAAGAGAAGAAACGGAATAACATAAATGAAAAAGTCAGTAAAGACGCTATTTTGGAAGTTTGAATTCAAAGAAGAGATAGAAGGGTAACAGCTAAAAACGACAGATCGGATTTTGAAAGAATGGTATTTATCGTGACTATATGGAACAATAAAAGTATAGAAAGTAGAGAGGGTATATGTTTTTAGATCATATTACAGTGTTGGGACTGCCGCTTTATTTTGTGGCATTTGATTTTATTATTTTTTGTGTGGCAGGCTGGATTTATGAAAGTACGTTTGTATCTGTTCGGGCGAAGAAGGTAGTCAACCGTGGCTTTCTGATCGGTCCGTATCTTCCGCTGTATGGATTTGGAGCTGTGATCGTTTACATTTTACTTCGTCCGTTTGCAAAGATTCCGAGTCTGTTATATATCATGGGAATGCTTGTGGCAACGTTTTTGGAATATATGACATCATGGTTGTTAGAGGTTTGTTTTCATACACGATGGTGGGACTATACCAAAGATCCCTATAATCTGAATGGACGAATTGCATTGATCCCTTCAATGTTTTGGGGAATTTTATCACTGATCATGTTTGATTTCTTACAGCCGTTCGCTACGATGCTGATAGAGATGGTGCCGAAAGAGGTTGGTATTTACATCGTATCCGGTATCTTAGTGCTCATGGCTGCCGATACGGTAGTTACCGTGATCCGGACGATCAACTTCCGTCAGCAGCTCGAAACGCTTTTTGGTTTTAAGAAGGAGATCGAGGAATTGCTTGAAGATGTGCAATTGCAGTCCGTGAAAGATTTTCTGTTAGAAACGAGAAAAGAATTTTCTGAGAAAATGTCTCTTGCTGCTTTTGAGCAGAAAAATGAACAGTTATATAGTAAATTAAAGGCATTAAAGAGAGATCCGAAAGAAAATAGTGTAAAGCTTGCAGCTTTTGAGGAACGATTCCGGATTTTTTGGGAAAAGAGGAATCGTTTGAACGATAAGAATCCTTTTGTTGGCAGCAGACGTATTCTTGATGCGTTTCCGACAATGAAATTTTATCCAAAGGGACAGAAAGCAGTTTCTGTCAAAGATCTTATGATTCATTTTAAAAAGAAAACAGAACCGATCCGTGAAAAATGGAATGAGATCAGGGCAAATGAAGAAACAAAAGAAGATAAAAAGTAGGAAATACATGAAAAAAATACTATATTTATGTATGCTATTGAAAATAAACACAAGATATGGTATTATGTAAAGCGTTCACACAGAATAAATCTAGAAAAAGAAAGCTGGTATAAGGATGAAAATTATTAAGCGCAGTGGTTCTGAGGATACGTTTGATGCCAGAAAGATCACAGCAGCCGTTACGAAAGCAAATTATGAAGTGCCGACAAAGGAGCGATTATCGAAAGAGCAGATCGAATCGATCACGGCTGATGTAGAGAATATCTGTCTGGATATGAACCGGGCTTTAAGTGTGGAAGAAATCCAGGATCTGGTGGAGGAACAGATCATGGATCGAAGAGCATTTGCTGTAGCAAGAAAATATATCACATATCGTTACAATCGTGCATTGCTTCGTAAGGCAAATTCTACGGATAAGCAGATATTAAGCCTACTTGAATGTAACAATGAAATGGTAAAGCAGGAAAATTCGAACAAAAATCCTACGGTCAACAGTGTGCAAAGAGATTATATGGCAGGGGAAGTCAGCAAAGATATTACAAAACGTTTTTTGCTGCCGAGCGAGATTGTACGTGCACATGAGCAGGGAATTATTCATTTTCACGATTCTGATTATTTTGCACAGCATATGCACAATTGCTGCCTGGTCAATCTTGAGGATATGCTGCAAAATGGAACTGTGATCAGTGAAACGATGATAGAAAAGCCTAAGAGCTTTTCGACTGCATGCAACATTGCAACACAAAGCATTGCACAGATTGCCAGCTCGCAATATGGCGGACAGAGCATCAGTCTGACGCATCTTGCTCCATTTGTGGATATCAGTCGTCAGAAATACAAAAAACAGGTTGAAAATGAATTAAAAGAAGCCGGTTTGTCCTATAATAGTAAACAGGTGGATGAAATTGCCGAGATCCGCGTAAGAGATGAGATCAAACGTGGTGTACAGATGATCCAGTATCAGGTCATTACATTGATGACAACGAATGGGCAGGCACCTTTCGTCAGTGTATTCATGTATCTTGACGAGGCACCGGAAGGAAGACTTAGAGAAGATCTTGCTCTGATCATGGAAGAGATCCTGCGTCAGAGAATGCAAGGCGTGAAAAATGAAAAAGGTGTTTATATCACGCCGGCATTTCCGAAGCTTCTCTATGTATTGGAAGAAGATAATGTCAGAGAAGGATCGAAGTATTGGTATCTGACACAATTAGCAGCAAAATGTACGGCAAAACGAATGGTTCCTGATTACATTTCAGAAAAGATCATGAAAAAAATGAAGGACGGAAATTGCTACCCTTGCATGGGCTGTCGCAGTTTTCTGACAGTATATCATGATGAAAAAGACCGTCCGAAATTCTATGGACGTTTTAACCAGGGTGTGGTTACGATCAATCTGGTAGATGTCGCATGTTCTTCGGATGGAGATGAGGAAACCTTCTGGAAAATCTTAGACAAGAGATTGGAACTTTGCAAAAAAGCGTTGATGTATCGTCATAACCGTTTGAAAGGAACACCTTCTGATGTTGCACCGATCTTATGGCAGTATGGTGCATTGGCACGTCTGAAGAAGGGCGAAGTTATTGACAAACTGTTATATAACGGATATTCTACTATTTCTTTAGGATATGCAGGACTTTGTGAGTGTACGCGTTATATGACAGGAAAATCGCATACTGATCCGTCAGCAACCCCGTTTGCATTAAAGGTCATGGAAAAATTAAATGATGCATGCAGCCGTTGGAGAGAAGAAGAAAATATTGATTTCAGTCTGTATGGCACACCATTGGAATCGACAACATATAAATTCGCAAAATGCCTTCAGAAACGTTTTGGCATCATTAAAGGTGTCACAGATAAGAATTATATTACCAATAGTTACCATGTGCATGTGACAGAAGAGATTAATGCATTTGACAAGCTGAAATTCGAAGCACAATTCCAAAACTTATCACCGGGTGGTGCGGTCAGCTATGTAGAAGTGCCAAATATGGAAAATAATATTGATGCTGTTTTGCAGGTGATGCAATTTATCTATGACAATATCATGTATGCTGAATTAAATACAAAAAGTGACTATTGTCAGGTCTGCGATTACAGCGGTCAGATCGAGATCGTGAACGATGAGCATGGAAAACTGATCTGGAAATGCCCGAATTGCGGTAACACGGATCAGGACAAAATGAATGTTGCCAGAAGAACCTGCGGTTATATCGGAACACAGTTCTGGAACCAGGGACGAACACAGGAGATCAAAGAACGCGTGTTACATTTGTAATTCGAAGATATAGTATTGTTCAGTTACAATTTAATCGCTAACAACATAAAAATAAAAAACGGAATAGTTACAATTTGACTGCTAATAAGTAGAATAGAGGCAGGAAAATATTTTTCCGGTGTGTTTCTAGTTCGTCGATTTGGCATTAGGATAGATCTTAGCCATTTTTGCATCATCATAATGCGTATCAAAGAACTGCTCCATCTGATTTTGAGCTTTCGGCTGTTTGTCACGAGTATTGTATCGTAACAAAGCGAGAGAAGAGATGGCAATATTACATATCATAAATACCATAAAGAGCCATGAAAAAATCTTTCCGGCTTTTTGTGGTATTTTTTCGATTAAGTCTGATAAGACAGGATAGACTTTTTTTAGCCAGATTACAGCAGCAAAGCCCCAGAAGAAACAATACAGCAAATTAATGCGGCCGCCCAGGTTAAATGGCAAATGGCTGTAATCCCAAAAGATCTTGCCAAAAAAGAGCTCTGTAAATACGCTGCAAAGATATTCATAGACACCACCCAGTATTGTGCCGATTAAGAAAAGCTGACCATCTGTCCGGTTGCGGTAGTTATATAAAAGGATTGTACTGCAGGCAAGTGCAAGACCCCAGACGATACTAAAAGGTCCCCAGACAACACTGCTTCGACTCATCCATACACCGGCAGTCAGCCGACAAAAAATCGTTTCGATGATATCTCCGAGAAAAGAACCGATAAAAAAGAGCATGATGATCTTATAAAAACTGCATCCTGATGCAAAATTTCCGGCTGTATCAGGAATGTCTTTGGCAATATTAGGATAGGCTTTCTCAATACGGCTGCGGATTCGTTTTCTGATCCAGTGGATCAATCTTTGTGAGAGATGATGAAGATTTCCGCTGACATCATCAATTGTTCGGATTTTTCGTAATGCCGGAAATGCAACGGCATATGTTCCGAGAATATCAATCAGTAAAAGAATCGTCAAAGCAAGCAAAGTAATATGTACAAAAGAGGATGGAAGCCATTGATAGATCCTTACCAAAAGTGGATTGACAAATTTCAGGCAAAGAAGTCCGAGAATTCCCCATAGAATAGAAAAATCCAGAGAGATATAACCATCTACATTATATTTCCGATTAGAATAATCCCACCATTTTTTATGATTGATCTTTTCTAAAAAATGTCCGGCACACCATTCTACAAGTGTAGAAATAGTTGCGCATCCCAGGAAGAGAAAGAACCATTGGTTACGCAATTCGGAAAAACCGATTGAGATGATCAAAGCAGTTACACCATAAATTGTACAAAGCGGTCCGTTTAATACACCACGGTTGATCATCCGTTTTTTTAACAGGATCGAAAATCCTGTTTCTAAGAACCACCCTGCAAAAGAATACAGGAAAAAAAGCCATAATACTAAGTAGAATCCGTCCATAAATTTCTCCATTTCTTTTTCATGTACTTTCGGTATCTTCTCAAAATCTATTCTAAAAAGTGAAAAGATTCAAAGCTTCCGAATTAAAAAGATCGGTAGCTGAAAAAGTAAAAAATCTAAATTCCAAAAGATTAAAACATCAAAGTACTATTATATCGTATCTGTTATGAAAAGACAATGATAATTTTATTTGTAGTATCGTGGAAAAAGGAGGAAAATTTTTTCATAACAGTCTTTGCGGGGAAATGGACTTTTACTGTATTAGTCTTTATAATAAAGACTAATACAGATAGAACATTATTTAGATAACATATTTGGAAATGAGGATAAAAATGAATAGGAAACATTTGTGCATGGGTGTGATAGCTCACGTGGATTCAGGTAAAACAACGCTTTCAGAAAGCATTTTATATCATTGTGGAAAGATCAGGAAGATGGGGCGTGTCGATAATGGAGATGCGTATCTCGATACCGATCAGATGGAGAAGGATCGCGGTATTACGATTTTTTCTAAGCAGGCTGAATTTTTGTTGGGTGACCGGGATGTGACATTGCTTGATACACCGGGACATGTAGACTTTTCTGCTGAAATGGAGCGTACGTTGCAAGTGCTTGACTATGCGATCCTTGTGATCAACGGATCTGATGGGGTGCAGGGACACACGCTGACATTATGGCGGCTTTTAAAAAGATATCATATTCCAACATTTCTTTTTATCAATAAGATGGATCAGGCACGAAGAACACCGGAAAGTCTGATGGAAGAAATACAGACAAGACTGGATCGCCATTGTGTCTCTTTTACAAAAAAAGATGAGCTGTTCTTTGAAGAAGTGGCTGTTTGTGATGATGGATTATTAGAAAAATATTTAGAAAGCAATACAATTGAAAAGGAAGAGATTAAGGAACTGATCGCAAGTGAGAAGTTGTATCCCTGCTTTTTTGGCTCTGCATTAAAAGGAGATGGAGTCGATTCTTTTTTAAAGGGATTAGAAGAATATACAAAGGATGTAACGTATGGAGATCTTTTTGGAGCAAGAGTGTTTAAGATTGCAAGAGATGAACAAAATAACCGTCTGACCTATATGAAGATCACAGGAGGAAGCTTAAAAGTACGTCAGAAGCTGACGAATAAGGGAGAACAGGAATGGGAAGAAAAAGTCAACCAGATCCGTGTGTATTCCGGCGAGCAATATGAAGCCGTGCCTGAAGTACAGGCAGGCATGATCTGTGCTGTGACAGGACTTAGCCATACGTATGCAGGAGAAGGCCTCGGAATAGAGAAAGAAGCAAATCTTCCGTTGTTAGAACCGGTGCTGACATATGCCATGATCCTGCCGGATGATATCAGTGTCAATCAGTTTTTACCACAGCTTCGCCAATTAGAGGAAGAGGAACCCGAACTAAAGATCGTTTGGAATGAGAAAGTCGGTGAAATTCAGGCACAGATCATGGGAGAAGTACAAATAGAAATTCTGCGTTGCATGATCAGGGATCGTTTTAAAGCAGATGTACATTTTGGGGAAGGAAAGATTGTTTATAAAGAAACCATACTTGATACGGTGGAGGGAGTCGGACATTTTGAACCGCTTCGTCATTATGCAGAAGTACACCTGAAAATTGAACCCGGAGAGCATGGAAGTGGCGTACAGGTACTTGCCGACTGCAGTGAAGATCTTTTGGCAAAGAACTGGCAACGCCTGATCCTGACACATTTGACGGAAAGAGAGTTTATCGGCGTGCTTGCAGGCAAAGTACTTACGGATGTCAAAATTACATTAGTTTCAGGAAAGGCGCATATCAAACATACAGAAGGTGGAGACTTTAGACAGGCGACATATCGTGCAGTCAGACAAGGACTTATGAAAGCACAAAGTTGTCTGTTGGAACCTTATTATGCGTTTCGTTTAGAGATACCGGCAGCTAATTTAGGCCGTGCGATGATGGATCTTGAGAAGAAGTGTGCAAGTTTTAAGACGGAAACACAGGATGATAAGCAGGCAGTATTGGTTGGTATCGCACCGGTAGCGACAATGCGTAACTACCAGCAGGAAGTACATTCTTATACAAAAGGAACCGGCCGGATCATATGTAGTCTGAAAGGATATTATCCATGTCATAATGAAGAAGAAGTTCTGGAAAATTCATGGTATGATCCCGATGCGGACATTGCCAATCCATCAGCTTCTGTATTTTGCAGCCATGGAAGCGGTATTGTTGTGCCATGGTATGAAGTAGAACAAAAGATGCATCTGCCGTTACAGACCGGGTCTGTACAGGAAGAAGCAGAAGAACCGGAATGGCAGGCGAGGGTTCCGAAGCCACAGGAAGAATATTTCATGGGAGAAGAAGAAATTAACCGGATCTTTGAGCAGACTTATGGGGCGAATAAAAGAAAGGATTCTAAGAAAACGAAAAAACGCATTGAAAAAAGGGTGATCTCGCATGGCAGTGCAATGCGTCCCAAAAAATCCGATGAACAATATTTGTTAGTAGATGGTTATAATATTGTCTTTGCATGGCAAGAATTAAGCGAACTTGCAAAAGACAATATTGATGCGGCACGGGGCAGACTAATGGATATTATGTGTAATTACCAGGGATATAAAAAATGTACATTGATCCTTGTGTTTGATGCGTATCGTGTAAAAGGAAATGTTGGACAGATGATTCCTTATCATAATATTCATGTTGTATATACAAAAGAAGCAGAAACGGCTGATCAGTATATTGAAAAGCTCGCACATAAAATGGGACGCGATTACCATGTGACGGTAGCAACCTCAGATGGATTAGAGCAGCTTATCATCAGAGGACAAGGGTGTCGCCTGATATCTGCAAGAGAATTTTATGAGGAAGTAAAACAGGTAGAAGAAGAGATCCGAAAACAGATATAGGAGAAGGCAGGAGAGAAGATATAAAAAGCGGACAGGTAAAAAGAAGTATCAAAAGAAATCTTACATGAAAAAGCGTATAAAAGTTATCAGAAAGAAGAATATTACATAAGGAAAAAACTGGTAAAAGAAAGATAATCAAAATGCGGAAAAAAACGGATATTCGGTAGAAAAAAGGTCTGCAAAACAGAATGATAAAAAATATTAGAAACATATGATATTTTGTGTATTTTTTCTATTGACAGAATGCAGGATTTGGTACACAATAGGCAAAGCAGAGTAAGATAAAATAAAGATAGGAGATGATTTTGTGTTTGGTTTTGGTCAATTGATTAACATTTTAAAGAAGAATCCCAAAAAGATCGTGTTCACAGAAGGTGAAGATGCACGAATTTTGGAGGCTTCATCAAGACTTTTAGCAAGCAACTTTTTACATCCAATATTAATTGGAAATGCAGAAAAAATTGCAATAGCAGCAGAAGAATGCGGTTTTAATATCCGTGGTGCTGAGATTATAGATCCTGAACACTTTGACAGAATGGATGAAATGGTGGATCTTTTATGTGAGCTTCGTAAGAAAAAAGGAATCTCGCCGGAAAGAGCAAGAGAGATTTTATTACAGGCAAATTATTTTGGAACCATGCTTGTAAAGATGGGCATTGCAGATGCCCTTCTCGGAGGTGCTACATATTCAACAGCCGATACCGTAAGACCGGCATTACAGTTGATTAAAACAAAACCGGAGAACAATATTGTGTCTTCATGCTTTATCCTGGTTCGACCAAGTGCAACCGGTGAAAATGAGGTTCTTGCGATGGCAGACTGTGCGATCAATATTGAACCAAACGAAGATGAGCTTGTAGAGATTGCCGGGGAAGCCGCAGAATGTGCAAAAATCTTCGGTGTTGATCCACAGATTGCATTCTTAAGTTATTCTACACATGGTTCAGGAAAGGGCGATGCTGTTGACAAGATGCGTAATGCAGCAGAGAAAACAAGAGCAAAATACCCTGAACTTCCAATTGACGGGGAGTTACAATTTGATGCAGCCGTTTCACCTCGTGTTGCAAGAACAAAGTGTCCGGAGTCAAAAGTAGCAGGTCATGCAAATACGTTTATCTTCCCGGATATCAATGCAGGAAATATTGGTTATAAGATTGCACAGCGCATGGGTAACTTTGATGCGTATGGACCGATCCTTTTAGGATTGAATGCACCGGTTAATGATCTGTCCAGAGGATGCAACGCTTCTGAAGTATATTCTATGGCGATCATTACAGCAGCTTTAGCATAAGAAGAAGGGGTTACACAGAAACGATAAAAATTGCGCGGAAATGGGGATTATGATGAATATATTTATAGCGACGCAAATGATCAAAGTATTACATGCACCGATTTGTATCTATAGTGCAGAGGGAGATGTCATACAATGTCTCGAAGAAAATAATGGGAAAAAATTGATTGAAAAAGAAGACTTTTCTATAGAGATATCAAAGACAATTCCGTGTATTTATGTCAAAGAAAACGGAGTGGCTTTTTGCTTGATGTGGGTAAAAGAAGAAGGATATTTCTTAGGACTTGGAAAAATCCGCATTTATGATTTTGGAGATGAGGAAGCATCACAATATCCATATTGTCAAAAGGATGAATTTGCCACGATCGTATCCATTCTTTGGAATGTGATTTCCGGCAAAGAAGTCGGTGTCGGTGAACTTTGGGCAAAAAATATATTTGTAGATATTTCTGATGTCAGAGAACAGATTACAAAGAATGTCTTTGAACGTCAGGAATCAGGACAGTCTCATAATCCATATGCACAGGAACTGCGTGAACTTGACAGTATCCGCAGAGGTGATATTGCTGCTCTCAAGAAAAGTATCAACGAGACATATTCCGGTAATATTGGTATTCTTGCAAGTGATCCGGTAAGACAATATAAGAACCTCGCAATCTGCGTGATCACGAATGCAACCCGTTGTGCAATCGAAGGTGGGTTAAATCCGGAAATGGCTTTTTCCATGTCGGATTCCTTTATTCGTAATATTGAGGATAACATGACAGAACCGGTTAAGATCGAGAAAGCCACGCGTGATGCAGAGTTTGAATTTGCCAATGCCGTGCATGATCTGAAAGGACAGGGCAATGACAATCCTTTGGTTATGCAGGTGCGTGATTATGTGTTCTGTCATATCCATGATGCGATCCGTGTCAGAGAGATTGCTGAATTTATCGGTGTAACGCCGAACTATCTGTCAGAACAGTTCAGCCAGGCCATGGGCATGACACTTAAACAATATATCATCAATGAAAAGATATCAAGCAGTGAGAATCTTTTGAAATATACAGATTATTCACTGCAGGAGATCAGTACGTTTTGTGCATTTAGTTCGCAAAGCCGATTTAGTGTATATTTTCAAAGAAAGAACGGAATTACTCCGGCGAAATATCGCAAAAAATATAAAAAGACAAGAAATGAATAGAATAAAAAATTCACACTCTATAATAGAAAACGTACAATGTAGTGTATGAAATGTATAAAAACCTGTCAAGTTTTGTGGTAGTATCAACGAGTTATATTGGATGGGATATAAGAACAAAATATAGGATACAAGATGTTTTTGCAGGTAAGGAGTGTGCATATCATGGAAAAATTCGAAATTAAGTTCAATGATGTGGAAGATGTCAGCAAGTTTGTCCATGTTGTTTCTCAGTATGACGTAGATGTGGATTTATATTGTGGTAGCTATTGTGTGGACGCAAAATCTATTTTAGGAATTATGACAATGGATTTGCGAAATCCAATGTGGATCACAGCAAATTGTGACCGACACCAGGGAGAGCGCATGATGCGTGAACTTGACTGGGTTGCGGCGTAAGCAAAGAGTTGCGAGCATATAAAAATGCCATATTCGATCAATGAAGAATGATCGAATATGGCATTTTCTTTTGGACTATTATGCGTGTCTGGAGCAGTCAGTTACTTTGCCTCTTGTGTTTTGTCAAAATGAAACTATAAAAAAGTGCAAAGCCAGCACTTTGCACTCCAAGAATTGCTTTAGCAATTCTTGTTGGTATACCGCTACTGTACGAGCATTTTCCTATTCCATAAAAAAGCTACATTTTTATGGAATAGGAAAATGTAGCTTTGATAACCGTGCATTATGTACGAATATTTTTATTGAATACATTCTAATAACAACATATTATCCGGAAGATAGATTGCCGGAAGCGGATAATTCAATGTACCATACTGATGTGATGTAAATGTATCACAAACCTTATCATATGTTTCCTGTGTGAATTTAATGGAAAGTGTATGAGCCAGATGTGTAAATAATACAGGTGGCATAGAAATTCCCCACGCATCAGAATCATTGTCATCGAAATGCTTTGGTAAAAGAGTCATTGTCTGTTTTGTTGTTTCATTAGTAATCTCTAAGGTTACAAAATGAGTTGTCTCATCGGTGTTAAAATGTAAAGTACAAACATCGGCATCATTTTCTCTGAAGTGCAGATCTTTTAAGATATTTTTATCAAATCGGGCATAAGAAGAATCCAGATAAGTTGATAATTTTTCGTGATCCGTCTGAATCAACATGATCAATTTGTCAATGCTTTTCTGATTCATTACATCTGTGCCGAGAGTTTCTTTTTTTTCTAATAAAAATTTCACTAATACGTCAATTTCATTTTGACTTAAAAGGGAAAAGTTTGCATTATTTGTTGAAGCCATATTGTTACCCCCCTAATCTTAAATTCATAGTTTTATAAAATAAATGGGAAACACACTATTCTATAGGTATAGTATACATTTTTTTGAAGAGACTTTCAAGTAGACAAATGCATAGGAAAGGGAATTACAGTGAATTTTTTCGGTATTTCAGATCAGGAAAGGAAGTTTATAATGAAAAAAGAAAAGATTGAGATCAAAGATATAAAGGATATTGCTTTGCTTGAAAAAAAAGAACAGGAAAAATGGGAGATTGCTCTGGAACTTGGATTGTTTGACCAAGTGGTTCAGAAAGGCTGGAAATCGCTGACGGCAAGACAGAGTGGAAAGGTTGGTGGGATCATGGCGGCAAGACGTAAAATAAAAGAAGATAAGGCGAAATCAAAGGAAGATTTGTAAGATACATGTCATGCAATCTGTTAAATAAAATGCATACAATAGATTTTGGAGGATAAATTGTTGCTAATACTTGTGAAATAATGTGAAATCCTGTATTATATAATGAGCCTAAGCAAAAAGCAAGCGACGGCAGAGCCTAAGCAAAAAGCAAGCGACAGGGGCGAAAATGGAGCGCCCGGAAATGAGGATGATCATGAATGAGATGAAATTATATAATACTTTGACGAAGAAAGTCGAAACTTTTGAACCAAACGAACCGGGCAAAGTAAAGATGTATACCTGTGGTCCGACAGTGTACCATTTTGCACATATCGGTAATCTTCGAAGTTATATTATGGAAGATGTTTTGGAAAAAAGTTTGCGTTATGCAGGATATGATGTAAATCGTGTCATGAATATCACGGATGTCGGACATTTATCCAGTGATGCAGACAGTGGAGAAGACAAAATGCTGATGGGTGCAAAAAGAGAACACAAATCCGTGATGGATATTGCAAAGTTCTATACTGACGCATTTTTTTCGGATTGTGAGAAGTTAAATATTAAAACACCGGATGTCGTTGCACCGGCGACCGGCTGTATTCCTGAATTTATTGAAATGATCGAAACACTATTGAAAAAGGGCTATGCTTATGAAGCAGGTGGCAATATTTATTTCGATACATCAAAGCTTGAAAATTATTATGTATTATCGAACCAGAATGAAGAAGAGCTTATGGTCGGTGCCAGAAATGATGTCGAAGAAGATACAAATAAAAAGAGTAAGACAGATTTCGTTCTTTGGTTTACAAAGTCGAAATTTGACGATCAGGAATTAAAATGGGAAAGCCCATGGGGTGTCGGATATCCAGGCTGGCATATCGAGTGTTCTGCGATCAGTATCAAATATCTTGGTGATAAATTAGATATTCATTGTGGTGGTATTGACAATGTATTCCCACATCATACAAATGAGATTGCACAAAGTGAAGCTTATCTTGGTCATAAATGGTGCAATTACTGGTTCCATGTTCTTCATTTGAATGACAGTACCGGTAAGATGAGCAAATCAAAGGGGGATTTTCTGACCGTTTCTTTATTGGAAAAGAAAGGATATAACCCATTGGTATATCGTATGTTCTGCTTACAGTCACATTATCGTAAACCATTATTGTTTCAGTATGATATTCTGGATAACGTCAAAGCAGCTTATGACAAATTAATCAAAAAGATTGCAATATTGAGCAAAGATGGCGATCCGGAAGAAGAAAAGATGAAAGCATATCGTGATGCATTTGCACAGGCATTAGGAAATGATATTAATACCTCACAGGCATTGACAGTCGTATATGATGTGTTAAAGGCAGATATGAATGATTACAGTAAGAGAAAGCTTATTGAAGAATTTGATCAAGTGTTATCATTAGATCTGACAAAAGAAATCAAAGAGGATGTCGTAGATGATGAACTTGCAGCCTATGTAGAAGATATGATCACACAGCGAAAAGAAGCCAAGAAAGCAAAAGATTTTGCAAAAGCAGATGCGATCCGTGATGAATTGCTTGCAAAAGGCATTGAACTCAAAGACACAAGAGAAGGTACGGTTTGGAGTGTGAAATAACAGATGTCATTCGTGTGAAAATCCATATGTGACAGATTCTCATACTACAAATTTGTGTCTGTGGTTTAGTACATACGGACAGAGAAAGGAATGTAGGATTGATATGAATCATGCAAAGACATATCACACAAAGCAACAGAATGCGATATTGCAATTTCTGATTGCTTCGGATCAAAAATATCATACGGTCAGTCAGATTGCGGAATATTTAAAAGAGAGAGGCGAATCGGTCGGACTTACAACGATCTATCGTCAGTTGGATAAATTTCAAAAAGAAGGAATCGTTCAAAAAATCGTCTTAGATGGAAACAGCGGAGCATGTTACCAATATGTCGGAACACAGGAAGAAAGTAAATTTCTTTTAAAGTGTGAAGATTGTGGCGATATCATGGATATGGATTGCGGGCATATGAGTGAACTGTATGAACATGTGCGGCAGGAACATCATTTTAATGTGAATCCGCACCGGACGATGTTCTACGGCGTGTGCGAGAAATGCCTGGATAAAGAGAAAAAGGGCAATTCCTAAGCCATTCGCAAAGTCAGCGAATGCCGCAGCAAAAAGCATGCTGCTAAAAGCTTAGTCATTGGGTTGAGTCCGGCTATTCGCCGTCCATAAAAAAGAACAAATTTCTTTATACAAGCAAGCTTGTAGCAGAAATTTGTTCTTTTTTATATGGGAATTGGGACTTTATATCAAAAATGTGTTATTTTTCGTGTTTTTTGTTATAGACAATGGGGTTATATGTTAATATAATATGATTGTAAGTTGAAAATATAAATTGCAATTTTACAGAGGAATGCATGAAAATGTCTGGGAAATGCAATTGATTACAGCCGGTCATAATCGGTTGCGCATATTATTTTAAATGGTAGAAAGGAGATTTACAATGAAGGTAGCTGACGGATTTTGGTTAAGCAAAAAAGGTTACGAGGTAAACTATGCATCACAGGCATATAAGGTTGAGACGACAGAGAACGCCATTAAAGTTCTTGCAACACCTTATACGGTTATGAACAGAGGAATGACTCTTGGAGGTCCAAACTTAGAGATTACATATTCTTCTACCTGTGAAAACACAATTAAGGTTCATATTGATCATTACAGAGGTGGTCTTGATAACATTCCTCGTTTTGAATTAAATGAAGATCCGAACTTTAAGCCGGTGATCAACCGTAGCGAAGACAGCGTAGAATTGATCTCAGGTGATACAAAAGTTGTGATCCGTATTGCTGATGACTGGGATGTACAGTTCTATTATAAAGACAGACATCTGACAGGTGGTGCATGGAGATCAACATCGATCATCCATGAAAACCAGTTCCATGCAAATGCACGTATGGAATTACAGGAAGATGATCAGGACTTCAACTATCCACAGGATCCAAACCGCACATATATCAGAGAGCAGTTAAAGACAGATATCGGTGAGTGCATCTATGGTTTCGGTGAGAAGTTTACTCCATTTGTAAAGAATGGACAGGTTGTAGAGATCTGGAACTCAGATGGTGGTACATGCTCTGATCAGAGTTATAAGAATATTCCATTCTATATTTCATCAAAGAGCTATGGTGTATTTGTAAACAGCTCAGACAAAGTTTCTTTTGAAGTAAACTCTGATACGGTTTCTAAAGTAACATTTACACAGCCGGGTGAAGAATTAGAATATTTCATTATCGGTGGTGAAAACTTAGAGGATGTATTAAAACATTATACGGATCTGACAGGTAAGCCTTCATTACCACCCGCATATACATTTGGTTTATGGTTATCTACATCATTTACAACAAGCTATGATGAGAAAACTGTTACAAGCTTTATCGATGGTATGAAAGATCGTAAGATCCCGCTTCAGGTATTCCATTTTGACTGTTTCTGGATGAAAGAATATGAATGGTGTAACTTTGAATGGGATAAAGATATGTTCCCTGATCCGGAAGGACTTTTAAAGAGACTTCATGACAGAGGACTTGAAATCTGTGTATGGATCAACTCTTATGTTGGACAGCAGTCAAAGCTCTTTGATATCGGAAAAGAAAAAGGATACTTTATCAAGAACTTAGACGGCAGCGTATACCAGTCTGATATGTGGCAGCCTGGTATGGCAATCGTCGATTTCACAAATCCGGAAGCTTGCGAATGGTTCAAGGGACTTCTTAAGAAATTATTTGATATGGGTGTTAATAACATCAAGACAGACTTTGGTGAGAGAATCCCTACAAAGGTAAAATATTTCAATGGAAAAGATCCGATCAAGATGCACAACTACTACACATACCTTTACAATAAGTGTGTATTTGAAGCATTGGAAGAATATTATGGAAAAGACAAAGCATGCCTCTTTGCTCGTAGCGCAACAGTAGGCGGACAGAAGTTCCCTGTACATTGGGGTGGTGACTGCTACGCAGAATATTCAGCAATGTCAGAAACACTTCGCGGTGGACTTTCTCTTTGTTCATCAGGTTTTGGTTTCTTCTCTCATGACATGGGTGGTTTCGAAGCTACAGCACCTGCTGATGTTTACAAGAGATGGTGTGCATTCGGCCTGCTATCAACACACAGCCGTTTACATGGTTCTACTTCTTACAGAGTACCTTGGGTTTATGATGAAGATGGTGATACAGAAGCTTGTGACGTACTTCGTCATTACACAGTATTAAAGGGAAGATTAATGCCATATCTTTGGGCACAGGCTAACAAGACTCATACAGAAGGTGTACCGATGATGCGTTCTATGATCATTGCATTCTCTGACGATACAGCTTGTAAGTATCTTGATCAGCAGTACATGCTTGGTGATAATCTTTGCATCGTGCCTGTTATGAATGAAGAAGGTATTGCGGAATTCTATGTACCGAACAATGGAACATGGACAGATATCCAGTCTGGTGAAACATATGAAGGCGGAAAATACTATACAAGAAAGTGTGATTATTTCCAGACACCGATTCTTGCACGTCCAAACAGCATCGTAACATATGGTAACTTTGACGCAGAAGATAAGATGACAGTTGTTTATGATTATCTTCAGGATGCTGAAGCAGTTGTTTATGGATTAGAAGATGGTAAGACAGCACAGGCAGCTATTTTTGACAGCGAGTCAAATAAGATTACTGACATTACAGCTACTCGCAATGGTAATGTGATCACAGTATCTTATGCTGCTACAGATAAGAGCTTTAAGGTAACTGCTGAAGGTAAGACAGTAGAAGCTAAGGCTGGTTCTACAAGTGTAGAGATTACATTGTAATCAAAAAATAAAATAATCGGAATTTCCGGTCAATAAATAAATGGATGGCTTTTATGGTAACATAAGGGTCATCCGTTTTTCTATTCAGGTCTTTTGTCGGGAGTTTAGGAAAAACTTAAAATTATTTATTGAACAGGAAAAATCCTTCTTTTTAATGCTGAACTTGAAAAGCCATAGGATATCAGTATAATAAACATAAGGTTAAAATGAAAAAGACCAAGAGCAAACGATACAGAAAAATTTTAAAGAGGAAAGACCAAATGTAAAGAAATCAGGTGAAATAAAAGAGCCGGATATATAGAGAAGCAGAGTAAGTACAAAAGATTTGAAATAGAAAGTAAAAAGTGTAAATACAAACAGACAATAACATAGATAAAGAAAGCAAAGAGGTGTATATGAAAAAGAACCAGAAGAAAAATTGTGATCGCAAAAATATAGTATCAACGTTCGAAGAAAAAATGAAAAAAGCTTTAAAAGCCGGAATGAATTCAAAAAGAAATAAAATTCTGTTAGTCATTTTGCTTCTTGTACTTCTGCTTGTCATTGGCTGGGCAAATAAATTAGTCCGTCAAAAGGCGGTGAGAGAAACCATGATACAGAAAAACACGGATATCATGATACAGGCATCACCGGAGATTACGGCAATACAAGAACCGGCACAGATTCAGCCGACACGGAATCCGGAAGACAATGTGTACAGTTACCTTCAGGGACCAAAATCATGGGGACAAAAAATCACATGGTCAGGCTATTGGGGCACAACATTTATGGATGGGGGGTCTTTTGGCGGTTTTGGCTGTGGACTTTGCTGCATTGCCAATATCTATTCATCGATTACGCCATATCGTTGTACGCCGGTGCAGGCATACGAATATGCTAAGAAACACACCGGATATGCAGGTGGCGGTGCAATTGACTGGGGATACATGAGAAGGACATTAAGTAAGATGGGGATGGATTGCAACGTTTCGAGAAAGCCGGCAACTTATCGGGAGTTTCAAGGTCAGGTCATGAATCATACTTGCATGATTGCTTTAGTAAGCAGCTCAAATTCAAACTGTTTTTGGAAAGATACACCCGGACATTATGTTACGTTGTTTTTATATGATAAAAATACAGATTCTGTTTTTATAGCCGATTCAGGAGAGCCGAAGCGAAACCGAAAGAGAATTGCATTAAAAAAAGTTTATCGATCTTTAAAGACTTCAAGTCCATGGCAGACATTACTTGTCAAAAATTATAATGAAAATCAGGATTACTGGAAACACAAGAAAGCAACAGGGAATTGGATACGCAAAGAATAAAATATGAAAAAATGTATATAAAAGAGTCAGAAAGTGATGCAAAAATATACAAAACAAATAAAAAAGTATACGATAAAAATAGCTTATCATGAAAAATTGAATGAAAGCAGCTATGAAAAATTTAAGGAAAGTCGTGAAATTTTCCCGATATTGAATAAAAAAAGCTTCTTTGCGGTGAAAATGAAAAAAAGCATTCAAAAAATCGACGAAAAGTGAGAAAAACATGTGCAAATTGTCAATAGGATTGCAAGTAGGAAAGACGTATAATGCTTTTTGGTAGAATTTACTATCCCCAAAATTATTTCATCACAAGGAGGAAACAAAAATGAGATTAACAAAAGAAATGAAAAAAGTTGTTTCTATGTTTTTAGCAACAGCTTTGGTTGTCGCAGGTGCAAACTTTACAGATGCTAAGACCGTATCTGCTCAGGATGAGACAGCTGGTTCACAGGCGGCTTCTGCACCGGCTATCACAGCAACAGGTTCAGCGGCAACAGCAACAGGTTCAGCAGCAACAGCAACACCAACAGCACCTGTAGCATCAGAAACACCGGCAGGACCTACAAACACAGCAACAATGGCTACATTAAAGCCAACAGCAACGCCAACAGTATCTCCATCAGCTACACCGTCTGCATCACCTGTAGCATCAGTAGAACCTACAAAGGCTCCTGTAAAGAAGACAGTTAAAGTTGCATGTAAGAAAGTAAAAGCAAAGAAAGCAAAAGTTACAGTAAAGAAGGGTAAGAAAGCTGCTCTTAAATTTACAGTAAAAACTGCTAAGAAGAACACAAAGACAACAGATAAGGTTTCTGTAAGCGTTAAGAATAAGAAGATCGTTAAAGTTACTTCTAAGAAGCTTACAAAGAATGCTCTTACAGTAAAGGTAAAGGCTCTCAAGAAGGGTAGCACAAAGGTTACTGTAAAAGTTGGTAAGAAGTCAGCAAAGGTTACCGTAAAGGTAAAATAATCTTTTGAGATAGCTTACATAAAAAAGAATAGACATCGCATGGTAAAAACGCCGGTGGCAAAAGCAGACGTTCATTTTACTATGCGATGTTTTTTTTTGCACTTTTACCGGAATAAGCAGTTGCTGTAATGTAGTGGGATTTCAATAAGAATTGCTTTAGCAATTCTTATTGTGCAAAACGCTGGTTTTGCACTTTTTAACGGAATAATTAAAAAAAGAGTGCATTTTATACAAAAATATAGTAAAATACAAGAGAGGTTCTGTAAAAAATGATTAAGTATTTTGCTTTTAAAAGGAGGAAGGATAGAATGGCAGAAAACAGATTGATTGGAGATTACCCTGTAATCGGTATCAGACCTACGATTGATGGTCGAAGAGGACCTTTAAAGGTTCGTGAGTCCTTAGAGGAGCAGACGATGAATATGGCAAAGAGTGCTGCGGAACTCTTTCGTCAGAATCTGAAATACTCTAACGGAGAACCGGTTAAAGTTGTGATTGCTGATACAACGATCGGACGTGTTGCAGAGACAGCTGCATGTGCAGATAAATTCAGAAAAGAAGGAGTTGATATTACTCTGACAGTAACACCTTGTTGGTGCTATGGTTCTGAAACTATGGATATGGATAAGCATACGATCAAGGGTGTCTGGGGATTTAACGGAACAGAAAGACCGGGTGCTGTATATCTTGCAGCAGTTCTTGCTGCACATGCACAAAAAGGATTACCGGCATTTGGTATTTATGGAAGAGATGTTCAGGAAGCAGATGCGACAGAGATTCCGGAAGATGTAAAAGTCAAATTACTGCGTTTTGGACGTGCAGCGGTGGCAGCAGCTACAATGCGTGGGAAATCTTACCTTCAGGTTGGTTCCGTCACAATGGGAATTGCCGGATCGATCATTGATTCTGCTTTTATGGAAGAATATCTTGGCATGCGTGTAGAATCAGTTGATGAAGTCGAGATCATTCGTCGAATGACAGAAGGCATTTACGATGAGAAGGAGTATGAAAAAGCACTTTCATGGACAAAGTCACATTGCAAAGAAGGATGGGATAAAAATCCTGATTTTGTAAAGAGAAACGATGAACAGAAAGACAGAGATTGGAAATTTGTTGTTAAGATGATGTGTATCTTAAAAGATTTGATGAATGGAAATCCAAATCTGCCGGAAGGAAGAGAAGAAGAAGCCGTTGGTCATAATGCAATCGCTGCAGGTTTCCAGGGACAGAGACAGTGGACAGACTTCTATCCAAATGGTGATTTTGCAGAAGCGTTGATGAATTCGTCTTTTGACTGGAATGGGGCAAGAGAACCTTACATTCTTGCAACAGAAAATGATACATTAAATGGTATTGGAATGCTCTTTATGAAACTTCTGACAGGCCGTGCCCAGATTTTTGCCGATGTGCGTACATATTGGAGTCCTGAAGCGGTAAAGAAAGCAACCGGTTATGAATTGGAAGGTGTTGCAAAAGAAGCCGGTGGATTTTTACATTTGATCAATTCCGGTGCAGCCTGCTTGGATGCAAGTGGTGCTGTAAAGGATGAAAACGGAAATGGTGTGATGAAGCCATTCTGGGAGATGACACAGGAGGACCAGGAAGCCTGCTTAGAAGCAACAGAATGGTGTGAAGCGGATAATGGTTACTTCCGTGGTGGTGGATTCTCTTCACGTTATCTTACAAAGGCAACAATGCCTGCAACGATGATACGTTTGAATTTAGTAAAAGGACTTGGACCTGTTTTACAGATATGTGAAGGATATACGGTAGAACTCCCGGATGAGGTATCGGATAAGCTTTGGAAACGTACTGATTATACATGGCCTTGTACCTGGTTTGCTCCAAGAACAACAGGCGAGGGTGCATTTAAAACAGCATATGATGTTATGAACAACTGGGGTGCAAATCATGGTGCGATCAGTTATGGACATATTGGTGCAGATCTGATAACATTAGCATCTATTCTTCGTATTCCGGTTTGTATGCATAACGTGCCGGAAGAGGATATCTTCCGTCCGGCAGCATGGAATGCATTTGGTATGGACAAAGAAGGACAGGATTTCAGAGCGTGTGCAGCATATGGTCCGCTTTATAAACTGTAAGATGTTTTTTGATAGCAAATTTGGCTGATCGCTGATTGGAAGAACGATGAAAATTTAGAAATGAAATAAGACTGAAAAAAAGTCTCTGACTAGAAAGCGCCTGTTCCGGCAACATTGTCGGTTCAGGCGCTTTCTTTTATTATTTTGATTATTGGTTATAGTTGAAATATTTTTTGCTTTTGTTGAAGGAATATTGGTTTTTGTTAAAGGAACGTTGGTTCTAGCTGAAGGAATAGTAGTTCTATGTTGAAAGATTATTTGTTCTGGCTGAAAGCTTTTTGTTTTTTTTTGGATGGATCATTTTTATGCAAAATCATATATCTTTATTATGAATAAAATGTAACTTTGATGTTCCCCATAGTACAATCAAGTGATACATCACCATAGACGGTTGTATCTGTAGCGGTACCTTCATTTTTGTATCGGATATCCCCCATTGTCGCGGATGCCGAGTTAAAGTTATAGTTGCTTTTTGCGCCGGCAAGTCCTAAAGTAATATCTCCCATATGCACCTGCAGATCAGAAGATCCGGTTAATTTTCCATATAGATCAAGAGAACCGGCAGAGCAGTCAGCCTTTAGGTTGTTACAGACATTTTTGGCTGCGTTATTTTTTGAACCGAGCTTGATATCACCGGCACTACAATCGATGGAAACTTTGTCATTGATCGTAAATTGATCGATCGTCATGCTTCCGGCAGCGACATCCAGAGATACATTTTTTGCCTGTATCGTATCGGCTTTCGTGGACGCTGCTGAAACATCCATTTTTATGGTATCGGCTTTTAATGTATTAATCTTGACATTGCCGGCCGAAAGCTCAAGATGTATTTCTGTCAATGCAGCAGAATCGGGAATCGTGATCGTGATCGTTTTGTTGTGTGTATCAGAGGAAGTAAAAGTATGACGGATCAAGCGAGAGAGTTTTTTGTGTTTGGAAGTTTTTACTTTCCAGACACCATCTTCTATTACATTTTTGGAAAGTTTGCCACCGGAAATAGAAAAATCATCGCCGTTTTTAATGATGATATTTCCGGCAAATAGGTCAAGGTCAAGCTTGTGGACGGTTGACGGATCATTGGAGGCTGTCGTTTCAATTGTATGAGAAACTGTTTTTGTCGTTACGAAATTTGATGAGATCGTCAGTTCATCATAATCTACACCCAGGATTATTCCAGCAAGGATCAAAAGAGCACCAAGCAGGAACAGGATTCCGGACAGGATTAAAATAATATGTTTTTTCTTTTTCATAGCACTACCACCTCTTTTTTATCCATTGTTGAAATTTTAGGGTTACACTTTTTGCAGATTTCCAGGTTGCCTGAAAGAGAGCCGGCAGAAAACGAATACAAAATAAGACACCAACCCATAGGATCAAAGCACCGATCGCAAAGAGTACCAGACCGATTCCCATTGCAAAAAGTATGGCACCTATACCGGAAGTAGTCGTCATAAAAAAGCTTCCAAAGAAAGATGCAATACCACCGATCATCAATCCGCCACCGGTTCCAAATAATGCGAGAACAATAGAAATGATCACAGAGAAGATTGTAAGGAGGATTCCGAATAGCACAGACAGACAAGGAAGTCCGATCGTAATTGCAAGGAGAGCAAACAGAACGATCCACACAGCTTTGCGTGCTGATTGCTGCTGATAATGGCTATTGTATCCGGTGGTTGCCTGCTGATAGTTGTTGCTGCTGAAACCGTTGCCGGCCTGCTGATAGCTGTTGTTGTTGAAAGCATTGTCGGTCTGCCGGTAGCCATTGTTATTGAAAGCATTGCCGGCCTGCTTGTAGTTGTTGCTGCTGAAACCGTTGTCGGCCTGCTGATAGTTGTTGTTGTTGTTGTTGAAAGCATTGTCGGTCTGCCGGTAGCCATTGTTATTGAAACCGTTGCCGGCTTGTTGGTGACCTTGTTGGAAACCATCTTTTGTCTGCTTAAAAGCGCTGTTGTTTTCGTTTTGTGAATCTGATTGTTCCTTTTGTGCATAGAACTCCGGGTAAGCAGCCGATCTGTGAAAAGAACTTCCCTGACCGTATTCGATATCATCCTGTGTTGTTGCTTTGATCTGATTGGCAAGTTCTTGTGGTGATCCAAGCTCTTTTAGGATTGCCTGCTCATTTTCAGGTCCTGCATCCTCAAAATAATCTTCATAATATTTGATCGCCTGATTCCGTTCTTCCGGAGGAAGATCTGAGAGCAGACGATGTAATTCATCTAAAAATAATTTTTTATTCATGATAATCCCCATCTTTCCCGCGATTTTTTCGCGTATCTATCATAGTGGAAGCAGTAAACGTTGTGAAATGTTTTGAATAGCATTTTTTATTCGTATGTCTATACTTCTCATTTGTTATTGAGTAATAAATCATTGATTTTGGAAATATAACTGCCCCATTCCTGCCGATAAAGCTCTAACTGGCATCTGCCGCGTTCAGTCACTTTATAATAACGACGGTTGCGGCCATGAAATTCTTTATCATATACTTCCAGGCAGTCATCTTTTTGCAGTCGTCGCAGTACAGGGTATAAGGTAGATTCCGAAATTTCGATCACAGCACGAACATCCTGTGTGATCTTATACCCATAAGTTCCCTCTTCTTCACGATAGACGACCGCAAGGACGATCGCATCCAAAAGAGCAGCTCCAGTATTAAATACCATAATATTCCTCCTTCCTGAGAGTATATTAGTATGATAAATAATATTATATGGCGTATAGTATTATTTGTTATTGATACTATACGCCATATAATATTAGATGTCAATATAGCAATGATAAAAAGAGCAGACCGGTCTGATCCGAGAAAATGCAGCAGATCACCTGTCAGCCTGAGAATATATCTTAATGAAAATATTAGTGAAGTTTCTTTGTGAAACCAACTTCTGACATAGCGTTATAGTGAAATATAACAGTAAGACACTTTCTTTTTTGTACATAATGGAGAAAAAAAGCAGAATTATGAAAAAGATGTTGAAAAAGAAATCTAAAAATAATAAAATAGTAACGTTGTTTATAATATAGTAGTTTCGTTTTTGTTGAATAGAAACGCTAGTTTAACATACATAAACAGTTTATGATGGGAACGTCATGACAAGCAACAGAAATGGAGGATATAGGAAATGATCGAGTGTAAAGGTAGAATTGCCGTATTAACAAGTGGTGGAGATGCACCGGGAATGAATGCAGCAGTACGTGCCGTTGTACGTACCGGTATTGCAAAAGGATACGAAGTATTTGGTGTAAAAAGAGGATACAATGGTATTTTGAATAAAGAAATGGAATTAATGACATTTCAGGATGTATCAGAAAAATTACAGCATGGTGGTACTTTCCTTTTTACAGCACGTAGTGCAGAGTTTGGCGAAGAAGCCGGTAAGAAGAAAGCAGCAGCAATCTGTAAAGAAATGGGAATTGACACATTGGTTGTAATCGGTGGAGATGGTTCTTTCACAGGAGCAAAGGATTTATCAAAGTATGGTGTAAATGTTATTGGTTTACCGGGAACGATTGATCTTGATATTGCATATACAGAGTATACGATCGGTTTTGATACGGCAGTAAATACTGCGATGGAAGCAATTGATCGTCTTCGTGAAACTTCTAATTCGCATGAAAGATGCAGCGTTGTAGAGGTTATGGGACGTTCTGCAGGATATATCGCACTCTGGTGTGGTATCGCCAATGGTGCAGAAGAGATTCTTTTACCGGAACGTTTTGACAATGATTATGACAAGCTGATCGAAGAGATCAAGAAGAACCGTGAAGCAGGTATGACACATCAGGTTGTTATCAATGCAGAAGGTGTCGGTCATTCTTATGAGCTTGCACAGCGTATTGAAGAAGCTACAGGTGTAGAGACAAGAGCAACGATTCTCGGTCATTTACAGCGAGGCGGAAGTCCTACAGCGCGTGATCGTGTTTATGCATCTGTTATGGGATCCTATGCAGTTGACATTATCGATCAGGGTAAGAAAAATCGTCTGGTTGGATATAAAGATGGTCATGTATATGATATTGATATTGAAGAAGCATTTAAGCTGAAGAAGAGCATTGATGATTATGAATATCAGGTAGCAAGTATTCTTGGTACAAGATGCGATTATAAGAATATCTAATGAAAACATGGCAAAAGCAGCATAAATAATAGAATAATGCCAATACATATATCTGGCAGACTTTTGCAAGGCATTTAATTTAAAATATTTGTAATTAAAAAAGACAATGTGATCTGTTACGGAAATATCTTTTCAATGGAAGAATGTTAATAGCATGAAAAGTATATAACCGTATGGTTTCATTGTCTTTTTTATGGGAAATACGTATAATGTGTCCGAAATTTGAAGTATATTTGTACTAATTTATATAGTTCTTTCATAACAGACATTTGCTATAATCAAAAATAGAAAAGCTGCCGTTTGCAATCAATCGGACTGAAAAAATAGTATTGCGGAAAAACGAAAGAAAGACAGGACAGACTGAAAAAAGGTTTTTGCACGGACACAAAAGAAAGGCAGTTTAGATTGTGTCAGGTGAGCTATGAAAAATGAGCCGTGAAAAAAACATGCTTTGAAAGTGACACTACCGAGTGTTACAGGGAGGAAAAAGATATGAGAAGAAGTTTAAAAAAACAACTGATCACAACAGTTCTTTCTATGGGAATTGTTATATCGCTTCTGAGTGGCTGCGGTGACCAAAAAGAGACTAAGAGCACGACTAAGAAAGCGGATGTTACACAAAGTGCAGACCAGGAGGCAAAAGATCCGGTAAATACCGGCCTTGCAGCAGGCGATACCTCTGTGTTGGAAAAGAAAGCCGGTAAGATGCGAGACATCACATCACAGCAGCTGATCAAGGAGATGAAGATCGGATGGAATCTGGGCAATTCTCTTGATGTCTGTGAAGCGGATACGGATGGAGATGGTAAGGTCAACCAGACACCAAAGCCCGGCAAAAAGGTAGATGAGACCTTATGGGGCAATGTTGAGACCACACAGAAGCTTTTTGATAGCTTAAAGAAGGATGGTATCAATGCAGTTCGTATTCCGGTGACATGGCGTGATCATATCATAGATAAAAAGAAGAATACCATTGATCCGGCATGGATGGATCGTGTGGAAGAGGTTGTCCGTTATGCATATACAAATGGAATGTATGTGATCATCAATCTGCATCATGACGGAGGTGGTGATCCTGACTTTGGTGCATGGATACGATCTGCATCGGAAGGTGACAAAACGAAGACAGAAGTTTTTGAACGCTATAAAGCATTATGGACTCAGATTGCATCCCGTTTTCAGAATTATTCCGACTATCTGATCTTTGAATCAATGAATGAAGTTGGATTTGATGATATGGAAGAAAATAAAGCATTTGCATTATTAAATGAGTTCAACCAGACTTTTGTGGATACCGTCAGAAGCAGTGGTGGCAATAATGCCAAAAGACATCTTCTGATCGCCGGGTATTGGACAGATATTGAAAAGACTTGTACAGGTATTGAGAATGGAACGTTTAAAATGCCAAAAGATACGATTAAAGACAGAGAAATCTTATCGGTACATTATTATACGCCATGGCAGTTCTGTACAACAAATCAGCAGAATACATGGGGAAGCAAAGAAGAAATCAAACAGATGCATGATCTGATCGATCAATTGGATAAAACCTGTGTGAAGAAGGAAATTCCGGTGATTGTAGGAGAGTATGGATTTGGGCCAAACGATCCGGCAAGCTGTCGTTACTTTGTTGAAAATTTCGTAAAGTATACATATGATAAAGGCATTGCAAGTTTTCTTTGGGATAATGGCGAACAATATGACCGGACAAAAATGGAATGGAAAATGAACGGTCTGATAGATGCTTTAAAGAGAGCAACAAGTCATAAGTCATATACGATCAACAAAAAATAAAAAGAACAAAGCTGCTGCTTTGGTAAGATAGTCCTCTGTTTGATCAGAGGACTATCGTTTGTCTTATGTGTGTTTTTCATCTTTTTTGGCAGGTGGCAGCGTAAAGATAAATTCCGTTCCGACCCCTTCTGTACTGATCACATTGATATTTTCATTATGTGCTTCAATAATCTCTTTTGTGATGGAAAGTCCAAGCCCCGTGCCGGTCTTATCTTTACCTCTGGAATCATCTGTTTTGTAGAAACGTGTCCAGATTTTTTTCTGGCTTTCTTTTGCAATACCGATACCATGATCTTTTACCGAAATAAAGACTTTATGGTTTCGTTTTGCAGTTCGTATTTCAATCGTTGTATCATTTGGACTGAATTTGATCGCATTATCCAATAAGTTTTGAATAACCTGCTGGATCTTATTGATATCTGCATTGACAAAAAGTTCTTTGTCGCTAAAGATCAGATTCAGAGAAATCTTTTTTTCTGTACATCTTTGTTCAAAAGCGGCAGAAGAGTCTTTGATTGCCTGATTGATATCAAAGTCTGCTAATTCTAATACAAGACCATCCTGCTCAAACTGGTTTAATTCTAAAAGATTTCCGGTAAGTTTTGTTAAACGTTCTACTTCAAAAAGAATGATATTAAAATATTTCTGCTGCATTTCCGGCGGAATCGTACCATCTGCGATCGCTTCGGCATATCCTTTGATCGAGGTCAGCGGAGAGCGAAAATCATGTGACACGTTGGCAATGAATTTTGTCTGATAATCGGTTATACTATGCATTCGTTCGGAAAGATAATAAATTGCAGATGCCAGCTCATTTTGTTCTTTGCTAAAGGAAGTTGTGATTCCCTCATCAAATTGTCCGTCAGCATATTTTTTTGCTGCATTTGTCATAAGACGAAGTGGTCTTACACTCTTATGATATAGGTAAAAAAAGATCAAAGCCGTTACAGCTAAAAGCAGAATAAAGCAGATCAGGATCGTGTCAATATACTGGGTTGCCTGGTCTAACATTCCTGAGTTAGGAGACATCAAAATGACGTATCCTTTTGTCTCTAAAGATTCTGTGATCGGATAGATCACCGTGATCATGGACTCTGACAGCAGTCCCTTAGGACAGCGGCCGACAATCGTCTGGTTGGATAGAAAACCGGAATCATATCGGTTGATATTACGTCCTTTCTGGCTGTTTTTCATATCAGAATCAATTAGGATCATTCCATCAGACGATGCAAGCCAGACACGCATATTTGTTAATGTCTGGAGAGAAGAAAAGTGTTTTAACAAAGTAGCATCTGAGGTGTTTAATATATCCATGCTTGGAATATAATCTTTTACGATCAATTCCGCTTCATTGTATAATTTCGTTTCTTCTGTTTTGATCAAATGATTGTATATCGTGGTACGTCCATAGGTGTTTAACAGAACAAAGACCAGAATACATAAAATAGCATAGGATAAAACAAATTGGAAGCGAAGAGATGATTTAGGCATAATTCATTCTCCTTTGTAAGCAAAAAATTATTTGTGGTATTCGAACTTATATCCGATTCCCCAAACCGTTGTTAGTTTCCATGCCGGATGATCTTTGAACTTTTCACGTAATCGCTTGATATGCACATCCACGGTTCGGGTATCACCGATATAATCGTAGCTCCAGATATGATCTAGAAGCTGTTCGCGTGTAAACACCTGATTAGGATGAGAAGCAAGGAAATAGAAAAGTTCCAATTCTTTTGGTGGCATTTCTACCACTCCGCCTTTGTAATGAACAGAATAATTCGTCAGATTGATTGTCAGATCAGGATACGTTACCTGTTCAACCGGTAATGTATCTTCAGGCGTGTTCGCTGCCTGTATTGTCGGTTGGAAACGACGTAATACGGCTTTTACACGGGCAACCATTTCTTTGGAATCAAAAGGTTTCATAATATAATCATCAGCACCCAGTTCCAGTCCGAGAACCTTATCAAAGACTTCTCCTTTGGCAGAGAGCATGATAATAGGAAGGTTGGAGCTTTTGCGCACTTCACGCAATACTTCATAGCCATCAATGCCCGGAAGCATGATGTCGAGTAACATAATATTGGGCTGATAGGTTTTAATCATTTCTAAAGCAGATTCACCATCACCTACAATTTTAGTATCAAAACATTCTTTCGCAAGGTAAAGGCTGATAAGCTCTGCAATATTTTCATCATCATCAACAATCAGTATTTTTTGTTTGTTTACCATTTTTTTCATTCTCCTTTTTGTAGTGTATTTATTTGAATTCTACGATAGTAACGCCCATATCCCCTTCACCGAATTCACCCAGACGGAATGATTTGATGTATTTGGTGCGCTTCAGATGATTGTGTACTGCTTTTCGTAAAGCTCCGGTTCCGCGACCGTGTATGACCGTGACTTGTGACATGTGAGCCAGATAGGCATCATCTAAGTATTTGCCAAGGACCGGCATTGCTTCATCGACTGTCATGCCGATCAGGTTGATCTCCTGATGGATGCTGGCAGCCTTGTCCATACGGATGTGGCCTCCACCGGATTTTTTCTTCGGTTCCGGCTTAACAGGTGCCTGTTTGATCAGTTCAATGTCATTTAAATTTACTTTGGTTCGAAGCAGTCCTGCCTGTACAAAAAGATCTCCTTTTTCGTTTGGAAGTGTGCTGACCGTTCCGACGGAATTCAAAGAAAGAATACGGACGTCGGAGCCGATCATTAACTGACTTGCTTTGACTTTTTTTGTATTTCTTTTTGGTGCAGCGATTTTTTTGTTAGCGTCTTTTTTGTTGATCTCTTCGCGCAGCTTTGCACGTTCCGCTTCCATTTCGCGGATGTGTTTATCACTTTTTGCCCATTTTGTGTATTTCCGGATCGTAGAATCTGCGTATTCTTTAGCGTCAGCTAAGATACGTGCAGCCTCCTCATTTGCATTTGCCAAAATCTTTTCTTTAGAAGAATCGATCTTTTCTGTTTTCTGTCGAAGCTGTTTTTTTAGCTCGGAAATTTCTTTGCGGTTTTGAGATACGCTTTGATGTTCCTTCTCTAATTCGACCCTTGTCTTTTCAAGGTCACTGATCACATCTTCAAATGCCTGTGCATCAGAAGTGATCCTTGCTTTGGCATCCTGTATGATTGTATCAGACAGACCAAGTTTGCTTGAAATCGCAAAAGCATTACTTTTACCTGGTACACCGATCAAGAGACGGTAGGTTGGACGCAATGTGGTTACATCAAACTCGCAGCAGGCATTTTCAACATCCGGAGTCTGTAAAGCATAAAGCTTTAACTCACTGTAATGTGTCGTTGCCATAACGATTGAACCACGGCTGTGCAGATCAGACAGGATTGAAGTTGCTAAAGCAGCACCTTCTACCGGATCGGTTCCGGCACCTAATTCATCAAAAAGTACCAGACTATCCTGATTAGCATGTTTTAAGATTGATACGGTATTGACCATATGCGAAGAAAATGTACTTAAATTCTGTTCAATGCTCTGTTCATCGCCGATATCCGCATATACTTCTTTGAAAATGCGTAAGCTCGAACCATCAAATGCCGGAATATGAAGTCCTGACTGTCCCATCAAAGTAAGAAGTCCGACTGTTTTTAAAGAAACAGTTTTACCACCGGTATTCGGACCGGTTACAACGAGCAGAGAAAAATCTTTTCCAAGATGCAGGTCAATCGGAACAACCTGTTTATATGGGATTAAAGGATGCCGTCCTTTTTTTAATTCTATATAGCCTCCCTTGGGAAATTTCGGCTCGGTTGCTTTCATTTCTCTCGAAAGAGATGCTTTGGCAAAAATGAAGTCAAGTTTTGAAAGAACCTGAAAATTCTGTTCAATAAAAAAAGTCTGTTCTGCAGCCTGATTGCTCAGATCAGCAAGGATCTTTTCAATCTCCTCTTGTTCTTTTAATTCTAATTCACGGATCTCGTTGTTTAGTTTAACAACCGATGTCGGTTCCATAAAGAGGGTAGAACCGGTAGCTGACTGGTCATGCAGCATACCAGGAAAAGAAGAACGGTATTCTGCTTTTACCGGCAGACAGTATCTTCCGTTACGCATCGTGATCAGACTGTCCTGCAGCATGGAACGTGCAGAGCTGTTTAGGATCGCATTTAATTGTTCATGGATCTTATCGCCTGTTCGTTTTAACGAATGACGGATCTTAGACAGACCGGCACTTGCATCATCAGCAATCTCATCCTCGGCAAGTATACATCGACGGATCTCATTCATTAAGGGAAAAAGTGGTTCAATCTTCTGATAATAATCATTTAAAGAATCCCCTGTTTCGTCTGTCTCATTGACACTTTTTCGAAAGTAAGCTTTGACACTGCCTGCAGCATTCAAAAGATTAGAGATATTTAAAAGCTCTGTTGTACTTAAAATAGAACCGATCTCCAGTCTTTTTAAACTTTCACGGATTTCTCTGACTCCCTGAAAAGAGACAGCACCCTGTGTCAGGATATGTGTCAATGCATCTGAAGTTTCACGCTGTTCATGCAGGATCATTTCTTCGTCAGTATAAGGTGTCAGATCACGACAATACTGTTTTCCTAACGGAGAAGCAGCATGTTTGATCAGTTTTTGTATTATTTTATCATATTCTAACGTATGGAAAACTTTCTTATTCATACAAATCCTCGTTTCTGTTTCCTCATTATTCTATAGGCACGGCAGACATTTGCATTCTTGCAAATATTCTCGCAAAACAAAATATTACAATGCGTCATAGTAGTAGCTTTTTATTTGTGCTTCTATATTTCTTTTTGCATTTGGGATAAACACGTCAGCCGATTAGAATTTCTGATTTTTTAAGCTTTTTTGCTTATTGGGCGCGGGTCATAACTATAGGGGCGACTCAGTCTGAGTAGCATTGTTGTTTGGGACACGCTCCCGCTTCGCAAAGCCACGTAGCGCACACATAGCATTGCAAAAAGCAAATACACTTTTTGCAACGCAAGTGGCGACGGCCTTTGAGATTCCCAAACAGCAATGTACATCAGCCCGGCCTTGCCCCTATATCAGATGAGAGCGCCCATAATCAAAGCAAAAAAGCCAAAAATCTTAGAAATTCTTATAGGATGAAACAGTGTTCCCAAAAGCAAAAAAATATAGAAACACAACACAAATTCTAAGGGTATGACGCATTGGATCATTTTTGTTTTGCGAGTTTTTAGAAAATGTAATGGTGTTACAAATGTCTGCTATATGTATGATATATGATACAACAAAAAGTGTGCTTTTATCAATAGTGTATCATGAATTCGCAAGGTAGATGGGAAAATACGTTACAAGTTATTCATAGTATATTCATATCTGTATGCTATTCTATAAAGAGTGTAAATGGAACTTGATATATTTTTTTCATCGGAGTAGAAACTATGTTTAGTAGAGAAAACAATGATTCCCATAAGGAAGAACGTTATCAGTTTATGCGTGAGCAGGTAAAACCGCAAAGAAAAAAGCAATGTCTGATCTGGGCGAAAAGGTTGGGAATTCTTATTGTATCAGCCTGTATTTTTGGTGGAATAGCAGGTGGTGTGATCTGCCTGATCACAAGTCGCGCAAAAAAGAACAGCACCAGAAACGTTGTTAAGATCAATACGTATAGTGCAACGGCAGCCGCTACGGCGGAACCACAGGAAACGCCAGCAACAGGAGGCAGTAATAACAGTTCTCGTCTTACAACCGAAAATATGAACAGAATGTCGGAACAGCTTGCAGCAATTGGAGGACAGGCAAGTGCTTCGATTGTTGGAGTTAAAAATAAAACAGATGCGCAGGATTGGTTTTCAGAGAAGCAGAACAACAGCAAGAATGTTTCATTTGGTATTATATATAAGGAAAATACTAAGAACTACTATATTGCGACAACTTACAATATAGTGAAGGAACAGCATACGGTCAGCGTACAGCTGGCAGATGAAACGGTTGTAGAAGGAAAAGTTTTAGACAGCGATCTTCAGTACAATGTGGCGGTGATCATGATCAGCAAATCTAAGATCACACAGGAAACACAGGAAAAGATGCAGGTAGCAGAGCTTGGATATGGCGGCGGTCTGCGCAATGGAAGTGATGTGATCGCAATTGGCTGTCCAAACGGTGTGTTATATTCTGTCATGACAGGACATGTTTCGAATAATAGTTTATACGGAACGATCACAGACGGAGAGGTAAAATTGTTTAGTACAGATATTCCTTATTCGGAGAATGGAAATGGTGTTGTACTGGATATCTCAGGTAATGTAGTTGGTATGATCACAACAAAATTTACAATAGAAACCGGTACTTCCGGCATGGGTTTTATAGATATGTCCAATGTTTCAACAATTTTGGAACTTTTACAACATAAGCAGGATGTAGCTTATCTGGGAATTGAAGGAGAGAGTATTTTGGAAGCGACAGCATCTGCACATGATCTGCCAACCGGGGCATATGTCAGGACGGTTTATGCACAGGCACCTGCTTACCAGGCAGGAATGCGTGTTGCAGATATTATTACAAAGATTGATGATTCGATCGTGAGTGGCATGACAGATGTTTATAATATCCTGTTGCAGCATAATAGCGGAGAGAAAGTTATTTGTACGGTGATGCGAAAATCAGGTGACAAATATATTACGAAAAAATTAAAAGTGAAATTACAGTAGATAGTGAAAAGTACAAATTCAGCATTTTGTTATTGATACTATTGTATAAAGATAAAAAAAGAAAAGACAGCCGGCTGTATTCGAATGAACTTTGTAAAAAGAAAGCAATATCAGATACAGTTGACCGTCTTTTTTTATTTAGCTGAATATGCTGTGTTCTGTTTTTTCATGAACATGGCAAAAGCACCATAGCAGATTTAATTGGTGCGATCATCAGCCGGGATGTCATCTAAGATCACATCCAACAGCCTGTCATTATCTTCAGGTTTCATAAAACAGAAACGAAAATATTTATTATCCAGGAACGGGAAAGAAGAACAATCACGGAGCATCAGTCCCTTTTTGATCGCTTTTTCAAATAAATGACCGCTCGTCAGTTCGTCGTCAAGGATACGCACCAGAATGAAGTTCGCATGTGGTGCATAATATTTAAAATGTGATTGATACCGGTCAAGAATCGTACAGATTCTTTTTCGCTCAGAAGAGATCAGTTCTTTTGTATCCTCGATATAGCGCTTATCACGAAACATGATCTCGCCGGCAATCGCAGCCAGTGAATTGATCGTCCAAGGATTTTTAAAGCTTTCCATTTCTTTCAATAGTGAGTGATTGCCGCAGATCGCATAACCGAGACGAAGTCCGGGTGCTGCAAAAAACTTCGAAATACCACGTAAGATAATGATATTATTATAAATCTGTGTTAGAGGGATCGAAGTGATCGCATCACTGTTTTCTGAAAATTCCACATAGGTTTCATCAACCATTACAAAGATCCCCTTTTCTTTACAATGATCAAGAATATTGCGCATGACAGGACGTGAGATCTGTGAAGAAGTCGGATTGTTTGGATTACAGATTACTAAAAGATCGATATCCGTTGTCAGTGCATCATACAAATGCTGTTCATTCAGACCAAAGTCTTCATCTTCATGAAGACGATAATAATGCGAGCGACCGCCTTCTAATGAAATTTCATGTTCGTATTCCGAATAAGTAGGTCCAACGATCAGTGCTTTTTTAGGATGCAGATTTTGTGTAACCAGAGAGATCAGTTCGGTCGATCCGTTTCCGACAATGATATTCGAATGATCAATACCGATATAGTCGCCGATCGCACGTCGCAGATCCGTATATTCACGGTCAGGGTATGAAGTGATCGCATCAATGTGTTTCGGAAGTTCTTCTTTCAGATCATAAGAAATTCCTAAGGGATTGACATTTGCTGAAAAACTGATGATATTTTCTTTTTTGATACCGAAAATTTTTTCAATCTTTTCTAAATCACTTCCATGAAAATGCTCTTTTTGTTCCATTGCTTCACACTACCTTTCGAAATAAGTCATTATTTGCTTTTGCAAATGTGCCAATAGGCACTTTGTTCTTTGTCATGGAATTATAGCACTAAAATAATACAGACTCAAGAGCGTTATCGGTTGAAAGATACTTGCAAAAAGTGATATAATATAGAGTATCTATGGAAATGTACGGGAGGAATTATGAGAGAGAAAATAAATAAGGCTGCAAGAGGTGAATTTACATATAGCGTTCCTAAGATAAAACTTTCAATCACAGAGCTTACGATATCAGTCAATGCCGGAGAAATCGTTCGTGGGGAATTTGTTGTCAGCAACGATCAGGAAGAGGACATGCGGGGTGTGGTTCATACAGACAGTCATTTTTTACAGTTTCAGACAGAATTTTTTCATGGGAAGCAGAATGCGATATCATATCAATTTGATGCAACTTCTTTGCAACCCGGCGAAAAAATAACAGGGTGTATCCGTGTGATCTCGGACTGTGGTACGAAAAAACTGCTGTTTGAGGCATTAGTTGGTGTGCCATCCTGTGAAGTGTCAACCGGAAAGATCCGTGATCTGTTTCATTTTACAAATCTTGCAAAAGAAAAGCCGGATGAGGCAGCAGCGCTTTTTCGTAACAAACATTTCGAAGATATTTTTCTCTATCATGATAATGTAAATATTGCTTTATACGAAGGTCTTGCCAAAGGTTCTGCGAAAGGTCTCGCAATGGAAGAATTTCTGATCGCGATCCATAAAAAAGTCGGTATTCATATTACAGCAGATAAGACACATTTTTTATATGAAGACTGTACGCAGAACTTTCAGGATAAGATCGTTCTGACCAAAGATAACTGGGGATATGCGGAGTATAAAGTGACATCGGACAGTGATTTTGTGATTCCGCAAAATAAGAGGATCTGGACCGATGCATTTATTGGAAATGTCTATACATTGTATTTTACGATCAATGTCGATAAGATGCTTCCGGGTAAGAATTATGCCCGTATGACAGTAGAATCCGTAGGACAGAAAACAGAGATCTTAATTGAAGCAAATAAGGCAGGACAGACGCATAAAGCGGTCGAACAAAAGAGAATACGCCAGAAGCAGTTATTAAAGATCATTCAGTTTTATATGGAATTCTGTATGGGACATTTAGAGCAGGATGTATATCTTTCTGAAGCAGAAAATGTCATCCGTCAGATGGAACAGGATGGCATGACGATCGTTACGCAGCTTTACCGCACCCATTTTGGGATTATGGAACATAACGAACAGTTAGTGCAAAGCAGTTTTTCTTTTTTAGAAACGCAGGAAGCAAAATTGCAAAAAGAACCATTATTATATGGGGCTTATTTGTACCTGAAGGGAATCTGGTGTGACGAGGAAGAGGTTGTAGAAGAGTATGTTGCAAAGATTCGGGATTTATATCAAAAGAATGCATCGGATTGGCGGTATCTGTGGTTCTTATTGTTCCTGTCAGAGGAATATCGTTCGGAACATAAAAAGTATGAAGACATCTTAAAACAACTGGATCACGGATGTCATAGTCCGGTACTGTATCTGGAGATCTGCAGTATCTTAAATGACGATCCATCCTTATTGTTAGAACTTTCAGAAGGTGTATGTAATGCAATTCACTGGGGCAGCAAGCAGGGGTTTGTGGAAGAAGCTGTAGCAACGAGATTTTGTTATCTGGCTGGAAAGATGCGTTATTTTTCAAAAGTCGTTTTAGGGGATGTCTGCCGTTTTTATGAGCAATATCAGGATGATGAGCTGTTAGCGGCTGTATGTAAGATTCTGATGAAAGGACAGATGACCACGAAGGAAGCATTCTATTGGTATGATCTTGGTGTTGAACATAACCTGAAGCTGACAGATCTGTATGAATATTATATGTATTCGATCGATGAGTCACAGGAAATGCGTTTGCAGGACAGTACCTTGCTATATTTCCTGTATGACAATCATCTGACTGTTATGAAGAAAGCAATGTTATATGCTTATGTGGTACGCAACAAAGAGAACATGACAGAAACGTATGAGGCATATCTTCCGGTGATGGAAGAATATACATACAGACAGCTTGCGGAAGGCAGGATCAACGCCAATCTGGCTGTGTTATATGAAGAATTTATCAAGGAAGATGCTTTAAACGAAAAGACGGCAAAAGAGCTGGCAAATGTGATGTTTTCTTATGAACTTACCTGCGAAAATGAGAAGATTATTGGTGTCTATGTCAAACACAGGGAGTTAGAAGGAGAGATTTTTGTGCCATTGGTAAAAGGAAAAGCAGTAGTACAGCTGTTTACAGAAAATTATCAGATCTTTCTGGCAGATCAGTTAGATAATCGTTATGCTCTTTCTATTGATTATACGTTACAGCGATTCCTGAATCTCGACTTTATGGCAGGAAGCTGTTATGAAAAAGGATGCAGGGATTTTCGTCTGATCCTGTATCTGTATGACAAGGCAGAGCGTATGAACCAGATGGGCAAAGATGTCATGGCAGTACGAAAAGAAGTGCTTGGTATTGAGAAGTTAAGCAGACATTATTACAAAAAAGCATTCTGCTCGCTGGTACGCTATTATTATGATAATTTTGAAAGTGAACTTTTAGATGAAGCATTAGAAGAACTTGACTGGGATATGGTCAATGTATCGGAGAGAAAACAATTCTTTGAATATTGTGCGGTACGTCGTTATTTTGACAAAGCAATGGATGGAATTTACCGTTATGGCTTTCATAAGATTGATGGAAAACGACTGTTAAAGATTGCATCAGATTCTTTCTTGCAATCCATGGAGAAAGAAGATACCGAGCTTTTGAAAATAGCATGGTATATACTGGAAACAGGACATTTTGATGAAAATATGCTTCGTTATCTTTGCCGTTATTATAACGGGAATATCAGCAGTATGGTTCAGATATGGAAATATGCAAAAGGTTTCTCTATCGATACAACGGATTTTTCGGAGAGAATCTTAGGACAGATCATTTTTACCGGAGAAATGTCACCGGATGCCTATGAAGTCTTTTATTCGTATTATCCGTTAGAACGGGATAAGCAGTTAGTGTGGGCGTTTTTGAAATTTATTGCCTATCACTATCTGATTCATTCCTGGGTTATTCCGACAGAAATGTTTGATTATTTTTATAAAGAGGTACAGATGCAGGACAATATGTTTTGTCTGATCGCAAGCCTGAAAGACTTAAGTAAAAAGAAAAATCTGACACCGGAAGAAAAGCAATTTGTAGAATATCATATCAATCGTCTGTATGAAAAGAAAATGATCTTTCCTTTTTACAGAGAGTTTGATGGAGTGGCATCTTTGCCAATTCATTTGTTAGACCAGTGTTATATAGACTATATTACTGATCCGGCATATGAAGTACGGATCCATTATATGATCTCGTCAGGATACGAAAAAGGGGAATATGTTACGGAAACCATGCGGGATGTCTTTTATGGACAGCGTGTCAAGGAGTTTGTGCTTTTTCAGGATGAAATGCTTCAATATTATATCTCTGAGGTGCGTCCGGAAGGCGAAGTGATCACAAAGAGTGCTTCGGTACGATTTGATGAAAGTATGGATAATGAACGAAGAAGCAGCCGTTATCATATGCTGAACCTGATGATGATCGCACAGGAAATGAACGAAGAGAACACATTGATCGATATGATGAAAGAATATGTAGAAACAAAAGAGAGTGTAAACAGGCTGTTTAAACCATTAGACGAATGATCGGGAGAAAAAGACAATGGAAGAAAAAAGAACATTATTAGTTGGTATGGATATCGGAGAACAGGTAACACAGATCAGCTGTTTTGACTTTACAACCTATGAGCCGGTTGCGATCGGCAGAATGATCCATGGAAAAAGAGAATATGAGATTCCGACAGCATTGACTTATGTACCCGGCAGCGGGGAATGGTACTGGATCGATGAAATGCAAGGAGATCAGACCGGACAGATCCGTTTACAGCACTTGCTTTTGGATGTTGCAAAGAGTGATACGATCGAAGTTGGTATGCAAAAACTTGACAGTTATCAGGTGCTAAAAAGGTATCTTGTGAAAGTATTAAGTTTGCTGACAGAATATTATCCGGATGAAATGATCAAAAAACTTGTGATCACATTAGATGAGAAAGAAGAACGTCTGGTCTCTTATCTTTTAAAGATAGCCAATGAGCTTGGAATGCCAAAAGATACACTGGTGGTGCAGAATCATAAGCAGAGCTATATGTATTATGCGATCAGTCAGCCCAAGGAACTTTGGAGCAACAATGTCGGTCTTTTTGAACTGACACAAAAAGGGCTTTGGTATTCACAGATTGATATTAACCGCAAAAGAGAACCGTATATCATAGGTGTTACAAAGAAGAATCTGACACAGGATCTTGACTGGGAAAAGATTGGACAGGAAGAAGAAATGCTGTCGTATGCTTTTCTGAATGCAGCCCAGACAGCATTGCACAAGCAGTATGTTACAACAATCTATGTTACCGGCAAGGGCTTTGAAGGCGAATGGTCCAATGAAGCACTAAAAGAACTCTGTATGGGGCGCAGGATCTTTCGCGGACAGAACCTTTTTACACATGGGGCATGTTATGCGGCAAGAGAATTATCCGGCATGGGAAAATTAGATCATTGTCTGTTCCTTGATGATGAGATGGTAGCGAGTAATATCTATATCAGAACATATAAAGATGCCACAGATCATGAAGAACTTCTGGTAAAAGCAGGCACACCATGGAAAGAAGTCGATGGAAGTGTAGATGTTATACCGGATCAGGAAGATGAGATACAGATCGTAGTACAGGATGTGTTAAAGCATGAAACGAAAGCGCATATGCTTTCGTTAAGTGGATTTTCCAAGAGAGAAAATAAAACAACACGTTTTACGATACGCATTCGTTTTGCAAACCGGACAAACTGCATTGTTACATTAAAAGACAACGGATTTGGTGAGATCTGTGCAGCAAGTAATCGTGTCTGGGAACGTCATATTCAACTGTAGGAGGAAGAAACATGGGGAAATTAATTCAATGCAGCAGTCCGCTGGCTTTGACACCATATCATTTTCGGCTGACAGATACTAATGTGTATTCGATGGAAGAAGTCTGCTATTATATCTGGCATAATATTTATATGATCCAGGAAGAAGTGTTTGATCGTGAGTTTGTAATGTGGATTGAAAAAGAACTGCATATGGAAGAGACCTCACATAAGCTTGCCTGTCTGATACAGGATCATAAAAATTTGAAGGATATCGTGGTCACGATCTGCTGTAGCTGTGATTATTATGATGAAGAAGAGATCAATGCACTGATCCGTCTGATGGATGAGATCGAGCAGATGCCGGCATATGCAAGGAAAAAGCATAAAGGAGATACTTATCTTGCCTGCCATTCATATGAAAAAGCCCTGGAAGAATATGAAAAAGTATTTGAAAGTGATGAGATCTTACATGCCGAAAAAGAAGCGTACGGAAGTATTTTTCATAATATGGGTGTGGCGTATAGCAATCTCGCGGAATTTCGTAAGGCAGCAGAATATTTTCTGAAAGCATATGAACAGAACAAGAAGGATGCTTCTTTGTCACAGGGACTTTTTGCCCTGCGTCTGAGCAAGGATGTAGAAGGGTATAAAAAAGCACTTGTGGACTTTGATGTTTCACCGGAAAAACAGTTTCAATGGGAAAAAGAATATACGCAAGTGATCAGTCAGAGCAGTCAATGCAGGGAAGCACTTAAGATAGAAAAGCTTCGAAATGTGATGAAGAGTGGCAATGTGGCAGAGTATTACGATAAAGTTCACAAATATGTGTTAGATTGGAAGAACGAATACCGCAAACAGATCGTGTGAGCGTATGTCAGCAGAGCAAGCGTCGGATTGGCTCGTTTGTCAATCATATAAGCGATGAAGTTGTTTATCATCCGGCAGCGTAAGTGATGGATTGGTTTGTATAATAAAATGATATTTGGAAATGGGGATAAAAATGGCTTTTTGGAATCGAAAGAGAAAAAAAAGAAAACAGGAACGAGAGACGGAGCAGACAGAAGAAATTATGCAGGATACTTCTGTAGAAGATAAAGATACGGAAGAGATTCCGGCAGGTGTGGCAACACAGGAGCAATATAAAACAGAAGTGATCAAACCGGTTTATAAAAATGATCAGAAACGGTACGTCACGGAATGCTGCCAGTCTGTGGTCGACGCAGACCGCCAGATTGAAAAGTGCCGGAAAGAGTACCAGAATGTGACAGAATCTTTGCTGGATATCCAAAGGATTGAAAGGATTGAGGGAGAAGATAAAAAAGAAGTATTGGATTCTGCCGGACAGATCGTTAAACTGACCAGAGAAAGAAACCAGTATAAAAATCGTAATCTGACTATCTCAGAAGCGGCTATACGAAGGCTGGATCCTTATGAAGAAGAATTAGTCGATGAGATCAAGAAAATGTATGAACAGGAAGCTTACCAGAAAGCACTGGATGGAGACCTTGAAAAACTTCATGCAGAAAAGAAAACGATACGCAAAGAAAAGGAAGACATTGTTGAAAAGCAGCATGCATTAAAAGTAATGGCAAAGTTTTTAATTGCATTGATCCTGTCTTTATTTGTCCTATTTGTTGCAATCTATTTCGCATTAGAAACGGATATGACATTTCCGTATCTTGCAACAGTATTGTTAGCAGCAATATCGGCGACGGTTCTTTTTATTGAATCAAATAAAAACAGAAGAGACATGACAATGGCTGACCGCAAGATGGATAAAGCAATCGGACTTTTGAACCGTGTAAAGATCAAGTGCGTGAATAATCTGAATGTTATGGAATATAATCATGAGAAGTTCGGTGTTAAAAATGCATCGGATTTTGAAAAGATCTGGGGCGAATATTGCAAAGAGAAAGAATATGAAAAGAAATTTGCAGAGAATACAGAACAGTTGAATTTCTATTGCGAACAATTGATCAAAATGCTGAAAAAGTATGAGATCCGTGACCGGGAAATCTGGCTTTCCCAGGTTCTTGCGATCATAGATCCGCGTGAAATGGTTGAGATCCGTCATGGATTGAATGTACAAAGACAACATCTGCGAGAGCGGATCGAATACAACGAGGAAGTAAAAAAAGAGTTTATTCAAAGCATTGACCGGTTGTTACAGGAGAATGCAGAAAACAAAGAAGAGCTGCTTTCGATCGTGCAGGGATACAGTTTATATGATTCTGCTGCGAAAAGCTGATAAAGAAGCAAAAACAGCTTTTGCCATGTATGAGCATAAAAGAAATACTAACAGAAATTTTGCAATAAATAAACAAAGTATACCCATTATACGGAGTATACTTTGCTTTTAAAATTTACTTTTTAAACATCTTAAAATGGTATTCTTTTCACAAAATTGATCAATCCGTTCTGCCATACTTCTGTACTATGACTGCCACGAGGATATTGAAACCAGATATGGTCAACTTGATTCTGTGTCAGAACTTCATGATATTTTTTAGGTGTGTCACCAACGGTATTGTCAGCAGTTCCGCTTGAAAGCATAACTAAAGACGGAATATAGGCACTTCCTTTAGTTGTAAGAAGTGAAGTATCTAAGGTTGGTGCTGCAGAAAAGGAACCAATATAATCAAAAAGGTCAAGGTGTGAAAATCCTAATGAAAGTGCTTCCATTCCACCCATAGATAAACCACATAAAGCTGTTTTTTTACGATCAGTAGAAACCGAATAATGACTTTGAATATATGGCTGCAGATCAGTAGTAAACTCTGCATCAAAATCAGTAAATGCCTGAATGTTCTCGGGACTTAATGTGACATCTGTTCGCTTATCCGCAGGTGGGATTACGCTAGGGCAAACTGCAACAAAAGGTGCGACGTTATCTTTAACGATCAGGTTACTAAGGATTGCATTGAGTTGCATGGATACCCACTGTGATCCGTTACAGCCAATGCCATGAATCAGATAGAGAACGGGATAGGTTTTATCAGTTGTATAGCCGTTTGGGGTATAAACATAAGCTTCTCGAGTTTCTCCAATAACCGTAGAATCATAATGAATTTTTTGGATCGTGCCAAGTGGTGTATCTTTTCCTTCGGTATAAGTATTAAGGTCCACTTTGAAATACTTTTTAAAAGCCTCTTTAGTGCCACTTTGTTTATCAATATTCCAGTTATCTTCTTCGGGTACAGAAGTTGGAGAAGAAGTTGGATCTGTCGTATTAGTTGGTACAACCGTTGGAACAGGTAAAGAAGGCTGTGTTGTAGCTGTTATATAAGAAGATGGTGTTTGTTTGTTTTTAGCCGGCTGTTTTTTTGCTTTAGCAATAACCTTCACATTGCAAACAAACTTCTTCTTGCCTAAATAGGCATATATTTTAACGTTTCCTTTTTTTCTTGCTTTTACCAATCCTTTTTTTGTTACATATGCTATTTTTTTGTGAGAACTTTTCCAAATGACCCTTTTTTTAGTCTTTTTAACTTTGAGCTGCTTGGTTGAACCGACTTGTAAGGTCATTTTCTTTATGTTGAGACGTGGTGTGACCACTTTTGCATTTACATGAATAGTTGCTGATCCAACCAAAAGAATTGCTGCAAAAGAAGATAAAGACAAAAAAAGGTTTCTTCTGTAATGTAGAGTGTGTTTCATAGCGACCTCCTTCTTAAAATACGTTGTGAATATACATTTTATAGATTAATTTTAGGAAAAAGAAAACCACTAATATATATTCGTGAAAAACAAATAAATGTGATACTATAAAAATATGGTATGGTTAATGATACATTTTTACAGAATAAAAGATGTTCATATAGTAATGAACAGTCAGATAAAAATTATCACTTCCATAATTACAATAGCATGACGAAAAAGGAATATCCATGTATAAAAACGAAAAAATTTATATATTAGCGACTGATTAGCAAATGAGATATTCATAAGGGGTGTAGAAATTTCAGGCTATCAAGGATGAAAGGAAATGAGGTTGATGATGAGGACAGAAGAAATTTTTTTTCAGATTAATCTGTGCGGGACTCCGGAAGTGCTGTTGGCGAATAAGGTATCTATAGATTCGCCAAATCAGCATTTTCGTCGCAAACCAACGGAATTTATTTTATATTTGATAAAGGATGGTAGAATGCTTTTGACGGAAAATGAACAGGAATATGACTTAAAAAAAGGCGATATGATTTTATTGGATCCGTCAAGATGGCATATTGGAAGAAGATTGGCGAGCGATGTTACTTATTATTATGTTCATTTTAAAATGAATGTAGTGCAGGAAAAAATTATGACGATAGAATCATATAAAAAGGAGTATTTGCAAGAAAATTATCATACAGGATACAAAGAAGAGGAGAATACTCTTTTGTGGTTTCCAAAATTTTTTCATATCAGACAGGAAGAGCTTCCTAACATTATATTATCCTTAGAAGATATCATGCTTGTAATGAAAAAGCAGAATAGATTTTATAAAGTACAGGCGGGAGGACGCCTTATGCTTTTATGGCTGGAATTATACCGGATATTAGAAAAAGAGTTTTTAGTGGGTGCTGATCAGGGGACAAAGATGATAGCAAAGCTGATGGCTTATTTGAAAAAATATTACTCGGAAAAAATTGATAGTAATAAGATCGAATGTGAGATGCACATGAATTTTGATTATTTAAATCGTCAATTTAAAAAATATACAGGAGATACTATTTTTCGCTTTTTAAATGGATATCGTATTGAAGAAAGTAAACGCTTTTTAAAAAGCGAACAGTATAGCAATGCAGTAATTGCCTCCATGACAGGTTTCCAGAATGAGTTTTATTTTTCAAAAGTTTTTAAGAAGTATACGGGAATTACGCCATCGGAGTATAAAAAGCAGATGATTTGAACAATACATCATAAAAAATTATGCTATCTTTGCAGAACATTTCCAAGCAGCATCGAAAAGCGGGAATAGCCACGGGCAATGATCTCGATGTAGTAATATAAAAAGTCACTATAGAAAGTATGATAGAATATGCCTGAATCTGAGTCATGACCGTCCTTCTTACGTCGTAATGAAAACAAGATCAATATGGTATTTATAGAAAAAAATACGATAAATGGATAGAAATGAATGGAAAAAATTAAAAATAAAAGATAGAAAAATTTAAAAATAATATTGACAAAAGTAAACAGCTATGATATTATTTTTTTTGCTGTGTGAGCACAGACGAAGTAGAGTATCCACTCTCACCTTAGCACGAGCAAGTGACTTGGGTTATGATAGAATATCAATAGACAAAATGCTATTTTGATAAACGTGGATGACTTTACATCCACGTTTTTTTGTGGAATAGTAGCTTAAAGTTTGGAAGATCGAAAAAAATTTGGAGGTGCACTACCATTAGCGAAGTAATGATTAATGAGAGGATTAGAGACAAAGAAGTACGTGTGATCGGACAGGATGGAGAGCAGTTAGGAATTATGTCTGCCAGAGATGCGATGAAGATTGCCAGAGAAGCAGAGCTTGATCTGGTTAAGATCGCACCGGGAGCAAAGCCGCCGGTATGTAAGATCATTGATTATGGAAAGTACCGTTATGAGCTTGCCCGTAAAGAAAAGGAAGCTAAGAAGAAGCAGAGAACGATGGAAGTCAAAGAGGTTCGTCTTTCTCCAAATATTGATACAAATGACCTGAATACAAAGATCAATCAGGCAAGAAAGTTCCTTTCAAAAGGAGATAAAGTAAAAGTAACATTACGTTTTCGTGGACGTGAGATGGCACATGTCAATTACAGCAAGCAGATCCTTGACAGCTTCTGTGAGAAGTTAGAGGATATCGCTACGGTTGATAAAAAGCCAAAGATGGAAGGCAGAAGCATGGTATTGTTTTTGTCACAAAAACGCTAGTAAAGTTTTGTCTGTGGTTCAGGCAAGTCTTTCAGAGGAAGTCAGATTCCCATATAGAACAAAAGGTTAAGGAGGAAATTTATTATGCCAAAAATGAAAACTAAGCGCGCAGCAGCAAAGCGTTTCAAAACAACAGGAACAGGTAAACTTATGAAGATGAATGCGAACACAAGCCACATCTTAAACAAGAAGACAACAAAGAGAAAAAGACAGCTTAGAAAAGCCGTTGAGGTTGATGAGTCTAACGTAAAGATGATGAAGAGATTATTACCATATTCTAAATAATAAAGGAGGAAAGTTAAGATGGCACGTATTAAAGGCGGTTTAAATGCAAAGAAAAAACACAATAGAACATTAAAGCTTGCAAAGGGTTACAGAGGTGCAAGATCAAAGCAGTATAGAGTTGCTAAGCAGTCTGTTATGAGAGCGCTTACTTCTTCTTTCGCAGGTAGAAAAGAAAGAAAGAGACAGTTCAGAAGATTATGGATTGCACGTATCAACGCTGCAGCACGTCTTAATGGACTTTCATACAGCAAATTAATGCATGGATTAAAGCTTGCACAGATCGACATCAACAGAAAGATGCTTTCTGAGATGGCTATCAGTGATCCGGAAGGATTTGCAGCACTTGTAGAAGTTGCAAAGTCTAAGCTTGCATAATTAAAGTCTGAATTTATATAAAAAGAATACATGACAAAAGCCATATTCCGATCAACGATCAGTATATGGCTTTTGGTGTTTCGCAGTAAAAAAGGAGAAGCGTATGCAAAGAGAGCGTTATGTATTAAACAGAGACTGGTGTTTTCACCTTGGTGAAGTCAAAAATCCAGTCAAGGCAGATCACGGAGTGATTTACAGCACCGCTAAGGCAGGAGGCTGTCAGGGAGTGCCACAGGCAGATTATGATGTGTCACAATGGCAGAAGGTTGACCTTCCACACGACTGGTCGATCCACACACCATTTGAGAAGGAAAATGTAGCCGACTGGGGATACAAATCCAGAGGGAAAGGCTGGTATCGACGTTCCTTTTTACTGCCCAAAGAAGCAAAGGACAAAAAGCTGGTACTCGGCTTTGAAGGAGTATCTACCCGTTGCATAGTTTATCTGAATGGAACAGAAATCTTTCATAATACATCGGGGTATACGCCGTTTGAAATGGATATTACAGATATTGCGTACTTTGAAAATGTTCCGAATACGCTGGCTGTTTTTGTAGATGCAACAATCTGGGAAGGCTGGTGGTATGAAGGTGCAGGTATTTACCGCAGCGTGTGGTTAGAAATGATGCATCCGGTACATATAGATCGTGACAGTGTTTTTTTGAATCCGAAAGAGCAGGAAGATGGCAGTTTTGCCGTTGCGATAGAAGCCGAGATAGAAAATGCAACATCAGAAGTACAAAGAGGTAAATTGCAATGTTATCTGACTTCTCCAAACGGGCAAAAAAAACTTGTATGGGAAACAGAAAAGCAGAGTTTTGATCCGGATCAGACAAAAGTGACAGGAAGCTTTCTTAAAAAAGAGCCATTGTTATGGGATGTAAAACATCCGAATGTATATGAAGTTGAGATGATTCTTTTGCTGGAAGGAGCAAAAGAAGAAGAGATCATAGATTCTGTCCAGACCGTTTGCGGTTTCCGAACAATCACCTTTGATGCTAAGAAAGGCTTTTTCTTAAATCATAAACCGGTGAAACTTTTTGGAACATGTAACCATCAGGATTTTGGCGGTATCGGTGTAGCAGTTCCGGCAAATTTGTGGGAATACCGTATTGAAAAATTAAAAGCTATGGGCAGCAATGCATATCGCTGTGCCCATGGTATGCCGGCAGATGAATTGATCGAGGCCTGTGACAGAATGGGAATGCTTGTGTTGGATGAAAACCGTAATTTTTCTACATCAGTAGAAGCAGTCGGCCAGCTGGAAACATTAGTAAAAAGACATCGAAATCATCCAAGCGTGATTCTGTATTCAATCTTTAATGAAGAACCGTTGGAGGGAACATTACAGGGAATGCGTATGGCAAAAAAGATGCGTCGTACGATCTTAAACTTAGATCCGAGCCGTTTTGTGACCGGAGCGATGCATGGTGGAATGTTAGAAGAAGAAAATGCAGCAATCGCGATCGATGTTGCCGGAGTCAACTATCAGATTCCGGTTTATGATGCATTTCATCAGCAAAATCCCGCCATACCAATGCTTGCAACCGAAACGACATCTTCTTTTTCAATCCGAGGATGTTATGAAAAGGATGATGAAAAAAATCTGTTAGCGTGTTATGATGATTCTCCGGCTGACTGGGGCAATACTGTCCGTGATACATGGAAAGCGATCATGGAACGGGATTTTGTAGCAGGTGGTTTTATGTGGACCGGCTTTGATTATCTCGGAGAGCCGACACCACATGTATGGCCGTCGGTATCCTCTTTCTTTGGTCTTCTTGATCTTTGTGGATTTGAAAAAGACGGCTTTTATCTTGCAAAAGCAATCTTTGAAAAAGAACCGGTGTGTCATGTACTTCCACATTGGAACCATAAAGGAAAAGAAAACAGTCCGATCCGTGTGATGTCACATACCAATTGTGAAGAAGCAGAGCTTTTTGTAAATGGAGAAAGCTTTGGCAGAAAAAATGTGGATCTGTTTAAGCAATGCGAGTGGATCGTGCCGTATCAATCCGGTCAGATCCGTTTAGACGGATATCGGGATGGAAAAGTTGTTGCATCCGATATCCAAAAGACAACCGGAGACTGTAAAGATATCCGTTTATCTTCGTGGAAAAAGAATATTTTGGAAAATGGTGAGTATGCAGCAGTGATCATCATAGAAGCGATTGATGCGTCAGGCCTTGTAGTACCGGATTGTGATCTGACGACAGAGATTACCGTTGAAGGCGGAAAGTTACTTGGAAGCTGTAATGGAGATCCGAATTGTCATGAGCCGTTTGACGGAAAGGTAAGAAGTATCTTTCATGGAAAATGCATGGCAGTTGTCAGACCGGATCGTGGTGTAAATGAATTAAAAGTGACGGTAAGAGCTGAATTAACCGGACAAAGGAATGGTCTTTTCAGTGATGTACAGGACCATTGCGAAAAGCCGATCGACAGCTTTTTAAAGAAAAGTCTGATCCTTCCTGTGACAAGTGCAAAAGAAGCAAAAGAACTTAGTGCCGTACAGGAGATGGCATTGACACATTGGAAACTATCACCAGTGTCGGAAGAAAGACCGGATATTTTACAAAAGACAGGGTCCTTTGATATGAATTCATGGCAGGACATTTATGTAAATAAAGAGAGCGGTTCACCAAAAGTCTTCGAAAATGCCAAAGGAAAATATGCTATATATCAGCAGGAAGTACAGATACCAAAAGAGATTAACGGACATTTGCCGGAGTTATATCTGTATGGTATCTGGGGAGAATGCGAAGTATATATCAATGAAGAGAAGAGAACGGAGTTTGCTTATGAATGGGCAGTACCGCATACGATCAAATTAGAGCCGAAGGATTGCAAAAGGACAGATATCCGTATCCTGGTAAAAAGTATCAATGATTATGGTGCAGGATTAAATTCAACTGTTACTTTGCGTTGATCAAAAAAAGGTCAATATAGAAAAGTTATATCAGTGTATAGGAAATATTGCTGATTTTTATAGAAGAACAATGAGTTGTGACTACATTTATGAAGATTTAATTTAAATAAAAATAATTATTTGTTCATATCTTTGTCATAAAATGAGTTCAAAATAATAGTATTGACGCAATAGAGAACATTTAGCCATCAATCACACAGCAAAAAGCAGGCTGTGTGTTGAGAATGGCAGATAAAAAAAGAAATGGATCAAGGGGAGGATTTATAATGTTTGAAAAAAAGTTACAAAGTCTGAGTCTTAAGAACAAATTGAATTACGGGTATAAGTTTATTATTATGCTGATGATCATATCCGGATTTTTTGCCATTGTTAGTCTGACGGTGTTTTTTGTTACGATACAGGGTGGTATGAGCGGAGGACAGCTTGGAGCAGGAGCAGGTAAAAATAACCTTATACATTTCATAGGAAGTATTGTATTTATTGTTATGTTTATCATCGCAGCTGTAATTGTTGCCCGAAAGATTGGAAATTATGTTGTTAATTCGATTACACAACCGATTGCAGAAATCGAAAAGGTAGCAAAAGATCTTGCAGCAGGAGATTTACATAGTGAATTAGAATTTCATTCTGATGATGAAGTCGGTCTTTTAGCACATAATATGCGTAAATCCATTCGTATTCTTGGCTCATATGTTGACGATATTTCAAGAGCAATGGGTGAGTTCTCAAAAGGTAATTTTGATGTACATCCGGAAGTGGAATGGAAAGGCGATTTTAAAGGAATCTTAGATTCGTTTATGATGTTTGAAGAGAGTATGGCTACTACAGTCAAGGGAATCCAGAGTGTTGCTGATGAAGTAGCAAGCGGTTCGGAACAAGTATCAGACAGTTCTACAAACCTTGCAGAAGGTGCTACAGAACAGGCAAGTATTACACAGGAACTTGCCGCAACGATCACAGAAGTATCCGAGGAAGTTTCACAAAATGCCGAATCTGCTAAAAAGATTAGCAATAAAGTGGATGAACTTGGCACAGAGATTGCAACAGGTAATGGCAAGATGCAAGAAATGGTACAGTCTATGAGTGATATCAGTGAAGCATCGGAACAGATCGGAAAGATCATTGCTACGATCAATGACATTGCTTCACAGACAAATCTGTTAGCGTTAAATGCATCGATTGAAGCAGCCAGAGCAGGTGAAGCCGGAAAAGGTTTTGCGGTTGTGGCCGATCAGGTTGCTGTCTTAGCAGCACAGAGTGCAGAAGCAGCAAAAGAATCTGCGGTTCTGATCGATACTTCCGTTCAGGCAGTTGAAAAAGGAACGGTTATTGCAGATCAGACAGCAAAGCAGTTAGAAAATGTAGCAGAGGGTTCTAAAGTCATCACGGATGAAGTAACTAAGATTGCACAGATCCTTGGATTACAGGAGGATTCTTTCCACCAGATCAATACAGGTGTAGACCAGATCAATGATGTCGTACAGACAAACTCCGCTACTTCACAGGAATGTGCGGCCGCCGGCCAGGAAATGAGTGCACAGGCTGAGAGCTTAAATGAATTGATTCGTAAATTTAAAGTAGCTCACTTCGCCCATAAGGAATAAACACCGGATCGGTTCTGTTAAATTAAAGCTCATACATACGGATCGGTTCTCTGCTAAATTAAAGCTTGACGAACGGTAATGAGTTTAGTATCATATATAAGATATAAAATCATTGAGGAAGAAGAGTACAGGCAGTTTCCTTTAAGAGAGAGCAGTTCATTGGCTGTAAGGCTGCTTAAGCAGAAATGTCTGGAAGGTAGCTTCTAAGATGCAGCTCTGAGAAACGTTCGTATTAGGAGTTGCCGGGTTGTTCCGTTAAAAATACAAAGAGAAAAGGATCGTAGATCCTGAAACAAAAAAGGTGGTACCGCGTAGAATATTCGCCCTTTACTATTTGGATGATAGCAAATAGTAAAGGGCTTTTCTTTTCCCTTTTTACAAAAGCAGCGACAACAAAAGGAAAGCAGCTCTTGTCTATAGCAGATGCAGGACATCGGATCTCTTTTGGGGAAGGAAAAAGGGTGTTGTCAGCAATAGAAAAGAATGCATCCAAAATACAAGGAACACAAAGAAAGGAAATAGAATCATATGGCAAAAGAATTAGAAAAAAATTACAATCCTGCCGATATTGAGCCAAGAACATATCAAAAATGGCAGCAGAAGAAGTATTTTCATGCAGAGGTAGATCGTGACAAGAAACCATTTACGATCGTTATGCCACCTCCAAACATTACAGGACAGCTTCATATGGGGCATGCTTTGGATAACACATTACAGGATATCCTGATTCGTTTTAAGAGAATGCAAGGATATGAAGCATTGTGGGTACCGGGAACCGATCATGCTTCGATCGCAACAGAGGCAAAAGTCGTAGAAAAGCTTCGTGAGCAGGGCATTTCTAAGGAAGAGATCGGAAGAGAAAAGTTCTTAGAGCATGTATGGGACTGGAAGAAGCAGTATGGTGGACGTATCGTAGAGCAGTTAAAGAAGATCGGTTCATCCTGCGACTGGGACAGAGAACGTTTTACAATGGACGAAGGCTGTTCGAAAGCCGTTAAGGAAGTTTTCGTAAAATTATATAACAAAGGTCTGATCTATCGTGGTGAACGAATCATCAACTGGTGTCCTCATTGCTTAACATCGATTTCCGATGCAGAAGTAGAATATGAGGATCAGGCAGGTCATTTCTGGCATCTGCGTTATAAGACAACAGATGGAACCGGTTATATCGATCTGGCAACGACACGTCCTGAAACATTGCTTGGTGATACGGCTGTTGCAGTTAATCCAAAAGATGATCGTTACAAAGACATGGTTGGCAAGATGTTAGATCTGCCGATCGTACACCGTCAGATTCCGATCATCGCAGATGATTATGTAGATATGGAATTTGGTACCGGTGTTGTAAAAATCACTCCGGCACATGATCCTAACGATTTTGAGGTGGGACTGCGTCATAATCTTGAAGTGATCAATGTCTTGACCGATGATGCTAAGATTGTAGAAGATTATCCAAAATATGCCGGTATGGATCGTTATGAGGCAAGAAAAGCAATCGTAGCGGATCTGGAAGCAGAAGGCGCACTTCTTAAAACAGAAGAACATGAACACAATGTAGGAACCTGTTATCGCTGTGGAACAACGGTTGAGCCACGCGTATCAAAACAGTGGTTTGTTGCGATGCAGGATCTTGCAAAGCCTGCGATCGAAGCTGTCAAGAAAGGCGATACAAAGTTTGTTCCGCCACACTTTGATAAGACATATTATCATTGGTTAGAAGGAATCAGAGATTGGTGCATTTCCCGCCAGTTATGGTGGGGACATCAGATTCCGGCATTTTACTGTGACGATTGTGGTGAAATGGTTGTTACAAAAGAGACAAGCTGCAACTGTCCGAAATGCGGTAAGCCAATGCGTCAGGATCCTGATACATTGGATACTTGGTTCTCATCTGCATTATGGCCATTCTCTACTCTTGGCTGGCCGGACAAGACAGAAGAATTCGATTACTTCTATCCAACCAGTACGTTAGTAACCGGATATGATATTATTTTCTTCTGGGTAATCCGTATGATGTTCTCAGGTTTAGAACATACAGGAGAAGTTCCGTTCAATACCGTTTTGATCCATGGTCTGGTAAGAGACAGTCAGGGACGTAAGATGAGTAAATCACTTGGTAACGGTATTGATCCGTTAGAGGTAATCGATAAATACGGTGCCGATGCACTTCGTTTTACTCTTGTTACCGGAAATGCACCGGGAAATGATATGCGTTTCTATTGGGAACGTGTAGAAGCAAGCCGTAACTTTGCAAACAAAGTATGGAATGCATCCCGCTTTATCATGATGCATCTGGGTGACGCAAAGATCACGAAACCGGCAAAAGAAGATCTGGAAGTCATCGATCAGTGGATCTTATCTGCCGTGAACACCTTGGCAAAAGATGTGACTGAGAATATGGAAAAATACGAACTAGGTATTGCGGTACAAAAGATCTATGACTTTATCTGGACAGAATTTTGTGACTGGTATATTGAGCTTGTTAAGCCAAGACTCTTTAACAAAGAAGAAGATCCGGTATCTGCAAATGCTGCTTTCTGGACATTAAAGACAGTTTTAATTGATTCTTTGAAACTGTTACATCCATATATGCCATTTATTACAGAAGAGATCTTCTGTACATTACAGTCAGAAGAAGAGTCGATCATGATCTCAAAATGGCCGGAGTTTGATGCTGCCTGGGAGAACAAAGATGCTGAAAACAAAGCAGAAATGATGAAAAACCTGATCCGTGGTATCCGTAATATCCGTACAGAGATGAATGTTGCACCATCACGAAAAGCGCAGGTTTACATTGTTGCTGATGACACAAAGATTTGTGACAGCTTAAAAGAATTGGTGGGAACATACCAGCATATGATCTCGGCTTCGGAAGTATTTGTACAGATGGACAAGACAGGTATTGATGAAAATGCGGTATCCGTAGTGATCGACAAAGCAACAGTTTATATGCCGCTTGCTGACCTGATCGACTTTGAGAAGGAAAAAGAACGTCTTGCAAAAGAGCAAAAACGTTTAGAGGGCGAGTTAAAACGTGTTCATGGCATGTTAAATAACGAAAAATTCATGAGTAAAGCTCCTGAAGCAAAGATTGCCGAGGAGAAAGAAAAGCTTGCGAAGTACGAAAGCATGATGGCTAAAGTACAAGAGCAATTAAAAGCATTGGAAAAATAATAATTGAACGCATGATGTAATGTGGAAGTCTTTCTGTATTTTATGGATGACATAAGATACAGAAAGACTTTTTTATGAAATAGGAAATTGCTCATACAATAGCGGAATACCAACAAGAATTGCTTTAGCAATTCTTGGAGTGCAAAGCGCTGGCTTTGCACTTTTTCATGGAATAGGAAACTGCTCGTACAGTGGTGGTACACATAGCAAAGCGCTGGCTTTGCACTTTTTTATTTGGAAAAAGATTCAAACATCAAAATAGTGTTAGAAAATGCGATAATATTTCTTGCGTATCAAGTCATGCTATCGTATAATAAATTTAGTATGCAAATTTGCTTTTGGGCGGATTGCATCAGAAAAAAGAGCATACGTGATATTGTACTCAAAAGTCAATATTGCATAAAAAAGAAATCATAACAGATCAATGAATGACAAGGAGGAAAGATTAATGAATTTTGGCTATTTCGATGAAGAAAAAAGAGAATATGTCATTACAAAACCAAATACACCTGCTCCATGGTGTAATTATTTAGGTTCACCGGAATACGGTGCGATCATTTCGAACAACGCAGGCGGATACAGTTTCGTAAAAAGTGGTGCGAACGGACGTATTCTTCGTTATCACTTCAACAGTGATGATACACCGGGACGTTATATCTATTTAAGAGATGATGAGAACGGAGATTTCTGGTCAGCTTCATGGCAGCCGGTTGGTAAAGACTTAAATGAATATAAGAGTGAAGTACATCATGGTACCGCTTATACAAAGATGTTTGCGGAATATGCTGGAATCAAATCAGAGGCTATGTATTATGTTCCTTTGAACAAAGTATATGAAGTATGGTGCTTAAAGGTAACAAATGCATCTGATAAGCCTAGAAAGATCTCAGCATTCGGTTATGCAGAACTTTCAAATGATGATAACTACAACCAGGATCAGGTCAACCTTCAGTATTCACTTTGTACAACAAATACAAGCTTCCGTAAGAATAAAATCTATCAGCAGATCAACTTAAACTGGTACAAAGGTCCTGATGGAAGTAACGGAAAAGAACGTTTCTTTGGTTTGGCAGGACAGCCTGTAACATCTTATAACGGTGACAAAGAAGCATTTATCGGAATGTATCATGATTATGGTAATCCGGTCGCTGTAGAGCGTGGCGAGTGTGATGGCGTATGCAACTACAATGAGAACAGTTGTGGTGCATTACATACAGCATTAGAGCTTGCTCCTGGTGAGACTAAGACAATGGCATTTATCTTAGGAAGACATAAAGAATCTGTTGCAGACGAGATCATCGCTTCTTATGAAGATGTATCTGTATGTGACAAAGAGATTGAAGAGTTAAAAAATTACTGGCATGCGAAGTTAGATAACTTCAAGATCAATACACCAAGCCCTGCATTCAACAGCATGGTTAATACATGGAATGCATACCAGTGTTTCTTAACATTTACATGGTCAAGAGCAGCTTCTTTCATTTACTGCGGAGAGCGTAATGGTTACGGATACCGTGATACGGTTCAGGATATTCAGGGTGTGATCCATACTGATCCGGAAGCAGCTTTAGAAAAGATCCGTTTTATGTTATCTGCTCAGGTTGATAATGGTGGAGGACTTCCATTGGTTCGTTTCGATCATGCGGAACGTGCCGGTCATGAAGGTACACCGGATGATCCTGATTATGTACGTGAGACAGGACATCCTGCATATCGTGCGGATGATGCGTTATGGTTATTCCCAACAGTTTACAAATACATTGCTGAGACAGGACAGCTTGACTTCATCGATGAAGAGATCACATGGTCTAACATTGAAGAAAAAGCAACAGTATATGAGCATTTAAAGAGAGCGATTGCATTCTCAATGAACCATTTAGGACCACATGGTCTTCCGGCAGGTCTTCATGCAGACTGGAACGACTGCCTCCGTCTCGGTGCACAGGGTGAGTCTTCTTTCGTAGCACTTCAGTTATACTATGCATTTACGATCATGCGTAAATTTGCCGAGAAGAAGAATGATACAGAGTATATCGCATATTTAGATAAGACACAGAAAGAGATCGGTGAAAAGATCAACAAATACTGGTGGGAAGATGACCGCTTTAACCGTGGTTTCAAGGACACAGGAGAATTGATCGGTTCTAAGAAAGATCCGGAAGCAAGTATGTGGTTAAACCCACAGTCATGGGCTGTTATTTCCGGTCTTGCTACAAAAGAGCAGGCTGAGAAAGCATTAGAGTCTGTAGACAGAGAATTAAATACTGCATATGGTGCAAAAGTAATGGCACCTTCTTATGTAGATCATTACTTTGATGGTGCATTGGCAGGATTATTCCCACCATCTACAAAAGAAAATGGTGGTATCTTCTCTCAGACACAGGGATGGATCATTCTTGCAGAAGCTTTAATGGGACATGGAAACAAAGCATTTGAGTATTTTGAAGAGAGTTCTCCATCATCACAGAATGATAAAGCAGAGATTCGTAAATTAGAGCCATATGTACATGGTCAGTACACAGAAGGTGACGAAAGTCCGTTCCATGGACGTTCTCATGTACACTGGCTGACCGGTACAGCATCTACTTGTATGGTAGGTTGTGTAGAAGGTATCTGTGGTATGCGTCCTGACTTAGATGGTCTTCGCGTTGCTCCAACGATTCCAAGTGACTGGAAAGAGTTCACAATGGAGAAGACATTCCGTGGAAGCACTGTTAAGATTACAGTCGAGAATCCAAATGGCGCAGAAGCAGGATTCAAAGAATTCTACATCAATGGAGAGAAGCAGGATGACAACTACATTCCGGCTTCAAAACTCACACCGGTTACAGAAGTAAGAATGGTAATGTAAGACCAAGCGGATCAAAAATCAAAATAAAAGTACTACAAAAAACGTTCTAAAGCAAAAGGTTCGTCCTGATGTTAAGGCTGTTATAATGTAATGGGAGATATCGCATATCTTTTATGAAAATAATAGGTATGCGTTATCTTTGCGTTATAAGAAGACATATTCTAATGCAGCCAGGCATAACGGGATATGTCTTTTTTTATGGAATAGGAAACTGCTCGTACAGTCATAAAGGTTCGAATCAGGAAAATTGCTTTATGAACGGTAGTGTGTAAATCACATGAAATGAGGTGAAAGCAGAATGGAGAAACGCATTGCAATCTTAGGGATCATCATAGAAGATACGGAAGTGGTTTCGAAGGTCAATGAACTTTTACACCGGCAGCGAGAGTATATTATCGGCAGAATGGGTATGCCCTATAAAGAAAAAAACATATCTGTGATCAGCATTGTAATGGATGCACCGAATGATGTAATCAGTGCATTGTCCGGGAAACTGGGGATGTTAGAGGGTGTCAGTGCCAAAGCCGTCTATTCTAAAAAATAGAAATGCAAAAAGAAAAAAGCAACATACAAAACTGACAGAAAAGCGAAAAGAAAAAAGTAAACAAAACCGACAGAAATGTGTAAATAGAAAATGGAGGAAAACAAATGGGATATAATATGAAGTCCATGAAGGCAGAGGAATTTATCAATGATGAAGAGATTTTAGAAAGCCTTGCCTTTGCAAAAAAAAATAAAGACAACCAAAGTCTGATCAATGAAATTTTGGAAAAGGCAAAAAAAGCAAAGGGAATTTCCCATAAAGAAGCTGCTGTTTTGATGGAATGTGATATTCCGGAAGTCAATGAGCAGATCAAAGAACTGGCAAAAGAGATCAAGCAGAAGTTTTATGGCAATCGTATTGTCATGTTTGCACCATTGTATCTGTCAAACTATTGTGTCAATGGATGTACTTATTGCCCATATCATTATAAGAATAAACATATTGCACGTAAGAAATTATCACAGGAAGATATCCGTAAAGAGGTTATTGCCCTGCAGGATATGGGACATAAGCGTCTGGCGTTGGAAGCCGGAGAAGATCCGGTCAACAACCCATTGGAATATATCCTGGAAAGTATAGAAACGATTTACAGCATTAAGCATAAAAACGGTGCGATCCGTCGTGTCAATGTTAATATTGCCGCAACGACTGTGGAAGATTATGCAAAATTAAAAGATGCCGGAATCGGCACATATATTCTTTTCCAGGAAACATATAATAAGAAAGCATATGAAGAATTACATCCAACCGGACCAAAACACAACTATGCCTATCATACAGAAGCCATGGATCGTGCGATGCAGGGTGGCATTGATGATGTAGGACTTGGTGTTTTGTTTGGACTTGAAATGTATCGTTATGAATTGGTTGGTATCTTAATGCATGCAGAGCATTTAGAGGCAGTACATGGTGTCGGCCCGCATACGATTAGTGTGCCACGTATCTGTCCTGCTGATGATATCGATACTGCTGACTTTTCCAATGCGGTACCGGATGAGATTTTTGAAAAGATCGTTGCGATCATTCGTATTGCTGTTCCATATACCGGAATGATCGTATCAACCAGAGAATCACAAAAGACGCGTGAAGAAGTGTTACAGCTTGGTATCTCGCAGATCAGCGGTGGTTCGCGTACCAGCGTAGGCGGTTATACGGTACCGGTTCGTGACGATAGTTCTGCCCAGTTTGATGTCAGTGATACCAGAAGCTTAGATGAAGTGGTCAACTGGCTGATGAAATTAGGATATATTCCAAGCTTTTGCACTGCCTGTTATCGTGCCGGCAGAACCGGTGACCGCTTTATGTCATTACTCAAGTCAGGTCAGATCGTCAATTGCTGTCAGCCAAATGCATTGATGACATTAAAAGAATACCTTGAAGATTACGCATCACCGGAAACAAAAGAGATTGGTGAAAAGCTGATCGAAAAAGAGATCTTAAATGTTCCTAATGAGAAAGTCAGAGAAAAAGCAATGGAATATCTGAAAGAATTAAATGGAGGAAAAAGAGATTTCCGTTTCTGATATTATAATAGGAAACAAAATAGCAGCGATGTTTCGAAACAATAAAGAAATAGATGTTAAAAAAGCAAGATAAAATACAGTAAGCTGATAGAAGCAGCAAGATAATATAGGAAAACGTGAGTTATTTTGTAAAAATGAAAAGCATCAATTTTTGTGATTCCTGCTAAAGAAGAATACAGACTATGAAAAGAGCCGTAAGCAACATAATAATATTGTGTTACCTACGGCTCTATGATTATCCTGTAATATATAATGATCATGAAATAAATCAACACTATGTAAAAGATGCTTTCACAATTGCTGTAAAGTGTAATGACTGATCATTACACTTTATGATAAAGTTATCGGGCTTTGCTCCTTTATTGTCCTTCTTCTTCAAATAGTGAAGATAGGTGGTTGATTGATTTTGTAATCTGTGCAACAGAGTTATCAATATCTCCATAAATCGTAGCAGATTGTGAAGAAAGATCTCCCATGCTTTTTGCTACAACGGCAAAGCCGACACCGGCTTCTCCGCTTCTGGCTGCTTCAATAGAAGCATTCAAAGAAAGCATTTTCTGCTTGTTTGCAATAGACTGTAAGGAATGGGTATTGTTATTGATCGTTTCGATCAGATCTGTTGCATTCTTAATTTCTGCACTTAATTCATCTAATTTGCCAACAGTTTTTGCTTTTACATATTCCAGATTGATCAACTGGTTCATGATCAGCCCCAGTAAGTCCGCAGAAGCTCTGATCTTTGATTCGGTACTTCTTGGAACCTTATTTAATGCCTGAATATATGCATCAGGATCAATGTTTAATTCTCTTGCAACAGCACGGAATTCTTCTTCATCAGGTTCTTTTGGTAAAACTTGTCCGCCAATGATCGAACCAAGCTTTTTATCATTGATCATAAGATCAATTGAGAAGTCCATTAAGCCGGCATGGCAAAAATAAGTGCCGCTACATTCGGAATCACATTTTATACAACGCTTGTTACCCTCTAGAGAACCTCTTGTATACTTCATACAAAAGTCTGTAAAATTACTTCCCTCTGTCAGATATTGTCCATCGTTGTCAATTGCAATGGCAGCAAGTCCGGTTGCATTGGAAAACTCATCCTGTACTTTTTGCATTTTTTGTAAGTCCATAAAATCTCTGATAGTCATACGCATCTCCGATCTTGTGCAAATTCTTTACACATATACTTTTTTTGATTATCTCTTATTTGATAGTCTGTATATTATGTATTATACAATAGAAAGGAGAAAAAAACAATTTAATGGAAAGATTTTGTTTGGAATTTTAGAAAATATCATGTATACTTTGCTTTTTGCCTTTGTATGTCCTATACAATTTCAATATATGTTAGAATAATGTCTGTTATATTATCAGGAATGATCGGAAAGGGGGATGCGCTTGTAAAGAATCAGCATTTATGCTATACTCGCATTATTGTGGGTATTTTGTGCCAGTCAGTATTTTCTGTTTTTGATCTTGAAAAGATTAGATGGAAAAGAGATGGCAGAATGGAGATTAACATGAAAAGAACAGATGTTGTAATTATAGGTACCGGAGCCGCAGGTCTATATTGTGCATTACATATACCGGAGGAGATTAATGTTTTAATGATCACAAAAGAAGCGTTTGATCAGAGCGATTCTTTCTTAGCACAGGGGGGCATGTGTATGCTTCGTGATGAAGAAGATTATGAAGGGTATTTCGAAGATACCATGAGAGCAGGTCATTATGAGAATGATAAAAAGTCTGTGGAAGTTATGATCCGTTCGTCACAGGATGTTGCAAAAGAGCTGCTTGCATATGGTGTTGATTTTAATCGTGAAAACGGAAAACTTGTCTTTACAAGAGAGGGTGGTCATAGTCGTCCGAGAATCTTGTTTCATGAAGATGTCACCGGTAAAGAAATTACAGGAACATTATATGAGAACGCAAAGAAGAGAAAGAATATTACAATCTTAGAATACACAGCAATGCTCGATATATTAGAAAAAGATAACTGCTGTTATGGTATTGTAATGCAGGATCAGGATGGAACGATCGAAAGTGTTCAGGCAAAATACACGGTGTTTGCCTGTGGCGGACTTGGCGGTCTGTACCGACATTCCACAAATTTTCGTCATATTACAGGAGATGCTCTTGCGATTGCAAAAAAGCATGCGATTACATTAGAGCATGTGGACTATATCCAGATTCATCCTACAACCTTATATTCTGAAAAACCCGGAAGACGTTTCCTAATCTCAGAATCTGTCCGGGGAGAAGGAGCAATCCTGCTGAATAAAAAGAAAGAGCGTTTTTGCAATGAATTGCTTCCGCGTGATGTTGTAACAGCAGAGATCAAAAAGCAGATGGCGGCAGATAATATGCCATATGTCTGGCTTTCTATGGAACGTATTCCCAAGGAAGAGATAGAGACGCATTTTCCGAATATTTTGCAAAGGTGTTTAGAAGAGGGCTATGATCCGACCAAAGAATGCATTCCGGTTGTGCCGGCACAGCATTATTTTATGGGTGGGATTAAAGTGGATCTTTCTAGCAAGACATCCATGAATCGTCTTTACGCAGTTGGAGAAATATCATGTAATGGTGTCCATGGAAAGAATCGTCTTGCAAGTAATTCATTGTTAGAATCAATGGTTTTTGCAAAGAGAGCGGCACAAGCAATCTGTGGAGAGATCAAAACGGTAACATTTGATGACACGATAAAAGAAGCAGATGCAGCTTCGTATGCAAACATTGAGAAGTTGAAAGAAGAGTATAAAAAGATTGTATTAGATGAGATTGAAAGAGAAAAACAAAGTCATTAAAAAGTGATACATTTCACATTGATGAAAAATTATTGAAGTGAAAAAACATTGAAGGTAATATATATTACATTAACGAAAAAGTCTGTTGAACCATATTTATTTAGTAACTTATAAACCGGAATACATGTATTTATGTATCGAAAAGATAGTATACGAGGAGAGAGGAACATGAATGATCCAATTACATTTAAGGTAAACGTCGATAAGCTGCTGATGATGGCATTAGAAGAAGATATCACAAGTGAAGATATCTCAACAAATTGTGTGATGCCGGAATACCGGAAAGGCAGTGTAGATCTGATCTGCAAGCAGGATGGTGTGATCGCAGGTCTTGGTGTTTTTAAAAGAGTGTTTGAACTGTTAGATGATACGGCTGCTTTCGATATGAAAGTAAAAGATGGAGACAGAGTAACAAAAGGACAGTTGATGGGTGTGGTAACCGGAGATATCCGAGCACTTTTATCAGGAGAGCGTACCGCATTGAATTATTTACAGCGCATGAGCGGAATCGCTACTTATACCAATGAGATTGTTAAAATGTTAGAAGGAAGCCACACAACACTTCTCGATACCAGAAAGACAACACCGAATATGAGAATTTTTGAAAAATATGCCGTAAAAGCCGGTGGTGCAACAAATCATCGTTATAACCTTTCGGATGCGGTTATGTTAAAAGATAACCATATCGGTGCAGCAGGCAGTATTACAAAAGCAGTGAAGATGGCAAGAGATTATGTTTCTTTTGTCAACAAAGTAGAAGTGGAAGTGGAAAATCTTGATATGGTCCGTGAAGCAGTAGAAGCCGGTGCGGATATCATTATGCTTGACAATATGTCACATGATGAGATGAAAGAAGCAATTAAGATCATAGATGGACGTGCTTTGACAGAATGCTCAGGCAATGTTACAAAAGAAAACATTCCAAATATTGTTGATCTTGGTGTCGATTATGTATCGAGCGGTGCATTGACACATTCTGCTCCTATTATGGATATTTCATTGAAAAACCTGCATGCAGTAGAAGAGTAATGTCTGTGACCGCAGTGCAAAAACCGTAGAAAATAAAATAGATAAAATAAAAAGAGGCTGCTGTCAGTGTGGAAGATTCCCTGTCAAGGATACAGAGGATATACCGAACTGACAGCAGTCTTTTGCCTGTCAGAAAAGATATCAGGCGGAAATGGCACAGAGAAAATACCAAATTGATAAAGAGCATATGGCAAAGTTGGCACTTGTGGGAGCTATAGCTGAAAATGGAAGACAGGTTGGAAGAGGACTGAACAATATTGCGGAATCGAATCGAGACAGAATGCATTATTGGTAGAAAGAAATTTTATTACAGGATAAAAAAAAGGATGAAAAGCAGATCATGGCTTTTCATCCTTTTTGTATTCATTTTAAAATAAAATGTTTTTCAATCTTCTTTACGAATTTTATAACTGATAGAAATGTTTTTATAAAACTCCTGATAAATAAGCTTTATAAATGCATTCCGATAAATTTTCGTATCAGATAGAAATCTCTTACAGCTCTGCTAATGCATCAAACTGATCCTTTAATGCAGGATAGAGATTTTTATAGATCTGATGGAATTTAGCATATTCTTTTGTGTTTTCAGGAACAGGTTTGCATTCTTTTGCAGGATCTTTGTGGATCATCTTGCGGCATGCTGCTTCTACACTTTCGTAGATGCCTGCACCAACACCGGCAAGGATGGCAACACCGAGAGCAGGACCTTCTGTTGCTGTAACGGTATTGACATCACAGCCAAACATATCAGCCATCATCTGACGCTGTACACCATTCTTGGCACCACCACCACAAGCCATCATATCATTTACTTTAACACCCATTTCTGAGAGGATATCTTTGCAATCTGTTAAAGAATAGCTGATACCTTCCATGACAGCACGGGCAAGGTCTGCACGGGTATGCATGCTGGATAAACCAAAGAATACACCACGGCAGTTTGCATCAAGATGAGGAGTACGCTCGCCATTCAAGTAAGGAAGATAGATCAGACGGTTTGCACCGATCGGAGTCTTTAAGACATCTGCATTGATCAGATCAAAGACGCCACAGCCTTTTTCTTTTGCTTCCTGAACATAAGAAGCACCCATATTATCCTGATACCATGCCAGAGAGTAACCGGCAGCCTGTGTAACACCCATAACATGCCATGCACCCGGTACGGCACAGCAGAAAGTATGTACACGACCTTTTGGATCGATAGCAATATCACTGGAATGAGCAAATACGACACCACTTGTTCCGATGGTTGTGAATGCTTTACCATCTTCTACAACGCCTGTACCAACAGCGGCAGCAGCGTTATCACCTGCACCACCTACTACAACCGTAGAAGTAGAAAGACCTGTTTTCTTTGCAATCTCCGGTAAGATCGTTCCGGTTACTTCCGGTGATTCATATACCTTTGCAAGCAAGCTCTTATCGATATCAAGCTTTTCTAAGACTTCATCAGACCATTGACGTTTTGGTACGTCTAACAGCTGCATTCCTGATGCATCCGATACTTCTGTAGCAAATTCACCGGTTAATACATAGCGTACATAATCCTTTGGAAGAAGGATGTGTTTACACTTTGCATAATTTTCCGGTTCATGGTTACGAACCCAGAGAATCTTAGAAGCAGTAAAACCGGTTAATGCAGGGTTTGCTGTAATCTCGATCAGTCTTTTTGCACCGACTTTTTCAGTAATCTCTTCGCATTCTTTTTCGGTACGCTGGTCACACCAGATGATAGAAGGACGGATCACTTCACCGGCTTCATCTAACATAACAAGACCATGCATCTGACCTGAAATACCAAGTCCTTTGATGTCTTCCGCATTGACACCGGATTCCTTTACAACGGCTGCAATGGTTTCTAAAGCAGCGTCACGCCAGTCTTCCGGTTTCTGCTCTGCCCATCCGTTTTGTGGAGTATAAAGCGGATAATCTTTTCCGGCAGATGCGATCACTTCACCGTTTTCATCAAAGAGTACGGTTTTGGTAGAAGAAGTTCCTAAATCAATACCAATTAAATAATTCATACAAATCCTCATTTCTGCGCTCCTTGTTGCCTGAAGATTGAAAAGTTTGTGCCGGATGCGCTTAGCAAACAAACTCTATTCGTTACGTTGTGTCTTACAACGGAAAAGAGACAATGGCGTTGAAGCCATCGCCTCCTTCTCAAAGTGTTTCATTTGAAATTACTGGAATGGATTCTCTGTCTTGTAGAGCATTCCCTTTGGCTGGTTAAAGCCGATCTCATCTACATCAACACCGATGTATTTGAATACTTCGTATAATGTCTTTCCGTAATGACCAAATGCAACAGCACCATGATGAGGATAGTTGCCCTCAATCAATACATGACGATAGAAACGTCCCATTTCAGGAATAGCAAAGATACCGATAGCACCGAAAGAACGTGTAGCAACAGGAAGAACTTCACCCTGTGCGATGTAACCGCGAAGCTTAGCATCTGCTGTACTCTGAAGACGGAAGAATGTAATATCACCAGGAATGATATCTCCCTCTAAAGTACCATTTGTAACTTCGATAGGAAGAGAACGAGCCATGATCTTCTGGTATTTCATTTCACAGAATGAAAGCTTGTCAGAAGCGGTATTTCCACAATGGAATCCCATGAAAGTATCTTTCTGTGTATAATCGAATTTACCCTTGATATCTTCGTTATAGATATCAGCAGGTACTGTGTTGTTGATATCAAGAAGAGTAACAGCATCTTCACTTGCAACAGTACCGATAAACTCACTTAATGTACCATAGATATCTACTTCACAAGATACCGGAATGCCTTTCTTTGTCAGACGGCTGTTTACATAGCAAGGTACGAAACCAAACTGTGTCTGGAATGCAGGCCAGCATTTTCCTGTTAATGTAACATATTTTCTGTAACCCTTATGTGCTTCTACCCAGTCAAGCAGAGTAAGTTCATACTGAGCAAGCTTTTCAAGGATTTCAGGTTTCTTGTTACCTGCACCAAGTTCTGCTTCCATATCTTTTACAACGTCAGGGATACGTTCGTCACCTGCATGATTGTTGAAAGATTCAAAAAGATCCAGCTCAGAGTTTTCTTCAATCTCAACACCAAGATTGTAAAGCTGCTTGATCGGAGCATTACAAGCAAGGAAGTTCTGAGGACGTGGTCCAAAGCTGATGATCTTTAAGTTGTTTAATGCATAGACAACGCGTGCGATCGGTACGAATTCGTGGATCATGTCAGCACATTCTTCAGCAGTTCCTACAGGATACTCAGGAATGTAAGCGTGAACATTACGAAGCTTTAAGTTGTAGCTTGCATTCAGCATACCACAGTAAGCATCACCACGATTGTCGATCAGACCGCCGTTTAAGCCATCTTCTTCAGAAGCAGCAACGAACATCTTAGGTCCGTCAAAATGTTTTGCAAGAAGAGTTTCGGAAATTTCAGGACCGAAGTTTCCAAGATATACACAGAGTGCATTACATCCGGCTTTCTTGATGTCTTCAAGAGCCTGTACCATGTGGATCTCGCTTTCCACAATACAAACAGGACATTCGTAAATGTCAGCGGCATCATATTTGTCTGTATAAGCTTTTACTAAATTTTTTCTACGGTTTACAGAAAGTGATTCCGGGAAACAGTCTCTACTTACTGCAACAATACCGATTTTGATCTTTGGCATGTTTTCCATGATTTTGACCATCCTTTCTTCGTTTAAAATTAAAATAAGATATTTATTTTGGTACCTGTCCGGCATAATATAAGCGGGTAAAAAGCCGGAACGCTTCCAATTATTTTTTTGTGCATCGTCATGATATTATAGCTTTCTGAATAAAAAACTATTTTATCTTATGATTCATGCAACATATACATTTTATTATATTTAGGGTGAATTTGCAATAAAAATGAGTTGAAATAATTATCTTTTTTGTGGAAAATTATTAGCTTTTCCTAAAATAAGATCAGATCGAACCGACAGGATCAAGGGGAAATGCGCATTGTCTCGGTATACATGGGAAAAGCCGTATGATATTGTCAAAATTCTGACAATTTGTTTTCAAAGGAAATGAAGCAATTTATAATGCGTCTTGGCAAATATAAATAGTCGTGCTTCGATTTATTTTTACTTTTGAGGCACTGTTTCACCTTGTAAGGATATCTAAGATTTTTGGCTTTTTTGCTCTGATTATGGGCGCTCTCAACTGATATAGGGGCAGGACCGGTCTGATGTACATTGCTGTTTGGGAATCTCTAAGCCCGTCGCCACTTGCGCTACAAAAAGGGAATTTGCTTTTTGCAGTGCTATGTGTGCGCCACGTGGCTTTGCGAAGCGGGAGCGTGTCCCAAACAACAATGCTACTCAGGTTGAGTCGCCCCTATAGTTATGACCCGCGCCCAATCAGCAAAAAAGCCTGAAAAATCAGATATCCTAACAAGCTGGCGTGTCAACTCAAAAGTATAAAATAAAATCGAAGCACGAAAGATATGGTATAGACAGGACGCAGATGATCTGTTTTGCTCCCTTTGAAAAGCCAATGAAATAGGGGGGACAGGGGGAAGGAGATCTTTAGTTGGAATTGTAAGAAAATTGTAAGGAAGTTGAAACAGAATTGAAATATGGATCGTTATAATAGATAGAGAGCCATGAATTTGGTTCTCTATCTTTGTGTTTTCAGAAAAGATTCGGTATACTGATGAAAAACGTAAAAAGAAGGATATCGTAAATGGAGGAGCGTATGGACAAATATTATGAGGAAGCAGAGGCTGTGATCGCACAGGTAAAAAGAGTAGTGATCGGAAAGGATGCATGCATTCAGAAAGCAATGGCAGCGATTCTTGCCGGTGGACATATTCTGATCGAAGACATTCCGGGAGTCGGTAAGACAACCCTTGCAAGAGCCTTTTCGAATGCAATGGATTTAGAAAGCAGAAGAATTCAATTTACACCGGATGTCATGCCATCGGATCTGGTCGGCTTTTCGATGTATCAGAAAAAGGAAGATCAATTCATCTATCAGCCCGGAGCTGTTATGTGTAATCTTTTCTTAGGAGATGAGATCAACCGTACATCGCCAAAGACACAGTCGGCATTGCTCGAAGTTATGGAAGAAGGAAGTGCAACGGTAGATGGTGTTACAAGAAAAGTTCCAAGACCGTTTGTTGTAATGGCAACGCAGAATCCGGTCGGCAGTGTAGGAACACAGAAGTTACCGGAGTCACAGTTAGACCGTTTTATGATCTGCATGACAATGGGATATCCCGAACTGGAAGATGAAATAGCGATTGCAAAAGGTAAAAGTTTAGGGGTTGATGTGGAGTTGATCGAGCCAGTCATTTCAGCAGCAGAACTTATTGTTTTACAGGAAAAAACAGCAGATGTCTTTGTAGAGGACAGTATGTATCGTTATATTTGCAATCTTGTACAGGCAAGCAGGCAGAATGGCTATATTGCGCTGGGATTAAGTCCGCGTGCAACGCTTGCGCTCGTGACTATGGCGAAAGCGATTGCATTTTTACATCGCAGAGATTATGTTGTGCCGGAAGATGTTGCTGAAATCTTTTTGGATGTGTCTGCACATCGTATTTTATTAAATGCAAAGGCAAGAGCCGGTCATATGAGTGCCGCTGATGTGCTAAAAGAGTTATTACAAAAAGAAAAGAAACCGGTGATCCGAAAGAAATAGATCAAAACGGATGCAAAGAAACCGGTATCTGAAAAAATAGATCCAAGCGGATGTAAAGAAACCGGTATCTGAAAAAATAGATCCAAGCAGATGCAAAGAAAGTGGGGAAATAAATGAAAAGAGGGATTGTTTACGGGATAACAACTACCATCACCTTTTATATGGCGCTGTTATTTGAAAGCCGAAGCCTTCTGATGATCGGTATTTTGGAAGTATTTATCATTATTTTTGCTCTTCTGTATTATTTGAGACTGGCATGCAGACTTAGGATCGAGGCAGATGCAGAGAGTATGGTCAATGCCATACAGGATGGCTATACGATTCGGTTTACGGTACAAAACAAAAGCCGCTTACCGATCAATAAAATGCGTATCAAAGTCATCGAAGAAAATGTCTATGCACATCAAAAACAAAAAGCCATGGTGACTTTGCCTGTGACTGCCGGAATTATGAAAAAAGACGGACAAAAAGAAATCATACAGGTACAGACAAAATGGTATCCAAAGGATGCCGGCTTGTACCATATCAAAGTAAAACGTGTTTTTGTATCTGACTGGTTTGGCTTGTTGGAATTTCCGCTCTTTCGGAAAAATGCCAAAGATGTTGTAGAAGTTTTGATACTTCCAAAGAAACAGCCGATCGTTTTTGAATTTAACGAAGAAAGTCAGACAGAAGCACAGCAGGCGGACTCTTTATATCAGTTATCTGAAGATGGTGACGGAGACTGGGAATACCGCAGTTACCAAAACGGAGATAAAATGCATCATATTCATTGGAAATTATCCGCAAAAGCAGAAGAATGGATGGTGCGCTGTCAAAAAGCGGAAAGAAAAACGGAACTTCCTTTCATTATAGAAATGCTGTCAAAAGAAAAGAAACAAAAAAGAGAAAGCAAAAAACAGCAAAAAAAGAACCGGGAAGCTTTGTTTGCTCTGCTGTATTCGAGTATGCTAGGTCTTTTGGAAGCGGGATACCGGCATAAAGTGATCTGGTATGATCATCAAAAAGAGCAGCTTTGTGAATTTGCAGTTGATACACCGTCTAAAGCGATGTTGTTACTAAGCTCTTTAGAAGGACTTTGGAGCAAAAAGAAAATGGTTTCTGCCAAAGAGCAATTGGAACTGGAAAGCGGACAGCTGGTTGGAGAGAACAGACTGATCCTTTCGTCTGATCTTACATTGACAAACAGTCAGGGAATGGCAGTAACCTTTGATGCAAATAAGCTGATCGTTCCCAAAAAGAAACGCAGACAAAAGAAAGCAGAGCAGGAAACAGAAAGAACAAAAGAGCAGATCCTGTATCTGTAGTATATAGCAAAGGTGGGAGAAAACATGAAAAAAAGAAAATGGCTGCTGCCGTGGATATGTGTCAGTTGTTTGATAACGGGAATCTTTTTGAGTTTTTATGATACCTATTTTTATACCAATAAAGGGCAGCTTGATTCCCTTGCCATCTGTTTTTCAAAAAAAGATCAGATACAGGCAATATGTATTCTTTGCATTCTGGCTGCCGTATTTGTCTATGGAATCTATACATTGCGGGGAAAATATGCATGGAGTGCAGGTATCGTTCTGACAGTGGCAGGCGTTTTTATCGTTTTTACAAAACGCAAGGCAGTTGTATACGGTATCCGATTTGTAAGTTATCTGTATAAAAACAGAATGGCAGCTTATATGCATACGGTAAAACCTTCGATACAGATCTGGAAAACGATCCGACAGGATGTTTTCTGGTTCGAAATGCTGATCGGTTTTCTTTTGCTGTTATATGCAGCAATCTTTGTGCTTTGTATGCACAGCAAAGGCTATTTGTTATTGTTTGATGTTGCTGCATTGAGTCTGGGCATGATTTTTGGTAAGACGCCCGGTGTTGTTTCGGTTGTCTGGCTCGTATTTGGAAGCATTGGTTTATTTGTCTGGATGAGCCGTGAAGAGAGAGGGGTTAAAGGCGTAAAGAAAGTTACTTTTTGGCAAAAAGAATATAGCGATAAGAGTATTTTTGTGATCACGGCTTTGATAGGAATGGTTCTTTTATCGGTCTCTTATTTTTATGCAGTGCGTTTTGAAAAGCATTATTTTAAAGATGCACAGGAAGCCAGAGACCAGAATGAGACTATGGTGCAAAACATGGCAAATACCGGGAAAAATTTTGTGCAGACGCTTTTTCATCCCACAATGGTAGACAACACAGGAGATTTATCCAATCAGGAGCCAAAATATACGGAACGGACTGTTTTAAAAGTAAATCTGCCAAGGATACCCGATCAGCCGGTATATCTTAGAGGGTTTACCGGAGACACTTATACAAATGGGAAATGGAAAGCAGGTTCTTATCGGGAAGTAGAAAAGAAAGCAGCATCACATTTTCAGGGATTTGAGAATATTGATGATGATACGATGTTAGAAGGAATCTGGGATATGGGCTTTCAGATTGCAAAAAGTTTTGACGGTATGTATCAAAATGATATGGACGATAATGGTTCTATAACAGACGAAAGGAATGCATTATTGATCGTTCATTCTATGCATATAGAATATGTCGGTGGCGGAGCATTAAGTAAATATGCCTACCTGCCTTACTTTTCTTCGGCAACAGGTGCGTCATCCGATGAAGATAATGGCAATTGGAGCGAAAAAAGAGAACATTATCTGAATGCAAAAGGAGATAATCACTGCGTCAAAGAAAATAACCAGCTTCAGGTCGGTTGTCTGCTTTTGACAGAGAATGAAGAAAAGCTTCTCTATCAGACCGTAAAAACGTTAAAAGGTGATAAAGATGCGTTATTGCCATTTACTTATACTGCAGAGTTTTATGATGTCTATCAAAAACTTGCAAAGCAATATTATACACAAATGCCAAAAGGGCGCCTGCAATCTTTTTATCAGATCGCAAAGCAGGCGGGTGATCTGAAAAGCACATGGAGCAAAGCAGAATTTGTAAAGAAATATCTTAGAAATAATGCTTCTTATAGCATGAATCTGGATCCTGTGCCAAAAGGAGCGGATTATGCCGAGTATTTTCTTCTGGTGCAAAAAAAAGGCTATTGTGAACATTTTGCAACAGCCGGAACGCTTCTTTTGCGGGCATGCGGTGTGCCGGCAAGATATGTAACGGGATACCGGGTTGATCCGGAAGATTTTAAGATCGATCCGGATGGTGGTTATACAGCAGAAGTTAAAGATTCCGATGCCCATGCATGGAGTGAAGTATATATCAAAAACATGGGCTGGGTATGCAAAGACATGACACCGGCAGCAAATGCAGCCAATAACCTCGCTTCTGTTAAAACGTTAAAGAAGAATGCATCTTCTTTAAAGAAAAACAATACGAAGGTGAATAACACAAAGGAAGAAAAAAAACAGACGATACAGCCGACTGCAACAACTGTTCCGACTGCATCGGCAGCAAAAGATCAAAGCACAGTAAAAGCAGGTACCAAAGAACATTTGTGGCAGGCTGTTTTGATATGCATAGTAGTCGGGATCGTGATCCTGCTTTGTATGATGATCCTTGTGATCCGTCTGCGTCAGATGGTTTATCAAAGAAGTATGATGAGAGAAATAGATCTTCGAAAGAAAGAACAAAAAAGATTGCAAAGTACCTATCGTTTTGTTCGGATGGCAGGAATCCGTGAAAAGAAGAACAGTACAGATAGCGAGTGGATACAGGAAGTAGCACAAAAAATGCCATCTAAGGAAATGGAAGAAGTAGTACAAAAGCTTGCAAAACAGATAGAAGGACTTGCTTTTTCTGCAAAGGTTCCAACGCAGGAGGACTGGGGATTATGGGACAGACAGTTACAATGGATCGAGAAGAAGATTTATCAGGAAGTATCTGTATTTAGAAAGATTCTTTTGAAAATATTTGGTTTGTATTCTGTTCAAGAGTAAATAAAGGCATGGATAAAGAATGGGACAGCAGACAGAGGCTCCCTTCTTTGAACGTTTGTAAAATATAATGATAAAAAAGGAATTATGAGTGGAGAAAAGGGAAAAATTAATTGCTGAAAAACTCTTCCAAATATGATATGATTAAATTTAACAGTAAAAAAGACAGATGCGATGGATGTGTATGATAGGACGCATCGCAATGTGGAAGAGAGGGAGAGTATGTACGAGAACGAAATTGCACAGATTACAGCAAGAAATTCGAATGAGGAGATTTATTCCGGTCTGTTAGAACTGGCAGGAAAGATCACACAGCAGAAAGGGCGTATTGAAGGAAAGAAGAAGTTATATTATATTTCTGCCGAATTCCTGATCGGTAAGTTATTATCGAATAATCTGATCAATCTTGGAATTTACGATCAGGTGGCAGAAAGTTTGAAAGCACATGGAAAATCCATGGCTGAGATTGAAGAGATCGAGAACGAACCATCACTTGGAAATGGCGGACTGGGACGTTTGGCAGCCTGCTTTTTGGATTCGATCGCAACGCTGGGACTTCCGGGAGATGGTATTGGTCTGAACTATCATCTTGGACTTTTTAAGCAGGAATTTGAGAAAAATCTTCAAAAAGAAGTTCCGAATCCATGGATGACACAAAAAAGCTGGCTTCGCAGAACAGATGTAAGCTATCCGGTGATTTTAGGAGATAAGAAAGTACAGTCTGTTATGTATGAGATAGACGTAACAGGTTATGATAACAAATGCAATACATTAAAGCTTTTTGACCTGGATACTGTTGATGAATCAATTGTACAGGATGGCGGTATTCAGTTTGATAAAGAAAACATTTCTAAGAATTTAACGTTGTTCTTGTATCCTGATGACAGTGACTATCAGGGACAATTACTTCGGATCTACCAGCAGTATTTTATGGTCAGCAATGCGGCTCAGCTTATTATTGATGAAGCACAGGCAAAAGGAAGCAACTTGTATGACCTTCCCGATTACGCCGTGATCCAGATCAATGATACACATCCAACCATGGTTATTCCTGAGATGATCCGTCAGCTTGTGTTACATAATATCGAGATGGATGATGCAATCGAGATTGTTTCAAAAATGTGTGCATATACAAACCATACGATCTTAGCAGAAGCCTTAGAGACATGGCCTTTGTGGTTCTTGGATCGTGTTGTACCGCAGCTTGTGCCGATCATTAAGATGTTAGATGTCAAGGTAAAAGAAAAATATCAGGATGAACGCGTTGCGATCATTGATAAAGATCAAAGAGTACATATGGCACATATTGACATCCATTATGGTTTTAGTGTCAATGGTGTTGCAGCATTGCATACGAAGATCCTGGAAGAAAGCGAATTAAAGCCATTTAAAGATATTTATCCAAATAAGTTTAATAATAAAACAAATGGTATCACATTCCGCCGCTGGCTGTTACATTGTGACCACGAACTGGCAGCGTTTATTACCGAAAAGATCGGTGACGGTTATAAAAAAGATGCCGCAGAATTAGAAAAATTGCTGACGGCTGCGGACAATGCAGCAGATCTTGAAAAAATTCTTGCGATCAAGAAGACAAAGAAGCAGCAATTAAAGAGTTATTTAGAGCAAAAAGAGGGTGTTACGATCGATGAAGATTCCATTCTGGATGTTCAGGTCAAACGTTTGCATGAATATAAGAGACAGCAGATGAATGCATTGTATATTATTTATAAATATATGCAGATCAAAGCAGGTCATAAGCCAAAGAGACCGATCACAATGATCTTTGGTGCAAAGGCAGCTCCGGCATATACGATCGCAAAAGATATCATTCATCTGATCTTATGCCTGTCTGAAGTGATCCGTAAAGATCAGGAAGTCAGTCCATATCTGAAAGTTGTTATGTTAGAGAATTATAATGTAACATATGCGGAAAAAGTAATCCCGGCAGCAGATGTTTCCGAGCAGATCTCATTAGCATCGAAAGAAGCCAGCGGTACCGGTAACATGAAGTTTATGTTAAATGGTGCGATCACACTCGGTACGGAAGACGGAGCCAATGTAGAGATCCACGAATTTGTCGGTGATGATAATATTTATATCTTCGGAGAATCCAGCAACGAGGTCATTGAACATTATAAAAATGCGGATTATGTAGCAGAAAAGATTTATGACCGGGATCCGGAAATTGCAAAATTAGTTGACTTTATCATCAGCAAAGAGTTATTTGCGGTAGGTAATAAAAAGAGCCTGATCCGTTTGTATATGGAAATCGTTACAAAAGACTGGTTTATGACACTTTTGGATATCAAAGATTATATCCGTGTCAAAGAACAGCTCTTTGAAGATTACGAAGACCGCAATGCATGGGCAAAGAAGATGTTAGTTAATATCAGCAAGGCCGGCTTCTTCTCATCAGACAGAACGATCGAGCAGTACAATGAAGATATCTGGAAATTAAAATAGAGCATCAATAAGAAGAACATCATAGAATAGCAGGAACTTTTATCAGGAAAGTATCCGGCAGAAAAAGTAGGATAGCGGATAGGATCAGATTACATAACCTCCTGTTCGCTATTCCTTTCTACTTAGAACAGGAGGTGTTTCTTTGGAAAATAAGCTTTTGTGGATGGGAATAGCGGTCTTTCTTTTTGTTGTTGTCAGCCTGTTTGGATCGTTTCTTTTACAGCGTATAGCAAATAAAAAATGGGGTTATACTCCAAAGAGAGACAAAGAATTAGAAGAGCAAAAATATTTGCGCAATACCGGGCGGTATGGTAAAATCGGAACTAAGAGACACAGGGGCAGATGAAGTACACAGAAAGGCAGGTTTCAAGTGAAAAGAATAGGATTTTTAACAAGTGGCGGAGATTGTCAGAGCTTAAATGCAACGATGCGTGGTGTCGCTAAGACATTATATCAGCAGTATCCTGATGTTGAGATTTATGGAATTTTAGAAGGTTATAAAGGATTGATTTATGGAAATTACAGATTACTTGAGCCAAAGGATTTTTCGGGAATCCTGACACAAGGCGGCACAATTATAGGAACGTCAAGACAGCCTTTTAAATTAATGAGAACACCGGATGAGAACGGACTCGATAAAGTAGAAGCGATGAAATCTAACTATAAAAAATGGAAACTTGACTGTCTTGTTATTTTGGGAGGAAACGGAACCCATAAGACAGCCAATCTGTTAAGAGAAGAAGGATGCAATGTTGTTACATTGCCAAAGACGATTGATAATGATATCTGGGGAACCGATATAACATTTGGTTTCCAAAGTGCAGTTAATATTGCAACAAATGCAATTGACTGTATTCATACGACGGCAGCCTCTCATGGACGCGTATTTATTGTGGAAGTAATGGGACATAAAGTAGGATGGCTGACATTACATGCGGGAATTGCAGGAGGAGCAGATATCATTTTACTGCCGGAGATTCCTTATGATATTGATTCTGTTGTTGAGGCACTTAATAAACGTACCGAGCAGGGCAAGAGATTTTCAATCCTTGCTGTAGCAGAAGGTGCTATCTCAAAGGAAGATGCTGCATTGACCAAGAAAGAATTAAAAGCCAAGAGAAAGAAAAATCCGTTCCCATCTATTTCATATCAGGTAGGAAAAGAGATTGAAGAAAGAACCGGTCAGGAAGTCCGTATTACAGTACCCGGACATACACAGCGTGGTGGAGAACCATGTCCTTATGACCGTGTGATCTCAAGCCGTCTCGGTGCGGCAGCAGCACGTCTGATCATTGAGAAAAAATATGGTTATATGGTAGGTTTCCGTGATGGAGAGATCGTACCGGTGCCATTAGAAGAAGTTGCAGGTAAATTAAAGATGGTAGATCCGGAATCTACTATTATAAAAGAAGCTAAAGGATTAGGAATCTGCTTTGGCGATTAGGAGGTTAGAACATGTCATATACGGCATTATATCGAAAATTCCGACCAAGTGAGTTTGATGAAGTAAAAGGGCAGGATCATATTGTAACAACTCTCCGTAATCAGATTCAGACAGAACGTATAGGACATGCTTATCTGTTTTGTGGAACCAGAGGAACCGGCAAGACAACAATTGCAAAGATCTTAGCAAAAGCAGTCAACTGTGAGCATCCGGTCAATGGAAATCCATGTAACGAATGTGCAACCTGTCAGAAGATCAATAAGCAGACTTCAATGAATGTTGTAGAGATAGATGCGGCATCAAACAATGGTGTCGCTAATATCCGTGATATCATAGAAGAAGTCCAATATTCTCCTGCAGAAGGAAAATACAAAGTCTATATCATTGACGAGGTTCATATGCTTTCTACGGGGGCTTTTAATGCGTTACTGAAAACATTAGAAGAACCTCCTTCTTATGTGATCTTTATTTTAGCGACAACAGAACCACATAAGATTCCGATCACGATCCATTCACGTTGCCAGAGATATGATTTTCACCGGATTACGATCGATACGATCGCAGCAAGACTACAGGAACTTGCTATGCGTGAAAAAGTACAGGCAGAAGAAAAGGCATTGCGTTATATTGCAAAGGTGGCAGATGGCTCCATGCGTGACGCATTGAGTCTGCTTGACCAGTGTATCGCTTTTTATCTCGGGCAGGAACTTACATATGAGAAAGCCTTAGAAGTGCTTGGAGCAGTGGATACGATTGTTTACAGCCGTATGTTTGATTATATTACAGAACAAAATGTAAAAGGCTGTATCGGATTGATAGAAGAAATGATGCTTGCAGGACGGGATTTAAACCAGTTTGTCAGTGAGCTGATCTGGTATCTTCGAGGTTTGATGTTAATGGATGCTTCCGGCAATGGCAGTGATCTTTTGGATGTATCAAAGGAGCAGCTTTCTAAAATGCAAGAGGAAGCAAAAAGGGTTGACGTAGAGACATTGATACGCTATATTCGTATATTGTCAGATCTTGCAAACCAGATGCGGTACTCAACACAAAAAAGAGTATTGGTAGAAGTAACGATCATTCAGCTTTGTATGCCTCAAATGGATGCAAAGCAGGATCTTTCAACCTTAGAACAGAGAATGCAGATCCTTGAAAGGAAGATCGAAGAGGGTATCGTGGTAGAAAAGCAGGTTGTCCAGACGGAGTCTCAAAAGGAAAATGATGTAAAGGAACCGGTCAGGCCGCTTCCGAAAGCGCTTCCTGAAGATGTAGAAGAAGTTTTAAAGAACTGGAATAAGATATGCAATGCATATGATAATCCGGGTAAAAGCATGTTGGCAAATGCAAAACATCTGTTATCGGATCAGGGAGCTTTGGTGTTACAATTTACCGATCGTTTGAATGAAGAATTTTTTGAACAAAATGATGGTCAGGAGTTAGAACGATTAAAGACGGTCATTCAGAATATGGTGGGAAAAGAAATGGAAATAGAAGTGCGTACCGTATCAGAACAGGTAGACAGCCGGTTTCAGGATATCGGAAAGCTGATCAATTATGACAATATTGAGATTCAGTAAAAAGAAAGTGACAAAATGCATTTTGCATGAAGCGAGGTTTTATAGTAGAACATGATATAAAAAACAAAAAGAATGGAGGATATTATCATGGCAAAAAGAGGTGGATTTCCGGGAGGAGCAATGCCCGGTAACATGAATAATCTGATGAAGCAGGCACAGAGAATGCAGCGTCAGATGGAAGAAAAGACAAAAGAAATGGAAGAAAAAGAATGGGAAGCAACCGCAGGCGGTGGAGCAGTTACGGTCCGTGTATCCGGCAAGAAAGAAGTGCTTTCCGTAAAATTAAGTGAAGAAGTAGTAGATCCTGATGATATTGAAATGTTAGAAGATCTGATCGTGGCTGCTACAAATGAAGCTCTTCGTAAGATGGAAGAAGAAAATGCAGCAATGATGAACCAGCTGACCGGTGGTCTTGGTGGAATGTTTTAATCATTATCTTTGACAAAAGATCAAAGATGAACTTGAAATGAGGAATATAAATGGATTTTTATAGTACGCAGATCAGTAATCTGGTAGAACAGCTTTCACATCTGCCCGGAATCGGTGCAAAATCAGCACAGCGTCTGGCATTTCATATCCTGAATATGCCGCAGGATCAGGTGGCAGGCTTGTCCAATGCGATGCTTAGTGCAAAAAAAAATGTGCGTTATTGTAAGGAATGCTGTACATATACGGATGATGAACTTTGTCCGATCTGTTCGAATCCAAAGAGAAATCATAAGCAGATCATGGTCGTAGAAAATACCAGAGATCTTGCAGCATATGAAAAGACCGGGAAGTTTGAAGGTGTTTATCATGTGTTACATGGTGCAATCTCGCCCATGGCAGGAATCGGTCCGCAGGATATCAGGTTAAGTGAATTGATGGTGCGGCTGCAAGGCGATGTGGATGAAGTGATCGTTGCTACGAATAAGAACTTAGAAGGCGACACGACAGCAACCTATATCAGTAAACTGATCAAGCCTCTGGGAATCCGTGTCAGCAGGATTGCAAGCGGAGTACCGGCAGGAGGCGATCTGGAATATATTGATGAGGTGACATTATATCGTGCCTTAGAAGGCAGAACGGATATGTGATGCGAAGTGATATGTTTTCTTGATAACCGGTCTGTTTCAAAAGAACGACAGAACAGCTTTTTTGTGTCGGCCCGGTGCCGGCAGAGCATAGGCATTTAAAATGCCGGTTGCGATAAAGGAAGCACTGTTTAAGACAGTAGAAAGATGTGTTGTCTGCAGTGTTGTATGGCTGTTCAGTCCGGACCGGTTGACAATGCCGGTGATCGAAGAGTCTCCCACTTGTGGGAGCTTTTTTTGTACGCCGATTCCTGGAATCAGCGGTGCCGGAGCATAGGTGACATATCCTACATGTTCTGCAATACCAAGGCTTGCGTCGATCGCGACCACGTAAGGGACTGCATAAGTATTCTGTATGTGTTCTAATGTTTTTTCCAGATTGAGTGCATGAACCGGAGCTTCTAATGTTCCATAGATACGTGGAAGAAAGTGCGCGTGTTTTTTTACATTAGAAAAATGCTGTAACAGCATATGACCGACAAGCGGACCTAAGCAGTCTCCGGTAGCACGGTCAGAACCGATACAAAAAAAGACAAGAGTCTGTTGCTTTTTTGCAACGGACTTTTTTAAATGCCGAATTTCTTTTGTGAAGTCCTTAAGTGCTGTTTTATAAGCCGGATCAAAGTATAAAAGTGTGTCCGCTGGTTGCATTATTTTCATATAATCCTCGTTTCTGAGCAGCATTTTTTCCTTATTCTGAAAATGAAGCTGTCTCCTTTTGCTCGGAAGCAAACAGCCCTAACAATTATTTAAAGCCTTGCCTTTTTTGAAAAAGATATTCGTATATTTTGAAAAAAAGAAAAAGATCTTTGTATATTTTGAGAAAGGTATACACGGATTTTGAGAAAAGTATACACGGATTTTGAAAAGGAAATATATGGATTTTGAAAAAAGCAACGTAGAAAGAAGATGTCGAAAAAATACGAAATGAAAGAGCTAAAGTTACAGATACTTCGACAAAAAATGCAAAGAGCAGGTGATATGCTTGGAGAAAGGAAAAAAGGAGTGTTTGAAATATGAGTCAGGACAGGCATAATGCTACAAATGAGGAATATTGTTTTGAATCCCTTCCGAAGAATGTCAGACAGGTAGGCGAAACAATGCAGGGAACCCGCTTTTTTATAGAAGATTATGTGATGACTTTCTTGCGTAAATGTATGGGAGATAAAAAGGAAGAAGGAATAGTTCTGTTTGTTGGAAAAAGAGGCAAAAAGGAAGCCCAAAACTGTATTTTTATATATGGTGCGATTGTGGCGGAGTGCAATGTATTGGATGGCAAAAGAGCACTGGACACACAAAAATGGCAGGAGATCTATCAGGCGGTACAGACTTATTTCCCGAAAGGAGAACTTTTTGGCTTCGGATGCGGTGTCGGAATGTGGAACAGCCAGGTAGATCAAAGCATTCAGGCAATGCAGAAAGAAAATTTTCCGATGGAAGACCGCCTGCTTTTCTTAGCAGACCTTGGCGAGAAGGAAGAGAAGCTTTTTGTGACAAAGAAAGAAGGATTGCAAGAACTTCCCGGTTATTGGATCTATTTTTCGAAAAATACACAGATGCAGGAGTATATGTTAGCAACTTCTCCGCATAAAAGCATGGAGGGCGGTTATCAGGATGATGTCACACAAAATATCCGGGAAGTGATCCACCAGAAAAAAGAGTTACATTATAATAAAAGAAATGTGATCTATGGGATAAGCAGCTTGCTCTTTTTACTAATGCTTCTTGGGGCGTTTTTACTGTTTCAGAGTACAAAAAGGATCCGGAATTTACAGCAGACGATCGAAACATTATCACGTTCTACCGGTGATGTGGTGACAGGCAGTGCAATTGCAGATGCAAAAGATACGACAACACGGGAAGAAAGTTCAAATGCCAAGGCTGGTGTTAACATCAAAAAGTCTGCAGATTCCAAAAAGGGGCAGGAAGAAAAAAAGAAAAGCAGTCAGCCGGAAAAAGAGACTGGTATTGCAACACAGGAAGAAAGTTCAAGTCCTTTTTTTACACCACAAGGTATAAAGGAGGATTCCGGCCAGACAACAAAAAAATCATTAGAAAAGATTAAAAAAACAAAAAAAGAAGTTGCAGCCGGGAAAAGCAGTAAGGAAAAAACAACAGCGACCGCAGAACCGAAAAAGACCGGTTACCGTGTGAAAGCCGGTGATACACTCAGCCAGATCGTATGGAGACAATATCATAATCTTGCATGTATTGCCATGGTTCGTGATGTCAATCATATCAAAGACGATGACAAGATTCAGGAAGGACAGTTTCTTTTATTGCCGGAATATGAAGATTGAGTTGCTTATGAAGCATTGGTGCTGTATAATTGCAAAAGAAACAAACATACGAAAACAGAGGTAGTACAATAGATGAGGAGTTTAATCGGACGTTCCTTTGATGCCGTTGCATTGCAGGAACAGCATAAGAGAAGAAGAAATTGCATAGGGATCACGATTGTCAGCATCCTATTATGCTGTGTATTGTTTTATTTTGCATATCATTGGTTCTTAAACAGACAGTTTACATCCCATAGCGTAACATCAACAATGAAAGTGCAGGATGACAAAATGGTACATTACCGGTCTTTCGAGAGTGGCATCTTACGCTATGGCAGAGATGGTGCAAGTGCGATTAGTGACAAAGGCCAAACAGTCTGGAATGGCAGCTACGATATGGCAACGCCGAAAGCCGATACCTGTGGTTCGAGCGTAGTGATCGCGGATATTGGTGAAAAAAGCCTGTATGTCTATAAAGGAAGCGAAGACAAAGGTGCATCTTTTCGTGTAGATTATCCCATCGTGCAGGCATGTGTATCGGAACAGGGGATTGTAGCGGTTTTAACAGAAGATATTTCATCAAACACGATCTATCTTTATGATTTGTTTGCTGATTCTGACAAGCTTTTAGCAGAAATCCCGACGAACGTAGATGACGGTTATCCAGTCAGTTTAGATATTGCACCGGATGGAAGCAGTATCGTTGTATCATATCTTTGTGTAACCACAGGTATAGCACAAAGCAGGGTTGCCTTCTACAATTTCTCGGATGTCGGAAAAAATGAAAACTGCTTTGTTGGCGCACACAATTATAATGACAAGATGATATCAGAAGTACATTTTTGGGATAATGACCATGTGATCCTTTTTGCGGAAAAAGGGTTTGCCGTCTGGGAAAATATGAAACAGCCAAAAGCCGTTTGGAAAAAGTCTTTTTCCGGAGAAATCCAAAGTGCGGTGGTCAATGATTCGTATGTTGGACTGGTCCTGAAAGAAGGAGAAACAGAATCACGGCTTTATCTGTACGGACAGGATCGGGAAAGGAAACTTGCGATCAATGTTGACAGCAGCTATGATCATGTCGAAATGAGTGATGATGAAGTTTTATTTTATACGGCAGGAAGTTGTACGATTTACCGGACAAACGGTGTCAAAAAATATAATGAACAGTTTAAAAGCAAGATCAGTGCATTCTTCCCGGGAAAAAGACACAATCGTTATTTTATGATACAAAATTCAAAAGTCAAAGTGATCCGTTTAAAATGACAGGCGGTTTTTGAACGCATATTTGGATCAGATTTTTAAAATATATAAAATGTTTTTTTGAAAGAACTGCTTGACAAGTGCACACCGCAGTATTATACTGATTGAGTGTGCATTTTTGCGTTGCGTGAAAATGTGCAAAACATGTAAAATAATCATAGGAGGTGAAATTAATGCCAACATTTAACCAGTTAGTAAGAAAAGGAAGAAAGTCAGCTACGAAGAAGTCTAATTCTCCTGCACTTCAGTACACTTACAACTCACTTAACAAGAAAACTGTTGCACAGAGTTCTCCACAGAAGAGAGGTGTTTGTACTGCAGTTCGTACAGCTACACCAAAGAAGCCTAACTCAGCTCTTAGAAAAACAGCCAGAGTTCGTCTTTCAAACGGTATCGAAGTAACAAGTTATATCCCGGGTGAAGGTCATAACCTTCAGGAGCATAGCGTTGTACTTATCCGTGGTGGTAGAGTAAAGGATTTACCAGGTACAAGATATCATATTGTACGTGGTACACTCGATACAGCCGGTGTTGCAAACAGAAAGCAGGGTCGTTCTAAGTATGGAGCAAAGAGACCTAAGAAGTAAGATTCACTAATTTGGGGAAGTGCCGGATTAATTTTATCTATTTTATATAATTAACCTGGTGCGGACACAGAATATCGTGAGTACCGATGAATTAATGAAATAGTAGTACGTTCGAAGCAGTGTCGGCTGTTAGTATTACTAAATAATGTTAAGGAGGGAAGTAACGTGCCACGTAAAGGACATATTCAGAAAAGAGATGTATTAGCAGATCCTGTATACAATAACAAGGTTGTGACAAAGTTGGTCAACAACATTATGTTAGACGGTAAGAAGGGTGTTGCTCAGAAGATCGTTTATGGTGCATTCGAGCAGGTAGCAGAAAAGTCAGGTAAGGACGCTATTGAAGTGTTTGAAGAAGCTATGAACAACATCATGCCTCAGCTTGAAGTTAAGGCTAGACGTATTGGTGGAGCAACTTATCAGGTACCTATCGAGGTTAGACCTGACAGAAGACAGGCTTTGGCTCTTCGTTGGCTTACATTTTTCTCTCGTAAGAGAGGCGAAAAGACAATGAAAGAAAGACTTGCTAATGAGATTTTAGATGCTGCTAACAATACAGGTGCAGCAGTTAAGAGAAAAGAAGATATGCACAAGATGGCAGAAGCAAACAAGGCATTTGCTCACTATCGTTGGTAAGATGCAAAGGGTTTCCGGTGTTTTGTCTGACAAAATGCCGGAACGTTTGTGCATTCGTCGTTTTTTTTGCGACGGCATATCAAATTGTTTCTATTGAAAATCACAATAAATTAGGAGGTAAGAGTCTTGGCTGGAAGAGAATATCCACTTGATAGAACTAGAAATATCGGTATCATGGCTCATATTGATGCCGGTAAGACTACATTGACAGAGCGTATCTTATATTACACTGGTGTAAACTATAAGATCGGTGAGACACATGACGGTGCCTCAACAATGGACTGGATGGAGCAGGAAAAAGAAAGAGGTATCACAATTACTTCTGCTGCTACAACTTGTCACTGGACACTTGAAGATCATCACAAAAAGAAACCAGGTGCTTTAGAACATCGTATCAACATCATTGATACACCGGGCCACGTAGACTTCACAGTTGAAGTTGAGCGTTCTCTTCGTGTATTGGATGGTGCCGTAGGTGTATTCGATGCTAAGGCAGGTGTTGAGCCTCAGTCAGAGAACGTATGGAGACAGGCTGACACATACAATGTACCTCGTATGGCATTCATCAACAAGATGGATAAAATGGGTGCAGATTTCTTCATGTCAGTTCAGACAATTATTGATCGTCTTGGAAAGAATGCAATCCCTGTTCAGATTCCAATCGGTAAGGAAGATGATTTCATCGGACTGATCGACTTATTTGAAATGGATGCATACTACTACAAGAATGATGAAGGTACGGATATTGAGATTACAGATGTTCCTGATGATCTCAAAGATCTTGCCGATGAATGGCATAACAACCTGATCGAGAAGGTTTGCGAGTTAGATGATGACTTGTTAGAGAAATACCTTGAGGGTGAAGAGCCAACAATCGACGAATTAAAGAAAGCACTTCGTAAAGGAACAATCGCTTGTGAAGCAGTACCTGTATATTGTGGTTCTGCATATAAGAACAAGGGTGTTCAGAAGCTTCTTGATGGTGTTGTAGAATTCATGCCTGCACCAACAGATATCCCTGATATCACAGGTACAGATGAAGAAGGTAACGAAGTAGTTCGTAAGTCATCAGATGATGAACCTTTCTCAGCACTTGCATTCAAGATTATGACAGATCCTTTCGTAGGAAAGCTCGCATTCTTCCGTGTATATTCAGGTACATTAAACTCAGGTTCTTATGTACTGAATGCAACAAAGCAGAAGAAGGAGCGTGTTGGTCGTATTGTACAGATGCATGCTAACAGCCGTAGCGAAATTGACAAAGTTTACTCTGGTGATATCGCAGCAGCCGTTGGATTTAAGATCACTACAACAGGTGATACAATCTGTGACGAACAGCATCCTGTTATTTTGGAATCTATGGAATTCCCAGAGCCTGTTATCGAGCTTGCTATCGAGCCTAAGACAAAGAATGATCAGGGTAAGATGGGTGAAGCTTTAGCAAAACTTGCTGAAGAAGATCCTACATTCCGTGCTCATACAGATCAGGAAACAGGTCAGACAATTATTGCCGGTATGGGTGAGCTTCATCTGGAAGTTATCGTAGACAGACTTCTTCGTGAATTCAACGTAGAAGCTAACGTAGGTGCTCCACAGGTAGCATATAAAGAAACATTTACACAGGCCGTTGATATCGACAGCAAGTATGCTAAGCAGTCTGGTGGTCGTGGTCAGTACGGTCATTGTAAAGTTAAGTTTGAGCCAATGGATCCTAATGGTGAGGAACCATTCAAGTTTGAATCTACAGTAGTCGGTGGTGCAATTCCTAAGGAATACATCCCAGCTGTTGGTGAAGGTATCGAGGAAGCTGCTCAGGCAGGTATCCTTGGTGGATTCCCTGTACTTGGTGTACACGCTACTGTATGGGATGGTTCATACCATGAAGTCGATTCATCAGAAATGGCATTCCACATTGCAGGTTCTATGGCATTCAAGGATGCCATGAAGAAAGGTAATGCCGTTCTTCTTGAGCCTATCATGAAGGTTGAAGTAACAATGCCTGAAGAATACATGGGCGATGTTATCGGAAGCTTAAATGCAAAACGTGGTCAGATCGAAGGAATGGAAGACATCGGTGGCGGTAAGCTTGTAAAAGCATTCGTACCACTTGCTGAAATGTTTGGTTATTCTACAGAACTTCGTTCTACTACACAGGGTCGTGGTAACTACTCAATGTTCTTTGAGAAGTATCAGCAGGCTCCTAAGAATGTACAGGACAAAGTCCTTGCAAACAAAAACCAGTAATATAATCTAAATTATGCAAAACGCTAGGCATTATTATAAGAAAAGCACTTGAAAATTCATTCAACTTGCAATATAATAGTGCCCATAGCGTGATTATAAACGCAAAGCGTATTAGGCATTTTGCCTATGAATTAAAGGAGGATAATTAAAAATGGCTAAAGAAAAGTTTGAAAGAACGAAACCCCATTGTAACATTGGTACCATTGGTCACGTCGATCATGGTAAAACAACATTAACAGCTGCTATTACAAAGACTCTTGCTGCAAGAGTAGAAGGTAACGCAGCAGTAGATTTCGAAAACATTGATAAGGCTCCAGAAGAGAGAGAGCGTGGTATCACTATTTCTACAGCTCACGTTGAGTATGAGACAGCTAAGAGACATTATGCACACGTTGACTGCCCAGGCCATGCCGATTATGTAAAGAACATGATCACTGGTGCTGCTCAGATGGATGGTGCTATCCTTGTAGTAGCTGCTACTGATGGTGTTATGGCTCAGACAAAAGAGCATATCTTACTTTCTCGTCAGGTAAACGTACCTTATATCGTAGTATTCCTTAACAAGTGCGATATGGTAGATGATCCTGAGCTTATCGAATTAGTAGAGATGGAAGTAACAGAAGCTCTTGAAGAGTATGGTTTCGAAGGCTGCCCAATCATCAAGGGTTCTGCTCTTAAGGCTCTTGAAGATCCTAACGGAGAATGGGGAGACAAGATCATGGAACTCATGGACACAGTTGATGAGTACATTCCTAACCCAGAGCGTGATACAGATAAGCCATTCCTTATGCCGGTAGAGGACGTATTTACAATTACAGGTCGTGGTACTGTTGCTACAGGTAGAGTAGAGCGTGGTACACTTCACCTCAACGATGAACTTGAAATCCTTGGTGTTAAGGAAGAAGTTGGTAAGACTGTTGTAACTGGTATCGAAATGTTCCGTAAGATGTTAGACGAGGCTCAGGCTGGTGATAACATCGGTGCACTTCTTCGTGGTATCAACCGTGATCAGATCGTTCGTGGTCAGGTTCTTGCTAAACCAGGTACTGTAACTTGCCATAAGAAATTTACAGCTCAGGTTTACGTTTTAACAAAAGATGAAGGTGGACGTCATACTCCATTCTTCAACAACTACCGTCCACAGTTCTACTTCAGAACAACTGACGTAACAGGTGTTTGCGAACTTCCTGATGGTGTTGAAATGTGTATGCCTGGTGATAACGTAGAAATGACAATCGAATTGATCCATCCGGTAGCTATGGAGCAGGGTCTTAACTTCGCTATCCGTGAAGGTGGACGTACTGTAGGATCTGGTAAGGTTGCTACAATCGTCGAGTAATTTTCGCAATATTACGAGAATCATAAATAAATAAGAGAAGCCCATTTGAATGTTTGTGTTCAGATGGGCTTTTTTTGTGTATATATAACCGAAATTAATTCTTCAAAGGGAATTCTAGCATATAGATATTAAAGAACTGTCATAGTAAAATATAATTGGATGGAAATGTAAAAGAAAAGATAACAATGACAGAAATGGAGATACAGATGAAAAGAATGCGAAAAATGAAATTATCGATAATAACATTATGTATGATTGCTATGCTTTTGAGCATACCAATGGCAGCGAAGATAACAGCGAAAGCAGATTCGGATTCCCAAAAGATTGTAAAAGTCGGATATATTGGCTATAAAGGATTTATCGAGAAGGATGGCTCCGGCAATTATTCAGGATATGCTGTTGAATATTTAAATGAAATTGCCAAATATACCGGATGGAAATACGAATATGTATATGGTACATGGGAAGAACAGTTAGATGCCCTAAAAAAAGGAAAAATTGATATAGTATGCCAGGCAAAGATGACACCGGAGAGGAAGGAAAAGTATCTTTTTTCAAAGTATTCGGTTGGCATGGAATCAAATTATCTCTATGTATTAGATAAGAATGATAAATATTATTATAATGATTTTGCGGCATTTGATGGTATACGCGTCGGCATGATGAAAGGCAGTTATCAGAACGAAGCATTCGATGAATATGCAAAAGCAAATCATTTTTCATATGTACCGGTTGTTTATAAGACAGTATCAGAAGTATATACAGCGTTAGAAGAGAAAAAAGTAGATGCGGTTGCAGTCGGCAGCTTGTCAGTCAACACAAAATACCGTAATATTTGTCAATTTGGTGCGGAACCATTTTATATTATGGCTGCGAAGAATAATCAGGCACTTTTGAATGAGCTGGACAACGTATTAGGACAGATCAAGTCATTGAACCAGTCTTTTGAGTCAGAGTTATATACAGATTATTATGGAAAAGAAGCTTCCAAATCGCCAATTGCTTTTTCGCGGGAAGAAGCAGACTGGATTGCGCAAAAGAAAACAATAACAATTAGTCTGATTCCGAACCATGCACCGTTTTCTTATATAAACGATAAAGGAAAAATGGAAGGCATTACAAAAGATGTGATGGATCTGGTTGCAAAAAAAAGTGGCATTAAAATGAAATTTAAGATGCTAAAAAAAGGACAGAGCAGTATGGATTACCTGTCGAAGAATCCGACGGGTTTTATAGCAGGTGTGTCAGTTGATAACCCGTATTTTGTCAGCAAAAAATACCTGGTATCGGATAATTATTATAGTGATGATGTGGTATTGGTATCAAATCCGGATCAGCATTATGACGTATTTGCAAAAGAAGGAACCTATACGCTTGCAGTACCGACAAGTTATACTGCATTGATCGGTTATGTCAAAAAGAATTATCCGCAATTCAAAGTCAGAACGTTTCCGACAAATGAGGCATGCTTTCAAGGGGTAAAAGATGGTAAAGCAGATTTTATGGCGCAAAATATCAATATTGTAAATTCCTGGATGCAAAAGCCAAGATATAATGATATGACAATTTTGCCATCGTATATTATGCAGGAAAAGATTGGTATTGTCGGGACAAAAAACAGTGAAAATGCGATTATCTTAGCAATCATAAATAAAGAAATCGCCAATGTGACTTCAGAAGAAAAAGAACAATGTGTCGTAAATAGAACTGTGGAAAATCATTATAAATTGACAACGATGGATTTTCTTTATAAATTTCGTTTGACTTTGATCGTGGGTGCGGTTCTTTTATTTATTTTGTTTGCAGGAATTATTATTTTTTTGGAAGTAAGAAAAAGAAATTATGACCGCCTTGCAAAATTCAATCATTCCTTAGAGATTGCAGTGAAAAAAGCAGATAGCGCGAATGCTGCAAAATCACAGTTTTTGGCACAGATGAGTCATGAGATCCGGACACCGATGAATGCGGTGATAGGATTGACAGATATTGCGAAAATGGAAACAGAGCCGGATGAAAAAATTCGTGACTACTTAGATAAAATTGCGGATAGCTCTAAACTTTTGCTTGGAATTATCAATGATGTTTTGGATATGTCTGCGATTGAGGGCGGTAAGCTAAAAATTGATTCGGCGGAATATAATTTCAAAAAACAGATCTCAAATATTACAACAATGTTTTATCAGCAGGCACACCAAAAGAATATTCATTTTGAAGTCAAAATGAAAGGTGTCACAGAAGAAGTTGTTGGTGGTGACCAGCTTCGTGTCAACCAGATCTTAATGAATCTGTTATCCAATGCGATCAAATTTACACCGGCAGGCGGCAGTGTCAGTCTGAGTGTGATTCAGGCAAGCAGGGCAAGAGATCATGTGCAATTCCGCTTTATTGTAACCGATACCGGATGTGGCATGAGTGAAGAAATGTTAGGACGTTTATTTAAACCTTTTGAACAGGAATCTGCTTCAACAGCCCGTAAGCATGGTGGAAGTGGTCTTGGTTTGTCAATTGCCAAAAATCTGACAGAGATGATGGGTGGAACAATCGATGTAGAAAGTGAAGTGGGACTTGGAACTACTTTCACAGTAGATATACCATTTGTTTTAGCTAAAAATGCAGTACACTATGATGATAAAGTAAGCTTTGATGATGTTCGAACATTAGTAGTGGATGACGATCCGGATGCCTGTGATTATACAGGAACGATATTAAAACGTCTCGGTGTCCGTTATGATTATGCAATGACCGGGGAAGATGCATTGATGATGTTAGGAGACGCAGAAGATCAGAAAGATCCATATAAGCTTTGTATGATCGACTGGAAAATGCCGGAGATGGATGGAATCGAGGTTACAAAACAGATTCGTGAAGTTTTTGGTGATGATGCGATCGTGATCATAGTCTCTGCTTATGATATTAGTGAAGTGGAGCGGATAGGAAAGGATGCCGGAGTTAATTACTATATTACGAAGCCTATGTTCCAATCCACATTGTTTAAAACGATCCTGGAGATTTCCAAGGGGAATTACAAACAGATATCTGCGAAGGAACAGGATAAAAAATATGATTTTACAGGCAGACACGTTTTGATCGCAGAAGATGTTGCATTGAATATGGAGGTTGCGATCAAGCTTTTAAGTATGGTCGGCGTTAGTTGTACCTGTGCCGAAGATGGTAAGCAGGCTGTTGAGATTTACGAGCAGTCAAAAGAAGGGTATTATGATGCTATCTTCTTAGATATCAATATGCCGGTTATGGATGGATATGAGGCAGCCAAAAGAATACGAAAAAGTAACAAAAAGGATGCACAGACAGTACCGATCTATGCTATGACAGCTAATGCGTTTGCAGAAGATGTTACGAATGCATTAAATGCCGGAATGAACGGTCATTTGGCAAAGCCGATCGAAACAAAAGTACTTTATAGTGTATTAGATCAGTTATGGAAGAAATAACACAAAGATACTTTTTGCACGGCAGGCAGCAAAGTGTTGCAAATTCGTCACGCAATGAGCCAAGTTTTGTAGGATTAAAAAAGACTCTCTTTTTAAAATGAGGAGCTTAAAAAGGTTTTATGACAGAGTGATTATCTGTTATGAAACCTTTTTTTGATGGTAATTTTTTTAGAAAGTCTCTTTTTGGGATTTTTTTGTATTTTTCTTTTCTTTTTATTAATAGAAAATGTTTTTTATTGTGACCATGTAAAGATACAATGTAATCTGCCACAAAGGTTTCAAAAAACTAACAAAACATTGACAAAAAAGTGCCATGAAATTTAAGGAAGATAAATATAGATCGGTTGTAAGAGCAGATCATACGAAAACTTGAAAGAAACGGAGTTATAAAAGATGGACAAGGTGGTTTATTTGCATATAGGAACTCCTAAGACCGGGAGCAGTGCAATACAGTTTTTTTGTGGAAACAATCGAAAGCTCTTAAAAGAAAAAGGAGTTGCATATCCTAAGATGCCATTTGCTTTTGAAGGAATCGGACAATATCGTAATGCGCATTTTTTATCACATAAGGTTTATAAAGATGATAAAAGAGATTATGCTGCACAAGGAGAAATCTATCAGGAAGGCATGAAAGTTATTCAGGAAAGCTTGCAACAAGCCGATAAGGTTGTTTTATCCGATGAACATCTCTGGAATGAAACAGAATGGGATGAAGAACGGTTTCAAATGCTTCGGATGCAAATGGAAAAGATGGGAGCAACATTAAAAGTGATCGTATATCTGCGCAGACAGGATCTGTTAGTACAGTCTTATTGGGCACAACAGGTAAAAGAAGGGTTGCAGCTTTCCTTTTTAGAATACTTAGAACAAAGAAGATATGCATATTTTCAAATGCATTATGCAAAAAGATTAAGCCGGATTGAAAAGGCGGTCGGACTTGAAAACCTGATCGTTCGTGTTTATGAAAAAGAGCAATATGCGGGAGATGAAAGGACAATCTTATCGGATTTTATGGATATCCTGTCAATCAATGATCTTTCTGACTTTAGTCAGGATGAACCGATACGAAATACCAGTTTGTCAGGAATTTATCTGGAATACAAGCGAAGGATGAACCAATATCCGATTTACCGGACAAAGAAGAATTTCCTTGTTGTGATCCTGACAAGATTACAGGAGAAAGAACAGGGAAAGCAGTTTTATGATCAGGCAGTCTGGTTTGATCGGGAAAGTCATCAAAAGTTTATGAGTCAGTTCGAGGAAGAAAATAGTTTTGTAGCTGTCCGGTATCTGCATCGGGAAAGTGGAAGATTATTTTTAGCGGATGCGAGTTTTGAACAAAAAGAAAAGACAGAATATAGCGACCGTGAGCTTTTTGAATTGTGTGGACGTGTTCTTGCAGAGCATGAAGAAAGCAGAGTAGAAAAAATCCATATGATACAGGAGCTTCGGAAGCAGGAATGTGAATATAAAAAAGATATTCAATATCTGCGGGAAACACAAAGCCTTTTAAAACGCATCCGGCGAAAATGTAAGCTTGTCTTAAAAGAATGGATCACACATTCCGGCAGCAAAGAGAATGAGAATATAACAGAAAAATCGACAACCCAGATGGGATAAATATTCTCTCGGAATCTTCTGAATGAAAAATTTCGGTTTGTTTAGTGAAGATATCGAGAGTACATATAAGAGCTTGGGAGGAAAACAATGACGTGCATGGAAAGATCGGATCAAAATGTACAGAATAATAAAAATATTGTCTGGCAGCAAATGACAATAACGAGAAAGAAAAGAGCAGAAAGCTTACAGCAGGTTCCGAAAACAATCTGGCTTACCGGATTGTCCGGAGCCGGGAAGTCTACCCTGATCAATGAAATGGATAAAAGATTGTTTGCACAACGGAAAAAAACAATGGTATTAGATGGTGACAATGTAAGAATGGGGCTGAATGGAGATCTGGGTTTTCGTAAAGAAGACAGAGAAGAAAATATACGAAGAGTAGCAGAAGTTGCCAAACTTATGAACGATGCAGGCATTATTGTATTGACTTCATTTATTTCTCCGTTTGAGGCAGACAGACAAAAAGCAAGAGAGATCATTGGAGAAGATTCTTTTATTGAGATCTATGTCAGTACACCATTAGAAGAATGCGAAAAAAGGGATGTAAAAGGACTATATAAAAAAGCAAGACAAGGTAAGATCACAGACTTTTCAGGAATTTCGAGTCCATATGAAGTGCCACGAAATGCTGATATCATGGTCGATACTTCGGGCAAAAAGATTGAAGATTGTGTAGATGAGATCATGGAACAATTATCTGCGATCATGGATGAAAATAAGAGATAAAAAAGAACCGTAGCAGGAAAATTTCTTGAAAAGAAAGTGGAGTAAGATAACAGGAATGGATGAAATACTTATCCCGTTAGGAAGCAAAGGTACAAAGAAAGCATTTTTACTGGAACAATGGAACAAAGGTCTTTTACAATGTATGTTAAAGATCGGTTTCCTTGGTTTTGGTGGCGGTAGTGCATTGATACCTGTATTTGAAAAAGAAGTTGTTACAAAAAGAAAATGGCTGACAAAAGAAGAGTATGCACAGGATGTCTTAGCAGCAACGATCACTCCCGGAGCATTGCCTGTAGAAATTGCAGCAGGAATCGGAAAAAGACTTGGTGGAAGTATAGGAATGCTTCTTTCAGCAATTTGTGTGGCATTTCCGGGAGCTTTTATGACCATTCTATTGTTGTCTGCATTGGAAGATGTATCACAAAATATATTAACCGGTGTACACATTCTTTCGGTTTTAACCGGTATTTATATTTGTTACCTGCTTATCCGATATGAGATGGGGATCATGCAGGAGGCAAAGAAGAGTGGAACAGGGCAGATGATCCATACAATCGCCATCATGGCGGGAGTTTTTATGCTGACAGGAGAAAAAAGCTTATATACATTGCTTGCGATCGACAGGCAGCCTTTTTTTGATATATCGACATTGCGGATATTATTGCTGGCTCTTTTTTGGGGATGTTGTGACAAAGGAAACCAAAAAGAAAAAAAGATCATACTTATGATACTTTCTGCATTATATATTGCATGCGTAAAGAACGATCCATGGATTTCATTGACCTGGGTTCGGTTGTTGACAGAAGCTGTGATGCTTGGTCTGGCGATCAAAGAACTTAGCAAAGAAAAAAAGAAAACAGACTGGAAGATGATAGTAGGAGAAAATGGTATTTGTATCATGTGGCTTTTAATCTTTTTACTTCCATCGTTTTTCATACTGAAAGATCAGATTACATTTATCTTTTCAGGTATTGGTTCGACATTACTTTCTTTTGGTGGAGGGGATGCTTATCTGACTGTCGCAGAAGGCTTTTTTGTGCATAGCGGACTGGTCGATGCAGAGTTCTTTTATGCCAAGCTTGTGATGGTGGCAAATCTGCTTCCGGGTTCGATCCTATGTAAAATTCTGCCCGGTATCGGATATTATATAGGATGTCAGATGCAACATGGCAGAATTGACGGTTATCTGGCAGCGATAGCAGGATTTGGGATCAGTGTTATTGTTTCAGTAGTTGTTTTTAATATTGTATCCTGTATCTATGCTTCGATTCAGGAAAGAAATACATTTTCTTCTTTACCGTATTATATCAAACCAACAATCGGTGGTCTTTTGCTTAGCGTACTTTGCACTTTGATCCGTCAAAGTCTGTTATAGAATGTTAATGTCGGCAAATTTGCATCTAAGGCATTCGTTATCTGCAATCCCGGGGAAATTCAAGTTGACAAATGAAAGAAACCTATTATATAATTAAAAAGATAGCGATGACGAAGACAAGTAGCATTAATTATCGTTTTCAGAGAGCGGAGGATGGTGAGAGCTTCGCAAAGTGAATTAATGTGAATAACACTTTAACAGCTGCGAGTTGAAAGAATTTTAGAAAGGACAAAAGAAAACTTTTGCTGCTTCTGGAGTTTTAGTAGGTGAGCCGTGCGCTAAGCGATAATTAGCAGCATTTTCAAAAAGAACAAAATGATCTTTTGGAAATGATCGAGAGACTGATCACAGTAATTCGGGTGGCACCGCGGACTATAATAGGTTCGTCCTGAACATCATTCGTATGTTTGGGATGGACTTTTTTTGATTTTATAAAGAAGACAGGAAAACGATTCTGTATGTTTTACAATATATGGATATAGGATTTTTTAGAAAGTAACAGAGTCAATCCCAGGAAGAGCAAAAATACAAAGAAAGACGGAGGTAGTTATGAATACTTCAAACATTTATCGTGAGACAACGTTAGACAAGATCAGCGAAGATGATGTCACAAAGACATTACGGATTGCCGGATGGGTAGAAAATATTCGTGACCATGGTGGTGTATCTTTTATTGATCTGCGTGATATGTATGGTGTGATGCAGGTAGTATTTCGTGATACCAGCCTTTTGGATGGAATTACAAAAGAAGAATGTATCAGCGTAGAAGGTGTTGTTCAGCACCGTGATGAAGAAACTTTTAATCCAAAGATTCCGACAGGAACGATCGAGTTAGAAGTACACAAGGTTACTATTTTAGGACGTGTGTACAAGCAGCTTCCTTTTGAAATCATGACATCAAAAGAAACGCGTGAAGATGTCCGTTTGAAATATCGTTATCTGGATCTTCGTAACCAGAAGGTCAGAGATAATATGATCTTTCGCTCTAATGTGATCTCATTCCTTCGCCGGAAAATGACAGAGATGGGATTTTTAGAGATCCAGACACCGATCCTTTGTGCATCTTCACCGGAAGGCGCAAGAGATTATATTGTGCCATCCCGCAAATTCAAAGGAAAATTCTATGCATTGCCACAGGCACCACAGCAGTATAAGCAGCTTTTAATGGTGTCAGGTTTTGATAAATATTTCCAGATTGCTCCATGTTTCCGAGATGAGGATGCGAGAGCCGATCGCTCGCCGGGAGAATTTTATCAGCTTGACTTTGAAATGAGCTTTGCTACACAGGAAGATGTATTCAAAGTCGGTGAAGAAGTATTGACAGCCGCTTTTGAAAAATTTGCACCAAAGGGCTATGAAGTAACACAGGCACCGTATCCGATCATCAGTTATAAGCAGGCAATGCTTGAGTTCGGATCAGATAAGCCGGATTTAAGAAACCCACTTCGTATTGTAGATGTTACAGATTTCTTCCAGAGATGTACATTTAAGCCGTTCCACGGAAAGACGGTTCGTGCGATCAATGTGCATGCAAAGCTTTCTAAGGGTCAGCATGAGAAACTTTTGAAATTTGCACAGTCAATCGGTATGGGCGGACTTGGTTATCTGGAAGTTTTAGAAGATATGTCATATAAGGGACCGATCGATAAGTTTATTCCGGATGATATGAAGACAGAGATCAAGGATATCGCAGGGCTTACGGTTGGTGATACGATCTTCTTTATTGCAGACAGAGAAGAGCAGGCTGCATTGTATGCCGGTCAGATCCGTACAGAGCTTGGTAACCGTCTGGATCTGTTAGAGAAGAACGCATACCGCTTCTGCTATATCAACGATTTCCCAATGTATGAATATGACAATGAAGAGAAGAAGTATATCTTTACACATAATCCGTTCTCTATGCCACAGGGTGGATTAGAGGCATTAAATACAAAAGAGCCAAATGAGATCTTAGCATACCAGTATGATATTGTATGTAATGGTATCGAACTATCATCGGGTGCTGTCCGTAACCATGATCTTGATATTATGGTCAAGGCATTTGAAATAGCAGGCTATACAGAGGAAGACTTAAAAGAGAAGTTTGGAGCATTATATAATGCATTCCAGTTTGGTGCACCGCCACATGCAGGAATGGCACCGGGTGTTGATCGTATGATCATGCTTCTTCGTAACGAAGAAAACATTCGTGAGATCATTCCATTCCCAATGAATGGCAACGCACAGGATCTGATGTGTGGTGCACCGGGAGAAGTTTCCGAACTTCAGCTCCGTGAAGCACATATTAAAGTCAGACAGTAACGGATAAGACAATGCTTTGCATAAAGCATAGTATATTTTTAGAAAGCTTAGAGGAAATTGCTGTGAGTGATTTCTTCTAAGTCATAGACAAAAGGCAACAAAAAAGCATATCGGAAGTTTGATCCGATATGCTTTTTCTATATAAAAATGATTATTATAACATAAGTCAGGAATTGCTTTTTGCAATTCATGGCATATAACATATTGACGTTATCTTTGTATGGAATACAAATGCATCAGTCATCCATATGAATGGCTTTTTTAATCGCTTCAAAGCTTTCTTTGCTGATCACATGTTCAATACGGCAGGCATCTTCAGCGGCAACTGCTCCATCCACCCCAAGAGAGGTAAGCCATTTCGTCAGAAATTCATGACGTTCATAGATCATTTCGGCAATTTCTTTTCCTTCATCGGTTAAAAAGATATATCCCTGTTCCATAACGGTTATGTATTTTTTTTCACGAAGATTCTTCATGGCAATGCTGACACTTGATTTCTTAAAGCCTAATTCATTGGCAATATCAACAGCCCGGACAACCGGAAGCTTTTTACCAAGCATAAGAATCGTTTCTAAATAATTTTCTAATGATTCATTTGATTTCATAGTAGTTACTCCATTCCTATCCTATTATTTCACAACATATACTTAAACAGGAAAATATCCATGTTATAGTCATTTGTTTGAAACTCTTATTGTACGACGAAAATGAAATCCTTGATATGCTGCTCAAAGATACATTAAATATTTATTTTATTAGTATAACATAAAACGAGAGCGAATAAAAGTTCCTTTTACATAGTGTATCGGTCATTGAAAAAAATAATCAGTCGTGCTATCATGTGAAGGGAATAAATTGACATTTCTGCCTTCGAAATCCCTTGGATTCGAGGGCTTTTTTTGAAAGAAGGATGATATATGTATATAGAAGATACCGAAAATGTCCGCAAATGGGCACTGGGCTATGGACTGACATTTGCGGATACTTATCAGGATGCTCCTTTTCATGATCCAAACTGGCAGCTTGTCAGAGTAAAGCAAAGCCGGAAAGCCTTTTTATGGACATACGAAAAGGACGGAAGGATTCATCTGAATTTGAAAACAACACCGGATAAGAGAGATTTTTATCGTAGTGTATATCCGTCTGTGATACCGGGATGGCATCAGAATAAAGAACATTGGAACACCGTTATTATGGATGGAAGCATTCCAAAAGATATTGTAAAACAGATGATAGAAGAAAGTTATCAGGTCGTTACAGACAGTCCGACCAAAAGGATTTATGAAGAAGTCAAAAAAGTTCCAAGAGGTAAAGTAGCAACTTACGGAGATATTGCACAGATGGCGGGTGACCGAAAGATGTGTCGTGCGGTAGGTAATGCTTTACATAAAAATCCCGATCCGGATCATATTCCATGCTATCGTATTGTGAATGCAAAGGGAGAATGCTCCGGTTCATTTGCTTTCGGCGGGAAGGGCATACAGGAAGAATTGTTAAGAAAAGACGGGATTGAAGTTGTTAATGGCAGAGTCGATCTAAAGAAATATGAGGTGGATGTACAGGAGTTAACAGATCACTTCTAAGCTGTAAGCTAGAGGAAAACAAAGAGAATACAAAATACTAAGATACAATAATAAAAAAGGAGGATTTTTATGAGACGAAAAAAATGGTTAGCGGTTATGATGACGGTAATTATGTGCTGCACAGTACTTTTTCCGGCAGGAAGCATACGCACACAGGCGGCATCGACAAAGCAGGAAGTGCAAAGTACACTGACAATATCCAAAGAACAGGAAGTGCAAAGTACACCATCAGCTTTCCAATCAAAGGATGCAAAAAATATTGATGTAACAACCGCAAAAGATGGTGTGGTGCAGCAAAAGAAACAAAGTACAAAAAAGACGAAAAAGACGAAAAAGGCACAGACAAGCAGTAAGAAAACATCCGGCAGCAAGAAAACAACCGAAATTTTAGATACGGATGTATCGGAAGCATCAAAAGGTTGTACATTATATGGTGCATATGGTACTTTTTACAGTCAGGCACAGAAAGCATTAGATCAGATCAATCAATATCGTAAAGAAGCCTGTGAGGAAGGAGATGTCCCTGATCCGAGAAATCCAACCCGTATGCTGACACCAAGTGATTATGTGCCACTTAAATGGTCAACAGATCTGGAGCGGATCGCACGTATCCGTGCAGCAGAAGCAGGATATGCATTCCGTTTTATGGATACAGGTCATATGCGTTTGAATGGGAAAGATACTTTTTCGGTTACTTCAAACGGTCTGTCAGGAAATTCAGAAGATCTGTCTTATTACTATAAGATGGATGGCGAGGATGCACAGATGAGAGAGGGGGTCCTGCTATGGTATATGGAGAAAAAAGGGTGGTTAAACAGAGAAGATATTTCTAATGGCACGGAAGTAAGGCATTACACCAGTATTATTAATCCTTCATATATATACATAGGTCTTGGATGTTTTTATAACGAAGATGTTCCTTATCCGGTTACATTAGCAGGGGAACTTTCGCAAAAAGGAAATACAGACCGGACGATGTTAGAAGAGAAACATAATGTCATTCAGAAGATCGAAGTACAGGATGGCTTTTTGAAGGAAACAGAGTTAGATGTAGAAGATTCCATGAAAACGGATGAAACGGCACAGGTGGCAGCGAGAGCATGGATCCAGAATGAAAGCGGACATTTTTCCAAAAATAAACGAAGATTATATATGCTTGGTATTGATGAATATGTTTCTTCTGATCCATCGGTTGCCGGTATTACAAGCGATGGTGAGCTGACAACACATAAGAAAGGTGTTATTACGATCACGGCAAGATCGAATGGAAAAGATATACTTTCTAAGCGGGTTACGATTGAATGCGGGCATAGAAAACGATTAAGAAAATATACCGATTCGACCTGTACGACAGAAGGGATCAAGCAGTTTTACTGCCCTGTCTGTGAAGATACCGAAAATGTAACGATTGAGAAAAAAGCACATGATTATGTCTATGGCGATACCGATTCAAATGGTTTATGCACCGGTGTATGTTCGGTATGTCAGGATACGATCACGATCAATCCGCCAAAGTCATGTAAGTTTAGCTGGCTTAATATGGACCGGAATACGCATTCCTATGAGGAAGAATTTCCTGAAAAAAATGAGACTGGTGATACCATTTCCTGTTTTGCTACAGGTGTAGACGGTGATCCGGCTTATCGGGAGATGGTCATTGAATCTTCGGAAGAAAGTGTGATTGCCGTTAGGAATCAATTAAGTGCAAACAGTTCTTCCGATGCATTGACAATAAAAGGGCATGGAATCACGCAGATCTCGGTATATCCAAAATACAACAAAAGCTTAGGGAAGAACTATTTAGTCCGGATTGGGCAGAAAGAAGAGATTTCAATCAAAGAAGCCGATGTTTATCTTGAAAAGGATGAGTACACCTATCAGAATGCATATTGTACGCCCCAAGCAGGTGTATATTACAATACAACAAAGCTGACAGAAGGTGTGGACTATACAGTACATTATGAAAATAATTTTGCGGCGGGTACAGCATATGCTGTAATAGAAGGAAAAGGCCTTTTCTATGGCACCATTAAAGAAGCCTTTACGATTCATCCGTCTGTTACACAAGAGCATATGCATCAGGCAGTTACAGATCCGGCCATAGCAGCAGGATGTATGACGGTAGGATATACGCAGGGATCACATTGTACAGTCTGTGGACAGACGATCAATGAACAAAAAGTGATCGAAGCAGCCGGACACCGATATGAAAATGGAGTATGTACGGTTTGCGGTGATATACAATACATAGAAGAGAACGGACTGCGTTATACCTTACAGGAAGATATCAATGGAAAAAAGACCTTGCAGGTTTCGGCAGCAGATGGTGTTTCTTTATCCGGTGAGATTACAATTCCCGCAACAGTAACGATCGCAAATACTTCGTATTCCGTAATTACTGTCGCAAAGAATGGTTTTGCCGGACAGAGTGCGATCACGGCGGTTTCTTTACCAAAAACATTAAAAACGATCGAAAGCCGGGCGTTTGCAGGCTGTACCGGTTTGACACAGATGTCATTTTATTCACAAAAAGCTCCGGATGTACAGAAAGACAGCTGGGAGAATAGAGGAGATTCAACACTTACTTTTGTAGTGCATTTAACCGGTTATGGATATGATTCAATTGCTGAGATTGCAAATGCTACAGTCGATCGTACTTTAAAACATATTCACAGTTTGGAATTCCAAAAAGGAAAAGCCGCAACCTGTACAGAACCAGGCATGATGGATTACTACCATTGCATTGATTGCGGAAAATATTATTTAGATGAAAATGCAACGATGGAGATTGTAATGAATGATGCAATCATCTATCCGTTAGGTCATGACTGGAATAGTACATTTACGATTGATATCCCGGCAACTGCAACAACAGCGGGAGAAAAGTCACTTCATTGCAAGCGTTGCGGCCAACGTTCAAGAATTACCGTGATTCCGGCAGGTGGAAGTAATGATCCTGATGGAAATGACAGTGGTTGGGATGACAGCGGTATTTCTAATACTACTGACAGCAGCCCGTCATCAACGAAACAAGCTTCAACTGTTACAAAGAATACAGTGAAAAAAGGAAGCATTTTTACAAGCAAGAACTTACGCTATAAAGTGTTATCGACATCGAAAAAGACTGTTGCATGCATCGGAACATCCAAGAAAACGATCACATCAGTAACGATCCCGGCAAAGGTTACTTATAGTGGGAAGAGCTATACGGTGACACAGATTACAGATCTTGCATTTGCATTTTGTGGTAAACTAAAAACTGTTACGATCGGAGACAAAGTGGCAATAGTCGGTCGAAATGCTTTTTACCGTTGTAAATCTCTTCAAAAAGCAGTGATCGGCAAAAAGGTAAAAAAGATCGGCTTTAGTGCATTTGCATATTGTCCAAAGTTAAAGAAAATCCAGCTCAAGAGCAAATTGTTAAAGAACAAAAACGTCGGTTACAACGTGTTTAAGAAATGTAAGAAGAATGCAGCGGTTAAAGTTCCTTCAGGTAAAAAGAAAGAATACCGTAAATGGTTTAAAAAAACAGGGATATCGTTGCGTTAAAAGAATGATATGTGCTATTATATAATGTGATGGTATAAAATCAAAAGAAAATGTCTGCAAAGTGCAAAGAGATATTTCACTTCGCAGTTTGATAAAAACAGAAAAAAAAGAGAATGGTCAAGGAGGTTTCCGATACAATGGATTTGGGAGTACAGGCACAGGAAGAAAAAGTGGATATGACAAATGTTCCACAAGAGCTTGTCTTTGGACTGGATATTGGTACAAGAAGCATTGTCGGTACCGTTGGATATAAAAATAGTACGAATGGATTTGTTGCAGTTGCCCAGGTGGCGATCGAGCATGAAACGAGAGCAATGATCGATGGGCAGATTCATGATATCGGACAGGTTGCGGCAACCATCTCAAAAATAAAAGAACAACTTGAAAAGATGACCGGAAGAACATTGCAACAGGTTTGTATTGCGGCTGCCGGCCGTGTATTAAAGACAGTAGAAGCCGACGCTACAATGTCTTTTTCTAATGAGACCGTTGTTACGAACGAGCATATTTATACATTGAATATGCTTGGTGTTGAAAACGCATATGATATTCTGCGTAAAGAAATGGCTTCCGATGATGTCAAATTCTACTGTGTCGGCTATTCTGTAAAGCAGTATTATCAGAATGATTATCCGATCTCTAATCTGGAAGGGCATAAAGCAACACAGATCCGAACAGAAATAATTGCAACCTTTTTACCTGATGAAGTAGTGGATGGTTTATATGCTGCAGTGGAAAGAGCCGGATTATATGTTGCAAATCTGACATTGGAGCCTATTGCAGCGATCAATGTAGCGATACCGGAGAAATTCCGCCTGTTAAATATTGCCTTAGTGGATGTTGGAGCAGGAACATCTGATATTTCAATTACAAAAGACGGCAGTATTATTGCATATGGAATGATTCCGTTTGCAGGTGATGAGCTGACAGAGACGATCGCTAAGAAGTATCTGACGGATTTTACCGAAGCCGATCATATGAAATGTGCCAGTACGTATGCAGATGAAGTAGAATATCATGATATCATGGGACTGTCACAGAAAATTCCGTCACAGGAAATTATTGATACGGTAGCCGATACGGTCAAAATGATCACGCAGAATGTATCTGACAGGATCAAAGAATTAAATGGCGGAAAACCGGTTAGTGCGATCTTCGTTGTTGGTGGTGGCGGAAAAGTTGGAGGATTCGTGGAGAATCTGGCACAGTTCCAGGGACTGCCAAAAGAAAGGGTGGCTCTTCGTGGAGCAGAAGTCCTGCGTGATGTTACATTCCTTCAGAAAAATATTGAAGTAGATTCCCTGCTTGTTACACCGATCGGAATCTGCCTGAACTATTATGAGCAGAAAAATAACTTTATTTTTGTGACGGTCAATGATGAACGGATCAAACTGTATGATAATAATAAACTTACGATCATGGATGCGGCAATGCAGGTTGGCTATCCGAATGAAGATCTCTTTCCAAAACGCGGTAAAACGATCACTTATTATGTGTCAGGTGAAAAGAGAATGGCACGCGGAGAAAACGGTGAAGCAGCTGTTGTGTTGTTAAATGGGCATGAGACCGGAATCAATACACCGATCGCTTCAAATGACAAGATCGAAATTCAGGCTTCCACAAGAGGAAAAGATGCCGGTATGCAGGTTGGAAAGCTGCCGGAATTTAAATCCACACTTACTTTTATATTCAACGGAAAAACAATTACCTGCTCTCGTTTTGTCTCTGTTAATGATATACTTGTTTCGGAATTTCATGAGATTCAGGATGAAGATCATGTAGAAATACTTGATTTTTATACATTAAAACAGGTTATGGAATTAATGGACATTTTAAAGTACGGTAATGTTAAGGTAAATAATATGCCTGCAACACCGGATACAAAAGTATATGATAATTTTATGATTGCCTGTGATATTGAAGAAAGTGGAACAGAATCACAGTTCCGGACGGAAGAAAGCACAGACACTTCTTTTTCGTCTGTAGAACAGACGGAAGAATCAGAGCAGATCAACGAAACGGAACAGACAGAGCAGATCAACGAAACGGAACAGAACGAGCAGACCAACGAAACGGAACAGAAAGAGCAGACCAAAGAAGCTGGTTTGGAAGAACCGCAGGCAGCAAAAAGAGAAATAGGAGATGATCCCAAATCCGGAAGTATTCATGACCTGAATATTACTGTCAACGGAGAAATGGTCAGTCTGAAAGGAAAGAAACAATATATTGTTGTAGATATTTTGGATTTTTATCCGGTCGATACAAGTGTCGCACATGGCAACCGACTTTTGACAGCCGTTAATGGAATGGAATGTGATTTCACATATCCGTTACGGGAAGGTGATGCCGTTCGGATTGAATGGGTCAACTAGAAGCGAGGAACAAAAAATATGAGAATTTGCAGTATTGCCAGCGGAAGCAGTGGTAATTGTATTTATATAGGAGACGATAAGAATCACATATTGATCGATGCCGGAATCAGCCGCAAACGTATTGTGGATGGATTGCAAAGCATTGGCGTTGCACCGGAACAGCTGGACGCTATTTTTGTGACACATGAACATTCTGATCATATCAGTGGGATCAATATGATGTCGAAAATGTTTGGTACATCTGTTTTCGCAACCGGAGGCTCTCTGGATGCAATTTGTATGAAAGATAAAAAAGGTATGGTTAAAAGAGAAAATCTGTACCAGCTCTATGCAGATGAAGCAGTTCACATTGGCAAGTTAAAAGTGGTGCCGTTTCATATGTCACATGATGCAGCCGATCCGGTATGTTATACCGTGGAATCAGATGGTAAAAAAGTCGGTATGGCAACAGACCTTGGTGTATATGACGAATATATTATTGACCATTTGGCAGGAAGTGATGTCTTGCTTTTAGAAGCAAATCATGATATTAGTATGTTAGAGGCAGGAAAATATCCATATTCGCTAAAATGCAGGATTTTAAGCGAGTTAGGTCATTTATCGAATGAAGCGGCAGGAAAATTACTGTGCCGCCTTGTACATAAAAAATTGAAATATGCATTTTTGGCACATTTATCAAAGGAAAATAATTATCCGGAGCTTGCGTATGAAGCAGTAAAATGTCAGATCTGGGAAGAGATGGGTGTTACGAGTATTCCCTTTGAGTTGGCAGTAGCAAACAGAGATAAACCATCGAAGCTTATTACCTTATAGAATCCATTCTGTCAGGTGTAGCAATAAATACAAGAAAATATTTGGAGGAAACTTATTATGAAAAAAACAGTAATCACGGTAGTAGGAAAAGACAGCGTAGGAATTATTGCTAAAACATGTACGTATCTTGCTGATAACCAGATCAATATTCTGGATATCTCACAGACAATCGTAGATGGATTTTTTAACATGATGATGATCGTAGATGTTGCAGACAGCAAAAAAGAATTCGGGGTTATGGTAGATGAGTTGGAAAAACTCGGAGAAGATATGGGCTGTATCGTGAAAGCACAGCGTGAAGATATCTTTGACAAGATGCATAGATTATAGTAGCTGTCGATTGCAATGCACAGATTTTGGTAAAAGAGCATTGTAATGGATCAAAAGGTAAAACTTCCTGCGGGATCCGACAGATAAGAATAGTAAAAACAGAGAATGCAAGCATAGAAATGAGGATGAAAATGATAAATATACATGAAGTTCTTGAAACAAATGAAATGATTGAAAAAGAAAATCTGGATGTGCGTACAATCACTCTTGGAATCAGTCTGCTCAACTGTATTGATACAGATGTAGATCGTTTGTGTGAAAAGATCTATACCCGTATTACAACGGTTGCAAAAGACCTTGTTGCAACCGGCGAAGAGATTGAGAAAGAATATGGTATTCCGATCGTCAATAAGAGAATTTCGGTTACACCGATCGCATTAGTCGGTGGTTCTGCATGCAAGACACCAAAAGATTATGTAAAGATCGCACAGACATTAGATCGTGCGGCTAAGACAACCGGTGTAAACTTTATCGGTGGTTTTAGTGCATTGGTTTCAAAAGGTATGACAAAGAGTGATGAGCTTTTGATACAGTCAATTCCGGAAGCTCTTGCGACAACGGATTTTGTATGCAGCTCTGTCAATCTTGGTTCAACAAAGACCGGCTTGAACATGGATGCAGTCAAAATGATGGGTGAGATTATTTTAGAGACTGCAAAAGCAACAGAGGACAGAGATGGTATCGGTTGTGCCAAATTAGTTGTATTTTGTAATGCACCGGATGACAATCCGTTCATGGCAGGCGCTTTCCACGGTGTGACAGAAGCGGATGAGATCATCAATGTCGGTGTCAGTGGACCGGGTGTAATGCGTAAAGCATTAGAGTCAGTACATGGTGCGGACTTTGGTACCCTTTGCGAAAAAGTCAAAAAGACCGCATTTAAGATTACACGTGTCGGTCAGCTGGTAGCAAGAGAAGCTTCTCAGCGACTTGGTATTCCATTTGGCATTATTGATCTCTCTTTAGCTCCGACACCTGCGGTTGGTGACAGCATTGCCGATATTTTTGAAGAGATGGGACTCGAAAGAGCCGGAGCACCGGGAACGACAGCTGCGCTTGCCTTGTTAAACGACCAGGTAAAGAAAGGTGGCGTTATGGCATCTTCTTACGTTGGTGGTCTGAGTGGTGCATTTATTCCTGTCAGTGAAGATCAGGGAATGATCAATGCCGTAGTCGATGGTGCATTGACATTAGAAAAGTTAGAAGCAATGACTTGTGTATGCTCGGTAGGTCTTGATATGATCGCCATTCCGGGTGATACAAAAGCATCTACGATTTCGGGTATTGTTGCCGATGAAATGGCGATTGGTATGATCAACCAGAAGACGACAGCCGTTCGACTGATTCCGGTATGCGGTAAAAAAGTTGGCGACACGGTAGAGTTTGGCGGATTACTTGGATACGCACCTGTTATGCCTGTCAATTCATTTGACTGTACAGAGTTTATTGAGCGCGGAGGCAGAATTCCGGCACCAATTCATAGTTTTAAAAACTAATTGTATAACAGAATGTATAAATGGAAAGAGTATAATAAAAGAACTGCTCAGAAATGGAGAGTATTATGTTAGAAGAGTTAGAAAAGTATGATTTTTTTCATTATTTTCAGGAGATAAGTGCTGTACCGAGAGGATCAGAACATAATGAAGCAATCAGTGATTATCTGGTGACTTTTGCAAAAGAGCATCAATTGTTTGTGTATCAGGATGCATCTTATAATGTAGTGATCCGCAAGGAAGCAGCAAAAGGATATGAGAATCTGCCGGGAATCATTTTACAGGGACATATGGATATGGTCTGTGAAAAGGAAAGCGGCGTAGAACATGATTTTACAAATGAAGGTCTTGATCTGGCTGTTGCTGGAGATTATCTCTATGCAAAGGGCACGACACTTGGTGGTGACGATGGTATCGCACTTGCATATGGTCTGGCAATTCTTGCCGATGATACGAAGGAATATCCAATGATCGAATTGGTAGCTACAACCGATGAGGAGATCGGAATGTTTGGTGCAAAAGCATTAGATACAGGCGTTTTGAAAGGAAAATATCTGATCAATCTGGATACAGAAGAGGAAGGTTCTTTATTAGTCGGCTGTGCAGGTGGTCTTCGTGGTAATATCACATTAAAACTGGATCGTGATGAGAAAGACGGTATTTGTTATGAATGTCATGTGAGTGGACTTTTAGGCGGTCATTCCGGTTGTGAGATTGACAAGAACAGGGTCAATGCAGCGTTGCTGCTCGGAAGACTTCTTTTTGAAATGGAGACACCATTTGCACTTGTCAGCATGAAAGGCGGCACCAAAGACAATGCGATTCCAAGAGAAGCCAAAGCAGTGCTTGTAGTCGATGAAAAGGATGCATCGGCATTTGAAGAGGAATTTCAGAAAAGAACGGCTATGTATCAGGATGAATATACAAGTTTTGAGCCGGACATGAAGATCTGTCTCAGAAAAGAAGCACAGGCAGGTGCTTCGGTAATTGCAAAAGAGCAGACAGATAAGATCCTGTTTTTATTAAATACAGCACCAAACGGCGTACAGGCAATGAGTGGTGATATTAAAGGCTTAGTAGAAAGTTCTTTGAATATGGGCATTTTTGAAGCAGAAGAAGAAATGAAAGCATCGTATTCGGTTCGAAGCTCGGCAGCAGGTTATAAAGAATATCTCTCCAAGAAACTGGCATGTCTTGCAAAGAGCATCGGAGCTTCTTATCAGGAGGAAGGAAACTATCCGGCATGGCTCTACCGTAAAGAGTCTGTTCTACGTGAAAAAATGGTCGAAGTATTCCGACGTTTTTATCAGAAAGAACCTGTTGTAGAAGTGATCCATGCAGGACTGGAGTGCGGTCTGTTATCAGAAAAAATGCCGGAGTTAGATATGGTTGCGATCGGACCGGACATTTTAGATATTCATACACCAAAGGAGAAGCTTTCCATTCCGTCGGCAATCCGTGTCTATGACTATCTGTTAGAAGTTTTACAGGAATTATGTAAAGAATAAAAGACAGTCGACTGATTTTTCATAAGATTAAAAAAATGGGAATATGGTACGACAGGATTGTAAGATTACAATATAAAAAGAATATAAAATGGATTTTATCAGGAAAGATAAGATCCATTTTGTATATAATAAGATTGTATACAATTATACATTGACACATGTGTGCGTTGTGTGGTATAACAAATATGTTGCCTTGAATGGGCAAAGGAATACATACGGGATTAAAATACCGAAAGGAGATATAGTATTATGTCATTAGAATTATCAAAGAAAGCTGCAGCGGTGAAGCCTTCTTCAACGCTAGCAATTACAGCAAAAGCAAAAGAATTAAGAGCGCAGGGAAAAGATGTTGTAGGATTTGGTGCAGGGGAACCTGATTTCAACACACCTCAGAATATTTGTGATGCAGCAATAGCAGCAATCAATGATGGTTTTACAAAATATACACCGGCTTCAGGAATCAACGAATTAAAAGAAGCGATCAGTAAAAAATTCAAAGCCTTCAATCATTTGGATTATGCACCGGATCAGATCGTGATCAGTAATGGTGGAAAGCATTCTTTAACCAATATTTTCACTGTATTATTAAATCCTGGTGATGAAGTGATCATTCCGGCACCTTTCTGGTTGAGCTATCCTGAGATTGTTAAGTTAGCAGGTGGTGTTCCTGTTATCATTACGACAACGAAAGAACAGAATTTCAAATTAACAGCAAAAGATCTTGAAAATGCGATTACAGACAAGACAAAAGCGGTTGTATTAAATACACCAAACAATCCAACCGGTATGCTTTATACAGAAGAAGAGCTTCGTGCAATCGCAAAAGTAGTTGTAGAAAAAGATATTTATGTCGTAGCGGATGAAATGTATGAGAACCTTGTATATGGCGAGCAGAAGCATATCAGTATTGCATCCTTTGGCAAAGACATTTATGACAGAACGATCACTTGCAGCGGTTTGGCAAAGAGTTATGCAATGACAGGTTGGAGAATCGGTTATACAGGTTCTTCAAAAGAGATCGCAAAGATGATGGGAAGCGTACAGAGCCACCAGACATCGAATCCAAACTCAATCGCGCAGAAGGCAGCAGTAGAAGCATTAACAGGTCCACAGGACAGTGTTGTCAAAATGCATGCAGAATTTGATAAGCGTCGTAAATATATGTATGAGCGTATCTGTAAGATGCCGCTTGTCAGCACGATCGAACCAATGGGGGCATTCTATGTCTTTGTAGATGCCAGCGAAGTTCTTGGAAAGAAATATAAAGATACGGTCGTTGAAAGTGTAGCGCAGATGGCAGAAATTCTGATCAATGATTACAATACAGCAGTTGTTCCTTGTGCTGATTTTGGATTTGAGAAGCATTTACGTCTTTCTTATGCAATTTCTATCGAACAGATTGAAAAGGGCTTAGACCGCATTGAGAGCTTCTTAAATGACTTAAAATAATACAATAAGATAAGACAGGATCTATTTAGAGATGTATTCTTATAGATTGAAGAGTGTATAAAAAATAGAATCGGAGAAAACCATAGTATTGAAAAGTAAAGGGGTTCTTCGATTCTATTTTTGTTTTACTTTTTCTTTTTATTTCTTGTCTTTAGATAGTTATAAATATTTTGCATTAATAATTTATCTTCCTGTGTGATCGGTTCTGCGTTCGGATTTTCTTTTACTAACATTTCAATATCCGGTGTACAGTATTGTCCGAGTAATATATCATTTGGTGTTGCTTCTAACGCATTACAAATATCTAAAAGTGTTGGTAAGGATGGCATGGAAGCTCCTGTTTCAATATGCGATATATGGACAACGGATAAATGAACCATTTCGGCAAGTTCTGCCTGTGTGATGTTTTGAACCTGACGGATACGTTGTATATTCCTGCCAATTTGTTTTTTATTCATAATGATCGTGTTCCTCATTTCTTTGTTGCTTAAAAATCACATTGTTGTATTGATAGGTAAGCATGTTTATTCACTTATCTATAAAGCATAACAATTAAAAATCAGAGATAGAATAAACTTAAAAGGCAATACTTGTTATATTAAGGATAGTGTGCTAAAATTTCCCCCAAATATACGATGATCTTTTCCTCATATTGTAACAGTTCTCTTTTCATAATCATGCTCATACGGGGAAAGAATAAGAATAGGAAATGAAAAATGTTTAAGGAGGAAGAATGAATAAAAAGGAAGTAGATTCTATTGTACAGTGTTTATTAGATGCAGACCGAGGTGAACAGTGGACAAAAACACAGATACAAAACAGGTATCAGACACAATATTCAAAAGACCAGATCGAGCGCATTTACCATCGGTATAACTATTTGCTTCGAAAGCAGGAAAATACAGCAGGGCAGGAAAGCAGACTGAATGAAAAACGTTGACAAAGTCAGTGGATTACATCTGTGAAATAAGATAAAAATAAGGTGAAGTTTGTTTGCATATATGGTAAAATAACAAGCAGGATATACGTTTGGAAATGAGGTTAAAGATATATGAAAGCAATAAAAAAACCGGATTTTATGAAAAATGCAATTTTAGGGAATGGACATAGTGCAGCGTTTGAGCTGATCTGTGCACTGCTGGTTTTCTTCGTAGGAAGTACGGCTACCAGTCTTGTGCAGGCACCTGTGCTGGCGTTTTATATGCTAAAAGATGGTTCTTATATGAAAATGTTACAAAACGGAAGCTTGGATGTGAATCAGATGAACCGGATTATGCAGTCGATTCCGGATTGGTTTGTTATTGTGACGTTGATAGCAGAGTTTGCATTGCTCATCATTTGTATATTGTATTGCAAATTGATAGAAAAAAGAAACGCTGCTTCCATGGGGTTTCAAAAGAAGGGTTTTGCAATTCAGTATATAAAAGGACTTCTGATCGGTGCGGCAGCCTTCGTTGTTGCATATGGAATCTGCATTCTGACAAAAAGTGTTACCATAGAAGGCTTTAATAAAGACAGTTTTTCAATCCTTTACCTGTTTGGTTTTCTGGTCGGATTTCTTGTACAGGGAATGGCAGAAGAAGTTTTGTGCAGAGGCTATTTATTTGTGTCGCTTACCAGACGAAATTCTGTGGTCGGAGCTGTCGTGATCAGTTCTTTGTTTTTCTCTATGATGCATGGCATGAATGACAATATGTCATTACTGGCTTATCTGAATCTATTTTTATTTGGTGCAGTGATGGCACTTTTGATGCTTCGTTATGAAAATATCTGGATCGTAGGAGCAGCACATAGCATCTGGAATTTTGTGCAGGGAACGATCTTTGGGGTATCGGTAAGCGGAATACAAATCAAAAGAACAGTTTTTGTCGGAAAGAGCGTTGAAGGAGCTTCCTTTATCAATGGCGGAAAGTTCGGACTGGAAGGAGGCTTAAGTGTTACACTCGTTCTTCTTGCAGGTATTGGTATTCTTGTCTGGAGCCTTTATAGAAAAGGAATGATCATATCCATAGAAGAGGATCTTGAACTTCATACACAGGAAGAGCAGGAACGTCTTAGAAGAACAGAAAAAGAACGGAAAGCAAAAGAAGAATTTATGCAAAAAATGATGCAGAATATGACACAGAATCCATATTTTATGAATCCGAATGCAAATAGCAATCAGGAAGAAGAAAAAGAACGGGAAAATCCTTTTGAAGCAGCACCAAACGGACAGAATCCGAATACCGGCTTTGATGATAATACAATGCAGCAAAGAACGGATGAAACAGGTGATTTTGGTGCAATGATACAGCAGTCACAGCAAAAAGAAGAAAGTATGCAAAAGCAGAATCAGAAAGCAACCCCTGACAATGTGCAGGATACCGGATTTGATCATAATTACTTTGATGATTAAAAGAGATACGAAGACTGTACAGAGTAAGTGTCTTTCATTGATGAATGATTGCAATATAAGATAAGTATCGAAAGAGTAAATGAAAAAGAAGGTTTCGTCTATGTCTCGTAACGGAGACACATAGACGGAACCTTCTTGTTTATGGAATAGGAAACTGCTCGTACAGTAGCGGTACACCAACAAGAATTGCTAAAGCAATTCTTGGAGTGCAAAGCGCTGGCTTTGCACTTGTTAATGTACCATTAAACTTTTGACAAAGCGCTGGCTTTGCACTTTGTGTTTTAGGTTTTAAACCAGATTCTTTTCGGCTGTTGCAAGCATTAATTTGATTCGGTTCAACTGGTTGACTTCACTTGCACCCGGATCATAATCAACGGCAACAATGTTCGTATGCTCATATTGTCGTCTAAGCTCTTTGATAACACCTTTTCCGACAACATGATTTGGAAGACATCCAAAAGGCTGTGCGCATACAATATTCGATACGCCGGACTTGATCAATTCGATCATTTCACCGGTTAAGAACCAGCCTTCACCGGTCTGGTTACCGCATGAAACAATCGGTGAAGCATATTCTGCCATATGAGCGATCGGTGTTGGTGGTTCAAAGCGTCTGCTGTTTTGTAAAGCAACTTTAGCAACTTTACGGTAGTTTTCAAGATAAGCGATCAACAGGTTGTTGATGCGCGCACTGGACTTTTTCTTTCCTAAGTATTCTGCTTTAAAGTTCGCATTATACAAAGAATACATAAAGAAGTCTAACAGGTCGGGACAAACCGCTTCGGCACCTTCGCTTTCTAACAGATCAACTAAGAAATTGTTTGCCAAAGGAAGGAATTTTACAAGAATCTCACCAACAATACCAACGCGAGGTTTTTTGATATCCTTTAATGGCAGTTCATCAAATTCTTTTATAATATTTTGAATGTTTCTCTTAAATTCTGCTTTATTTCCATTCTGAACCGACTTTTGAACGATGGTAAGCCATTTCTGATGCAAAGCATTTGCCGAACCTTCTACGGCTTCATATGGTCTTGTCTTATAAAGAACACGCATAAAGACATCGCCATAGATCAAAGCCTGGATCGCACGCATTGCCATTTTATAATTGATATGCAAGCCGGGATTCTTTTCAATACCGGCACTCATTGAAATAACAGGAATCTGTGACATTCCGGCTTTCTCTAAAGCACGACGGATAAATCCGATATAGTTTGTAGCACGGCAGCCACCACCGGTCTGCGTAATGATCAATGCAACACGATTGAGATCGTATTTGCCTGAAAGCAGAGCTTCCATAAACTGGCCAACGACCAGAAGAGATGGATAGCATGCATCATTGTTGACATATTTCAGACCATAATCCAGACATTTTTCCGTGCTTGGAAGAATCTCTAAATGATAGCCGCAGGATGCAAGTGCAGGTTCTAAGATATCAAAATGGATCGGTGACATCTGTGGAACTAAGATTGTATAATCTTTGCGCATTTCTTCGGTAAAGACCACACGATGATGTGCGGTATCGGCAGTCTTTGGAAGAATGTTTTTACGTTCTCTTTCTTTTACGGCTGCTAACAGAGAACGAATTCGGATTCTGGCGGCACCAAGGTTATTTACTTCGTCAATCTTTAAGACTGTATACACTTTATTCTGTTTTGTCAGAATATCACTTACCTGATCGGTTGTAACGGCATCGAGACCACAGCCAAAGGAATTGAGCTGTACCAGATCAAGATCAGAGCGTGTGCTGACAAAAGAAGCAGCTTTATACAGGCGGGAATGATACATCCACTGATCCATTACGATCGTCGGACGGTCTACGGTGCCAAATTCCGATACGCTGTCTTCGGTCAGAACAGCAACACCGAATGAATTGATCATTTCCGGAATACCGTGATTGATCTCAGGATCTACATGGTATGGACGACCGGAAAGCACGATACCGTGACAATGGTTCTTTTCCATATAATCTAAGACTTCACGGCCTTTTTTGATAATATCTTCACGGGTTGCCTGTAACTCTGCCCATGCCGCTTTGGCGGCAGCTTCTACTTCTTTGGCAGGAATATTATTTTCCTTTGTAAAGAAGGCTACCAGTCGTTTTGTCAGGATCTTTTCGTTTTCAAAAGATAGGAAAGGATTCTGGTAAGTGATCTTTTCGTCACGCAATTCTTCTACATTGTTCTTGATATTTTCACCATAAGAAGTAACGATCGGACAGTTGTAGTGGTTATTAGCATCCGGTACTTCGGTACGTTCATATGGAATACAAGGATAGAATATGTAGTCTAATCCCTGACGTATCAGCCAGGTGACATGACCGTGTGCAATCTTTGCCGGATAGCATTCTGATTCGCTTGGGATTGATTCGATACCAAGTTCGTAGATCTTTCGGCTGGATTCCGGTGAAAGTACCACTTTATATTTTAATTTCGTAAAGAATGTAAACCAGAACGGATAGTTCTCATACATATTCAAAACTCTTGGAATACCGACTGTTCCACGGACTGCTTCCTTTTCTTCCAATGGAATATAATGCGCAAAAAGACGTTTGTTCTTATATTCAAAAAGGTTAGGAACATGTTTTTCGTTCTTTTGCTTTCCGATACCGCGTTCGCAGCGGTTTCCTGAAATGAACTGTCTGCCGCCTGTAAAGCGGTTGATCGTAAGCAGACAATGGTTTGTGCAGCCTTTACAGCGTGTCATGGAAGTTTCGAAGCGCAGATCATTGATCTCGTCGATCGAAAGCATAGAAGTTTCCTGTCCGGTGTAATGTTCTCTTGCCAGCAAAGCAGCACCAAAAGCACCCATAATACCGGCAATATCAGGACGGACGGCATTACATCCTGAGATGCGTTCAAAGCTTCGGAGTACCGCATCATTATAGAAAGTACCGCCCTGTACAACGACTTTTTCACCGAGATCTTTCGGATCGGTCAGTTTGATAACTTTCAGTAACGCATTTTTAATAACGGAATAAGCAAGTCCGGCAGAGATATCCGCTACGCTTGCTCCCTCTTTCTGTGCCTGCTTTACTTTGGAATTCATAAAGACAGTACAGCGGGATCCGAGATCGACCGGATTTTTCGCATATAATGCAACTTTTGCAAAATCGGCGACTTCATAGTTTAAGGATTTTGCAAAGGTTTCGATGAAAGAACCACAGCCTGAAGAGCAGGCTTCATTTAACTGTACTTTATCAACAGAATGGTTCTTGATGCTGATACATTTCATATCCTGACCACCGATATCGAGGATACAATCTACATCCGGTTCAAAGAAAGCAGCGGCTTTATAATGGGCAACGGTTTCTACCTCACCTTCATCTAACATCAGAGCGGATTTGATCAGAGCCTCGCCATAGCCGGTAGAGCAGGAACGGACGATTCTTGCATCCTTTGGCATTTTCGAATAGATATCTTTGATCGCTTTTAACGAAGTCTTTAACGGACTTCCGTTATTGCTGTCATAGAATGAATATAAAAGAGAACCGTCTTCACCGATCACAGCGACTTTTGTTGTTGTAGAACCGGCATCGATACCAAGATAGAGATTTCCTTTATAAGAAGCAAAATCACCCTTTGGTACATCTTTTTTCGAATGTTCTTCTATAAATTCCCGGTATTCTTCTTCATTATTAAAAAGAGGAGGCATACGTGTTACTTCAATTTCCATCTGAATGCCTTCGGCAAGTTTCTGCTTTAAGTTGCCAAGAGAAGTCTGGTGATCTTCTTTGGCGTTCATTGCAGCACCGGATGCTGCGAATAAGTGAGAATGATCCGGAGCAATGATCTCATCATCGGTCAGATGTAATGTCTCAATAAATGCCTGACGAAGCTGTGTTAAGAAATGAAGCGGACCACCTAAGAACGCTACATTGCCACGGATCGGTTTGCCGCAGGCAAGTCCGCTGATCGTCTGGTTTACAACAGCCTGAAAAATCGAAGCTGCCAGATCTTCTTTTGTTGCGCCTTCATTGATCAAAGGCTGGATATCGGATTTTGCAAATACACCGCAACGGGCTGCGATCGGATAGATCGCTTCATAATTTTTTGCATATTCATTCAGACCGGATGCATCTGTTTTTAATAAGGTAGCCATCTGATCGATAAAAGAACCGGTACCACCGGCACAGATACCGTTCATTCGCTGGTCGATTCCACCGGTGAAATAAATGATCTTGGCATCTTCGCCACCAAGTTCGATCGCTACATCGGTCTGTGGTGCATAGTCTTTTAATGAAGTTGCAACGGCAACGACTTCCTGAACAAAGGGGATATCTAAGTGCTTAGAAAGTGTAAGACCACCTGATCCGGTGATCATGGGAGATACCGGAAGGTCACCAAGCTGTTCACAGGCATCTGTGATAATAGATGCCAAGGTTTCCTGAATATTAGCATAATGTCTCTGGTAATCGGAAAAAATAATTTCTCCATTTGTATTTAAAATAGCTATTTTGACAGTTGTGGAACCAATATCGATTCCCAGTGTATTGTAATTTAATTTCATAGTTACCTCCATCGCGATACAGTCACAAAAAGACTGTATTTCGGTCAAAAATAAACATTGTGTGCAAAAATCGCCATATTCTCTTATTATAAGACAAATTTTTTATGAATGCAAATTTTTGTTGCAAGATTACGGATAGCTATTGACAGCAGCCGGAAGACAATATGGTACAAGAAGGAAAAAATATTTTATAAATCCGGCCTGACGGATGCATATTGTGCACAGAATGCCGCTTTTAGTAGCAAATAATCTGTAACAGAATATATTAATAAAATAGAATGACAGATCAGAAAAGAGGAGTCCTATATATGAATTATGAATATTGTGACGGAATCACACACACGATCAAAAAAGGCGATACATTATATGAGATCAGCAGAGAGCATAAGGTTCCCTTATCTATGTTGCTGCGTGCGAATCCATATGTGGATGTGTTTAATCTTCAGGTTGGAGATACAATCTGTGTTCCAACCAAAAAGCCTTTAGAAAATGCATTTCTGACACCAAGACCGTCAAGAAGAAATATGACAGGTAACACGGATCAGGAAGCAGTAATGCCGCAGTGTAATGCTACAGCGATGTCACAGCAGGCAAATGCAGCTGACACGGCAGACCGCAATGTAACAGCGATGCCACGGGATGAAAATGAAAGTGACATGCCAGACCGCAATGTAACAGCGATGCTACGGGATGAAAATGAAAGTGACATGCCAGACCGCAATGCATCAGCAATGCCACGGAATACGAAGGTAACTGATACACAAGAGCGTGCTGTAGCTTTTGTGCCGCAAAGTACATCAGCAACCCGACAGACAGACACAGAATGGAAAAAATATGTTGTAAAACCCGGAGACACTCTTTTTGATATTTTGCAAGGCGATAAGGATCAGGTTTTGGCATTTGTAGATAAAAACGGACTTGCTAATATGTATATGCTTCCGGGCGTTGCTTATTACATTTCTGATACAAAAAACAGTTCCGGTACATTGAATCGTTAATTCTTTGGCAGACGATCGGGAAGATAACATCCGTTATACCAAACAATGCTTAATTTCGAGTGTAAAAGGATAGGGTGGGGAAGGTGGGAAAATGTGCTGTGTATTTTATGTGAAAAGTTTGACAAAGGTATAGGCTCAATTTATAATGAATAGTATGTCATTTTATCATAAATGAAAAAAAGAAAGGACAGGCTCAATGGAAAAATTTTTAAATGCATTAGAGAGAAAATTTGGCAGATATGCGGTTCCTGACCTGATCAAATACGTCGTTATAATCTATTGTGCGGGCGCGGTGATCGGACTGGTGAATCCATATTTTTATTACCAATATCTGTCATTGAACATGAATGCAGTCTTTCATGGACAGATTTGGAGATTATTTACCTTTTTGCTGGAACCGTCAGGCTTTTCATCAGGTAGCAGTATGGGAGGATTTTTGATAGGAATCATTTTTTTCTTTTTTCAGGTCAATCTATTCTTTTTGTTTGGAAGATCATTAGAGGCTGCATGGGGAACATTCCGTTTTAATATGTATATTGTATCGGGATTTCTTTTTAATATCATAGCGGCATTGATCCTTTATCTGTCGCCGCTTCATGTTTCGAACTATGATTCGGGTATGCAATATATTTATTGGTCAATGTTCTTTGCATTTGCACTGATGAATCCGGATATGGAGTTTTTGCTTTATGCAGTCTTACCAATTAAAGTAAAATGGCTTGCCCTTCTGGATGCTGTGTATATGGTTTATCAGATTATCAACAGTCTGTATCTCGGATTTCGTACACTGGCACAGGGAGCAAGTGTGATCTATACAACAACAGCCGGAGCATACTTTAGTATTGCAATCGCGATCATTGTTGCAATGGCAAACTTCCTGATCTATTTCTTTGCAACAAGACAGTCACCGAGAGCAAGGATGCATCAGAAAAGAAGAAAGAGATCGTTTGAACGTCAGACAAACCAGTATGCAAACGGAGCAAGACACAGATGTGCTGTTTGCGGCAGAACCGAATTAGATGATGATTCGCTGGATTTTCGCTATTGTTCAAAATGTGATGGGAATTATGAATATTGTTCAGATCATCTGTTTACACATCAGCATGTGAAAAAGTTTATGTAATATGTAATCGGATGGATCGGTAAGATCAATGTGAATGGAAAACAGCATGATCTTATAGATAGATGAAAAAGTAATGATCAGTAAATTTATGGAGGAGTGTTATGGTAATCATGTTAGGTATTGCACTGGTATCTGTCATCGCAATGTATCTGTTATATCCATATTGTAACAGATATGTGCGTGTAGAAAATACCGGAGCATCAAAAAAAGGAAAGAAGTATCATTATAAAAAGAATTCTTCTTCGTCCTTATCGGGAACAGGAATGTCGAAGCAGCAGGAAAAAAAGATAGGTTTTTCTATTTTTATTGCTATATTTGTAGTTGCTTTGCTTGCACGCCTGATCGGAGCGATCGCATACAAAGGGTACGAAGTAGATGTCAACTGTTTTCTGGCGTGGGCAGATATGATCTTTGAAAACGGCATTGGTAAGTTTTATTCTTTAGATGCTTTTACGGATTATCCACCCGGATATATGTATATCCTCTTTGTGATCGGTGGAATCCGTTCGGTATTTCATATTGTGCAGACATCTACGTTAAGCATTGTTTTAACGAAGTTACCGGCAATTCTTTCTGATATGGCGATCGGTTATCTTGTCTATAAGATCGCATCAAAGAGAATGAAAGAGACCGGAGCTGCTCTTTTAGCAGGAATCTTTTTGTTTACACCTGTGATCTTTGTAGACAGTGCCATCTGGGCACAGGTAGACAGTGTCTTTACATTATTTATTGTATTGATGTGTTATCTGGTAACGGAAAAGAAACTGATCCCGGCATATTTTGTCTTTGCGATCGGTATTTTGATCAAGCCGCAGAGTTTGATCTTTACACCGGTGCTGATCTATGGAATCATTGATCAGGTTATTTTAGAAGGTCATAAGAATCTTTCAAAAAATGATTTCCGGAAAAATTTCTTTATCCAGCTTGGAGCCGGTATTGTTGCGATCCTTATGATCGGTCTTTTGATGATGCCGTTTGGTTTTCAGGATGCATTAAAGCAATATACAGAGACGATGGGATCTTATCCATATGCTTCTGTCAATGCATATAATATCTGGACGATGTTTGGAAAGAACTGGGCAGATCAGACAGCAACCTCACTTGGAATCTCTTATAAGATGTGGGGAACGATCTTCATTATTGCAACGGTGATCTTTACAACGATATTGAACTTTAAGTCAAAAGAGAACAAGTCTAAATATTACTTTGAGGGGGCATTGATCGTAACGGCGGTCTTTACGTTATCTGTCCGTATGCATGAGAGATATGTGTATCCGGCTGTAGCACTTTTGCTGTTAGTTTATGCAGTAAGACCTAGAAAGAAATTGTATATCGCCTATGTGATCGGTGCAGCACTTACATATCTGAATGTAACGCATGTATTGTTCTTCTTTGATAATACAAATTTTGATAACATGGCACCATTCCCTATTATTGTCGGTGCATGTTTTGTTGCATTCTTATGTTATATGGTCTATCTGTCTTATAAGTATTATATCCAATATGAACCGGCAGCAGATGAAAAGATGCAGCAGACAGAAACACAGACAGCACGATCCAAAGCCGGTATGTCTTATAGCAATAGGCAGGACGATTCGCAGTCTAAGAGCAGGATCCAAAGAACGGAAACTTTGGGAAAGATTGTCAAAGCTGACCTGATCGTTATGGCGGTGATCACTGTGATCTATGCGGTTATTGCTTTTATGAACCTTGGAAATATGCATGCCCCGACAACCGGTTATTCGGTTGTTCAGGACGGTGAGATCGTTCTCGACTTCGGAAAAAGCGTTGATATCAGGAAGACGTGGGATTTCCTTGGTTACCAGAACAATCCGAAATACATTGTTTCGATATCAACCGATGGAACGAACTGGCAGGAAATCTATTCTGACAGCAACGCATGGGATGCCGGTTCTGTTTTTTGCTGGAACAGTACAGACAGGCAGATCGTAACGCGTTATTTAAAGTTCACGCCAAATTCAGAAACTTCTAATGACAGTTTACTGGAATTGGTATTTCAGGATGCCGATGGCAATCTTTTGATGCCGGTAAATGAAAAAGACTATCATGCTTTGTTTGATGAGCAGGATATGTTTGAAGGAAGACAGAGCTGGAGTAATGGTACGTATTTTGATGAAGTCTATCATGCACGTACCGCATATGAAATGGTCCATCATCTGTATTGTTATGAAAATACGCATCCGCCACTTGGCAAGATCTTTATTGCACTCGGTGTCAGCATTTTTGGCATGAATCCGTTCGGATGGCGCTTTATGGGAACCTTATTTGGTGTGTTAATGGTTCCGATCATTTATATCTTTGCAAAGAAAATGTTTAAGGAAACATGGATCAGTGGAATTACAACATTGATGTTTGCTTTTGACTTTATGCATTTTGCGCAGACAAGAATTGCTACGATCGATGTTTTTGTTACATTGTTTATCATGCTTTCGTACTTCTTTATGTTCTGTTATACCAGAAAGAGTTTTTACGATACCAGTCTGAAAAAGACATTTATTCCTCTTGGCTTATGTGGTATTGCAATGGGATTTAGCTGGGCATGCAAATGGACCGGAATATATTCTTCAATCGGTCTTTGCCTGATTTTCTTTATCGTTATGGGCAAGAGATTCAGCGAATATCTGTATGCGTCAAAGAATCCGAATGGTACGACAGAAGGTATTTCGCACAAAGATATCATTGATACCTTTTATAAGAAGTTTTGGAAAACGATCGCATTTTGCTGTGGTTTCTTTGTTGCCATTCCTGCAGCAATCTATACTTTATCATACATTCCGTTCTCTGATGGAACAGGTCATGGCCTGATCCGCAGAATGTTAGATAATCAGACGAGTATGTTTAATTATCACAGCACATTGAATGCGACACATCCATATTCTTCTAAATGGTATGAGTGGCCGATCATGAAACGTCCGATCTGGTATTTCTCAGGAGAGATCAATTCTCATCTGCGTGAAGGAATCAGTGCATTTGGTAATCCATTGATCTGGTGGATGGGTATTCCGGCATTTTTATTCATCTTATATCTGATCTATAAAAAGAGAGACCGTAATGCGATCTATCTGACATTTGGATATCTTTCTCAGTATCTGCCATGGATTTTCATCGGAAGAGTAGTATTTATTTACCATTACTTCCCAAGTGTACCGTTTGTTACGTTAATGATTGGTTACAGCATGAAAAAGATCGTAGATGAGAAACCAAAATGGAAGAAAGCCATGTATGTGTATGCGGCGTTGGTGGTAGTGTTATTTATCATGTTCTATCCGGTTATTTCCGGAAAAGCGGTCGATCCGTCATATGTTCAGAAATACCTGAAATGGTTTGACAGCTGGGTATTGATCCAGACATGGTAAAAAATAGTATACAGATATACAGAATAAAGAGCCTATAAGATAGGAAAGGAATCAAACAAATGAGCAGTAAGATCAGAAAATGTGTACGGGAACTCGAAAGAGGCGAAGAGATTGATGTTCTTTTGCCGGAATATGCAAAACAGTATATGATTGCGCAGGACAGCCTTAGCAGGATCAGAATGATGATGGAATATTATATGTTCTATGAAATGATCTCAGAGGGACTCAATCCTTACGTGGAATCTGCCAAAGAGACAGCGGATGTATTGCATGGAATCGTTGAACAATATTTTGAAAAAGAACCGGCAATGTCAGAGGTAGAAAAAATGGCGCAGGATTTATTAGACCTGCGTCGTGAAGTCATTGACAGAATGGATGTGCTGACAGCATATGTCGATCGTTTTGTTGTCTATGAATATGTACTGAATCGTATCCAGTATCGTTTTGATGATATGGAAACAATGCCTTCGGACGGTGTCTTTGCACAGGATCTGTTGCAATTTATTTTTGGAAGCAGGGATAATGCCGTGATCAGTGATAATATCCGTTTTGCAATCGGTCAGCTTCCGATGCGGATGACAAGAAGCAGATATTTTGATCTGATCAAAGAAAGTCTTTCTTTGTATAAAGATGCGGATAAGAGTTCTTTAGACGGATTTCTTTATATGTTCCGTACAAATGCGATGTTATATCGGAACGAACATATGAACGAATATTTCACGGAATTTGTTCCGGTCTTAGAAGAGTTTGAGCAGTTAGATTATGATAATATGGATGAAGCAACCTATCGTATCTATGCAGAGAAGCTTCGTGTTAATGCGTCTAAGTTAAACGATATATCGGATCTGTATATGGAGTTAGGTTCTTTGATCAATGAAATGTATATGATCTGTGCAGCACACAAATATACAAAAAATGAAACAGCAATAGAAGAAACAGATCTCGTGATCCGAGGTATCAATGCACTGTTTTGCAATAGTGATGACAGCAGTGTATGGGACATGGTAGAAGAGGGAAATATTCTTCAGACATCCGAAGATAAATTAAGCTGGCTTGGTGAAAAACTTCCTGCCGTAGAAGGAAAGCAGGAAAACTATTACGAAAGTACCAACACAGCAGGAGCTGTTTTAGAAGAGCTGATCGAAAGCAGGAAAGAAGATATTGAACGTCTTGGATTAACAGATGACTTCAGGACGTTGAAAAAAATGTTTTTATTGAATTCGAACAGTACCTTTGCGGATTTAAACGAAGCATTAGATGAAGAAAAGGTAACAGAAGAAAGGATTGAAAACGAAACAGCAGCTTTGATCTTAGAATGTAAAGAAGCGTTTAAAGGAAAGAGCCGCATGCTGCGTCGTGCGATCATGGCGAATACGTTGGAAAAAATGCCTGTATTCTTCCAAAGTTCACAGGAAGTTGCCGACTATGTGACAAATTCTTTGGAACAATGTAGTGATGAAGCAGAAAAATATGCCGTAAAGCAGATCTTATCAGATGTTATTGATGAATGATAACAGCAGGTTTTGCAATCAGAATATAAGGGGGGGAGAGGATGTTTATATGGAATCCGGCTCTTTATATGGACGAAAAAGTAAAAGAAGAGCCTAAAAAGTTTCGTCGTCGTCTGGAAAGACGAAAACTTGTAAAGAAATGCTATTGCATCACTCTTCCGATCAATAAGCAGAATTGCCTTGATATTTATTCTTCAAGAGAATTCTGGTTTCAATATTATAGAAAACGTAAGATACATATCGTCGGACTGGCAGCCGATCAGGAGGGGGTAGAAGAAATTTTGCAAAAGATGGTTACCGATATCATTGCAAAATATGGTACGTTTAATGCAGCCTGTGTGAAGGATTTTTTTAATTTGGGTAACAATGAATCATAAATAACGCATTTTCGGAATCTTCAGAACGAGAAAATCCAGCCGAAAGGATTCGTTTTGAAAAGATACCGAGAGTACATAATAAGGGAGAGGAGGAGCAAAATGGGAACAATTCTATCCGTCTTAGGATCTGTGATCGTCAAAATTCTGCTCTTTCTTCTTTTTTTATTTCTCTTTGTGCTTGTGTTAGCAGGCTGTATCCTGTGGGTTCCGGTACGTTATTGTTTCTATGGAAATTATGGAGAAGAAAAGGTTTTACAGGGAAAAGCAAGCTGGCTGTTACATTTGGTGCATGCACAGATACGATATGAAGAAGAATGGAATATTTCATTACGGATACTGGGGATTGATATTATTGCACTATTAAAAAAGAGAACAGATAAAAAAGCAGCCCAAAAGGCGAAGAAAAGAAAACGTCAGGAAAAAAAAGCGAAAAAAATAAAGCAGCCCAAAGAATCTTTACAGGAAAAAGAGCGTTCAGGGAAAATACAAAGACAGACAGAATCAAAAGAGGATCTTACTATTGCTCAGATTTCTGAACGGACAGATCAGAAGATTTCCCAAGAATCAGAAACGTCTGGGCAAAAAGAGTCAGAAGAAACCGGCAAAAAAAAGAAAAGAAAGATTTCGTTGATAGAAAGAATAAAAAAGTGGATCCAAACGATAAAAAATGTAATCACACTGATACGAAAACGCATCCGGCAGGCTGAATGGTTAAAAGTATTGTGGCAAGATGACAATACGCAGGCGTTTGTTTGCATCCTAAAGGATAATGTGTTACATTTATGGAGAAAATGTAAGCCAAAGAAATTTGAAGCAAAGGTATGCTTTGGAACGGGACAGCCTGATACAACAGGTGAGATATTAGCCGTACTTGCTGTATTTTATGCATGTTATGGATCGTCCGTTACGATCATACCCGATTTTGAACAGACAAGGTTAGAAGGATGGATCAGAATGAAAGGACATATTTCTGTTTTTACGGTACTTGTCATTTTGATCAATATCTTTATGAGTAAAGAATGGAAACAATTTAGAAAAGATACCAGCCGATGGAAGGAGGCATTTTAAATGGGTGAAAATAATTTTAAAGGAACGGTAGAATCTCTGTTTAAAGGAATGGAGGGTTTTATTACCAGTAAGACCGTTGTGGGGGATGCAGTAAAGTTTGATGATGGAACGATCATCCTTCCTTTGGTAGATGTCAGTTTTGGACTGGGAGCAGGTGCATTTTCAGAAACAAACAAGAAAGATAATGGTGCAGGCGGCATGGGTGGAAGAATCCAGCCAAGTGCGATCCTTGTGATTAAGGATGGACAGACAAAGCTTGTCAATGTAAAGAATCAGGATGGTCTGACGAAAGTATTGGATCTGGTTCCGGATTTGGTGAATAAGTTTTCTGATGGCAAAGACAAAAAAGAAGTCACGAAAGAGGAAGACTCAAAAGAATCATAAAAATAATTCGCAAAAAAATAAATTTCTTCTTGCATTTCTTGTTGATTTTTGGTAGAATGTTCATGTTGTGCTAATGAAACTGATTCAAATTCTAAGATAAAATCAGGTTGGAAATATAATGAAGGAGGTGCTTACGATGGCAAAATGTGCAGTATGTGGAAAGAGTGTTCACTTTGGTAACAATGTGAGTCATTCACATAGAAGAAGTAACAAAATGTGGAAACCAAACATTAAGAAAGTTAAGGTTTTAGTGAATGGTGGAGCTAAGAAAATGCCAGTATGTACAGGATGTTTACGTTCTGGAGCAGTAGAGCGTGCGTAAGCGCTTATCTGGTAATGATAAAAGGGGAATCGGATTTATCCGGTTCCTTTTTTGCTGTATAGAAAAAAATACTCATATCGTAGTCATAGTGGCGTGCAAAGTCTGTCTTTGAATTTTTTGATGTATCAGATCATGGCAGGATCAACAGCAAAAAAGATTATAACCTAAGATCAGACAGGTTATAATAATGATCATTGCAAGCAGATTATTTGTCATAAAAAACATGATTGTCATGCCAATGGCAATCCAAAAAATAATAAAGCCAAGCATTCGTTTCATAAGATCCTCATTTCTGTTTCGGACAACGGTTTGTGACAAAGGAATGTAAATAGTGGATTTGAGAAGGAAAAGGTTGCTTTGCATCTTATGATAAGTTATACTATAGTATATGTGTTTTTGTAAAAATATTGATACAAATTTAGAATAAAAAGGAGGAAGGCATATGAAGGGCAAAATGAATACCGATATGGGAGAAATTATCATTGATCGTGATGTTCTGGCAAAATATGCCGGTACAGCCACTACAGATTGCATCGGCATCGTAGGAATGGCTGCGGTAAATATGAAGGATGGCGTAACAAAGCTTTTGAAAAAAGAAAGTGCCGGACGTGGTGTGAATGTAGTGGTCAGTGAGGATGGTGTCAGCATTGAGCTTCATGTCATTGTAGCATATGGTGTCAGCATTCGTGCAGTCGCACAGAATGTATTAGAAAGTGTCAGATATAAAATAGAAGAATTCACGGGACTCAAAGTCGAGAAGATTAACGTGATCGTAGATGGTGTCCGTATTGTGGATGAAGATTAGTAACAAGTTTCCTAATTGCGAGGAGGAGCAGAAGTGAGTATTAATAAAATTGATGCAGGGATGGTTCAAAAAATGTTTCTGGCAGGTGCAAAAGCCCTCGAAGCGAAGAAAGAATACATCAATGAATTAAATGTGTTTCCTGTACCGGATGGAGATACGGGAACAAATATGACAATGACGATCATGTCAGCAGCAAAAGAAGTCAGTATGTTGAAAAATCCGACGATGGATGAACTTGGAAAAGCAATCTCTAGCGGTTCTTTACGTGGCGCAAGAGGAAACTCCGGTGTTATCCTTTCTCAGATCTTTCGAGGTTTTGTCAAATCGATCAAAGGCAATGATGAATTAGACATTACCATTATGGGAAATGCAGTAAATCATGCGGCTGAGACAGCTTACAAAGCGGTTATGAAACCAAAAGAAGGAACAATCTTAACCGTTGCAAGTGCCGGTGCTGCGAAAGCACAGGAGATTCTTGTGGATGGTGAGATGACGGATCTTCTGACATTTTGCGATGAAGTATCACAGAGTATGGAAGAAGCTCTTTTGAATACACCGGAGTTATTGCCGGTATTAAAGCAGGCAGGTGTTGTTGATTCCGGCGGAGAGGGATTGATGACTTTCTTACGTGGTGCGATCGATGCATTGAATGGTCGGACTGCTGATTTTACGATCAAAGTCGGAAACAATTCCACGGTTGTAAAAGCAAGTACAGCAGGCGAAGCTGATATCAAATTTGGATATTGCACAGAATTTATCATTATGTTAGAGCGTAATGAAAATGTTGTAGAAGCACAATTAAAAGAATATTTACAAAAGATCGGTGACTGTGTCGTCGTCGTTGCAGATGATGATATTGTCAAAGTACATGTGCATACAAACGATCCCGGTTTAGCTATTCAGAAGGCTTTGACATATGGTTCTCTTACCAGCATGAAGATTGACAACATGCGTGAAGAACATCAGGAAAAAGTGATCCGTGATGCCGAGAAGCAGGCAAAGCAGGAAGAAGAAATGCCTCATAAAGAAGTTGGTTTTATTGCTGTTTCAGCCGGAGAAGGTTTAAGTGAGATCTTTAAGGATCTTGGTGTAGATTATATCATTGAAGGTGGACAGACGATGAATCCAAGTACCGAAGATATGCTTGATGCGATTGCAAAAGTCAATGCAGATACGGTCTTTATTCTTCCGAACAATGGGAATATCATTCTTGCTGCTAATCAGGCACGTGATCTGACAGAAGACAAAGAGATCATTGTAATCGAGTCTAAGAATATCCCACAGGGAATTGCAGCTATGATCAATTATATGGGTGGTCAGTCTAATGAAGAGAACAAAGCCAACATGGAATCAGAAATGTTACAGATCCGTTCCGGTCAGGTGACTTATGCAGTCCGTGATACCGTTATGGATGGTAAAGAGATCAAGCAGGGCAACTTCATGGGACTTACCGATAAGACGATCGTGTCAGTCAGTGAGACTGTAGAAGGTGCTGCAAGAGAATTGATCGAATCGATGATGGATGAAGATTCCGAGTTGATCAGCTTATACTTTGGTGCTGATACGACACAGGAAGATGCAGACAAATTAGCAGATGAGATCATCGCAGCACATGAAGATGTGGAAGTAGAAGTACAATATGGCGGACAGCCAATCTATTCGTATTTCATTTCTGTAGAATAGAGCAGGGAATGACAGGTTTTAGAAAATGTCTGTTACAAAAGGAATATCTTTTAGCTCTTGTCTATACAGAAACAGACAGAAACAGAACTCCTTACAGGAGGGATGGAGGAAATAAATGAAGCCAACAGATAGTATTCGTACCATCAAAGGAATTGGCGAAAAAAGTGAGAAGCTCTTTTACAAGTTGGGAATATCGACGGTGGGAGAGCTTCTTAACTTTTTTCCGAGAGAATATGATATTTTTACACCGATACAGCCAATCCAATCAGTAAAGGAAGGCGAAGTCGTTATCATTGAGGGCAGCTTTGTGACAAAGCCTCATATGGCAAATGTCCGAAACTTAAAGATCCTTTCCTGCCAGATCAAAGATACTACGGCTCAGATCCGTGTAAACTGGTTTAATATGCCATTTTTGATGCGTTCCTTAAAAATGGGAATGCATTATATTTTAAGAGGCAGGATCGTATTGAAAAACGGCATGTTGCAAATGACACAGCCAAAGATCCTGACAAGAGAAGAGTATAGCAGACAGCTCGGGAAAATGATGCCGGTCTATCCTTTGACAGCCGGTCTGACGAATCATGCCGTGACAAAAGCCGTCACAGCAGCTTTAAAAGGAGTTGAATGGGAATCGGAGTTTTTACCGGCAGAGATTCGAAAAAAATACGAATTGATCCTGCATAAAAAAGCAATACAGACGATTCATTTTCCGGACAGTAAAAAGGAATATATCACAGCAAGAAAACGTCTGGTATTTGAAGAGTTCTTCTTGTTTTCTTTAGCCCTTCATCGAATGAAAGAATTAAAGCATAGCAAACCGTCTTCGTATCCGGTCGATGGAAATGTATATGATAATGCATTATTAGAGATACTTCCTTATGAACTGACAAGCGGCCAGAAAAAAGCATGGGAAGAGATCAAACAGGATATGCAAAGCGGAAAAGTCATGAATCGTCTGATCCAGGGTGATGTAGGATCCGGTAAGACTGTGATTGCAATGCTTGCACTTGCTGCAATTGCCAAAAGCGGTCATCAGGGTGCGATCATGGTTCCGACAGAGGTTCTGGCAAAGCAGCATTATGAAGAATTCTGTGCATATTTAGAACCGCTTGGCATTCGGATCGGGCTTTTGACCGGTTCGATGACAGCAGTGCAAAAGAGGAAAATGTATCAGAAGACAGCCGATCAAGAAGTAGATATTCTGGTAGGAACGCATGCTTTGATACAGGAGAAGGTAGAATATGCCAATCTGGCTTTGATCGTAACCGATGAACAGCACCGTTTCGGAGTAAGGCAAAGGGAGCTGTTCTCTGAGAAAGGAAAAGATCCTCATATGCTGGTCATGAGTGCAACGCCGATACCAAGAACACTTGCGATCATATTATACGGTGATCTTGATGTTTCCGTGATCGATGTGTTACCGGCAAACCGCCTGCCAATTAAAAATTGTGCCGTTGGTACAAATTACCGCCCACAGGCATACCGATTTATGGAAAAAGAAGTCAGAGAAGGTCATCAGGTCTACATCATCTGCCCGATGGTTGAAGAAAGTGAGAATACAGAAGCAGAAAATGTCTTAGATTATACCAATTCCTTAAAAGATATGATGCCGCCATCGATACGGATCGAATATTTGCATGGAAAGTTAAAGCCGGCACAAAAGAATGAGATTATGGCATCTTTTGCGGCGCATCAGATTGATATTTTGGTTTCAACGACCGTTATTGAAGTAGGAATCAATGTACCGAATGCCACAGTCATGATGATAGAGAATGCGGAACGTTTCGGACTTGCACAACTTCATCAGCTCAGAGGTCGTGTAGGACGAGGTAGTGCACAGTCATATTGTATCTTTATGGCAGGAAATGCGTCGAAAGAAACCATGGAGCGTTTGCGGATCATTGAAGGATCCAATGATGGCTTTTATGTCGCAAGAGAAGATTTAAAACTGCGCGGACCGGGCGATCTGTTTGGAATCCGTCAAAGTGGCGAGCTTTTTTTTAAGCTGGCTGACATTTATCAGGATGCAAACGAACTAACGCAGGCAAATGAAGCGGCAGCATCGTATACACAGCAGGATGTATCGCTTTTATGCAAAAAATATGATGGCTTGCGGCAAAAATTACAGGAATATACAGGAGAAGTATATTTATAATAGTATGAATTTGCAGTACAGGAAAGTTTGTTTTCTACAGAATTTCCTGTACTGCTACGCAGAAAATTTGTTCGCTGGGTACGAAATATATCAAGAAAGAAAAGAGGTAGAATATGTGTACAGCATTAGCATATAAAACAAAGGATTTTTATTTTGGACGTACATTAGATTATGAAAGCTCTTATGGAGAAGAGATCGTGATCACGCCACGTCAGTATCCGTTTGCTTTTCGTAATGGTGCGAAGCGTAACGAGCATTATGCCTTGATCGGGATGGCACATGTAGCAGGTGGCTATCCGTTGTATTATGAGGCGGTCAATGAAAAAGGGCTTGGCATGGCCGGGTTGAACTTTGTCGGAAACGCCTGTTATGGAAAAGAAAAAGAAGGAAAAGATAATATTGCATCGTTTGAATTGATCCCATGGATATTAGGACAGTGCAGTACCGTAAAAGAAGTGCGTGAACTGTTAGAAAAGATCAATGTGACCAATCTTGCATTTCATGAATCGTTTCCGGTATCTCCATTGCATTGGCTGATTGCGGATGAGAAAGAAACGATCACGGTAGAAGCTGTCGAAGAAGGTCTGTTCGTATATGACAATCCGGTCGGAGTATTGACCAATAACCCGCCATTTCCACAGCAGATGTTTCAGTTAAACAATTATATGCACCTGTCACCCAAGCAGCCTAAGAACCTGTTTAGTGAACGGTTAAAACTTCAGACTTACAGTCGTGGTATGGGTGCAATGGGGCTGCCGGGTGATCTTTCGTCTGCTTCCCGTTTTGTTCGGGCTGCTTTTACAAAGTTGAATGCGATCGCGACACAAAAGGAAGAGGACAGCGTAGGGCAGTTCTTTCATATTATGGGCACGGTAGAGCAGTCAAAAGGATGCTGTGAAGTCAAGGAAGGAGCATATGAATATACGATCTATACTTCCTGCTGTAATGCATCAAAAGGAATTTATTATTATACAACTTATTTTAACCACCAGATCAACGCAGTTGATATGCATGAAGAAGATCTGGATGGAAAGAAAGTAGTGGTTTACCCTGTTTTGCAGGAAGAAACAATCCACTATCAGAATAAGACACAGAAAGATTGAGACAAACGGAAAACAGCGAATGATCGGACAGTATATTTTTGAGAGAGTAAAAAAGGGGATTTTTGTGGTTATAGCATAAAAACACAGAGATATCACATAAAAAAGATTAAAAAATAATACAAAATGTGATATGATAGCTATGAGTGTGCAGACAGATCGTGAAAAATGTACTCTCGGAATCTTCTTACCGAGAGTACATAAAAAAGAAGGGAGGTGTCTGGATGACAGCCGGAATTTATACGGATGAACAGCTTTTTGAACTTGGAAAAGAAAATTATGATAAACTGGCATTATATTGTCAGACATTAGAGACATCCGGATTTTGGGATAAAGCAAGGCAGGTCATGCAGCAGTCAAGTACAGAGGTGCTTGATATGTATGTGCAGTCAGTACTGATGAATCTTGCAATTCATTGTGGAAATGTATTAGACAGCCAGCTGACTTTTATTCAGACAGTTCCGATCAGCAACCCTTTTGCAATCTCATCGCAGATCACGATTGATGAAGAGTTAAAGAACGATACAGAAAAAATGTATCATATGCCTCCGATCCTGATTCAGTTATGTAGTCTGTATGACAAAGAAAAAGGAGCAGACATTACCGAATATTTCTTAGATGGATTGTTAAATATCCTTTTATGTATGGCATATCTGAATACAGGTAAAGATGATAAGATCAATGAATTTATCCAGAAATATTACAATAAGATCAGTTATTATGTGAATGATAAAACGCAGGATGAACATTTTCGCTATATTTTTGGAAAGATCAGCGGAGATGAGATCGGCTGCTGTATTAAGCAAAACATTGAAGAACGCAAAAAGAAAAGATCGGCTATGGCAGGACCGCTTGCAGTTGCTAAGATAGAACGTCCGATAGAAATGCTGCCGGAAGATGCGTTACATACAGAAGAAAAGAAAAAGACACAAGAGAGTGAGAAACATTCTAAAAAAGAAAACAGACAGCAGACTGTAAAAGACTTACAAGAACAAGAGAATACGCAGTCGGATCAGACAGATCACACAAATGATGAAAAGCTGCTTTCAGAAGACAGCAACAGCGATCAGACGTTGGATATTTCGCAGCTTTCGAAAGAAGAACGAGAAAAAAGAGAGCAGGAACTTAGCGAAAAAGAAGAATTAGAAATCTCTGCCCAGGCAAAAGAGCAGTTTTTACAGGTAAAGAAGCGGATCCAGGAGCGCGAGCAAAGGGAAAAAGAAGCACATGAAAAGAGGATTCAGGAGCTTTTGGATGAATTAAATAGTTTGGTGGGGCTTGCTAATGTCAAAGAAGAAATCCAGTCTTTGATCAATTTGATCAAGATTCGAAAATTACGAAGCCAGATGAATATTCCTGAAATGGACATGTCCTATCATATGGTCTTTACAGGCAGTCCGGGAACCGGCAAGACAACAGTAGCCAGACTGGTCGCAAAGATCTATAAAGAACTTGGTATCCTTTCGGATGGAAAAGTGATCGAGACAGATCGTTCCGGTCTTGTTGCAGGTTATGTCGGTCAGACAGCAATGAAAGTACATGATATTGTGGAACAGGCATTAGGAGGTATTTTATTTATTGATGAAGCCTATTCATTAGTTAATCCTGATGTACCAAATGATTTTGGGAGCGAAGCGATCGATGCTTTAGTAAAATTAATGGAAGATCACCGTGATAACTTAATTGTTATCGTTGCAGGTTATACAGAAGAAATGAAGACATTTCTAAAAAGTAACACGGGTCTGATATCACGTTTTAACAAATTCATTGAGTTTAGGGATTATACGAAGAAAGAACTTGTAGAAATTTTAGAAGTTATGACAAAAGATGCCGGACTTAAGATAGAAGAATCTGCCAAGAAACGTGTATTGAACATTCTTTATCATAAAAAAGGACAGGAATGGGCAGAGTTTGGAAATGCCCGAGGAATCCGTAACTTCTTTGAGAAGATTGTAATGAATCAGGCAAACCGTTTAGTAAAAATGGAAAATCCGCAAAAGGAGGATCTGATCACATTGAAAAAAGAAGATGTCGTTGTTTGACCGTACTATAGGAATGTGTTACAATGAACTTTGTATTTGAAGAAATGATGGTGAGGTGCATATGAGAGTAATTGCAGGTATTGCAAGAAGAAGAAATCTGGTATGTCCATCCGGAGATGGCACCAGACCAACAACGGACAGAATTAAGGAAACATTATTTAATATATTACAATCCGATTTGTATGATATTCGCTTTTTGGATCTGTTTAGCGGTAGCGGCGGTATCGGGATTGAAGCTCTGAGCAGAGGTGCAAAAGAGGCTGTTTTTGTGGAAAATGGAAAAGAAGCCGTAAGCTGTATCAAGCAGAATTTAAAAGCAACCGGCTTTTTGGATCAGTCACAGGTTATGGCGATGGATGTTATGCAGGCATTACGTCGGTTAGAAACGTTGAACCGTCCGTTTGATATTATTTTTATGGATCCGCCTTACCGTAAGGGATTCGAAGAAAAGATCATACCGTATCTGTTAGAATCCTCTCTGGTACGGGAAGGAACGCAGATTATTGTGGAGACAGCAAAAGATACAGATATCTCATATATGGAAAATTTTGATTGTGATATGGAACGGGTCAAAGAATATAAGACAAACCGTCATGTTTTTTTGCGTGTGACAAAAGAAAGCGATGCATAAAGACAAGCAGATGAGGAGAAGAATGAAAACAGCAGTTTTTCCGGGAAGTTTCGATCCCGTGACGAATGGACATTTAGACTTGATAAAAAGAAGTGCGGCAATGTTTGATAAGCTGATAGTAGGTGTTTTAGTTAATATCGGGAAGGTGCCTTTGTTTTCTTTAGAAGAAAGAGTAGAGATGCTAAAGGAGCTGACAAAAGAAATTCCGAACATAGAGATAACATCTTTTGAAGGTCTTTTGGTTGATTTTGTAGAAGAAAAGAATGCAGATGTGATTGTGCGTGGACTTAGAAGTGCGCAGGACTTTTCTTACGAACTGCCACTTGCACAGGCAAATTACAAAATGAATACAAATGCAGATACGATTTTTCTGGCAACACTTCCGGAGTATTCTTATATCAGTTCGAGTGGAGTAAAGGAGATCTATCGTTTTGGTGGCGATATCAAAAGGATGGTACCTGATTTCGTATTTGACAAATTACAAACAAAAAAGAGTAAATAGCAAATGGGGAGGTACATATGCAGGAAAGCAGAATTGAACAGAAGATAGAAGACATTTACGGTTTTGTAGAGAGCTGTAAGATGCAAAGTTTTTCTTCCACAAAAGTAATTGTTCCAAAGAATGATCTGTATGATCTTTTAGATGATCTTCGACGCGATGCACCGGAAGAGATCAAGCGTTATCGCAAGATGCTAAGCCAGAGGGATGCTATTTTAGAGGATGCCGAAAAGAAGGCAGCAGATATCTTAGCAGATGCACAGGAACAGTATAGTGCACTTGTTGAAGAACATAACATTATGCAGGAAGCATACCAGCAGGCAGAAATTACTGTTGCCAATGCAAATGAAGAAGCAGAACGTATCATTGCCAATGCCAGAAAGCAAGCAGATGAGATGGGAAGTGGTGCGATTTATTATACAACAGATATGATGGATATGGCAGAAAAAGTCATTGCAAAAGCATATGAAAGCACCTTGAATAATTCCAAAGCCTTAGAAACTGCTTTGAGTGGATATCTTGAGATCATCCGTAAGAACAAAGCAGAGCTTCTTCAGGCAAATGAACCACAGCCGGAAACAGAATCGCAACAGCCACAGGAAGAGCCTTACGAAGAAGATTATGAGGACGAAGGAGAAGAATAGTCTGCACAAAAGGGGATGAATCAGGTTATGAATACAAAAAATGATGTTGAAGTGATCATTAATGGAAGAACATATATTATCAGCGGCTATGAGAGCAGCGAATACATGCAGAAAATTGCGACGCATATCAATTCAAAATATGATGAATTTAAGAAAAGTGATTCTTTTCCAAAGTTAGATCAGGAAATGAAAAATATCTTGTTAGCGATCAATCTGTCCGATGATTATTATAAAGCACAGGATGTTGTTGTTAATTTACAAAAAGATAACGAAGATCTTGAAAAAGAGATTTTTCATATGAAACATGATATGATTGATCTGAAAAGCCGTTTAGAGAAGCAGGAAAAGAAAAATAAAAGCCTGAAAGAAGAAAAAAGAGAGCTCGAACGTAAGCTGATTCAGTTAGAGACAAAAGCACAAAGCAGTTCCCAAGAGAACGCAGAGGATTCCCAGGACGACAGTCAGACGGATCCGAAAGAAACAGAGGAAAAGACTTCCACAGGAAATGCATTAAATAGCAGCATTTCCAAAAGCAATACAGTAGGGTATAAAAAGTAAGAAAAAAGAAAGGCTGTGTGTGATACACGGCCTTTTTTAACAGGTGAGGATATATTATGACAAAAAGAGCAAAACCGGAAATTCTTGCACCGGCAGGATCAATGGAGGGATTAAAGGCAGCGATCGCAGCAGGCTGCAATGCTGTTTATATTGGTGGAAACCGATTTGGAGCCAGAGCATTTGCCAACAACCTGGATCAGGATGAAATGTTAGAAGCGATCGCATATTGTCATTTGCATGATGTCAAACTTTATATGACAGTCAATACGGTGTTAAAAGATCGTGAGATCAAAGAAGCACTTTTTTCCTATCTGCGTCCTTATTATGAAGCGGGACTGGATGCCGTGATCGTACAGGATATGGGCGTGTTACGTTTTATCAGCCGCCATTTTCCGAAACTTGCGATCCATGCCAGCACACAGATGACATTGACCATGGGAAAAGGAAAAGAATTTCTTGAAAAATATCATGTCAACCGTATTGTTCCGGCAAGAGAATTGACTTTACGGGAGCTTTGTACGATGCGTAGGGAAACTTCTATGGAATTGGAAGTTTTTGTGCATGGTGCGCTATGCTATTGTTATTCCGGTCAATGTCTTTTTAGCAGCATGCTTGGCGGACGAAGCGGAAACCGTGGAAGATGTGCCCAGCCATGCCGTCTGCCATATCATATGGCAGAGCAGAATCGGTCAGAAGATGCTTATCTGTTAAGTCCGAAAGAACTTTGTAACCTTCCGTATCTGGCAGAAATGATCGAAGCCGGAATTGATTCTTTTAAGATTGAAGGAAGAATGAAAAGAACAGAGTACACTGCATTTGTCACTTCCATGTATCGCAAATACGTAGATCTTTATTTTACACTCGGAAAAGAAAAGTATCGGGATTATATTAAGAAAAATCAAAAAGAATGGGAAGAAGATTTACAAAATCTTTCCGATCTTTATAACCGGGAAGGCTTTACGCAGGGATATCTGACCGGACAGGCAGGTGACAGTGCGCAGAGACATCCGGGACAAAAAGGAACGATGTTAGCTTCGAAACGTCCGAAACATGGTGGTGTGCTAGTCGGAACCGTTCAAAAAGTTAATCCAAAAGAAGTAATCTATAAAGTGCAAAAAACGATCCATGCACAGGACGTTGTAGAGTTTCGGAATCATTCGCTGACACCGTCTTATGAATATACATTAGGAGAAGATGTACCGGCAGGTACACTAGTGACAGCACGTTATAAAAAGGGTTCTGAGATACGTATAGGAGATCGGGTATACCGTACGAAAAATGCGGTATTGTTAGAAAAAATCGCACAGGATTATTTAAGGACAAACGAACAGGTCAGTGTGCAGGGACACTGTGTTGCCCCAAAAGGACAGCCTCTGTCCTTAACCGTCACTTTGAAAGGGCAGACAATCTGTTGTCAGGGAGAAATCTGTCAGAAAGCGAAAAAAAGAGCAATCGATGAATCGGATATTCGTAAGATATTGCAAAAGACAGGAAACAGTCCGTTTTATTTTGAAAAGCTTTCTATAGAAGCAGAAGAAAATGTTTTTTTACCGGTAGGTGCGATTAAGCAGCTAAGAAGAGATGCTTTTGAACAGGTGCGCAAACAGTTCTTAGCACAATTTTGGCGAGAGGATACTGTAACGCCTGAAGACATGGATAACATGGGAAAAGACATTGTAATGTCCGAAAACATGGATGACATGGGAAAAGACACTGTAATATCCGAAGATATAAATAATAGGGAAAAGGATGATCAAAAAGGACATGCTGTATCAAAGAAAAGCCTTAAACCTCAAATTGCCACGTCTGTAACAACTTTTGAACAGGCGGCAGCGGTATGTGCCAATCCGAAAGTTGACCGGATCTATTTCGAAACGGCAGTCATGACTGAAAAAGAGCTGTCACAGGCATATCATCTTGCAAAAGAAAAGCAAAAAGAAGTCTGGCTTGCAATGCCTGTGATCTTCCGTCATGCAATATGGGATCGTTTTGCACATAAAATTCAAATAATCAGAGAGAATGCTTACGGGCAAAAAGATATTCCTTTGATCGAAGATATATGGGATGGTTATCTGATCCGCAACATGGAATCGTTTGCATTTCTAACAAAATATATTCCAAAAGAAAAGCTTCGGATACGGCTCGATCACAATATGTATGTGATGAACGAAGAAGCACAGCGTTTTTGGAAAGAGCAGAATGTGACATTGTTTAGCGCATCACTTGAAGCAACCAAAAGAGAATTAGAAGCCTTTCAGAATTATGAACCAATGGAAATACCGGTATATGGTAAGATTCCTTTGATGGTTTCGGCACAATGCATACAGGCAAACCAAAAGGTGTGTGTCTGTCAGAATCCAAAAGAATGGCACAAGCAGATCATTTTTGAAGATCAGAAAAAACGTCGTTTTGTCTGTGTAAACTACTGTAGATATTGTTATAATATTATTTATCAGGACATTCCGTTGTATTTAGAAGAGATTGCCGATCAAAGCACAACGATAGCCGGAAGTATCCGTTATTCTTTTACAACAGAAAGTGCATCACTAGTAGAACGGATCTTACAGGGGAATATGCCATGCAAGACACAGCGTGGGCATTTTGATCTTGGAATAGAGTAAAACAGAAAGGAAGGAAGCATGGATAAAAATGGAGCTGCCCAGAAGCTGATCGCAATTTTTGGGCATATGGATTTTATAGGACTGTTGCATTCTATCCTTGTAGAAACATCGAAATATATCATTATCATATTGTTTGCTATCTATACATGGCATTGCTTTTCTGTGTTTGTGGGGAACAATACAGAGAAAAAAGACAAAGTCTATCGTCGACAGAATAAGATCATGTATACAATTCATTTTATCTGTACAGCAGTACTTTTTCTCAACAGCCTTGATGTTACTATCCTTGGATTATACTTAGCACAGCTTGCTCTTTTGATCTTTGTTAATAAAGCCTATATTTATGTTTATGAAAATGCATCAAAAATGGTTTTAAATAATATGTTAATGCTTTTGATGATTGGCTTTGTGATGATCGGGAGACTGAACAGGGAACATTTGATACGGCAGATGATTTTTGCGGCAGCAATCTGTCTGATCGGATTGTTTATTCCACTTCTGATCGAACGTTTTTCTTATTTTGACCGCTTTGGACTTGTCTATGCGGTAATCGGAATTTTGATGTTAGCCTTGGTTTTTGTGATTGGTAAAACAATCTATGGAGCAAAGAACTGGATCGTGATCGGTGGCTTTGCGATGCAGCCGTCCGAGTTTGTCAAGATCATCTATGTGTTCTTTGTCGCGGCATTGCTATCAAAGTCAACGCAATGGAAAGATGTCATAAAAGTGGCTGTTTTAGCAGGCGTGCATGTTTTGATCCTTGTTGCAGAAAAGGATCTTGGAGCTGCATTGATCTATTATATTACATTTTTAAGCATCTTATATGTAGCAAGCCGTAATATCGGTTATCTGGGACTTGGTCTGTTTGGTGGTTCGGCTGCGGCAGTTGTCGCATATCATTTGTTTACACATGTACAGACCAGAGTGACAGCATGGCGTGATCCATGGGGAACGATCAATGATGCAGGATATCAGGTTGCACAGTCCCTTTTTGCAATCGGTACTGGCGGCTGGTTTGGTATGGGACTTGGAGAGGGAATGCCAAATAAAATACCGGTAGCCGAGACAGATTTTATTTTTTCTGCGATCAGCGAAGAATTAGGTGCATTTTTTGCTATTTGCCTGATTTTAGTTGAGATCAGCTGTTTTATTATGTTTGTTAATATAGCATTAAAAATAAAAAGAAGATTTTATAAATTAACATCTCTGGGGCTGGCAATGGAATATGTTTTTCAGGTCTTTTTAACGATCGGAGGCGTTACAAAGTTTATTCCGTCTACCGGTGTTACACTTCCTTTAGTCAGTTATGGAGGAAGTTCCGTGATCAGTACCATTATTTTATTTTGTATCATTCAGGGAATGTATGTTTTAAATTGCAAGGAGGAGGAGTCGCTTGAGACACAGCAGGAGACAGATGCATCAAAGAGAAGAGTCAGAAAGAGATAAAAACTTGCAGATGCAAAAAAGGAAAGCAAGAAAGGAACAGCCTGAACGAAGAAAGCAAAATAGCAGACAGGCAGGTCGGGGTGAGGAAAAAGAAAATAAAAAAGGAAATGCACAGATTTTGGCCCTGACATATTGTATGGTTGCTGTCTTTCTTGGAATGGCAGGATACCTTGGTTATTTTATGGCAGTAAAAAGCGATAAAGTGATCAACAATCCATATAATAAACGACAGGAAGTGCTTGCAAAAAAAGTGCAACGTGGCGAGATACGTTCCAAAGACGGAAAAGTGCTTGCGAAGACAAAGACAGACAGTACGGGAAAGGATACAAGGATCTATCCGTATGATGAGATCTTTGCACCGGTTGTCGGCAGAATTTCAAACAGTATGACAGGCATTGAAAAGCAGCAATGTTATCCTTTGCTGACATCGCATGTCAATCCACTGCGGCAGCTTACAAACACATTAAAAGGTGAGAAAAATCCCGGAGACAGTGTGATCACGACATTAGATGCCAAATTACAGACAATCGCATATCAGGCACTGGGGAATCATAAAGGTGCTGTTGTAGCGATCGAGCCGTCTACCGGAAAAGTGCTTGCAATGGTCTCAAAACCTTCATATGATCCAAACACCGTTGCAAAAAACTGGAGCAGTCTGATCAAAGATTCGAATGATGATTCGAAGTTAGTCAATCGTGCAACACAGGGATTATATCCGCCGGGATCAACATTTAAAGTTCTGACGGCAATGGAATATATGATAGAAAATCCGCAGACATACAGGGATTTTAATTACCGTTGTAAAGGAACGGATACCGTAGCCGGTCATGTGATCCATTGTTATGATAATGAACGTCATGGAATCCTTTCGTTAAAAAACGCATTAGCAGAATCTTGTAATGGTGCATTTGCAACATTAGGAACCGAGCTGGATCTGGATCGCTTTCATAAGTTAGCCGAAAAGTTCGGTTATAATAAAGCATTAGATGCGGATTTTGAATATAATCAAAGTAAATTTGTATTAAATAAACACTCTGATAACGGAGAGTTGACGCAGACAGCGATTGGTCAGGGAAAGACGTTAGTAACACCGCTTCAAAATGCATTGATTGCTGCCACGATCGCCAATGACGGAAAAATGATGCTGCCATATGTTGTTGATCATGTAGAAAGTGACAGCGGTCAGGTTGTTAAAAGCTATGATCCGAAAGAAAAAGGACAAGTCGTTGATGAATGGGTTGCCCAAAAGATGAATGATATGATGAAATCAGTGGTCACAAGTGGTACCGGTTATTCATTAAAGTCATTTTCTTATGAGGTTGCAGGAAAGACCGGATCAGCAGAAGCAGATTCAGAAGGCACGACACATTCCTGGTTTATTGGCTATGCTCCGGCTGACAATCCTAAGATTGCGATCAGTGTTGTTGTGGAAGGTGCGGGAACAGGCAGTCGGTATGCAGTACCTGTAACGAAGAAAATGCTGCAATGTTATCTGGGAGATTAAATTTGCAAACAATGTCAAAAAAGGGTATACTATTTAGAAAGACACCTACCGAGGAGGAATAACAATGGTTAAGGCGACAAGCTGTGGTGGTGTAGTGATTTTTAGAGGAAAGATATTATTGTTATATAAAAACTATAAAAATCGTTATGAAGGATGGGTGTTACCCAAAGGTACTGTAGAGGAAGGCGAGGAATATCACGAAACGGCTTTGCGTGAAGTTAAAGAAGAGACAAGCTCTGTAGCACATATTGTAAAATATGTTGGGAAAAGCCAATATACCTTTAATACACCAAAAGAAACGGTTGTAAAGGATGTTCATTGGTATTTGATGAATACAGACAGTTATTTTAGCAAACCGCAAAAAGAAGAATATTTTCGCGATTCCGGTTTTTATAAGTTCCATGAGGCATATCATTTGTTAAAGTTTTCTAACGAAAAGCAGATTTTAGAACAGGCATATGCAGAATATGTGGAGTTGAAAAAAAATAGGTTATGGAATACGGGATGGAAAAATGATTCTTATTAAAAGGTTTGTCATTTGAATAGAGAGACACAGACAAACAAAGTGATTGTTTAATACTCAGTAACTGCTGATTTTTCTTGACAAAAGATAGGCATAGAGATATAATATCCTAAGAATTGTAAATGTACTTTTTTCTGCTTGGATATAATAATATGTCTGGTCAGATGATCGGATTACTATTTTTGACAAGGAAATATTTATAATAATATTGCAAGGGAGAAAAACTATGGGAAATAATATTTTAATTGTTGATGATGCTGCATTTATGCGTATGATGGTAAAGGACATTCTTACAAAAGGTGGCTATAATGTTGTAGGTGAAGCTGAGAATGGTGTTGTTGCGGTTCAGAAGTATTCAGAATTAAAGCCTGATTTGGTTACACTTGATATTACTATGCCAGAGATGGATGGTATTCAGGCATTGAAAAAGATCAAAGAAATCGATGCCGGAGCAAATATCATCATGTGTTCTGCAATGGGACAGCAGGCAATGGTTATTGAAGCAATTCAGAATGGTGCGAAAGATTTTATTGTTAAACCATTTCAGGCAGATCGTGTACTGGAAGCTGTTAAGAAAGTAATCGGATAGCACATACATAAAGGATGAGAGGTTTTCGAAAGAAAACCTCTTTTTTGTCGTTCTGGAATATTTGCCGGCATATAGATAGAAATAAAAACAATATCGTCTCATATACTTTTTACAGGTAGAAAAAGATTTATTTGACGAAAAAGAAATTGTATAAAATATCAGACAATTTAGTAATGTGACTGAAAATTCATCCACAAGTTATTCGCAATGATGTGCATAACTTTTAGACAAAAACATGGATTTTGCTGAAAAATGTTGATAATTTTGGAGTTTTGCACATTGTTATTGATGAATAAGAGGCAAAAAATACAGTTATTAACGAAGTTTTCCACATTATTAACAATTTTGTGCGTAATCATAATACGGTAAAATGCGTATAACTATATTGTCGAAATATGACAGAATATTTCGAAAGTTGTATTGTCTTTGTGTGGAATTCATCAGAATGCCGGGTGTAATTTTAGCGTGGATTCGGTGAGTGAACGGATGAAATTTTTTCAACAGTACAATGCAAGGAAGATACCGCTGGCAAATTGCTGTATAAGGCTGATTTCAAAGATGGATTGGTGAAAATTTACTAAAAAATCATGCGTTGCAAGGTATATTGAGATATTTTGCACAAAAAAAGCTGTTTTTCTCCTTGCTTTTATAAGACGAGTAGGGTATAATAGAATCAGAAAAAAGCAAAGGAGTGGTAACCATGCAGTATATTATCAGTGGAAGAAATATTGATGTTACAGAAGGACTCAAATCAGCAATCCATGAGAAGATTGGAAAGCTAGAAAGGTATTTTACTCCGGACACTGAAGTACATGTTACATTGAGTGTAGAAAAGGAAAGACAAAAAATAGAGATTACGATTCCAATGAAAGGAAATATTGTTCGTGCTGAGCAGACAAGTGATGATATGTATGTATCTATTGATTTGGTAGAAGAGATCATTGAACGCCAGTTACGAAAATATAAAAATAAAATTGTGGACAGACAGCAGGCAGCAGCGAGTCTGAGCAAAGCTTTTGTGGAAGAAGAGATCGAAGATGATGACGAGATTAAGATCATCCGTTCTAAGAGATTCGCCATGAAGCCGATGGATCCGGAAGAAGCTTGCGTACAGATGGAATTGTTAGGTCATGATTTTTATGTATTCCGTAATGCGATCTCAGATGAAGTCAATGTGGTTTATAAGAGAAAGGACCATACTTTTGGATTGATCGAACCGGAATTTTAAAATGAACATGGTATAATAGGATGAGGTAGAATTTTAATATCAGGTGGCTGAAGATGCAGTCACCTGATTTTTTTATTGTAATATAGTAATAGAGAATATATCTTTTGCATAGATAAGGGGTCTTATATGGACGGAGTATACCTTTTTTCTAAAATGCATTTTACGGAATCTGTTTATATGGCAGGAGCGGTCATGCCGGTTCTTTATGCCTTGGTTGCAACAATGATCACATTTTTATTGACTTCATTTGGAGCATGCAGCGTCTTTTTTGTACGAAAAAATATCAGACAGAATGTACAATGTCTTTTTTTGGGATTTGCGGGAGGCGTGATGATCGCAGCAGCAATCTGGTCACTTCTGATACCGGGAATTGAAGCGGCACAGGCACAAAAACAGATTGGATGGTTTGTGGCTGCAGGCGGTTTTTTACTTGGTGTATTACTTCTTTTATTTGTAGATTATTTTATGCGCAAAAAGATGCAAAAATTCCGCCTTAGAACAAAAGAGCAAAATCTTAGCAAAAGCACCTTTATGCTGATTCTTGCAATCACAATCCATAATATTCCGGAAGGAATGGCAGTCGGCATGGCATTTGCGTTAGCAGGAAGTCATCCATCTGATGCGAATTTGATGTCCGGTGCGATCGCATTGGCAGTTGGTATCGGTATTCAGAATTATCCGGAAGGCATGGCAGTTGCACTTCCTTTGTTAAAAGAAGGAATTTCTAAGAAAAGAGCTTTTTTGTATGGAACATTATCGGCAGCTGTAGAGCCTTTGTTTGGTGTGATCGCTGCGATCATTGCCGGAATGGTGCAATCGGTAATGCCATTATTATTAGCATTTGCTGCCGGTACAATGATCTATGTGGTAGTAGAAGAACTGATCCCGGAGGCACATTTAGGAGAGAAAGAAAATGTGGGAACACTTGGCTTTGTTGTCGGTTTTCTGATCATGATGATTCTTGATGTTGCACTCGGATAGTAAGCAATACGGCATGATGGGATAGTCGGATCGCAATAATCGGGAACCTCTTTTTGGAATGAATACAAGAAATAGAAATGGAACATCGAAAATGGCTGGCATGAAGTGTCAGAACACAGAATAGAATAGATAGGAAAAGGCATGAAAAAAGAGGAATGTTATGTTAAATTGGCTTTGGGGTTTGATGATCATTATCGGTGTCAGTTATGGAATTGTTACAGGGAATGCAGAAGCGGTCAGTAATGCTTCGATTGATGGTGCAAAAGATGCGGTGACTATGTCGATCACGATGCTTGGCATTATGGCAATGTGGACCGGTGTGATGGAGATCGCAAAAGAGTCCGGGCTGATGGATCGTATGACAAAAGGACTGTATCCGGTATTGCATTTCTTGTTTCCGGCAATTCCAAAAGGACATAAAGTAAACGAATATATCGCAGCTAATATAATTGCTAATATCTTAGGATTGGGCTGGGCGGCAACGCCAATGGGGCTAAAAGCGATGAAAGAGTTAGCCGATTTGCAAAGAGAAAAACTTCGACGGCAGAATGCACCGGCAAAATGGTATCGGATGGCTTCTGACGAAATGTGCACGTTCTTGGTGATCAACATTTCTTCATTACAGGTTATACCGGTTAGTATGATCGCTTATCGCAGTCAGTATGGAAGTGTCAATCCGGTTGCGATTGTTGTGCCGGGATTGATTGCGACGACGGTAAGTACACTGGTAGGCGTGATTATTTGTAAGCTGATGTCACACCACTCAAAAAGCTCATAAACTCCAAAATCCAAGCGTGCATGCTTGGATTTTGGAGTTTATGAATTTTGTAAAAATAATGAGCTTTCTTGTGCTGCGAATTTATGATATACTAATTTTTGTATTTGGTTGTTGCACTTCGTGCTTAAAAATTTTTATAGACAAACAGGAGGAGAAAGATGATTCAGACAAAACTAAAAATTAATGCAAATAAGGAATGCAGCCATATTGCACCGGAAATCTATGGTCAGTTTTCGGAGCATTTAGGACGCTGTATTTATGAGGGAATTTACGTTGGTGAGGATTCCGATATTCCTAATAAAAACGGAATTCGTACAGATGTTGTCGAAGCTTTGAAAGAACTAAAAGTACCAGTTCTTCGCTGGCCGGGTGGATGTTTTGCCGACGAATATCATTGGAAAGACGGAATCGGACCGAAAGAAAACCGCCGGCATATGGTAAATTCTAACTGGGGAGGTGTTGTAGAAGACAACAGCTTTGGTACACACGAATTTATGGATCTGTGTGAGCAGATCGGATGCGAACCGTATCTTGCGGTTAATGTGGGAAGCGGTACGGTTGCAGAGGCAGCAGACTGGGTGGAATATTTGACAGCAGATGGCGAGTCCGATATGGCAAAGCTCAGAGCAAAGAACGGACACAAAGAACCATGGAAGATCAAATATCTTGGTATTGGAAATGAAAACTGGGGCTGTGGTGGCAATATGTCAGCAGACTATTATGCCAATGAATATAAGAAATACCAGACATTTTGCCGGGAGTATGGAGACAATCATTTGTATAAGATTGCTTGTGGACCGAGTGCAGATGATTATGAATGGACAAAAGAGTTATTAAAACGTGTCAATGGATGCCACACAAGGGGGATCAGTCTGCACTATTATACACTTCCGACAGGAGACTGGGGACATAAAGGAAGTGCAACCGAGTTTGATGAGAAAGAGTATTATCAGACAATACAGCAAACGATGAGAATGGACGAGGTCATAAAAGGACATTTAGCGGTTATGGACAAGTATGATCCCGATCATAAGATCAGTCTGATCGTTGATGAATGGGGAACATGGTATGATGCAGAACCGGGAACGAATCCGGGATTTTTACATCAGCAGAATACAATGCGAGATGCGATCGTTGCGGCATATAATCTGAATCTGTTTAATAAACACAGTGATCGTATTGCCATGGCAAATATCGCACAGGCAGTCAATGTATTACAGGCAATGATTTTGACGCAAGCAGATCAGCTTGTTAAAACACCGACATATGAAGTGTTCTGGATGTATCGTGATCATCAGGATGCCACACTGGTAGAAAGTCATATGCTTCCGGGAATGACAGGAACAGAGGAAGTATGGGTTCCTGCTCTGTCAGAATCCTGCTCGATCCAGGAGAAAAATGGAGAAAAAATCTTAACGATCACATTGTCAAATGCGTCATTAAAAGATCCGGCACAGATAGCGATCGAATTAGAAGAAGGGATGCAATTTGCAGGAGAAGCGTCAATTACTGAGCTGACAGGTGAGGTACATGCTCACAATACATTTGAACAGCCGGATTGTATTATGCATCAGGATAAGATAGAACAATGGTCAGGAAAGACAAAGACGATTGAAGTCGGACCATGCAGCGTTTATAAGGTGAGTGTTCATGTCAAAGCATAAGATTCCCTGTATCCGTTGTTTGCTTCGTGATTTGGATCAAAAAGCTGCACTAAAGCAGGTGACAGCTTACCGTGAGAGACTTCCGGTACAACAAAGAGCTAACAAAGAGCTTTTTGAGGAAAGACTTTCGATTTGCCGTGATTGCAAGTGGCTTCGGCTTGGAGTATGCCAAAAGAGCGGATATTATGTAGAAGCAAGTGCCTATGACAAGACAAAACATTGCCCTTTGGGAACAAAAATCTGGTAGATTCTATTTTGCCTGAACGCTGTTAGAGAGTAACTTACAAAAAAGATTATCTCAGAAAATTTACAAAAAAGAGGTTTCATATGAAAAGAATAATGGCATTTTTATTGAGTATTATGATCGTGGCAGGAAGTGTTTTTTCCACTCCTGCCGTAACAAAAGCATATCAGGTTCCATCGAACTTGAAATGGTGGGCTAATGACCGTTTTGGTATGTTTATCCATTTGGGAGCATATTCATCCTATGGAAAAGGTGAATGGATCATGAATGTTGATAAGATCTCAAAGAAAAAATATCAGGAAGAGATCGCATCAAAATTTAACCCAAAGAACTTTAATGCAAAAGAAATCGTTTCTTATGCTAAAAAAGCAGGCATGAAATATATTGTGATCACGGCAAAGCACCATGAAGGACTTGCCTTGTGGGATACAAAGGTGGAAAGTTTTAAGGATTATACCGGTACAAAGACGTTCAGCTTACAGCAATACACACCATTTGGAGCATCCGGCCGCGATATTCTGATGGAGTTAAAAAATGCCTGTAAGAAAGCAGGAATTCATTTCGGATTGTATTATTCTATTTTGGACTGGAATCATTCTTCTCAGACGATTTCCGGTGATTTTACAAAAATGCGTTCGATGGAGGCAAGAAAAGCGTATATTCAGGATATGAAAGCACAGTTAAAAGAATTAATGACAACATATGATCCTGAGATTATGTGGTTTGACGGAGACTGGACATTAAGAAAGAGCAATCCGACATTGGAAAAATGGTGGACAAAGGCAGACGGAAAAGATCTTTACCGTTATTTAAAGAGTATCAAGTCATCTGTTATTGTCAATGAACGTGTGTGCCGTAATTTCGGAATTGGTGATTTTGAGTGTCCGGAGCAGACAGTACCGGCAGCAGATCTTACAAGACCATGGGAAACCTGTCAGACTATGAATAATTCATGGGGCTATACCAAAGCAAATGAGAAATGGTATCGCAGTTCTAAGTCGATTGTCAGAGAGTTAGTTGATGTCGTATCAAAAAATGGAAATTATTTATTAAACATCGGACCAAAAGGTGACGGAAGCATGACGCCAAAGAGTAAAACCGTTTTAAACGGTGTTGCAAAATGGATGAAGAAAAACAGCGAAAGTATTTATGGAGCAGTAAAAAGTCCGTTTAAGAAAACACCATCCTGGGGAAAATATACCCGGAAGGGAAAGATGGTCTACGTTCATGTTAATAAATGGCCTAAAAACGGTAAGTTAGCGGTGAAACGTTATAAAAAGTACAAAGTGAAAAAAGTAACCTGTATCAGCAATGGCAGGAAATACAAGTCTTCTACAAAAGGAAAAACCGTTACACTCAAGGTCGGAAAGAAGGCAGTTAATACGGTAGATACTGTTTTTGCAATACAGTATCAATAGACATGACTTGCAAAGACATCATGAGAAAAAAAGTTACTCAAACATGTAAAAATAGCTTAAAAGGAATTTTTTAGTGGATTTTCATTTTTGATCTTGTCATAATGATAAAAATGGACGGACGATCATAAACAAGAGCGAGATTCAGCTTATAAAAGACCGTATCAATGGATGATTAAAAACAAGATTGAGATCGAGCTTATAAAAGAACGTTTCAATGGATGATCAAAAACAAGATTGAGATCGAGTTTATAAAAGACTGTATCAGTGGATGAACGATCATGAACAGATCCAACAGAAGAGTTTCGATTAAAAAGATCATAACAGTGGTAATGCTGTTATGATCTTTTTTGTACAATTTCTACGATGAATATATCAAAGGAGACTGAAAAATAAATATTTTTTGAAATCAAAAAAATGCTATTGCAAATAGATATATATTGGTATATGATACGTTAGAAATATATGGAAACGATAAAATGATTTGATAAAAATTATCAAACTTTACAAGAAATCATAGGAATTGTATATAATTTCTCTTTGATCAATGATTGAATAAAAAGCAGGCTTATAGCGGAAAAGAAAAAAACGAGGGAAAGAGCCTGTCAGTAAAACAATGACAATAGGTTGCTTTGTCAGAAAGGAGCAAAAATGAGCAAATCCGTTACAAAAGACATGACAGTAGGTTCACCAATGCGTTTGATCGTAAGCTTTTTTATTCCGTTATTACTTGGAATGCTTTTTCAGCAGTTTTACAGTATGATGGATACGATCATTGTAGGAAGATGTTTAGGTGTCAATGCTTTGGCAGCAGTAGGTTCAACCGGATCGGTTAATTTTATGATCATTGGTTTTTGCATGGGTGTCTGTAATGGCTTTGCAATCCCGGTGGCACAGCGTTTTGGAGCAAAAGACCAGACAGGTCTTCGCAAATTCGTGGCAAACAGCGTATGGCTTTCAATTGTTTTTGCAGTGATCATGACCATTGTAACCTGTATCTTATGCAGACAGATCATGACCTGGATGCGTACTCCGGCAGATATTTTTGAAGATGCCAATACATACATTTTCATTATATTTATAGGAATTCCGGCAACCTATCTGTATAATCTGGTATCCGGCATTATCCGTTCGTTAGGAGACAGCCGTTCGCCATTGTTCTTTTTGATCGTGTCTTCTGTTTTAAATATCGGATTGGACTTTTTGTTTATTTTGACATTTCATATGGGGGTTGCCGGTGCGGCATGGGCAACGGTGATCAGTCAGGCTGTATCAGGAATCGGCTGCCTGTTCTATATGAAGCATAAATTTGAAATTTTAAAGATCCGTCCTGAAGAGTGGAAAATGGATACAAAATATATGAAAATTCTTTGCGGAATGGGAATTCCGATGGGATTACAATATTCGATCACGGCAATCGGCAGCGTCATTTTACAGACTGCGGTCAACACTCTGGGTTCTTCGGCAGTTGCAGCAATTACTGCAGGAAGCAAGGTAAGTATGTTCTTTTGCTGCCCATATGACGCAATGGGATCTACAATGGCAACCTATGCCGGACAAAATGTTGGAGCCGGTAAGCTTGATCGTGTGAAAAAAGGTATGCTTTCCTGCTGTCTGCTTGGATTGATCTATGCAGTGCTTGCGTTTGTCTTCTTATTTTTCTTTGGACGGTATACGGCATTGCTCTTTATGGAAGCCTCAGAAAAAGCAATCCTTGGCAACGTAACAACATTCCTTTTGATCAACAGCGCGTTCTTCTTCCCACTTTCTCTGGTCAATATCATCCGTTTTACGATTCAGGGAATGGGATACAGTGTTCTGGCTATCTGTGCAGGAATCTGTGAAATGGTTGCGCGAAGCATTGTTGGTTTTGTATTTGTACCAATGTGGGGCTTTGTGGCCGCCTGCTTTGCAAGTCCGGTTGCATGGATCTGTGCGGATATTTTCCTGATCCCGGCATTTTTCTATTGCCTGCGCAGATTAAAAAAGGTATATTAAAAGCAGAAAAAATACATGAAATGAAATGGCATGAAAATGCCCCGGTTTTTTATAGTGAAAAATATATAGTTACTAATAGCATTGTTTGGAATAACAGAGCAGGGACAGAATGCAATATCAGAGAATATTATGCAATAAGAAAAAGTGCATTTTGTAATGGAGGAAGCAAAGAGTGGAGAAGGAACCAGAACAGATACTTGCAAAAAGTTCGCTTTGTAAGGGGATGACAAAGGAAGAGATACAGGAGATCTTATCTCAGAATGGCTGTCGTATCTGTCATTATGACAAAGGCGAAACCATTTTTTTGCAAGGACAGAAAGCAGACCGAATGTTTGTGCTTGTTTCGGGAAAGGTTGTGATCGCCAAAGTAAGTGCAAGTGGGAAAAAGAGTGTTCTTACCTGCATTGAAACGGTTGGAGACCTTTTTGGAGAGATCTATCTTTTTATCGGAAAAAAGGAATTCGAGATGGAAGCACAGGCAGTTGTTTCTACAACTGTTTTAAGTATTGACAGTCGTATTTTTGAAAAAGAAGTAGATAATTCGATGGCAGAGATCCGTTTAATGAAGAACCTGTTACAGATCTTTGCAAAAAAAGCCTATCTATTGAACAAGAGACTGCGGTTGTTAAGTGCCGGAAGTCTTCGAGAAAAGATTGCCTCTTTTTTGCTGGAACATGCAAGTGAAGATGGAATGGTTTATTTGTCTATGACAAAAGAAGAGCTGGCGGAATATATGAATGTGGCGAGACCTTCTCTTTCCAGAGAAATCGGAAATATGGTGGAAGAAGGATGGATCGCATTGCAAGGGAAAAATATTTTGATCAGAGATTTAGAAAGTCTGGAAGATCTTTTATAACAGGAAAGATCAGAAAAGAATGGTGTAATGTCAGTTTGCGATAATCATCATGGAGATATATTTTTTTAAATGACTAAAACGGTGTAACATTTGTTACATCGTTTTTTATAGGAAGCTGTTATACTACTTTCAGAATCAAAGAGAGACATAAAAAATAAAAAACAAAAAGACAAATAAAAAAGAAATGGAGATACGAAAATGATCAGACGTGTAATTCAGATTGATACAGAAAAATGTAATGGATGTGGTTTATGTGCAACGGCATGTCATGAGGGTGCGATCGCGATTGTAGATGGCAAAGCAAAATTAATGCGTGATGACTATTGCGACGGACTTGGAGATTGTCTGCCAAGTTGCCCGATGCAGGCGATTTCTTTTGTGGAAAGAGAGGCGGCTGCTTATGATGAAGAAGCAGTACGGAAGCATTTGGAAAAGAGAGCAAAAGAGCAGCAGACAGCAGGTTGTCCGGGAAGTCAGGCAAGAGAAATCAAACGCCCACAGGGAGGCTGTCCGGGAAGCCGGCCAAGAGCGATCGAACGTCCGCAGGGAGGCTGTCCGGGAAGTCAGGCAAAGATGATAAAACGATCACCGGAAGCGTCTGCCAGTGCGGCGCAGCATACAACGAATGTGATTTCAGAACTTCGTCAATGGCCGGTACAGATTAAATTAATGCCGGTCAAAGCACCGTATTATGATGGTGCAGATCTCTTGATCGCAGCAGATTGCACAGCATATGCATATGCAAACTTCCATGATGATTTTATTCGTGACAAGATCACAGTGATCGGATGTCCGAAGTTAGATGATATTGACTATAGTGAAAAGCTGACAGAGATCCTTAGACAAAATGACATTAAGAGTGTGCATATTGTACGCATGGAAGTTCCATGTTGTGGTGGTTTGTTAAATGCTGCAAAGGTAGCCTTACAAAATTGTGGCAAAATGATTCCATGGCAGGTCACAGTCGTTGGAACCGATGGTACCATCTTGCAATAAGAGCTTGTGGATAATCAGGGTTGATGACAAAGTAAAAAGGCAGAATACAGAAAAATAAAGACAAGAGAGATGGCATGGAGATTGGACATTTCTCTTGTCTTTTTTTACTTTTGATTATGTTGTAGAAAAGAAATGGTTTTGTTTAAGAAGATTGATTGTAAAGTAAAAAATTGACTTAATAAAAAGTTTATGATAATATTACAAACAGAGTAGAGAGTATAGTTAATATAGCAGACTATAATAGTATTACTCAATGGAGACCGCATCTTGGTTCATGGGAAAATACCAATATTTTTAAAAATTATTGGAAAAATCAAGGCATTAATGTGAAATCATATACTATCACAGGGCCAACAGCATTAGCTTGGAAATTGTATTCCAACTATTCTAGTGGAGATATTATGCAATATTCCTATAGTGATGATATTTCTAAGCACTCACAGATTGTTGTGGGACAGACAACGTATGCAGGACGACCAACATTGAGAATGGCACAGCATACGAATGGTAGAGATGACATAGCATTAGAAAATTATTTGGAAGCAACTTATTATGAAAAAATAAAGCCATTTAAATTTGTAGTATGTTAGTAGCAAAAAATATGATCATAAATAAAAAAGGAGGGGGAGCGAATGAAAAAGTTATTGGTAACAGGTGGATGTATTGCGATCGGGGTGGTTCTTGCAATAACAGCATATGCAGCATCGGGTGTAGCATCATGTGATGAAAAGAAGATGCAGGAAACGCGTATGGAAAAGTTACAGAAGAAAGCAGAGAAGTTAGAGAAAAAAGAAACACCAACCCAAAATGAAAAGATCGAGCTTGGCGAGACATTAGTGGAGATTGCTAATATTGAGGAAAAATATCATCCTGAGGAATATTACAAAGATCAGATCGACAGCTTGATCAGTTCTGTTGGAGCAGCAGTAGAGGATATGAAACTGGATAGAAAAAGAGGTGTTGTTCCAAAAGAAAAAGTAGAGGAATGCAATGGACGGATTGCTGATTTTGGTTCATTGATCGAGCAGTTAAAAGCAGAACTTTCTGCAAAGTCTTACACATCATATGAAGACTTGTATAAGACATATCATACGAAGTATACGACAATTGTAGAAAAATATCAGAAATAAGAAAAAATGGATAAAATGTTCAACAAGAACGTATGCTGACAATTAGAACAAAGAAAAGCCCACCCTATCATGGTAATACCGTGACAGGGTGGGCTTTTGCGGTTCCGGGAAAGAAAACTTCCGGCCGGAACATTATTTGTTTTTGTTATAGATCTTAGACTGTACACTGCCATCTTCGATATTGATATAGCGGATGAACAAAGACACCTTGTTGTCTTCGTTTAAGCTGTTCCATACCATATCACCAAAAGCGTCCATATCGTCCATGGTATCGACTAACTTTGGTTCGCCTTCAAAGCTTGGCAGAGGATTTGCATCGTGCATATAAGTATGGATAAAATGTGCTTCTCCGGCAACCGGATTTTCATAATCAAAAGTATAACGGTTGCAAGCATCTCCGTTGCCATTATTGCTTTTTAAGATAGACATGGAATAATCAAAGCCACCGTCTTCTACGGATAAGATCGCTGAAATTCTAGGAGTATAATTTGGTGCGTCCGGTTCAAATTCTCTTGTGCGAAGAGACTGTTCAAAAGTAGCACCTTCCTGCATTAGATCATAGATCGTATCGGTCTGGTCACCGTTTGTTACGATCGTGTTAGTTTCAAGGACACGTACCGGTGCATAGATGATCAGGCTTGGATCTTCTAACTTAGCCGGATCAAAAGCCTGTGTGCGGATGCCGGCACCGTCTTCTACAAAGACACGGTTACGGCTGTTTTCGCTGCGTCCCATGATAAAATAAGCAATGACTGCATGGGTACCATCCGGTGTTTTACCAACGACGATACCACGTCCCGGATAGGCATTGTTTTTTAATTCATTTTCTAAAGATAATTGTTTCATTCTATTCTCCGTTTCTGAGCAGATGCGTTGTTACGTAAGTCAATGCATTCTGTTCTTATGATATGTAAATCGCTATAAATTCTTACTTTATGTATCAATTCAGCAAAATATAAGTCTGCCTTTGATATATCGGATCGGTAAAAATATGAAATACTGTTTAGATCTGTCAGATCAGCATATATTAAGTTCTATTTGTTTTTAGAACCGGTTTTCTTTTAGTGATGGAACAGACGAAGTCCTGTGAATGCCATAGTAATTCCAAATTCGTCACAAGCATCAATTACTGCCTGGTCGTTCTTTGAACCACCTGCCTGTGCAATGTATTTGACACCACTGCGGTTTGCACGTTCTACGTTATCACTAAATGGAATGAATGCATCGGATCCTAATGTAACATTATCTAAGTTCTTGATCCATTCAGCTCTTTCTTCTCTTGTCATTCTTTCCGGTTTTTCGGTAAAGAAGTTTTCCCAGATGCCGTCAGCAAGTACATCCATATCATCATCGGATAAGTAAACATCAATCGTATTATCTCTGTCAGGACGACGGATATCATCGCGGAATGGGAGATTTAAAGCTTTTGGCGACTGACGAAGGAACCATTTGTCTGCCTTGTCACCGGCAAGACGGGTACAATGAATACGCGACTGCTGCCCTGCACCGATACCGATCGCCTGACCGTCTTTTACATAACAGACTGAGTTCGACTGTGTATATTTTAAGATGATGTTTGCAAGCATCATATCGTGTAAAGCAGATTCTGTAAGGTCCTTTTTCTTTGTCACAATGTTATCGAAAAGTTCTTTTGTTGTTTTTACTGTATTATGTCCCTGCTCAAAAGTAATACCAAATACATCTTTTGTCTCCAACGGAGCAGCTTCATAATCAGGATCGATCCGGATCACGCAGTAATTACCACGTTTCTTTTCTTTTAAGATTTCTAATGCTTCAGGAGAATAAGAAGGAGCGATGATACCATCCGATACAAGTGTTTTCAGATATTTTGCCGTTGCAACATCACATTCATCGGAAAGAGCGACAAAATCACCAAAAGAAGACATCCTGTCAGCGCCTCTTGCACGAATATATGCTGTTGCCATTGGAGTCAGTTCGATATCATCATCCACGAAGTAAATCTTCTTCATCGTATCATCAAGAGGAACATCAATCGCTGCACCTGCGGGACTGACATGCTTAAAAGAAGCAGCAGCAACATGCCCGGTAGCTTCTTTTACTTCCTTTACCAACTGCCAGCTGTTAAAGGCATCTAAAAGGTTGATATATCCCGGTGTTCCGTTTAATACCTGAAATGGAAGATCGCTTCCGTCTTTCATAAATACTCTTGCGGGTTTCTGGTTTGGATTACATCCGTACTTTAACTGGATCTCGTTCATGATAAATCTCCTCTCTGGTTCAAAAATAACAGATTCTTGTTTGAAAGTATAAAAAAAGCCCACTCCTCCGGACAATCTGCCCAGACGGTCGGCTGCATATCAGTTATACTCCCTGTGGTATTCTCCACTTCCGTCAGTCATATAACTGTCTTTACTTTACCATACAAAAAGTGGACTGTAAAGCATTCTTTTGAAATTTTCTGATTACTTATAAAAAGAAAATCGGTTATATGTTTTTTGTTCTGTTCGTATGATACGGACAAATTCTTCTATTTTTTGAGGATCTTTTCCAGTCTTGTTACTTGCGTTGTATTCTACGCCTGTAGAGACATCAATGCCATCCGGTGAAAGCTTCTTGATCGCTTCTTTGACATTGTCTGCTGATATCCCGCCTGCAAGAAAGAAAAGTTTATTATCGCGAGGAATATCAGAAAGCATAGACCAGTCAAAAGATTTTCCACTGCCCGGTTCATGCGCATCAAAGACATACCCTGCTACATTTTTATCTAAGCGGTAATCAGCAATCGTATCCATATCCTTTACATTAAAGGCTTTTAAAACCGGAAGCCGGATCTGAGAGAAAAGAGCCGGATCGATCATTCCGTGAATCTGGATATAGTCAAATCCGGCAGCTTCAATCTGTCTGATCTGTTCGATAGAAGGTTTGACGACAACGGCTGTTTTTTTAATGGAAGGATCCAGTGCCTGCATGATCTCTTTTGCCTGCTCAATCGTAATATTTCGTTTACTTTTTGGGAAAAAGAGTACAAAACCTGCAAAATCTACATGGTTGGCATTCAGATAATCCGCTTCTGTTACTTTTGTCAGTCCGCATATTTTGATTAACATAATCATCCTCATTTCTTCATTTTATGTTTTTGTTTTGGTATACCATAATGCGGAAATTAAGTCAATTTCTTATTATCCGTGGCCTGAGTTTATGGTTGTCTGATCACAAGGAAAATGATATGATGTGGAGAGAAAATGATCTGGGAATGGAGGAGAAGCAATGGAGATACTGTCGCAGCATACTGTTGATATACAGCAGCATTGTGCCGTTTTTGATAAAGCACCGGTGGCATTTGCAATGTTTCGGCTTATCTTAGGAAAAACTGGAGAATACCGCGATTATCAAATGGTATATCATAATCATGCATTAGAGAAAATCTTTGAAAACATCGGAATTGAAGATATTATAGCGGAGCTGGATAAGAAAGATCAGGGCTTTCTTTCATTATTGTGTGAAGTAGCAAAACAAAAACAGCAAAAGAAGACGTATATATTAAAAAGAGAAAAAGAACGTTATTATGAAATTATCGTATATCCTGACCAGAAAGACCATGTAGCCTGTATCCTGAACGATGTGACAGAACGGAGCATGGAAGAAAGAAGACATGCGGAAGAGTTTCAGGATGAGGTACATCAGAGAGTAAAAAACGGAACAGATCTTTTATGGGAGTATTGCCGTTATAATCTGACAACAGATACGATTGAATATCTGGAAGAAAAAGGGAAAAAGATAACGGATAAGACATTGTTGGAGGTCAGGTCCTATTACGACCGTATGAAGAGACTGTTTGAAGAAATAGGGATCAGTCAGAATGATGCAAACCATTTTTCGAGAAAATATTTGTTAGAACAGTATCAAAGTGGGGTCAGTGACAGTCAGTTTAACTTTTTTGCAAGGGACTATACAACAAAAGCACCTTTATACCTGAAGTTAGAGTGCAAATTACTTCGTCACCCGGGAAATTTAGATGTGGTTGCTTTTTTTTATACCAGGGATGAAAGCCGATCCTATATGGAAAAGTGTGCTTCGGAAGCCATTTTAGGGAATGATTATGATTTTGCGGGAATTATTTATACAAAAGCCGATAACTATTTCTATTGCAAACAGAACAAAGGAAAATACCAAGAAGAATATATTAGTGGAAATTATCCGGAACTGATCCGGCAATCTTTATTAAAGTTTTGTGTGAATGATGATGTTGAAAAGAGAGTATGGAACAACTCAATGGAAGAGATTCAGAAACGTCTGCGGTTAAAAACCGTGTATCGTACAGAAGTTGATATGCTCAATCCAAATGATGGAACCATACATCGCAAGAATCTCTCTTATCGTTATGTTGATTCCAAGAAAAATATAATTGCGGTTAATCAGGTGGATGTAGAATCGGTTGTCCGCAGAGAACGTGAGAAGAAACAGCAGTTAGAGACTGCTTTGAACCTGGCAGAGCAGGCGAACAATGCCAAATCAGAATTCCTTGCAACCGTCAGTCATGAGATTCGTACACCGATGAATGTTGTGCTTGGTCTGACCGATTTAGCAAAGTCAGAGATAGAAAATAGAGAAGTTCTTTTGGATTATCTGAATAAAATCGAAGTGTCAGGGAAACATCTTTTACATCTGGTCAATGATGTGCTTGATATGTCAAAAATTGAAAGCGGCGAGTTTAAGCTGCATCCGGTACGTTGTAATCTGAAAGACTTTTTGATAAATATGCAAAATTATGTTCAGACATTATGTAAACAAAAGAATATCACATTATTGATCGCAGCAGGAAAAGATTTTCCGGATATTTATGTTGATAAACTTCGTTTAGATCAGATTTTTATTAATATTATTTCAAACGCAGTCAAGTTTACACCGTATGGTGGAAAAATCCTGCTTTCGATGCAGACAAACAGACAGGATCATAAGATCAACTGCCGGTTTGAAGTAGCAGACAATGGCATTGGGATGAGCGAAGAGTTTCAAAAGAATCTATTCAAGCCTTTTATGCAGGAAGAGCGAATGGCACAACGACCGGTAGAAGGCACCGGTCTCGGACTTGCAATTGCGTATGGTATTATCAATAAAATGAATGGAAATATCGAGATTAAGAGTGAAAAAAATATTGGAACGACATTCCTGATCAATCTGTCGTTTGAAGAAGCAGATAAGGACAGTACACCGAAAAAGCAGTTTGAAACGGAAAAAGTGCTTTTAGAAGGAAAAAATGTGCTGATCATAGAAGATCATCCGATCAATCAGATGATTCTTAGCAAAATGCTTAAAAATCAGGGAGCACAGATTTATTGTGCAGACAACGGAAAGATTGGTCTTGAAATGTTTGAGCAGTCGGATGCCGGTATGTATGATATCATATTTATGGATATCCGTATGCCGGTCATGGATGGCCTGGAAGCTGCACGTAATATTCGTAAGTTAGACAGACCGGATGCGAAGTGCGTTCCGATCATTGCGATGACTGCAAATGCATATGATGAAGACAGAGAAAAATCAGAAAAGGCAGGAATCAATGTACATTTATCCAAACCAATTGATTCTCAGATACTTCGTAAGACAATTGCAGAAATATTGCAAAAGAAGACGGATAAGATCTGCTGATGACAGAAATTCAAATAAAGGAGTGAGCAAAAATGGCAGGTGTTCTTTTTGAAGGTGGTTCTTTTCGGGCTGTTTTTAGTTGTGGAGTGATGGATGCTCTTTTGGAAAAAGAGATTTACTTTCCTTATTGTATAGGTGTTTCAGCGGGAGCAGCAGATGCAGCTTCTTATATTTCCAAGCAGAAAGGGCGTAATATCAGAGTGTTTGAAAAATATCGAAACGATAAAAGATATGTTGGAAAACGCAATCTGATCAGGCAAAAGAGTATTTTCGGAATTCAGTTTGTTTTTCGTGATATTCCCAATAAGATCGATCTGTTTGATATGAAAACATTTTCGGAGTATTCCGGTAAATTTTTGATCACAACAACCGATGCTGTTACCGGTAAAGTGAAATATTTTACGCAAAAAGATGTGGATCATAATTTCGATACAATCTGTGCAAGTTGTGCGCTTCCGGTTGCATTCCCGGCAATCGAGGTACAAGGACGTAAATATTATGATGGCGGTTTGTCTAATCCCATTCCGATCGATAAAGTTTTAGCTGATGGGAATGACAGGGCCTTGATGGTTTTGACACAGCCCAAAGGCTTTCAAAAGGAATGTAAGCGTTCCGACAGAACCGTGGCACGCATTATCCGCCATAAATATCCGATGATTGCAAAAGCACTTTGTGAACGGTATAAGAAATATAATGAATCGGTAAAAGTCTGTGAACAGCTTGAAAAAGAAGGAAAGGGAATTATTATCCGTCCGGATCATGCATTAAACAGTTATGAAGAAGATGTCAGTGTTCTTCGACAGACTTACGAAGAAGGATACCAAAAGACGATCGACCAGATCGACCGGATCCAAAAGATATTATAATATCTATTCCCTTTTTAGAAAAAATAGTATATAATAAAGTTTGTTTATGAGGAAAACAGACAGGCTCATAGAGAGTAAATCAAAAGATGGAGGTTATATTATGTTAGTATCAGCAAAAGAAATGCTTACAAAAGCAAAAGCAGGAAAGTATGCAGTAGGACAGTTTAACATCAATAACTTAGAGTGGACAAAATCCATTTTACTTACAGCAGAAGAATTACAGTCACCGGTTATTCTTGGTGTATCAGAAGGTGCCGGCAAATATATGTGTGGTTATAAGACAATCGTAGGTATGGTAAAAGGTATGCTTGAAGAATTAAACATTACCGTGCCGGTTGCTCTTCACTTAGATCATGGTTCATTTGAAGGTGCAAAGGCTTGTATCAATGCAGGTTTTTCTTCAATCATGTTTGATGGTTCTCATTATCCGATCGAAGAGAATATCGAAAAGACAACACAGTTAGTTCATGCATGTGATATCCTTGGTATCTCTTTAGAAGCAGAAGTTGGTTCTATCGGTGGTGAAGAAGATGGTGTTATCGGTGCCGGTGAATGTGCTGATCCTGATGAATGTAAAGCAATCGCTGATCTTGGTGTTACAATGCTTGCAGCAGGTATCGGTAATATTCATGGTAAATATCCTGAAAACTGGGCTGGTTTAAGCTTTGAGACATTAGATGCCATTCAGGCTAAGACAGGTGATATGCCACTAGTTCTTCATGGCGGTACAGGTATTCCTGCGGATATGATCAAGAAAGCGATTTCTCTTGGTGTTGCTAAGATTAATGTAAATACAGAGTGTCAGCTTGCATTCCAGGAGGCTACACGTAAGTATATCGAAGAAGGTAAGGACTTAGAAGGAAAGGGATTTGACCCACGTAAACTTCTTGCTCCCGGTGCAGAAGCAATCAAAGCTACTGTAAAAGAGAAGATGGAACTTTTCGGTTCTGTTGGAAAAGCAAAATAATGTATTTCATGCAGAAACGATCGTCAGACTGATCGTTTAAAATGAAAGTTAGAAGTATTGAAACGAAAGTTATGGATACTTCATAAAAAGAAAAGACAGCCATACAATTTATATGCATGGGTGTCTTTTCTTTCTAAAAGGCAGGGAACAAAAAAGGTTTGATAGAGAGGCGATACGAGGAGGTCAGGATGGACAGAATAGAATTTCTTTCGATTTTAAGGGAAAGTCTCGAAGGCTGTATCCCGTTAGAAGACGTAGAAGAAAATGTTACTTTTTATCGCAATTATTTTGATAATGCTGACGGTTCAGAGCAGGAAGTGATACAGGAACTTGGTGATCCGCGTCTGATCGCCAGAACGATCATAGAAGCATATAAGGCATCCAAAGGTCCGATGGCAGATTATTATACAGAGAAGGCAAGAAGCGAATACAGCAGAGAACATTCCGAATATCACGACGAGTCAGGTAGTAATAGCTGGTCGGAAGAAGACACAGGATATTCGAAAGCAGAACAGATCAAACGCTGGATCATCGGTATTGTGATCGCAGCGGTTGTTCTTGCGATTCTTGCATTGGCATTAAAGATTTTCGTTGTCTTTTTACTTCCTGTCATATTGATCATCTTTGTTGTCAAGCTGATCATGGATTATTTTGACCGATAGGCAGATCGTTTTTGCAAGGAAATGGGCAGTCAGCAAAAAAGTATACGGTTGACAGAATGTGCTGTCGGTGGTATTATCGCATTATTTGTGTGTGATATAAAGAGGTTCGTTTTTAAGAACAATGGCAAGAGGTTACGATCTTACACAGAAAAATGTGTATGATAGAAGAGAGGATATATATGTATAAGATTCTTTGTAAAGATGGCAGTGCCAAGAGAGGTCAGTTAGAAACCGTTCACGGAACGGTACAGACTCCTGTCTTTATGAATGTGGGGACAGTTGGTGCGATGAAAGGCGCGGTAGCAACGACAGATCTTTTGAATCTGAAAACACAGATTGTTTTGTCTAATACATATCATCTGCATGTACGTCCCGGAGATGATGTTGTAAAGAAAATGGGTGGAATTCGTAAATTTATGGTCTGGGACAACCCTGTGTTGACGGATTCCGGTGGATTTCAGGTGTTTTCTCTGGCAGGACTTCGAAAGATAAAAGAAGAGGGCGTTTATTTTCATTCGCATATTGATGGCAAGAAGATTTTTATGGGACCGGAAGAAAGTATGCAGATTCAGTCGAATATTGCATCGACGATCGCAATGGCATTTGATGAATGTCCACCACATCCGGCAACAAGAGAATATATGCAAAATTCGGTGGACCGTACAACACGTTGGTTAGAACGTTGTAAAAAAGAAATGGCACGCCTGAACTCGTTAGAAGATACACTTAATCCGAACCAGCTTCTTTTCGGAATTAATCAGGGTGGCACATTTGGAGATATTCGCATGGAGCATGCCAAACGGATTGCCGACATGGATTTAGACGGATATGCTCTTGGTGGTCTGGCGGTAGGAGAGACACATCAGGAAATGTATGATATCATTGAAAAGACGGTACCGTATCTGCCGGAAAATAAACCAACGTATCTGATGGGAGTCGGAACGCCTGCTAATATATTAGAAGCTGTGGAGCGTGGTGTTGATTTCTTTGACTGCGTCTATCCGGCAAGAAACGGAAGACATGGTCATGCCTATACGAACCATGGCAAGATGAATCTTTTGAATGCAAAATATGAGCTTGATGATCGTCCGTTAGATGAGACTTGCGATTGTCCGGTTTGCAAGCATTACAGTCGTGCTTATATCAGACATTTGCTAAAGGCGAAAGAAACCTTAGGACTACGCCTGATGGTAACACATAATCTGTATTTTTATAATACAATGATGGAAGAGATTCGTGATGCCATTGAACACAAATGTTTTAAGGAATATAAGAAAAAGAAATTAGAGCAGATGAAGGAGGAAACAAAATGAGTTTAGTTTCAGTTTTAGGAAGTCAGGCAACAGGTGGAACCAATATAGTATCGATCGTTGTTCTTTATGCAGCAATTATCGGTATTTTCTGGTTCTTTGCAATCCGCCCACAGAAGAAGAAACAAAAAGAACATGATTCATTGGTATCATCTTTGGAAGTAGGCGACAGCATTTTAACAACAAGTGGATTCTTCGGTGTTGTGATTGATATTATGGATGAAGTTGTTATTGTTGAATTCGGTAATAACAAGAATTGTAGAATTCCTATGAAGAAAGAAAATATCGTTGAGATCGATAAGCAGAACGGAGAAGAGTAAGCTTTCGGTTTTGTAAATTTTTTAAAATAAAAAGGTCTGTAAAAGAATTGCATTATTCTTTCAGAAATCAGGCAAATGCCTGAACTTGAAAGACACGAAGAATTCTGTTTACAGACCTTTTTTATGGAATAGGAAAATGCTCGTACAGTAGTGGTACATATAGCAAAGCACCGGCTTTGCACTTTTTTATGTATCGTTTTAATCCGCTTTTTGATGCAATGGATAATCAACGCAGGCAGCAAGATCTACGAGATATTGATAGGGGATCGTTAAGTTGCCTCTGCCGGAACCAAGATCAATGGAAGGTTTATTCTTCCCGTGAAAATCCGAACCTCCACTTGGCAGCAGATCATATTCTTTTGCAAGACGCTTAACAAAAACTTCATCAGCAGCAAAATGGTTCGAATACATTACTTCAATACCACACAGTCCATATTCTTTGAACTCTTGTATCATGGCACGTAATGTAGGCTCAGGCAGTTTATAGTGAAGTGGATGGGCAAGGATTGGAACACCACCGGCTTCACAGATCAGATGAATGCCATCAATAGCGGCTGTACGTGTCCGCTTGACATAAAAAGGAGAATCCTCGCCCAGATATTTAGAAAATGCTTCTTTCGAATCTTTTGCAACACCATGTTCGATCAGATAACGTGCAAAATGTGCTCTGGTAATGACAGCATTCGGGTTTCCTCCCGAAAGTTCTTCTGCTGTCATCGGAATTCCGGCTTTTTGAAAGTTTTTTATCATATCCAGATTTCTTTGTTTTCGTTTGTTGACAAAATCAGTTGTCTGTTTTATTAACTTTTGATTATGGATATCAATAAAAAGACCGACTAAATGAATCTCATGATGGTTATAGTCAACCGAAAGTTCTGTACCGGGGATCAATTCGAGTGGATAGCCCTTTTTTTTCAAATATGTGAAAGCCGGTTCAAGACCTTCGACACAATCATGATCTGTCAGTGCAAAAGCAGACAGATTTTTTTTATAGGCTAATTCTATCAAATCCTCAGGAGAACAGGTTCCGTCTGAAAAATTTGAATGTACATGTAGATCGATCGTATGCATAAAATCGCCTCTTTTCTTTTTTGGTCATATGTCAAAATGTTATAATTTGTATTACCATGTTGCTTTGTGTATCGTTTTTTGATTACAAAGTTTGTATACATATACTCTACCACAATCTGGCAAGATAAGAAAGTCAGAGAAACAAAGGAATATTTTCTTTCGATACGGTATAAGTTATAGTAGAGTAAAAGAATCGATGGAGTAAAGAAGGACTATGAAAGAAAATATAAAAAACATAAGTGTTATTCTTGGTATTATGTTGATCAGTTCGGTGATAGTATTGCTGCTTTTAACAATATGTATCTGGAAAATGGATGGTGGAGCAAATTTCTTATCTGCCGGTGTGATCGCTGCGTATATCATCAGCGGTCTGATCGGAGGTTGTCTGATCGGAAAAGCAATGGGGTCACAGAAATTTTTATGGGGTCTGTTTATTGGCTTTCTTTATTTTATGTTTTTACTGCTGCTCGGAATAGCAATGATGCATATTGATTTAAAACAGCATACACAAATTATCGGCAGTGCATTTATATGCAGTATTTCAGGAATGGTAGGAGGGATGTTTTCAAACGGAAAATGAAAAAAGTAATAGTTTTTTAACAAAAAAGAAATGAAACTGTGATGACAAAATTATTTGTTGTGCTATGATAGGTAACTGTATAATGAATAGAAGATGGAGGGCAATATGAAAGCATTAGAGAACAAAAGGGAAAAGCAGGAGGGATTCCCGGAGATGAGTATGCGTCAGAGAGCTGATATCAGAGCACGGAAACGAAAAAAACAGTTGCGATTAAGATGGATTATTATGAATTCTATTATCGCACTTTGTATTATATTAGGGGTTTTAGTTGTTAAAGCAATATCTTTGAATAGAGAAAACACGAGAAAAGAAGCAGCGAAAGAAGCAGCTGCGGAGAAAAAGAAAAATGCAGCAAAGCAGACACCGGTTCCGACAGCAACACCAACACCGGCACCTGTTGGAAGTGAACGATGGTTAAGAAAAGATCTAGATCCAAGTAAACCAATGATTGCCATGACATTTGATGATGGTCCATATTCACCTGTTACAGAGAAGATTTTAGATGTTTTTGAACAGAATAATGGAAAAGCAACATTTTTCTGCGTGGGAAGCAGGGTAGCTGAGTATGCTTCCTCTGTACAACGGGCATATAATATGGGATGCGAGATCGCAAGCCATACGTATTCACATGTTTTTCTGACCAGATTAAAAGCGAAAGGGATTAAAAAAGAACAGAATAAGACCAACAAAGTCATTCGGAATATCATTGGTTGCGAGCCGACTGCTTTACGTCCACCGGGTGGATTTGTCAATGCAAAAGTCCGTAAGAATATGAAAGTACCGATGATCTGCTGGAGTGTTGATTCAGAAGACTGGAAATCCAGAAACACAAAAAAAGTCTTGAAAAGATGCAAAAAGCTTGAGGATGGAGATATTGTCCTGATGCATGACCTGTATCCAACGACAGCGAAAGCTGTTAAAAAGTTGGTGCCGCGTCTGGTAAAGCAGGGATTTCAATTAGTTACAGTAGATGAACTTTTTTATTATAAAGGTATTCCGATCAAGGCAGGAGAGTTGCATTTTAGCGGAAAATGATTCAAATAGTAGATTTAATTTGTCAGGAATATGTTCTTCTGGTTCGCAAAAAGCATCATAAAAGCTGTTTAAGAGCAATTATGATGCTTTTTGTGTGGAATAGAAAAATGTTCCTATAGTGGTTTGGTGTGAACAATAGTCTTATGGGGTGTGCTGCTTTTATAGACAATTTAAGGTTTCATGTATTGGAAAATGGTTGCTATTCTGTGTATTAGTTGATATAATAGACTTTGACGTGATTTTAGAAAAATTATAAAAATTCACGAAAAAAGTTCTAAATTTAAAGGAGAAATGTAGCATGAAGAACAAGAAAAAGGGGTTATTGCAAATTATTCTGATCCTTGCAATAATCGGTCTCTGTGGCTTCACAACTTTAGTTGGCTTTACAAAGCACCATAAAGGTAGCGCACAGAACATCAAGCTTGGTCTGGATCTTGCCGGTGGTGTCAGTATTACATATGAAGCTGTCGGAGATACACCTTCTCAGACCGAGATGGAAGATACTCGTAACATGATGCAGAAACGTGCCGAGGTATATAGTACAGAATCTTCTGTAGTAATTGGTGATGGCGGACGTATCACAATTGACATTCCTGGTGTTGCAAATGCAGATGAGGTACTTGCATCATTAGGTAAAGAAGGATCTCTTGACTTTGTAGCTCAGGATGATATGTCATTTGAAGATAATGATCAGACAAAGCCCAAATATACAAAGACAGTTTGTACCGGTAAAGACGTAAAGACTGCAGAAGCTACGACACAGCAGAATGAAGTAACAAAGAAGAAAGAATATGTCGTATCTTTGAAGTTTAAGTCAAAAGGCACAAAGTCATTTGCAAATGCGACTGCAGCAGCAGCTCCATCAAATAAGGTTATTTATATTGTATATGATGGTAAGGTGATTTCTTCTCCGGCCGTACAGAGTGAGATCTCAAACGGAGAGGCTGTTATTTCGGGAAGTTTTAAAACATATGATAGTGCGGAAGAACTTGCTTCTATGATCCGAATCGGTGCTCTCCCTGTAGAATTAAAAGAAGTACAGTCGCAAGTAGTAGGTGCACAGCTCGGACAGGATGCAATCCAGTCAAGCTTGCTTGCCGGTGCGATCGGTTTTGCATTGGTTGTGCTGTTTATGATTGTATTTTACCGTTTGCCGGGTCTTGCAGCTTCTATTGCGTTGGTGTTCTATCTGGTAGTGATGCTGGTAGGCTTAAATGCATTAGATATTACCTTAACCCTTCCGGGTGTGGCAGGTATCATACTGAATATCGGTATGGCAGTCGATGCGAACGTTATTATCTTTACACGTATTAAGGAAGAGCTGGCTAAGGGCAAGACAGTACAATCAAGTATCAAGCTTGGTTTTGATAAAGCGTTATCAGCTATCGTTGATGGTAACGTAACAACCCTGATCGCTGCGTTTGTGTTATATATTAAAGGTTCCGGTACAGTAAAAGGTTTCGCGACAACATTAGCGATCGGTATTATTTTATCAATGTTTACCGCTCTTTACATTACAAAGATTCTTTTGAAGGCAATGTATGCATTGGGTGTAGACGATATTAAATACTTTGGTGTTGAAAAAGAAAGAAAGACGATTCACTTTGTTGAAAATAAAGTGAAATTCTTTGTGATTTCCGGCGCTTTAATTGTAGCTTGTGTGGTTTGTCTGTTTATTAACAAGGCAGGAAGATGCAACGGAAATATCCTGAATTATGGTCTGGATTTCTCAGGTGGTACAACATTTGATATCACATTTAACAAAGATCAGAAGATTGACTCTGATATGAAGAAAGATATTGAATCAGTATTTAGTAAGGAAAGCGGTTCGAATGATGTTGTCATTTCAGAAATTGCCGGTTCAAACGGTCTTTCTGTAAAGACAGTCGAATTATCAGAGAAGAAACGTGATGCATTAACAAAGTCATTAGTTAAGACATATAGTGTAGAAGAAAAGAATATCCAGTATCAGAATATCAGTGCTTCGGTATCGGATGAAATGAAGACGGATGCAATTGTAGCAGTTGTGATCGCTGCAATCTGTATGCTGATTTATATCTGGTTCCGTTTTAAGGATATCGTATTTGCCGGTAGTGCGGTATTGGCATTACTTCACGATGCAGTAGTTGTATTATTGGTATATGCAGTATCTAAGATTTCTGTGGGTAATACATTTATCGCTTGTATGCTTACGATCGTAGGTTATTCGATCAATGCAACAATCGTTATCTTTGACCGTATCCGTGAGAACCTTGGTTCAAAGACAAGTGAAGAAGCTCTTACAGAGGTCGTAAACCAGAGTATTACACAGACGTTAACACGTAGTATCAATACTTCATTAACAACATTCTTTATGGTAATCATGCTTGCAATCTTAGGCGTGGATTCTGTAAAAGACTTTGCAATTCCATTGTTAGTGGGTATTATCTGCGGTGGTTATTCTTCTGTATGTATCACCGGTCCATTGTGGCTTACAATTAAGAAACGTGTTCATACAGGAAAAGGAAAGAAAGCAAGAAAATAGAAATGTTTTATTTTTGAAATCTCTTGATGATAAAGTGTCAGGAGCGTATGAAAAATGCAAAGATTATGCTTTCTGTATTTCGAATTTAATAGGTTTTCTATAAAAAATAGCAGGAGTTCTGTTTTAGGAACTCCTGCTATTTTTGTTTTTCGCTATGATGTATTGTATTTACATAGTTCACTTTTTTAATTATATTGTTTTATATTTTGCTTCTTATCGTGTTTTGCAGCATTTTGGTTTATTATTTTTTTGTGTGTTTTGTTGCATTTTGGCTTTTCATTTCATTGTTTGCATCAATTGTTTTTTTTCGCAACAAAAGAAACCCAGTCACCCATTGTGTTTTTCTCAATGATCGTAAAATTATTTTTGTGTAAAGACCTTTCTACCATATCTGCTTTTTCGGCTAAGATACCGGAAGAAATAAAGATACTGTCCTCGTTCATAAACTCACCGATATAGTCGGTAAGCGGTACGATCACATCGGCTAAGATATTGGCAACTGTTATATGGAAAGGTGCGTGGCATTGTGCAAGAATTTCTTTGTGATTCTCTAAAATGTTAGCGTGAATCGCCTGTAAACGATCGGAAGAGATATGATTCTTTTGGGCGTTTTCCAATGTGCCTTCTACTGCAGCCGGATCAATGTCAAGGCAAAATGCACTTTTTGCACCACATAACAGTGCCGCAATCGCAAGAATGCCACTGCCACAGCCGGCATCCAGGATCGTAGTTTCCGGTGTGATATATTTTCGGAGTGCTAAGAGACAAAGTTTTGTTGTCTCATGTGTACCGGTACCAAAAGCAGAACCGGGATCGATCTCAATAATGATATCATCTTTTTTTACATCTGACGGGATATCTTCCCAGGTGGGTTTGATAATGATATCATCTGCAACATGAAAAGGTTTGAAATTTTCTTTCCATTTATCTTTCCAGAGAGAATCATCCTGTACACAATATGTGATTGTTGGTGTCTGTAAAAATGAGAGTTCCTGGATTCGCTGCAGGATGGATTGCACCAGGTCATCCGGCTGTAAAACAGTCATTTGTTCTTCTAATGTAGAATCCCGAAGAGAAGAACCGGTACTAAAAAATTCCTGGGTATCATTGCCCGGAGCTTCTGTATAAAAAGTCAGGATCGAAGTTCCGTCATCCGGTTCTAACTCAGCCGGAATATCGGTATACATGGCTTTTTCTTCTTCTTTTGTCAATGGTACACGATCTGAGATTTCGTATCCCGAAATATTAAATTCAGATAAAATCTCACCAATCATATCCGCGTCTTTTGTTGTCGTTGTAATATCATATTTTATCCATTTCATGTTATGTGCTCCATTCTGCGGCTTTGCGCTTTTTGTTTAAGAAAAGTTTTAATGGTAAACTTTGCATGTTTTTTGAAAATAAGCTTTGTACTATTTTTTGTATATTTTTTACAGCAAGCTTTGTACATGTTTTTTGACTTTTGGATAGCATAAGTGTATCATAAATAGACTGAAAATGCGATGAAAGATTGGAGAAATACGGATTGATGAAACGATGGATGCAAAAGACATACCGAATTGATACAGCTAAGATTGCAGCAAGATATAAGATCTCGGAAATACTGGCAGAAGTTTTGGTAAAAAGAGGACTTTTTGACTGGACGGCAATGGATCAGTATCTGTTCGCTGATATGGAATCCCTGCATGATCCTGCAGAGATGAAAGATCTGGAAAAGACAGCACGGCTTTTGGAAGAAAAGATTGCAAACAGAGAAAACATTATGATCATTGGTGATTATGATGTGGATGGTGTGATGTCTACTTATATTCTATATCGTGGGATGCAGATGCTTGGTGGAAAAGCAGGTTTTCGGATACCTCATCGTGTAAAAGATGGTTATGGTATTCGTGATTATATGGCACAGGAAGCATATGAAGAAGGTTATACAACGATCCTGACTTGTGATAATGGTATCTCAGCAGTGGATGCGATCCGGAAAGCAAAAGAGCTTGGGATGACTGTCCTTTTAACAGATCATCATGAAGTGCCATGCATCGATGGGAAAGAAGTACTGCCACCGGCAGATACGATCATTGATCCAAAGCAAAAAGAATGTTCCTATCCTTTTAAAGAACTTTGCGGAGCCGGGATCGCTTATAAGCTGATCACTTATATGATGCAGCAAAGAGGAAAAAAATGCGAACAGGAGTTTTTGCCGTATGCAGCGATCGCAACCGTTTGTGATGTCGTGCCGCTTCTTGGAGAAAACCGTATTCTTGTAAAAAACGGACTAAAGTATCTGGAACACACAAAGGATATTGGATTGAAGGCTTTATTGGATATACAGCAGTTTCAGCATAGGATTACATCAACTGATCTCGGTTTTAGAATTGGTCCTTGTATCAATGCTGCAGGAAGACTTTCTGATGCAAAAAAAGCAATGGATCTTTTGATTGAAGAGGAACCGAAGAAGGCACAAAAGAAAGCTTTAGAGCTTTTAGAACTCAATCAGATCAGAAAAGATTATACTGCCATGGCAACCCGTCGGGCAGAAGAAATCATAGAGACATCTGATATCAAAAATGATAAAATATATGTGGTAAGTCTCGAAGATTGTCATGAAAGTGTAGCGGGAATCGTAGCAGGCAGGATCAGAGAAAAATATTACCGTCCAACTCTGATCCTTACAAAGGCGCAAAAAGGGTTAAAAGGTTCCGGACGTTCCATTCCGGAATATCATATGCAGCAGGGGCTTTTAGCAAGCAGAGAATTTCTGACCGAATTTGGAGGACATGCTTTGGCAGCAGGATTTTCTTTGCCGGAAGAAAACTTAGATGCATTGCGAAAAGATTTAAACCAAAAATGTACGTTGCAGGAAGAAGATCTGATTGAAAAAGTTTATTTAGATAAAGATGTAATGTTAGAAGATATGACAGAAGATCTGGTAAAACAACTAGACTGGATGGAACCATTTGGTCAGAATAATCCCAAAGCTGTTTTTTCAAAAAGAGAGGTCGTTGTGTCAGCAGTTGCATTATGCGGGAATGAAAATCAGATTGCACGGATTCGTTTTAAGGAAGGAATACGAACATATCAGGGTGTGGACTTTCGCTGTGAGCTGCATCTTGCTAAAGCAATCCGTGAACGTTATGGAGAAGCTGCATGGGAAAGCCTGATGCAAAAAGATGGTCAGGAATATGCGATTGATATATTGTTTTATCCAACGATCAATGAACGTTTTGGTGGTGTTCAATTTGAAGTACTTGATTGCCGTTGATCAAAGCGTGACTTATTTTTTGCTTGCCGATGCAGGGGTTGTTTTTTTGATGTAATATGCTAAAATGTAATTAATTATGGGAAAATACATCTGCTATCAAAAAAGCAGGATTTTGATATGAAATATCAAAAAAGACAGCATGTACGCATAGAATCTTCCGGATGAAAGGATTTGTTTTGAGAAGATACTGAAGGTACATCAGAATAACAGGGAGGAAAAAAGAATGGCTGGAGTTTCAGGAGTGAACGGCATAGATGAAGAAACATTATATTATCAATATCTGATCAATCATAACTCGGCAAGCACGATGTTAAATGCATTATCCGGTGATTCATCAGATGATGATAGTATGTTATCAGGAATTTCAAGTTTATCCGGTCTGTCGGGATTATCCGGTACATCCGGTTTGTCGGGTGTTAGTCAGGATAGCAGCTTTGCAACTATTTTACAAAGTTATCTTACTAAGGCGATACATTCTCAAAATGACAGTGCACAGGATGCACAGATGGCAGAAAAGTTATCAGATGTATTACAGGAAGCCGCAAAGACAGAGGATACTTCCAATACAACATATAAGACAGTACAGGAGCTTTATGAGTATTTCACAGAGAAAATGTCCGGTACAGCAGCTTCGTTGATCAATGGTTCGGCGGCTGCACAAAGTACAAATAGTACAAATAGTACAAATAGTACAAATAATACAAACAGTACACAAAACAGTACATCTGCACAAAGTACGGCGGAGCAGATGAATCAGGCGGCACTTGTAGGTCAGGAATTTGATTTTTCAACGATCGACAGTATTGTAGAGCAGATGTTTAGCGAAAGTACACCATTATCTTAATGGTGTCAGTTTAGATTATAGTGGGCAGACAAGAGTAAAAAAGTGTAAAGCCGGTACTTAAAATGATCAGGATAACAGATCAAGTGAAGTGTATGTTTTATGGATCTGATGTTTTATTATACCGGTACATACAATTCTGGTTAATACAAATAAAAAGAGCAAAAATGCAGGAACCGGAAGGAAAACAGATTCGTAAGGATTGTATTTACATAAAGAAACCTGCCATACAACCAAAAAGAAGAAAAGTGCCTGATATGTAATCTTTTCAGCATGGTAACGGGAAATATTATAGTGATATTTCTGTGCTATACTAAAAAGGATCAGCGGCTTTTCTTTTTTTCGTCTTGTCAGTATATCAGACCAGATCCATGGGAAAAGAAAACTGAATGCAAAAAGATAGACCGGGATCTGCTGCATAAAAAAGAAAAGAAAAAAAAGACAGATCATTAACAGAAGTCTTGCAAACAGCATACCGGTATATTTTGCAATGAAACGTTGTTCTGTGTGCACTTGTGCGATGGTTGTCTGACTAAGTTCCATAAAGATTCCTCATTTCTGTAATATATGATCCGGATAGCAGAAAGACTGATGACTGGATTTTTGTCAGATGCAGTATTTCTTCAGATGTCCGGTGACATATTGATGTTATATTTTTAATACAAACATTAGTATAATAGACAAAATAAAAACAGGCAATAGTTTTGTAAGAAGTGATTTGATGGATTTACATAAAGAAATTTTAAAAGCCCCCTTTTCTATTTCGGAAAAATAGTATATACTATAGAAGTATATGTTTAATTAGCGTTACTTTGGAAAAGATATAAAGATAAGATGCAAGTTTGAAAGGAGAAAAGATTCATGAACGGTAGTGATATTGGAATAGATCTTGGTACAGCGAATGTACTTGTATATATAAAAGGAAAAGGTGTTGTTTTAAGAGAGCCATCTGTAGTTGCTTTTGATCGTGATACAAATAAGATTAAAGCAATCGGCGAGGACGCACGTCTGATGCTCGGACGTACACCTGGCAATATTGTAGCGGTACGTCCTCTTCGTCAGGGCGTTATCTCGGATTATACCGTAACAGAGAAGATGCTTCGTTACTTTATTCAGAAATCCTGTGGAAAGTCACGTTTTAGAAAACCACGTATCAGTGTCTGTGTACCAAGTGGTGTTACAGAAGTAGAAAAGAAAGCCGTAGAAGATGCCACTTACGAAGCAGGTGCCCGTGAAGTAGCTATTATCGAAGAACCGATTGCCGCAGCGATCGGAGCTGGTATTGATATTTCAAGACCATGCGGTAACATGATCGTTGATATCGGTGGCGGTACTGCTGATATTGCCGTGATTTCTTTAGGTGGTACGGTAGTAAGTACATCTATCAAAGTAGCAGGAGATAACTTTGATGAAGCGATTGTTCGTTATATGAGAAAGACACATAATCTTCTGATCGGTGAAAGAACAGCAGAAGAGATCAAGATCAATATCGGTTCTGCATACCAGAGACCGGAAGTGGTTTCTATGGATGTTCGTGGACGTAACTTGGTGACAGGTCTGCCAAAGACGATCACTGTTACTTCTGATGAAACATTAGAAGCATTAAAAGAGATTACATCACAGATTGTAGAAGCAGTTCACAGTGTCTTGGAAAAAACTCCGCCGGAATTAGCAGCAGACGTTGCAGACAGAGGTATCGTATTGACCGGTGGCGGAAGTCTTTTATATGGTTTGGAAGAACTGATCGAAGAAAAGACAGGAATCAACACAATGACAGCGGAAGATCCAATGACAGCAGTAGCGGTTGGAACCGGTAAATTTGTTGAATTTTTAGCAGGTGTCAGAGACGACGAGTAGATTCCTGAAGATGGCAAAGAATAAGAAAAGCAGTTCATCCTGAAAAGAATTTTGTCAGGTATGCCTTAATAAATATTCTTTTTTTGACGATATAAATACTAGATTGATGGATGGGAGGCAGATAAATAAATGGTAAGAGGTTTGTATACTGCTTATACGGGCATGTCAAATGAACAGAAACGTTTGGATATCATTTCGAATAATCTTGCAAATTCTGCCACGATCGGATACAAAGAGGAAAATGTTACAAGTCGTTCCTTTAAGGATTTTATGGCAGTAAAGATCCGTGATGGCTCGAATGGATATACTGATGAGGTGATCGGTAAATTCAATCCCGGTGTAAAAATCGGAGAGACTTATATGGATTGGGGACAAGGCTCTCTTAGAGAGACAGGAAATACCTATGATCTTGCCATTGAAGGCGATGGATTTTTTGCGATGCGTGTTACCGATTCGAATGGAGAAAGCAGTATCAAATATACCAGATGCGGCACTTTTAAATGCACATCAGATGGTTATATTGTAGATGCAGATGGAAACCACTTACAGGGAAGTGGTGGTGATCTACAGGTTCCGGTTGATGCACAGGAAATAGCGATCAAAAATGATGGTTCAGTATATGCAGACGGAGTATTAGTAGATACGGTTACCTTGACAGACTTTGAAGATTATAATTATCTTGAGTTGTATGGTGACAATATGTTTAACGCAGTAGACGGAGCTACGACAAAAGATGCGGTAGGACAGATTGAGCAGGGATATACAGAACAATCTAATGTAAATGTAATTTCCGAGATGGTTTCGATGATCACGATCACGCGTGCATATGAAGCCGGTCAGAAGATGATTCGAACACAGGATTCCCTTCTGGATGCATCGGTAAATCAGATTGGAAAAGTCTGATAGCTCATGACAGAGTATGTTGTTAAACAGCAGGATTGGAGTAGTTTATGATGAGATCACTTTGGACGGCTGCTTCTGGTATGAAATCACAGCAGACCAGTCTTGATACAATTTCAAATAACTTAGCAAATATCAATACGACAGGTTATAAAAAAGAGAGAACAGAATTTCAGTCACTTCTGTATCAAACGATTCAGGAAAAGACAACGGATCATGAAGGAAATCCCAAACCAATCGGTGCTCAGGTCGGATTAGGTGTTAAAGTTTCGGCAGTTTCAACGGAGTTCGAACAAGGCGAGTTAACTGCTTCAACAGGCGACTTTGATTTCGCAATTCAGGGAAATGGGTTTTTTATGATTGAGATGCCGGATGGCACAACAGGATATACACGTAATGGTAATTTTCTGATGGCGATCAATCCAAATGGTGGAACAACATTGACAACAGCAGATGGATATAGTGTGTTAGACTCGAATGGAAAGGCAATCACTTTTGATGCAGCTACGGATACGACAAGATTGTCATTTGATAATTATGGTAATATCTTTTATAAAAATGCACAGGGTGTTATTCAGCCGACAGGTGTTCGTATCGGCGCAGCCCAGTTTAACAATCCATCTGGTTTGACAAAGCTTGGAGACAGTTATTTTGCAGAGTCCGCAGCATCAGGCAATGCCAGAATCGAAGGACAGGACGCAGCATTAAGTGTCAGTGTGATCAAGAATGGCTATCTGGAGGCATCTTCTGTTCAGGCAGTTGATGAGATGGTGGATATGATCGTAACACAGCGAGCCTATGAAATGAATTCAAAAGCGATTACTGCATCGGATGAAATGTTACAGCAGGCAAATAACTTACGTTCATAAAATGTAAGAAGAAAGGAATGGTGAAAAGATGAGTTCTATTTTAGATACTTCTTCTCTTTATAATACATATTCACAAACTGCATCAAATGCGGTATCTTCTACATTACAAAGTTCACTTGGCAATGTCAGTGACACATCTTCTGATGATCAGCTGTTGGAGGCTTGTAAAAGCTTTGAATCATATTTTGTACAAAAAGTCATTGAATCAGCTAAAGCAACGATTGCAGATGAAGATGATGAAGATCAGGGTGAGTATATGCAGTACTTTGGTGATATCTTAAACCAGCAATATGCGGATGCTATTACGGAAAATGGTGGCACAGGTCTTGCACAGCAGTTATATGATGCAATGAAGACCACGTATCATGTATAAAAAAGAGAATTATAACTGGCAATGCATTTTGCAAAGTGAAAAATAACGCGTAAAACTGTGTGTTTGTTATAAATTCTTTTGATGAAAATAAAATAAGAAAAAGGGCCACTGTTTTTGCAGTGGCATTTTTTATGGAATAGGAAATTGAGGTGACTTATGGACGAATTTGAAGGTTATGTAGACCGCATCACATTTCGGAATGAAGAAAATGGCTATACTGTCTTATATCTGGTAAATCCAAAAGCAGAAGATACCGAAGATGAGGAAGAATGCTGTGTCGGTTGTTTTTCTTATGTAGCGGAAGGTTCTTACCTGTTAGTAAAAGGAAAAAGAACCATACATAAAAATTATGGACCACAGCTTCTGGTTGAAAGTTATGAAGAAAAGCAGCCGGATGATACCGTTGCATTAGAACGATATTTGGGCTCTGGTGCGATTAAAGGCATCGGTCCCGCACTGGCAGCAAGAATTGTTAAGAAGTTTGGAAAAGATACCCTTTCTATCATGGAGATGGAACCGGAAAGACTTGCAGAGATTAAAGGGATCAGCCAGAAAATGGCGGTCAGCATTGCAAATCAGTTTAATGAAAAACAGCAGATGCGTCAGGCAATGATCTTTTTACAGGATTATGGTATTTCCATGAATATGGCAGTTAAAATTTATCGTTATTATAAAGAAGAAATTTACGAAGTTCTCCGTAAAAATCCATATCGTCTGGCAGAAGATATTTCTGGTATCGGTTTTAAGATTGCTGATAGTATTGCACAAAAGGGTGGATTTTATATTGACTCGGAGTTTCGTATTCGTGCAGGAGTTTTATACGTATTGCAGCAATCCGGCAATCAGGGACATTGTTATCTGCCGGAGGCAGAATTGATTGAAATGACTGCTAAATTGCTTGGCGTGGAAAAAGAACTTGTTTCTACAGCACTAGAAAAGTTGGTGCTGGATAAAGAAGTAAAGTTTGACGAGGTCGGAGAAGAAAGACGGCTCTATTCGAGTACTTTATATTATATGGAAATGAACTGTGCGGGAATGCTCTTAGATCTGAATTTAGATTTTCCGGTAGAAGAAGAATTATTGCAAAAAAGAATTCGCGAGGTGGAAAAAAGACAAGGCTTTTGTCTTGACGATTTGCAAAAGAAAGCAGTGCATCAGGCTGTGCAAAATGGTGTTACGATCATTACCGGCGGACCGGGTACCGGTAAGACTACAATTATTAATACTATCTTACAGGTTTTTGATGAAGATGGAATGGATGTTTTGCTGGCTGCACCGACAGGCCGTGCAGCAAAGAGAATGTCCGAAACAACCGGTTGGGAAGCACAGACGATCCACCGTCTGTTAGAATTAAATGGTGGTGTGAATGATGACGATAAGTCCGGCATGCATTTTGAAAGAAATAAAATGCAGCCATTAGAAGCCGATGTTTTGATTGTTGATGAGTTTTCGATGGTAGATATTTACTTGCTTAATGCGTTACTTAATGCTCTGGTGCCGGGATGCCGTCTGATCATTGTCGGAGATGTCAACCAGCTTCCGTCTGTGGGACCGGGAAATGTGTTGCGTGATATGATCCAGTCTGAATTTTGTAATGTCGTACGACTGAATCAGATCTATCGTCAGGAAGCCAAAAGCCAGATCGTAGTCAATGCACATAAGATCAACGCAGGAGAAGCAATTGCGTTAGATAATCAGAGTGTTGATTTCTTTCATTTAGAGAGATATAAGATTCAGGATATCATTAATGTTGTGATTCAGCTTGTGATGAAGAATATGCCATCTTATGTGGATGCATCACCGTATGATATTCAGGTGTTAGCACCGATGCGAAAAGGGGAACTGGGTGTGGAAAATCTGAATAAGATCCTGCAGCGGTTTGTCAATCCACAGGAAATGGGTAAAAAGGAGAGAGAATTTCATGGTGTTTTATTCCGCGAGCAGGACAAGATCATGCAGATCAAGAACGATTACCAGATGAAATGGAAGAAAGTGACAAGGTTTGGTGATGTATATGAAGAGGGAACCGGAGTTTTTAACGGTGATGTCGGGATTATACAGCGCATCTATGAGACAGAGGAGGTTGTAGAAGTAGAATTCGAAGAGGGTAAAATGGTAGAATACGATTTTTCACAGATGGATGAGATGGAGCTTGCCTATGCAATTACGATCCATAAATCGCAAGGAAGTGAATATCCTGCTGTTGTGATTCCAATCCTCGGCGGACCGCGTATGTTAATGAACCGGAATCTTTTGTACACAGCAGTAACACGAGCAAAAAAATGTGTGACTTTAGTGGGAAGCAAAGAAACGGTTTACCAGATGATAGGCAATGTACATGAACAAAAAAGGTATTCCGGTTTATGTCAGAGAATACATGACCGTATGTTAGAAGAACAGGGGGAATGCTAGTGGGGATCTGGGATATTTTCTATCCAAGAAGGTGTGTGATCTGTGATCGGATATTAAGAATGAAAGAACAGGAAATCTGCAGCCAATGCAAAGGACTTCCCTTATTGATCGGAGAGAATTTTTGTATGAAATGCGGAAAACGTGTGCCGGAAGGACAGGAATATTGCGAAGACTGTCAATCCAAAAAGACAACATTTCTTTGTGGCAGATCTGTTTTTTCCTACAATCGCGATCTGCGACGATCGATTGCAAGGTTTAAGTATCATGGAAGACAGGAATATGCTTCTTATTATGGAAGAATGATGTATAAAGTCCATAAAGAATGGATACAAAAGATTCAGCCGGATATGCTGCTGCCTGTACCGGTTCATAAAAAACGGCTGCAGCAAAGAGGATATAACCAGGCTGAATTGATCGCAAAAGAGCTTGGAGTACATGCAAGAATCCCGGTTGTAACTGACTGGCTCTGTCGTCAGGAAAATACACTTCCGCAAAAGGAACTGTCCGCACAGGAACGCTTTCAAAATCTTCAGGGTGCGTTTGCCGTAAAGGAAGCAGAGTTGTATACAAACATAAATTGTGTTATAATAATAGATGATATCTACACAACAGGAAGTACGATAGAAGCTTGTTCGCAGGTAATGAGGAAAATTGGGGTACAAAATATATATTTCTTATGTCTATGTTCGGGACAAGCAGAGTAGGAGGCATATGATATGGATGTTAGAAATTGTAAGAAGTGCGGAAAACTATTTAATTTTACGGGGGAACCGTTATGCCCGGCATGTGCAAAAGAGTTGGAATCGAAGTTTTTTGAGGTCAGAACATATATTTATGATAACCCAAAGGCATCAATGTCAACGGTAGCAGAGGAAATGGACGTGCCAATCCAGCAGATCAAGAAATGGGTACGTCAGGAAAGACTGGCATTCACAAAAGATTCCGGTATTTCAATTGAATGTGAGAATTGTGGAAGAGCGATTTTAACAGGAAGATATTGTAGTGAATGTAAAAAGAAAATGACGAATCAGTTTTCCAGTATGTATCAAGAAAAAGAACAACAGCATGCTTCTGGTGTAAAAGCAAGCAGTAAAGGGAAGATGAGATTTCTGGGGGAATAACCTTGATCTCATGTTCAAACTGGAGGTGGCATATTGATAGAGAAAGAGAAACAGCAGGTTCTTTCTATCTTTGATGAAGCCATTTACAAGGTCAGTCATAAACTGCTTCGAATAGAGTTACGAAAGATGACAGATGCAAATGGCTGGAAACCGGATGAGACAAAGGAGTATTATCGTGGTGTCATTCATATGCATGGTTACTTGAATGCAACATTGATTTATTATTTCCCGGAGGAATTGTATGATTATATTGTACGTACAATGAACTGTGGTAGTCTTCCTTCAGAAGATGAGAGGCAATTATATATCGGTGAGTTTATCAACATCACTTGCGGTCATGCAATATCAAGGCTAAATGATATGCTTGGAAAGTCAACCAGAATAACCGTTCCGCACTTATATGCACGATCGGATATTCTCGAAGAGATTCCGGAAGAGAATAGAATGGTACTGCCGTACCAATCAGAAAAGGGTGTTTTGCATGTGATAGCATGCTCAGACTAAATGTTGCAATATTGTAAAAAGATTTTAAGATTAAATTATGGATAATACAGAGGAGTGAGAATAATAATGAAGAAAACAACAATTATTGTAGTTGATGATTCTCCATTTACATCAAAGCAGTTAAAAGATGTTGTCGAAGAAAATGGCTATGAAGTGATCGGTTATGCCAAGAATGGTGAAGAAGGGATTGCTATGTATGACCAACTCCATCCTGATATTGTAATATTAGATATTATAATGCCGGGAATTGATGGATTAGAGACAGCAGAGATCTTAATGAAAAAAGATCCAGATGCCACAATCTTAATGCTGAGTTCTTTATGTGATTCCGGCACCTTAGAGGAAGTGCGCAGTGTCGGAGTAAAATATCTGATTCCAAAGCCATGGGAAGATGAAGTTCTTTTGGCAACATTAGATATGCTGAAAAAACATTGTGAGGAACACAAAGAAGATTGATTTTAGAACAAAAGACAGGAACAATGCCATTTCTGCAAATTGTTTTGCAGGAATGGCATTTTTAAACTTATCGGGCGTCGGAAAAGTACAAAATGCTCTCTTCATTGAAAAAGGATAAAAAAGCTTTGAGAATCAAAATAACAGATGATGCCGATATGCATATGAATCAATGTGGTTTTCAAAAACACATGATATATATTGTAAGAGTTGCACAAAAATGACTTGAATATAATTTGAAAAATATGCAAATGTGTTGTTGACGAGAAGCAGATGTATGGAATATACTGTTAGATGTTTAGAAAAGTTTTGATTAACAAAGTATCTACGGAGAGTGCATATGAATGATGGAAAGAGTACGATCAGCAAACAGTTAGTAGAAATATTTGAAAACGTAATGCAGGTAGAGCATGAATTTGTCAATACGAATGTTGGTAAAAAGTTGTCCATGTCTGAAATACATACAATATCCGCGGTAGGTTCGGACATGCTTTGCAGCATGGGCGAGATTGCTGAAAAATTACATATTACAGTAGGTACTCTGACTGTAGCAATCAATAATTTGGTTCACAAGGGATATGTGGAGCGATATAAAAGTGAAAAAGATCGCAGAATTGTCAAACTGGGACTGACTAAGCAAGGAAAAGTGATCTTTAGTGCACATGAAGCTTTTCATAAGAATCTTGTAGATGCGATGATCGAAGATCTTTCAGAAGAAGAACAGGTTGTTGTATCAAAAGCGATGTTGAATCTGAAAGGTTTTGTTGACAGAGGATATCAATCAATCCAAACAGCAAAACATTGATCGGAAAAAACGGACTGCCGTGAGCAGGAGAATGGATCGTGTCAGAACCAAAAGACCAAAAAGATGGGAGAATAGAAAAGAATGTCGAGTAGAATTATTGCAACTGCTGCAAAAGCACCGGATCAAGTGATCACAAATGATGATCTTGCAAAGATCGTGGATACGAGTGATGAATGGATCGTACAGCGTACGGGAATCCGTTCGAGACATATATCAAATGGAGAAAATACATCGGTATTTGTAATTGATGTCGCAAAACAGTTAATAGAGAAGGCTTCCGTGAATGCTGAAGATATAGATCTGATCATTGTAGCTTCCGTAACGCCGGATTATGGTACACCGTCTTTAGCCTGCATGGTTCAGAAAGAAATTCATGCTATCAATGCTGTTGCATTTGATATTACGGCTGCCTGTACCGGGTTTATCTTTGCATTAAATACAGCAGATATGTATATTCGTTCCGGTATGTATAAAAATGCGATTGTGATCGGTGGAGAGACATTATCAAAAATTGTTGACTGGTCAGACAGAAGCACCTGTGTCCTTTTTGGCGATGGTGCAGGCGGAGCATATATAGAAGCTTCAGAACAAGGTGGTATTGTGAGCAGGAAAATTGGTTCCGATGGCTCATTATATGATATATTAACAGAGGGATATTCGGAGTGCACAAATCCTTTCAGTACTGTAAAAGAGCAAAGAATTCATCCAAAGTATTATGTTTCTATGGATGGAAGAGAAGTTTTTAAGTTTGCAACGAAAAAGGTGATCAGCAGTATTCAAGAGCTGTTAGACAAAGAAGGTCTGACAGGGAATGATATCCGGTATATTGTGCCACATCAGGCAAATATCCGTATCGTGGAAGTGATTTCAAAGAAATTAAAGATTCCAATGGATAAATTTTATATTAATATGGAATCGTATGGAAATACATCTTCTGCAAGCGTTCCGATCGCTTTGAATGAGTTAAATGAAAAAGGACTGATTGAACGTGGAGATAAGATCGTACTTGCCGGTTTTGGCGGTGGTATGACATGGGGCGTTATGATCGTCGAATGGTAGCGTGTATTACTGCAAATGCAGTATATATATATTATTAAAAAAGTAGGAGGACAAAAATATGGTATTCGAGAAAATCAGAGAAATTATTGCAGAGCAGACAGGAAAGGATGAGAGCGAGATCACATTAGAGACTAATGTAAAAGAGGATCTTGATGCTGATTCTTTAGATTTATTCCAGATCATCAATGATATTGAAGATGAATTCGATGTATCTGTTGAAAATCCGGAAGAGATCGTTACTGTAAAAGATGCAGTAGATTTTGTAGAAAGCCACAAATAATGATGGATGACACAGCATACCGCAGACAGAATTGTTGTCGGAGCTGTAAGACTGCGGCACATGGTTATGTGCCGCTTTCATACCGGGAATAATTCCCAGGGAGGTACTAATTTTTATGAGAACAGTATTTATGTTTAGCGGTCAGGGTGCTCAGTACGCTGGCATGGGAAAAGATTTATATCAAAATCATTCTGTAGCAAAAGAAATATTTGATCGGGCGGATGAAGTATTAGGATATTCGATCAAAGATATTTGCTTTCAAGATGAAGAAAAATTGGGTGAGACAGAGTTTGCTCAGCCTGCAATCCTTACAATGAGTATTGCGGCAATGAAAGTGTTAGAAGAACAGGGCGTTCGTGCAGAAATGACTGCAGGATTAAGTTTAGGAGAATATTCTGCTTATGTTGCCAGCGGGGCAATGGAATTTGAAGAAGCAGTCGCTTTAGTTCAAAAAAGAGGAAAATTCATGGCAGAAGCCGTTCCTTCAGGAGAAGGAGCAATGTATGCCATTATAGGTTTAGATACAGAATTAGTAGAAGAAGCATGTAAAGAAGCGGTAGATGCAGGCCTCGGACTTGCCATTCCCGCGAATTATAATGCTCCGGGACAGATTGTGATCGCAGGTGCCGCAAAAGCGGTAGAGAAGGCCGCAAAGCTTGCCAAAGAAAAAGGTGCCAAATTAGCAGTTAAGCTAAAAGTAAGCGGACCTTTTCATACACCAATGCTTGATCCGGCTGCGAAAAAGCTTAGTGTAGAATTGCGTAAGCTGCATATGAAACCAATGCATATACCGGTTTATACAAACGTAGATGCACAGCTTGTAGAATCCGAAGATCAGATTATTCCAATCTTAGAAAAACAGATTGTTAGTCCGGTGCGTTTCTCGGATATTATCCAGAAGATGTATGATAAAGGTGCAGATACTTTTATTGAATTAGGACCGGGCAAGTCCTTATGCGGATTTGTAAAAAGAACGGTCAAAGGAGTATCTATTTTAAATGTTGAAGATTGTGCAACATTAGACAAGACCATGAAAAAGCTTCATGAACTTGTTTAATGCAGAAAGAGAGGAAGTCTTATGTTAGAAGGAAAGACCGTGTTAGTAACCGGTGCGGCAAAGGGTATCGGTAAAGCGATTGCATTGGCATTTGCAAAGCAGGGATGCAATATTGTTTTGAATTACCGTAGCAATGTATCGGATGATACGATCAAAGAGATTGAAGCATACAATGTTAAATGCATGCCGCTTCAGGGCGATGTCAGTGATTTCGCAACTGCTGCAGAGATTGTAAAGAAAGCCAAAAAAGAATTTGGAACGGTTGATGTTTTAGTGAATAATGCAGGAATCACAAAAGATATGCTTTTGATGCGTATGAGTGAAGAAGAGTTTGACAGTGTGATACAGACAAACTTAAAAGGTACCTTTAATATGATCCGCCATGTCAGCAGTGTGATGTTAAAGCAGCGCAGTGGTGCGATCATCAATATGTCATCTGTCGTTGGTGTGACAGGAAATGCCGGTCAGGCAAATTATGCGGCTTCAAAAGCCGGTGTGATCGGTCTTACCAAAGCAACAGCAAAAGAGCTTGCAGCCAGAGGAGTGACTTGTAATGCAATTGCACCGGGCTTCGTAGAGACAGATATGACAGCCGTTTTGACAGACGAACAAAAGAGTATGATGTTAGAAGCGATTCCATTAAAACGCTATGGTCAGGTAGAAGATATTGCGAATGCAGCAGTGTTCTTCGCAAAGAATACTTATATTACTGGACAGGTGTTAAATGTAGATGGTGGAATGGTAATGTAAGAAAGTAGAGGTTGAACATGGAAAGAAGATGTGTGATCACAGGACTCGGAGCAGTTACACCACTTGGTAATACAGTAGAAGAGTATTGGAATGGACTTAAGAATGGTGTGTGTGGAATTGATTATATCAAGAAATTTGATACGACAGATTATAAAGTAAAGATCGCGGCCGAGATTAAGGATTTTGATCCGGAACAGTATATGACGAAGAAAGATGTTAAGAGAAATGATCTTTTTGCTATCTATGCATTGGCAGCCGGTATGCAGGCTTTTGAAGATTCAAAGTTAGATATGGAAAAAGAAGATGCAGACAGAATCGGTGTGATTGTAGGTTCCGGTGTCGGTGGCCTTATGACAATGGAAGAGCAGGTAAAAAGACTGACAGACAAAGGACCATCAAGAGTATCCCCACTGTTTATTACCATGACGATCGGTAACATGGCTGCAGGTAACATTGCGATCCGTGTCGGTGCAAAGGGTGTTTGTGAAGATATCGTAACAGCCTGTGCAACCGGAACAAATGCGATCGGAACAGCATTTCGTAATATTAAGCATGGTTATCTGGATGCCTGTATTGCAGGTGGTGCAGAAGGTGCTATCTGTGGAATCGGTGTAGCAGGTTTTACGAATCTGACGGCATTATCAACGGAAGAAGATCCGAAAAAAGCATGCAGACCATTTGACAAAGAAAGAAACGGATTTGTTATGGGCGATGGTTCAGGCATCCTTGTTTTGGAAGAATTAGAGCATGCTTTAGCGCGTGGCGCAAAGATCTATGGTGAAGTCGTAGGTTATGGTGCTACAGCAGATGCCTATCATGTAACGTTACCGGAACCAACCGGGGAAGGTGCAGCGAAAGCCATGAAGTTCGCAATACAGGAAGCAGGTATCACACCGGAGCAGGTTGGTTATATTAATGCACATGGAACCAGTACACATGCAAACGATGTCGGAGAGACAAAAGCGATCAAGCTTGCAATGGGAGAAGAATGTGCAAAGAACATCCCGATCAGTTCCACAAAATCTATGACAGGACATTTGCTCGGTGCAGCAGGTGCGATCGAGGCAATAGCCTGCGTGAAAGCATTAGAGGAGGGCTTTTTACCTCCTACGATCAATTATCATACACCGGATGAAGAATGTGATCTTGATTACATTCCAAATGTCGGAAGGGAAGCAAAAGAAGCAGAATATGCATTGTCAAACTCACTTGGTTTTGGAGGACACAATGGCGTGCTTTGCTTTAAAAAATGGACTGGTAAATAAGCAACAAACCGGAAAGGCTGGTATAAGACCGTGCAATATGAACAGATTAAAGAATTGATCGCAATTTTTGAAAAGACAGATTTAAACGACATGGAAGTACAGTTAGATAATGCGGTACTTCGCCTAAACCGCGGAGCAGTATCTCCTTTTACACATACGGGAAGTACTGATGCACAGACACAGGGAACCGTAGCCACACAGCCTGTTGTTCTGACATCACAGACAGCAGCAAGTGCAGAGACAGTAGAAGAGAACATAAGTAGTACTGTGCCAACAGCAGATGAGAGCGAAAATCAGGGCGATAAAGTGATCAAGTCACCGATCGTTGGTACATTTTATCAAAGTGCTTCGCCGGATGAAGAACCTTTTGTAAAGATAGGCGATACGATTGCGAAAGGAGATGTCGTTTGTATTATTGAAGCAATGAAGTTTATGAATGAAGTAAACAGTGAAGTCAGTGGAACGATTACGGAAATTCTTGTTAATGATGGTGATTTTGTAGAGTATGGCCAGGAATTGTTCCGTGTCAGATAAAGGAGAATATTATGGTAATGGATATTAATGAGATCATGTCGATCATCCCTCACAGACAGCCGTTTCTTTTGATCGACCGGATCGAATCGATGGAAGAAGGGAAATCAATTACTGCCTTAAAGAACGTTTCTTATAATGAACCGTTTTTTGCAGGACATTTTCCACAGGAACCGGTTATGCCGGGTGTTCTGATCGTAGAAGCAATGGCACAGGCAGGAGCAGTAGCGATTCTTTCAATGGATGAATTCCGTGGCAAGACAGGGTATTTTGGCGCGATCAAGAATGTAAAATTCAAAAGAAAAGTCGTACCGGGAGATACACTTCGTCTGGAATTAGAAATTGATAAGTTAAAGAGAAATATAGGTATCGGACATGGGACAGCCTATGTGGGCGACCAGGTAGCATGTCAGGTAGAACAGTTTATGTTCATTGTAGAATAAAGACACAGGTTCTTTATGGGAGGCGCAGATGTTTGATAAAATTTTGATAGCGAATCGTGGCGAAATTGCCGTCAGGATCATACGTGCCTGTCGCGAGATGGGAATAAAAACGGTAGCTGTTTTTTCGGAACCGGACAGAGAGGCACTTCATGCACAGCTTGCAGATGAAGCTGTCTGTATTGGCTCTGCGAAAGCAGCAGACAGTTATAATAATATGAATAATATTATCAGTGCAGCAGTATTGACAAAAGCACAGGCGATTCATCCGGGCTTTGGTTTCTTATCAGAAAATAGTACATTTGCTGCTATGTGTAAGGAATGTAATATCAAGTTCATCGGACCGGATCCTGAAGTGATCGATCTTTTAGGAAACAAAGCAAATGCAAGAACGATGATGCAAAATGCACAGGTTCCCGTCATTCCAGGAAGTGATGGTGTGGTAAAAGATATCGACCGGGCTTACGAGATTGCAGAAAAACTTGGATATCCCGTTATGGTAAAGGCTTCTGCCGGAGGCGGCGGAAAAGGAATCCGTATCGTGCGAAGAAAAGAAGATCTTGCAAAAGCATTTGAATCAGCTAAAAGTGAGACAAAGGCAGCGTTTGGTGATGATGCACTTTATATGGAAAAAGTGATCGAACATGCAAGACATATCGAAGTCCAGATCCTTGGTGATGATTATGGTAATGTGATCCATTTAGGAGAAAGAGATTGTTCTTTACAGCGTAAGAACCAGAAAGTATTAGAAGAGGCACCGTCGCCCGCTGTACCGCAGTCTGTCAGGGAAGAATTGTGTGCAGCGGCTGTCCGTGCGGCGAAAGCGGCAGGTTATCAGAGTGCAGGCACGATTGAGTTTTTGTATGACAGATCCAAGCAGTTTTACTTTATGGAAATGAATACCCGTGTACAGGTAGAACATCCTGTTACGGAAATGATCACCGGAGTTGATATTATCAAAGAACAGATCCGTATTGCAGATGGAAAACGTCTGTCGATCGCACAAAAAGATGTAACGATTTCCGGTCATGCGATTGAATGCAGGATCAATGCAGAAAATCCGGATAAGAATTTTGCTCCTTGTCCGGGAACAATCGAGTATCTGCTTTTGCCGGCAGGAGGTCTTGGGCTCCGTGTAGATACAGCAGTCTATGAAGGATATGAGATCCCTCCGTATTATGATTCGATGATCGCAAAAGTGATCGTTCATGGCAGGGATCGTAAAGAAGCAATTGCAAAGATGAAACGTGCATTGTATGAATTTATCATTAAAGGAATTGATACGAATATTGCATTTCAGGAAAAGATATTGAATCACGAAGAATATATTGCCGGAGATTTTGATACAACATTTCTGGAAGAAAAAGTGATAGATCGAAAGGACTGATTCGTTGAATTTATTTGGTAAGAAAAATTATATTTCTATAGAGAACAGGGAGCGGACAAAAAAGGTGGATAAAAGAAAGAAAGCAGAGCCATCGATCCCGGATGGAATGTGGATCAAGTGCAATACATGCAAAGCGATCATTTACAAAAAAGAAGTAACAGAGTATAAGCTTTGTCCGAATTGTGATGCACATTTTCGAATGAACCCGGCTGAACGGATCGCCATTACATGTGATGAAGGTTCCTTTGAGGAATTCGATCAGAATATGCATCCGAAGAATCCAATGAATTACCCGGAATATGATCAGGTGATAAAGAAAGCACAGGATAAGTCAGGGATCAAAGAAGCCGTTGTGACCGGAAGATGTACGATTCATGGGCAAAAGACGGTCCTTGCTATTATGGACAGTCATTTTATGATGGGAAGCATGGGATCTGTTGTCGGAGAAAAGATTACAAGAGCAGTAGAATATGCAACAAAACATCGTCTGCCAATCATTATCTTTACAACATCCGGTGGTGCCAGAATGCAGGAAGGTATCATTTCACTAATGCAAATGGCGAAAGTATCAGAAGCGTTAGGACGACATGATGCAGCAGGACTTTTATATGTGACTGTTCTTACCGATCCAACGACCGGTGGTGTGACAGCAAGTTTTGCTATGCTTGGAGATATTATCCTATCGGAACCGAAAGCCTTGATCGGTTTTGCAGGACAGCGTGTGATCAAAGGAACGATCCATCAGGATCTTCCTGAAGGTTTTCAGCGTGCCGAGTTTCAATTAGAGCATGGATTTGTAGACCGGATCGTTCATCGTGAGAAGCTTCGCAATGAGCTTGGTAAGATTCTTCGCCTACACAGCCAGACCGGAAGGGAGGAAGCCTAGATGAGTAATGCAATGAATTCGGTAGCAATCGCCAGAATGATCGAGAGACCGAACACCAGGCAGTTTATTAAAGCTATTTTTGATGATTTTATGGAATTTCATGGTGACCGCTATTATGCGGATGATGGTGCGATCGTTGGTGGGATTGCTTCATTGAATGGAACTCCTGTTACCGTGATCGGAGTGCAAAAAGGACATACGTTAGATGAAAATGTTGCCTGTAATTTTGGATGTCCGAATCCGGAAGGATATCGCAAAGCTCTTCGATTGATGAAGCAGGCAGAGAAATTCCACCGTCCGGTCATTACGTTTATCAATACAGCCGGAGCTTTTTGCGGAATCGGTGCGGAGGAACGTGGTCAGGGAGAAGCATTGGCTCGTAACCAGATGGAAATGTCACGTCTGAAAACACCGATCATCAGTATTTTTATTGGTGAAGGTGGAAGTGGCGGTGCGTTAGCACTCGCCGTTGCTGACCGGGTATGGATGTTAGAGCATGGTATGTATTCTGTGCTTTCGCCTGAGGGTTTTGCAAGTATTTTATGGCGTGATTCGTCAAGAGTTGCAGAAGCAGCAGAGCTGATGAAAATGACAGCCAGAGATCTTTTACAAAATGAAGTGATCGACAAGATGTTCTTAGAACCTAAAGAGGGACTGGAAAACAATCTCGAATATACAGCAGATGCGTTGAAAGAAGCTTTGTGTGAAACCATTCCGAAACTGCAAAAGAAGGATATCGACGAGCTTTTAGAAGAAAGATACAACCGTTTCCGTAAATTCGGTGAATTTATAGAATAAACGATATGTGATCAAACGAAATGATCTGTCATTAAGTGAAACAATCTGTCATTAAGTGAAATGATCTGCCATTAAGCGAAATGATCTGCTATTAAGTGAAATGATCTGTCGTTAAGTGAAATGATCTGCTATTAAGTGAAATGATCTGCCATTAAGTGAAATGATCTGTCATTAAGTGAAATGATCTGCCATTAAGCGAAATGATCTGCCATTAAGCAAAACGATCTGTCATTTACGAATTTGGAAAAGTGTGCATATATCATGACGGCAGAGTAATGAATGGATCAGGTGTTTCGTCCCCCAAAAGAATAAAAGTCAGGATAGAGAAATGTTTCATTTGAGATGTTTCTCTTTTTTTTAAGGAATAGGAAACTGCTCGTACAGCGGTGGTACACCAACAAGAATTGCTTTAGCAATTCTTGCAAAGTTTAATGTTCCATTAAACTTTTGACAAAGCGCTGGCTTTGCACTTTTTTATGGAATAGGAAACTGCTCGTACAGTAGTGGTACACCAACAAGAATTGCTTTAGCAATTCTTGGAGTGCAAAGCGCTGGCTTTGCACTTTTTTATGGAAATTGCAAAAACTGACCTTATTAAAATAAACAAAAATGGTTATTTTAATATATCCAAACTTTGTTATAATACAACGTATATCCCGCATATCGGATAGAACAGGGCCCAATTACAAAGGAATGATGTGCAGAAAAGAGGAAAATATGTCAGATAATCGTTATGAATTAAATAAACAGTTAGCACAGATGTTAAAAGGCGGCGTGATTATGGATGTTACGACACCGGAGCAGGCCAAGATCGCACAGGAAGCAGGAGCATGTGCAGTTATGGCATTAGAAAGAATCCCGGCAGATATCCGTGCAGCCGGTGGTGTATCACGTATGAGTGATCCGAAGATGATACAGGGCATTCAGGAAGCGGTATCCATTCCTGTTATGGCAAAGTGCCGTATCGGCCATTTTGCAGAAGCACAGATCTTAGAAGCCATTGAAATAGATTATATCGATGAAAGTGAAGTGCTTTCTCCGGCAGATGATGTGTTCCATATCGATAAGACAAAGTTTAATGTACCATTTGTATGTGGTGCAAAGGATTTAGGCGAAGCTCTTAGAAGAATTAATGAAGGGGCATCCATGATCCGTACAAAAGGAGAGCCTGGAACAGGAGATATTGTACAGGCAGTCAGACATATGCGTAAAATGAATCAAGAGATTGCAAAGCTGGTATCGATGCGTGAAGACGAGCTTTTCCAGGCAGCAAAGGAATTACAGGTACCATATGAATTAGTAAAACAGGTGTATGAGGAAAAGAGACTTCCTGTTGTAAACTTTGCAGCCGGTGGTGTAGCAACCCCTGCGGATGCGGCTTTGATGATGCAGCTTGGGGCAGAAGGTGTCTTTGTCGGATCCGGTATCTTTAAGTCAGGGAATCCTGCAAAGAGAGCAGCAGCGATCGTACAGGCGGTAACGAATTATAATGATTCTAAACTGCTTGCAGAGCTTTCAAAGGATTTAGGTGAAGCCATGGTTGGTATCAATGAGCAGGAAATCGAGCTTTTGATGGCAGAACGTGGAAAATAGAAATTTACAGATTTGTTTTATTGCCGGACAAAAAGGAGATAACAATGAATATTGGTGTATTAGCAATACAGGGAGCTTTTGCAGAACATGAACAGAAGCTGACTGCTCTTGGAGCGGATGTTTTTGAAATCCGTCAGGCAAAAGATCTGCAAAACCCGATGGATGGTTTGATACTGCCGGGGGGGGAAAGTACAGTGATGGGAAAGCTTTTACATGATCTGGATCTTTTTGATCCGCTTCATAAGAGGATTAAAGAAGGGCTTCCGGTTATGGGAACCTGTGCAGGTCTGATCTTATTGGCAAAACAATTGGCAGATGATGATGTGGTACATTTTGCTACGATGCCGGTAGAAGTAAAAAGAAATGCATATGGAAGACAGTTAGGAAGTTTTCATACAACACATGAAATGAAAGGTGTAGGCATGATCCCGATGAACTTTATCCGTGCACCTTATGTTACAAAGTGTACGGATGAGGTAGAAATTTTAGCACAGGTCGATGAAAAGATAGTTGCCGTGCAATATAAAAACCAATTAGGTCTTGCCTTTCATCCGGAAGTGACAGATTGTGATAAAGTCCATGCTTACTTTTTAGATATGTGCCAAAAGAGATAAAAAGCAAAAGTATAAGTTAAAGAGCAGAGAACAGATCTTTAATTCTCTGAGTAATTAAAATGGTCATACAGAGAACGCTTCTCTGTATGACCGTTTTATAATGCTAATATTTTTTGTTATGCTATGATCTTTTTAGAGCTGATCAATCAGTTTGCTCAGCAGATTCAGAATCCTCTGTATGATATTGTTTCAACTGATCTACCGTTTTTTGTACGTCTAAGATACTGACGGTGACAGATTCTAATTCTCCCAGATCATGTTCACTCATATCACTGGCTTCCTGGGTACTTGCAGTGACTTCTTCACTAACAGCAGAAAGTTGGGTGATGCTTTCCACAATACGGTTATTAGAATGAAGCAGATGCTTGATTTCATGTTCTAAGTTATCTGCACGTTCAGAAAGACTGTCGGAATGATTGCGCAATTGAACAAAGCTTGCTGCATTTTGTTCGATCAAATTTTTCTGTTGCATGGTGGCGGATAAAGATTTTCCAACAAGATCTGCAGTAACATCTGCATTGGAATTTAACTGTTCTACAATTTGTTCAATCTGTTCTGTTGATTTTTTTGTCTGTTCGGAGAGTTCACGAATCTGGTCGGCGACAACCGCAAACCCTTTTCCTGCTTCTCCGGCTCTGGCACTTTCGATAGATGCATTCAGAGCAAGAAGATTTGTCTGTTCCGAAATCGAGAAGATTACCTTTGTGATTCCGGCAACTTCCTCAGCCTTTTCTTTTAATTCCTGCATTGCTTTTTCTACATCAATACCAACGGATTCGATATCCTCGGATTGTTTACGCAAAAGTTCCATTCTTTGCGAATTTTCTTCAATCTGCGTAGCAGAGTTTTGAGCAGATTTTACTACTTCTGTAGTATTCTCTTCTGCGATGCGGACTGCTTCACGAATCTCACCGGTCATGACAGACTGTTCCTGAATACTTTCAGCGGTACTCTGGATTCCCTGTGCAATCTCATGGAGAGAACGGTTGACAGAAGTCGTAGAATCTTTTAAGGCTATCATACGTTCTGAGGTGGCATCGATCTTATCACGTGTCAGATCAGTTGTATGAAGGATTCCCTTCATCATATGAGCCTGACGTGTCTGTTCATCCTGCATGGTATGAACCGTATCATGTTCAAATTGTTTTAATACACTGGCAGACCAGTAGAAGAAGGTAAGTGATAAAAGCGTGACTGCACAGATCATGAATTGTGTCTGTTCGATCGTTCCTGTTGTTACATACGTTTTTGCCATATGGATCAGGATAATAATGGCAGATACGATCGCAATTGTGCGATTAAATTGCGTATGATAATATAGCATGCAGCAGATCAATGGTGGGATAGCATACAATGAAACAAAATCAGCACTTCCCATCAGATTCAGAATGGCATATACTATTAAAAATCCACCCATCATTATATTCTTTAATTGTGTTGATTTGTGATCACGGATATAGCAGATCCAGTCAAGGATCATGCTGACGGCTAAGATCACAGCAGGGATCGCAATATAATCACTGCCTTCTCTTTTTAATGCGATCTGTGTGATAAAACCACATAACAAAAATCCTTTGATGATCGTTAAGCTGGATAAAACGATCTGGTTTGCTTTTTCGATTCGTGCATCTTTTTCACTGAATTTTCGAAACTTCACTGTGAATTTTTCAAATACATATTCCTTCATAAAATCTCCTCTTAATTATCATACATTTTAGTTTCGCAAAGTAAAGCAGATATGTTATACCTTGCGAATACCATCGTTAGTAATCGTGATCAGTCCTTTTTTCATCAAATGACCGATGCCGCGTTTGAAAGCATTTTTGCTCATATGGAACCGATTCTTGATCGCTTCCGGTGCACTTTTATCATGAAATGGCAAAAAGCCACCTTCCTGTTCGAGACACCGGTAAATGAAATCAGCATCTTCATTCATCTGTTCCGGTATTTTCTTTTTAACACTTAATGTCAGCCTGCCATCCTCCATTACCTGTGCTACACGGGCGTAGATTGGTTGGTTGATGCGGTATGTTTCAAATACTTCCTTTTTCGGAAGCAGAGCTGAATACATATCATCCACGGCGACAAATACACCGAAGTTTTCGCTGATCTCGTAAACTCTGCCACTTACTTCATCATCTTTTTGATAATTCGAATCATTGCGAAGAGCATCATAGACGTGCATGGATGCACAAAGGCGTTCACTCTTATCAATATACAGAGTGACTAATACGGCATCACCTTCTTGTACTTTATATAGTTGTTCTTTAAATGGAAGAAAAAGATCTTTCGCAAGCCCCCATTCTAAGAAAGCACCGATCGGGGTGACTTGTGTAACATAAAGACGTGCGACATTGCCTAAAGTAAGATCCGGTTCTAAAGTTGTTGCGATCGGGCGATCCTCGGAATCTTTATAGACAAATACCTTGAGAACGTCTTTTAAATCCGTTCCTGCCGGTACCTGTGCTTTGGGGAGAAGAATTTTTTGAGAATCCTCACCGGTTGGTGTGTTTAAGAATACACCGAAATCTGTTTTCTTTGTAACGATCAGTTCCTGATATTTACCCAGTTCGATTTTTTGTGTCATTATTACCTCCGTTCTGTCCGGATGTATTCTTGAAATTTTTCATTTAGAAAATTCCGAGAGTATATCCGGTTGTTGTATTATCTTCAATACAATATCATGAATTCGCAACACAGGAGAGCTGGCTTTCTGGTGCAGAATTCATGAAGGACAAAATTAAATACAGCACAAAGTGCGTCAAGCGTGTATCGCTTGGATCTTGGAATTATTATATCATATTTATATAGTTTTATAAAGATAAATATGTTGCGATAATGGTTCATAGATAATGGCGTATTGAAAAATAGTCCGGTTGAAAAACGAAGAAAGAATGTTATACTATTGTTGAAAAACAAAACAGTATAAGCGTTTTGACGCAGAAAAGAGGTAAATTATGAAAAAAGAGATCAGTACAAAAAATGCACCGGCAGCAATCGGACCTTATTCACAGGCAATTGAAGTAAATAATATGGTATATACATCAGGTATGATCCCGATCAACCCTGCTACAGGAGAACTGGTAACCGGTTCTGTTGAAGAACAGGCAAAACAGGCTTTTTCGAATTTAAAGGCTTTAGTAGAAGCTTCAGGATCTTCTATGGAAAAAGTAGTAAAAACAGTTGTATTTATTAAAGATATGGATGATTTTACAAAGATCAATGCTATTTATGAAGACTATTTTGTGGCACCGTATCCTGCGAGATCCTGTGTACAGGTTGCAAAGCTTCCAAAAGATGTTGCTATTGAAGTGGAAGCGATCGCGATCAAATAATAAAATGTAAATAAATGTGTGATAATCTGATCCGGATAAAATATTACAGAAAATTCTACAATCGTAGAAAAGATTTCGGTATGAAGAATAATCATCCAATAAATGGAATATGACGAAAAAGTCCCATAAATTAAGGCATTCGTTTAGATAAAACTTCTTGCGGGTGGGTTGACAATGAAGGGAGACCTTGTTATAATTATTTTCGATGTGTAATAAATTCGTAATATTTTATGAAACAAAAACGTTCATAGAATAAATCGATCGGCAATGTTATGACATTGTATGCATTACACAGATCGCTAGAATTCATTTAGTGTTTCAAATTTTTATGGAGGGTTATTATGTTAAAGACACGTTGGATAAGAAATGCTGCTATTTTCGGCACAGCCGTTACATTATCATTAGCTACATATACAAGTGTTAGTGATAATGCGGATGCTGCAAGTTACGGTCAGGAAACAGAAATGGCAGGTCTTTCCTTGTCGCTTGATAAATATTATTTAGAGAACATAGCACAGGAGGAGCAGGAAGCACAAGCAGCAGATCCTGTTGCAACAGCAAGTATAGAAGCAGGTGCCGTTCCGGCAACGGATGCCGCAGTAGATGCTGCACAGAATGCTCAGACAGCACAGACAGCAGATCCTGCTGCAACGCAGGCAGCACAGGCAGCTCAGACAGAAGAGCAGAGAAAAGAAGAAACAGTTGCAAAGCAGTTTAGAAATCTTGGTATTTCAACCGCAAGTGATTATGTAAATATCCGTAAGAAGCCAAATACAGACAGTAAAATCGTCGGAAAACTTTATAAAGGTTCCTCAGCAGAGATTTTAAGTGAAAAGAATGGATGGGTTAAGATTTCATCCGGCTCTGTTACAGGGTATATTCGTAAGGATCTTCTTGCTATTGGTGCAGATGCTCAGAAGTTAGCAGGAAAATATGGCACAGCATATGCGTTTTTAAAGAAAGGTGTCATTACATTAAATGTCCGTTCTAAGAAGAGTACAACTTCAACGATCATTACACAGATTCCTGAGGATGAAAAGTATGAAATCCTTGGTGAAAGCGATAATTGGTATAAAGTAGAGATTGATGAAGGTGTCAAAGGATATATTGCAAAAGAGTTTGTAAATACAAGAGTTCGTTTTAAAAAGGCTGTTTCTATTGAAGAAGAAGAAGCCGAGGCTCGTCGTAAGAAGGCAGCCGAAGAAGCTGAACAGCAGCGTTTGGAAGAACTTGCAAGAGAAAGACAGAGTGCATCATCAAGCAGTTCGTCTTCGTCAAGCAGCTCAAGTTCATCAAGCAGACGTTCAAGCTCATCAAGCAGTTCAAGTTCGTCAAGCAGACGTTCAAGTTCATCAAGCAGTTCAAGTTCGTCAAGCAGACGTTCAAGCTCATCAAGCAGTTCAAGTTCGTCAAGCAGAAGCAGACGATCAAGTTCATCAAGCAGTTCAAGCTCAAGCAGACGTTCGAGCAGTCCATCTGTATCAAGCAGTGGATCAGGTTCTTCGATTGCATCCTATGCAACGAAGTTTGTTGGTAATCCATATGTATGGGGCGGCTCAAGTCTTACAAATGGTGCAGACTGTTCCGGATTTACGATGGCTGTTTATGCACAGTTTGGATATAGCTTGCCACATTCATCGGGTGCACAGGCAGGTTGTGGTAGAAGCGTAAGTTTTTCAAACTTACAGCCGGGAGATCTGATCTTCTATCGCAATGGTGGAAGTATTGGTCACGTTGCTATGTATATCGGTGGCGGACGTGTTGTTCATGCAAGTAATAAGAAAGACGGTATCAAGATTTCTAACTACAGATACAGAACACCGGCATGTGCAAGAAGAATTATTGGTTAATTATTTGATAGAAGATTGAGAATGATTCTATGATTTTCAGGAAAGCATCGTAGCAATAGCTATACGGTGCTTTTCTTTTGCGTCGTGATCTTATAAAAATATAAAAGAGCAGTGTAAGGTATTATCAGAAGATAGGAAAGAAATAGTGAGGAGTGGGAAGGATGAAGTCATTAAAAGAAGGAATGCAAGATGGAATTCCAATCGCATTAGGTTATGTCTCGGTTAGTTTTACATTTGGATTGATGGCTGTAAACGTCGGGATGAGCTGGTGGCAGGCTGTCCTGATCTCTATGACATGTATTACATCTGCCGGACAGTTTGCAGGATTGGATATTATGGTTGCTGGAGGTGCTTTTATTGAGATGGCACTTTCACAATTCGTGATCAATCTGCGTTATGCATTGATGGCATTATCCTTATCGCAGAAAGTAGATAAGTCATTAAATACACCATGGCGTTTTATTACCGGAGTCGGCATTACAGATGAAATTTTTGCGGTTGCCATGAGTCGGAAAGGAAAAGTAGACCGCCGGTATTTATCCGGACTGATCATTGTTCCATATCTTGGCTGGGCAGTTGGAACAGTAATGGGGGCGTTGCTTGGAAGTGTTTTGCCGGCTGTTTTGTCAGATGCCTTGGGAATAGCCATTTATGGAATGTTTTTGGCGATCATTATACCGAAAGCAAAAGAAAATTATCGCTTTTTATTTGTCATATTGATTGCGGCAGCGATGAGTTGTGCGTTCAAATGGCTTCCGGTTCTTTGTAAGCTTTCATCGGGATTTGTTGTTATTATCTGCGCGGTTGTGGCATCCGCGATTGGAGCATGGCTGTATCCGGTGCCATCGGAAGAAGAGATGGAAGCAATGGAACAGGAAGAACAGATAGGATAAATTTACAAAAGGAGAATATTATGGATACGGTTTTATTTTTTATCTATTTAGCAGTGATGGCGGGCGTTACTTATCTGATCCGTGCAATTCCGTTTGTGTTATGCAAAGGTGAGGTCAAAAACGTATTTATCCGTTCCTTTTTGACATATGTACCTTATGCTGTCCTGGGGGCGATGACCTTTCCGGCTATTCTTTTTTCAACCAACGGACTGGTCTCTGCAATTGCCGGAACAATCGTCGCTTTGGTATTGGCATTTGCTAAGAAAGGACTTTTGACTGTTGCGGTAGGTGCGAGTGCAGCCGCTTTTATTGTCAAGATGGCAGAAATGTTTATTATATGATAAATCTCATGCGTAGTGCTGATAAAAACAGCTTTTTATGTATAAAACAGGTGGAAAAATGGCTCATAAAACAGATGGGAAAATACCAACAGGCAGTTGACAAGTTCCATTATGTATGATAATATATTTTTTGTTGTGACACAGCATGCACTAGTGGCGGAACGGCAGACGCAACGGACTCAAAATCCGTCGGTGGCAACACTGTGTGGGTTCAAATCCCACCTGGTGCATTCAGAGGACGATAGTTAGAGACTATCGTCTTTTTTTGTGGGAAAATGATCGGAAGTAATAATAAATGGGTTGAAACAGGGTATAATTATGGTATAATTAACCCATAGATAAGGAGGTGTATATTATGCCACAGATTATTCCGATTAAAGATTTAAAAAATACATCAGAGATTTCTGATATGTGTCATAAGACGAAGGAACCGATCTATGTAACAAAAAATGGTTATGGTGATATGGTTATTATGAGCATGGAAAGTTATGAGACAATGCTGGGAAAATTTAATTTGTATAGAGATATTGAAATTTCTGAAAAGCAGATAGAAGCAGGTCAGGTAAAAGATGCCAAAGCTGCACTGGTATCGCAAAAATCTTCAAATGTGCACCCGTATCCATTAAGTCCGGAATTGGGCACAGTGAACGGTTCCTTCCCATTCGCCTGTGATGCATTGATGCAGAAGCAGGGACATGAAGAAGAGACAGGACAGGCAAATAAAGGAGTATCAGGAAGAGACAAAGAGCGGATTGAAGGTGATCTTTAATGTTTATCTGGAAAAGGATGAACGGATCTATGACCAATTATTACGATAAAATAGAATGGTAAAAAGAGAAAACAGATCGGGCAAATGACAGCAGAAAATAAAAATGCGACTTTTGCATCGGTTCATCTTAAAGAAACATTTTGTATGGATTCGATAAAAAAGCAGTCTGTCTGTATCAAAGCGGATTGTGGCAGGGTCATAAAAGATCTGCTTTGATCATATCTTCGATGAATTGCACCATATTTTCTTTTGGTACATCCAGTACAAAAGAAAGTTCGGAAAAGAGTACATCCTCTGCCTGTTTAAAATATTTGTCATCGGTCGCTGTGCTTTTTTTTCCTTGTTTGATGCGTTCTTGTTTGCGAGTATAGATTAATTTTATAATGCTTACAATTTTTTTGTTATCACCGCTTAATATTGCTGCTTTATATTCCTGTTCACGCATCTTTTCATTATGAATTTCTGTTTCCGTGATATTAGGAATTGATTTTATCAACTGAATGGCTTCTTCATTACTGATCATATTTCTGATCCTTCCATCGACGTAATCGACAGGCAGATATATCTTAGATGTTTTTTCATTTATTGGTACTAATATATAGTATTCTTTCGTTTTATTCATTCCGGTTATGTCGGGATGTCCAACATTTTCAATTTTACAAATACCCTCCGGCATTTTTACTACATAGTCTCCTTTTTTATACATAACTTTTCCCTTCCTTTCTTTTTATAAAGTAAATCAAAAAGAGAAAAGGACTGCTTCACTCGGTAACATTTGAATGAAATAGCCCTTTTCATGAAAATCGTACACAGTTTCTAGTATTTAGTTTATCATTTTTTGAAAAAATTTGTAAGCATTTTTTTGGAAATTTTGATTTTGATTTGTTTTTTCCTTTCGTGTAGCTGGTGTGAGGTTGACTGTTCCGTAAAAGAAAATATAATAAAAGAAGAAGTAGGTCTGGATGTACTTTCAGACAATGGGATCACAGACATGGGAAGCCATATTTGACTAGGAGGAAAGTAAGATGGACGAAAGATTACAAAAGCAGCTTGCATTTGCATTAGAGATTGATAAAGAAAAGAATATTTTAAGGCAGACACATTTATCCGGACATGGAAGAAGGGAAAATGATGCAGAACATGCATGGCATATGGCGATCATGGCATATCTGTTAAAAGAATATGCCAATGAAGAGGTTGACATTGCAAAAGTGATGTTAATGTGTCTGATCCATGATATTGTAGAAATTGATGCCGGGGATACTTATGCATATGATGCAGAGGGATTAAAAACGCAAAAGGTAAGAGAAGAGGCAGCGAAGGAGCGAATTTTTTCTCTTCTTCCAAACGAGCAGAAAGAAGAATTGATTGCACTATTTGATGAGTTTGAAGCGTTTGAATCCGCAGAATCAAAATTTGCACATACGATGGACAATTTGCAGCCACTTCTGTTAAACGACAGCAATGGCGGTGCAGACTGGAAAGCACATGGAGTCTGTGCAAAGCAGGTATACGGCAGACAGGAAAAGACAAAACTTGGTTCGGAGAAGTTATATGAAATAACAGACCGGCTGATACAAAAAAACATTGAAAAAGGCAATATTCAAAAATAAAGAGACTTAGAGAGTGTGTAATCAGTTGTCCATGGATGATAGTATCCATGCTCGCAGTATCATTTTCAGATATTATTTTCAAATTCTGCAACAGAATCAATCGTACAGGCTCTTTGAATCCAGTTTTTTAAGATTGTCATATCGTTTTGGTTCTGAATCTTCTTTTTCAGCGATTCTGTTACCGCTCCTTTTTCTTCCAAAATCTCCAGTAATGCTTCTTTTTTTCCTTCGATTCTTCCTGCTTTTTTTCCTACTGCTTCTCCTTCGATCCTTCCTGCATTCCAGCCATCATCATAGCCTCCGCGTCTCTCACTTGCCCGGATCTTTTTGAGCTCTTCTTCTTCGTTATATTCCAGTATAGACATTGCTATCACCTCTGCTCTTTGCTTCTTTAAAAAGTCTGCTAATATATTTTCACGAATACATTCTGTGACTGCTTTTTCTACCGCCTGCTCGATCGGCATGACTGCACGATATTTTCTGACTCGTTCTACATAAATGCTATACTCTTTCAATGTCCGGCAGTTTTCCATGATCTGTCTGGTTTTGAACTAAATGACAAAATGACAGTTTCCCCAGTCTTAGTGACAGGAGCTTTAAAACTCCTGCTTTGATAGTGAATGAAAAGCATAGAGTTCTAAAGATAATATAAGAAATTAAGAAAATGCCCGATAAGCTCTAGCATTAAAGAAAGTATTAGATTTATGCTTTGGTCTATTGTAACAAATAAAGGTTCTTTTTACAATATTTTTCTTTTTTGCTTTGATTATCTATTTTGTTTTGCAAATGCCCAGATATTCTTCCAAAGAGAGGTGTTGGTTCGTGATCGCCTGTGCTGTTTTTTTGCCGACGTAGCGAAAATGCCATGGCTCATACATATAACCGGTGATTTTTTCTTTCTTTTTGGGATAGCGCAGGATAAAACCGTATTTGGCACAATGCCTGCGAAGCCATTGATTTTCCGGTGTATTTTCCTGCTTTCTGTTTAATTGCAAATAATCAGAAGCTGCGATATCGACACAAAGCCCGGTCTCATGTTCACTATAGTATGCCGGAGCAACACTGCGCAGAGCGTCTTTTTTGGCAAGCTTATCGTTCATACCGACAGATTCATTTTTGATAATTTCATATCTTAAAAGTGTCTGCTGTTTGGCACTGGTACGATATCCGCTTACTACAGTAATAGAATATCCAGGATGGGAAGCCTCACAGTCAAACCACATATTTCTCAGATCCCGATACATGATTTTAGCAACCTGTTTGCCATTTTTTAATTTTTTTAATGTGATGGAATAGTTTTTTGGCAGCTTGTTCTTTTTGTTGACTAATACCAGCAAAGAATCATCGGATACGTTAAAAGAATCTGTCTTTTTTTTAACGGAATCTGCAAAAGGGGTTGGAGTTGCCAAGTGATAACTGCCACGATGGGCGGTATGACCGGAGGAGGCTTTTGTAGCAGTCAGGGCACCCAGAAAGAGTGCGATCACCAGACAAAAGAACAGAAAGAAAAAGAAGTAAGAATTTTTGTTTTCATTTTTTGTTGGTATCAAATGGATCACCATGCCTTTCTTTGTTTTTGTAAGATGGGAAACTATCGTAGAAAAGATGTTTCGTTTCTCTTATTAAAACAAAGAATTGCATCACATTTTAGAAAGAAATGCATCTAAGTTGTAACATTTCTAAAAAGTGTTTAGTATACCGAGGAAGATGCGGGATACGCGATCCATGAATCGAGATACAGATTGCCAAAAGAAGCATTCAAATGGATATCATTTGCATTGAGATTGCCGCTAAATAGAATTGTTGTTGGGATTTTTATGGAGTATGTGTTCGGAAGAAAAACACAGCTTAGGGAAAGCATATCCGATGTGCTTTCCCTGATTTCTTTGACCGGAGTAACAGGAAGGCGGTCGGTATGCGTATTTGTGATCTGCTGCATGGTTGTTATTTTGTAGGAGTCAAAAGGGCGATCTGATTTCTGGCTTTGTAAATTCTGATCACTGTTATAGGATGCGTTGCCATTTGACTGATTTTTCAGTCTTAATTTGCAATCATAATATTTTGCCAGACGATTGGCATACTCAGAAATGAGACTGGAATGGATCCCATGGATATTGATAAAATAAATTTTTTCCCTATTAGGATCAAAACAAAATTCATATTCCTGCTTGTCTTTGGAAGTAATAAAAGTAAGATCCCACAGACAGAAGTTATTATCGGCATCCGAAGCCTGAATGGATATATATTTTGCTTTTTGAAAATCGCCTGTCAATGTATCGGTGGTCAGATCATCAGAAAGCAGATTCATTGTATAAAGCAGATGGATTTGTTTTTGTAATTTTATAAAGAAATTTTCGTCATAATCGGTTAGTTGCGTTGGATCATTGATCGTAAGTACATCGGTCAGATTCAGTTTGGGCTGGCTTAAGACAGCAAGTTGGTCTTTATAGGAAACAGAAGTTGTGGCTGTCTGGATCGAAAAAGAATTCTTTGTTGTCGCAGAAAGCTTTGTGGAAGTACGATCCTGCCAGCGGCAGATTATTTCCGGCAGAAATTCTGCACTTGCAAAAAAAGTGAGAATGAGTATAAAAGTACATACAATGCGAATTATTTTTTTCATGGAATGCCTCGTTTCTATCTGTGGGATGGTTGGTTCTTTATCTTTTCGTTTTGATCGGGAAATGTGATCGTGATCGTTGTACCATGATCGACTTCGCTGTCAATCTGCCACTTGGCATGATGCAGCCGGATGATCTCCTGACAAAGCGACATACCGATTCCGGCACCGCCTTCTTTGCGGGATCGCGATTTATCCACCATATAAAAGGGTTTTGTGATATTAGTGATCTCTTCTTTGGGAATCCCTCTGCCTTCATCCCGGATGCTGATTTGGTAGCAATCCACCAGACATTGTCCTGTGACATGAATCGTTTGTCCTTTCACAGAGGCTTTCTTTGCATTATCAATTAAGTTGACAATAAGAGATAAAAGCAGTTCGCTGTCTCCTAAAAGAATGGAATCTTCTAAGGAAAGTTCTAATGTGATCTCTTTGCTGGCAAGGGATTGTTTTGTGACAGAGCAGATCATGTCAGCAAGTGTTTTTGTGGAAAACGGTAAAAAGGTGATTTCTTTTTTCTTTAGGACAAACAGATCCATTAATTTATAAGAAAGAGACTCTAAACGTTTTCCTTGCGAATAAATGTAATCTAATGCCTGATAGGTTTCATCGGTAGATAATTCGACACTGCGCAGTAAATCCGCATAACCGATAATGGATGTCAAAGGTGTTTTTAATTCATGGGCAAATGCAGCAGTAAATGCTTCCTGACTTTTGGCATGATCCGAAATCTCGGCTATTTTTTCCTGCAATTTATCTGCCATCCGGTTAAAATCAACTGCCAGCGTTGCAATTTCATCCTGCCCGCGAACGAGAGCACGGCTGTTTAGATCCCCATTTGCAAAATCGCGTGTTGACATAGATAATGCACGGACGCGATATGTCAGAAAATACGACAGGATCAGGGATACGATCAGACAGGCGATCAATATGATAAAAATAATATAATGATACATACGTGTCATTTCCTGACGTTGCAAATAAATCGCATTGATATCGGTTATGGTTTCGATATAATAGCTGTTAAGATCAGCAGACAGGATCATATAACTGATCGTGCGTAAATAATAATTCCCTTTGATCTTGCAAATTTTATAAGCACTATGCTTTTTATCGACTTTATCAAGGAGTGAAGAATCCAGTGATAGCTGACCGGAAGAGTAGAGTATCTCTTTTTTTGCATTATAAACAGAAAAAAGCTCTGTCTCTTTATCCAGACCGGAAGAAACAGAAGCACCAATTTCTTTGACTGCATTTTTATGATTCTTAAAATAATTTGCAGGCATGGAATTTACAATATTACAAAAAGATGCACGAAGCATTTCATTTTTGCTTTTATTACTGTCAATCTCACGCTGGTATGAAGATTGAAACGATGCAGCAATCATCCAGGTACCGCAGATACTAAAGGCGGTTGCGATCAGAATGAAAAAGCTGATAAAGATTTTGGAATAAAATTTCAATGTAAGATCTGTCCTTCCTTAGGTAAAACGATAGCCGACTTTATAGACTGTATGAATACGGTCTTCCCAGTGCAATTTCTTTCGAAGACGCTGGATATGCAGATCGACTGTCCTGCCATCTCCCATATATTCGCTTTGCCAGATATTTTCGTAAATGGTTTCACGGTATAGGGCAATATTTCTGTTACGAACCAGAAAAAGAAGCAGTTCAAACTCTTTTAGTGTTAATTTTACTGCTTCACCCTGTCTGGTTACGGTTCGTGATGGAATGTCGATTATGACATCATCAACCTCAATCCTCTCCTCGCTTTTGTGGTAGCGTCGAAGCACTGATTCGACTCTTGCTAAAAGCTCTACCATTTCAAATGGCTTTGTAATATAGTCATCTGCTCCGGCTTTTAATCCTTTTACTTTATCATCTAACGTTCCCATCGCAGTAATAAAAATAACCGGCATATTTGTTGTTTTGATATAATCGAGTAATTCATAACCATTCATTCCCGGAAGCATGATATCGAGCAATACCAGATCATAAGTATGTTCTGCGATCCGGTCGGCTGCACTTTCTCCATCCATTGCCTGCTCACAGGAATATCCGGCTTTTTGAAGGCTCATCCGGATCAGGTTCGAGATGGCTTCTTCGTCTTCAACAATTAAAATTTTTGTCATAATCTTATCCAATATGTGTTATTTACGGTTACAGGATCACTTTACTTTTTTTATGTATCTAAAATGTATCATACGGCAAAAGTGATCTAAGAATAAAAGTAGTTCTGTTAAGCAGTATATACTTTGTATGCATTGTCTGTCAAAACTTGTCACCCTATCAAAATATCGTTATAATAAAACAAAGTGTGCAGCAGTTACAGAAAGTAAAATCACGCAGTCTGACACCAAGAAAGGGAAGAGAAAATGAAATTTTTTCATGTTGGGGATCTGCATTTAGGTAAGCAGCTTCATGGCTATGATCTGATAAAAGATCAGGAACATATGTTAGAAGAATTGCTTTCTTATATTAAAAAAGAACAGCCGGATGCCGTATTGATCGCAGGAGATATTTATGACCGGGCAGTACCGTCAGGAACAGCCATGCAGCTTCTGGAACAATTTTTTATACAGGCAGATGAACTTGCAAAAGAGCAAAAAGCAGTAGAGATCATATTGATCGCAGGAAATCATGATGCGGCAAAACGATTGCAATATGGAAGCAGTTTTATGAAAAGACATCATATTCATATTGCGGTCATGCCGCCAAAGCAGGAGGATGCTTATTTAGAACAGGTTACATTAACCGATCAGGAGGGAGTAGTTCATTTTTATCTGTTACCGTATACAAAGCCCGGTATGATCCGTCACTGGGTAGAACAGGAAGAACTTGCCAATACACAGGATGCCGTAAAATTTCTGCTGGAACGTGAGCAAATTGACTGGAATGAACGTAATGTTTTGCTTTCGCACCAGTTTTATCTTCATACCAATGAAGATACGGTATTATGTGATTCCGAGACACCATCGTTTAGCGTAGGTGGTCTTGACAGCATAGCTACTACATTTGTAGACAAATTTGATTATGTTGCACTCGGTCATATTCACAGTCCGCAAAATCTTGGTGATCCGCATATCCGATATGCTGGAACACCGTTAAAATATTCTGTCAGTGAGGCAGATCAAAACAAAAGCATTACTGTTGTGGAAATGGGCAAAAAAGGTGAAATCTCCTATCGTTATCTTCCCATCCATCCGTTATATGATGTACGTGCTTTGCGTGGAAAAATGGAAGAGTTAGCCGCACAGTGCATTGAAATCCCATGCCATGACTATGTCAGCATTGTCCTGACCGATGAAGAAGCAGTGCAGCAGCCAAGAGACTATCTGGAAAAATATTATGATCATATATTAGAGATCCAGATCGACAATACAAGAACCAGACAGATCATGGAAGAAGAAATTCCTGCATTAAAAGAAATGTCATTAGAGGGAGCCTTTATGACATTCTTTAAAGAGTCTACAGGCAGACCAATGAATGAAGACGAACAAAAAAAATTCGCACAGATCATAGAAACATTATAACAATTCGCAAGATCCATCCTCCTGCCATCCATCAGCAGTATTGACAGATCTCCTTACGCACAATAATCTTTAAAACTGCGTCATTTTATACAGTTTATTTTCGTGGTTTCAATTTTGTTTTGTCTTTTGGGTTGACACGACGGCTGGTTAGGATATCTGATTTTTAACGCTTTTTTGCTGATTGGGCGCGGTTCATAACTATAGGGGCGACTCAGCCTGAGTAGCATTGCTGTGTGGGACACGCTCCCGCTTCGCAAAGCCACGTAGCGCACACATAGCGTTGCAAAAAGGTAAGACACTTTTTGCAGCGCAAGTGGCGACGGTCTTTGAGATTCCCAAACAGCAATGTACATCAGACAGGTCCTGCCCCTATATCAGATGAGAGCGCCCATAATCAGGGCAAAAAAGCGAAAAATCTTAGATATCCTTAGCAGGCGAAACAGTGCCGCAAAAGCCAAAATAAATTGAAACACGAATGCAATGTTTTGAAAATGACGCAGGTTAAAAATTCAGGGCAGCGTAAGGAGATAGTATATTTGGTGTGGGGACAGGCAGGATGGATCATGCGAAGTGAGGAGGAGTAGATATGAAGCCGGTGAGGTTGGTGATGTCCGCTTTTGGTTCGTATGGCGGAAAGGAAGTAATTGATTTTAGTAAGGTGAAAAATGGACTTTTTCTGATATCCGGTGATACCGGTGCAGGAAAGTCCACGATTTTTGATGCAATCATGTTTGCCTTGTATGATACAATGAGTGGAAAAGAACGTAAGGGCAATATGATGCGCAGCGAGTATGCAAATGAAGAGACAGAAACGTATGTAGAGTATACCTTTTCCTATGGGATCGAAGGGCAGGAAGAGTTGTATACGATCAAACGCTCACCGACATATTACCGCAAAGCCAGACGAAAGAATAAGCAGGGCAGTTACAATACGACAAGGCAGGGAGGCAAGGTCTCTTTGATCCTGCCGGATGGAAAAGAATATCAGGGAAAAGCAGCACAGACTAATGAAAAGATCCGTCAGATCATCGGTCTGACTGCCGAACAGTTTAGTAAGATCGCCATGATCGCACAGGGAGAATTTCAGGAGCTGATCATGGATAAGACAGGAAAGAGAAAAGAAATCTTTCAGCAGATCTTTTCTACGGAAATTTATGAAAAAGTGGAAAAAAAGATATGGGAAGAATATAAAAGGACGATCGGAGCATTAAAAGAGCATATTACAAAGATCAAAGAAGCAGTCAGTGGCGTTTCTTTTGTCGAAGAGATGAGCGCATATAAAGAAAAGTGGGATCGGATATCTGCTTTTGCCGATACAGAACCACAGCGTATGGAAGTATTCTTAGAAGAATATACAAAAGAGTTAAAGATATATTATAGTAATGCCAAAAAGGAAGCAGACCAGACCAATCAAAAATCGCAGGAAACCGAACTTATTTATAAAGAAATCTGTCAGATCAATGAGATGTTAGAACAATATGAAGAAGTAAAAAAGAAGCTACAGGAACTTGATAGCAAAAAAGAGCAGATCGGTCAAAAAAGAGACATTGTTTGTCAGGCACAAAAAGCAAAGAAATGTCGGGAAAAAGAAGATATATTTTTACGTTATCAACAAGAAGAATGGGAAGAACAAAAGAAAAAAGAGCAATATTGTATAGAAAGAAAAAAGAGCCGGGATCTGCTTGCAAAAAGTGCAGAAGCATATCAGCAAAGCGAAAAAGAATATGAAAGCAGACAGCCTGTATTAATGAAAGAAGAGCAGACAGTCAGAGAGCAGATGGATGTTTTAAAAAGTCTGCTCGCATTGCAAGACAAGAAAGAAGCTTTGCAAAAAGAGAAAGAGCAAAAGGAAATTGCATATGCGCAATGGACTAAAAAAGAAGAAACGATTAAAACGGAAAGAGAAGAGATCAAAGTCTGGCTGAAAGAACACCAATCTTTAGAGGAAGAAAGATATCAGGCAAAGACAATCGAAGAACAGCTTAACATAAAATGGCAGCAGGAAAAGCAATACCAAAAGGCATATCAGGAGTTTCTTTGTGCCTATCAAAAGGCATATGAATCCGAAAGAAAATATCAAAAGGCATTACAATATTGGAAAGAGCAGCATGATGTATATGACAGAATCTTTATGACGTATTTTGAATCACAGGCGGCATGGCTTGCAAAGGATTTAAAAGATGATATGCCTTGTCCGGTATGTGGTTCGACTGTTCATCCCCACATTGCTGTGTTATCAAAAGAAAATGTGACCAAAGAGAGTTTAGAGCAGGCAGAAGAAAAGGAAAGACAGGCAAAAGAACAGGAAGATCAATGTAATAAAGCCTATGTGGCAGCTTTACAGGATTGTAAGAACCGTATTAGCTTACTTCTTGAACAGATCGAGATATGGGATCCTGACAGTGCATGGTTTTTGGCTTACCAAAAAGCTTATCAGGATATGTCAGTATCCGATCAGGACAATCTTTTTGTCAAGGAAGTGCATGCATATGAAAAGCAAAAAGACGAACAATCTTCAAAGCAGCGAAAGGAAGTCTTTCAGCAAGGACAGCCGGAAAGGACAGTATCTAAGGATCAGCCAGACGAAGCATTATCTAAGGAACAATCCTCTGTCACAAAAGAAGCACGGGAAAAAGAAAAGACAATCTTTTGGCATATCATAGCAGTCAGAGAACAACTGACAGAGCAGATCCGGATACAAAAAGAAAAGAGCAATGCATTAGAACAGCGAGTTCAAAAGAAAGAAAAGCTTTTGTTTAGAGAGGCAGAATTAGAAAAAGAAGAACAGCACTCCATCGAACAGGAGAAAGCTATCAGAGACCGGTTACATGACACAGAAGTTGCTTTACAGGCGCTTTTAGCACAGATGCATGAAAAAGAACAAAAGATCACATTAGCCTCTGTCGGACAGGGAGAAGAAAAAATCTCAGCCTTGCAAACAGAGCAAAGAACGCTTGATCGGCAAAGAAAGAATGCAAAAGCTGTCTGGGAGACCGAAAAGAAAAACTTTGATACTTTACAGGGAAAGACCGAAGAAAATGACAAGCGCCTTGCTAAGCTTGCAAAAGATAAAAGTCAGGCAAAACATTTGTGGGAAGAGGTATTACAAACGGAGCAGTTTGATACTGTGACAGAATATCGTACAGCTTGTCAGCAGATTCCACAGATGGAAGCATTACAAAACGAGATCCGCCAATATGAGATGTATCTTGAAAAATGCTGTTCGACAAAAGAAATTTTAGAAAAGAACCTTGCAGGAAAAGAGCAGCGTTCGAAAGAGGAAGCATATGAAAAAATGTTGCATACAAAAGAGCTACAAAGACAAAAGCAGGAAGTATATGAAAAATGGCAAAAACAATATCAGGTACATGATGATATCAAAAAACGTCTGACAACGCTCTTACAGGGACAGGAACAATATTTAAAAGACAGACAGGTCATGCAGTCTTTACAGGATGTAGCAAATGGAAAGATCCATTTTCAGACCTATATTCAAAGGCAGTATTTTAAGCAGATCATTCAGGCTGCGAACCGTCGTTTAGCCAGAATGACGTCAAACCGATTTTTATTAAAATGCCGTGAGATCAGTAACAGCGGACAGGGAGAAGTCGGACTTGATCTGGATGTGATCAACCCATTGACGCAGAAGGTCCGGGATGCACATACGCTTTCGGGTGGAGAGACATTTCTTGCTTCACTTTCGATGGCATTAGGAATGGCAGATATTGTGCAAAGCACAACAGGACAGACCAGACTCGATACCATGTTTATTGATGAAGGATTTGGTGCTTTGAGTGAAGAAGTACGAAATACTGCGGTGCGTGTGCTGTTGGAATTAGCCGGCGATCATCGTCTGATCGGTGTGATCTCTCACGTCACGGAATTAAAAGAACAGATCCCGACAAAATTGCTCGTGACAAAAGGAAATCATGGAAGTAAAGTATGCTGGAATCAGGAATAATTATATCTTTCATGCAAAGAATATGATACAATATGTGAGTAGAATGACAGACAAAAAGAAACGTACTTTAATCATGGGATTTGAATACGATCAAAGAAAAATACAAGAGAGAAAGGCATGGCGGTTTTGATGGAATGCAAAGAAATTCAGCAAAAATATATCCCCTTTATTGATGATAAACTAAGCAAGAGGGAACTGGATGCATTTTTGCATCATATGGAAGAATGTCCGGATTGCAAGGAAGAATATGACATTTATTATACAATGATCATGGGGATGCGTTATCTCGAAGAAGATAACCGCAAAAGCAGCGACTGGGTAAGCTCAGATGAGAAACTTCGGTATGCACAGGAATATTTACGGCATTTCCGGATCATGCGTGTTCAGAAATTGTTATTACTGGTCATTTTATGCATAGCCGTAATTTTGCTGATTCAATAAGAACAGACATCCATTTGCAAAACAGGATCTATGTTCCAAAACTATCCTCACGATAATATGGTTGCATGCGTCATGATCAATGGTTGTGAATTGTATTTCTATTTTTTGCATATTGGAGCACTGTTTCACCTGATAAGAATTTCTAAGATTTTTTGCTTTTTTTGCTCTGATTTTGGGCGCTCTCATCTGATATAGGGGCAAGGCCAGTCCTGATGTACATTGCTGTTAGGGCTCTCTAAGCCCGTCGCCACTTGCGTTGCAAAAAGTGTATTGGCTTTTTGCAACGCTATGTGTGCGCTACGTGGCTTTGCGAAGCGGGAGCGTGCCCCACACAGCAATGCTACTCAGGCTGAGTCGCCCCTATAGTTATGACCCGCGCCCAATCAGCAAAAAAGCTAAAAAATCAGAAATTCTAATCAGTTGGCGTGTCTTTCCAATATGCAAAAAAATAGAAATACAGCACAATTTATAACGACATGACGCATTTGAAGATTTTGTTTTGTGAGGATAGTTTTGGCGGAGTGTGATGTGTGTTGGAAATGGTGTGATTAAATAGAGGAAATGAGGAAAACAATGAGTGAAAAATTAGTCTTAATTGATGGGCATAGTATTTTAAACAGAGCATTTTATGGTGTGCCTGAGCTGACAAATGCAGAAGGTCTTCATACAAATGCGGTCTATGGTTTCATCAATATTATGTTAAAGATATTAGAAGAAGAAAAGCCTGATTATCTGACCGTGGCATTTGATGTAAAAGAGCCGACATTTCGTCACAAGATGTATACAGAGTACAAAGGCACGCGAAAACCGATGCCGACGGAGTTATCCGAGCAGGTCCCTGTGATTCAGGAAGTGCTAAAAGCAATGCAAATCCCTGTGATCATGCAGGGAGGATATGAAGCAGATGATATCTTAGGAACGATCGCAACCAGAGCCGAAAAAGAAGGAAAAGAAGTTTCGTTAGTATCCGGTGACAGAGATCTTTTGCAATTAGCTTCTGAGCATATACTGATCCGCATTCCAAAGACAAAACGTGGTGGTACGGAGATTGAAAACTACCATACGCAGGATGTGATCGATCGGTATGGGATCACTCCAAAGCAGGTCATCGACATGAAAGGTCTGATGGGAGACAGTGCAGATAATATACCGGGGGTTCCGGGAATCGGTGAAAAAACAGCAGGAAAGATACTTGCTGCGTTTCCGTCTGTTGAAGAAGCCTATGAGCATATCGAAGAAGTCGAGCCAAAGAGAGCAAGAGAGCTTCTTCGTGCAAATAAAGAGCTTGCAATGTTAAGCAAAGAACTTGCAACGATTAAAACCGACTGTGAGATCGACTTTTCTTTTGAAGATGCAAAATACGAGAATATCTTTACGAAAGAAGCGTTTGAATGGATCAAAAGATTAGAACTACGTTCTTTAGAAAAAAGATTTGATCCGTCCGTTATATCAGAAGCAGTCAATGTGGAAATGGATGTTACATTGTTAAAAGAAAAGAAAGATCTCAGACATTTTGTGGATACATTTCGAAAAAGTAAGCAAAAAGTCTTTGCGGTCGGTTTCTTAGGAGATGAATGGACGAATACCGGTGCCGTTAAAAAGAAAGCAAAGAAAAAAGCGGCAGGACAGCTTCAACTTGTCTTTGATCAGGACAGCATGGATCTTTCAATCGGACAGCAGGAAGAAGAAAGTGGATATGATTATCCGTTTCAGGCGATCAGCCTGTCATATCGTAAGAACGAAGAAATCTGTACGGCAGTTGCTTTTGTGACAGAAGCGTTAGAGTCGCAGATATTGTTAGAGGCATTTTGTGAAATGGAACAGAATGCAAAGAAGATTATTTTATTGAACTGGAAAAATATTATGCATTTAACTACTCCTGTAGAGCAGTTGTCGCCGGAGAAAACCGCTCCGATGCAACAGGCATTTGATGATCGTGATTATGAGAAGACACAGCTTCTTTTTACGAAAATATTTGATGTATCGTTAGGCGGTTATCTGCTCAATCCGATGAGAGATTCGTATCAGGTAGATGATATTGCAAGAGATTATCTTGGTAAGACGATCCTTTCGTATGCGGATTGCTTTGGAAAGAAAAGAATCGATGAAACAATGCAGGAAGAAGTATGGCAGGAGTTTTTAGTAAAAGAGGATAAAGATTCCGAGATTGGAAAGAAGCTGATCCCATATGTTGCCAATTTGTCTTATATTCCATTGCTTGCACAGGATGCCATTCAAAAAGAATTAGAAGAAACCGGAATGTATGGAGTCTTTGAAGAAATTGAGATACCGACTTCGTATTATCTGTACCAGATGGAACGAGAAGGTGTCCATGTGGATAAAGAAGAGCTTTCGAATATTTCGAAATTATTAGAAAACAGAGTGCTTGCACTAGAAACGGATATTTATGATATTGCGGGAGAAGAATTTAATATCAATTCACCCAAGCAGTTAGGTGTGATCCTGTTTGAAAAAATGAAGCTTCCGTTTGCAAAAAAGACAAAGACCGGTTATTCGACATCTGCTGATATTTTGGAAAAATTGCGAAAAGAAGATCCGATCATTGATAAGATCTTAGAATATCGTCAGGTCAGCAAATTAAAATCTACCTATGCCGATGGGCTTGTCGTTTTTATCGAACCGGATCAGAGGATTCACGGAAAGTTCAACCAGACGATTACAGCGACAGGACGTATCAGCAGTACCGATCCGAATTTGCAAAATATTCCGATCCGCATGGAGCTTGGCAGAGAGATCAGGAAAGCTTTTAAGCCAAAAGAGGGTTGTGTTTTCTTAGATGCCGATTATTCGCAGATCGAACTTAGAGTGCTTGCGCATATGTCAGGTGATCAGGAGCTGATCGATGCATACCGTCATAATCAGGATATTCACAGAAGTACCGCATCGAAAGTATTCCATACTCCGTTTGATCAGGTAACCGATTTGCAAAGAAGAAATGCAAAAGCAGTCAACTTTGGTATTGTATACGGAATCAGTTCATTTGGTCTTAGTCAGGATCTGAATGTATCAAAGAAAGAAGCACAGGCGTATATCGACCAGTATTTTGCAACGTATCCGGCAGTCAAGGAATTCATCGATTCTCTGGTTGCAACAGCAAAAGAAAAGGGATATGCCGGTACAATGTTTGGCAGAAGAAGACCGGTACCGGAACTGGCTTCGAATAATTTTATGCAGCGTTCGTTTGGAGAACGAATTGCAATGAATTCACCGATCCAGGGAACAGCAGCCGATATTATTAAGCTTGCGATGATCCGTGTGGCAGACCGGTTAAAGAAAGAGCAAAGAAAGGCTCGTATTGTTTTACAGGTTCATGATGAATTGCTTGTCGAAGTGCCGGAAGAAGAGGTTGAGGCGGTTCAAACGATATTAGAAGAAGAGATGCCTCGTGTGGTAGAATTATCCGTTCCGTTAGAAGTTGAAGTGCTTAGCGGAAAAGACTGGAAGGAGGCACACTAATGTATGTGATCGGTATGACAGGAGGAGTTGGCAGTGGTAAGACACAGGCAGCCTGCTTATTAAAAGAGATTGCAAGTGCCGAACTTTTAATTGCCGACGAATTAGGACATGTAGCGATGGAAAAAGGCACAGACGGATATGAAGAGATCATAGAATCGTTTGGTACAGATATTCTGGATGCAGATGGTCAGATCAGCAGAACCGTGATGGCAGAAAAAGTATTTCATGATAAAGAAAGGCTTGATTTGCTTAATGGGATCATTCATCCGAAAGTAAAAGCGTATATCCGTCAATATATAGATGACAGGAAAGACCAAGAAGGCGTTTTGATACTGGAAAATGCTATTTTGTTTGAGACAGGTTGTGATGCATTTTGTGATGAGATCTGGTATATTGCTGTCTCAGCAGATGCACGAAAAAAACGTTTGCGTCAAAACAGAGGATATTCGGATGAAAAAAGCCGGGCAATTATGGAAAGACAGCAAAGTGATGCTTTTTTTTACCAAAGATGTGATAAGGTGATTGATAATAATGGAAGTCTTGCACAGTTAAAGCAGAATTTAATAAAAGAATATGAATTGATACAAAGAGGAAGGAAACATGCAGGAGCGTAATACTATTTTAATTGTAGATGATCAGGAGACAAACCGGGCGATACTTCATCGACTGTTAGAAGACCAGTTTATCATCTTAGAGGCAGAGGATGGCTTAGAAGCGATCGAGCAGATCAATGGGCATGAAAAAGAATTAGCTTTGATCATGTTAGACATTATTATGCCAAACATGAATGGATATGATGTCCTTCATTTTATGGAAAATGCATCTATTGATGAAAACATTCCTGTTATTTTGATAACAGGTGATATCGAAACAATCGCAGAGTTAAAAGAATACCAGTCCCATATTGCAGAAGTTGTAATGAAACCTTTTGATATCCGGATTACAAGACGCAGAGTATATCATACGATTGAATTGTATGAAAGCAAAAGAAGAGAACTCGAAAAAGAGCAGAAGACACAGAAAGCAGGAAATACTACAAAAACATTCCAAACGACCGGGCAGTTGGCAATGGAAGAAAAACAGAATACAATATCTGAGAAACCTTGTTTTGAGGCGACAGAAAAGATTCGTTTAGAAAGCGAAAATCTGGAATTAAAAGACCGATATGCATTATTAGAAAAGGAAAATCAGAAATCAAAAGAGCAGTATGCACAATTAGAAAAAGCATATAAGGAGTTAGAGCAAAAATGCACGCAGTTAGGTGATCGTTATACCAGATCAGAACAGACGATCTTAAAAGAACGGACCAAATTTCATGATCTGGTACAAAAATATAAGGATGCAAGCGAACGTTTCTGTTTGATCCTATCAAGAAAAACCGGTAATGAAAATTGTCTTTTACGTGTCAAAGCATTTACAGAAATTTTGTGTAAATATGTGATGCAGGAATATCCGGAATATCATCTGACAAGACAGATTGTAGTAAAGATTATTGAAGCCTCTGTCTTTTATGATGTGGGTATGTTCATGATCGGAGATGATATATTAAAGAAACCGGGTAAATTAACGAAAAAAGAGCGGGCTGTCATGGAAGAGCATACAAAAAAAGGTGTGGAGGTGTTAAAGTATTTAGATGTGATCGCAGATTCCGATACATTAACATATGCAAGTGATATTTGTCTGTATCACCATGAACGCTATGATGGAAACGGTTATCCGCATGGATTGGCAGGAGATGAGATTCCGATCGCGGCTCAGATCGTATCAGTAGCCGAAGCGTATGCAGCATTGTTACGAAAAGGAAGTTATCGTGATGCCTATTCACAGGTCAATGCAGAAAAGATGATCTTAGACGGGCAGTGTGGATGCTTTAATCCTAAGCTTTTAGACTGCTTTGAACTGGGCAAAGAAGAAATGCGTGCCGTGGTCATCAAAACAGCACAGTCAGAAAGAACAGAACAAGAATAGAGATAATCTTTCTACATATGTAGTATAACTAACGGATTGATATAACTTTCAAGAAACGAACCAAGAAGTAACAACAGAATACCTAGAAGAAAAAGAGGCAGTTGTATAAGCAGCAACTGTCCTTTTTTATTTGCAACAAAAGAAGTACGGGTGTTTTTTTGCGTATTGTCTTCAAACCATTCGATATGTAACAGATCAAGATGATGCAATGCATAGAGATAAAAAGGGACAAAGAGCAGACATTGTGGGAAAAGGATTCCCAGATAATATAATACACCTGAACAGCCCTTGACAAATGTACAGAACAAAAAAAGCATACCATTAGAAAAACCGGTATACAAAATGGCAAGTGCATAATAGAAATGCCAGACATTCGTAAAAGCAAAGAAAACGATCAGAATATAAAATTTAAGATGTTCTTTTATGCTGAAATAAAAAAGAGCATCTTTTTTGATCTCATAAGAATGGAGCTTTTCAAAGGAAGACGTAAACAGGTGCAGGATATCATTACAAAGTGTTTCTTTAAATAAATTGGCAGCAAAGCTTCCACATAGAAAAGAAAACAAAAAAAGAAGCAATGTAATGTAGTGGAAACGAGACAGATGAAAATGATGCACAGGGCGGTAAGAGGAATATCTGTCTTTGTGAAAGATCGTCATAGTATATCCTGCCTTTCGTTTGGTGCGGTTTGTTTCATTGTTCTTATATACCATATGGCAGAACAGACAAAATTATGCGAAATGCCAACTTGTGAATCAGAGAACGGTTATAGTGATGGAAAGGAATATCGGCAAAATGACCGGAAAACACAAAATGCACACATTTCTCTCAAAGGTTTTTCACAGCCGGATCGTATGATAAATATAGTCAAATGATAAACAGACAGATATGGTATATCTGCGCACAGACATTTAGAAATGAAAGAAATTGAATAAAAGACAGATGGCGCAAAGGAGGTCAATATGTGGTTTCACAGGAAGAAACATGCATCCGATGAAAAAAAGAAAATAAAAAAGAAATGGTCAGATAAAAGGAAAGGAATCCTTGCGATCGTGCTCGTACTTTTTCTGGTGTCAGGAGGTGTTTTAACAAAGCTTGTGATCTACCCGACATGGTTTGCAAAAGATACACAGGAAGAGAGCCGGACAATGGAAGGTTATGTCAGTAAAGGAAATATAGAAATGACAACAACGGTCAGTGGTACGACAACAAATGGAGCAACGTATCAGTTATATGATTTAAACCTTACCGGCGAGTCAGAAAGTGGCAGTCTGGTCGTATCAAAGGTCAATGTATCAGAAGGAGATACCGTAAAGAAAGGCAGTACGGTTCTTACTTTAACACAAAGCAGTGTCGATCAGACCAGACAGATCTTAGAAAGTGCTGTAGAAAGCTATCAGACCGATCTGGTACAGGCAAAAGTAGATTATGAAGAAACCGTGGCACAGGCAAAGTCCGATTACCAGACGAACCTGTCCTTGCTGTCAACAGCAGCATTGGATTATCAAAATAGTTTAGATACCTATGAGGCAGCAGAAAAAAGTGCCAAAAAAGATCTGACAGCAGCCCAAAAGACGATCAGTGAAATGCCTGAAAGCATTACATCGTATCAAAAAAAGATTAAGACATTAAAAAAGAAGATCACATTGTATCAGCAAAACATAGAAACCATTGCAAAGAAAGAAGCAACAGCAAAGAAAACATATGAAAGCAAAAAAGCAGCATATGACAAATTACAAAAAGAATACGAGAATCTGGATACGATAGCAAAGTATTTAGAAAGTTATAATGGCAAGTCAAATGTCACAGAAGCAAAAAAAGAGATCGCATCGCAGCTTACAGAAGAAAAAACAGCGTTAGCAAGTGCAAAAACAGCATATGAAAAAGCAAAGAAATCTTACGAAGAGCTTCAGACAAAAAAGGTAAAAGCACAGGAAGAGCAGACAAAAGCCAAAGAAAGTCTGAGTAGCTTTAAGCAGAAAGTGACAGAATCCAAAACCACATTATCGGAAGCAAAACAAAACTTAAAATCGTATCAGGCAGCCTATTATGAAGCAAAAGCAGCACAGACAAAAGGAAAAGTCAGTGCAAAAGAGACTTATGCACAGAGCATGAGTACCTATCAGAATGCCAGCTCGATCTATGAAGCGACATTACAAAGTGCAAAAGATACATTACAAAGTGCAAAAGACAATGCTTCATCGGCAAAGGCAAGAAAGAAAGCTTTTGAAAAGATGATTACCGGCAATACGATCAAAGCTATGCAGGATGGCACAATAACAGCGGTCGGATATAGTGCCGGTGATACATTATCTACAACAACATCGATCGCTACTTATAGTGATAGCAGCAGCATTACGATCCCGGTAACAGTCGATCAGGCAGATATGCAATATATAGCAGTCGGAGATTCGGTTTCCGTTTCTTTATCTTCATCACGCGAACCATTAACCGGAACGGTTGCTTCGATGGAAACAACTTCTTCTTCCGAAAGTGTATCCAGTGTAACATATACCGTCAATGTGACAGTAGACAATGCATCCGGTTCGATCCGGAGTGATGATACAGCATCCATATCCTTTACAAAGTATACATTAAAAGATGTTTTATATGTTCCGGTCTCAGCAGTCACGGAAAAAAGCGGAAAGAGTTATGTGACAGCCAAACTGACAGATGGGAATACCAGACAGGTAGAAGTAAAGACCGGTGAAGATAACGGACAATTCATAGAGTTAAAGAGTGGTTTAAAGGAAGGAGATACTTATGTCGTTGATTTCAAAAATTAAAGGAAAAAAGAAGCTGGGCATTGTAATTGTATGCCTGTTAGTTCTTGCAATCATGGTAAGCTTTGGATATTATCAGGTACAAAAAGGAAAAAAGAGTGATACAAAAGTAGTGACAAAAGAAACAGAAGTCAAATCAGGCAATCTGACAGTCGGCATTACAGAGAGTGGTAATGTTGCGATCGACACATTGACACAATCGTATTCTTTAAGCCGGACTTCCGTAAGTTCGACATCAACTTCTTCATCCGGCTCAACATCAAGTGCTACGACAACCAAGTCCGGTTCTTCGGATAGTACGAAGTCAGCAGATAATGCCTCTTTAGAGCAAAGCAGCAGTACAAAAAACAGTGCTTCTTCGACACAGAGTACAGCAGACTCTTCGACACAGAGTACAGCATATTCATCGACACAGAATTCTTCTGCTTCTTCCGAGGAAGAACTTGTAGTAAAGAAAGTATGTGTTTCGACCGGACAGAACGTCAAAAAAGGAGATACTCTTTTGACTTTGACCAAAAGCAGTGTAGAGAGTGCGAAAAAAAGCTATCAGGAAAATTATGACGCAGCAAGAATCGCTTATAACGAAGCCAAGACAACAAGAGATGCAGCAAAAGTGTCCGCAGAATATGAATACAAACAAAGAATTGCAACAGGAAAGAGTGCATTAGCAACCTATAAGGCAACGGTAGCAAGCTTAGAAGCCAATGTAAGCAGTACAAAAGCGGCATATCAGAAAGCACAAAACGGGATCAAAACACTTCCAACACAGATTGCAAGTTTAAAAAAGAAGATTGCAAAAGCCAAGAGTGCATCCGGTGTAATGGATAGTGTAAACAATACGACACAACAAAGCAGTTCCAATACGACAACAGGAACAAATACTACATCTTCTACACAGTCTTCTTCAACTATCACGCAGTTAACGCAGGAATTGACACAGCTTCAGACACAATTAAGCGAATACCGTTCGAACCTTAACAGCTTAAAGTCACAATATACTTCTGCTAAGAAAGCATTAAAAACAGGAAAGATCACGGCAAAGCAGACATATGAGGAAAGCAGGATCGAAGCAAAGAACGCAAAAGCGTTATATACGGTTGCATTAAGCAGTGTCAATGATGATGTGGACGCAGCAAAAGAAACCTATGACCAGACAAAAGAAGAGTTAGAAGCATTCAACGCATTTACAAAAAATAACGAGGTAACAGCAAAATATACCGGTAAGCTGACATCTGTTGGTTATAGCAAGGGGGACAGCTTAAACTGTTCAACAGCGATCGCTGCTTATGTGGATACAGATGGAGTTAATATTACCGTATCGGTAGCACAGGATGATGTTTCGAATATTAAAGTAGGAGATAATGTCAATATTTATCTGTCGGCATATGAAGATGAACTTTTTGAAGGAACGGTAACTTCTATTTCATCTTCTTCCACAGGAGACACGACAGTCAGTTACCCGGTTGTGGTAACATTAAGCGGAGATGTGTCGAAAGTATATGATGGCATGAGCAGCGAAGTTACATTTGTATCAAAGGAAGTAAAAGATGTGACTTATGTATCAAACAAAGCAATCACAACAGAAGGAACAAAGTCGTATGTTACGTTAAAGAAAGCAGATGGTACAACGAAAAAGACCAAAGTTGTGACAGGCTTTTCCGATGGTCATAATGTTGAGATCAAAAGCGGTCTCAAAAAGGGTGATACTGTTTTGATAGAAAGTCAGGTGAGCCAATGAAAGTAAATGAGATTCTTCGATTGGTATGGATCAATCTGATCCAGAATAAATTCAAAGTGATCTTAACTTCGATCGGTATTGTAGTTGGTGCGGCAACGATTATGATGGTCATTGCGATCGGCCGTGGAGGACAAAAGGAAGTAAAAGAACAATTTAAAAACTTAAATGCAGGCGCGATTGATATTTCCTATGAAATGTCAAGTGAATTAAGCAGTCTGATGGATTCTGTAAAGACTTCCGGTGGGCGTGGTTTTCAGAATTTTGGCAGCAGTTCCCAAAAGAGTGGTTCCTCAACACAAAAAGGATCTTCCGGTGGCGGTATGCCGGGAGGAGGTAACGGTGGAGCAGGCAATGCAAATGGCAGAAATTTCAGTGGCAGTTCACAAGGCGGTCCGGGTGGATCGGGTAATGGTGGCGGTCTGGGTGGTGACATGATCATGGGTGGCAGCAATGGCGATGATTCGTCAAGAATGAATCAGGAAAAGATTACATTATCAGAAGATGATGTCGATGACCTAAAGACCTTTTTACCGGGAATTTCAAAGATCACGATCTCTTATAATACCAAATCCGATGTAGAGGGTGGTGATCTCGATGACGCGACCGGTTATACAATTGCCGGAGTCAAGCACAATTATGCATCGATGAGTAATCTTTCGATGGCAGTTGGTGATTTTATTTCTTCCTCGGATGAGGAAAATAAAGAAAAAGTCTGTGTGCTTGGTTATTCAGTGGCAAAAGAGATCTTTGGCAGTGTTGAAGAAGCTTACGACAGTACGATCTATATTGACAGCAGGGCATATGTTGTCAATGGAGTTCTTGCAGAAATGGGAACGGTATCTTCCGGGATCAGCCCGGATGATTCGATCTTTTTACCATACAGTACCGGTGTTAAATACATTGTCGGAAGCAGTGTTTCTACGACAATCACGGTAATCATAGAAGATGTGGACGAAGTAGATGCTGCCATGGAAAATATCCAGATAATCTTATCTGACTCGTATCCGAATGCGGAATTTACGATCACAGATGCCGGAAGCAAGATGGAAGCTGCTTCTGCGTCAAATGATACTCTTACAACTTTATTGATCTCTATGGCTGTGATCGTTTTTATCGTTGGTGGTATCGGCATTATGAATGTGTTGTTTGTCTCTGTCAAAGAACGAACAAAAGAAATTGGAATCTTAAAAGCAATCGGTTGTACGAAAAGAGATATTTTATTGGAATTTTTGTTAGAAGCAAGTTTTATCAGTATATTTGGCGGTATCGCAGGTGTGTTAGACGGACTTGGTCTGACACCGATCTTAGAGCATTTTGGTGTCCGGGTTGAACTATCGGTCTTAGGAGCCGTCTTAGCTGTCGTTTTTGCTCTTGTGACAGGAACGGTATTTGGATTCTATCCGGCATTGAAAGCATCGAATCTGGTACCGGTAGAAGCATTAAACGAAGATTAGAAATGGAGGCTTATATGAAAAAAAGAAAAATAACAATGCTGTTTTTGATCGCCGGTCTTCTGTTTAGCGGATGTGGAAAAAGTGATGCTTCTGATGCAACAGATATTTCTTCTATCGAATTGAAAAGCAACCAAAAGATCGTGATCGGTAAGATTACGGAAATAGCAGGCAATGAGATGACCTATACGATCCTAAAGAAAGTGTCTGCAAAGAGCAGTTCCTCTGACCAGAGTAAGAGTGGCAATTCGGGCAATGCACCGGATCAAAGCAGTAATAGCAATGACAGCAGTAATGCAGGAAATACACCGGATCAAAGCAGTAGTAGCAATGACAGCGGTTCATCCGATACAAACGGAAGCAGTAATGGATCGGGAGGAATGCCGGCAATGCAAAACGACAGCAGCAAAAGCAAATCCACTTCGAAAAGCAAATCGAACACAAACAGCAAAAAGAAGAGCATGACCATGTATACCTCTACAAACAAGTCAGCAACGATGACCATTCCGGTTGGAACAGACGTGATCACTTCTCTTGGAAACAAGACCACCTTTTCTCGTTTGTCAAATGGAGACGTGATAAAGATGATCGTTGAGACGGATCAGGATGGAAACAAAGTAATCGTAGGAATCTGGATGGTGTAAAGGAGGAGCAGTATGTTTGTAAAAAAAGAGAAAAAAGAAAAGATAAAGAAGTTACAGGAAACGGACCATAAGATTGACATCCGTATGTTAAACAAAAGTTATCAGATGGGAGAGCAGTCATTGCATGTCTTAAAAGATATTAATTTTACGGTAGACGAGGGCGAATTTGTCGCCATACTCGGACCGTCCGGCTCCGGTAAATCTACATTAATGAATGTGATCGGCTGTATGGACCAATGGGACACAGGAGAATATTATCTGGATGGTATGCCGGTGCATGCGTTAAACGGAAAAGAACTGACACAGATCCGCAATGAAAAGATCGGTTTTGTTTTTCAGAATTATCATCTGATTCCGGCATATACAGTATTACAAAATGTCATTATGCCGCTTTTAATGCGTGGTATCGATCATAAGACAGCCGAAGACATGTGTATGGATACGATAAGGCTTCTCGGACTTGGTGAACGGTTACACCATAAACCAAATGAATTATCCGGTGGGCAAAAACAGCGTGTTGCGATCGCAAGAGCATTAGTCGGAAAGCCTGCCATCCTGCTTGCAGATGAACCATCCGGCGCATTAGACAGTAAGATGGGAAAAGAGGTACTTCGTTTGTTTGGAGAGTTAAATGCCATGGGAAACACGATCGTGATGATCACACATGATCTGGAAGTAGCAAAAGCAGCACAAAGAGTTGTGCGGATCGTAGATGGAAAACTGTATCACAAAGAGGAACAGGAAGCAACCGGTTAATGGCTGCTTCCTGTTCTTCTTTGTGAAATGAATAATCGGAGAAACATCTTCTTACGACATTTCTCCGATTATAATTTTATGTTTTACCCCAACCTTTGACAAAGAGCTGGTTATATTATAATGCAAGCTTTGTTCTAAGCTTTGACAAAAACAAAGGATTAGCGGTTACCATACATCTTATCATAATAATTTGCATATTCACCGGAAATGATGTTTTCCCACCACTCACGATTGTCTAAATACCAGGCGATCGTTTTTTTGATACCTTCATCAAATGGAGTAGCCGGAAGCCAACCAAGTTCATTATGGATCTTTGTAGGATCGATCGCATAACGACGGTCATGACCGGGACGGTCTGTTACATAAGTGATCAGATCCTCTGATTTATGAAGCTGTGCAAGCACTGTCTTAACCACTTCGAGATTTGTTTTTTCATTATGTCCACCGATATTATATACTTCACCCGGTGTACCTTTGCGGATGATCAGATCGATCGCGATACAATGATCTTCAACATAAAGCCAGTCACGGACATTTTCACCCTTTCCATAGACAGGAAGCTCTTTATCGTTCAATGCATTGGCGATGATCAAAGGGATCAGCTTCTCAGGAAAATGGTAAGGTCCATAGTTGTTAGAGCATCTTGAGATCGTACATGGCATCTTATAAGTACGTGCATAAGCCTGGACCAAAAGATCAGCAGATGCTTTTGATGCTGAATATGGGCTGGAAGTATGGATCGGAGTTTCTTCTGTAAAGAAAAGATCCGGGCGGTCAAGTGGAAGATCGCCATATACTTCGTCAGTTGATACCTGATGATAACGTTTGATACCATATTTACGGCAGGCATCTAACATAACGCTTGTACCAATGATATTGGTACGAAGGAAGATCTCAGGATCTGTGATTGAACGGTCAACATGGCTTTCTGCTGCAAAGTTGACTACGATGTCAGGCTTTTCTTCTTCAAAGATTTTATAGACCGCATCACGATCTGCGATATCTGCTTTAAAAAATTTGAAATTTTCCTTATCCATGATCGGAGCCAGTGTTTCCATGTTTCCGGCATAAGTTAATTTGTCAATACAAAGGATGGTGTCTTCGGGATACTTATTTGTCATATAGTGGCAGAAATTACCACCGATAAATCCGGCACCACCGGTTACGATAATTTTCATAGTAATCCTCCATTCTTTTTAGATGTACTTTCGGAAATTTTCATTTAGAAGATTCCGAGAGTACATTTTGGTCATAACCACAAAAGGTAAATATCGTATACAAAGCATACGAATACTGTAATATGTTTGGTCTGTTTCTTAGAAGATCTTTCCTTCGGCAACCTGTTTTAAGTGTTTGCCATAAGAAGATTTTCCATATTGCTCGGCTGATTCTAATAATTTTTCTTTGCTGATCCAGCCGTTGCGATAAGCGATTTCTTCAACAGCGGAGATCTGTACGCCCTGACGGTTCTCGATCACGCGGACAAATTCAGAAGCTTCGGCAAGGGCATCGGTTGTTCCGGTATCTAACCAGGCATAACCACGACCGAGTGTGACAACGTCTAAACTGCCCTGCTCAAGATACATGCGGTTTAAGTCTGTGATCTCTAACTCTCCTCTGGCAGATGGTTTTACTTTACGAGCCATTTCTACGACATGCTTATCATAGAAATACAAGCCGGTTACACAGTAGTTTGACTTTGGATGTTCCGGTTTTTCTTCAATGGAAATTGCTTTTCCGTTTTTATCAAATTCAACGATACCAAAGCGTTCCGGGTCATCTACATAATAACCGAATACGGTTGCACCTTCCTGCTTAGAAGCCGCTTTCTTTAACATAGGAGAAAGTCCGTTCCCATAGAAAATATTATCTCCCAAAACCATTGCACAGGAATCGTCACCGATAAAATCAGCACCGATCAGAAATGCCTGTGCCAGTCCGTCAGGAGACGGTTGTTCTTTATAAGACAGATGAATACCAAAATTGCTTCCATCCCCAAGTAAACGCTCAAAGTTTGGCAGATCCGTTGGAGTGGAGATGATCAATATATCCTGAATTCCGGCCAACATCAATGTCGATAATGGATAATAAATCATTGGTTTATCATAAACAGGAAGTAGCTGTTTTGATGTTACCATAGTCAGTGGATACAAACGGGTTCCGGATCCACCGGCAAGAATAATTCCTTTCATATTTAGCCTCCATTTGTTTTCTTATGTATTCTCGGAGTTTTTTGAAAAGATACCGAGAATATATTTTCATAGGTGATCAGGGATTTTCAGGAAATGAAAGAATTCCCAATCAATATTGTAAAAATAATTCAAACCATTTTATTATAGCATACAAATATAAAAAAAGGCAACTTTTATCCCCATTTTTTAGAAAATATCTTCTATTAACTGATATTTTAGCCGGTGTATTTCATTACATCAGTTACGGATATGGACCGGCTTTATGTCTATACCTTAAAAAATATGGACCGGCTTTCCGTCTGTACCTTGTGAAATATCAATGGAGTTTATCGTCTGCTTGTCAGTAGCGGATGTGTTTTGTATAATAGCTTTTTAGTAAGAGGATAACAGGTTTGCTTTTAATACAAAAGCAGGAAAGTGAAAGAACTACATGAAATATTATATTGCAGACTGTCATTTCGGGCATGAAAAAGTAAGACAATTAGATCAAAGGCCATTTGAAACAGTAGAGCAAATGGATACATATATGATAGAACAATGGAACCGTGTTGTAAAAAAGAACCGGGATGAAGTATATATCTTAGGTGATTTTTGTATTGGAAAAGGAGATCAGACGAATGAGGTCCTTAGCATGCTGCGTGGAAAGAAATATCTGATCACAGGAAATCATGACCAGCGTTTCCTGCGTGATAAACAATTTGATGCATCTTTGTTTCAATGGATCAAATCCTATGCAGAGATCCATGATAACAACCGGAAAGTTGTATTAAGCCATTATCCGATCATTTGTTATCATGGACAGTATTTGGGAGATATCAGTTATATGCTATATGGTCATGTTCATGATACAATGGACTATAAAAACGTTCGCCGTTTTGTACAGGAAAGCAGACAATGTGTTTACGGAAGTGAGCAAAAAAGTCTGTCATGCAATCTGATCAATTGCTTTGCCGGCTTTTCTGATTTTGCACCATGCACCTTAGACCAATGGATAAAGATGGAAGAAGAGTATTCTTAATCTTTCAGGGTAAGAATTCCTTTTTGGGTTAAGGAATTTAAAAATGTCTTGACATCAGGAAGTACTTCGTCTTTTGTTACATCATATTCTGCTTGCAAGGCATGACAGAGCAGCTGCATCAATTCGTCATTGCCCGGTAGGAGAGCATTGTCGGCAGTTGCTTTCTTTGGCTGTACGGTATGTTGTTTTTGCAGAATCTTTTGTAAGCTGTTCCATAAAAATGCACCGGTTTCATTTAGGGTAAGAATCTGGTCGATTACCGGATGATCACTTTTTAACGGAACGAGAAAGTAAAAAGTACCAATATTGCGTAATTGATAATCTGTGTGAAGCTGCATTTAATTCTCCTTTCGTTTTGCGTCATAGTCAAGCGAAAGTGCTTTAAAAAGTTCTTGTCTTTGCCGTGTGTTTTCTAAGATTGTTTTTGTATCGATCTTGCGTAAACGGCGGTTGTTACAGAGAAAACGATATAACGTAATACTCCAGAGAACCGGCCAGAAAAGAAAGCAGTGTGACAATTTAGGAAAATAGATCTTCATTTGCCGGTGTCCCTGTGCAATCGTAGAAGAAAAGTTGTTTTGGTGTGCGATCAGAACGCGGCTGTGATTCTCTTTCCCAAATTCACCGGCAGTATGGATGTCATCAAGAACACGTTGCAGCAGAGCCGGATCAATAGTGGCAGCAAGAAACGTACAATGATTTTTTTCTAATATTTCACGAGGTAATCCCAGATAGCGGATGCATAATTCTGTCATTACTTCACAAAAGGGAACGAGTCCTAAATCCTCAAGCATGGTCTGAAACGCCATAAAGTCGATCTCATGGGCATGGTGTTCTAAGAAAATCGTCCAGTCACATAAAAGTTTTGCTCCAAATCCGAGACTTGTAAAGTGCTGTAACATATGCAATAAAAGATAAAGCAGATTTTGTTCTGTGTTCAGGCATTGATAGGAGAGTGCAGCAAAAGAAAGCTTTTTTTTAACAGGGATCGTTTGCTTAAATAATGCCTTTATTGTTTCATCCCGTACATTACCGGAGTTGTTGATCAATTTATTGTGTAATTCTAACAGATAGGTCTTGTCGTTTTCATAATAAAGAAGTTCTTCATGGTGATCTGTCGTACCATTTGCCACGCAAAAGCCATAAGATAAAAGAAGATCTCTGGTACGCGTATATTCTTTCGGATCACTGACTAATATGTCGATATCGCTTGCGCTGCGGCATTCCGGTTTGGGATAATTGGCAAGCAGTGATACACCTTTTAACAGACAGTAGGAAACGGAATGTTCTTCTAATAAAGCAAGGATCTTCTTTGCAAAAAAAAGCATATCGTAATTATGATAGCATTCAAAAAGCATTTCCCTTTGAAAAGTTGTCTCTTGCAACAAAGGATCGTCAATGTCACATTGACAGAGTGCATCGTAAACAAAAAGAGAAACATTATGCTGTCTGGCAAGTTGTAATAAGTCCGGAAGCTTCTGTCTGATCTGCTCCTTTTGTGTCTGTGTGATCATGTCGGAATGATCCGGGTGTAAGGCATAGGAAAGAAGCTTATAAAAGCAGGTGATTTCTGTATTCATGATCGCTCCTTCTTTCTTTTTGTAAGTTTTGCCTTCCAGTAAAATTGTAAATAGCGCAAATAAAAATGTTCCTGCCTATAGCTGTTTGCAATGGAAAAGAGTAAATCTTTTTTCAGGTCTGTTCTCTTTTTCAAATAGACAGCATATTTTACAAGAAGCTGGCGGTATCCGATTGCACAACGTTTATCAGAATCGGTTAAAGAGCGGTCGGAATTACAATAAATAGTGGTCTGCTCTGTATTGATATGGCTGATCGTATTATTTTGATACAGCTTGAAGATAAAGTCTTCATCGGCATGAGCAACGAGACCGGTATCAAAGCCGCATACCATATCAAAGCAATAGCGACAAAAGATCAATTGTGATACATACGAAAGCTTTGCGGAAGTCAAAGACAGATCATCATTTTCCGAAATCGTATTTTGCTGTATGGCCACATTTGTAGCAAGAACGTTGCAGGAAAGATTCTTTTCAAAGAAATCCATGCAGCATTCGATCCGTTCCTTTGGCATGATATCCTGAGACGTGATCAATACCAGAAAATGTCCGGTTGCATGAGCAGCCGCTTCATTGACCGCATTGACACATGCATTGTGGTCCGGGTGTTCTAAATAGATCAGACCGTTTTGCAGTTCTGTATCACTCTGTATCGCTTCTTTATAGGTGCTGGATGGATCATTTGCATCCATAAGGAGAATTTCAAGTGCTGGATAGGTTTGTGATTTTACAGAATCAATGCATTTTTTTAATAGGATCAGAGGGGTGTTGCGTGTCAGGATTACAACGCTAACGGTTTTTTTTACTGTCATAGCCTGTCATTCTCCTTTGTTGTAGATTTTATGATATAGGTGAGCTATATAGGGCTTAATCGGACGAAAAAGCAGCCATAGATGGCTTGTAAGCAGCCAAAGTGGATGAAATCTTGAAAAAGTATGTTTTTTTCGCCGGATCGTCGTTACCACACCAAGGATCTCTTTTTGTCGGACAGGCCCCTCTATCTGTGTCTGGTTGTCACCTGTCAGGAAAAAGTCTTTTTTATTTTTATGATGGAGGCGATGTAAGACTAAGATCTGATCGTTTCGACGATATAAGATAATATCACCACGATGCATACTCGAAACAGGTAGTGACTTTACGATCACACTGTCTCTGCCTTCTTTTAGAAAGGGCCACATACTATATCCCTGAGGATGGATACAGACTTCCTGATGCAATTGCATTTCTTTTTGAATGAAAGCATAAGCCTGTTTTGATTTTTCTACATCCATTCTGACTGCCTCCTTTCTTTTTTATGCACTCTCGAAATTTTTCGCTTAGAAGATTCTGAGAGTACATTTTATAAAGGTTTTATAAGCATTTTTTGACCGGACAAAGTATACTTCTCAGCGTTTGATCTGAAGGGTTCCAAGCACATATCCTCTGTACTGTTTATCGTAACTGTCATTTGCAAAGAAAAGCTCTTCCCTGGTAATTGGATCAGACAGACGTGCAAGCAGCAGATACGCACCATCTTCAAAAGAAAATGGTGAAAAGCGGTAGGAGATGACAGTCTTTTTCCTGCTGTCCCAATAAAGCGGATTGGCATTTTTTAACCGGTCAGAAGATACCAAAGTCGTTTCTTTTTTTGTTTCTTTATTGATACATATCAGTTGAAAGTCTTTTTTATGATAATAATTCGAAAAGCCGGTATTTTCAACTGTTATTGTTCCTTTTGCATCTCCTTTTTGGAACGGATGATACGAAACAGAGCTGTCTGTTAAGATAGGACGTGCTCCGAGATGGTTTGTAATATAATCATACAGCGTGCTTCCATCATACGGACTGTTCTTTTGATGATAAACTGCTTTTTTCCAAAGTGTGATGGCATCTTTGTCATATAATTGGTTCAGATAGGAAACATGCATCTGTTGCAATGTTGTGATCGCATCTTTTGTTGTAGAAAGTGATGAATCCGTACTTTGGATCACCTCTCCGCCATTTGGCACGTGAAGGCATAGTGTGTCCTGAAAAGACAGAGCTTTCTTTCTGGCATCCAGACGCTCCTGCGCTGTCTTTGTGGTATCATCGGCATCCCGATATGAGCCAAGATCGGATATAGAGCCAAGGATTCCATCATTAAAAAGTCCAAGACGTTTTGTCAGTTCTTTTTTTGTGATCGCATATTTCTTGTAGCGGTCTTTATGTTTTTCCCATTCAGAAAAAATTGTCTGATATTGTTCAGGCGTGCGGACAGACAGATAGATCGAAGAGTCTGTCAGACTGGCATAATACAGTAGAAGAGTTGTCATATCCTGATTGTTTAAAAACTTCGAATCATGCATCTCTCCCCAGCTTCCGACAAAAATTCCCTGTGTGGTATAGATGATGTCTTTGTATTCATTTAACAAAGGTGCAACGGTTTTCATATGCTTTAAGATGATTGTTAATTGTTTCGGTTCCTTTGCCTCTCCGTTTCCGTCCCAGTCGTATAGAAAGCGGACGATTACTTTCGAGCGTGTCTTTTGAAACTGTGTTAATACGGTTTGGATATTTTTGACAGCAGCAAGATCCAGGGAAGAAGAAGCATACTCGGCAAGGTTAAATTCTACCAATGACAAACGATATTCATAGTTATCTTTGTCAGAGACTTCATAATATAATTCATCGGCAGTTAAGTTGGTCTGTGGTTTCAGGTAATAAGAATAAAGTTGAAACCATCCACATTCCGGTCTGCTTTTGTTGACAGCAATTTCTTTTTGTTCCTGTTTTGTGAATACAGCAGTAATATGATGTGTATGATAGTAGTACAAGGCAAATCCTCCTGATAAGAAAAATAGGATCATAATGCATAAAAGGAAGGGTACTGTTTTTTTTCTTTGTTTCAATGTTTGATTCCACCTTTTGTTGGTTTTACGTTTTCTGTCTTTTCAGGCAGAGTAGTCGGTTTGGCAAGCAGATGCCATTTATGACGGATAAAGACATTTAGTGTACTAAATACCATGATAAACATATACAAGATCGGTTCAATAATACCAAAGTGCATACTTTTTCCGGCTTCCCTGCGGTGCATAATAGCAGGACATTCCTGCACTCTATAGCCAAGAAGAGTCATCTGAACTAACATATTTGCATCGGGATAACTGTTATCAAAGTTGCCAAAGCGGGCATAATATCCGAAGACTTTGCGGTTTAGTCCCTGCAAGCCGGAAGTAGGATCAGTGATCTTTTGGCGGCTTGTCAGCCGGATTACTATACTGAAAAATGCAATCGCAATTTTTTTGGTCAAAGAGATTGGAAAACTCTGGCTGCCTTTTAAAAAGCGTGACCCAATGACAAGATCAGGTTTTTCTTTGGAAGTCAGTAACTCATAAATTCGCTGAATGTTGCACACATCATGCTGTCCATCACTGTCGATCTGGATAATATATTGATATCCGTTTATAACAGCATATTTATAACCGGTTTGCAAAGCGGTTCCGTATCCTAAATTATACGGATGACTGATCACCGGTATGTTTAATTCCTGTACGATCGATAATGTATTATCTGTAGATGCATCATTGATTACAAGAATATCCGCATAAGTATGTGATTCGTCTGCAAGCAGTTTTGATAAAAAACCAGAGATCGAGGCTTCTTCGTTATAAGCAGGAATAATGATCAATAATTCTTTGTTTGTGTTTTCATTTTTCATACAAATCCCCCTGATAGAATCGTGGTAGTGCAAAAGAGGCGGAGGGTACCATATAGGTATCTTGCCGGTTGCATATACTATTCTAATAGTTCTAAAAATGCATCCATATCTTTTGGATGGGTAAGCAAGGTCTGTCTGCCCGCCTGTTCATATCTTTGTATCAAAGACGGATTGGCTAAGAGTGTTTCAATGCCATTTGCGACAGCTTCCGGAGTCAGTGTGACCAGAATGCCGTTTGTACCGGATTGTATCTGTTCACGGTTACCGGTACAGTCCGATGCGACGATCGCCTTGGAAAGCAGTTGTGCTTCTTCAATGGCTATGCTTTTGCCTTCAAAGCGTGTTGCATGTACATAGATCGTAGCAGCCCGATAATAAGGATATGGATTGTTGGTACTCCCCAGCAGGAAAAAGTGGTCCGATAGTCCTTTTTTGGCTATTTGTCTGGTCAGCTCTTTTTGCAAGGAGCCTTCTCCGAGTACAAACCAGTCTGCGTCAATATTTCTTTTCCGTAAGATAGCCAGTGCATCAATCGCTATATCATATGCTTTTTGATAATTTAATCTGCCAACGGTTAAAAGTTTATAGCAGGCAGAACTTTTTACAAATGCAGAGTTATCCGGTAGCGGTTTTTTTGCAAGTGATGCGATCCGGTTGGTATCATGCAGGTTTCGAAAAAGGAACGTCTTTTTGTTATATTCCGGATAGACCCGTAAAAAGCTTTCTCTTGCTTCTTTTGATACTGCAAACACCCGGTCAATTTTTTGATAGGCATCCAGATCTACTGTTTTATTATAACCGGCTTTTTGATAGTCAATATGGACAAAAGCTGCCTTTTTCTTTGCCTGTATGCGTTCAGCAATATAATAGGTACTTGCACCTTCGATGTAAGCGACTGCCAGATCGTAGGTATCCTGTAATTTTACACTGCCGTTTGCAATGGTACGCCAAAGGAGTTTATCAGGTAACAGGCGGTGTGCACAAAGCTGGATCTTTAGATTTTTAAAAAAGTAGCCGATCAGGCGAAAGCCGCTTGCATGACGAAAAAAGCATCGTAAAACAGTATGGATGATCGCAAGTCGTCCACCAAAGGAAAGGACAGAGCGGTTATCCGGCTTTTTGTTTAAAATATGCACATAGTCCGGAACTTCATCAAAAAGTTCTCCACGGTTGATCAATACGTATAAAGAAATATCGTATTCTTCTTTTGGAAGATTTTTGATCAAAGCGAGCAGGGCGCGTTCTGCACCGGCACGCCCCATGGTATTCATGACAAATAATATCTTTTTCATACGTTTTTTTCATCCTCTTTTTCCGGTTGTAATTCTTGAATTGTTTCTTTTAAGTTTTTTACTTCTTTTGTCAAAATGGCACATTGCGATGCAAGTTCTTTGTTCTTGATCGTGAGTACAGACAATGTTTTAAAGCATTGAAAAAGGATCAGATATAAGATGATGATCGCAAAAGCAAAAATGATAGCCGGTGGATATTCTGTCTGGAAAAAAGAAGACAGCAGATATGTCATTTGCGGGAAGATACCGCCAAGTATGATCAGAATACAGGGAACAATCCAAAGTAAAGCATGGGATTCTGAAATCTTCTTTTGAATGGCTGCGAGAATCACGGCGGCCAGTAAAAGAATTCCTAAGCCGATGATCGTAATTTGTACGGATATAGTCATTTAATCGTTCTCCTTTGTCTTTTTCTGATATGTGATGCTTGTCGGCATGGTCTGAACCTTTCGTGGAATGATATCTCCCTGACAGAAGATATGTTCATCCAGATTACGTTCAATCCATCGCAGTCGTGCATATGCGATACACCAGCCGGCAAAAGCACCGATAAAAGTACCGATACCATACCAGATGGAAGGAAGTTTAGTAGCAAATACACTGATCAATGTGGTTATAAGTAGGAACGTGGAGGCTGTCAGAAGAGATCCGACTGCATCATTAAAGTAGTATAGGAAAATGATGCAGGAATATAAAAGAAAGATCACGAAATATCCGGCAGCCAGACAAGGATAAATTTCCATAACGGTACCCGCAAATCCGAATTGTGGTAGAAAGACAACACAGATCAGATAGAGGATAACGGAAATGATAAACTGGTTTCGGACAACATCCATCAACTGATAGGATAAAAGAGAAAACATTCGGTTCTTTGCTTTTATAATATCACGAAGCCTGCCACCGATGACAGATTCTGAGTATGCTTTATAACGTTCATGGAAATGCAATTCGATCTGTGTGATCAGAATGACACTTGCTGATATATTTGTAAGCATGGCAATACAGGTTGCCATATCATAAGGTGGATAACAGATATAGGTTTTTTGTACCACGATATGGTCTGTCTTTGTCCAAAAGACAAAGTTGTGAGCGTAGAGTGCAAGTGTATAGATAAAGTTTGTCAGTCCTAACTGCCAGTATTTTTTGAAATACTGCATGAAATCAAAATATCGACGGTTACTATTATGAAAATAGCCTTTGATATAAGAAAACTCACAAACGGCAATCACCCAGAAAGCAAAGGTGAGTGATAAAAGCATTCCGACTGTTACGGACAGATGCAATACTTTTACAAACAAAAGAGAGGAAAGCACCATTGTAATCACACCGATCGCAAAGAAAAGGGAGATTTTTCCGTAGTCTTTTGTTATCGAAAGATAAAGCATCGAATAAAAAGTCAGGCTTAATGCAATAAAAGCCATAAAGCAGATAAAAACGTAGAGCAGACTGATCTTTCCGACAAAATGTGCATAAATGTAAAAAGGAATTCCCAAAAGACAGCATACTGTCAGGTTTAAGAAAAGTCCGCCATAAAAGCAGGGGAGGATCGCATCATATTTTTCTTCAAAGATTCGGTCTGTGATATAACGTGAGATCACAGAGTTAAAAGGTGCGGTACATAAAAGAGAAAAAATGAAAATATATAATATACTGCACGAAAAAAGGACTCTTTGTGAATAGATCACCGAGCTGTAGTCTAAAATCCGGTATAGAAAAAGAATTCCTCCAATAATGAAAAACATAGGTGCTACTGTTGTAAAGGTACTCATTAATACGCCTAATGCAGTAGAAGATATGGTTTTCTTTTCAAAGGAATGTTTGATCGAATTTCCAAGGCTTGCCATGATATTCCCTCCTAATCTTCAATCCATTCGCAATGTGCGATCTGTGCCATTTCATGATAAAGATTTTTATAACTGTCTTTCATATGTTTTAACTGGTACTTTTGTAAGAAACGCCGGTAACCGACATTGCCCATGTGTTCTGCCAGATCACGATTACGTGCCAGCTTGACCATCGCATCGGCAAGTCCGCTTACCGACATCGTATCGGTGACGATTCCGGCATCTCCGAGTGTGTCATTTCCTTCACCATAGATCAGTCCTTCACAGTTACCGACATTGGTTGCGATTGCAGGACATTTTGCTGCAAAACCTTCCAGGATCGTCAAAGGCTGTCCTTCACTTATACTTGAAAGGATCGTTGCATCCATTCTGCCAAGATAATCGGTTACCTGAATCCTTCCGGTAAAGATCACGTCAGGTACTTCTAAAGACTTAGCAAGTGCAAAGACTTCTTTTGCATAGGGATCATCCTCTTCCCAAGGCCCCATGATCCACAGTTTCAGGCTTGACTCTCTTTGCTTGGCATAATAAAAAGCATTTAATAATGTCTTGACATCTTTGATCGGAGCAATACGGAGTACGGCACCGATATTAAAGAATGCTTTGTCTTCCTCGGTCTTTCCGGGGATATTTTCAAAACGGGAACCATCAATCCCATTTGGAACAACCAGAGTTTTTTCTTCGGGACATCCCAGTTCAAGCTGTAAGCTGCGTGCATATTCAAAAAGTGCCGTCACTTTATTGGCATTTTGATATGCGCAAAGAGACAATTTCTTAAAATGCTCGATCCAGACCGACTTATAGATTCCCTGTACCCAGTTTGCTTTGATAATATCTTCTTCTCGTTCTCTGGAATAAATACCATGCTCCGAGATCAGCAGCGTACCGCCGTGAATACTCTTTGCCATACATCCCATCATACCGGCATATCCTGTAGCCACACAATGATACAGGTCTGCCTCTGGCATTGGTGTCCGCAGACAGAGAAACAAAGGCAGATACATCGATCGCAATGACCACAAGAAGTCAGAAAAAGTGATATTTTCATATTTTTGAATATAAAGTTCCTGCGCCATTAATAAAAAGTCATTTCCCATTAAAAGATCATTTACGGAAAATTTTTTGTTTGCAAAGAAATGAAAAATCGTATCCCAGTCGATATCTTTGTTCAACAGCATACTTTGAAATGCCTGAAACTCTTTTTGATTCAAATGCAATTTATGTGTTCTTTTGGAAGTTACCCAGTCATCATCCTGTACATAAGTTTCCCTGACTTCTATCACGTTTGTTGGAAGTTCATAGACATATTTACCGCGGATCGAGCGGTCAGCGGCAATTGTCTGGATCACAAATTCAATATGCGGAAATTGTTTGATCAGGCTGTGTACCCAGCTCGACACACCACCTACGACATAAGGGTAACAACCTTCCACGATAATACATACTCTCATTTGTCCCTCCAATCTGTGTCAGATGACACGTCAATGATCACATCAGGATCTGTGACGGTGATCCGGTAACGATTATGCTCGATTTTTTGGAAAGTACCTCCGGTGATCGCAGTGATCTTTTCGTTCGAAAGGTTTAGTACAAAAGAAGCACTTCCATGTAAATTCGTCACAGAAAGGTTGATCGTATCATTATAACGGTAAACTTTATAATTGACAGACAGAAATTGTCTTGTGCGGATATCGGTATGGGAGATATCTGTCTGATCAAATGCATTGCGATAAACAGCCCAGTAAGTATTTAAGTAGCTCGAAAGCTTCTTGGATAATTTGGTCCAGTCATCCTTATCAGAGGTCGGATATAAGACACGTTGCATATCAACGTTGATACAGGAATAGCCAAGGGCCGTTTCAATGCTTCGCATATAAAGATCCTGTTTATCGGTATGGGAAAAGCCATCGATCGTATTTGACAGGCTCAGAATATCATTATCATAAAAATGGATCAGATTGTCTGTTTTTTCTTTTGGCATGACTAAAGTATGGATTGTTGATAGTACAGTTTTCTTTGAACTGTCTCCAAGATAGTTACTATATACATTTTCCGGCATATTGCCCGGAGCAAAGATCGTATATTTGTAATCAGGTACATATTGTTCCATTAATTGTGTGTCTTTTTGGATCTTTTGCTCAAAATCGGTATCTTTTTTTGCAAGCATAGAACCGGAAAGCCCCAACTCACCGGAGATACGTTCTGTCTGCTTGAAATAATAATCAATCGTATCTTTACTGATCGGATCAGCATTTTTTTGGTATTCCAACTGTGGTGCGATCATGCCGGTAAATGTATCTTTTGTGGCATTTAAGATAGAGGTTACGTCAGGCCAGATCACATCGGTAAAGAGACTTCTTGGTTTATAATAATATTGTTTCTGGATCGCTCGCTTATTTTCATTGGCAAGATATGGAAAATTGTCAAAAACAACACTTTGTGCGTTGATCACCGGATACATATAATAAGATGAAGTTTCTGACCACATGGCTGTCAGGAATCCGAGCAGTGTATGATCAGTGCAAAGATCGGAATTGATTGCAAAGACAAAGCTGTTTTTGTATGCATTTCGCCAGATTACAGGAGGAAGATCTTCGTTTTTGATCTTTTTTTTCTTCTGGTCTTTGATCGTACCGATCATATATTTTTTGGTACCTGTTTGCAAATGAAAATAGGGAATCGTTTTTTTCAGATGTTTATAAGTCTTTTCACCGCCAAGAAGAAAACCTTCATATAAAATCATACCATTTGTGCGAAAAGAAGCATCTTTGGTATATTCGATTCCGAGCAGAGTACAAAGATCTGTGGAACTTTCAATGACTGCTGTATTAGGAAGAGCAGTAAAAATAATATGAATTCCACGCTCGGCAATCGATACGAGTGTGTCGATTTCTTTTTGTGCTGTAACATTTTTTCCATTTAAGATCAATAACTTACAGCTTCTCGAAAGATCTTCGTAAAAGCTTTCTAAATCCTGGAAAACACAATAGCTGCGTTTGGTATAAGTACACCATTCTTTGATCATTATACTTTCAGAGAAAATTTCATTTTGAATGATCGCTGTAGAGTAATCGGTTTTATTTTCGAGTTTATTTTCAAGTAGTGTAGAATCTGCCTGAATCTGTATACTTGGTTCGGCATTTTTATTTTTTGTTGCCTGAGATGTGTACTGTGCGGAAATATTTGAAAATTGAAACAAAAAGAGTACTGCAGCAAGTACAACAGATATTACAATAAAATTAGATTTTGATATAGTCACAAAAATGCCCCCCTTTTTTGCTAAATACATTTCGGTAAGATTCCATTTTTTATAAAATTAATATTCTGTAACGAAAATTGCAAAATTTTGTGTGTTATTTATTATAGCCATAATCAATCGCAAAGTTATAAAGCTGAGCTTCATTTTGAACAACACGATAGCATATAAAGCCGTCATCTTCATAATATACCTGGAATTCCTGCGGATATTTCTGCTCAAAGGCTTTTGCCCAGTAGAAAAAGCGGCTTTCTAAGATATATCGGTTTTCTTCAAAATAAATATAAATTCCGTTATAGTTCGGCTGCTTAGCGGCAGCGTCTCTTGAAATATAACCAAGATTATTCATGCCATTCTTGAGTGGTCCAAAGAAGTTGTAGTTTAAAGGCTTCTTTTCAATATAGAAAAATACATATTTCGTAGGAATCGTAATCTTTTTGTTTGTTGTGAAATGATCCATCTTTTTTATAAACGTAGCCATTTCGTAATGCCGTGCATGATCCTTGATCATTTCAAGAGAATTTGTTGTGGTGACAATTGTATATTCATAATCAGGATATTCTTTCATAATCCGGTAATTACATTTTACTTCACTTGGATTTTGCAAGGTGAAAATGTAATTTAATGGTTTCACGGCATTGTTTGTTATGGTCAGACAGACAAGTATAATACTTAGTCCGATTGGCACAATCTCACTGACAAAATGATAGCGTAAAGGGCGCATCAGTATCACGTAGATAAGATCAATTGCACAAGTAATAAATAGCGGAGTTGCGTATGCTAAAAAAATACGACCGCGTGTATAGTCCATCAATGTTGGCAATGGGAGATAGTCCGCACACAACAGTAACATCATAAAAATATAGTATATTCCGGTACATAATACGTTCCGGTAATAAAAAGATGGGATCATATGAGATATAACATGGGACCCGATATGTGTGACAGACCGCAATAACAAAAGCAGGAATGCACAGACCGTCAGAATCTCGGAACCATATATGATCAAAGGAATTGTTTTCTTTCCGTTATAACAGCCTTCAAAAAGGAAAGATGCAACAAAGTTTACATGTTTAATTTCCTGCTTGACTTTGTTTAGCACCAGAAGGACTTTTTGTGGAACCTTTTGTAATTTTTGTATAAATGTAACCTTTTGTGGTGTGTTTTTACTCTTTTGAACAGAAGTTGTATCGGAAGTACCGATTGTACTTTGCCCATCTGTTGTATCAGAAAGGTTCGTATCCTGCGTTTGCTGTGTATCATTTGTGCTGTCGGTTACCGAGTCATCGGATTCTTCTCCGGTAGACATCATACCTAAAGCCCAGCCAAGTGATCCCTGTAGTGGGGTTCCCTGTACAAAAGCGATTCCCATCGGTGCAATTGCAAGAAAGAGACTGCATATTCCGCTGATCAGTATTGGAATCAGATGACGTTTATACAAAATAATCGGGAAATAAGCAACAGCAATTGCAAGGCAGAGTATAAATGCAATGATCGTGATATAAAAATGGATTGCGAGTGTTAAGGAAAAGCTAAATGCAAATAAAACAAGGCTGATCGTGGAAGGCTGGATATGGTATTGTGCCAGATAACAATACAGCCGGTTCTGTTTCCTGTATTTTTGTTCTTCCCGGTATTCATTTTTTTTCTGTTCGAAAAAAGAAAGTAGGAAATAAGCACATGGATAAAGAAAGATCATGCCGAATTCCTGTGGAAGTGTCCATTGGTAACGCATGGTTTCCATATAATTAAACAGATCCGGTACAGAAAAAATGTAGACGCCGATAATCGGTATGAAACGGGAGCGGCAGATTTTTTTTAATACAACATAGATCATCGTATATATAAAAAACATTTGTGTTACATTAAATGTACGAAGCAGCGTTGTTGTACTGAATCCGAAAAAGGTATGCAGAAAATACAGAACATTATGAAAACCGAAAGGATAGATTCCGTCATAAAAAATCGTACCCTGATCCATTACATTGATCCATTTCTGGTGTACGACGAGATCGGATGTACCGTAGGCATATCTGGTTACGGTGGAATAGCCGTAATACCATGCATTAAAAGCAAATATGGAGATCAAAGACAGCCATTCTGGAATGTGATGAATAAAATGGGAAAATATGGATCTGATCAGAGCGGCTACATATTGCTTAGGACGCTGTGAGAGTGTTGAAATGATTGTTTTAAACTTAGCTTCACCCAGAAAAAAACGTGAGATACTCATAAAAAGGATCTGAAAGAAATGTCGGATTCCCGGACGGTTGATCCGCGTCCAAAGGAAAAAAAGCGGAATGATCGTAAACAGATATAAAGAAAGTTTTCCGGGAATATGCAGCAAAAAGATCAAAAAGACGATATTGACCAGATAAACATTGCCTAACACTGTACAGACAATAAAACGGTGTGTCAGGCTTTTTTTGCGCAGCATTTCATGAAATACAATATTAGGTACAACAAGAACGCTTACACAGTAAGCAAGCGTTACGAGAATGATATCAATGATAGTTTGTATTTCTAATGCCATGGTTGCACCTTCTTTATTCTTTATTCTTTCAGAAAAATTAACTGAATGTACGGATCAGTTCTAACATGTCATTATCAATCGGGATATTGGAATGTTTGAGCCGATTCATATATTCAAAGAAATGAATCTTGTCTTTGATCGAAAAGTAGTGATGCAAAGCACAACGATACATTTCGATATGATCAGGATAATTTGTTGTAAAACGCTGAATCCAGAGTTCACTGCTTTGCAGATCATTGATCTTTGTTAAAAGTGAGATCAATGCGGTGTAATGCATTGGTTTTAATTGTGTCGGATCAGCATGGAAAAGACGTTCGCAGACTTTTTGTAACGAATAGATATAGGTCTTTTCTTCCAGTTCAGATAAAAAGCCTGCACCAAGCATCTCACTCAGGTAGTTGATATACAATACCATAACTTCCGTGTCATCCGGTTCTGCATCCATCTGTGCATAAAACTTTTGCAATGTCTTTTGAAATTCATTCATAATGTCCATGATCGCAGAAGCCGCATAATGAGAAGCTTCGGAATCAGAGCTGTTTAGGGCTTTTGTAACGGCATTAATTGATTTTTTGACATCACCGCGAAGAACTGTTAAAAGCAGATTACGCAGATTTTCTTTATCATTGATCATAATGGCTTCTTCCATCGGGATCAGATTGATCTCATCGGATTCATCAGGATGTTCTACGACATCAACACGTTTTTTCGAGAATGTGATTGCAGCCAGATCAATGCTGGTATCAAAAAAGAGATGGTAAAAGAGATTACCAAATCCTAAAAAAGCAGGACCGATCACAGGACATAAAAGCATAAATAAGGACAGGATCACATATCTGACAGGATCTTTTTCGTCTTTCTCTTTTTTGACTCTGAAAGCAAGGCCATAAATCAGATAGCCGGCAGCAATCATAGTATTAATTGTAAGGATGACGGCTAAAAAGATGACTTCCTGCTTTGGTGTGATAGTCATGATACAACCTCCTTTTTTGGAACGCAGGAAAGACCTAATTCCTGCATTCTGGTAATGATAAACTGTGCATCACCGGTATTAGAGTTTGTCAACAAAATACAGATTCGGTTCTGGTTATCCAGACCGATATAATCGGAGAAACGCAATTTAGAAGACAGGAGTGTACTCCATTCGGTATAGGACATTTCTTTTTGTGAAGCAACTTGCAATACGGTATATTCGGTCAGATGTTTATCCATTGCATCCTGATAAATATGGCAAAGCTCCATAAAAGCGTCTGCGGTCAAAAGACGTGTATCTTTGATAAAACGTGTATTGGCAAGTGCATCCAGATAACGCTCGGCTCGGTCTACCGAGTTGTAGATCATAAAGCCTAAAACGGTAAGCAGGTTTGCCTGATATTGTGTCATTTTTTCAAAGGAGAGCCCCCAGATCATAATGATTTCCAAAGGCTTGTCATTTCGATAGATCGCACTTGCCATCAAAGGATAATCTTCATTCATGGTCTTATTGATATAGACTTGTTTGTTATTTAACATATCTGTCATATCTGTCATTTCAGAATATTTTACGGATTTGCCAAGAACTTTTGCCTGATCAGAGGTAGCCGAAAAGAGACGGCAGTAGTCGGCGTTGGCAACCTGATAGATTGCGACATCCGGTGTTTTTAAAATTCGGCTGATAATGTCAGCTGCATAGAATAGGATCGCACCTTCTTCTACCGAGTCAAGCTGGGAAGTGATACTGTAGATCTTTACTAAGCTGTCATCATAATCGATAATACGATTCTGGTAGATGTTTTTGATACGGTTATTACTGTCATTGATATGCACCAGATCCTGAAGCTGTGAACTTAAAAAAGAGATCTCTTCCTCTTTTTCATAAGTGATATTTTTTGTGCTGTCACGCAGACGACCGACAGCCATCGCTACAATAAATAATTGTGCGATCCACAGATAGGTATTGTAATCGATCAGAAGCTCAATCCCGGTTCGGAAGTAAAGCTGTCGGAAACAATAACCGATCACACTTAATGCTGCTGAAAAAACTGCCTGTTTTGTACCGTAAATACCTGCAAACAAAAGAACATAAAGCAGGAAAAAATCAAGTTTGTCAAAATATCCTGAACCGACAGCACGGTTATTGATCATAAAGACAGGAATGAAGATCACAAGGTTTTCGATAAATGGCAGCATTGCGGCAAATAAGGTCTTGATGCGTTGAATGATCCGATTTTTGGAAGTATTCTTATTTGTTTGATCAAGAAAATCTTTTCTTCTTTTGCGCATTTTTTTATAGATTGCAGGAATGGTTTTCTCATAAGAGTTAAACACAGAAAAGTGGTATTCTTCGCAAAATTCCGAATTATCTAATGCCAGACTGACCGGTGTTCCTGTCGTGTTGTCCTCAATTATGATCGAGTCATCAACGGAATGGATCAGTTTTGCAATATCAAAGTCAGAAAGAAGTTTTTGCGAGGAGATATGATAGAGATCTTTTTTGTGTTTTTTTTCCTGTACGAACTGGTAAATGCCAAAGACAACATCCGATACATGGATCATGGAAAAATGGATATTATCATTGACTGTGACGGAGCCGGTGTTTAAGGCCTCTTTACAGACATGACTTAACGGATCGGTACAATCTTCTATATCTAACGGTTCTTTATACATATGATCGATACGAAGTACCGATACATTTAAGCCGGTTGTTGCACGAAAATGGCGGCAGAGTTCCTCACCCTGTGTAATTGCAATCCCTTTATAATCCATGGCAGAGGTTGGCGTGTCGGCTTTGATAAATTCTTCCTGTGGATCGGAAAAAACCTCTGATGAAGACAGATAGATGAATTGCTTTGTATGCTGTACATTTGCAGACATCAATATATTGATCAGACCGGACATATAGTGCATGGATTCACTACGCATATTCTGCCATTTGAAATTCGTATCATATGCTCCGGTAAACAGAATGATATCCGGCTGTACACTGTCTAAAACTTCAATAATACTGTCACCGGTATATGGAAATGTATATTGTTCAAAGACATTGTGCGGCTTATTGCCATGGTATTGCTCGCCGGTCAGTACGTAGACTTTGTCGTTTTCTTTATGAAATTTTTTGATCAATTCATTTGTAAATGCATTATAGCTTCCTGCAATAAAAACTTTCATACCTGTTATTACCTCTGTTCCCCTTTGTATATCCCTGGTTTGCGTTTGCTCCCAATCCTTCTTTTAGAATAGTATAACATAAATCTTGCATACAAGGAAGTTTTATAAAAGAAAAATGGAACTACCTCTGCAGGAAATTACTTTTCGCTTGACAAAAAAAGAAAAGTTCGATACCATAGCAACTGATAATACGAGGAAGAGAAGAAGTAGTAGCATGGGAAGCCAAAAGAAAGCAGCCGGAAGATGAGAGGAGCAGGACAAACGTGCATATGAATACATCTCGGAGTAGCAGACTGAACGAAAGAGTAAGTCTTGACGGTGCTGCACCCGTTAGCGTGCAAAGATATCATAGGTATCTTACAAAGGCATTCTGTGTGAGCAGGGTGTAAATAAAGGTGGTAACACGATTGATGATTCGTCCTTTTGCATAATTGCAAAAGGACTTTTTTTATGGGCCGGGAAAATGCTCATACAGTAGTGGTGCATCAACAAGAATTGCTAAAGCAATTCTTGGAGTGCAAAGCGCCGGCTTTGCACTTTTTATGGACCGGGAAAATGCTCATACAGTAGTGGTGCATCAACAAGAATTGCTAAAGCAATTCTTGGAGTGCAAAGCGCCGGCTTTGCACTTTTTATGGACCGGGAAAATGCTCATACAGTAGCGGTACACATGGCAGCAGGATGCTGTTGCGTTTTTTATGAAAGATGGAGGTTATAACAGATGACAGTTTATGATGAGTTAGTAGCACGTGGTCTGATCGCACAGGTGACAGATGAAGAAGAGATCAAAAAATTGATCAACGAAGGAAAGGCGGTTTTTTATATCGGATTTGATCCGACAGCAGACAGTCTTCATGTAGGACATTTTATGGCACTCTGCCTGATGAAACGTTTACAGATGGCAGGAAATAAGCCAATCGCTCTGATCGGAGGTGGTACAGCGATGATCGGTGATCCTTCCGGCAGAACCGATATGCGTCAGATGATGACAAAAGAAACGATCGCACATAATGTAGAATGCTTTAAAAAGCAGATGAGCCGTTTTATTGATTTTGGTGAAGACAAAGCTCTTTTGGTAAATAACGCAGACTGGCTTATGGATCTGAATTATGTAGAATTACTTCGTGAAGTCGGTCCGCATTTTTCAATTAACCGTATGCTAAATGCAGAATGTTATAAGCAGCGTATGGAAAAGGGATTAAGCTTCTTAGAGTTTAACTACATGATCATGCAGAGTTATGATTTCTATGCATTGTTCCAGAAGTATGGCTGTAATATGCAATTTGGTGGAGATGACCAGTGGAGTAATATGCTTGGCGGAACACGTCTGATCCATTACAAACTCGGCAAAGATGCCTATGCTATGACGATCAATCTTTTATTAAACTCAGAAGGTAAGAAAATGGGTAAGACGCAGTCCGGTGCAGTATGGCTTGATCCGGAAAAGACAAGTCCGTTTGACTTCTACCAGTATTGGAGAAACGTAGCGGATGATGATGTATTAAAATGTCTGCGTATGCTGACATTCCTTCCGTTAGAGCAGATCGATGAGATGGATACATGGGAAGGAAGCCAGTTGAATCAGGCAAAAGAGATCTTGGCTTATGAACTTACCAAATTAGTTCATGGCGAAGAAGAAGCCAAGAAAGCGCAGGATAGTGCAAAAGCATTATTTGCAAGCGGAAACGCTGCTGATATGCCGGAAGTTGTGTTGACAGACGATGATTTTGAAGAAGGAAGTATCGGTATTTTAAGACTTCTCGTAAAAGCAGGATTAGCACCTTCGAACGGAGAAGCACGTCGTAATGTAGAACAGGGCGGTGTTTCCGTGGACGGTGAGAAAGTGACCGATCCAAAAGCACAGCTTACAAAAGATACGTTTGCAGGTGATGGTGTTGTCCTGAAACGAGGCAAAAAGAAATTTATGAAGATTGTGTTAGGATAAGAAGAAATTCTTTGAACGAAAAGCAAAAAACTATCTTAAACAAAAAGAAAAGCATCTTAGCAAAAGTGTCTCCTGAGTGGAGGGCATTTTGCAAGATGCTTTTTTGTTACTTCGCATTTTTAATCCGTTGCCATTGTGCGGAATAAAAAGCTATAGATCTCTTCGCTTTTTTCTTTAAAACGTTTGCATGCATCGATCGCATCTTCTTCGGATGGAACATTGATCGCTACTTCCACGATCGTACTGCCACGCTCAACAACAGTACAGCGTGCCAGATATTCGGTTGAAGAAATCTTTGTATAATCACTCCGGATCGAGGTGTCATCCACAATCTGAATCCGGTTTTTTGCAAGATAAGCCTCGATTTCCTGAATGGTATCGGAAGGAAGCTGTGATACAAAATAATTTAATGTCTCATGTCCTTTATCTGTGATCGTATAATAAGAAGTAGTATGCGTCTGATGCGCTTTGATCATATTATCTTCGGTAAGAGCAACTAAGGTTTCCTGAATCGAAAAATAATCAGTATAGCCGTGCTCTAAAATGAAATCAGAAAGGATCGCATTCGTGATATCCTGATTGGTCTTACTTAAAAAATAAAGAATGATCAATTTATATAATTTCAGCGATTCTGATGTCATAACATCCCTCCTTATTTCTTCTTTTGATAATCCATGCCCTGATAGATCTGCTCTTCTTTTAACTGATGGGCGATCCGGTTTAAGACATGTCTTTTGTGCAAACTCCATAAAGGTGCAAGCAGCAGTTCTTTTGGTCCGTCTCCGGTCAGACGGTGGATCACGATATCCGGTGAAAGATGGGCAATGCATTGTAGTAAAAGAGCAATATATTCTTCTTCTGAAAGCAGAGAAAGTGTAGGAAGTTCTTTTGCAAGATCCGTATCCTTTAAGATATGAAGAAGTTGCAGCTTGATTCCCTGAATGCCTAGTGCATTCAGATATTCGATCGTTTCTAAGACTTCTTTTGTGCTTTCGCCGGGAAGACCGAGGATGATATGTACAATAACAGGAATGTTTCTTTTTTGCAATTCTTTGACAGTTTGTTCAAAACAGGATAACGGATATCCGCGTCGGATCTTGAGCGCAGTTTTTTCGTGGATTGTTTGTAAACCAAGTTCCACCCAGACCGGCTTGATCTGATTGCATTCGCTAAGAAGATCGTAGATGCTTTCCGAGAAACAATCCGGTCTTGTTGCGATCGAAAGAGCACAGATCCGTTCATCCTGTAAAGCCGGAATATAACATGCACGCAGTTTTTTGACCGGAGCATAGGTGTTGCTATAGGATTGAAAATAAGCAATGAATTTCTGTCCGGTCTTTTTATCGTGTGTTTGCAAGAAAGTGATCGCATCATTGATCTGTTGTGTGACAGAGTGCGTCTGTTTTGTGGCAAAATCACCCGAACCGCCTTTGCTGCAAAAAATGCAGCCTCTTGTATCAAGTGTGCCATCACGGTTCGGGCAGGTCATTCCTGCGTCTAAGGCAAGTTTATATATCTTTTGCCCGAAGGTTTCTTTTAAATAAAAATCCAGAGAATAGTATGGTTTTTCTCCCCAACGTTGTATTGTATTATCTGACATATGCTTTTACGGCATTAGCAACGACATCGGCAACACGGGGATCGAAAGCTTCCGGAAGAATGTTTTCGTCATTTAAGTCTTTTTCATCTACGAGATTAGCGATTGCATTGGCAGCAGCAAGCTTCATCTCATCTGTAATCTGGGAAGCTCGGCTTTCTAATGCTCCTTTGAAGATACCCGGAAATGCAACGACATTGTTGACCTGATTCGGAAAATCAGAACGGCCTGTTCCGACAATACGTGCCCCGGCTTTCTTTGCAACGTCCGGCATGATCTCCGGTACCGGATTCGCCATGGCAAAAAGGATTGCATCCTGATTCATCGAAGCAACCATTTCTTCGGATACGATATTTGGTGCAGAAACGCCAATGAAAATATCAGCACCTTTCATTGCATCGGAAAGAAGTCCTGTTTTCTGCTCTAAGTTGGTTACTTCCATCATTTCTTTTTGCATCCAGTTTAGATCCGGTGAAGACTTTGAAAGGATACCATTGATTCCACAGATCGTAACATGCTTAAAACCATATAAAAGCAAAAGTTTTGTGATCGCAATGCCTGCAGAACCGTCTCCGTTGACAACAACATTACAGTTTTCTTTTTTCTTGCCAACGATCTTCAAAGCATTGATAATACCTGCAAGTACAACGATAGCGGTTCCGTGCTGGTCATCATGAAAGACCGGGATTGATAAGGCTTCTTTTAAACGTGCTTCGATCTCAAAACAACGCGGTGCAGAGATATCTTCGAGATTGATACCGCCGAATGCAGGTGCAATACGGATCACAGTCTCGATAATTTCCTCGGTATCCTGTGTATCTAAGCAGATTGGAAACGCATTGACATTACCAAACTCCTTGAAAAGAACTGCTTTTCCTTCCATGACAGGCATGGCAGCTTCCGGACCGATATTACCAAGACCAAGTACGGCGCTTCCGTCAGAAACAACAGCGATCGTATTGGATTTGATCGTGTAACGATAAACATCGTCTTTGTTTTTGGCGATCTTTTTGCAAGGCTCTGCTACACCCGGTGTATAGGCAAGAGCCAGATCTTCTCTTGTTCTGACATGACATTTTGGTTCTGTTGTGATCTTACCGTTCCATTCTTCATGTAATGCAAGTGCTTTTTCGTTGGTGTTCATAATGTCCTTATCCTCCATATCTGTTTCTCTGTTTTTATTGCAGACAAAATTTATAATTGTATGCAGCTTATAAACTCTGATTAAATATTTTATCATATAATAAGGGATCAGGCAAGAATGGACTTTACAGATTCTGCTGCGTTATGTATAATAAAAAGATGTACAGATATATTCTATTATTAAAACTTCTAGTATAAAGAGAACGATGTCAGAATAGGAAAAAGAACTGTTTTTTTCATTAGGACAGATATGGTATCTCTATCATGAAAATGAACTTTTAATACATTGATCATCATAATGAAATTCCCTGAGGATGAATGCTCCCGGTGTTTTGTACCGGTTGCGGACAGTATCATATTAATGAAAATCCAAAACATAAAGTAAGAAAGATACAATGAATACAGGATAACAATACATAAAAGAAATGGAGAGCAGAATGGAGAATTTAGAAAACTTATCACTGGCAGATCTTCGGGCTTATGCCAAAAAACTGGGCATGAAAGGTGTCAGCACATTGCGAAAAAAAGAACTCGCACAGCGTTTGTCACAAGAGCAGCAAAAACACACCATGTCAGAGGCAACTGCTTCCATTGAAAAGCAGTCACATGATGAGAAAAAAGAACGACGACAGAATGAAACGGCACCACGCAGAGACGGCCGGGAGTTTCGAAGAGAGTATAACCAGAAAGTAAAAGCACATTATAATAACAATGCATCTGCCGAGACGGAATCAGGTAAAATAAGAAATGTGTCTCATGATACAGAAGCACACACACAGCGTAGTGGTATTTTGGAAGTATTACAGGAAGGATATGGTTTTATACGATGTGAAAATTTCCTGCCGGGCGAAGATGATGTGTATGTGTCACCGGCATTGATCCGAAAATACCAGCTTCGTACAGGCGATATTCTGACAGGTGTTGCAAGACAAAAAAGCCAGAATGAAAAGTTCGGTGCACTTTTATATATTGCCGATGTCAATGGTCATCCGGTAGCAGAGCTGGCACGACGCAAGAAATTTGAACATCTGACACCGATTTTTCCAAATGAAAGAATACGGTTAGAAACACCGGGAAGTGGGATTTCAATGCGCATGATGGATCTGATCTCGCCGATTGGAAAAGGACAGCGCGGTATGATCGTATCACAGCCTAAGACCGGTAAGACAACGCTGTTAAAGCAGGTAGCAAAAGCAGTTAAGACAAATCATCCAAAGATGCATATCATAGTACTGCTGATCGATGAAAGACCGGAGGAAGTGACAGATATTAAAGAGTCAATTCAGGGAAGCAATGTAGAAGTAATCTACTCTACTTTTGACGAGTTGCCGGACAACCATAAACGTGTATCGGAAATGGTGATCGAGCGTGCAAAACGTCTCGTGGAACATGGTGAAGATGTGATGATCCTGTTAGACAGCATTACGCGTCTTGCCAGGGCATATAATCTGACGGTGCAGCCAAGTGGGCGCACTCTTTCCGGTGGTCTTGATCCGGCAGCTTTGCATATGCCAAAGCGGTTTTTTGGTGCAGCCCGTAACATGAGAGAGGGCGGCAGTTTAACGATTCTTGCTACTGCATTGGTAGATACCGGAAGCAAGATGGATGATGTTGTGTTTGAAGAGTTTAAAGGAACCGGTAACATGGAACTTGTATTAGATCGCTCTTTATCGGAAAGAAGGGTTTTTCCGGCAATTGATCTGCCACGCTCGAGTACACGGCGGGATGATCTTTTGCTGTCAAAAGAAGAATTAGAAGCAAGCTTTTTGATGCGCCGGGCATTTAACAGCCGCAAATCAGAAGAAGCGGTAGAGCGTATTATTGAATTGTTCAGAAAGACGAAAAATAATGCAGAATTTGTGCAGGTTGTCAAAAAGACAAAAATTGTATAAATCAAGAAAAAAGATATTGCAATTCACTTTTTACTATGCTATACTGAGATAGTTGTGTTTAATTTGTAATCGAAGAGTTTCAGGCTCTTTCGTATATGTAGTTGCTATCACAAGGATGGCGGAATGGAGGTAAATCATGAGAGAAGGAATTCATCCTAATTATTATCAGGCTAAGGTTGTGTGTAACTGTGGAAATGAGTTTGTAACCGGTTCTACAAAGGAAGAGATCCATGTAGAAATCTGTTCAAAATGTCATTCATTCTATACAGGTCAGCAGAAGGCTGTTAAGGCTCGCGGTGCGATCGATAAGTTCAATCGTAAGTACGGTATGCAGGCTAACTAGCGAAATATCTGGTCAGTTTACTGGCCTTACCAATGGTCACAATACCCATTTTACAGGTGTTGTGACCATTTCTGCTATAAAGATGTGGCTATCAGAAGAAAGTATGATTTGATTATAAATTGCATCGTAAGATGTAGAATCGAGGTGGATTATGAAGTCATCAGGGATTGGCGGACAGGCTGTTTTAGAAGGAGTCATGATGCGCAACAAGTCAAAATACGCTGTTGCTGTCAGAAAACCGGATGGAGAGATTGCGGTAACACATGGCAAAACAAAAAGTCTTGCAGACCGCTCTATTTTCTTTCGGCTTCCTATTGTCCGTGGAATTGTGACATTTGTAGAGTCATTAGTGCTTGGAATGCGTACACTCACGTATTCTGCAAGCTTTTATGAAGAAGAGGAAGAAAAGATTGTCTCTAAGAAGGAAGATGCGAAAGACGAACGCAAGGAAGCGGTGCAGATGGGACTTACCGTTGCATTATCCGTTGTGATCGCGTTGTTAGCATTTGTCGTGCTTCCGTATGGATTGTCACAGATGCTTAGCAGCAGAATCTCGTCTTTTGCCGTATTAGGGCTGATCGAAGGATTGATTCGTATTGTACTTTTTGTGGGATATGTGATCGCAATATCCTATATGAGGGATATTAACCGTACTTTTATGTATCATGGTGCAGAACACAAAGCAATCAATTGTATTGAAAATGGTCTGGAACTGACACCGGAAAATGTACGAAGACAATCCAGATATCATAAAAGATGTGGAACAAACTTCTTGTTTATTGTTATTTTTTTGAGCATTATTTTCTTTATGTTTTTGCATTTTGATAATATGTGGCTCAGGATCATCTCAAGAATCGTGTTAGTACCTGTGATTGCCGGAGTGTCTTATGAATTCATCCGCTTTGCCGGAAATAGTGAAAATAAATTTGTCAGTATGCTTTGTAAACCCGGAATGTTACTTCAGATGCTTACAACAAGGGAGCCGGATAACAAGATGATCGAAGTGGCGATCGCATCGGTAGAAGAAGTTTTTGACTGGAGAGAATACCAGAGACGATGCATCGCTGCTGTTAAGAGCCGTGCAAAATTAAAAGAAATGCACAGCACGGACAAAAAACGTAAATCACGAGCCGAGATCGCAGAAGAGATCAAACGCAGAGAAGCAGAACGTGCACAGCGTGCGAACGAACGGGCCAAATATATCATGGAAAGAGAACGGCGTGAAGCAGAGTTAGAGAAGCTGGCACAGGATGCAAAAGAAAAGCGTTCTTCCAGAAGAGAAGAAATGTTAAAAGAGCAGGAAAATGATGATACATTAGATCATCTGGATCATTTTTTTGACGATGAAGATAAAGGAAAAGAAAAATAAGATGATGGAATGTAATATATCAGAGCCGATCACATACCAGAATCTGTTGCAGGTTGGAAGATCGCATCTGGAAAAAATGAATATTCTGGATGCAGCATTAGACAGCCGCTATCTTTTAGAGTATGTGACGGGGCAGAACAATGGATGGTTATTTTTACATGGTTCGGAATCAGCAGAACAAAAGGAAATTGCTGCATATACCGATCTGATCAAGAAACGTGCCAGGCATATTCCGCTGCAGCATCTTACAGGTGTGCAGGAGTTTATGGGGTTGTCTTTTTATGTGAATGAGCATGTTTTAGTACCAAGACAGGATACGGAGTGCTTAGTTGAAATGGTACTGCCGATCACGGAAAACAAAAAAATACTGGATATGTGTACCGGATCAGGATGCATAGCAATTTCGCTTGCTGTACTTGGAAAAGCAAAGGAATGTACAGCAGTAGATCTTTCGGATGCGGCACTCGAAGTTGCAAAAAAAAATGCAAGGATCAACCGGGCAGATGTAAAATATGTACAAAGCGATCTGTTTGAAAAGATTGATGATACATATGATATTATTGTGTCAAATCCACCGTATATTCCACAGGATGTGATCGAAGGTCTGATGGAAGAAGTGCGGGAGCACGAGCCACGCATGGCACTTGACGGAGGTAAAGATGGACTCGATTTTTACCGTAGTATCATAGTAGAAGGTGTTAAGCATTTGAATGTCGGTGGCTGGCTTTTTTTTGAAATCGGATGCGAACAGGCAAAAGATGTTATGGATCTGATGCGTATGTCAGGATATTATGAAGTAAATTGCCAGAAAGATTATGCAGGCAATGACAGAGTTGTTTATGGACATCGTTAGAGTATCATTAGTGACAGTCTGTTTCAGAATGGAGGAACAAAATGTTTGAGAGATTAGAAGACTTAGTAAGACGATTAGAAGAGTTAAACATTGAATTGACCGATCCTGATACGATCAATAATCAGGAAAAGTATCGCCAGCTAATGAAAGAGCAGAACGAACTCACACCGATCGTTGAGAAATATTTGGAATATAAGAAAGCAAAAGAGGGTGTCGAAGACAGTTTGGCTCTTTTGGAAGAAGAAAATGATGAAGAGATGCGTGAGCTTGCAAAAGAAGAGTTAAATGAATGCAAGCAGACTGTAGAGCAATGTGAGCAGGAATTAAAGATTCTGATGCTTCCGAAAGATCCTAACGATGATAAAAATGTCATTGTCGAGATCCGTGGCGGTGCAGGCGGTGATGAAGCCGCTCTTTTTGCAGCCGATCTGTTCCGTATGTATTCAAAGTTTGCAGAAAGAAATCACTGGAAAGTCGAAGTCATGAGTGCTAACGAAAATGGAATCGGTGGTTTTAAAGAAATTGTATTTATGGTGATCGGTCAGGGAGCATACTCTAAATTAAAATATGAAAGCGGTGTACATCGTGTACAGCGTATCCCTTCGACGGAATCCGGTGGACGAATCCATACATCAACAGCAACCGTGGCAATTATGCCGGAAGTAGAAGATGTAGAAGTATATGTGGATCCTAACGATTGTAAGATTGATGTATATCGTGCATCCGGCAATGGTGGTCAGTGTGTCAATACAACGGACTCTGCCGTACGTATTACACATATTCCAACCGGTATTGTCGTAACCTGTCAGGATGAGAAATCACAGCTTAAAAACAAAGATAAAGCAATGAAAGTACTTCGTTCCCGCATTTACGACATGGAACAGGAAAAGGCAAACAGTGAGCAGGCAGCAGAGCGTAGAAGTCAGGTCGGAACCGGTGACCGTTCTGAAAAGATCCGTACTTATAATTTCCCACAGGGACGTGTAACAGATCATCGTATCAAGTTTACAAGTCATCGTCTGAATGAAATCTTAGAAGGCGATATCAATGAATTATTACAAAATATCATTATGGCGGATCAGACTGCAAAACTCGAAAAAATGAATGAAAGTGCATAAAATGTTCGTTTTGTTTTCTAATGCAAAGAGATAGAACTTTATAAAGAAACAGTTCGATCAGTTACGAAAAGACGGTCTTTGACATAAGTTATTGCCCGTCTTTTCTGTTTTCGTAACAATAAAAGGAAGAAATGAGGTGCAGGATGATACAGAGTGAATCCAATGTACAGATCAAAGAATTGATCAAGTTACAAAAAAATGCAAGAGAGCGTAAAAAGAAAAAGCTGTTTGTTGCAGAAGGAATGAAATTAACAAAAGAAGCGGCTTTTCATGGAAAATTAAAAAAAATCTATATCGCACAGGATGTCTATGAACATAGAGAGCGGGAATTGGATGATTTCTTGGCAAAGCAGGATTATGAAGTCGTCGATACAAAGATTTTTCGTCAGGCAGCACAGACCGTTACACCACAGGGAATGTTAGCATTAGTAGAAGTGCCGGAATATTCTGTTGATACGTTGCTTTGTGATCCGAAAAGAAGTTTTCTTTTGTTAGACGATCTTCGTGATCCCGGTAATTTAGGAACAATCATGAGAACCGCAGAAGGAGCCGGTATGTCCGGTGTGATCTTAAGCCGGGAGAGTGTGGATCTTTTTAATCCTAAAGTAGTGCGTGCTACGATGGGAGCAATCTTTCGTGTTCCGTTTTATTATGCTGATGATCTGATTGAGGTCATAGAACGGCTAAAAGCAATGCAAATACCTGTTTATGGTACGATGATGCAGGGCAGTGAAGTCTATGATGCACTCGACTATACAAATGGTGCAGCAATCGTGATCGGTAATGAAGCGAACGGAATATCGGAGGAAGTGACCGCTCATCTGACAAAAGGCGTGCGTATTCCGATGGACGGCAGTTTAGAATCACTCAATGCTGCGGTAGCAGCCGCGATTTTGATGTATGAAACAGCCAGACAAAAAAGAACAAAAAGTGATTGACGCTGCGTCTGCCTTGTCATTTTCATAAATATGGCTTATAATGCGAACAAATAGCATAATATTCATTATAATATTGATAACGTTCCGTTTTATTATGAAAAAGGAGGGGGTAATTTGAGTCCATTATATTGGCTGCTTGCAGTTGGTGTTTTGCTGGTTCTTGAAATGCTGACATTGGGTCTGACAACGATATGGTTTGCAGGAGGTGCTTTTGTTGCTTTTCTTGCAAGTTTGTGCCATGTTTCTGTTCCGGTGCAGATCATCTGTTTCTTGGTCGTATCGATCATACTTTTGGTCTTTACACGTCCGATCGCAGAAAAATATTTTAATAAAAATCGTGAAAAGACGAATGTAGACAGTCTGAGCGGACAGCAGGGAAGAGTGTTAGAAGAGATCAACGGTTTTTTACAGACTGGAAAAGTATTGTTGAATGGAATGGAGTGGTCTGCAGTCAGCAAGCAGCCGGAAGATATCCTGCCTGTTGATACCGAAGTGGTTGTTGTTCGGGTAGAGGGTGCACATCTGGTTGTTAAGAAAGCACAGGAAGAAGAAAACCATTCCGCATAAAGCGAAGAACATAGGAAACAAAATAGGGAAAGAAATTTAATCAGGCAAAGAAAAGGAGAAAAAATATGAGTCTTATAGCAATTATCATTTGTGTGATCGTATTGATCATTGTACTTTCATGTATTAATGTAGTACCACAGGCGAAAGCATATGTTGTGGAAAGATTAGGTGGTTATCAGGCAACATGGGGTGTTGGTGTACATTTTAAACTTCCGATCATCGACCGTGTAGCCAAAAGAGTGATCTTAAAAGAACAGGTTGTTGATTTTGCACCACAGCCGGTTATTACGGCAGATAATGTTACGATGCGAATTGATACCGTTATCTTTTTCCAGATCACAGATCCAAAGCTTTATGCATACGGTGTGGAAAATCCGATCTTAGCGATTGAAAACCTGACGGCAACAACGCTTCGAAATATCATTGGTGATTTGGAACTGGATGAGACATTGACATCGCGTGAGACGATCAATACTAAGATGAGAGCTTCGTTAGATACGGCAACCGATCCGTGGGGGATCAAAGTTAATCGTGTCGAATTGAAAAACATCATTCCTCCTGCAGCCATTCAGGAGGCAATGGAAAAACAGATGAAAGCAGAACGTGAAAAGCGTGAATCAATCCTTCGTTCACAGGGTGAAAAAGAGTCGGCAATCTTAGTTGCACAGGGTAATAAAGAAGCAGCCATTCTGGATGCAGAAGCAGACAAACAGGCAGCAATCTTAAAGGCAGAGGCAGCCAAAGAAGCAACAATCCGTGAAGCAGAAGGTAGAGCACAGGCAATCTTAGCCGTACAAAAAGCCAATGCAGATGGTATCCGTATGTTAAACGAAGCCGGTGCAACAGATAAAGTCATTCAATTAAAGAGTTTAGAGACCTTTACAAAAGTAGCAGACGGAAAGGCAACAAAAATCATTATTCCCTCTGAGTTACAATCATTAGCAGGTCTGGTAACATCCGTAAAAGAAATAGCAAAAGAAGACTAGAAACGAGGTTTTAACATGAATTTAAAAGGAAGAAATTTTTTAACATTAAAGGACTTTTCACCGGAAGAAATAACCTATCTGATTGATCTTGCGGCTGATTTAAAAGATAAGAAGAAAAAAGGAATACCGGTCAATCATTACGTAGGAAAAAATGTAGCATTGATCTTTGAAAAAACAAGTACACGTACACGCTGTTCGTTTGAAGTGGCAGCGCATGATATGGGGATGGGAACGACTTACTTAGATCCATCCGGTTCTCAGATCGGTAAGAAAGAAAGCATTCCCGATACGGCAAGGGTATTAGGGCGTATGTATGATGGAATCGAATACCGTGGCTATGGTCAGGAAATTGTAGAAGAGCTTGCAAAATATGCAGGTGTACCGGTGTGGAATGGTCTTACTAATGAATATCATCCGACACAGATGCTTGCCGATCTTTTGACGATCCGTGAGCATTTAGGAGATTACAAAGGATTGAAATTCGTCTATATGGGTGATGCACGTTATAACATGGGAAATTCTTTGATGATCGCCTGTGCTAAGATGGGCATGCATTTTGTAGCATGTACGTCAAAAGAATATTTCCCTTCAAAAGAGCTCGTGGCACAGTGTGAAGAATATGCAAAAGCTTCCGGTGGTTCGGTCGCATTGACGGAAGATGTAGAAAGCGGTACAAAGGACGCGGATGTGATCTATACAGATGTCTGGGTATCCATGGGGGAACCGGATGAAGTATGGGCAGAACGTATCAAGGTGCTTTCTCCTTATCAGGTGAATAAAAAAGTAATGGATAATGCCAAAGACAGTGCAATCTTTATGCATTGTCTGCCGGCTTTTCATGATCTAAAGACAAAGATCGGTAAAGAAGTATATGAGAAGTTTGGTATGAAAGAATTAGAAGTAACCGATGAAGTTTTTGAATCCGAACAGTCTGTTGTATTTGATGAGGCAGAGAATCGTATGCATACGATCAAAGCTGTTATGGTAGCAACATTAGGTGAGCAGTAGAACAGTGAGGTCGTTGACGGAATGAAAGAAAAGATTCTAACGGAACTTCGGAAAGCAGGCGATGGTTATGTGTCAGGAACGGCGTTATGCAGTCTTTTAGGCATTTCACGTCAGGCAGTATGGAAAAATATTGCCGCACTAAAAGAAAACGGTTATCAGGTCGAATCGGTTGCAAGCAAAGGATACCGTCTGCTTTCGGAGCCGGATAAAATGTATGGGCCGGACATTTTAAGCAGAATTGATAAAGACTGTTTGTGTAAACAGGTGGAAAGTTTTGAATGTATTGATTCTACAAATACAAAAGTAAAGCAGCTTGCGGAAGCGGGTGCAAAGGAAGGTCTTTTGGTGGTAGCCGAAGAGCAGACCGGTGGAAAAGGAAGACGAGGAAGAGTATGGAAGTCAGAGCCGGGTATCGGAATCTGGATGTCCCTGTTACTTCGTCCAACGCTTCCGACAGAGCAGATTTCCGGTCTGACTTTGTTAGCGGCACTTGCAATCGCAGGAGCAGTAGAAAAGTTGTGTAAGCTTCCCTGTCAGATCAAATGGCCAAATGATGTAGTGGTTGCCAAAAAGAAAATTTGTGGTATACTTACGGAGATGAGCACAGAAGAAAACTATATTCATTATGTTGTAGTAGGCATGGGCATCAATGCGAATACGCTTTCTTTCCCGGATGAGATAAAAGAGACGGCAACATCACTTTTTCTACAGACCGGTAAAAAAGTTGACCGTGCAGAACTGACAGCTATGATCACGCAAAGACTGTGTGCTTACTATGAACGTTTTGAAAAAGAAGGCGATCTGACTTCTTTTATTGATGAATATAATGAAAAGCTTGCCAACAAAGAACGTGAAGTACGGATTTATCATGGCATGGTGGAAAAGTGTTCCAAAGAAGATATAGAAACCGGAGTTGCAAAAGGAATTGATAAGACCGGGGCTTTGTTAGTAGAAGTTGACGGTCAGACAAAAAGAGTTGTATCCGGTGAAGTTTCAGTAAGGGGATTATATGGATATGTTTAATGAAATGCCGGAAGTACAAGGTGTGATTCTATGTGCTTCGAGTGCATATGAAGAGAAATATTATTTTAATCAGGAATTTGCCAATGTGCCACCATCTATACAGGATGAGCTAAAGATTTTATGTGTCTTGTATACAGCAGATATCGGAGGCATTTTAGTCTTGCATTTTGATGAAAAAGGGAATCTGCTGATGCATGTAACAGCACGGGAAAACGATCTGCTTTTTGATGAGATCGGAAGTGTGTTGAAGATTAAGCAGATACAGGCAGATAAAAGAGAGCTGTTAGAAGCATTGGAAATGTATTATCGTGCTATTTTTCTGCACGAGGATATAAGCGAACTATTAGAAGATTGAGAGGAAATGACATGTTATTAGCAGTAGATGTAGGGAATACCGATGTAACATTTGGCGTGTTTAAGGAGGAGGAACTGATCACACGTTTTCGTTTTACCGTGAAAGTTCCGAGAACATCGGATGAGTATGGTGAATTATTATGCAATATTTTAGAGCAGAAAGGATTTTCACCAGATGATATTGATGAAGTGATCATTGCATCCGTCGTTCCTCAAATGATGTATTCTTTTACAAGCGGTATTATCAAATATCTTCATTGTCATCCGACAGTAGTTGGTGCAGGAACAAAGACAGGCATTCGTATCGAGACGATCAATCCGAAAGAAATCGGACCGGATCGTATCGTAGATGCTGTCAGTGCATATGAGCAATATGGCGGTCCTGTGATCGTAGTTGACTTTGGTACGGCTACAACATATGATCTGGTTACCAAAGAAGGAGCTTTTCAGGGTGGTGTGATCAGTCCGGGTATCCGTATTTCAGCAAATGCTCTTTGGAAAAACACAGCCAATCTCCCTGAGATCGAGATTAAATGTCCGGCAAGTGCGATCGCAAAAGAGACGGTCAGTGCAATGCAGGCAGGTTTGTTCTTTGGAACACTTGGCCAGACGGAATATATTATCAATAAGATCAAAGAAGATGCCGGTTTAACCGATGTGAAGGTGATCGCAACCGGTGGCCTTGGTAAAGTTGTATCTGAAAACACGGATTCGATCGATGTATATGATGGAGATTTGACATTAAAAGGTTTGTTATATATTTACCAGAAGCAGAAAAACGGAACACATAAGTAAGAATGGAACAAGTATGAGAAATCTAACGATTGGAAATATTACATTAAAAGGAAATCTTATATTAGCACCGATGGCAGGAGTAACAGACCTGCCATTTCGTCTTCTTTGTAAGGAGCAGGGAGCAGACCTTGTTTATACAGAGATGATCAGTGCGAAAGGAATTTATTATAATAACAAAAATACAGCGAAGTTATGGGAGATCGATGAGAAAGAAAGACCGGTATCGTTACAGCTTTTTGGATCGGATCCAAAGATCATGTCGGAGATGGCAGCTAAGATCGAACACCGTAATTTTGATATTCTTGATATTAATATGGGCTGTCCGGTTCCTAAGGTTGTCAACAATGGAGAAGGCTCTGCATTAATGAAAGATCCAAAGCTTGCAGGACAGATTGTAAAAGCAATCTCGGATCGGATCCAGAAGCCGGTTACCGTAAAATTCCGAAAAGGTTTTAATGATGGGCAGATCAATGCAGTAGAATTTGCAAAATATATGGAAGAAAACGGAGCAGCCGCAGTTGCGGTACATGGACGTACCAGAGAAGAATATTATAGCGGCAAAGCAGACTGGGAGATTATTGCAAAAGTCAAAGAAGCCGTATCAATCCCGGTTATCGCCAGTGGTGATATCTTCAGTCCGCAGGATGCACTGCGTTGTGAAAAAGAGACAGGTTGTGATGGTCTGATGTTAGGAAGAGGTGTCCGTGGAAATCCATGGTTGTTTCATCAGATCAAAATGTATCAGAAAAGCGGTATATTAGAAGAGAAACCTTCTTTTGAAGAGGTCTGTGCAATGATCCTCCGTCATGCAAAAATGTTATGTGATTTTAAAGAAGAATATATGGGGATTCGAGAGATGCGAAAGCATGTGGCATGGTATACGGCAGGCTATAAGCATTCTGCACAGATGAGGCGGGAAGTGAATTTGGTGGAATGCTATGCAGATTTAGAGAAGCTTTTGCAAAGAGCAATCGCAAGCCGGAAAGAAGGCTGGACGGGGATCGCTCCGGACATTCGTGATTGTGATAAGTAGGATAGATCAGACAGGAATAAAAGTGCATAGCAGGTACAATAACAAATAACAGTAACCATTTAAAAGAGCAGATAAAAAGGCATATGTGTATGTTTGGAAACATTCGGGAAAATCCCTATAGGAATGTTCTGACATAACAACATATGCCTTTTTATCTGCTTATGTTTTATATATACCTTTTATTAATATATCGTTTGCTTTCTATGCCTTTTATTGATATATATCATTACATTATCTGCTTTTTGCGGATATATATTTTTTGCATTATATCTGCTGTTCATTGTTTATTTTCCTACGGATTCAAATTCTTCAATGATCTCCTTGGAAGGTGGTGCTGTCAGAAGACTGACAACAACGATGGCGATACATGCACATAGGAAAGCAGGAAGCAGTTCATAAATGCCCCATATGCCGCCAAGTGGCTTGATCAGGTATTTCCAGACAAATACCATGATACCGCCGACTAACATGCCGGCTAAAGCACCATTTCGATTGGTACGTTTCCAGAAAAGAGAGAACAGCATGATCGGACCGAAGGATGCACCAAAACCTGCCCATGCAAAGGATACGATCGCAAAGACAGAGCTTTCAGGATCTCTGGCAATAAATACACCGATCACAGCGATGCAGATAACGGTAATACGCGCAACTAACATAGAAGCTTTTTCAGAAAGTTCAATATGTAATACATCATGTAATAAGTTATGTGAAACGCTTGAAGATGCTGCTAAAAGCTGGGAATCAGATGTAGACATTGTACATGCTAAGATTCCGGCAAGAATGATTCCGGCAAAGATAATCGCAATTACACCATGGTTGCTAAGCAGCATGGCAATTTTAATGATCAAAGTCTCTGACTGGGAAGAATCTGTAAAAGCAGGGATATGTCCGGCTTTAGAGATACTGTAACCTATAATACCGATAAAGATTGCGATAAACATAGAGATGATAACCCAGATCGTAGCGATTCTTCTTGAAAGCTTTAATTTGTTTTCATCTTCCGTACCCATGAAACGAAGAAGGATATGAGGCATACCAAAGTAACCAAGTCCCCATGCAAGAGTAGAAAGAATTGTTAAAAAGCCATAGGAAGAAGCTGTACCGGTTGCCTGGTCATGGATCTGTGTCAGACTTAAATATCCGGCTAATCCCTTTGCATTGTTTATTACCACGTCTAAGCCGCCGGCCATGGACACGCCGAAGAACACAACGATCACAAGTGCGATCGTCATAACGATACTCTGGATCAGATCGGTTGTACTGGCTGCTAAAAATCCTCCGAGTGCTGTATATACTACAATAACGATCGCACTGACGATCATGGCAGGAAGATATGGGATGTTAAATAAGGTACTGAATAATTTTCCACAGGCAGCAAATCCGGATGCTGTATATGGTACGAAAAAGATAACGATCCAGATAGCGGAAATTGCCAATAAAAGATGACTGTTATCGCGAAAACGATTTGAAAAAAATTCAGGGATCGTAATGGCGTTGCCTGCTTTTACACTATAGCGACGAAGTCTTTTTGCGACAAAGAGCCAGTTCAGATAGGTACCGATACCAAGGCCGATCGCAGTCCAGCCGGCATCTGCCACACCGGATAAATATGCGACTCCGGGCAGTCCCATTAAAAGCCAGCTACTCATATCAGAAGCTTCTGCACTCATCGCAGTTACCAATGGACCGAGTTTTCTTCCACCGAGGTAAAAGTCGCTGACATCATTGTTCTTTTTTGAATAGATCACACCGATCACAACCATCATGATCAGATAGATTGCAATGACGGCAAGCATGCCAATTGTTTTTAGTTCCATAAATGTCTCCTTTCTTCGTTGCATCTTCCGGTCATAATGTTGTAGTAGCATAGTTTTTGTGTAAAAACATTATAAAGTATGTCACTTTGGAAGTACAATCCTTTCTATTATAGCAAAAAAAGAAGAGAACGACAACAACGATCCGCAGACAGAAGATTTCATATGAGTCGCAGAAAGGAGCTTTCATTTGGATCACTGTGAAAATAAGCGGAGTATCATACTTTTTGTTTGCGGTAATCACGCGGAGAGATATGATACATTTTTTGAAATTGTCTCGAAAAGTAGTTGCTATCATTAAAACCCGAACGATAGGCAATCTCAGAAATCGTATCTTTTGTTGTCTTTAGAAGAACACAGGCATGCTGCATACGCAAAGAAAGAATATAATTGCCCGGTGTCATATGGTAAGAAGCAGAGAATATTCTTGAAAAGTGACGTGTAGACATGTTGGAGATCTCCGCTAATTGTGCGATCGAAATCGGTTCGGTAAAATGACTTTCTATGTAAGAAACAGAACGGGCAATATTGATGATCGTATTTTCCTCGGTATTGACAGGAAGTGTATATAATCTCGACAGAGTTGTAATTAAAATATAAAAATAAGCATTTAGGATCGTTTTGCGTCCGGGACGTTTCTTATCATATTCTTCGATGATGATATCGGTTAAGTTGTGGATCGCCTCAAAAGAATCGAGTGAAAGACGCAAGTGGCTCTCAAAACTTTTATTTTGTGTCAGATAAGGCTCAATCACAAAAAGAGCATGAAAACCGGTCAACGTACGGATATCAGAATCCAAAGAACGGAAGATCTGCGGATGGAACATAATATTGCATATCTCTAAATGATTCACATCAAAATAACCATGTGAGATTCCTTCGTTTAATACAAAGACATCACCCTTCTTGATAAAGAACGCTTCATTATTGACATGGTGCATCGCGGTTCCGTTCATTACAATGACTAATTCAGAAAAATCGGCATGCAGATGCATCTCAACATCTTCTTCATGATATCCATATTGAATATAAAACGGAAAAGAAGCATCCTGTGTAAAATAGTGTAAATACATTGGTCCCATAAGCAATTCTCCTTATAGTATTTTAAAGTGTCGGCATTGCGTTTACTTATTGTGGAGGTAAGTAAGCCTGATAATCGTAGAAGTGATAGAATGCACCTTTTTGTACCGAAGGATCTGTATTCGTACAATATAGTGCGATATAGTTTCCGGTAAAGTAGCCGCCCACTTCTGTAGTCAGATAAGCACATTCTCCTTTGCCAAACGGAAGATAGTTTTTTCCATCTATGCTGTAAGAAAAGCTGTATTCCTGCATCGTAGCCTGTAATTTCAGATAAACACTGTTATCGGTATATTCGATACATTGTTCGATCTTGAAAAGTGATCCAATCTGTCTGCGGAAGAGTAAGCATTTTTTGTTATGCAGCATCGCAAGTGCAATTTCATAGTGGTGTTTATTATTCAGATAGATTGTAAGACCTGCCTCATCTCCGTTAGCTACAGGATCAAATGTCAGCTTTGTGACTGCGTCAAAGAAGTGATGTTCCTGCCTGCGCCCAAGCCATGTGATTGAATCGGCACTTCCGATTGCATGAACACTACCATATAATGTGATACCTGAAGCAGATATATCAGTCCGGTCTGTTGCAAGTACATATAAGCTTTTGTCCGGGTTATAGATCGTATTCCAGCAGGAATTTAGCACATCAGCAGAAAAATCATCATAATAATGGAAAGAACCGACAAGATTTTGGCTGTCCGGTTCAAAAGGCTCCAAAGAAAGAGGCAGTTTGTCAGTTTCGATCACATTCTCTAACAGCCCGTTGTTTGCAAAAACCGGAAAACAATCTTTTTTCCAGACTACCGGAACAAGCATGGTTTCACGACCGAGATTATGACGGTACGGATATGAGATCGTTCGGATACCGAGGCAGACTGCCCACCAGTTATCATTTTGATCCTGTATCAGATCAGCATGTCCGACCGCTTTTAATTCCATAGAGTGACTGCGGTTTGTCAGAACAGGATTTTTTTCATATGCCATATAAGGACCGGTGATCTGACGGCTTCTTGCCATCGTGATCATATGTCCAAGTTCGGTACCACCTTCCGAGATCAAAAGATAGTACCAGCCATCTTTCTTATAAAGATGCGGACCTTCCGGATCATTTCCACCGGTGCCGCCCCAGATAAATTGCATCTGACCGATACTTTTTCCGGTAGTAATATCAATCTGCTGCATGAAGATCTTTCCGTCGGATGCTCCGGTGTAATATACATTGTCATCTTCATCAAAGAAGAAAGAAGGATCGATTCCCGGCGTATCGATCGGAATCGGTTTTGACCATCCTTTCTTTGGATCTGTTGTATGAACAAAGAAGTTTCCATCATCTTTACCGCCATAAGCAACATTCGTAAATACCACATAGAATGTTCCTTTATGATAACGGATCGTAGGTGCATAGATTCCGGTCCGGCCTGGAAAGCCTTTTCGTAAGCACAGATCATCTTCGTTTGTAATACAATGACCGTATTGTTCCCAATGGATCAGATCTTTCGAATGAAAGACCGGGATTGATGGAAAATATTCAAAAGATGATGTGACCAGATAATAATCATTTCCAGCACGACAAATACTTGGATCTGGATGAAAACCGGGTAAAATAGGATTGTTGTATTTCATAAGTTCCTCCTTTATTATGCCTGTTATTGATGCTATTATAGGTATATTTTAGAAATTTCACAAGCAGAAAAAGGACTTCGATTAGCAGAAAAAGGACAATAAGATAATCGTGGCACAATAATGCTAATTACTGTCTTGAAAGTTATGGAGAGATTAAAAAGAGCGTGTTACACTTTGAGTAAATCAAAAATTCTTGATCATTGGTGTTTATAGAACAAAGAAAAATACATATGGGATGTATTTGAGAATGGAGGATATTATGAGAAAAAAGAATTTTTCGAAAAAACTACTTTCCATGGCATTGGCAGGCAGCCTTGTTGTTGGAATGACAAGTACACTTTCCGGCTGTGGAAACAAAAAAAATGGTACGGTCACATTAGATGTTTACAGTATGCTTGCAAATTATTCCGGTATCCAGTCCGGATGGGGCGCAGACCTTTTGAAACAGAAGTTCAATGTCAAGTTAAATTATGTACAGTCTGATTCAGGAACATTTGATACGCGTATGGAGACAGGAGATCTTGGAGATATTGTTGTTTTTGGCAACGATAACAACGAATATGTACAGGCCGTCAATAACAAAGCGTTATATAACTGGGAAGAAGATAATCTTTTGAAGGATTATGGTCCTTATATTAAGAAACATCTTTCAGCTGCTTTAAAGAAAAACAAGAATCTGACAAAGCAGATCACAAAAGGAAAGAGTGATGCATTATATGGATTCGGAGGCAATGCGGCAGCAACCAATGACGATCACCAGTCTTTTATCTATACATGGGACATACGCTGGGATCTTTATAAACAGCTTGGTTATCCGCAGGTAAAGAATCTCGATGATTTAGGGAAGCTTTTAAAAGATATGCAAAAGATCTGTCCAAAAGATGATTCCGGTAATAAGACATATGGGCTTTCTATGTGGCCGGACTGGGATGACGCAATGGTGATGTATGTAAAAGCAGCAGCAACAGCATATTTTGGATATGATGAATTAGGTCTTGGATTATATGATTCAAATACAGGAGAATATCATGATGCCTTAGAAGAGAATGGTCCATATCTTACAATGTTAAAATTCTTTAACGGTTTATATCGGGATGGACTGATCGATCCGGATTCCATGACACAGACCGTTGACCAGGTCGGAGAAAAAGTCCGTAATGGTGGCGTGTTCTTCTCCATCTTTAATTATGCAGGTTCCCTGGTATACAACTCACAGGAACACCAATCAGCAGGAAAGATGATGTGCAGCTTAAAACCAACAGAAGCTTCTCCTATTGTATATGGTATGAATATGCAGGGTGGAGATCATATCTGGTCGATCGGAGCAAAATCAGAATATCCTGAGCTTGCGATGGAGGTTATCAATTTCTTATCAACACCGGAAGGCTATATGGATATGCAATATGGACCAAAAGGCGAATGCTGGAATTACGATAAGAATGGCAATACATACTTTACTGATTTAGGAAAGAAATGCCATGGCAATGCCAATACTAAGATGGGTTCTAAGCATAAAGGAAAATATCAGGATGGTACGATCCAGATCAACAACACAACCTGGTCGATCGATGCAGAAAATCCTGAGTCTGTCAAAGGAGAAACCTATAACTGTGAATCATGGAAGAGCAATAATGAAAAAGCATCCTGTGATGTTGAACAGGATTGGCGTGATAAGACAGGTGCAAAGACAGTAAACGAGTATATGGAACAAGGAAAGTATACAGTAGCACCGGGAACAAGCTATTCCGCAGAAAGCAAGTCCGATGAATTAAAAACAACCTGGGGACAGGTAACCGATAACATCAAGGCTGATTCATGGAAAGCAATATATGCTAAGACAAGCAAAGCTTATGATGAGATCGTATCAAAGATGATAAGAACTACAAAGAAATATGGCTATGATAAGTGCCTGAAATGGTCAAAAGACGAAGCTGCCAAGAGAAGAGCGCTTGAGTTAGAAGCAACTCAGAAATAAGAATGCATCGTTTTTACAAGCCTGTCGAAAATGATTTGACAACATAAAGAACAGACCGGTCATACAGGTTGTAAAACTTGACAATCACCCCTAATCGTGCTTTACTTAGTTAGATTAGGGGTATTTTTTTATCCTATAAAAACCAGGAGGTATGCTATGAAAAGAAAACTAGTTTTATTAACAGCAATGATGATGGCAGCAATCTGTCTGTTTGGCTGTGGAAAGTCTTCAGATGGTGCAAAAAATTCCAAGAAAACCTACAAAGTCGGTATTGTACAGTATGTAGATGATGCTTCTTTGAATCAGATCCAGAAGGCAGTGCAGACGGAATTAGACACACAGGGGAAAAAATTAAATGTGAAATTTGATTATAAAGATTATACTTTTAATGGTCAGGCAGATCAGAGCACATTAAACCAGATAATGGCAGACCTTGTTGCCGATCAGGTAGACATCATCGTTCCGATCGCAACACCAACTGCGGTTGTGGCACAGTCTGCGACAGAAGATAATCAGATCCCGGTTGTATTTTCGGCAGTATCGGATCCTGTAGCAGCAGGTCTTGTTAAGTCAATGGATAAGCCTGGTTCGAATATAACAGGTGTCAGCGATGCATTAAATACAGATGCATTTATGAAAATGATCACAACAGCCAAAACAGTTAAAAAGATTGGTTTTTTATATGACAAGAGCCAGGATTCTTCTACCAAAGCAATCAAAGATGCAAAAGCTTATTGCAAGAAAAATGGTATTGAAGTAGTAGAAAAGACCGGTACAACAAACGATGAGATCAGTCTGGCAGCAGATGCATTGATCGCAGCAAAGGTAAATGCCGTCTTTACGCCAACGGATAATACGGTTATGTTAGCCGAGCTTGCAATTTATGAGAAGTTTATAAAAGCTAAGATTCCTCATTATGGCGGAGCAGATTCTTTTGCATTAAATGGTGCATTCTGCGGATATGGTGTTAACTATGAGGAACTTGGTACACAGACAGGCAAGATGGTAGTGGATATCCTTGTAAATGGCAAAAAGCCTGCGGATATGGCAGTTGCCAGTTTAGCGAATGGTATCGCAACCGTCAATACCGAAACTGCTTCAGCAATCGGTTTGGATTACAGTTCATTTAAGGATTTGTGTGAGCAGGTAAAAGAGACAAAAACAGCAGAAGAATTTGACCAGTAATTTTTTGGAGGAAGAAAAAAGAGATGTCTTCAATTTTTACCATTTCAATCTTGCAAAGTGCATTGGAATTAGGTTTTATCTATTCCCTTGTTGTATTGGCATTATTTATTTCATTTACTATTTTAAATATTGCTGATCTGTCTACGGATGGATGTTTCACTCTTGGATGTGCCGTGGCAGCAACGGTGACTCTTTCCGGCCACCCGCTGTTGGCACTGTTATGCGCAGTCGGAGCGGGTGTGCTTTCAGGATTTATTACAGCTTTTTTACAGACAAGGATGGGTGTCGAATCGATCCTTGCCGGTATTATTGTCAATACAGGTTTATATACGATCAACATTGCCGTTATGGGCTTTTCTTCCAATGTAAACCTGTTCAAATGCGATACGGTCTTTACGGTTGTGCGTGATTTTATTGAGAAACATATGAGTCAGAGTATGTTTACCTTTCTCGTTACCGATGGCTGGTATCGTCTGATCGAAGTTGCAGTCATTGTGATCATTATAGGTGTGATCCTCAGTATATTTTTAGGAACACGTCTGGGACTTTCTATTCGTGCGACAGGAGATAATGCAGCAATGGTAAAAGCTTCGAGCATTAATCCGAAATATACGATCACGGTAGGTCTTTGTGTATCAAGTGCATTAACAGCCTTGTCGGGTGGATTGTTAGCACAGTATCAGAAGTCCTGCGATATCAACCTTGGTACCGGAATGGTAACGATCGCACTTGCCAGTCTGATCATTGGTGAAACATTAGTCGGAAAAGGAACGATGTTTCGCAGGATCTTGGGCGTGATCTTCGGCAGTTGTCTGTATCGTTTTATCGTAGCAGTAGCGATCCGTGTCAATGTGCCGGCAGAATGTTTAAAGCTGGTATCTGCATTGATAGTAGCTGTAGCGATCGCATTTCCGTATCTGAAGAAAAATGCTGTATTTGCAAAACAAAAGTATAGCAAAGAACGTATCAGACAAAGAAAAGGGGGTGCCTGCTAATGTTACAGATCGAACATGTCAGCAAAACATTTAATCCGGGTACGATCAACGAAAAAAAAGCATTGATCGACCTGAATGTATCTTTAAAAGATGGTGATTTTGCTACGATCGTAGGGAGCAACGGTGCCGGAAAGTCTACGATGTTTAATGCCATCACAGGTGCTTTTTATGTTGATGAAGGTGAGATCGTTTTGGATCATGAAAATATTACATATAAGCAGGAGCATTTACGCAGCAGAAGCATCGGGCATTTGTTTCAGGATCCTTTGCTTGGTACAGCGCCGCATATGACAATAGAAGAGAATATGTCACTTGCATATCTGCGTGCCTCTAACAGCAGACACAGCTTCTGGGGACGCAGCCGTAAGAAAGAAAGAGACTTTTTCAGAGAGCAGCTTTCTTTGCTGGATATGGGACTGGAAGATCGCATGAAAAATCCGGTTGGTCTCTTATCGGGAGGACAACGTCAGGCTTTGACGCTTCTAATGGCAACGATGGTTACGCCAAAGCTGTTGCTTTTAGATGAACATACTGCGGCACTGGATCCTGCTACGGCAGACAAAGTGCTTGCATTGACCAGAAAGATCGTTGCAGAGCGTAAGATTACTTGTCTTATGGTTACGCATAATATGCATCAGGCATTAGAACTCGGAAACCGCACGTTGATGATGGATTCCGGTCATGTTGTTTTTGATGTATCAGGTGAGCAAAGAGCAAAACTGACAGTAGATGATCTGTTAGAAAAATTCAAAGATAATGTCGGAAAGCAGTTAGACAATGACCGCATTCTCTTGTCGAATTCTTAAGTAAGATCAAAAAAGAAATAATACCGTATCAGAAAACATATGACAGAATATGTGATCTGATACGGTATTTTTGCATTTTAACGAATGCACGATGAATGATACAGAAAAGATCGTGACGAACAAAACGAATGGGCAAAAATCAAAGGATATCGTCATAAAATCAAGGAGCCGTCATACAAAATAATAATCAAGGAGAATCCGTTTTATAAGGAGAACAATGAAAGAAATTGCAATCTATCTACGTTTATCCAAAGCAGACAAAGAAAGAACAAGAGAAAGCCAGAGCATTCAAAACCAGAGAGCATTATTGTATAAAGCAATCAGAGAAGATGCTTCTTTTGGGGAATATCCGATCACTGCTTATATTGATGATGGTTATAGCGGCTTACAACAAGACAGACCGGCTCTTTGTGCAATGATGCAAAAGATTCGGCAAAAAAAAGTAGTAGCAGTCTTTGTAAAGGATCTGTCAAGACTTTCAAGAAATCATGTCTTCCTTGCAGAATTTATGGAAAAGTTCTGTCCGACATATCAAGTTGATCTCATCGCCGTTGGAGATGGTTATGACAGCAGAAAAGAGCAATTCGTTCAGACTGCGACACGCCTGAGAGCACTTTTTTATGAATGTTATAGCAAAGACATTTCTTACAAAGTCCGAAATGCTTTGCGAAGCAAAAAAGAAAATGGTGAATATGCAGTTGCCAGACCGCCATTTGGATACAGACGGGAACACAAAGGAATATGGAGAACAGAACCCAAAGAAGCAGAGTGCATACGAAGGATTTATGCGTCTTTTTTAAGAGGGGACAGTCAGAAAGAGATTGCATTAAAAGAAAGTGCAAGAGGCTTTACAATTTATCCGGTTAAAGTACACCGCATTTTACATGATCCGGTGTACTGTGGATATTTTATATGGAATAAAAACAGGATGTCGGAATATATCCCCAACAAAAATATAACTTTACCAAGAGATGAGTGGAAGGTTCAGAAAGGAACGCATGAAGCGATCATATCTGAAACTGTTTTCCTAAAGACTTGGCAGAAACTACAAAAAGTTTCACAAGACAACAAAAAGTTTGTTTAAAATACTAAAAGTTTTCAAAAACTATAAAAAGTTATTGACAGTTCATTATTGTTAGTGTAAACTAACGAACGTAAGAAGATTTGATGAATAAAATTCTCAATACAAGGAGTACATAGCTCAAAAAGTGTTTCTATTATGGAAAGAGCACGGAAAGAAGAGAGGTTGATATGATGCCGTTATCATTAGCAAATACTGGAGAACAGAATGTAGTAAAGAGAGTGGGGGGCAAAGAGGATACTCGTCGCTTCTTAGAAAACCTGGGGTTTGTTGTAGGAAGTACGGTAACTGTTGTATCAGAAGCACAAGGTAATATGATTGTTAATATCAAAAATTCCAGAGTAGCAATTGGAAAAGATATGGCAAATAAAATTATGGTCTAGGATGAAAGGCAGGAAAAGAAAATGAAGACATTGAAAGAAGTAGCATGTGGAAAGACAGTCACTGTGAAAAAAATTACAGGAGAAGGTCCTGTAAAGCGTCGTATCATGGATATGGGCATTACAAAAGGTGTGGAAGTTTTTGTGAGAAAAGTAGCACCTCTTGGTGATCCTGTGGAAGTTACAGTACGTGGTTACGAACTTTCATTAAGAAAAGCGGATGCAGAAATGATTCAGGTAGAATAGCGTATATTTTTATTTTTTTACTCATAGGTTAGTTAAAACTAATACGTGTGAGATATAACTGTTAAAAGTTTGTATGGAATAAAAATATTATTATTAAGGATAAAAGAAGAGGAGAAAAAGAAATGTCAATTAAAATTGCATTAGCAGGTAATCCAAACTGCGGTAAGACAACATTATTTAATGCACTGACAGGTTCTAACCAGTTTGTTGGAAACTGGCCAGGCGTAACTGTGGAGAAGAAGGAAGGTAAATTAAAAGGACATAAAGATGTCATTTTAATGGATTTGCCGGGTATTTATTCTCTTTCTCCATACACATTGGAAGAAGTAGTAGCCAGAAATTATCTGATCACAGATAAGCCGGATGCAATCTTAAATATCATTGACGGTACAAACCTGGAAAGAAACTTGTATTTATCAACACAGTTGATGGAACTTGGAATTCCGGTTGTCATGGCTGTCAATATGATGGATATTGTAAAGAAGAATGGTGACCAGATCGATGTGAAAAGTCTTGGCAAGAAACTTGGCTGTGAAGTTGTAGAAATCTCAGCATTAAAGGGAACAGGTATTAAAGATGCGGCAGCAAAGGTTGTAGAAGTTGCAAAATCGAATAAAGAGACACAGGCTGTACATGAATTTCATGACGATCTTGAAAATGCGATCACAGAAGTAGAAGACATGTTAAGCGGTAACATCACAGAAGGCGCAAAACGTTTCTTCGCTGTGAAGCTCTTAGAGAAAGACGATAAGATCCATGAGCAGTTAGAAAATGTACCTGATGTATCGGCTCAGATCAAGAGACTTGAAGATAAGTTTGATGATGATACAGAAAGTATTATTACCAATGAACGTTATCAATACATATCAGAAGTCATCAAAGGCTGCTATAAGAAAAAGAATAAAGAAAAATTAACGTTGTCAGATAAGATTGACCGTGTTGTAACAAATCGTTTCTTAGCACTTCCGATCTTTGCAGCAGTTATGTGGCTGGTGTATTATATATCCGTAACAACAGTTGGCGGCATGGCTACTGATTGGGCGAATGAAGGCGTATTCGGCGATGGATGGTCATTGTTTGGGCTGGTAGATGTTCCGGGGATTCCGGTATTAGTAGAAAATGGTTTGAATGCGATCCATTGTGCAGACTGGCTCAGCAGCCTGATCTTAGACGGTGTCGTAGCCGGTGTTGGTGCGGTTCTTGGTTTTGTACCACAGATTTTGATCTTATTCATTTTCCTTGCTTTCTTAGAGGGATGTGGATATATGTCACGAGTTGCATTTATCATGGATAGAATTTTTCGCAAGTTCGGTCTTTCCGGTAAATCATTTATTCCAATGCTGATTGGTAGCGGATGCGGTGTTCCCGGTGTTATGGCATCAAGAACAATTGAAAATGACAGAGACCGTAAAATGACGATCATGACAACAACATTTGTACCTTGTAGTGCAAAACTTCCAATTATAGCATTGATTGCAGGTGCTTTGTTTGATGGTGCATCATGGGTTGCACCGAGTGCTTACTTTGTAGGTGTGGCAGCAATTATCTGCTCAGGTATTATTTTAAAGAAAACAAAGATGTTTGCCGGAGATCCTGCTCCATTCGTTATGGAACTTCCAGCATATCATTTACCAACGATCGGTACGATCCTTCGTAGTATGTGGGAGCGTGGATGGTCATTTATTAAGAAGGCCGGTACAATCATCTTAATGTCAACAATCGTTCTTTGGTTCTTAATGAGCTATGGATGGGTGAAAGGCAAATTCGGTGCCTTGGACGCAGAACAGCTAAACAGCAGTATTCTTGCTTCTATCGGTAAAGTCATTGCTCCAATCTTTGCACCGCTTGGATGGAACCAGAATGGTAATGGATGGGAAATGGCAGTTGCAGCCGTAACCGGACTGATCGCAAAAGAAAACGTAGTAGGTACATTTGGTATGCTCTTTGGTTTTGCTGAAGTAGCAGAAGATGGTAAAGAAATCTGGGGACAGTTAGCAGACAGTCTGCCTCAGGTTGCAGCATATGGTTTCTTAGTATTTAACCTTCTTTGCGCTCCTTGCTTTGCTGCAATGGGTGCGATCAAGAGAGAAATGAACAACGCAAAATGGTTCTGGTTTGCAATCGGATATCAATGTATTCTTGCTTATGTTGTAGCGCTTTGCATTTATCAGATCGGCATGCTGATTACGGCAGGTGCATTTGGCGTAGGTACAGTTGCAGCATTTATCCTTGTAGTCGGATTCTTATATCTTCTTTTCAGACCGGCAAAAGAGGTTGGTACATTAGAAACAGCAGTATGAGATAGTTTGTTTTAGACTTCATGTCTGCAGAATGGAGGTGCCGTTATGGGTACAGCAGTTGTAGGTTTATTGTTAATAATAGTAGTTTCACAAGTGATCCGCAGTATGATCCGTGATAAGAAGAATGGTAAATCCCTTCAATGCGGATGCGATTGCAAGCACTGTAGTGGACATTGTCATTAAGAAGCAGATATTTGATTTCCTTTTGGAAGTGGCTAAAGTAGGATGGTGGTTACTCATGATAGAAAGAACAAATGTGCGTCGGGATGAACGCTATCAGAGAACGCAGATGCAAAAAGAAGCAATTCTTGATGCGTTACGTGCCAAAGGATTGCGAATTACCAAACAAAGAAAGATCATATTAGATATTATTCTGGGTGAAGATTGTTCATGCTGCAAAGAAATCTATTTTCAGGCAAGTAAAATAGATAAAAAAATCGGTGCGGCAACAGTTTATCGAATGGTCAATACTTTGGAAGATCTTGGGGCGATCAGCCGCAAAAACATGTATCGTGTGGAATGCGACAGGGATTGTTCTTTCCTTGAGTCCTGCTGTATTGAATTTGACGACAATACTTCTTTGGAAGTATCAACAGACAAACTGCATAAGATCATTTGTTCCGGTCTGCGTGCATGTGGTTATTCAAAAAATCAGAATATACGTAATATACGTCTTGCAAAAGAATAGCGGGTTTCACCAATGCCTGTCTGGAATTTTTAAGATGTTAAAAAAAGAATAGTCATAGTATAGCAAAAAGGCTGTCACACAACTTTGTGTGGCAGCTTTTTTTATGGAATAGGAAAATGCTCGTACAGTAGCAGTGCACCAACAAGAATTGCCATTGCAATTCTTATCGGCTGAGACAGTGTTTTCAAAATGAAAGGTTACAGGATTGTTATATGAACATTCAAACGTTCTGATAGTTTTTATCAATTAATTGATTGACAATAGAACTTAAATTAGATAAACTTAATAATAGTTAGTAAAGGCTAACTTAAAAGTGATAGAAAGGCTGTAACTATGAGTCAGGATGTTTTTGAAATGATGCAAAAAATGAATTTGCATAGCGTGGAAACGCAGATGGCGATACAATGCGCGCCTGTCTTTGCAGGTTTAAAAATGTCAAATTTGCTGATCGTTGCAAAAGAAGATATTTGTAAAGTCAGACAGATCTTAAAAAGTGCGGTAATTTCATGGCATGTTGTTTCTATGTGGAAAGAAAAAGCAACGATTCTTTTGTACCGGGAAGAAGAATTGAAGCAATATCTAAACAGTGAAGCCGTATATACAAGACTTCAGGGCATGGGATATGAAGGAAGTCTTGAGAGCAAGCTGGAGCGTTTTAGTCAGAGATATCAGGCATATCAGGCAGGACAGACAGACTTTCCTCATGAGATGGGATTTTTCCTTGGCTATCCAAAAGAAGATGTAGAAGGTTTTATTGTCAATGGGGGCAGAAACTTTTTATATGCAGGATATTGGAAAGTATATGCCAATCGAAAAGCCAAGATATCACTTTTTGAGAAATTTGAGAATGCAAGAGAGACAATGATCACATTTGTCTCAAACGGTGGGAGAATAGAAGAGTTTTGCAATTAGAGAACGGGAAGAAAATAAAGGAGGTTTTAAGTACACATGAGTGTTGTAATAGTAGGTGGTCATGACAGAATGGTGACACAGTATAAGAAAATATGTAAAGAATATCATTGTAAAGCAAAAGTGTTTACACATATGTGTGCCAATATGAGCAATCAGATCGGCAGACCGGATCTTGTGATCCTTTTTACGAATACCGTATCCCATAAGATGGTACATTGTGCATTAGCAGAGGCAAACAAAGGTAAAGCTGATGTAGTACGCTGCCATACCAGCAGTTCGAGTGCTTTACATGAAATTTTAAAAAATGCATGCTGCAGCGCATAAGAAGCAAACAGGATCATATTGCATAGAATAGAGCAAAAGAATAAGAAAGCAGAGCAAAGTCTATGCAGGAAGAAAAACTTGATACATCTTTACAGATCGCATTAGAAGCACTACAGGAAGGGATGAATACCAATCGAGATCTGTTGTATGGATATGATCCGGAAAGTGAAAGTTTCCGTGTGATCATAAAATACAATGGGGATATTAAAAAGATAGAAGAATGGTATCCTGACACGAAAGTAGTGCTTCTTTTTAATCAATATGCAATCGTAACAACAAATGCCCGATATTTGACCGAGATTGCAAGGATGCCGGAAACAGAATATATGGAAAAACCGAAAAAACTATATTACAATCTGGATTTTAGTAAAGAAATCTCCTGTATCAGCAGAGTACAGAAACAGAATGCATTAGGAAACAGCATATCAGGCAGCAATCTGACCGGTAACGGTGTATATATCGGAATCGTGGATTCCGGGATTGATATTTACCATCCTGCCTTTCAAAATGACGATGGAAGTACAAGAATCGCATGGTTATGGGATCAGAGTGCACAAGCAAAAGAGAATGATCAGATTGCTGCAGAATATGGATATGGGACGGAGTATGACAGGGAAGCAATCGACCGTATCTTATTGCAGGCAAAAGAGAACGGAAACAGGAAACAGACTCCTGCATTAGAAAGCCTGAGTGGACATGGAACTTCTGTAGCAGGTATTGCAGCAGGCAATGGGGCCGGTTCTGTCGGAAGAAAGTATCGGGGCGTTGCGACAGAAAGTGAGATTCTTGTTGTAAAGCTCGGCAGACAGGACCGGGATTATGCCGGATCCACAGAAGTTATGGAAGGAATTGATTATGTTTTGCGAAAAGCACTCTTGATGCAAAAGCCGATTGCTATCAATCTGAGTTTTGGCAACAATACAGGTGCGCATGCAGGAAATTCTTTGTTTGAGGATTATATAGCAAGTTTAAACGGTGTATGGAAAAACGTGATCGTGATCGCAACCGGAAACGAAGGGGATGCAAGACATCACAGCACTATTCAGATGACAGAGAGAGGAGAAAGTATAGAAGTACCATTTGTGATCGGAGATCAGGAAAGAAATATGACACTTTGGATATGGAAAGAATATTTCGATACATTTCAACTAGAATTAGAAACGCCATCCGGAGAAAGAATCGTATTGCAACAGACAATTACAAAAGGACAGATATATGACATGGGATCATCTCAGGTCTTTTTTTATGTAGGAGATCCGTCACCTTATCGTACACAACAGGAATTGTATTTGGAATGGCTGACCGGACTGAATGGATTCGTTCCATCCGGTATCTGGAAATTACATTTTACTCCGGAGGAGATTAAAGACGGTTTTGTATCTATCTGGATGATGACTACGGAGGCAATCGGTTTGACAAGCGGTTTTTTGTATCCGGAAGCAGATAGCACGCTCACAAATCCATCAACTTCTGAAAAGATTCTATCTGTTGGTGCATACCGGGCGGATAATGACAGTATGGCAGCTTTTAGTGGCAGAGGAAATACCGCAGATGGCAGGCAGGCACCGATTCTTGTTGCTCCGGGAGTTGATGTGGTAACTGCTATACCGGGCGGTAATTATGCAGCCAGAAGCGGAACTTCGATCGCAGCACCGTTTGTGACCGGATCAGCCGCTCTTCTTATGGAGTGGGGCATTGTGCATGGAAATGATGCGTATTTATATGGAGAGAAAGTAAAAGCATACCTGATCAAGGGTGCCAGAAGACTTCCGGGCTTTACGAAGTGGCCAAATCCGCAGGCAGGCTGGGGGGCTCTTTGTCTGTATGACAGCCTGCCATGGTGAGAAAATTCATTATCAGAGCAAAATTTCATCAGGATCAGGGGCATGCAGGTTGCTCTTGGGCTGATTATAAACTATAATATGGATGTTTGAGGAGAATAGCAGGAGGAATTTTGGATGCGTGATAAACTGATCGGAACATTGATTGGAATGGCAAGAGCATGTGAGAATAAAGAAAAGACGGTGCATACGAACGAATTTTTTGTGAAGGGACTTTTTCTTGCAGCAACAGCGGCCTGCCAGAAACAGAATGTGTTAGAAGAAATGGTACGGGAAGTGCAAAAAGAAAAGTACCGGATCGTTCCGGATTGTGAGCATTGTGCTTCACCCTGTGGTAATACAAGTGATTATGATCTGAATCAGCTGTATCAGGAAGAAGAACCGGTCCGTTCCGTCAAATTTGCTCTTTTAGATGGTATTTTAAGTCTTGCAGCTAAGATGGATGATACAGTATGGCAGCAGGTACCCAAAGAAGTATGTTTTTATTTTCATAAAGTATTATGTATGATCAGTTATGATCTGGAGGAGACGATTTTACAAAATTGCCTGTCTGAGCTTGGTTCGATGCATATGCTTTGCAAAAAAGGAGGATTATTATGATAAAGACGACAGTAGAAGTAAATGGTATGATGTGTGGAATGTGTGAATCACATGTTAATGAAGCAGTCAGAAAGAACTTTACGGTCAAAAAAGTACAGTCATCCCATACAAAAGGAAAGACAGAAATTCTTTCAGAAGAAGCATTAGACCAGGAAAAATTAAAGGATGCGATCGGTCAAACCGGTTATGAAGTCGGAAGTATCTGTTCAGAACCTTATCAGAAAAAAGGTTTCTTTTCCGGTTTCTTTTCAAAAAAATAGAGAAAAATAAAATAGGAAAAGATTCTAGGGACGGTGATGACTATCTGAATGAATTGACAAAATATGCAAATATATAATGGAAATTTGTAACAGATATTTTATATAGTGAGATTGATAAATACTGGAATAAAAACGACAAGCAGTAAGAAAAGAGGAAGAATATGACACAGTTTGATCAAAGAAATATCACAATGGTAATGGATCTGTATGAGATGACAATGGCATATGGTTATTTCAATGATAAAGATAAAGATACGAAAGTCGTATTTGATGTTTTTTATCGTAGGAATCCTGACAAGGGCGGATTCGCAATATTTGCGGGTCTGGAACAGATTATAGAATATATTGAAAATCTTCATTTTGATGAAGAAGACATTGCTTATTTTCACTCCCTGCATCTTTTTAATGATGCGTTTTTGGATTATTTAAAAGATTTTCATTTTCGTGGTGATGTTTATGCATTTGCAGAAGGAACGATCATGTATCCGAATGAACCGGTCGTAACAGTCGTTGCACCACTGATCGATGCACAGCTTGTAGAAACAGCAATCTTAGCAGAATTTAATCACCAGTCTTTGATCGCAACAAAGACAAGAAGAATCCGGAAGGCAGCAGGGAAAAGAGTTGTATCGGATTTTGGAGCCAGGCGTGCACATAATATGGATGCTGCTGTATATGGGGCAAGAGCAGCATATATTGGAGGTGCAGATGGTACAGCTACCGTTCTTGCCGGAAAGATGTTTGGAATTCCGGTCGGCGGAACAATGGCACATAGCTGGGTAATGTATTATCAGGATGAGTATGAAGCATTTAAAAAATATGCAAAGAATTACCCGGATGAAACCGTCCTTTTGATTGACACATATGATGTTGTAAAATCCGGTGTGCCCAATGCGATACGTGTAGCAAAAGAGGTGTTAGAGCCTATTGGAAAAAGATTAAAAGGTGTTCGTATTGATAGCGGTGATCTTGCTTATTTATCTAAGAAAGTCAGAAAAATGTTAGACGATGCGGGACTGAATGACTGTAAGATCACAGTATCAAACAGTCTGGATGAATTTACGATCACATCGATCCTGCAACAGGGTGGGTGTATTGACAGTTTTGGAGTTGGTGAGCGGTTGATCACTGCAAAATCAGAGCCGGTCTTTGGTGCAGTTTATAAGATCGCTGCAGTAGAGGAAAATGGTACATTTGCACCACGTATCAAGATTTCTGAAAATATAGAAAAGATTACAAATCCGGGATTAAAAAAGGTGTATCGTATTTATGATGCAGATGGCCATAGTGTAGCAGATCTGATCGCAAAAGCTGACCAGCCAATCGACATGTCTGCTCCGTTTCGTTATGTTGATCCGCAAAAGCCTTGGGAAAACCGTTATTTTACAAATTGCACGGCAAAAGCATTACAGAAGAAAGTTATCGAAAATGGAAATCGTATCTTAGAACAACAACCTATTCGGGAAATACGGGAATATGTTGCAAAACAGTTAGAATATGAAATCTGGCAGGAGGAACAGCGTTTTGAAAATCCGCATAAGCACTATCTGGATATGACCCCTGAGTATTATGAATTAAAAATGGGTTTATTACATGATTCAATGAAAGAATAGTTCTATATAGGCTGGAACACCCTGACACAATAGCAATACAAGTAGAAAATATTTATATTATTCTTAAAAATGCAAAGATTTTTTTGACAATTACTGTAAAAGATTTGCATTTTTAAGAAGGTTAGTGTATAATAATTAAAGAGAAAGATCATAGATAATATATTTTTTTATGAAAGAAAAAAGTATGTTATAAACTCTATGTAAAACTATAATAAAAAAGTGAAATGATCCGATATATGTAATGAGAATATTTCGGATATCATATATTGTACTGTTAAGATAAGTTTCAATAGAGGGAAAGGAGGACAAGCGGATGAAAAAGACATATGTTAAGCCGGTTGTAACAGAGGAAGAAGGAGTAATGGAAGGTGTTTATATGGCAAGTGGATGTTATACCACAACGGCACGTATTCACCAGAGACCACAGACCGGTCGTGGAGATTACCGTATTCAGGTTGATGGCAAGCATAGAGCAACGCATTCCAATGATAAGCAGACATTATATATATCATTTAATATGCCGGTAGAATATGTTTCAAGTGGCGGAAGATTAAAATCAGGCAATGGTTCTACTACTTTAGCAATCAGCTACACATATCATCAGAATCCAAATGATAATATTGGTCTTGGTGATCTTTGTGTAAAAGCAGATGCCGGACTTGCGATCAGTAGCGTAAGTATTTCTGACGGATATTGATTTCTTTGCATCGGTTTTATTTGGCTTATATGCATTAGTTCAATATAGTAGTAAAAGCCGGAAGGCTTTCATCGGAAGAAAACAGGATGAAAGCTTTCCGGCTTTTATATTTTTGGCTCTTTGTCAGTTATTCTCTGATAGGATTTTTCTGATAAAACAGGATGCCATTTTTTGCTGTATAGCAAGCTTCTTTGGTGGCAGTACATTCCAAAGAAAAAAGAGGAACTTTCCGGCTGAGCATTTTAGAAAAATGCATGTTTTTATGCAGCATGTCTTTTGTCCAGTTGGGTGATATCAGACGATAGAGTAATTGCAATACTTTCTGATCTGAAGTCATGCTTTGCCAATGGTTCTTATCAGACTGTTTTAAAAAGACAATGCCGCCAAGAGGGTGATCGGCAGTCGTATAAATTTTAGAAGTACCACACCATGGCTGTCCATAGACGATATAGTGGTCGTTTTTCATACCGATCATATTCAGATCGCCATTGAGGTACGGTGCGTCTAAAAAAGTATGCCAAAGTCTGGTATGTGTTGATTTGCCTGTACCGGAACTGCCGGAGAACAGCCATGCTTTTTCTTGAAAAAGAATGGAAGCAGAATGTAGGAAAAAACATTTCTTTATCTGTGCAAGTAGTAAAACAGGAAAGCGTATTATATGAAATAAAAATTCCGGCTCGATGGTATGAGCGCAAAAGATTTCCACAAAAGAGGCATCTTTTGCAATCCGCATTTCATAAAAATCTGTCTGATCAGGAAGGCAGATGCAATAACAGTAAGAAGTTTCCTTGATCAGAATATCTGCACGGCTGACTAAAACGGAGCTATTGTGGATCGTTTCCGGTTTCCGATCTTTGATTATGATATGCTGCATGATTTTTTGGTTCTGATCGGGATATAAGAAATCTTTGAAAAATATTGATAGCGGAGAAATATTTTGTCCTTCACAGCGAATCGTAAGAGGACCGATACAAAAAGAAAAGTATTTTTCTTTGTCATTTGTCCGCTTTTTAGTCAAATCAGATTTCGGATCGGATTCATCGGAATTTGTTATGACATGTAAAGATTCCAGTTGTGCGATCGTTTCATAAAGATCCTCCTGTACAAAAGGACGGTCACTTTCAGAGAGCTCATAAGTATTTAAGATATCCTGTAAAATCTGGTCAAGAGGCTTTTTTTGTGATAATCCGTTCCATATCAAAACACCGGTTTCGTTTAAACGGACACTTTTTTGCAAATTTGCCGTTTGCTGTCCGTAGGGGATCAGATAAGGGATCTTTCGCAGATAGACTAGTTCAAATGAATTGCATTGTATCATGGAAAACTCCTTTCTATTATATTGTACGTTGCCTTTATTATTGTTGATTGGAGAGTATTTTATCTACGTCTTCCGAAGATAACAGTTCACAGTGCTTTTCACGGATTGCATAGACTTTATCACAGATGGTCAATACCGTAGGACGGTGTGTGGTTACGATACAGCTCCCGGCTGCCCTTTTTTGCATGATATTTTGTAACAGACGATGTTCTGTGACGGTATCAAGAGCGGATGTTGCTTCATCCAATAATAAAAACGGTGCTTTCTTTAACAGAGCACGAGCGATGGAAAGTCTTTGTACCTGACCTTCTGAAAAACCGCGTCCTCTTTCTCCAATCGTACTGTAGATACCATCAGGGAGCTTATGGACAAAATCCCAGGCACAGGCAGTTTTTAAGCAGGCAATGATCTCTTCATCTGTGGCATCGGGTTTGACATTACGCATATTTTGTGCAATTGTACCGGAAAACATCGCATTTCCTTGTGGAACATAGGAAAACAGCCGACGTATTGCAGGAGAATAATCAACAAAAACGGATGCATCTTTTGCGTTTTGTATGCTAAGACTGCCGGATTGTGGTTCTAACAAAGCCAGCAGGATACGAAGCATTGTTGTCTTGCCCTCACCGGATGGTCCTATCAGAGCAATGATCTGATCCGGTTCGATCACCAGATCGGTATGCTCGAAAACAGTATCACCGTGTGCATACGCATATTGAATATCCTGTAGTGAAATGGAAAGACCGTCTTGCTTGTTTTTTTGATAAAAAGCATCGATCTTTGGGGCGGCACTATGATCTTCTCTGGGCATTTTGATGATGTCCATCAGACGACCGGAAGAAGTTGTGATATTGATCGCACTTGGAACCATGCCGACTAAAGTGTTTAGCGTACCGGTTAAAGTACCGGATAAAGACAGAAAAAGTGTCATGGTACCATAAGAGATCGTACCGCTCCATACCCGGTAAATACCAAGTCCATAGCAGCTATAAGATACGAGGAGTCCTATAAAGGAAAGAAATACAGAAGAAAGAATACCGAGCTTTTGATATTTTTTCTGTAATTGCAAATATTCCTTCTGGTATTCATGCAGCCTTTTTACATAAAGCGGAATCAGATCAAATGCCTTGATCGTCTGTATATTAGAAAAGGATTCCTGGTGAAAGCCCATCATTTTTGCATTCAAAGCAGCACTTTCTAGGTTACGTGACTGCATACGTGACAGTAATGTTTTCGACATCAAAAGGCTTACCGGCATTCCGGCGATCGCAAGCAATGCAAAGAGCGGATCATAATACAGTACGATACCGAGTGCTGATAAGAAACGCACAATTGCGATCAGCAGATCGGGGAGCCAGTTTAAAACGCCGTCTGAAATTACAGAAGCATCAGAACTCCAGCGTGTTAAAAGATCACCGGTATGATATGACATCAAAGGTTCTAAACGTGTCAACAGCATTTTTTCAAAGATATCTGCTTTGATCGCATTATCTATTTTTAATGAAATGATCGTTGCAATATAATCTAGAATCTTTGAAAGGATCACATTAGCAAGTGTAAAGCTGATATACATAATAAAGGTTTTTAAAAGTTCATTGCTTTTATGTCCGGTAACGATATCTACCAGATCGCGCGAAAGCAGGCTTGTGATCAGTGATATTCCGGTGCCGCCAAGACCGATCAGAGTATAGAGTACAATCGAAAACCAGTATTTGCGGACATACGAATACAGCCATAAAGTTTGAGTCCACATTTCTTTTAGACGTCCATCCTGTATCCGCTTTAAATAAAATTGTAATTTTGCTATCATAAAATCAGTTCCTTTTTGCAAAATGAGCCAAAGTCATATCAAAAGAGAAATGCTTTGATCGTTTCTTTTTATTGTATCAAATTTTTCGGATTTGTACCAGAAACGTTTTGGTAGGTCATGCAGAGAGATCTTTTGCATAAAAAAAGCAGATAGGCAATGCGGAAATTCGGTAAGAATTTCTTTATGGGAATGCTAGAAAAGGATAAGAGGATGTGGTACAATGAAAGATGATAAAATGATAGTGAGTAGGAGAGCTGTATGGTAAATGAAGAAAAAGTGCATATCATGACACAGATTGCACTTGATGAGACAAAAAAATGCAAAGACCAGTTACATGAAGGCGGATATTATAAGTCTGATTATATCCGTTCACATACTATTTCAGCAGTATGGAACATAACTGTCAGTTATTTACTGGTCTTGCTTCTGATCGCACTTTATTTTTCTGATTATCTTTTTGTCAATGTTGTTCGTTTGAATTACTTACAACTGGGCATTATGATAGGGGGAGGATATTTTATCTTTCTGACCGGTACTGTTTTTTTCTCCTATTTTTATTATTTGAAACAATATACAGTCAGCCAGGATCTGGTCCGGTCTTATCTGGAGCATATAGAGGTACTGGGAGCATTTTATCAGCAAAATGAAAACGGGGAGGAAAATGGGGATGATACATCTATTAGTTCTTAGAGAACATTTAAAAAACATTTATCAGAAATATTCCCGGTTTTTAGATTCGTTGTTTCGTTTTGTTGCCGGACTTTTGACATTTTTAGCAGCAAATGAGGTGATCGGTTATAATCCGGCATTAAATCATTGGTATATTGTTCTGATACTGGCAGTATTTGGTATTGTGATGCCCGGAGGGGCCTTGGTCGTTGCGGCGGCAGTGTTTGTAGTTGCGCATATCTTTTATGTATCACCGGTATTGGCACTGGTTGTAGGCACTGTTTTTGTGATTCTGTATTATGTATATATTAAGTTTGTGCCGGAGCATGCGTATATTTTTCTGGCATTTTTTATAGCTTTTCCATTTCATATGGCATATGCGATACCGATATTTTTAGGACTGATCATGGGACCGATCGCCGTTGTGCCGATTATATGCAGTGTGAGCATGTATTATCTGTTACAGACTGTTGTAACCGTTGTCAGTACGTCAACAGATACGAATATTAATTTGTATCATGTCGCATTACAGCAGTTTCTGGATAACAAAGAAATGTATGTGATGATTCTTGTATTTTGTGTTGTGGCAGTAACAGTTAATATTATCCGCAGCAAAGAAATGGATTACGCATTTGAGATTGCTATCCTGACCGGTGGAATCTTAAACGTTATTTTGCTATTGCTTACGAATTATTTTGTAAAGATCGATACAAAGATGTTTGCTCTTTTAGCAGGTACAGCGTTATCGGTTGTGCTTGTGTGGATGATACAGTTTATGCGTCTGGCACTTAATTATGCCGGAGTAGAGAATTTGCAATTTGAAGATGATGAATATTATTATTATGTCCGTGCTGTTCCCAAGATGAGCGTTGCTGCACCAAATAAACGAGTCAAGCGTTTTAATACCGTTGATAGAGAAACAGATACGGATACCGGAAAAACAGAGCCGGTTGAAGAGGATTTTGATGAAGATATCATTTTCCCTGAAAAACATGATGAAAAATAAAAGGCAAAGAAGATTGATAGTAACAGTCCACAGGATATGGTAAGGAGGAAAGCATGGATTCGGTTATACAAATTTTAAAAGATACATTTTCTTTATTAGCACTGCCGAAGATGACATTTATTGATATTGTGGAAATATTTATTATTGCTTTTTCTTTATACCATATTATATTCTGGGTAAAGAAAACAAGAGCATGGACGCTACTCAAGGGAATTGTTGTATTAAGTTTGATTTATCTGGTAGCCTATTTCCTTGATATGAGTGTGATTATCTGGCTTTTTAATAAAGGACTTGCGATTGGTCTTACTGCTTTGGCAGTTGTTTTTCAGCCGGAGCTTCGAAAAGCTTTGGAAGAACTTGGAAGGAAAAATATTGTGACTTCAATCATTCCGTTTGATGATTCGAAAGACAAAAAGGATCGCTTTTCGGACAAGACGATCACGGAGATCGTAAAAGCAACTGTAGAGTTAGCAAAAGCAAAGACAGGTGCATTGATCATTTTAGAGCAGGATATCAGTCTGGCAGAATATGAGAGAACCGGTATTACGATTGATTCAGCAATCAGCAGTCAGTTGTTGATCAATATTTTTGAACATAATACACCTCTTCATGACGGCGCAGTAATTCTTCGGGATGACAGGATTGTATCGGCTACCTGTTACCTTCCGTTATCAGATAATTTAGGTTTATCAAAAGAACTTGGTACAAGACATCGTGCCGGTGTCGGTATAAGTGAAGTAAGTGACAGCCTTACGATTATTGTTTCAGAAGAGACAGGTAAGATTTCGATAGCGATTCATGGGAAACTTTTACGAAATATTGATGGTGAGCTTTTGAAAAAGAAATTAGGTGAAATGCAAGGAAAGCAGGAGCAAGAGGGAGGCAAAAAGCGCTTTCGTATCCGTCGAACAGTTCGTAAGAACAGATCACAGCAAGATTAAGAAGAGTCAGGAGGGATTATCGTGGAGCCAAAAAATAATCAGGAAAAGAAAAAAGATATTGCAGCATTCTGGAAAAAAGTGCTTTTTCATAATCTGTCCATTAAGATCTTATCGTTTTTGGGAGCCTTACTGGTATGGCTTTTTATTGTGAATATTGATGATCCCTACAAGACGAAAAGTTATATGGTGCATGTTGATCTGACGAATGAAGATGCATTACGTTCGGTGCATAAAGTTTATGAAATCGTAGAAGGAGGAACGGCTACCGTCCGTGTCCGTGGAAGAAGAAGTGTTGTAGATAATCTCGATGCTTCGGATATCAAGGCAACAGCCGATCTGTCAGAACTTTCCGCAGTTAATTCCGTGGATATCAAGCCGTCTTTAAAGATTGCAACTTCTTCGGATGTAGAACTGGAATGTACACAGGTATTAAAAGTGTCTCTGGAAGATATGGAGACAAAGCAGGTCAAAGTTACGGTTGAGACAGAGGGAACACCGGCAGAAGGATATACTGTGGGTTCGTGTAATGCAAAGCCAAATGTGATTGAAGTATCCGGCGGTGAATCTGTGATCGACAGGATTGCAACGGTGAAAGTGACATTGAATGTCAATGGAGCAAGTGACAGCTTTTTAAAGAATTTAGAGCCGGCGGCATATGATAAAAAAGGGAACAAGATTATTTCATCCACTTTGTCTTTTGAAAAGAAAAACATACGGGTAAAAGCACGTCTGTTGCAAAATAAAACAATACCGGTTAAGATTCATATAAAAGGTAAAGTAGCAAACGGTTATGAATATGTGGATGCGACCTGTGTACCGGAAGAGATTGAGATCGCTGGAAGTGCAAGAAAGTTAGCAAGTATATCCAGACTGGATATACCGATTGATGTGACCGGTTTAACTTCTGATTCATCGGATTTGGAAAGAGATATTGAAGTTGTCAATTATCTGCCGGATGGAATTACCATACCGGAAGAATATCAAAAGATATCAGTTAAGATTGATGTCGAAAAGAAAAAAGAAAAAAAGATCAAGATTCCAACGAGTAGTATTATGTTAAAGAATCTGGATGCAGCCTATGAAGGGGAAGCATATGATCCATCCGGCAATATCGAAATTGTGGTTTCCGGAAAGGAATCTTATGTAAAAGGTCTGGAGGCAGATGATATTACCGCTTCTGTCGATTGTGGTGCTTTAGGAGCCGGGACATACCAACTTCCGGTTGATTTTTCCGGTTTAAAAGACTGTGAGATCGTAGAAGAAGTTTATGTCCATGTTTTGATCAAGGACAAATCAAATGCAGAAGTGACAGCAACACCAACACCAACGAAAAAGCCATCTGCCAAGGCGACGAAAGAACCGTCAAAGACAAAAGAACCGGCAAAGACAGAGAAACCAACGCAAACGCCCCAGGAGGATAAAAGCGAATAAATGGTGCAGTTTTGTGCCCTATGAAAAAGGCAAAGTGTTTGATACAGTCATACACTTTGCCTTTTTTCTCGGATAGGATCTAGTCATATATGACTCCTAAAAGGGGGATCGGATCACCGGCTGGATCTGGTGTCCGTTTAATGCTTCTAAGATCGTATCGGGTATCAATTCGGTATGTGCGATCATGGAATGGCTTTTTTTGCGGTAATTATCCTGCCCAAAAGGTACAAAGAAAATGTTTTTTGATGTAAAAAGCTTTCCGATATTTTGAAAATTAATGCCTAAGGCATCATTTGTAGAGATTGAGATGATCAGGGGCTTTTCATTGCGAAGATGTGCTTTGGCTGCCATTAAAACGGTAGAATCCGTAATGCCGGTGCAAAGTTTCGCAAGTGTGTTACCGGTACAGGGAGCGATGATCAAAGCATCCAGATATCCTTTTGGACCGATCGGTTCTGCTTCCTGTATAGTAAAGATTCCTTTGTGTCCGGTGAGCTTTTCAACCTGATTAACAAATGATGTGGCTGTTTGAAACCGGGTATCTAAGGTTGCACTTTTTTCGGAAAAAATCGGGATGATATCCCATGGCATTTCTCGAAGAGAATCTAATATGGTCAGGATTTTCTGGTACGTACAAAAAGAACCGGAAATGGCAAATCCTAATGTAATTTTTGGTGTAGATGCTGTATCTGTCATGATTAAATTATCCTCATTTCTGCGCACTGTTTTTATCAGAAAATGAAATTTTGCAGATTGTCTGCCGGGTGCGCAATAGCAGACAGTCTTTTTTTAAATCTTACCTTGTCATATTTTGAAGCAGGTCACATATATTTTTATAAATGATCTCGGCAGAAGTTTTTGGAGAAAGCTTCCCCGGAAGACCGGGACAATGTCTGGCTTCAATGTCTTTTTTGATACAGTAATTATAATCCACACCGCCGGGATGTGATGCAATGTCGATGATAACTGTGTCGGGAGATAACCGGTCGATCACAGAAGGGGTGATCACTTTTGCCGGAGCGGTATTAAATAGAAAGGCAAAAGTTTCATATGGGATCACTTCCGGGACATCATATCCATACGAACGAGCTTTGGCTTTATGCCTGCCGTCGCGTGTGGAAACCGTAACATCTGCTTTTAATCCATATAGTCGATCGGCAAGAATCTCACCACATTTTCCAAATCCAATGACAAGACAGTTACTATGGTGTAATGTGTATTTGCTGATCTGTATCGCATGAAAGATAGCTCCTTCGGCTGTTGCAACTGCGTTTTCAATCGCAATTTCAGGAATTTTCATATAGTCCAGACAGGCAATCTCATGTTCATTGCAATAGGTGACAAAATTTTTGGGAAGATTTCCTCCGAGAATGATATGTTTTTTTGAAAAGAAAGGAATCATTTTTTTTAACATTACTTCTGATACCGGCACAGGAAGCAGAATGATCTTTTTACAGGATGATACTTCATTGCAGGCTAATTCCTGTTCGCTTGCGAGTTCTGCAGCAACAGCATGATACCCTTTTTGGAGCAGGATATCCTGCAAAAAACGTTGTCTTTCATCTTGTGCACAATGACAGGAAAAAGAGTGGTTCATGGAAGGCTCCTTGATATAGGTATTGTTATGGATAATATATGAAAAAGGGGGGGAATGTTGCAAAGAAAAAGGAAAATTGCTATAATATAATGATATTGTATGATTAAAATTGGAATGAAATGGAGAAAAAATGTTTCGGGGAATAAAATCTTTTTTATCAGGAAATTATCGTGTTGATTTAAAAACACAGCAGATTCAATATTTTATGATTTTTTTACTTGGTTTATACCATTTTGTCATGATTGCGCTTTATTTTACCCTATTTGGAATGAACCCGATGAGTATGGTTAATATTCTGAGCGTATTGATTTATTTTTTGTGTTATTTTAGTGCAAAAAAGAAAAAATATGATATGGCGTATTATCTTTGTTTTGGTGAAGTGGTAGGATATTATGTGGCAGCTACTTATATATTTGGACTCGGATATGGATTTAATCTGTATCTGATCGGTCTGCTTGCTGCAAGTTATTTTGCATCGTATATTTTTTCTACGGAGAAAAAGCAGATTGCGATCATTCGCTTTCTGGCAATTATACTTGCTGCATTTCTTGTATCTGTGCTGATATCAAGTTTTCATGATCCGATCCTTGGAACAGACAGAGACTTTTCTTATGAATTGATCAACTGGCTTAATTTTGTCACCTGTGCCTGTGCATTGATTCTTTTTTCAGCTACTTTTATGTCAAGGATCAATGTGTTAGAGAATCGTCTGAAAAGCCAGAACATAGAGTTTAAGAAAATGTCTATGCGTGATGCACTGACAGGTCTTGTCAATCGTCGCTATTTGCGAAATAAATATACAGAACTTGATGCGAAAGAAGAAGTATATTCCGTGATCATTGCAGATATTGATGACTTTAAAAAAGTAAATGATACATATGGTCATGAGACTGGAGATAAAGTCTTGGTAGCTGTTTCTAAAATTTTCAAGGAATTTGTACGGGGCAGTGATTTTGTCTGTCGCTGGGGAGGGGAAGAAATTCTGATCCTGATGCCGGTCTGTACCAAGAAACAGGCAAAAAGAGTTGGTGTGCAGTTGTTAGAAGAAGTTCAAACAGCCGAAATAGAGAGTGCAAAGGGGGAAAAGGTAACGATTACGATTACAATGGGACTCGCGGATTCCACAGAAGGAGAGCAGTTCATGCATTCTTTCCGTGTTGCTGACAGGCGATTGTATCTTGGCAAACGTTCCGGAAAGAATTGTATTGTTGATCATGACTAATTTTCTCATATAATGCTATGAGTTTTTTTCTCAAATATTTCCGGTAAAAAAAGATTGACAAAAGAAGTAAAGATTAGTATTATCAAAGCATGTTATATGACTGACGGAAGTGGAGTATACCACATGAAGTATAACGAGAAGATGCCGACCGTCTGGGCGATTTAGTCCAGATAGTCGTTTTTTTTTTCGGCGTATAACGTAATCCGTTATCAGATGAGAGTATTTTATCCTAACAGGATCGGATTCTCATTGTATCTGGATAATGCACATAATACAGCATAGAGTAGGAGGTTACAAATTATGGAAAATCAGTGGAGGAATTTTGAAGGAGGAGCTTGGCAGACAGAAGTCAATGTCCGTAATTTCATTCAGAAAAACTATCACCCATATGATGGCGATGAAGCATTTTTGGAAGGACCGACACAGGATACGCTTGATCTGTGGGACGAGGTACTGGAACTTTCGAAGAAAGAAAGAGAGGCCGGTGGCGTATTGGATATGGATACATCGGTGATTTCTACAATTACATCACATGGACCGGGATATTTAGACAAATCCAAAGAAAAGATTGTTGGTTTTCAAACAGAAAAGCCATTCAAGCGTTCTCTTCAGCCATATGGCGGTATTCGCATGGCAATCAAAGCTTGTGAAGACAATGGCTATAAAGTAGACCCGGAAGTAGTAGAATATTTTACAACACATCGCAAAACACATAATGCGGGTGTTTTTGATGCATATACACCGGAGATGAGAGCGTGCAGAAGTGCTCATATCATCACAGGTCTGCCGGATGCATATGGACGTGGACGTATTATCGGTGATTATCGTCGTGTAGCTTTATATGGTGTTGACCGTCTGATTGAAGATAAAAAGGAACAATTAAATTCTACAAGAACGATTATGTATTCTGATGTGATCCGTGAGCGCGAGGAATTATCGGAGCAGATTCGTGCATTAGGTATGTTAAAAGAGCTTGCTAAGATATACGGCTGCGATATTTCACAGCCGGCAAATGATATATTAGAAGCAACACAGGCTGTTTATTTTGCTTATCTTGCGGCAGTAAAAGAGCAGAATGGTGCAGCAATGAGTCTGGGAAGAACATCGACATTCTTAGATATCTATGCAGAGCGTGATCTTGCAGAGGGAACATATACAGAAAAAGAGATCCAGGAGATTGTGGATCAGTTCATCATGAAATTGCGTATGATCAAATTTGCACGTACACCGGAGTATAATTCCATTTTTGCAGGTGATCCTACATGGGTTACTGAATCTATCGCGGGTGTCGGTATTGACGGCCGCCATATGGTGACGAAGATGTCTTACCGCTATTTGAACACATTGAACAATATTGGTGCCGCACCTGAACCAAACCTTACGGTACTTTGGTCAGAGCAGCTTCCGGACGCTTTCAAGAAATTCTGTGCCGATATTTCGATTAAGCATTCTGCAATCCAGTATGAAAATGATGATTTGATGCGTGTCGTACATGGTGATGATTATGGTATCGCATGCTGTGTATCTTCTATGCGTATCGGTAAAGAGATGCAGTTCTTTGGTGCACGTGCTAACCTTGCAAAATGCTTATTATATGCGATCAATGGTGGTGTGGATGAGATCAGTGGCAAGCAGGTAGGACCAAAATATCGTCCGATCACAGATGAATATCTTGATTATGATAAAGTGTGGGATGCATACAAGGATATGATGAAATGGCTTGCAAGTGTCTATGTTAATGCATTAAATGTAATTCATTATATGCATGATAAATACTGCTATGAGAGATTACAGATGTCTTTGCATGATAAGCATGTAAAACGCTGGTTTGCAACAGGTATTGCCGGATTCTCCGTTGTAGCCGACTCTTTATCTGCGATCAAATATGCGAAAGTAAAGCCGATCCGTAATGAAGACGGATTAGTTGTTGATTATGAAGTAGAAGGTGATTTTCCTAAGTATGGAAATGATGATGACAGAGTCGATGATATTGCAAAAGAAGTTCTGCACACATTTATTCAGTATGTAAGAGGAAATCATACTTATCGTGGTGGTATTCAGACAACTTCAATCTTAACGATCACATCGAACGTATCTTATGGTAAAAATACAGGTGCTACGCCTGATGGAAGAAAAGCAGGAGAGCCATTTGCACCGGGTGCAAATCCAATGCATGGACGAGATACACATGGTGCTGTCGCTGCACTTGCCAGTGTTGCTAAGATTCCGTTTATGGATTCGCAGGATGGTATTTCTGATACGTTCTCGATCGTACCGGATGCATTAGGAAAAGATGAAGAAAATGCAAAAGATAATTTAGTAGCATTATTGGATGGTTATGCACACAAGGGCGGTCATCATTTGAATGTCAATGTATTAAATCGTGATACCCTGTTAGATGCCCAGAAACATCCTGAAAACTATCCGCAGCTTACGATCCGTGTATCAGGATATGCCGTAAACTTTATTAAGTTGACAAAAGAACAGCAGGATGAAGTGATCGCAAGAACATTCCATGAGCGTATGTAAAGAATTATAATCAAAAAATTGCTGTCGTATGCATGGTTATAGTTACTTTGTGGAGAAATAAAAAGCAGAAAGCCAGACAATTTTTTGTTGTCTGGTTTTCTTTACAGATTGATTGGTCAGTACGGAAAGGAAAATGAGATGGAAGGATATATTCATTCATTAGAATCATTTGGTACAGTAGATGGTCCGGGCGTGCGTTTTGTTGTCTTTTTTCAGGGATGTCCGATGCGTTGTCAGTATTGTCATAATCCGGACACCTGGAATATGCAGGATGCAGCTCATACCATGACAGCAGATGAGATTATTGACAGAGTCGAGAGAAACAAAAGTTTTTATAAGACCGGAGGGATTACGGCAACCGGTGGAGAACCGATGCTGCAGATTGATTTTTTGACGGAGCTTTTTTATAAAGCAAAAGAAAAAGGAATTCATACCTGCTTAGATACTTCCGGCATTATGTTTCCGGTTAAAGAAAATGAGAAGACAGGGCAGCAGATGGAAAAGATAGATACTCTTCTTTCTGTAACAGATTTAGTCATGCTGGATATCAAGCATATGGAAGAAGAGGCACATAAGAAGCTGACTACACACAGTGCAAAGCATAGTCAGTCTTTTGCAAAATATCTGGATCAAAAAGAAATCCCAATCTGGATCCGTCATGTAGTTGTACCGGGAATTACTGACCGGAAAGAAGAATTAGAAGCATTGGGATCTTTTTTGGCACAATTATCCCATGTAGAAAAAGTAGAGATGCTTCCGTACCATTCCATGGGTAAAGTAAAATACGATGCATTAGGAATTTCCTACCCGTTAGGAGAACTTCGCCAGCTTACAAAAGAGGAAGCAAAAGAAGCATACAATATTGTCATGCAGGCTTGTAATGCAAAAAAGGCAGAAAGCATAAAAAGAGCTTGACCATACGCTGTCTGATACTATATACTTGATTTTAAGGACTTTAAGAAGAGGTACGAAAAATGATAAAAGCAGCGATATGTGAGGATAGCAGACTGGATTGTAAGATGTTAAAAGAGATTGTCTGCTTTCTGATGACAGACAGGGGGCTTGATTTTCAGGTAGACACATATGAAAACGCCGAAACATTAGTAGAAGGATATAGTAACCATCCATATGATCTGATCTTTCTCGATATTATGATGGATGAGATTGATGGAATTGAAGCAGGAAGACGGATTCGTGCAGTGGATACGAAGTCAGAGATTGTATATTGTACATCCAGCAGGGATTTTGCAATTGCAGCATACGAGATACATGCGATGGGATATCTGTTAAAACCATATGAATCCGGACGGATCGGGGCAATGATTGATTATTATATCCAGAAGCATCCACAGAAGAATCAGAATTTTATTGAAGTAAAATCAAAGCGTAAACTTGTTGTGATCCCTTATAAAGATATTATTTATATGGAATCGGACAATAAAGTCGTATATATTCATACAACAACGCAGGGCGCTGTAAAAGTTTACAGTAAATTAGACGCTTTTGAAGAAGAAATCAAAGATGAACGATTTTTACGCTGCCATCAAAGTTATCTCGTAAATTTACAATATGTTGCAGGACTGATTGACTCGGACTTTATCATGCTAAATGATAATATGATTCCTATCCGTAAGAGCGGCCGTAAACTGATCGTAAAGAAATACGAAGAATACCTAAAGGATTCTTTGCAAAAAGAGAATGATAAATAGCAATATACGGATATAACCTGCCCCTACCATATCGGAACGGATATGAAAAGGGGGCAGGTTTTTTATGGAATAGAAAACTGCTCGTACAGTAGAGGTATATATAGTAAAGCGCTGGTTTTGCATTTTTTTATTTTTTGCATTTTACAGATGGTTGATCGGAGATATATGCGTTGGCTTTTCTTAGTTGACAATATAGATAAAAACAGTTATCATATATTTCATACTAATATTATAGAGATTGAGAAAAGAAATAAGAAATGGAGAGATTTATATGAAGATTTCAACGAAAGGAAGATATGCTTTGCGTCTGATGATCGATATTGCAATGCATAATGAAGCCGGTCCGGTAAGGATCAAGGATATATCATCGAGACAGGGGATTTCAGACAAATATTTAGAGCAGATCATATCGGTTCTGCATAAGGCAGGTTATGTGCGTAGTATCCGTGGACCGCAGGGGGGATACCTTTTGGTAAAAAAACCGAAAGAATACACTGTTGGCATGATTCTTCGTTTAACAGAAGGAAGCCTTGCTCCTGTATCTTGTCTGGACTATGAGGAAAATGATTGCGAAAGACAGTCAAGTTGTGCTACCTTAATCCTATGGACCCGACTCAACGATGCGATTAAGAGTGTAGTTGATAATGTTACGTTGGCAGATCTTGTGGAATGGCAGTGTAGCGCAGGTGATAATTATTCAATATAGTTGTTAAAATTCTGTGAATCACATTGAAAAATCCAATTTGTTTTGCTATGATTTATAGACGATATGTGCATTCTATGGAAGGTATAAAAATAGAAAAAGAACAAATGATTGGAGGATTTAAAGATGAAAGTAAAAGGTTTAACAGAAAGCGAAAAAATTACAATGAAATGTGTCTGGAATCTTGGAGACGGCACAAGACTGGCACATATACTGGCAGAAGCAAACGGAAGATATGGAAAAGAATGGAAATCACAAACGGTTTCTACTTTCTTGGGAAAACTTGTATTAAAAGGTTACTTAGAGCAGTATAGAGACGGAAGATATTATTGCTATCGTATCCTGATCAGCAAAAAAGAATATCGTTGTCAGGAACTTGCACAGGAAATGCGTTTCTGGGATGATGGAGATGTTAATGAGTTTGTTGATGAGCTGTTAGATCCAAGTACATTTACACCGACAGAAAGAAGAGCCTTAGTGGATGCCATTCAGAATAAATAAGACCGACAGGATCATTTGGTGAGATTGGTTATGCTATAACAGGATTGCAAGAGAGAAATGACCGGATCAGATGATTGTGTCTGGTTTCATAACAAGTAAAATAACAGAAAAGCTGTTAGACAAAGAGAGACGAATCTTTTTGACAGGTAAGTGCAGGCGAGAATGCATTGCTGTCGGAGATCGGAAGGATCGTTGTGTAACAGCTTTTTTTTTGTTCGGAAATATGATATGATTATTTGGAGTGTGTATTTTAGCAAATCATGGAAACGAGGGTAACAATGAAAAGAAATAACATAGAAAAAGGAACGATAAAAAAAGCAGTATTAGCATTCGGACTGGTACTTGCTTTAACCGGCTGTGGAAAGGCAGACAGTGCTTATCAGGATGCGATGGATCTTGCCAGTGCCGGCAAATACGAAAAGGCACTTCCTTATTTTGAAAAGGCGATCAAAGCCAATGATGAACAGATGGATTATTATATTGGATATGGAATGTCCTTAAATCATCTGGGACGTTTCAAAGAAGCGAAGAAAACATTGACAAAGGTTGTACAGGATACAGACAATAAGATTTCAAAAGAGAACAACAAGCAGCTTTATTATGGGATTGCTGTTGCCGAATATGGTCTTGGAAATTATAAGAGTGTCGTGGACTATTGCGATAAAGCATTAGAGATCACGTATTTTGATGATATGAATAATGACATTTTATATATGCAGGCATTAGCTGCAAACTATCTGAATGATACGAAAAAAGCCGAAGCAGATTATAAGAAGATCATTCAGTCAGATAAAAAAGATATGGATGCATATATGGGATTGGCAAATGTCTATCTTAGCACAAAAGATTATGATCAGGCGATAGAAGTGTATCAGGAAGCATTAGAGGCAGATAAGACAGCATATGAGGTTTCTTTTGCATTGTACTCTGTCTATGAAGAAAAAGGTCAGACCGATGCAGCAAAAGAAGTGCTGGATGGTCTGATTGGCATTTCATCTAAAAAGGCAGAAAATCTGCTTGTGATCGGACGTGCTTATTATTATGAAGGAAATTCAAAAAAGGCACAGGAATATTATAGTATGTCTTATGATGCAAATTGCAAGGAAAGCCTGTATTATCTTGGTATTTTGCAAAAAGAAGCAAAAGAATATGATAAAGCGGTAAAGACATTTGAAAAGTATATCAAAGAAAAAAAACAGGATTTTACAGTTGATGTCTATAACCGGTTAGCATCTGTTTATGTGGAACAGGGAGAATATGAGAAAGCACAGCAGGCATTGGATAAGGGGTTTTCTTATGGAAGTACCGATGCCAGCCAGATGTTAAAGAAGAATCAGGTGCTTTTATATGAGCGTCAAAAGAAGAGAACAGAAGCAAAAAAAGCAGCCAAAGAATATATGAAGCTGTATCCGAATGATACCGGAATGCAAAAAGAACTTCGTTTTATTACCTTAAAATAAAAAAGGAGGGATCCTATGGGCGATATGATGCATGATACAGCCGAGCAGGAAGAAAAGATCATCTTAGTCGGTGTTGCAACGGCAGAAAATGATGATACAGAGCAATCATTGGATGAATTAGAAGAACTCGGACAGACTGCCGGAGCTGTCACGTTAGCAAAAGTGATCCAGAACCGTGAAAAAGTCCATTCAGCAACTTATATCGGAAAAGGAAAAATACAGGAAGTAAAAGAACTGGTTGAAAAATATGATGCAGACTGTGTTGTCTGTGACGATGAACTGACACCGGCACAATATAACAACTTACAGGAGGAGATCGGTGTCAAAGTCATTGATCGAACCGTTATGATCCTGGATATCTTTGCAAAAAGAGCGTCAACCAGTGAAGGTAAACTTCAGGTAGAATTAGCACAGCTGCGTTATCGTGCTTCCCACTTAGTCGGAGGCAGATCCGAACTTTCAAGACTTGGCGGTGGTATCGGAACGAGAGGCCCCGGTGAGCAGAAATTAGAGATGGATCGTCGATTGATCCGTGAACGGATCACGTTTGTACGAAAAGAGCTGGCACAGGTACAGAAAAACCGCGAGGTCACCAGAAAAAAACGACAGGAAAACCCGATTCCGGTCGTAGCGATCGTAGGATATACCAATGCCGGAAAATCTACGTTACTTAACCATCTGACCGGTGCAGGTGTTCTTTCGGAGGATAAGCTTTTTGCTACATTGGATCCGACGACAAGAAAGTTTTCCTTGGAAAATGGAGAAGAAATGCTCTTTACGGATACCGTAGGTTTTATAAGAAAGCTCCCACATCATCTGATACAGGCATTCCGTTCGACATTAGAAGAAGCAAAGTATGCGGATGCGATATTGCATGTGGTGGATTGTTCAAATCCTGATATGGATGCACAGATGCATACGGTCTATGATACATTAAACCAGTTAGAAGTCGGCGATAAGCCGATCGTGACGGCATTTAATAAGATCGATCGTTATGAAGCATCCGAAAGTTTAAAAGATCTTCATGCCGATAAGACAGTACGGATCTCTGCCAAATACGGACAGGGAATCGAAGAAATGTTAGAAAGCATCAGTAATGTGTTAAAAGCGAACAAGGTGTTGTTAGAAAAGGTATTTTCTTATGAAGAGGGCGAGAAACCAAATCTTCTTCGTAAATACGGACAGGTTCTGGAAGAAGAATATCAAAATGAGGGTGTTTATATGAAAGCATATATTGACCGGGAATATCTGTATCTTTTTGAAGAACCAAAGGAACGCACAAAAGAACCTTGGGAAGAGTAAGAAGTAAGACAGCTTGAGGAGACTACCTAAGAAGATTTCCTAAGGAACTTTCCTAAGGAGATTTCCTTTATAGAAAGACAGTTCAAAAAGTGCTTTCTTGTATGGAGATTTTTGGTGGGTAGTTAGAAGAGAGATAGCAAGGTAACAGCAGATAGGATGGTGAACAGAGATGAATTTAATCGTTTGTGTGGATGCACATTGGGGAATTGGCAACAAGGGGGAACTTTTAGTCAGCATCCCCGGTGACAAACGGATGTTTAAGGAAAATACGACAGGAAAAGTAGTTTTAGGCGGCAGAAAGACAATGGAAGGACTGCCCGGCGGTACTACATTGAAAGGTCGTACCAATATTGTTTTGACACACCAAAAAGATTATACCTTTGGTGATGCGATTATCGTGCATAGCAAGGAAGAAGCATTAGAGCGTTTGAAAGAATATAATGATGAAGATATCTTTATTATCGGTGGTGAGAAAGTCTACCGTGATTTTTTGCCATATTGTAAGAAAGCATATGTTACAAAAGTAGATTATCGTTATGAAGCAGATGTGTTCTTTCCGAATTTAGATGAAGACGATGACTGGGTTATGACACATGATTCCGATGAACAGACGTATTACGATCTGGAATATTATTTTACGATCTATCAAAGAAAGGATTCACTTCCTAACCATAGTTTGTAGTAGCTGAATGAAGAAAAACAGATATTATAATCAGACTGTTAGAAAAATATTTCGTAAAAATTGTTAGATGAATCATAGGAATTGACTTGACAGAAAAGAGGATACACATGAGATTATATATTATCCGTCATGGAGAAACTGAATGGAATAAAGAAAAAAGAATGCAGGGACAAAGAGATATTATGTTAGATCAGGAAGGAATCCGGTTAGCTGCACTGACCGGAAAAGGTATGCAGGATGTTCCGATTGACATAGCAATCAGCAGTCCACTGCTTCGGGCAAAGCAGACAGCACAGCTTGTTCTAGCAAATCGTGCCGTTCCGATCATTACTGACGAGAGGATTCAGGAAATGTCCTTTGGTGACTGGGAAGGAGAATCGATCAGTGACAGTAAAGTAGTGCCACAGGAATTTATCGACAAATTCTATCATGATCCGATGCATTGTATCAGACCGCCACATGGAGAAACCTTCCCCGATGTGGTCAAAAGAACCGGAGCTTTCTTTGAATCATTAGTGAAAGATGGAAGTTATGATAAACTCAATATATTAGTATCGACACATGGAGCAGCTTCACGATGTCTTTTGAGTCATTTTTATGAAGATAAGGAAGATATCTGGCGGGGATGTGTGCCACCAAACTGCTCTGTCAGCATTGTAGACGTGACAGATGGTGTTGGTACGGTTGTTGAAAAAGATAAGATCTATGCGAAAGATGCAGAGTAAGAAAGAAGAAAAACCCCCTCCTGCAAAGCAAAAGGATTGAAGATGGATTTGCTTTGCAGGAGGGGGGTTTTATTATTAACTGAAAACAGAAGGATCAAGCCGGAAAGAATCGGGAAGAACCAGTTTTGTTAGAATTTTTTTATAGGGAAGTGCATGGGATTCAAGGGAATCGATGGTACCATTACAAATGAACTCATATAATTGCGTTTGACTAAAAGCATATTTACCGATTCGTTTTATATGACTATTTATTGTAATTGAGCCTATATCAGATTTATAAAACGCAGCATCATCAATAGACTCCATATCATGGTTGATCGTTACATTAAAATATTCCAGTGTCGTAAGGGTGTGCCTCATAAAAGCACCATGCGCAATCCGTTTGACATTTTGTGGAACAATATAGTCGCAGGTCTGATTATCTGCTGCTATTTGATAAAGTGTTGTCATATCTTTGCTAAAAAGCGTGTTATCTGTGGAGCAGTATTTCGGATTGGCTTTGTTTACAACGATCTTTTTAATAAGGGTAGGATAAAGCACCAGAGAATTGGAAGAATAAGAGAGGTTATCACTATTGATATCACCTGTAAAATTTTTCCCGATCGTAATACTTTGAATAGGAGCAGGAATCTGAACTCCATCTTCCGGAATACCGGGACCATCATTGGGATGCTTGGCATAAGTCTGATTCATATTAAATGTGTCTGGTGGAAGAGTAGTAATACTGTCCGGTATAACAATTGATTTTAATGCTGTGTATTCAAAAACACCATAATGATAATAATGGGATTCTTTTTTGGAAGTGGTTTTAGAAACATCTTCTGCAGAATCATCGTAAGAGTGCAAAAGATCATTTTTAGTTGCATCATAGTCTGGCAGTGATTTGATTTTCGTATCACTTTTCAGATTAATGTAAGACAGGTTTTTGCAATAAAAGAAAGCACCACCGCCGATTTTTTTTATCTTTTTAGGTAGAATGACTTTTTTTAAGGAGAGATTTCCGGCAAAAGCAAGAGGTCGGATGATGGTAACACTTTTGGAAATCCGAAAGGTTGTGTTTTGTTTGCTGCTTGGATAATAAACAAGCTCTTTTTTATTTTTTGTGTATAAAACATGTTCCTTGACGCAGTAATATTTATTTTTGGAATCCAGATAAACTCTGGAAAAACCATCAGGTGAAAAGAAGGCTCCCGTCTCAATCTTTTTTATGTTTTTGGGAAGAATGACTGCACTAAGATAGGAGCTTGCAAAACATAGTGAGCCCGTGCGAAGCTTTTTTATGGTTTTGGGAAGCCAGACACTGTCACGGCAGACAACTTTAGAAAAAGGCTGATTGGAGCTTATGTCGGTAATACCCTTATGGATTTTAATGACATTTGTCTCAAAGGAGGTTCTTTTGGAAGCAGGATCTTTTATTATGATCTTTTTATCAATGCATCCTTTTCCTGTTATGGTAAGATTTTTTGTTTTGGTATTATATACCCATCGTGCCTGCTTACCGCATTTCCCGGAAAATGTTTTGGCTTTTGCTGTGGTAGACTGTATCGTAACAGGAACAAAAAATAATATTAAAAGTGTTACAATAATAGAATAGAATTTCTTTTTCATAAGCCCCTCCATTCTGCTGTGTATCAGCTAAATATGTAAAATATTGTTATTCTTAGTATATAACAGAAGGAGGAAATGCACAATAAAATAAATAAAAGAAACAATGTGATACGAAAAAGCAGACCAAAACATTTCTATTTTGATCTGCTTTTTAAGTACCACTTTATCATGAAATAAAGTTTTTGTCTTATTAGGATAATCCCTAGCCCATAACAACTGTTACGTTATATTCTGCTTTGCCCTTTTCATAAGGAACAACAGTTGTGTTTGTAAGCTCTTTGCCATCTACGATCAGTTTTGTAACACCTTTTTCCACTTTGTTTGGATTCTCTACAGTGATATTGTAAACACCTTCACGGTATTTACGTGTCATTGTGAATTTCGTACCCATTTCGGAAGGGATACAAGGGTTAATGCTAAGACCGTTTAAAGTAGGAACCACACCTAAGATGTACTGTGATACATTGACGAAAGTCCATGCAGCAGTACCGGTAAGCCAACTGTTCTTAGCCTGTCCAAAGAAGTGAGCATCTTTACCTGCGATCATCTGAGAGTATACATAAGGCTCTGTGCAATGAATTTCGCTGATATCTTCAATGTATGCAGGGCAGGTCTTTTTGTAGATTTCAAATGCACGGTTACCACGACCGATCACAGTCTCTGCACAAGAGATCCATGGGTTGTTGTGGCAGAAGATACCGGCATTCTCTTTATATCCAGGTGGATAAGAAGAAATCTCACCAAGTTCAACATGATATCTGGTATAAGGTGGCTGAAGAAGTACGATACCATATTTTGTATCGAGTTTTTCTTTTACAGAATCTAAAGCTTTCTTTGCTTCTCCGGTTTCTACACCGATACCGGCAAGAACACAGAAGCCCTGTGGCTCAATATAGATCTGACCTTCTTCACAACTCTTAGATCCGATCGGATTGCTCTGTGCATCATAAGCACGAACGAACCAGTCACCATCCCAACCGCCATCTAATACGGCATCGTTCATAGCTGCTACTTCCTTCATAGCGCGGTCTGCTTCTGCCTGATCTCCTGTATAGGCACAAAGATCTGCATATTCTTTACCATACATAACGAACATGCCACCGATAAATACAGATTCTGCTACAGGACCCTCACTAGGACCGAATGTCTGGAAAGATTCACCCGGATGCTCTGAGAAGCAGTTTAAGTTTAAGCAGTCATTCCAGTCAGCACGACCGATCAATGGAAGGTTGTGTGGACCTTTATGATTTACGATATAATCAAAAGAACGTTTTAAATGTTCCATTAATGTAACAGCTTTGCTTTCGTCATTATCAAACGGAACCATTTCTTCTAAGATGCTGGTATCACCTGTCTCACGGATGTAAGCAGAAGTACCTGCGATCAGCCAGAGCGGATCGTCATTAAAGCCGGAACCGATATCGGCATTACCTTTCTTTGTTAATGGCTGATACTGATGATAAGCACTTCCGTCTTCAAACTGGGTAGAAGCAATATCAATGATTCTCTGACGTGCTCTTTCCGGGATCAGATGAACGAAACCGAGAAGATCCTGGCAGGAATCTCTAAAGCCCATTCCACGGCCGATACCTGATTCATAATAGGAAGCAGAACGTGACATGTTAAATGTAACCATACACTGATACTGATTCCAGATATTTACCATACGGTCTAACTTTTCTTCATCAGAATGTACTGTGAATTTAGAAAGAAGATCTTCCCAGTTTGCTTTTAATGCAGCAAGAGAAGCTTCTACCTGCTCATTTGTCTGGAACTTGGCAAGAAGTTCGTCAGCAGGTTTTTTATTGATCACATTAGGAGCAACGAATTTTTCGTCTTCCGGATTCTCACAATAACCTAATACATAGATAAAGCTCTTAGATTCACCCGGCTGTAATGTAACGTTGATCTGCTGGGAAGCGATCGGAGACCAGCCGCTTGCGATCGAATTATGTGATTTTCCTTCGGCAACAACCTGAGGATCATTAACGCCACGATAAGCACCAAGGAACTCATCACGGCTTGTATCGAAACCATCGATAGGAGCGTTTACGGAAAATACAGCGAAATGATTACGACGCTCACGGTATTCTGTCTTATGGTAGATCGTAGATCCGACTACTTCGACTTCACCGATATTTAAGTTACGCTGGAAGTTTGTCATATCATCCATTGCATTCCAAAGACAGAATTCAATATATGAAAATACGCTGAATTCCTTTGCTTTGTCTGATTTGTTTGTAAAAGTAAGCTGGTTGACTTCACAATTTTCATCTACAGGAACGAATGCGAGTAACGATGCCTCTAAACCATTCTTTTCTGATGTATAACGGCTGTAACCCATACCATGACGGCATTCATACGAATCAAGCTCTGTCTTTACAGGCTGCCATCCCGGATTCCATACGGTATCGCCATCTTTTATGTAGTAATAACGTCCACCCTCATCTGTTGGAACATTATTGTAGCGATAACGTGTCAGGCGAAGAAGTTTCGCATCCTTGTAAAAGCTGTATCCACCACAGGTATTAGAGATCAAAGAAAAGAAGTTGCTGCTTCCTAAGTAATTGATCCATGGAAGTGGTGTCTTAGGAGTTGTAATGACATACTCCTTATTTGGGTCATCGAAATAACCGAATTTCATAAATATCCTCCATTCCGCCCCATAAGGCAATATATATTTTTGTGAATTCTGACTGGATGTCATTCTGTAATGACGCAATATTCGCCTAAAATTATATATGAAATGATAGGAAAAAGCAAGGAAAAACGGACGTTTTCGCAACGAAAATTATTTATTGTGCAAACGAAAATTTCGCTTTGGAAAGTTTTGCAAAAGCAGTTTGGCAAAAAAGTACGAAAATATAAGAAATGTTCTATTTTGTTAAAAAGGACATATCTTTATTAAGAGTAGCAGGAATGGAGCAAAAGTACACAAGGGAGGCAAAACGATATGAGATCAAAAGGCAGATATCTTTTTTTTATCCTGATGGCAGTTGTGTGGATGGGGGCTGCCTGTATGCTTTTGGGCATTTTGCTGACCAGACAGCATATACCCCAAAAGACTATGGCACAGGTGACGAAAGCACCGATTGAAAAAAAGACTGCGTATCTTACTTTTGATGATGGTCCCAGTGTTTTGACAGAAAACTATCTGGAGATTTTAGAAAAGAATCATGCAGTGGCTACCTTTTTTGTGATTGGGGAACAGTTAGACGGCGATCTGGTACAGGTGACGAAAAAAGCGATCCAAAACGGAAACGAAATAGGAATGCATACCTATTCGCACGATGCCGATAAGATCTATCAGTCAGAGGAAAGTTATTATAGGGATTTAAAGCAGACAAAAGAAGAGATCAAAAAGAAACTGGGATATACTCCGAAATATTTTCGTTTTCCATGGGGGAGTGCCAATGCATATGTACAGGGATTTAAGAAAAACCTGATTGCAAGAATGGAAGGAGAGGGGATCGGATATGTCGACTGGAATGTAAGCGGGGAAGATTGTGTCGGATGTCCGTCGGTAGAAAGTATTTTGTGCCAGTTTCGAAAAGACTATAAAAAGTATGATGATCCGGTTATTTTATTGCATGATGCAGCAAGTTGTAAGGCAACTATGCTGGCATTGCCGGTGATCATTACGGAGCTGAAACAGAACGGTTATTCTTTTGATGTGATATCAAACCGGAAGAAGAATTGCCATTTTGGTGAATATTAACAACGGAATGTTCATTCAGAATCTTCTTCACAAAGATCGCATGCCAGCAGATAAAGGTGATGGTACTTCTGGGGTGACAGATGGGAAATAGCATGCAAAAAATCTTCTGTTGTTACAGAAAATGTTTGTTCATTCCCTGTATCAAAGAAAGCCTGTGGTGTAATATGCAGATATTCACAAATATCAAAAAAATGTACCATGCTTGGATAATTTTTTCCTGATTCGATAGAATTGATATAATTTTTGTTCTGACCGATATCAAGGCTCATCTGACGGGCACTGACACTACGGCTTTCCCGGATCTTAGCGAGGCGGAGACCAAACTCCTTGCAGGTTAATTGATATTTTTTATTCATGGATCATTCCTCTTTTGTGTTGACTATATTTAACGTTTTATAGAAATTTTAGCAAGTATCGAAAGAAAATGTACCATAATAGACAGGTTGAAATGATATAATATGCCATGTTGTATATGGCATGAGGTTAAAAGTACATAAGGCAGCATAGAATATGTAAGAGGAAAATTTTTGATTTGAAAATTAACAAAAAAGAGGATAGAACTGATAAAAGAGGAAAATTTGCTTTCGTATAAAGAATATGATACAATAAATTGTTGCTTTTTTAGTAGAAAGAATAAAAGGAATCAAAAACGGATTTCGGAAAATAAATTACAGGGGGGAACAGTAATGAAATATTTTGGAACAGATGGCTTCCGTGGTGAAGCAAATGTAGATCTGAATGTAGTACATGCATATAAAGTAGGACGTTTTTTAGGATGGTACTATGGACAGGAGCATAAGGCAAAAATCGTGATCGGTAAAGATACCAGACGTTCCAGCTATATGTTTGAAGACGCTTTATCGTCAGGATTGACAGCAAGTGGTGCAGATGTGTATCTGCTTCATGTTACACCAACACCAAGTGTATCTTATGTGGTGCGTACAGAGCAGTTTGACTGTGGAATCATGATCTCGGCAAGCCACAATCCTTATTATGATAATGGCTTGAAAGTCATTAACGGAAAAGGACATAAGTTAGAAGCAGAGATTGAAGAAAAGATAGAGGCATATATTGACAGTAAGGAGGATACGATTCCGTTTGCAACAAAGGATGCAATCGGCTGTACGGTAGATTATGCAGTAGGCCGACACAGATATATCGGTTATCTGATGTCATTGGCAACTAGATCGTTTAAGAATGTAAAAGTGGGTTTAGATTGTGCGAACGGTTCTTCTTATTCGGTAGCAAAAGGTGTATTTGATGCGTTAGGTGCGACAACCTTTGCGATCGGAATGAATCCGGATGGAACGAATATCAATCGTGATTGCGGTTCGACACATATTGAAAATCTTCAAAAATATGTCAGAGAAAATAATCTGGATGTCGGTTTTGCTTATGATGGCGATGCTGATCGTTGTCTGGCTGTAGATGATAAGGGTGAAGTGATAGATGGTGATGCGATTCTGTATTTGTGCGGCTGCTATCTGAAAGAAAAGGGCGAGTTAAATGAAAATACAATTGTTACAACGATCATGTCCAACCTTGGTTTATATAAAGCATTAGATCGACAGAATATCAAATATGAAAAGACAGCAGTCGGTGATAAATATGTTAATGCAAATATGACAGAGCATGGGTATTCTCTTGGCGGTGAACAATCCGGTCATATTATCTTCAGTAAATATGCAGTCACCGGAGATGGTGTTCTTACTTCATTAATGTTAATGGAAGTAATGCTTGAAAAGAAAGCAAAGCTTTCAGAACTTAGAAAAGATTTAAAGGCATATCCGCAGGTATTAAAAAATGTACGTGTGGCAGATAAGCCGGCCGCAAGAAATGATGCAGACGTGATCGCTGCGACAAAGAAAGTTGAAGAAGCACTTGGGGATAACGGGCGTATCTTGCTTCGTGAGAGCGGAACCGAACCTGTGATCCGAGTTATGGTAGAAGCCGATACAAAAGAACTTTGCAACCGATATGTGGATGATGTGATCAAAGTCTTAGAAGAAAAGGGACATGTTGTAGAAAAGTAGCGACAATTTTTCCAAAAATCCCTTGCTTTTATAGTGTATATCATGCTATAGTGTAAGCTATCGGAAGTTGCGAAGCAGCTTCATGCATCGAAGATGCAACACCGAAGGTGTGATAGCTTAACGAGAAAAACAATGTTTTGTTTTTCGAGTCTGTGTTTTGAAACGGAAGTTGCGAAGCAGCTTCATGCATCGAAGATGCTATGTTTATTTTGTTAGTTACGGGCAAGCCCCGTGGAGATATTAAGGAGGAAATATAAGAATGAGTGTACAGGTAGAAAACTTAGAAAAGAGTATGGCTAAGCTTACAATTGAAGTAGCTGCGGATGAATTTGAAGCAGCACTCAACAAAGCATATCAGAAGAGTAAGAATAAGATCAACTTGCCGGGATTCCGTAAGGGTAAAGCTCCTCGTGCCATGATCGAGAAAATGTATGGTGCGGGAATCTTCGTAGAAGATGCAGCAAACATCATTATCCCTGATGCTTATGAATCAGCAGCAAAGGAAAGTGAATTAGAGATCGTAGCTCAGCCGGAGATCGCTGTAGAGCAGGCTGAAAAAGGAAAGCCTTTCATTTTCACAGCAACAGTTGCAATTAAGCCGGATGTTACACTTGGTGACTATAAAGGGATTGAAGTAGAAAAGAAAGAAGCAGAAGTTTCAGAAGATGAGATCAGTGCTGAGATCGACAGAGTAAGAGAGTCAAATGCCCGCATGATCACAATTGATGACAGAGCGACACAGGACGGAGATACTGTTGTGATCGACTTTGACGGTTATGTAGACGGTGAGCAGTTTGAAGGCGGAAAAGCTGAGGACTACACATTAGTATTAGGTTCTCATTCTTTCATTGATAACTTTGAAGATCAGTTAGTCGGAAAGAACATTGGCGATGATGTAGAAGTTAATGTGACATTCCCAGAGCAGTATCAGGCAGAAGAACTTCAGGGTAAGCCTGCATTATTCAAAGTAAAGATTAAAGAGATCAAAGTAAAAGAGCTTCCTGAGTTAGATGATGACTTTGCACAGGATGTATCAGAGTGCGATACATTAGATGCATACAAAGAAGAAGTAAAGTCAAAATTAGTTAAGACAAAAGAAGATGATATCAAGAGAGAAAAAGAAGATGCGGTCATCGAAAAGATTATCGAGAACGCAACAATGGAAATTCCTGAGCAGATGGTAGATGCACAGACACGTCAGATGACACAGGAATTTGCACAGCGTCTTCAGTCACAGGGTCTTTCTTTAGAGCAGTATATGCAGTTTACAGGTCTTACTCCACAGAAGATGCAGGAAGAATTAAAGCCACAGGCTTTAAAACGTATCCAGAGCCGTCTTGTATTAGAAGCTGTTGTGGAAGCTGAAAAGATTGAAGCAACGCAAGAAGATATCGAGAAAGAGATCGAGAACATGGCTAAGATGTACCAGATGGAAGCTGATAAGTTAAAAGAGCTTGTTGGCGAAGAAGAAAAGAAGCAGATCGCTTTAGATATGGCTGTACAAAAGGCAGTTGAATTTGTTGTTGACGCAGCAGTCGAAAAATAATTTGTAAGTAGTGCGCCAGTCATAAGTGTCGGAAGTTCGATTTATGATTGGCGTTTTTATTGAATTTAATTTGAAAGGGGTGTCGGATATGGCATATAGTATTCCATATGTTATCGAAAAAACAAGTGGTGGAGAACGTTCGTATGATATTTATTCCAGATTATTACAGGATAGAATTATCATGCTTTCAAATGAAGTAAATGATGATATAGCCAGTTTGATCGTATCACAGTTATTATTTTTGGAATCTCAGGATCCTACAAAGGATATTCATTTATATATTAACAGTCCGGGAGGAAGTGTCAGTGCCGGTTTTGCAATTTATGACACAATGAATTATGTAAAATGTGATGTTTCTACAATCTGTATGGGAATGGCAGCCAGTATGGGGGCATTTCTGTTAGCAGGCGGTGCGAAAGGAAAACGTCTTGCACTTCCAAATGCTGAGATCATGATCCATCAGCCATCAGGCGGAGCAAAGGGACAGGAAACCGAGATCCGTATTGTAGCAGAGCAGATTTTAAAAACAAGAGATCAGTTAAACCGTATTCTTGCAGAAAACACAGGAAAGCCATTAGATGTTATTGCAGCAGATACAGAGCGCGATAACTATATGACAGCACAGGAAGCAAAAGAATATGGTCTGATCGATGAAATTGTAACAAATAGAAAATAGTTTCTATACGGAGGTAAGAATGGCAGGGAAAAAAGAAGAAACCACTCTGAAGTGTTCTTTTTGCGGAAAGACACAGAATCAGGTTCACAAGCTGATTGCCGGTCAGGGGGTATATATTTGTGACCAATGTATCGAATTATGCTCAGAAATTTTAGAAGAAGAGCTTGGTACAAATGAGAGTGACTTTGATGTTGATTCTGATATCAATCTTTTAAAGCCTCGTGAGATCAAAGAATTCCTGGATGAATATGTGATCGGACAGGATGAAGCAAAGAAAGTGCTGTCCGTAGCCGTCTATAATCATTATAAGCGAGTTATGTCACAAAAAAGTATGGATGTAGAGTTACAAAAGAGTAATATTATCATGCTTGGACCAACCGGTTCTGGAAAGACTTTCTTAGCACAGACATTAGCAAAGATTTTAAATGTTCCATTTGCGATCGCAGATGCTACCGCATTGACAGAAGCCGGATATGTAGGTGAAGATGTTGAAAATATTCTGTTAAAGATCATTCAGGCAGCCGATTATGATATGCAGCGTGCCGAGCATGGTATTATTTATATTGATGAGATCGATAAGATCACACGTAAAGGGGAAAATGTTTCTATCACGCGTGATGTATCCGGTGAAGGCGTACAGCAGGCATTGTTAAAGATTTTAGAAGGTACGGTTGCAAGCGTTCCGCCACAGGGTGGCAGAAAGCATCCGCATCAGGAATTTTTCCAGTTGGATACGACGAATATCTTGTTTATCTGCGGCGGTGCATTTGATGGTCTGGATAATATCATCAGCACACGAATCGGTAAGAAATCAATCGGTTTTAACGCAGAACTTTCTGAGCATGTTGATGATAATGTAGGAGAACTTTTCAAACAGGTTCTTCCGGAAGATCTTGTGAAGTTTGGACTGATTCCGGAGCTGATCGGACGAGTACCGGTTACAGTATCACTTGATCTTTTGGACGAAGAAGCTTTGCGTAAGATCTTAGTAGAACCAAAGAATGCGATCACAAAGCAGTATGAAAAACTTTTTGAAATGGATGATGTTAAACTGACATTTGAAGAAGATGCGATCAAAGAAGTTGCTAAAAAGTCTTTTGAACGTAAAACCGGAGCACGTGGACTTCGTGCGATCATGGAATCTGTTATGATGGATGCAATGTTTGAGGTGCCATCGGATGATAATGTAAAGGAGTGCATTATTACAAAAGAATCTGTGGATGGAGAGGAACAGCCAAAACTAATCACACAGGATGATGAAGTCAAGATGCTTCCAAAGAAAAAGGGAAAGAAAGAATCAGATAAGAAAGATGAGATTGCATAAAAGTGTATCAGTCATATAGTGCAATTTTCTGCTGATATCCCGCTACAGTATGAATATTATCCTATTCAATAAAAGAGGGAGCAATCAGCTCCCTCTTTTTAGGTTTATCAGGAAAAGGAGAGAACAGAATGCAGGTAACAAGCGTAAATTTAGAGACAGTGTGCGGTATTACCAGCAAGATACCGGACAACAAAATGTTAGAAGTTGCTTTTGCAGGAAGATCGAATGTAGGAAAGTCTTCTTTGATCAATGCATTAATGAACAGAAAGTCCTATGCAAGAACATCACAACAGCCGGGCAAGACACAGACGATCAATTTTTATAATATTAATGAACAGCTTTATTTTGTGGATCTGCCGGGATATGGTTATGCAAAAGTATCGCCGGAAATGGTAAAAAAATGGGGAAAGATGATAGATAACTATCTGGAAAATTCAAAAGTACTCCGCTTGGTTTTTCTATTGGTAGATATCCGTCACAAGCCAAATAAAAATGACAAACAGATGTATGACTGGTGTATCAACTATGGATTTAATCCAATCATTATCGCAACAAAAGAAGATAAAGTAAAAAGATCCCAGAAAGCAAATCTGATCAAAGAAATCAAGAATGCATTAGGTGTGATCGAGGGAACACCGGTCATTCCTTTTTCGGCAGTCAGCAAAAGCGGGCGCGATGATATTTGGGAATATATTGATATGGTGTATGAGGCATTTACAGAAGAACAAATGTAGTGACTATTAAATTTACCATAACAGGAGGAAGAGAAAAATGTATCAAAAAACAAAAGGATTTTTATGTATGCTGCTTGGAATATTTTTTGTTCTTGGATTTAGCGGGACAGCAAAAGTAAGTGCAGCACAGGGTGTTCTGGCACATGAAACACTTCATATGTATGCCGGCGCAAGCGTAGATATGGACGAAGAGATTTCTGATCCAACCTACCGGATTCAAAAAATAACGATCGTGACACCGGAAAACAGCGACAGCATTGTAGTTAGTAACAAACATATTCTAGAGGCAAAGAATGCCGGTACCACAACTGCACAGATCACACTTGTTTCAACAAAAAATGAAGAGGAAACGCTGGATTGTCAGGTTATGATCATTGTTCATGAAGTGGAAAAGCTGACCATGGCATACGGTTCCGCTACTCGTCTTGCCGCATTTGATTATTACAATCCTTATCAGGAGAAATATACATTTTCCAATCAGGGAGCGGTATTTAATCAGGACTATCAGGTTGTAGTAAGAGGTCTGAAAACGGTTGATGTCCATGTAACAAAAAATAATAAGACATTTTTGGTTGCTCAGATCACGGTGGAAGCATTGTCTTTAAAGAATGCGGTTGTTGCACGAGCAGTCAATACCACACCATATCAGACAGAAGTGCTTGGATATACCGCACTGGGTTCGGAAAAAATTTCTTATATTTCTGACAACACAGCAATAGCGGATGCTGCAGAAGCAGTAGTTCCAAAGAAAGTCGGCACTTGCAATATCACAGTACGTTTTACTGCTGCAAATGATGATACGGCAGATCTTCCTATGCAATTTATTGTAACAAATCCTTCTTTTACACAAAAAAGAGTGATTCTGGCAAAAGGACTTTCCAAACAGGTATCGCTGCGTGGGTGCAGTGCATACAGTACAATAGAGAATACACAGCCAAAAGGAACAAAAGCATATTTTAAAAATAATAATACAATCTGTGCGAAGGCAGCAGGTATCGTTAAGCTTTATCTTGTTGTAGACGGAAAGCAGGTAGAGATTGATGTAATCGTATCAAACCCAAGATTTACACAAAATGCGGTTGCGATGTACAAAGGTGCATCAAAGAATCTGTCAATTGCAGGTTTACAAAAAGGGTATAGTAAGATTTCATTCCGCTCTCTGAATAAAAAATTAATGACGATCAGTAAAAGTGGAAAGATCAAGGCCAAAAAAGTCGGATATGGTTATATTGAGGTGACTTCGGATGGAAAGACATTCCGTGTCCTTGTACAGATCGCCAAGAAAAAGGCATATCAGGCAACGAGAAAGGCAATTCAGATATCAAAGCGAAAGACAACATACAGCCAGGCAAGAAGAATGTCAAAGAAGTATTATGATTGTAGTTCATTGGTGTCAAGAGTGTATCGCCAATACGGACAGTATTTCGGACAGAGAAGAGGATGGTCGCCGGTAGCAGCAGGCATTGGTTACTGGTGTACCAACCATAAAAAGGTATTATTTAAAAAGGCAGCATCATATAAAACACTGCTTCCGGGTGACCTGATATTTTATTCGTATGAAAAAAATGGAAGATATCGTAATATCAGTCATATTGAAATGTATGTCGGAAATGGCAAGAATGTATCTGCAAGCAGCAGTTATGGAAGAGTTGTACACTACGATTATCATACAAGCTGTACCGCTCTGATTGCACGACCATGCAAGTAGTGGTAAGATGTAATGAGTCCGAAAGAAAGGTAAGTGACAGAGAACTTTACATTTACCTTTTAGGACTCGAGAGCAGGCTTAATGTAAAGGAATGCTTATAAAATAAAATGAGAAATGAGGATGATTATGAAAGTTGTAGTATTAGCCGGTGGATTAAGTACAGAAAGAGATGTTTCTATTATATCCGGTACAAAAGTGTGTGAAGCACTCCGTGCCAGAGGACACAAGGCGATTTTGCTGGATGTTTTTTTAGGCTATCCGAAGGAATATGACATTCATACGATTTTTGATAAAAAAGACTCCTTGATTCCGGGTGAAGCCGGGATTCAGGCGGAAGATCCTGATATTGAAAAGATCAAGAAGCTGCGTACCGATGATATTAGTTGCTTTTTTGGACCAAATGTAATAGAAATCTGTAAAGCAGCAGACATTGTCTATATGGGACTGCATGGTGCAGATGGAGAGAATGGTAAAGTACAGGCGGCATTTGATGTGTTAGGAATCCGTTATACCGGTTCCGGTTATCTTGGCAGTGCTCTTGCAATGGATAAAGGAATGGCAAAGAAAATTTTTATGACAGGACAGATTCTGACACCAAAAGGATTTAGTGTTACAAAAGGTCAGGAAACAACAGTCCCGGTGGAAATCGGATATCCATGCATTGTCAAGCCTTGCTGTGGCGGATCAAGCGTTGGTGTCAGTATTGCCCATAATGAAGAAGAGTATCAGAAAGCATTAGAAGTTGGCTTTGCTTATGAAGAAGAGCTGGTGGTAGAAGAGTTTATCAAAGGCCGTGAATTTTCGGTTGGTGTGATCGCTGGAAAAAGTCTTCCGATCATTGAGATCATTCCGAAGACAGGCTGGTATGATTATAAGACAAAATACCAGTCCGGTATGGCAAATGATGTCTGCCCGGCAGAATTGTCAGAAGAATTGACAAAGAAAATGCAGGAGTATGCAGTTGCGGTATATCATATCCTCAAACTGGAAGTCTATGCCCGTATTGATTTTTTATTAGATGCAAATGACAACATGTATTGTCTTGAAGCAAATACTCTTCCGGGTATGACACCGACAAGTCTTCTGCCACAGGAAGCAAAGGCAGTAGGTGTGGAATACGGAGAACTTTGTGAACAGATCATTGGAATTGCTTTAAAAAAGTACGAAGGCAAAAAAAAAACAATAAATGAGAGCGGGCAATATTCACAGAGTGATATGCTCCCTGTCTGGACTTCTCCGATGCAGAAAATGACATTAGAAAAGATTGCAAAAGTGTGTCATGGCAGATACTTTGGAAATGAAAGTGCAAAAAGCAAAGAAATATCCATGGTAACGATTGATAGCAGAACCGTGGAAAGAAACAGCCTTTTTGTAGCGATCAAAGGAGAACGTGTCGATGGCAATACCTTTGTTGCCGGTGCGTATGCAGATGGTGCATTATGCTGTATGTCGGAAGAAGAACCAGAAGACAAGACACGTCCTTATATTGTTGTGGATTCCTGCTATCAGGCATTAAAAGACATGGCTGAACTGTATCGGACCTTGTGCCCGGCAAAAGTGGTCGGTATTACCGGAAGTGTGGGCAAGACAACGACAAAAGAAATGATCGCCTCAGTTTTATCACAGCATTTTCATGTGCTAAAGACGAAAGGTAACTTTAATAATGAAGTTGGTGTACCTTTAACTCTTTTTCGTTTGAGAAAAGAGCATGAGATCGCAATTGTTGAAATGGGAATCAGTGATTTTGGCGAAATGACACGATTGACAAAGATGGTGCAGCCGGACAGTTGTGTGATCACAAACATCGGACAGTGTCATCTGGAAAACCTGCATGACAGGGATGGTGTCTTAAAAGCAAAGACAGAGATCTTTACTCATATGAATCCGAATGGTCATATTTATCTGAATGGTGACGATGATAAACTGATCACGGTTCAGAGTGATGGAAAAAGACAGATCACATTTTTTGGCAATGGGAAAGACAACTGTGTGCGTGCCGAAAAGGTTGAAAATCTTGGACTAAAAGGAACGAAAATGATGGTTGTTACACCGGACGAACAGTTTGAAGTGACTGTACCGGTACCGGGAAAGCATATGGTGCTTAATGCATTAGCAGCGATTGCGATCGGCCTGGATATGGGAATGACAACAGAAGAGATCGCAAAGGGCATTCGTGCATTCCGCCCGGTAGGAGGACATAGCAGTATTGAAGAAACAGCACATTTTACGTTGATCGATGATTGCTATAATGCCAATCCCGTTTCGATGAAAGCAGGGATTGATGTCTTATCCGATGCTTCCGGAAGAAAAGTTGCCATTCTTGGTGATATGTTTGAACTCGGCACAAAAGAGAGAAAAATGCATTATGAAGTAGGAGAATATGCTGTACAAAAAGGTATTGATCTGTTTATATGCGTCGGTTCTTTAGCAAAGGAGATTGCAAATGCATTAGAAAAAGCAGGTAAAGAGACAAGTGTCTTTTATTTTGCACAAAAGGAAGAAGCGATGGAAATGCTGCCTTCACTTGTCAAAGAAGGAGATACGATCTTAGTGAAGGCTTCTCACGGAATGCATTTTGAAAAGATTGTTGCAATGTTAAAAGAAATGTGATAAAGTAATGAAATGTAAATAAGTCAAAGGCTATGAACATGTATAGTAGTTTGATCCGATTCATGAAGAGAGAGAATGTCATCGGCTGAAAGCATTCTTGTGTTCCCGGATAAAATGAAATTCCCATGCAAGCCGCATCTTTGAAGGAAATCTGTGTAGGAGATGCCGTAGACAGAACGTTATCTGTAAAGAAGAGTTTATGATGATTCACGATCATACGATCGTACACATAAGAAGCAGGGTGGTACCGCGGAGAGATTCGTCCCTGCCGGCACAGGCTGTAGCGTATCGCAAAGAAAGGTTGGCTGCCTGAAGCAGCCAGCCTTTTTTTGTGGGAAAATCAAATGAAAGGATATATGATCATGAAAGAAAAATTATCAAAGATTATGGATGAAGCGTTATCGCAGATTGAAGCTTCAGGAGAGTTAGAAAAGTTAAATGATATCCGTGTCGCTTTTCTTGGGAAAAAAGGAGAATTGACATCTGTTTTAAAAGGAATGAAGGATGTTGCTCCGGAAGACAGACCGAAAGTCGGTCAGTTAGTCAATGAAGCACGTACTAAGATTGAAGCAAAATTAGAAGAGAAGAAAGAAACTTTTGAAAAGAAATTATTAGAAGAAAAGTTAAAGAGTGAAACGATCGACGTAACCCTTCCGGGTAAGAAATTATCACAGGGACACCGTCATCCGAATACGATCACTTTAGAAGAAGTAGAAGATATCTTCGTAGGAATGGGGTATCAGGTTGTGGAAGGACCGGAAGTAGAATATGATTACTATAACTTTGAAGCATTGAATATTCCGGCAAACCATCCGGCAAAAGATGAGCAGGATACATTCTATATCACTAAAGATATTCTGCTTCGTTCCCAGACTTCTTCGGTTCAGGTACATGAAATGGAGAAAGGAAAGCTTCCGATCCGCATGATCGCACCGGGACGCGTATTCCGTTCGGATGAAGTTGATGCAACACATTCACCGACATTCCATCAGGTAGAAGGACTTGTTATTGATAAGAATATCACATTTGCTGACTTAAAAGGAACGTTACAGGAATTTGCGGTCCGTCTCTTTGGTGAAGGCACAAAAGTGAAATTCCGTCCACATCATTTCCAGTTTACAGAGCCTAGTGCAGAAATGGATGTTACATGCTTTAAGTGTGGTGGAAAAGGATGTCGTTTCTGTAAAGGATCCGGTTGGGTTGAGATATTAGGATGTGGTATGGTTCATCCTCATGTTTTAGAAATGAGCGGGATCGACCCGGAGAAATATACCGGCTTTGCTTTTGGTATCGGCTTAGAGCGTATTGCTTTGTTTAATTATGAAATTGATGATATGAGACTGTTATATGAAAATGATACAAGATTCTTAAAACAGTTCTAATAAAGACAGAAAAGACAGTATAAATGAATAGGAAAATGGTTCCATTTGCTAAAGCGGTTGACAAAGTAATTTAGAACAGGATCGGTAAAAATGCAGTATGCTGATCGTATTAGCGTAAGGCGTATAGAGAAAAGAAAGCAGAATGGAACACATTTCAGAACGGAGGAAATTATGGATACATCGTTATCATGGATTAAAGCATATGTACCGGACCTGGATTGCACAGCACAGGAATATACAGATGCGATGACACTTTCAGGAACAAAGGTAGAAGGATTTACGGAATTTGATAAAAACTTAGACAAGATCATTGTTGGAAAGATCAATAAGATTGAGAAACATCCTGATGCAGATAAACTTGTGATCTGCCAGGTACAGATTGATGAAGAAGGAAATGAAGTACAGATCGTTACCGGAGCACCGAATGTCAAAGAAGGAGACAAAGTGCCTGTTGTATTAGATGGCGGTCGTGTTGCTGCTACGCACAAAGACGGAGCAGCCGAAAATGGAATGAAGATCAAAAAGGGAAAACTTCGTGGAGTAGACTCTTTTGGTATGATGTGTTCGATTGACGAATTAGGCTCAACGACAGATATGTATCCTGATGCGGCAGCAGATGGCATTTACATCCTGAGTGATAATCCTGAATATAAGGATGCACCGGTCGGATCCGATGCAATAGAGCTTTTAGGATTACATGATGTTTCTTTTGAATATGAGATCACATCAAACCGTGTAGACTGCTTTGGTATGCTTGGTATCGCCAGAGAAGCAGCAGCTACTTTCGGAAAAGACTTTGTGCCACCGGTTGTTACAAAGACAGGTAATGATGAAGATGTTAATGATTATATCAAAGTAAAAGTAGAAGATAACAAGCTTTGCTCACGTTATACAGCCCGTGTGGTAAAAGATATCAAGCTTGCGCCTTCTCCGGAATGGATGCAAAGAAGACTTGCTTCTGTCGGCATTCGTCCGATCAATAATATCGTTGATATTACCAACTATGTGATGGAAGAATATGCACAGCCAATGCATGCATATGATCTGGATAAGATTGAAGACAGCCGGATCGTAGTGCGCAGAGCACAAAATGATGAGAAGTTTACAACCTTAGATGGTCAGGAAAGAGTATTAGATGATACCATGCTGATGATCTGTGACGGTAAAAAGCCGATCGGTATTGCCGGAATCATGGGTGGAGAAAACTCTATGATCACAGATGATGTTCAGACCATGCTTTTTGAAGCGGCTACTTTTGATGGAACTAATATCCGTCTATCCGGTAAAAAGCTTGGTATGCGTACCGATGCACAGGCAAAATTTGAAAAGGGGCTTGATCCAAACAATGCAATGGAAGCAATGGATCGTGCTTGTCAGTTGATCGAAGAACTTGGTGCAGGAACTGTTATCGGTGGTGCGATTGACTATTATCCGGTCAAGAAAGAGCCATTTACAATTCCATATAGTGTAGAAAAGATCAATGCATTACTTGGTACAGATATTTCAGAAGATGAAATGGTTGGTTATTTTGAAAAGATCGATCTTCCGGTTGACCGTGAGAAGAAAGAAGTATTTATCCCAACATGGAGACAGGATTTAGAGCGTCTTGCAGATCTTGCGGAAGAAGTAGCACGTTTTTACGGATATGATAAGATCCCGATGACACTTCCTTCCAGCTCAGCCACGATGGGTGGATTGTCAGATAAGCTGATCCTTGAAAATAAAGTCCGCAATGTAGTAGAAGCATATGGTTTCTGCGAGGGAATGACCTATTCTTTTGAAAGCCCGAAAGTATATGATAAGTTAAATCTTGCACAGAATGATGTGCTTAGAAAGAGCATTGTGATCAGCAATCCGCTTGGTGAGGATTACAGCGTGATGCGTACTTCCGCATTAGGAGGCATGCTGACATCTTTGGCAATAAACTATAATCGCCGTAATAAAGATGTGCGTCTGTATGAGCTTGCCAATGTTTATCTTCCAAAGCAGCTTCCATTAACAGAACTTCCGGATGAACGTGTTCAGCTTACTATGGGAATGTATGGAGAAGGTGATTTCTATGCAATGAAAGGTGTGATCGAAGAGATTTTAACACGTTTAAGTCTCAAAGGTACGGTAACATATGACCCTGCAGCACAAAAGAGCTTTTTACATCCGGGAAGACAGGCTAAAGTTATATATGAAGGAAAAGAGATCGCATATTTTGGTGAAGTTCATCCAACTGTCTTAAAGAATTTTGCAATCGGTCAGAGAGCATATGTTGCGGTTGTGGATCTTGCTGAATTGATCGCTATGCCAAAAGAAGCTGTCAAATACACCGGAGTTGCCAAATTCCCGGCAATGACGCGTGATGTCAGTTTGATGATGAAGAAAGAGCTTTTAGCCGGTCAGGTAGAAGAAGTGATCCGTAAAAAGGGAGGTGCATTAGTTGAAAGTTATGAACTTTTTGATGTTTATGAAGGTGCACAGATCCAGGAAGGTTATAAGTCTCTTGCATATAAGATCGTATTCCGTGCAAAAGACCGTACTTTAACAGATGAGGAAGTAACAAATGCTATGAATAAGATCATTACCACATTAGAAGAAATGGGAGCTTCTTTGCGTAAATAAGCTCTTTACGAAGTTAAGACAATGGTATATAATACAAAATAAGCAAAAGATGTAGGCAGTGCTGGATTTCATTTGGCACTGCCTTTATACAGTTTCCGGCATTGTATATGCCGGAAACTGTATAAAGGCAGTATGAAATAGAAGAAGATAGAAACGGGGATTATCATGAAGAAAAAACATAGAAGAATGCTTCATATTCTGTCCTGGATGGGATTTATTATCTATTTATTTATGATGGTATATTTTCTTTTTTTCAGCGAGCAGCTTGGCAGAACACCAAGCCGGACATATCATTATAATTTGGTCCCGCTTGCTGAGATCAAGAGATATCTGAATTATATAGATACGATCGGTTTTTTGTATGTTATGTTAAATCTTGCAGGCAATGTGATCTGTTTTATGCCGTTAGGCTTTGTATTACCGATCTTATCAAATCATAGATGGGGCTTCTTTCGGATCACTTTGATCAGTGCATTAGCATCGCTTTGCGTGGAACTGGTACAGCTCGTATCAAAGCTTGGTTCCTGTGATGTCGATGATATTATTTTGAATACTTGTGGCGGAATGATCGGTTATGCAGGGTTCTGTATCTGTAAAAAGGCATATCATATCTATGCAAAACATAGAAAAAAACAACACAAAAAAGGAAAAGAGGGTTTTTATGAGCAAAAAGAGAAGAAATAAAAAATCATTACATCTTACAGATAAAAAGCATCCGATGTTAGCAATTATTGCTACCGGACTTGGCTTTCTTTCTATTGTTTTGTTTTTCGCCTTTTGTATCCTTTCCGGAACACAAAAAGGAAAAGCCGGACTGTTGATCGGTCTCGGTGGCTTTATTTGTATCATCATTAGTGGGATCGGTTTTTTAGCGGCATGGGCAAGCCTGCATCAGGAAAATATCCGTCCATTGTTTCCGACGATCGCATCGGTTGTCAACGGACTTTCGGTTGTGTTTTATTTTGTCCTGTATATTTATGGAATGATCCTATAAAAAGTATTAGAAAAGAATACGAATTATTTGGGTAGATAAATCAAGAGAGGTGCGATAGACTTTCTTTCCATAGGTCAATATAATATGTACTCTCGGTATTTTCTCCAAACGAACCCTTTCGGCCGGATTTTCGATATACTGCTTCCATTTTTCTCATCGTACACACCGTGTACGCGCACTGCAAAAATGTCATTGTATAACAAAAATCCATCTCGAAATATTTCGTTTAGAAAATTCCGAGAGTACATTAATATGCAAAGGAGGAATCTCATATGGCAATGCAATTTTCAAAAGAAGATCAGGAAAAGTTAAAGAATGATAAATCCGAGATTTATCGTAAGCGGACAGAAGAAACGAATCGTGAGGATGTGGAAAATTTATCGAAAAAAGGAAAATGGGAATATTTTAAGCAATATTATTTAAAAGGATTGATCGTTGTCATTGTGGTTGCGGTTTTGTTAATAGCAGGGGCGATTCAGGCAGCGACAAAGAAAGCGACGACCTCCCTTTATATTGCGGTACAAAAAGATATTATCAATGAAGAAGATGTGCCTGCCTTAGAAAGTGCGATCGGCAAATATCTTGGCATGGATCCGAAAGATGAAGTTGTAAAAATTGATGTCTCACCGGATGATAAGCAGCTTCAGGCCTATTTTTATGCCGGAACGGCTGATATTTTGATTGCGGACGAAAAGACATTCCGGAAGTGGGGGGAATCAGAGTACTTTTTTGATTCCAATACAAGTAAAAAAGTTGCTTTTTACAAAAACTATGATGAAAAATACCAATTCAAGACGCAATATATTACCGGTGAGGATATTTTGAATAATACAAAGACAGAAGCCTCTGATACAAAAGCCAGTGATAAGACAGAATATAATTGCGGTATTTATTTAAGTGACAGTCAGAAATATCGTCAGATGGGCGGTCAGTTAGACAAACCGGTTCTTGGGATCGCAACATCGACAAAGCATATCGAATATGCCACACAGTTTGCAAAATATATGATGGATAACAACAAGAAAATGGATTTTAAAAAGAGTGAATAAAGGGCTGAATTGTTTTTACCGAATTGAAAAAAACAGGCATAGAAAGACAGCGTGTCAGATACCGTTTTTTCGCTTTTTGTGGGTATTCTTAATATCATTAAGTAAAATAAAATCAAAAAAATTAAAAAATAACTGTTGACAGATGAAAACTTTTGTATATAATAATGAGTATGACAAAGGTGTCACGGAGATCCGTGGCACCTTTTCTGTTTTACTTGAAGTAAAAGCACTCTGAAAAGATGCGTGATATGCGATTGGAATTTCATACTGATAAAAAGAATGAGATTATGACGCAGCTTTCATAATATGTCCGGACAACAATTTATGAAAAGCCAGAAAGGAAGACTTAAAAAAGAACAGAAAGTCCCTTTTTGGAACACCGAATGATCTTGGCGAAATGCCGGAGTTAATTGGGAAAAATATGAAACGATAGTGGATAATGAAGGAGGCAATTATTATGGATGCTAACAGTGTAATATTTGGTGTGTGGTTCCTGATCGGTGCTGCATTGGTATTCTGGATGCAGGCAGGATTTGCAATGGTGGAAGCTGGTTTTACCAGAGCAAAGAATGCAGGTAACATTATTATGAAGAATCTGATGGACTTCTGTATTGGTACAGTAATGTTCATTCTTATCGGTTTTAGTTTATTATTAGGTGAAGATTTTGTCGGTCTGATCGGTAAACCGGGATTTGACATTATTACTTCTTATAAGGATTTTGACTGGTCAAGTTTTGTATTTAACTTAGTATTCTGTGCGACAACCGCTACAATCGTATCCGGTGCGATGGCAGAAAGAACAAAATTCTTATCATATTGTATTTATTCAGCAGTGATTTCCGCATTTATCTATCCGGTAGAAGCACATTGGATCTGGGGCGGCGGCTGGTTATCCCAGTTAGGTTTCCACGACTTCGCAGGATCATGTGCAATCCATATGGTAGGTGGTATCTCAGCATTGATCGGTGCAGCAATCCTCGGACCTCGTATTGGTAAGTTCAGTAAGAGAACAGGAAAGCCACATGCTATACCGGGTCATAACTTAACCATCGGTGCACTTGGTGTATTTATCCTCTGGCTTGGCTGGTATGGATTTAACGGTGCAGCTGCTACATCTGTAGATCAGTTGGCATCCATCTTCGTAACAACAACGATCGCTCCGGCAATCGCAACAGTAGTATGTATGATCTTTACATGGATCAAATATGGTAAGCCTGATGTTTCAATGTGTCTGAATGCTTCTTTAGCAGGTCTGGTAGCAATCACGGCTCCTTGTGATGTAACAGATGCAATGGGCGCAACCGTGATCGGTGCAGTTGCAGGACTTTTGGTTGTATTTGGTGTATGGTTATTAGATTATAAGTTGAAAGTAGATGATCCGGTCGGTGCAGTTGCCGTACATATGATGAATGGTATCTGGGGTACTTTTGCAACAGGCCTTTTCGCAACAAAGACTGCTCCGGGCAGTGAGATCAATGGTCTGTTCTATGGCGGTGGATTTAAGCAGTTAGGACTTCAGTGTGTTGGTATTCTTTCCGTAGCAGCATGGACAGCAGTAACGATCACAATTGTATTCTTAGTGATCAAAGCAACCGTAGGCCTTCGTGTATCAGAAGAAGAAGAATTAATGGGCTTAGATGTAAAAGAACATGGTTTATCTTCTGCTTATGCAGACTTTATGCCAGCCGGCAATATGTTCTACTCAGCAGGTACATCAATTGAGACATTACTTGGTGATGTTCCGGCTGACAAAGCAATAGAAGTGGTTAAGAGAACAACTCCTGCGGCTACGAAAAAGCCTGTTGAAGTCGATACCAATGCACCTAAACTTTCTAAGGTTACAATTATTTGTAAGCAGAGCAAGTTTGATGATCTGAAGTATGCATTGAATGAGATCGGTGTCAGTGGTCTTACTGTAACACAGGTACTTGGCTGTGGTACACAGAAGGGTATGACGACAAAATATCGTGGTGCGGAACTGGATGTTGTATTACTTCCTAAGATCAAGATCGAAGTTGTTGTCAGCGCAGTTCCTGTTGACGAGGTCATTGAGACAGCGAAGAAAGTACTTTATACAGGTAATATCGGTGATGGTAAGATCTTCGTATTTGATGTGGAGGATGTTGTAAAGGTTCGTACCGGTGAAGCAGGATTTGATGCTTTACAGGGTGATGATTAATACGCATAGCATAATATAAAACTCCTTTTTGCCCGGTTGTATAGAAACAATCGGGTGAATAGGAGTTTTTTGATTCCGTGAAAAAACTATTGTGAATGATAAGGAAAAAGAGTATAATTGATTAACACAAAACTCGGCAGAAAGAATTGTCGGGTTTTGCTTTCGTAAAAAAGATTTCCGGAAAGAAAAAATTTTAATGAGAAGTAGGGATAAAAATAAAGGAGAAATGATTTATGACAAAATCAATGACAAGTGGAAATCCGTTGAAACTGATGATTCAATTTGCATTTCCTTTATTGTTGGGAAATCTGTTGCAGCAGACATACAATATCATTGATGCTGCAATCGTCGGGCAGTGTCTTGGTGCAAAAGCGTTGGCAAGTGTAGGGGCGAGCAGCAGCGTCCAATTTCTGGTGCTTGGTTTCTGTATGGGAAGCTGTGCAGGGTTTGGTGTACCGATCGCAAAATATTATGGTGCAAATGATTCAGACAGAATGCGTAATTCTATTTTTAACGGTGCCTTTTTGACGATAGTGATCGCTGTTATACTGACGACAGCATGTTCTTTGTTATGTCCGCAGATTTTACACATTTTATCGGTACCGGAAGATATTTATCAAAATGCATATGCCTATTTGATCATTATTTTCTTAGGTATGCCGTTTACATTGTTATATAATTATTTATCTAGTGTATTAAGATCAGTAGGAGACAGCAAGACACCATTTCTTTTTTTAGCAATATCTGTTGTCTTGAATATTTTTTTGGATGCATTTTGTATTCTTGTCTTAAAATGGGGCTGTGCCGGTGCAGCGATCGCGACGATCACATCACAGGCTGTCAGCGGTATTTTGTGTCTGCTTTTTATATTACATCGCTTAGATTTTTTATGTCTGAAAAAAGAGAACCGCCACTTACGCTTTGCTCCTATCAAAGAGCTGCTTTCGATGGGGCTTCCGATGGGATTACAGTTTTCGATCACAGCGATTGGCAGTATGGTGATGCAGTCGGCAAACAATGGTCTGGGAAGTGTCTGTGTATCAGGCTTTACAGCTGGTATGCGTATCAAACAGTTTACTATGTGTCCGTTTGATGCGATCGGTACGGCAGCCTCTGTTTTCTGTAGTCAGAATTATGGTGCTGCCAAACCGGACCGTATCCGGAAAGGTCTTTGGCAAAGTATGCTTGTAGCGGTTGTATATGGCATTGTGGCAGGATTGATTATGATCTTTGCCGGAAGAACGCTTTCCATGATCTTTGTGGGCAAAGAAGCAGTTGATGTATTGGATGCATCGGGAAAATATTTACGATGTATGGGCTTCTTCTACTGGAGTCTTGGAATCTTAAATATCAGCAGAATGGTAACACAGGGACTTGGCTATCCGATGCGTGCAGTCATTTCCGGTGTGACGGAGATGCTTGCACGTTCAATCGTGAGCCTTTGCTTTGTTGGCTCTTTCGGCTATACAGCAATCTGCTTTGCAGATCAGACAGCATGGGTGTCAGCGTGCTTTTACATTTTTCCAACCTGTCTGTATTGTGTGCATAAAACAACGAAAAAGTTAATGAAACAGCAAAATGTGCAATAAATTGTTGATCTTTAGGCATAAAACCGAGAATATTGTAAAAAACAGAGTAGGACAGTATAATAGAAAAACATATGTTGTCTGTGATGCAATGTACTTTGAAGAAAGAAATGGTCTGAAACAGTCCGATAGAAAAGAGAGGAAGAAAGAACGATATGAAAAAACAATCAGTATATAAAAAGGCACTATTGCTTGCTGTGCCTATGATGATACAAAATGGTATTACCAATGCGGTCAGTCTGGTAGATAATCTGATGGTTGGAAGTCTTGGGACGGAAAGTATGACAGCGGTGTCGATTGTAGGACAATTGATCTTTGTCTTTTTCCTGGCTGTCTTTGGCGGACTTTCCGGACCGGGCATTTATGGAGCACAATATTATGGGCAGAGAAATAAAGAAGGATACCAGAATGTCTTTCGATTAAAAGTCTGGATCACGGCAGTAATTACTTTTTGCGGTCTGCTCGCCTTTTTTACGATGGGAAGTCAGATGATCAGCCTGTATTTGCATGGCACGGCAAAAGATATTGATGCGGCAAAGACATTACAATATGGGATGCAATATCTGGATATTATGATGATTGGTCTGATCCCTTTTGCAATTACACAGATCTATGCAGGAAGTCTTAGAGAAATGGGAGAAAGCATCAAACCGATGATCGGTGGAATTGCTTCTGTTGCGGTCGATATTGTTTTTAACTATCTGTTGATCTATGGCAAGTGTGGATTTCCAAGACTTGAAGTGCGCGGAGCAGCAATCGCAACGGTTATGGCACGTTTTGTTGAGATGTTCATCGTGGTGATCTGGACACATGCATCGGTCAATAAATATGAATTTTTACGTGGAATATACAAAACTATATGCATCCCTTTACACAGTATGAAAAATATCATTATAAAAGGTTTGCCAATCTTTTTTAATGAATTTTTGTGGTCAGGCGGCATTGCGGTCTTAACGCAATGCTATTCAATGAAGGGGTTACAGATTGTTGCCGGATTAAATATTTCCAATGCAATCTGTAACCTGTTAAATGTTGTATTCATCGCAATGGGTAATGCAGTAGGAATCATTGTCGGACAATATCTTGGTGCATCTAAGTTTGAGGAGGCAAAGAAAACATCAAACTGCCTGAGGTGGTTTACGGCCGCTCTGTGTGTTGGTTTGACGGTTGTTTTGATCCTTTGTTCCGGTATATTTCCCAAAATGTATGATACTTCCGATGAAGTACGCTATCTTGGACAATGGTTTATCATCATAACAGCGATATTCTTCCCGTTACAGGGGTTCTTAAATGTCCTGTACTTTACCCTTCGTTCGGGTGGAAGAACTGTAATTACATTTCTGTTTGACAGCGTTTTTACATGGGTTGTATCAGTCTCCCTGGCCTTTATCCTGTGTAAATGGAGCGGTCTTCCGATCTTAGCCATCTATGCAATCGTACAATCTGCAGATATGATCAAAGTCATCGTAGGTTACATCCTCGTCAAAAAAGGTGTATGGATCACAAATCTCGTCGTATAATTTTGTCATTCGCTGTCTGTATATAAAAACAACCATTTGCTCCCATACTCATAGCATTGTTTTCATCCTAATGTGTCTGCGAAGTTTTACAATGCATCCTATCTGATACATTTCCTTTCCTGTTTCTATTTTATTATTCCCTTTTGGGTTGACACGACGGACGGTTAGAATATCTGATTTTTAAGCTTTTTTGCTGATTGGGCGCGGTTCATAACTATAGGGGCGACTCAGCCTGAGTAGCATTGCTGTTCGGGACACGCTCTCGCTTCGCAAAGCCACGTAGCGCACACATAGTCTGCTATAAAACAGCAGACAAGTGGCGACGGGCTTTGAGATTCCCAAACAGCAATGTACATCAGACCGGTCCTGCCCCTATATCAGATGAGAGCGCCCATAATCAGGGCAAAAAAGCAAAAATCTTAGATATTCTTACCGGGTGAAACAGTGCCCCAAAAGGGAAAATAAATAGAAACGGGAATGCAAAGACTATAGATAGGATGCATGATTAAGTTTTAGGCACATTAGGATGAAAAACAGAGGTTATGGAGTGGGAGTAAATGGTTGTTTTTTTGAATGAGGGACAGCGAATGTCAAAATAATGTTAGAAATGGTGATGATAATTCAAGTTATGGCAGGAAAGATACAGTATACTGCTAGAAATGAAGATGGCTTTGAGGGGATATAGTATAGGACAGGAGGGTGTTATGAACGAAAGAAGATATGAACGCACTATGTATGCATGTTTTATAGGATATATCGTACAGGCTATTGTAAATAATTTTGTGACACTTCTTTTTTTGACGTTTGAAAAGAGTTATCATATTCCACTTGGAAAGATCACAATGCTGATTACGATTAATTTTGGGATCCAACTGTTAGTAGATCTGTTATCGGCAGGATTTGTCGATAAGATTGGATATAAAGTGTCAATTATTCTTGCCCATGTGTTTGCGGCGGCAGGTATGTTTGGTCTGGTGTTCCTGCCGGAACTTTTACCGGATGCATTTAGCGGCTTGCTGATCTCGGTGGTATTTTATGCGGTAGGTGGCGGCTTGATCGAAGTTTTGATCAGTCCGATCATGGAAAGCTGTCCAACGAAAAATAAAGAAAAAGCAATGAGTTTATTACATTCCTTTTATTGCTGGGGAACAGTAGGGGTTGTACTTGGTTCCACAATCTTTTTTGGAGTATTTGGAATAGCATCCTGGAAGATACTTGCCTGTATCTGGGCAATTGTACCGATCGCCAATATAGTTCTTTTTGTGTGTTCTCCGATTGCACCTTTGATCGAAGAAGGCGAGAAGGGAATGACAATATTAGATCTGTGCAAGAATAAAATTTTTTGGGGGCTGATGCTTTTGATGGTCTGTGCAGGAGCGAGTGAACAGGCAGTCAGTCAATGGGCATCCACTTTTGCGGAGCAGGGACTAAAAGTCAGTAAGACCATAGGAGATTTGGCAGGTCCGATGGCATTTTCTATTTTAATGGGAAGTGCCAGAGCATTTTATGGAAAATTCGGTGACAGGATCGATCTGGATCGTTTTATGATATTTAGTGGAATTCTTTGTGTTGTATCGTATTTGTGTATTGCACTGATCCCGAATGCAATCGTTTCTCTTGCAAGCTGTGCGATTTGCGGCTTATCGGTCGGGATTATGTGGCCGGGAAGTTTTAGTAAGGCTGCTGCATTGTTAAAAAATGGGGGTACTGCTTTATTTGCCTTGTTGGCGTTAGCGGGAGATTTAGGTTGTTCCGGAGGTCCGACTTTAGTTGGTATGGTATCAAGTGCATGTTCGGATAATCTAAAAACCGGTATACTGGCTGCAATCATTTTTCCGATTCTTTTGGTAATTGGATTAGTAATTATGAAAAAAGGAGATAAATGAATATGGATTATAAGAAAAGAAGTTTAGCAGGTCAGGCATATATTTGTGATGATAGTTTATATGAAGAGCAAAAAAAATGTCGTAAAATAATTCAAAAGTTAAATACGCACGATTGCTCTGATTTTGGTGGTTTGCATAGAATTGTCGAAGAGTTATTTGGAAAATGTGATGAGGATACATTTGTAAATCCGCCATTTCATTGTGATTATGGTAAAAATATTGAAGTAGGAAAGAATTTTTTTGCAAATTACAATTGCACTATGATCGATGTTGCGAAAATAACGATCGGCGATAATTGTATGATGGCACCAAATGTGGCAATTTATACAGCAGGGCATCCTATTTATCCTACAACACGTAATACAGGATTTGAATATGGAAAAGCAGTTTCAATTGGTGATAATGTATGGATTGGCGGAAGCACAGTAATTTGTCCGGGAGTGCATATCGGTGATAATGTTGTGATCGGGGCGGGAAGTGTTGTTACGAAAGATATTCCGGAATGGTCAATTGCAGTAGGAAATCCTTGCCGTGTACTTCGAAAGATTACGAAAGAAGATCAAAGAATATTGATTCATGATGAACAAATAGATACGGAAGCATGGAATGCTATCTTAGAAAAAAGTGATATGAAATAAAAGTTTAAATACATTGAAATATATTCTGTCCTATATCATGGAAGAGTGGATATTTGTTTTTTCCTGTGGTATGATAAAAATAATTAAAATTTGATAGGTATATTCTTGAAATCAGATATATAGGAAGGAAACAGAGAGATTTTTAGAATATAAGACATGCACTCTCGAAATGTTTCACTCAGAAACTTCTGAGAGTACATTAGACAGATTGCGGAGGATTGGAACAATGAACTTTTTAGAGGAAAGAATTTTAAAAGATGGTGTGGTAAAAGAAGGAAATGTATTAAAGGTAGACAGTTTTTTAAATCATCAAATGGATATTGATCTGTTTGATCAGATGGGTGAAGAATTTAAAAAAAGATTTGCCGGTAAAAAGATCAATAAAATACTTACAATAGAAGCATCGGGAATTGGAATTGCCTGTATTGTGGCAAGACATTTTAATGTACCGGTTGTCTTTGCAAAAAAATCAAAAAGCATCAATATTGATGGGGAAACGTATGTAGCTCAGGTAGAGTCTTTTACCCATAAATGTGTTAATCAGGTTCTGGTATCAAAGCGCTTTCTTTCACCGGAAGATAATATTCTGATCATTGATGATTTTTTAGCCAATGGATGTGCATTGCGTGGTTTGATCTCTATTATTGAGAATGCAGGTGCTACTGTTTCAGGTATTGGGATTGCGATTGAAAAAGGATTCCAGCGTGGCGGAAAAGAAATCCGTGAAGCAGGTTATCAATTAGAATCATTAGCGATTGTAGAAGAAATGGATGCTAAGAATGGAACAGTAACATTTCGTTAGAAGTATTTTGTAAGTTCGTTTTTGGGGTAAGTGCGATTTTAAGATTGCGTCAGATGTTATAGAAAAAGACAGGAAGAACAATGGGGTTATTGGGGTGACAGGATGAAGAAAGTCAGTATAATTATACCGGTACATAATGCAGCAGATACGCTGACAGTGTGTGTAGACAGCATATTAGCACAGACTTATTCTGATTTAGAGGTGATTCTTGTGGAAAATCACTCTACAGATGATTCTTATCGGTTATGTCAGGAATTACAAAAAAAAGATCGGCGGATCAAGGTGATCCGTTCAGAAAAAAAGGGTGTGTCAGCAGCCAGAAACGAAGGGATACGGCTGGCAGGCGGTGAGTATATCGGCTTTTGTGATGCCGATGATCATATGGAAAAAGAAATGTATGCCTATTTGGTTTCTTTGTTAGAAGAAAAGAATGCATCTATAGCGATGTGCAATGGCTTTGTTTCCTATGAAAAAAAAGAAAAAGCACTTGCCGTGTATCCTAAGGATGTGATCTTACTAGACCGGAATGAATCCATCCTTACATTACACCGGCGCAGTTTTTTGAATGCATATGTATGGAATAAGCTTTTCTTACGGGAACTGCTTACTGACATTTTTTTTGATGAAAAACTCGATTTTGCAGAAGATTATGACTTTATATGCAAGGTTCTTGCAAAGACAGACAATGTGGTTTGTGGCAGTAAAAAGATGTATCATTACATACAAAAAAAATACGTCCGTGACAGAAAAAAAAGTATAGAGCCTTATTTGAATGCGCAAAAAATGTTTGAGCAGTATTATAACAAGTGGATGACAGCTTTTCCGAATGAAAAAAGTTTATTTACCTGTTATTATATGTATGACATTCTCGGACTTTTAGCTGCGGTCAGTAAGAGCGGAAAGCAGTCTTATTCGAAGCAAAAAGAACTACAGCAGATTGTACGCATGTATAAAAAGGCATATATGCAGGCAAAAGAAGCAACTTTCGTTATGAAAATCTGTACTTTGAGTGCTTCGATCAGCATTCTTTTGTATGCATGGGAATATCGCTTTGTCTGCTTTTTAAGAAATCGATAGACCAGGGAATTGTATATTTCAGAGATGGATGGGGAGGCATTATGAAGAGCAGGACAGAATATTCAGCGAAAAATACTACAGTATCTGTAATTTGTAGAATTTTAGCGATTATTATGGGATATGTGCTTCGTATTGTTTTTACGCATCAGTTAAGCAGCACGTATGTAGGGATCAATGGTCTTTTCGTTGATATCATTCAGGTATTATCATTATCGGAAATGGGGGTTGGAACGGCAATTACATTTGCATTGTATCAACCGGTTGCGGATGGAGATATTGAAAAGCAGAAATCATTGATGCGTTTGTTCCGCCATTTTTATATTGGAATTGCCGGAGCGGTTGCCTGTTTTGGTATGATCTTAATTCCGTTTTTGGGCACATTGATCAAAGATTACGGTTCGATGCAATATGTAGTTCCTATTTTCCTGCTCTATGTAACAAATGCAGTTTGTTCCTATCTTTGGATCTATAAAAAAATGCTGATGGATGCACATCAGTTGATCTATATAGGAGTGTCCTATCAGACAATCTCCTGGTTCATACAGGATTTTTTACAGATCCTGATCTTAATTTTTACCGGAAATTTTATTTTATATCTGGTGGTACAGATAGTTGTTACGATTGCTTGCAATCTCTTGATCAGTTATAAGGCAGAGAAGTTATACCCGTTTTTAAAAGAAAAAGAAACAAAACCGCTGAATAAAGAAGATCGAAAAGGAGTTTTTCAAAATATCAAAGCAATGATGATGCACAAGCTTGGTGAGGTTGTGATCAATAATACGGATAATCTTTTGATCTCTGCATTTGTCGGAATTGTGCAAGTGGGAAAATATTCGAATTATTTTTTAGTGATTGAATCCTTAAACCAGATCTTAACACAGGTTTTCCAGGGAATTGCAGCAAGTGTCGGAAATCTCGGCGTGACACAGGATGAAAAGAGAGTCAGAAAAGTGTTTGAGACAACGCTTTTTATCGGACAATGGATGTGCAGCGTGATCACGATCGGCATTTATGAAGTGATCAATCCGTTTATTGTGATCAGCTTTGGAAAAGAATATTGTTTTGCCATGCCGATTGTATTTTTGTTATCGCTTCGTTTTTATCTGCTTGGCATACGAAAAGCAACACAGGTCTTTCACGATTCGTTGGGATTATTTTATTTTGACCGGTATAAATCAATTGCAGAAGCTGTGTTGAATATTGTCATATCCCTTCTGCTTGTACAAAAATATGGTGTTATGGGTGTTTTTGCCGGTACAGTAGTCAGTATGCTCTTTGTATCAATCTGGGTAGAGCCGTATGTGTTGTACCACTACCGTTTGCATCTGCCGGTTAGAACGTATTATCAGAAAATGATTCCCTATGCTGCAATTACAGCCATTGTATGGCGGATCACACATATTTTATGTGACATGGCATCAAAGTCCGGAAATGGAACGATAGCGGTGACTTTTGTGGTACGTTTTCTAATCTGTATTCTTGTTCCGGATCTGCTCTTTTTACTATGTTATCATAGATGCAAAGCGTTTCAGGTGGCAATACAAAAAGTGAAAATGCTGTTAGAGCAGAAAAGACAGCAAAAGTATCAGGATGAAATGAAAAGGAGATAAAAAAGGAGATTATTATGGAAAATCAGTTGAATGCTTTGATCAGTGTGATCGTACCGGCATATAATGTTGAAAATTATTTAGAACGCTGTATCAAAAGTCTGCAAGAACAAACCTATTCTGATATTGAAATTCTGATCGTTGATGACGGTTCGACAGATCAGACGGATCGTATCAGGAAAAAGTTAGCGGCAAAAGATAAAAGGATCAAGTGTCTTTCTTATGAAAAAAAAGGGAACTACGGACTTTCTGCTGCCAGAAATCTTGGAATTGAAAAGGCAGCGGGAGAGTATATTGCGTTTGTAGATTCAGATGATTTCGTAGGACCGCGATTTTTAGAAATCCTTTATCAGAATATAGTACGATATCAGGCAGATATTTCTGTTTGCAGATATCAGAAACTAGATGAAAGAAAAACTACGATGCATCGGAATGGAAAGAAAGAGCAATTTCCTTTAGCAGAATGTCTATATGTGCAGCAGGAGCAGCAATATAGACAGCAAAAGGAATTATTTGAAAGAACAGAACGGACTAAAAAACATCACGATAGCAAAATGATAGAACAATATACCGGTCAACAGATGTTAGAAGCCTGGTATCATAAAAATTTTGAAACGGAAACAGTTGTCTGGAATAAACTATATCGGAAAGAGCTTTTTGCCGGGGATCCGTTATTGCGATTTGAAGAAGGAACTCTTTTTGAGGATGTGGAATTTTCTCTTTATGCCATTAGAAAAGCAAAAAAGATTGTATTATGTACAGAAAAATTATATTTTTATATGCAAAGGAAAGGAAGTATTATGGGCAGTCGCCTGACTGTTAAAAAAATGACTGACAGCCTGAAAGTACAAAGAAAGAGAATTCATTTCTTACAGCAGAATCAATGCATTGCAGCAGCGAAACGCTGTGCCGTCGATTACGAAAAATATGCGATCCGGTTTTATTTTTCAGCAGGAGAGACCGGACAGAAGAAAAAGACCAGGGCATATGTTACAAAATGTTTTCTGGAAATGTATGCATTTGCGATCAGTGGAAAAGAGATATCAAAAAGAGATCGTTTAATACTTATACTTTTCAAAAATCTCTTTTGTATTCAGACGCAACAGGAAAAATGAATACAATCATAAAAAAGAAATAAGCTAAGGGGGATGCTATGCCAACAGATAAAAGTAAGATCGTATATCGGGAATTAGTAAAGAAAGGCTTTAACGAAGCATTGTGCAAAGAAATCGCATATAAATATATGACAACCGATTATACCGCAACACGTATGCTTGGTTATCTTTACCGAATGACAGAGCCGCGTGAGGAAATGGTTGTAGATGAAATGTTAGCCATTTTAGAAGACAGGAATCGCCTTATCAAAAAACATGAAATGGAAACTGCCCAGCAGGCAATCAATCAGGTATATCTGCATGGGTTAGAACAGGAAGAAGAATAATGAGTTATCCTTAAGGGCAGAAAGTATGAATGGATGTGCGTATGAAAAAACTCCCCGTTAGAAATCTGGATCAGATTTTTTCGGGGAGTTTTTCCTCTCAAAATATTCTTAAATAGGATGAAGTCAACATCTTAATCTTAGTGTGTTAATAAGAACATAACAGCAAATAAGATTGCGACAACCCATGTACCTACCTTGATTTCTTTGATCTTTCCTGTGAAAGCAGAGATGATAACATAACCGATCAGACCAAAAGCAATACCGTAGCTGATATTGTATGTCATTGGCATCATAGCTAATGTAAGGAAAGCCGGTACAGAAACAGCAGGATCAAGCCAGTTGATATCGACAACACATTTCATCATCAATACACCGACATAGATCAATGCGGCAGCTGTAGCAGCACCGGGGATTAACTGGGCTACAGGGCTTAAGAACATTGCAATGAAGAAGAATACAGCAGTAGATACAGCAGCAAGACCGGTACGTCCACCTTCTGCTACACCGGCAGAAGACTCTACGAAAGTTGTAACAGTAGAAGTACCGCATACAGCACCGACAGTTGTTGCTACGGCATCAGAGAACATTGCCTTTTCAAAGTTAGGGATCTTCCCTTCTTTTGTTAATAAGTTACCACGGGAACATGCACCGTATAATGTTCCTAATGTATCAAACATATCAACTAAGCAGAATGCTAAAGCAGTTGTGATGATCAGGATCACTAAAGATGCTACAGAGTGTTTTGCGAGATAACCGGAATAGTCAAATCCCTGTGTAAATACTTTACAAAATGCCTCTGTTCCAAAGTCATGGAAAGATGCAACCGGGTTAAAGTTAAAGCTGCTTGTGATGGAGCTGTAGAATCCTTTAATAGGAGCTCCGAAAATATAATATATTACACTTCCGCTGAGAATACCATAAAGGATAGCTCCTTTTACTTTATTTACAGATAAGATCGCAATAATAAATAATGTGATCAGAGTAACTAATAATGGCATAATTGTTGACCATTTTGCCGAACCGTTGAATACATTAAAGGAAGCAAGTGATACACAAGTGCTGTCATTTGCTACAACAAGACCGGCATCCTGAAGCCCGATAAATGCGATAAATAAACCGATACCGGCTGGAATTACTTTCTTTACACAATCAGGGATTGAATTAAAGATTTTTTCACGAAGACCGGTAGCTGTTAAGATAATGAAGATAATACCATCAAGTAATACTAAAGTTAATGCATTTGCATAAGTCAGTCCGAATTCAAAGCAGACTGTGTAGACAAAGAATGCATTTAAGCCCATGCCGGAAGCCTGTGCTAATGGAAGGTTTGCGACAAGACCAATGAATAAAGTGCCAAATACCGCAGAAATTGCAGTTGCAATGTAGATCGCATTATACGATACGACTTTCAATTCGCTAAACATTCCTGCGTTGACCATCAGGATATAAGCCATTGCCATGAAAGTAGTCAGGCCGGCTAATATTTCTGTTCTGACAGTCGTGTCACGTTCCTGTAACTTGAAATATTTTTCCATAAATTTTTCCATAAATTCCTCTTTTCTGCGTCGCTTGTGTGTTGGAAAGATCATGCAGGCGACGCAGACATCATCTTTCATTCTGTAGTATAGGGCGTCTCTTAATATTAAGTTAACCTTAAAAATTTAAAAAGACATAAGTAATTTTTATCATATTTACAGACAAAATACAATGTATTTTATAGTTTTTTAAGGAAATGACAAGTTGCGATATTTTGACCTTATCTAAGGAATTTGTTATACTTAAAGGTACGAGTGTGATCAGAATAGGAAAGGTGTCTGTTGCGATCGAATGACCGGTAAAAAGCCGGATGCCGGATAAGATTCTGAAACCCTTTATGATAACGACAAGATAGATATAACGGAGGAAATACATGGATTATTTAGAAATAGAAGAAAAAGTTGCAAAGATGGATATTACATTACCGCCACCGGAGCCGGAAGCAGACAGACAATATTATTTTATACGGAAATTGCAACTTTGGATGGAAGAAAAGAAAAAAGAATCAGGCCGTCCTCTGACTGCCTGTATTACAACATTTGGCTGCCAGATGAACGCCCGTGATTCCGAAAAGATCATCGGTATTATGGAAATGATCGGATATGAAATGACAGATTCCGAAGAAGCGGACTTTGTCTTATATAATACCTGTACGGTCAGAGAAAATGCCAATCTGAAAGTGTATGGACGATTAGGACAGTTAAAGAAATATAAAAAGAAGAATCCGCATATGGTCATTGCTCTTTGTGGCTGTATGATGCAGGAGAAAGTTGTTGTCGATAAGATTAAGCAAAGCTATCGTAACGTAGATATTATCTTTGGAACGCATAACATCTTTAAACTTGCCGAACTTTTATCTTTAAAGCTTCTTGACAGACCGGAAAGTAAGAAGATGATCATTGACATTTGGGATGGAACAACTGAAGTCGTAGAAGATCTGCCTAATGAACGAAAATATTCGTTTAAAAGCGGTGTCAATATTATGTTTGGCTGTAACAACTTTTGCAGTTATTGTATCGTTCCTTATGTTCGAGGCAGAGAACGCAGCAGAGAACCGGAAGATATCATAGCAGAGATTGAGTGCATGGTAAAAGATGGTGTTGTAGAAGTGATGCTTCTTGGCCAGAATGTCAATTCCTATGGAAAGACATTAGAGCATCCTGTCAGCTTTGCGCAATTATTAGAAAGAGTGGAAAAGATAGAAGGATTAGAAAGAATCCGTTTTATGACATCCCATCCAAAGGATCTTTCGGATGAACTGATCGAAGTGATGGCAAAGTCTCAGAAGATCTGTAAACAGCTTCATCTGCCGTTACAGTCAGGAAGTACCAGACTTTTAAAAGATATGAATCGTCATTATACAAAGGAAGATTATCTTTTCCTGGTTGAGAAGATCAGACGTGCGATACCGGATATTGCGCTTACGACAGATATCATTGTCGGTTATCCCGGAGAGACAGAGCAGGATTTTGAAGAAACATTGGATGTTGTGCGCAAGGTAGAGTATGACAGTGCATTTACCTTTATTTACAGCAAAAGAACCGGTACACCGGCAGCGGCAAAAGAGGATCAGGTGCCTCAGGATGTCGTCAAAGAACGTTTTGACCGTCTGCTTGAACTGGTGCAGGATATTTCGGCAAAAAAGACACAAAAAGATGTTGGGACAATTCAGCAGATCTTAGTAGAAGAGCAAAACCAGCATGATGCAAACCTGATGACCGGAAGAACCGGCAGAAACTATCTGGTACATTTTCCGGGTAATAAGGATCTGATCGGTAAGTTAGTATCGGTGCGTTTGGTAGAAAGCAAGGGATTTTATTATATGGGAGAGAGGATAGAAGAATAGATGGAACCGTTGTTGGTATCATAGCGAAAGCATTGCTTTGACAGAAAGGAAGGTTTGTATGAGTCAGACGAGTCATGGCAGACAAAATCTGCGTCAGAAACAGGAAGCAAGAGAACATCGTTTTTTGAGTCCACATGCATCTTTTGCGGATCAGTCTCTTGGAAGAGATCGCAAAGAAGAACAATGTGATATCCGTACCGATTATCAAAGAGACCGGGATCGCATCCTTCATTGTAAAGCATTTCGACGTTTGAAACAAAAAACACAGGTTTTCTTAGCACCGGAAGGTGATCATTACAGAACCCGTCTGACACATACTCTTGAAGTTGCCCAGAATGCCAGAACGATAGCCAGAGCACTTTACCTGAATGAAGATCTGACCGAAGCAATTGCGCTCGGTCATGATCTTGGGCATACCCCGTTTGGTCATGCCGGAGAGAGGGCACTTCATAAGATCACAAAAGAGCAGGGCGGTTTTCATCACAATGAACAAAGTGTGCGTGTTGTCGAAGTCCTTGAAAAAGACGGGGCCGGTCTGAATCTGACAAAAGAAGTGCGGGATGGCATTCTAAATCATCAGACAAACAGTATGCCAATGACATTAGAAGGCAAGATTGTGCGGCTTTCCGATAAGATTGCCTACATAAATTCGGATATTGATGATGCGATCCGGGCAGGTATTCTTAAAGAAAAAGAGCTCCCTCGGGAACTGACCGGTATTCTTGGCAATACAACGAACAGCCGTTTAAATAATCTGGTGCACGATATCGTCAATCATAGTGAAGAAAAGGGTGATATCCTGATGTCAGATATGATGCAAAATGCAATGTATGCATTAAGGCAATTTCTTTTTCAGAGGGTATATACCAATCCGGCTGCAAAAGGAGAAGAAAAGAAAGTAGAGCATATGATCGGACAGCTTTATGAATATTTTTCAGGTCATATCAATGAACTGCCGGAAGAGTTTTTGACTCTGATCGACAGGGGAGAAGCGGAACAAAGAGTAGTATGTGACTTTATCGCCGGTATGAGTGACCGTTATTCGGTTAATTTATATAAGGAAATTATGATACCGAAATCATGGAGTATACTAAGTATAGAACATCGGTAAAATGGCGAAAAATGACAGGAAGACCCGGTAAGGCATACAGCATAAAAATAATCTTGTATGAAAGAAAAACAAAAAAGGAAAATGATTTTTCTTGTCGAATAACTACATTAGAGACTTTTATCAGGGAGGAAATAAAGGAAATGGCATGGTTTTCAGAAGAAAAAATTGAAGAAGTTCGATCACGAAATGACATTGTCGAGGTGATAGGAAACTATGTGAAATTAAAACGTTCCGGCAGTGGTTATGTAGGACTGTGCCCTTTTCATAATGAAAAGTCTCCTTCTTTTTCCGTGAATCCTGCCAGACAGATGTATAAATGTTTTGGCTGTGGTGTAGGTGGAAATGTGATCACGTTTTTAATGGAATATGAAAATTATTCTTTTCCGGAAGCAATGCAAAGTCTGGCAGAACGTGCCGGAATAGAACTTCCTAAAACGGAGATGTCAGCAGAGCAAAGAAGACAGGAAAGTATACGCACAACGTTATTAGAAATCAATACAAAAGCAGCCCGTTTCTTTTTTGCAAAACTGAAATCGTCACAGGGAAAAATAGGATACGACTATTTGAAAAAACGTGAACTTTCAGATGAAACGATCGTACATTTTGGACTCGGATATGCCGGTCAGGGTGGCGGTGAATTATATCAATATCTGAAAAAAGAAGGATATTCCGATCAGGTATTAAAAGAAACCGGACTTTTTAAGATGGACGAGCGTGGAGTATATGATAAATTTTGGAACAGGGTTATGTTTCCGATTATGGATATCGGAAATCATGTGATCGGATTTGGCGGCAGAGTCATGGGCGATGCCAAACCCAAATATCTGAATTCACCTGAGACAAGAGTATTTGATAAAAGCCGTAATCTTTTCGGACTTAATTATGCCAAACAGGGCAAGAAGAGTAATATGCTGCTTTGTGAAGGATATATGGATGTGATCGCATTGCACCAGGCAGGTTTTCAAAACGCAGTGGCATCATTAGGAACAGCTTTTACACAGCAGCAGGCGAATCTGCTTCGACGTTATACCGATGAAGTACTTTTAACTTACGACAGTGATGGTGCCGGAGTTAAGGCTGCGCTTCGGGCAATTCCCATTCTTAGGGATGTTGGTCTTCGGTGTAAGATCATTCATATGGATCCTTATAAAGATCCCGATGAATTTATCAAAGCATTAGGTGCTGATGAGTTTGAAAAGAGGATACAGGATGCACAAAACAGTTTTTTCTTTGAAATAGAAGTGCTTCGCAAGAATTATGATATGACCGATCCGGATCAGATGACAGCTTTTTATCATGAGATTGCAAGAAAACTTTTAGTCTTTTCTGACAAAGTGCAACGTGATAATTATTTAGAAGCGGTTGCAGCAAAATATAATATTCGAAGAGACGATTTAAAGAGTCTGGTAATACGATATGGCAACAGTGTTCCGGAAGGATACCGTACGCAGACAGCAAGACAGAATGAAACTGCGAAAAGAGAGACAAAACAGGAAAGCGGGATTCGCTATTCCTACCGGTTGTTTTTGACATGGCTGATCAATGAACCTGATTTATATGATCAGATCAAAGAGCTTGTCACACCGGATGACTTTTTTGAAGAGGACTTTTTAGTGGTTGCAAGACTTTTGTATCAGCAGTTAGAAGAAAAGGCACTGGTTCCGGCAAAGATCATTAATCATTTTCAGGATGTGGAAAGCCAGAATGTCGTTGCAAATATGTTTCAGACAGAATTCAAAACAGATATGACAAAAGAAGAAAAAGAAAAAGCACTCAATGAATTGATCGTCCGGATCAAAGAATACAGTATTGATCATAGGATCAAAAATTTATCCGACATGAGTGAATTGCAAAAACTTATTCAGGAAAAGAAAAAGTGGCAGAATGCAGAACGATTGCATATTTCCTTGAAAGATGGTTAAAGTATAGCGTAAAGTGTGCAATGCTTTTGACATAGAAAAATTAAGAAAAAATGATTACATACAGGAAAGGAAGGAACAGTATGGCAACAGAGAAGAAACAGACAGATGAGGTTTTAGAGACAGAAGAAAAGAAAAAAACAAAAAAGCCTGCTGCAAAGAAAACATCAGACAAGAAGACATCAGATAAGAAGTCAGGCAAAAAAGAAGAAAAGAGTCAGGATGAAGAAGCAAAATTCTTAAAGAAACTCGTTGCTTTGCAAAAATTAGCTGAGTCAAAGAGAAACGTTTTGGAATTAACTGAGATCAATAATTTCTTTAATGATGTGATGTTAGACGAAGAAAAAACAGAAAAAGTGATCGACTTTTTAGAGAGTAAAGGCGTAGATGTTCTTCGTATTCCGGAAGGAAAAGAAACCGATGAAGATATTATGTTAGAGATGGAAAACAGCGATGATATTCCTGATGATGAAGAGATTGAAAAGATTGACCTTTCCGTACCGGAAGGAATCAGTATTGAAGATCCGGTTCGTATGTATTTAAAAGAGATCGGTAAGGTTCCATTGCTTACAGCAGAAGAAGAAGTAGAACTTGCCCAGAGAATGGAAGAGGGCGATATGGAAGCCAAAAAGAAGTTAGCTGAGGCAAACCTTCGATTGGTTGTCAGTATCGCAAAGCGTTATGTAGGAAGAGGAATGTTGTTTCTTGATCTGATCCAGGAAGGAAATCTTGGACTGATCAAAGCAGTAGAGAAGTTTGATTATAAAAAAGGTTATAAATTCAGTACTTATGCTACATGGTGGATCCGTCAGGCAATCACGAGAGCGATTGCAGATCAGGCAAGAACGATCCGTATTCCGGTTCATATGGTAGAAACGATCAACAAATTTGTCCGTGTACAAAGACAGCTTTTGCAGGAATTGGGAAGAGAACCATATCCGGAAGAAATTGCGAAACAGATGAATATGCCGGTAGAACGTGTCAGAGAGATCCAAAAGATTTCATTAGAACCGGTTTCTTTAGAAACTCCGATCGGTGAGGAAGAAGACAGTCATTTAGGAGATTTTATCCAGGATGATAATGTTCCGGTACCGGCAGATGCAGCGGCCTTTACACTGCTTCGAGAGCAGTTAGAAGAAGTGCTGGGAACATTGACAGAACGTGAACAGAAGGTATTAAAACTTCGTTTTGGACTGGAAGATGGAAGAGCGAGAACATTAGAGGAAGTCGGAAAAGAGTTTAAGGTTACGCGTGAACGTATCCGTCAGATTGAAGCTAAGGCACTCCGTAAGTTAAGACATCCAAGCCGCAGTCGTAAGTTAAAGGATTATCTGGAATAATGCATTTATCAAAACGTTTACAAAGAGTAGCTGACAATGTGCTGTCAGGCGGGGTGGTAGCAGATATCGGCTGCGATCATGGATTTACTTCGATTTACCTGATTCGTCATAAAAAGGTTACAAAAGCCATAGCAATGGATATTAATGAAGGACCTTTAGAAAGAGCAAAGGAGCATATGCTGTCCTATGGTGTAGAAGAGCATATGGAGCTTCGTTTGTCAGACGGATTACAAATGTTGGATGCAGACGAAGCAGATACGCTTTTGATCAGTGGAATGGGTGGTGCTTTGATCTGTCAGATTTTAGAAGCAAAAGAAGAAGTGACAAAAAGTGCAAAAGAGCTTGTCTTGTCACCACAGTCTGAAATCTTTCTGGTACGAAAATGCTTACATTGTATGGGTTTTTGTATTGCTCATGAAGAGATGTTACTGGATCAGGGAAAGTATTATGTTATCATCCGTGCTGTAAAAGCCAAAGAAAAGGAAAAAGAACAATATCAGCGGGAAGAAGATTATATCTATGGGCATTGTCTGATAGAAGATAAAGATCCTTTTTTTATCGGATTTCTAAAAAAAGAAGAAAAAAGAGTCCGTAGGATCTTAGAGGGAATGGCACAGAAAACACTATCAGCCAATGCCATGAAACAATATGCCGGTCTGAAAAAAGAATTAGAACAGATCCATACAGTACAGCAGCGTATCAAGAAAGATTGATCGTAAAAAGCTGTTTTGTCTTTTGAACGGAGGTTTATTATGGGAGAGTTAGTCAATGTAACAGTAGGAAAACAGACAAATACATATCCGTCTGGGATTACATATGGTGAGATAGCAAAAGAATTTGCCGATCAGTATCAATATGACATTATTTTGGCTCAAAAAGACGGTAGATTAGTAGAATTAGCAAAAAAAATCAAAGAAGACTGTACAATTGAGTTTTTGACAACTGCAACCGGAAGCGGTCATAAAACATATGATCGCGGTGTATCTTTAATGATGCTAAAGGCATTTTATTCGGTAGCAGATCCGTCTAAGCTTCGTAATGTTTTTATTAAACATTCTTTAGGAGATTGTATTTATTGTGAGGCAGATGGTGTTACGATCACAGAAGAACTTCTTAGACAGGTGGAACAGTTTATGCACAAAATGGTAGATAGAGATGCTGTTTTTGAAAAACGTTCTGTCGATACTTCAGAAGCATTAAAGCTCTTTCAACGTCACAAAATGTATGATAAAAAGAAATTGTTTGAATACAGACGCGTATCAAAGGTTAATATTTATACATTGGAAGGTTTTGAAGATTATTATTATGGTTATATGCCGCAGTCTTGTGGTATTTTAAAATATTTTGCTTTAAAACCATATGATAAGGGATTTCTTTTGCAAATTCCAAATAAAAAACAGCCGGATCGGTTAGGTGAATTTGTCGATCGTCCGAAGCTGTTTGCAACCTTGCAGGAAGCAGCATGCTGGGGCAGGATGGTAGATGTCGATACGGTTGGTGCATTAAATGATGTGATCGCTCATGGCGGTGCACAGGATCTGATCTTAGTACAGGAAGCACTACAGGAAAAGAAGATTGCAGAGATTGCAGAAAAGATCGCAACAGAAGGAAAGAAAAAGTTTATTATGATCGCAGGACCTTCTTCTTCCGGAAAAACTTCGTTCTCCCATCGTCTATCGATCCAGCTTCGAACACATGGCTTACATCCGCATCCGATCGCTCTGGATAACTATTTTAAAGACAGGAAAGATACTCCGGTTGATGAGAATGGAAACTTTGATTTCGAGTGCTTAGAAGCAATTGATGTAGAGCAATTCAATGAAGATATGACCAGACTGCTGGCAGGAGAAAGGGTAGAACTTCCTACATTTAATTTTGTGGCAGGAAGAAGGGAATATAATGGAGATTATCGTAAACTCGGTCCAAATGATATTCTTGTTATCGAAGGAATACATGGTTTGAATGATAAGTTATCATATTCTCTCCCGAAAGAAAGTAAGTTTAAAATCTATATCAGTGCATTAACACAGATCAATATTGATGAACACAATAGGATATCAACGACAGACGGAAGATTGATCAGACGTATGGTACGTGATGCAAGAACCAGAGGAACGACAGCAGAAAAGACGATTGCTATGTGGTCATCGGTACGTCGTGGAGAAGACAAATATATCTTCCCGTTCCAGGAAGAGGCAGACGTAATGTTTAATTCGGCACTGATCTATGAACTGGCTGTGTTAAAGCCGTATGCCGAGTCTATTCTTTTTGGGATCCCCAAAAATGTGCCGGAATATATCGAAGCAAAACGTCTGCTTAAATTCTTAGATTATTTTATCGGTATCAGCAGTGAAGATATACCAAAGAACTCACTGATGCGTGAGTTTGTCGGTGGCAGTGTGTTTCGTGTATGATATTTGCATAAGTTACAGGGGTACGAAAAATAGATCCATATTGCCGGAACATAACAGCAGGGAAGAGAGTAACAGGCTTTTTACTGTTATCCGGTAAAAGAAAGACAACAAAGAGAAAAGAGGAACAACATGACAAAGATAATTGATGGAAAAAAGATTTCTAAGGAAATCAAAGATGAGATCAAACAGCAGGTTGCTGAAATGAAAAAAGCAGGAAAAAATATTGCATTAGCAGTGATCCAGGTCGGAAACAATCCGGCTTCTACGGTATATGTAGGAAATAAAAAGAAAGCCTGTGCATATGTAGGAATTGAATCATTTTCCTATGAACTGCCGGAAGAGACAACACAGGAAGAGTTACTTGCTCTTGTAGAAGAGCTGAATAAGAAAAAAGAAGTCAATGGCATTTTAGTTCAGCTTCCATTGCCAAAGCATATTGATGAAGACAAAGTGATTAAAGCGATCGATCCGAGCAAAGATGTAGATGGTTTCCATCCGGAAAATGTCGGTGCCCTGAGTATCGGACAGGAAGGTTTTGTATCCTGCACACCGGCAGGAATCATTGAACTGTTAAAGCGTTCCGATATTTCAATTGATGGAAAAGAATGCGTGATCATTGGCAGAAGTAATATTGTCGGAAAACCGATGGCACTTTTACTTTTGCGTGAGAATGGAACGGTAACCGTAACACATTCGCATACAAAGAATCTGAAAGAAGTAGCTAAAAGAGCAGATATCTTAGTTGTAGCAATCGGTAAGACAAAGATGGTCAATGAAGAATATGTTAAAGACGGTGCTGTTGTGATTGATGTCGGGATGGACCGCGATGAAAACGGAAAGCTTTGCGGCGATGTGGATTATGATGCTGTTTTTGATAAGGTCAGTGCGATCACACCGGTTCCGGGTGGCGTAGGACCTATGACGATCGCAATGCTATTGCATAATTGCGTAGAATCTGCAAAGAGGAATGATTAAACAAAAGAATGCGAGGAAAAAAGCGTTGAATATTTATTTTGTATCATTAGGATGTGATAAGAATCTGGTGGACAGCGAAATGATGATCACCGGTCTTAGAAAAGCCGGGCATTGCATTATTGATAATGAGCAGGAAGCAGATATTATCGTAGTAAATACCTGCTGTTTTATCGGAGATGCAAAAGAAGAAAGTATTAATACATTGATCAATATGGGGGAATTCAAAACGTATGGCAAATGCAAGCTGCTAGTAGCCTGTGGATGTCTTGCACAGCGTTATCATAAAGAGATCCGTGAACAGATCCCGGAAGTAGATGTGATCATTGGTACGATGAGCTATGAAGCTTTAAATGAAGCGATCGACGAATGTCTTTTGCATGAAGGAGAAACCAAGGAATACTTAGAAAGTATTGATTATCTTCCAAAACCATTGCATGACAGAGACAGTATGTCGGGTGGATATTTTGCCTATTTAAAGATTGCCGAAGGATGTGATAAATGTTGTACCTATTGCATCATTCCGAAAGTTCGTGGAAAATATCGCAGTGTGGCAATGGAAGATATTCTTGCACAGGCACGACACCTTGTTGACAACGGTGCGAAAGAATTGATCTTAGTTGCACAGGAGACAACCTTATATGGAAAAGACCTGTATGGGGAAAAGTCTCTTCCGTTATTGTTAGAAAAACTGTCAGAAATTGACGAATTAAAGTGGATCCGTATTTTGTATTGCTATCCGGAAGAGATTACGGATGAATTGATCGATGCGATCAAACGTCTTCCCAAGGTCTGCCATTATCTGGATATACCGATCCAGCATGGATCCGATCACATTTTAAAAAGAATGGGACGTTATACCGATCAGGCAGAGATAAAAAGAATTGTATCAAAACTGCATGAGGAAATACCGGATATTGCATTACGAACTACGTTGATCACCGGATTTCCGGGAGAAACACAGCAGGATTTTGATATCTTAAAGGAATTCGTAAAGGAAATGAAATTCGAACGTCTGGGTGTTTTTACCTATTCACGGGAAGAAGACACAAAGGCAGCAGAATTTGAACAGCAAGTGCCGCAAGAGATCAAAGAAGTCAGAAAAAATGAGATCATGGAGATTCAGCAGCAGATTGCTTTTGCATATTGTAAAGAGCAGATCGGCCGTGTAATGGAGGTAATGATCGAAGGCAGACTTCCGGAAGAGGGTGTCTATATTGCAAGAACTTATATGGATGCACCGGACATTGACGGATATGTTTTTGTAGAGAGTGAATGGAATCTGATCTCCGGTGATTTTATTACAGTTGAAATTATTGGTGCAGACGAGTATGATTTAATTGGAAAAGTCGTTGAGGATGACAGCGAAGGAGTGGAGGCTTAAAATGAATTTACCAAATAAAATAACAATGATCAGAGTGATCCTGATTCCTTTTTTTGTGTTTTTTATGTTAACTGATTTCGTTCCGTATTCGAATGTGATCGCAGTCGCAATCTTTATTGTGGCAAGTCTGACGGATACATTGGATGGTTATCTTGCAAGAAAATATGAATTGGTATCGAATTTCGGAAAATTTATGGATCCGCTTGCAGATAAGCTTTTGGTCTGCTCTGCTTTAGTATGTTTTGTAGCAGATGCATCCAATCCAATGCCGGTCTGGGGCGTTATCATTATAATCAGTCGTGATTTTATCATCAGTGGTTTTCGTCTGGTTGCATCCGATGCCGGTGTCGTGATCGCGGCAAGCTGGTGGGGAAAGATCAAGACAGTTGTACAGATGCTGATGTCTGTTTTATTAATTCTGAATTTTTCGGGAACTGTGATCGATATCGTAGAATATGTTTTCATCTATGCCGCAATCATTTTAACGGTTGTTTCGTTGATCGATTATCTGTATAAGAACTGGAAAGTCTTAGATGATGGGAATATGTAAAAGAGGTTGGAAAGTATGGATGCAAAAGAAACTCTTGTTTTTGAACTAAAAAAAAGAAAAATGCATATTTCAACAGCTGAATCCTGTACAGCCGGTCTGGTAGCAGCAACGATCGTTGATGTATCAGGAGCATCTGAAGTGTTCGAAGAGGGATATATCACGTATTCTGACCGTGTCAAACAAAAGGTACTGCATGTGCCCGGGGAAGTGTTAAAAGTACATACGGCAGTCAGCAGACAGACAGCAGAATGGATGGCAAAAGGGGTGCATACGGTTACAGAATCAGAAATTACTATATCTGTTACCGGATATGCGGGTCCGTTTGATGCAGAAGACGGAACAAAAGCCGGAACGGTTTATATCGGTACCTGGTATCAGGATGAACCTGCTGTAAAAGAGTTTCATTTTACCGGAGACCGTAAGGATGTCAGAATGCAAGCAGTAAATGAAGCGATTCGATTTGCATTAGAGAGGATTACACAAAGTGAGTAAAGTAGTAGTTGTTGGCGGTGGAGCTGCAGGAATGATGGCTGCGATCAGTGCAGCACAGGCAGGGCATAAGGTCACACTGTTTGAAAAAAATGAAAAACTCGGAAAGAAGATCTATATTACAGGAAAAGGCAGATGCAATGTAACAAATGACAGTGATGTGGAAAGCCTGCTATCCCATGTGACGAGAAATCCAAAGTTTTTATATAGTGCTTTTTATACATGGGACAGCTTTTTAATGCAGGATTTCTTGGAAAAAGAAGGATTGCCTTTGAAAACAGAACGTGGAAACCGTGTATTTCCGGCATCCGATCATTCATCCGATGTGATCAGAACGCTTTACAGCGCAATGAAAAAAAGAGGTGTTACCATATATTTACATACAGAAGTGAAAAAAATTCTGTGTAAAGAGGGGACATGTTATGGGGTATGTGTCAGTCGTGACCATAAGCTGGAAGAAATATTGGCAGATGCTGTGATCGTGGCAACAGGCGGCATTTCGTATCCATCGACCGGATCGACAGGAGATGGGTATCGTTTTGCACAAGAAAGCGGACACATCGTTGAGAAAACCTATCCGTCCCTGATCCCTTTTAATGTCAAAGAAGATTATATTATGCAAATGCAGGGACTTGCTTTAAAAAATGTAACATTAACGATCAAAAAAGGCAAAAAAACAGTTTATGATGAACTTGGAGAAATGCTTTTTACGCATTTTGGTGTGAGTGGACCGATTGTGTTATCGGCAAGCAGCCTGATCAGTGGAAACGATGTGTCGCAATATCAGGCATCGATCGATCTGAAACCGGCTTTATCTAAGCAGCAGCTTGATGAAAGGATCCTGCGTGATTTTAAGAATGCAAGTAACAGTTTTTTTAAGAACAGTTTAGGAAAGCTTCTTCCGGCAAAAATGATCCCGGTCATTGTTTTGTTATCGGGAATCCCGGAAGATAAGAAAGTCAATGAGATTACAAAAGAAGAAAGAAAAACACTTGTGCAATTGATCAAAGAATTTCCGTTTACAATCGAAAGTCTCAGAGGATATAATGAAGCGATCATTACACGAGGGGGAGTTTCCATTAAAGAGATCAATCCGGGAACAATGGAATCAAAGAAAGTTGCAAATTTGTATTTTGCAGGAGAAGTGTTAGACCTGGATGCAAAAACAGGTGGTTATAATTTACAGATCGCATGGTCTACCGGATATCTGGCAGGCTTATCGGTACAATAAAAGAAAAGGAAGGAAGAAAAAATGTTTAGTATTGCTATTGATGGTCCGGCAGGAGCAGGAAAAAGTACGATCGCAAAGGAGGTTGCCAAAAGACTTGGCTTTATCTATGTAGATACCGGAGCAATGTATCGCTCTATGGCACTTTACTTTTTAAGAAACGGTATTGCCGCTTCCGATGAAGAAAAGATCGGGGAAGCATGCAAAGATATTGATGTATCGCTTGCGTATGAGAACGGCGAACAGCAGGTTCTGTTAAATGGAGAGAATGTCAACGCATTTATCCGCACGGAAGAAGTCAGCATGATGACTTCGGACACTTCCAAATATAAAAAAGTACGTGAAAAATTGTTAGATCTTCAAAGAAATTTAGCAAAGACACAGAATGTGATCATGGATGGACGTGATATCGGAACCTGTGTCTTACCGGATGCACCGTTAAAGATCTATCTGACTGCAAGCTCTAAAGAACGTGCAAGAAGAAGATATAAAGAGCAGCAGGAAAGAGGGATCGAGTGTGATTTCGAACAGATCGAAAAAGATATCATTGCCCGTGACAAGCAGGATATGAACCGTGCAGTAGCACCATTAAAGAAAGCAGATGATGCCGTGGTAGTAGATGCTTCCGATATGACGATCGAAGAAGTGGTTCGGAAATTTATGGATCTATATAAAGAAAAAAGTGCAAAATAAAAAGTAAAAAAGAGGATAGAAGAATGGAAGTAACGGTTGCAAAAAGTGCAGGATTCTGTTTTGGAGTCAAAAGAGCCGTCGATATGGTGTATGAAGAAGCAAAAAAGAATACAAAGGTCTACACATTAGGGCCGATCATTCATAACGAACAGGTTGTGCAGGATCTTGAATCGAAAGGAGTGCAGGTGCTTCATTCTATTGATGAGCTGAAAGAAGAAAAAGATGCTGTTGTGATCATCCGTTCGCATGGTATCACAAAACAGATGCAGGATGCGTTAGAAAAAAAAGATATTTCCATCGTAGATGCGACCTGCCCGTTTGTAAAAAAGATCCATAATATCGTTCATGAAAAGTGGAACGAAGGATATGAGATCATCGTAGTAGGCAGTGCAAAGCACCCGGAAGTACAGGGAATCTGTGGTTGGTGTGATAATTGCTGTAGCGTGATCGAAACGCTTGAAGAGGCACAAAAATATACACAGAAAGAACCGAAAAAAATCTGTATTGTGGCACAAACGACATTTAATTACAAGAAATTTGAAGATATAGTTGATATTTTATTAAAAAAGAGTTATGATATACTTGTTATGAATACAATTTGCAACGCTACCGAAGTGCGTCAGACAGAAGCGGGGACCATTGCGAGGAACTCCGACGCGATGATAGTGATAGGTGGAAAACACAGTTCGAACACCCAGAAGCTTTATGAAATATGCAAAAAGGAGTGCTTGAACACACATTTTATACAGACACTTGATGACCTGGATTTGAATCTTTTTCAGTCCTTTCGTAGCGTGGGTATTACTGCCGGGGCTTCAACCCCAAATAATATTATTAAGGAGGTTCAATCATATGTCAGACATGAACAATGAATTTGAACAGTTATTGGAAGAATCATTAGTAACAATCCACAATGGGGAGATTGTAGAAGGGACAGTTATCAGCGTTAAGGAAGATGAAATCGTTCTCAACATCGGTTACAAAGCTGATGGTATCATTACAAGAAATGAGTACAGCAATCAGCCAATCGATCTTACTACTGTAGTAAAAGAGGGAGATACGATGAAGGCAAAAGTCTTAAAGGTAAATGATGGCGAAGGCCAGGTTCTCCTTACTTACAAACGTCTTGCAATGGAAAAGAGCAACGAACGTATCAAAGAAGCTTTTGAAAACAAAGAAGTATTAAAAGCTCCTGTTTCTGCTGTATTATCAGGTGGTTTAAGTGTTGTTGTGGATGAAACAAAAGTATTTATTCCTGCAAGTCTTGTTTCAGATTCTTATGAAAAGGATCTTACAAAGTATGCCGGACAGGAAATCGAATTTGTGATCAGTGAATTCAATCCTAAGAAGAGAAGAATTATCGGTGACAGAAAGCAGTTATTAGTTGCTGAGAAGAAGAAACTTCAGGAAGAATTATTTGCTAAGATCCATGTTGGTGATGTTGTAGAAGGTACTGTAAAGAATCTTACTGACTTTGGTGCATTCATTGATTTGGGCGGAGCAGATGGTCTTCTTCATATTTCAGAAATGTCATGGGGACGTGTTGAAAATCCTAAGAAAGTATTTAATGTTGGAGATAAGACAAAAGTCCTTATTAAAGATATCAAAGATGATAAGATTGCTCTTAGCTTAAAATTCGAAGATCAGAACCCATGGTTAGATGCTGAGGAGAAGTATGGCGTTGGTTCTGTTGTGAAAGGTAAAGTAGCAAGAATGGCAGACTTCGGTGCATTCGTTGAGTTAGAGCCGGGTGTAGATGCATTACTTCATGTATCACAGATTTCAAAAGATCATGTTGATAAGCCTTCTGATGTGTTAAAGGTTGGTCAGGAAGTAGAAGCTAAAGTTGTAGACTTCAAGAAAGATGAGCATAAGATCAGCTTAAGCATGAAAGCTTTATTAAATGATTCTGATGAAGCAGAAGAAGTTGTTGCTGACACAGAAGAATAATTAAAATTGCAAAGCGTGGAAGGATTTCAGGCAGATGCAATGTGAAAGTACGCCAATCTGTTTATACAGGTTGGCGTGTTTTTTAGCTTATGTTCATGGAAAAGGAGAAAAGTTTATGGGAGATTATGAAGTATTTAAGGAGAAAGTGTTTCAACTGACAAAAATTGATCTAAGCTGCTATAAAGAGCGTCAGATGAAAAGACGGATCGATGCTTTGATCACAAAAGCAAAGATTACTTCTTATGAAGCATATATCCAGGTATTAAAGACGGATAAAGATATGTTAGAAGAATTTGTGGCATATCTTACAATCAATGTCTCAGAGTTTTACCGTAATCCGGAACAGTGGAAGTTATTGGAAGCGGATATCTTTCCTTACCTGTTAAAAAAATTTGGCAATACGATCAAAGTATGGAGTGCTGCCTGTTCGACAGGTGATGAACCATATACATTGGTTATGGTCTTATCAAAATTCATCCCATTGAATAAAATACAGATTATTGCTACGGATATTGATAAGCAGGTATTAGAAAAAGCACAGCTTGGCATTTATGATGAAAAAAGCCTGAAAGGTCTTCCGGAAGAGTTTAAGGACAAGTATTTTACGAAGATTACAGATAAGAAGTTTCAGATCAAGGATGAAGTCAAGAAATGTGTAAAATTCAGCCAGCATAATCTGCTCAAAGATAAATATCCTGATCGCTGTGATCTGATCGTATGTCGTAATGTTATGATCTATTTTACAGAAGAAGCAAAGCAGGTAATGTATCAGAAATTCAATGATGCATTGAAAAAGGAGGGTATTCTTTTTGTGGGAAGTACCGAACAGATCATTTCTCCGGCTACGTACAGCTTCTCAACCTATAAATCGTTCTTCTATAAAAAAGAATAATAGTAAAAAGACTGAATGTGTTTTAGAAATAAGAATATATAAAGTAATACAAAGGAGATTATAAGATGTATCAATTCTTAGTTGATTTCATGTCAGCCAATCAGGTTATAATGATTGGTATGCTTGTGGCATTTGTTTTAACATTTTTATGCCTGCGTTTTCCGTTTTCTTTTCTTCCGAAGGACCAGGGAAGAGAATATGCGATCAATGGTGCACTTTCAAAAGGAAAGATCCGTGGTGTCGGACTGATCCTGACAGCGGTATTTATTCTTGTAACACTATTGGTGCTGCCTGTTGACAGAGAATATGTTGTTTATTGTATCTTGTTATTTGCAATGATGCTTAGCGGATATCTCGATGATGCATCTAAGAATCCATGGAGTGATTATAAAAAAGGAGCGATTGATCTTGTCTTAGCCCTTTTGACGATGTGGAATTTTGTCAATTATAACCCGACAAAGATACATATCGGAAGTTTTGAATATGAAATTCCCGTGGCAGTTTTTTTTGTATTGGGGGTAATATTGATCTGGGTATCGATCAATGTGACAAATTGTTCCGATGGTGTGGATGGGCTTTGCGCGAGTCTTTGTTGTGTTACGATGACAGCGTTTGCGTTGCTGTTTTTACAACCTCTAGGAAAATATGCAGCCACATTATTTATTTTCGTAGCTATTTTATTAGCTTATCTGTGCTTTAATTCTAAACCAAGCAGTATGTTGATGGGTGATGCCGGTTCCAGAGCATTGGGATTTTATATTGCCGTGATCGCAATGAAGACCGGACATCCGTTTGTTTACATTTTGCTGGCGGCAGTTTTGATCGTAGATGGCGGTATTGGTCTGATTAAGATCTTTTTGCTTCGCTTTTTGAAAATTGCTGTTTTGAAGAATACTCGTACACCGTTACATGATCATGCAAGAAAAGGAAAAGGATGGTCTGATACACAGGTTGTATTCCGTTTCTGTATTATTCAGATCCTGTTTGTATTGTTTGCCTATCTGGTCGTTGCACGATAAACATTTTTTTAGTACAATATTTTCTTAGAGATGTAATTTGAATGGAGGCTTAGACACATGAGTGAAAATATAAAAGTAGTAGTAGATGCGATGGGAGGAGACAATGCACCTGAAGTTACGGTAGAAGGTGCGGTCGAAGCATTAAAGGTATCGGATAAAATTTCTATTATCCTGACCGGACGTACCGAAGATATCAAAAAAGAATTACAAAAATATTCTTATGATGAAAGCCGCATTTCAATCGTGCAGGCAGATGATGTGATCGGTTTTGATGAACCACCGGTTATGGCGATCCGTAAGAAGAAAAATTCTTCCATCGTTGTCGGATTGAATCTCGTAAAACGAGGAGAAGCGGATGCTTTTGTATCGGCAGGAAGTACCGGTGCGATCTTGGTTGGAGGCCAGTTTGTTGTGGGAAGGATCAAAGGAATTGAAAGAGCACCGTTAGCACCATTGATCCCGACAGCAAAAGGCCCTTCATTATTGATTGACTGTGGAGCAAATGTGGATGCACGTTCTTCTCATTTGGTACAATTTGCAAAAATGGGTTCGATCTATATGGAACATATTGTCGGCATTAAAAATCCAAGAGTAGCGATTGTAAATATTGGCGCAGAAGAAGAAAAAGGGAATATGTTAGTAAAGGAGACATATCCTTTATTAAAAGAATGCACAGATATTAATTTTGTAGGCAGTATTGAAGCAAGAGATATTCCAAACGGTGATGCAGATGTCATTGTATGTGAAGCTTTTGTCGGAAATGTTATTTTGAAATTATATGAAGGTCTTTCCAATACATTGATGCATGAGATTAAAGCAGGTTTGATGTCGTCTCTTCGCAGCAAGATTGGTGGTCTTTTGATCAAACCGGCATTAAAGAAGGTTGTAAAAGGCTTTATCGGCGAAGATCAGGGTGGAGCACCATTATTAGGATTGAAAGGTCTTGTTGTGAAAGCACATGGAAGCTCTGGTGCAGATGATATTAAGAAAGCGATCATTCAGTGTATTCAGTTTAGTGAAGAAGAAATCAATGAAAAGATCAAGGAAAATATCATAACAGATTAAGAAGGTGAATGCATATGGGATTTGAAAAGCTGCAAATGATCATATCAGAAGTGTTGGGGGTACAGGCGGAAGACGTTTTGCCGGAAATGTCATTCGTTGATGATTTGGGTGCAGACTCACTTGAAATTTTTCAGATCATTATGGCAATTGAAGAAGAATTTGATGTTGTCATAGACGAAAATGCAATAGAAATGATTGAAACTGTTGAGCAGGCTTATCAGGCAATCGGGCAAAGTGAAGATATCTAAACTTTTGTTACATTGTATGGGATAAGCAAAAAATGTATTTTGCAAGCCCTGTATGCGTTTTGAGTTCCGCAGACAGGGTATTGTTCGTTATAGAGAACACATGATATGAGGTGAATTATGAATCAGGAAAAAAGAATGGAATTTGAAAAAAGAATCGGATATTCTTTTAAAGATCCGGAGCTGCTTGTGACTGCTTTGACACACAGTTCTTATTCAAATGAAATACGCTTGAAAAAGCAGGAATGCAATGAGCGGCTGGAATTTTTAGGAGATGCAGTTTTAGAATTGATCTCTAGTGAGCAGATCTTTCGGAATCACCCGGATCAGCCGGAGGGAGATCTGACGCGTATCCGTGCAAGCTATGTATGTGAGCCGACACTTGCGTTATGTGCAAGAGAAATCTGCCTTGGAGACTATTTGCAATTAGGCAGGGGCGAAGACAGGACGGGCGGAAGAGAAAGAGATTCTATTTTATCAGATGCAATGGAAGCGACGATCGGAGCAGTCTATATGGATGGAGGCTTTGAAAGTGCGCAGCGTTATGTAGAAGAATTTATCTTAAAAGATATTGAAAAGAAGTCCCTGTTTTATGACAGCAAGACTTATTTGCAGGAAATCGTGCAAAGGGATTTAAAGAAATTAGAATATGTCTTATTGAAAGAAGAGGGCCCGGATCATAATAAATCCTTTGAGGTCGGTGTGCTTATTGATGGAAAACAGCTTACTACTGCTGTAGGACGAACGAAGAAAAAAGCGGAGCAGGCGGCTGCCTATGAAGCAATTCTGCTTTTGGAGGATAAGAAATAAAAGTAGAGGAGAACAAAGATGTACTTAAAAAGTCTGGAGGTTCACGGTTTTAAATCATTTGCCAATAAAATGCTGTTTGAATTTCATAATGGGATCACTGCGATCGTTGGACCAAACGGAAGTGGAAAAAGTAACGTAGCAGATGCGGTCCGCTGGGTTCTTGGTGAGCAAAGTGCCAAGCAGCTTCGTGGTGCAAAGATGGAAGATGTCATTTTTGCCGGAACACAGCTTCGCAAACCACAGGGGTTTGCCTATGTTGCGATTACGATCAGCAACGAAGATCATAAATTAAATGTGCCATATGAAGAAGTCAAGATCGCCCGGCGTGTATATCGTTCCGGTGAAAGCGAATATCTGTTGAATGGTGCTTCCTGCCGCTTGAGAGATGTACAGGAGCTTCTTTTTGATACCGGTATCGGTAAAGAGGGCTATTCGATCATCGGACAGGGCCAGATTGATAAGATTTTAAGTGGTAAACCGGAGGAAAGACGTGAGCTTTTTGATGAAGCTGCCGGAATCGTAAAATACAAGAAAAGAAAAGCAGCAGCAGAAAAGAATCTGGAAGAAGAGAGACAAAATCTTGTTCGTGTCGAGGATATCTTATCCGAATTAGAAAAACAGGTAGATCCGTTAAGGGAGCAATCGGAAAAAGCCAAGGAATATCTGGCTTATAGAGACGAACTTCGTAATCTGGATATCAATTTATATTTAGACGAATATAACCGTATGCAGGAAGAAATCAAAGAAGTCGAAAAGAAACAGGAAATTGCGGCAAAAGATCTCGAAGATGCCGGAAAAGAGTTAGATCAGACAAAAGAAGAATACCGCAAAGTAGAAGAAAAGTTAGAAGAATATAATAGAAAGATCGATCAGCACAAAGATCAGCTTACGACAGACAAGATGCTTCTGACACAGTCAGAAAGTGATATTAAGGTGTTGCAGGAACAGATCCATGCAGTCAGACAAAACAAAGAGCATACACATGATCTTGTAGACTCTTTGAATCAGAGATTAGAACGTGCAAGAAAAGAAAAAGAAGAGTATCTTGCACAAAAAGAAGAGTTAGAACAAAGCATCGCCTCATTACAGAGCAGTCAGCAGGCAATGGAAAAAGCAGCATTAGAGCTGTCAGAACAGATTGGAATTTTAGAAGATAAAATTGCAGAAAATAATAAAAAGAAGATCACATTTTTAAATGATAATACCAATGTAGTATCAGAACAGCAGCGTATGAAAACGCTTTTAGAGCAGAATAATTTAGAAAAAGCGAAATTGACAAAACGCATTCTGGAGAACAAGTCAGAAGCGGCTGTTTTGACAGAAACATTAGAAAAAGAAAAGTCCGTTTATGATGATGTTACAAAGAAGCTTACTGAAATGGATAACATTTATCAGGAGCATCAAAGACAGCAGGAGCATTTAGACAGAGAAATGGATAATTTAAGACGGGAACACCGTGATACGCAGCAACGTTATCATATGGAACATTCCCGTTTAGAATCATTGAGAAACCTAACCGAGCGTTATGACGGATTTGGTCAGAGTATTAAGCGTGTGATGGAGCAAAAAAAGCAATATCCGGGAATTATCGGTGTTGTTGCAGATATCATTCGTGTACAGAAAGAATATGAACTTGCAATTGAGACTGCATTGGGTGGAAGTATCCAGAATATTGTTACTGACAATGAGCAGACAGCAAAAGCAATGATTGCACATTTAAAGAAAAACAAATATGGACGAGCTACGTTTCTTCCTCTTACAAATATGCGGGCGAAACCTGTGAATCTGTCAGGTAATCTGATGGCAGAGCCGGGTGTGATCGGTATGGCATCTACTTTGGTATCCGGTGAAGAACGTTTCTCGAATCTGATTGAATATCTGCTTGGAAGATTTGTTGTTGTGGATCATATTGACCATGCGATTGCATTAGCAAAGAAATATCATCATACGATCCGTATTGTGACAAAAGAAGGAGATCTGTTGAATCCCGGCGGTTCAATGTCCGGTGGTGCTTTCCGTAACAGCAACAATCTGCTAGGCCGCAGACGGGAAATGGAAGATCTTGAAAAACGTTCCGAAGAACTTAAAAAAGCGTTAAAAGAATTGTCTCTTGATATGGCGCAAAAAGAAAAGCAGTCCGAAGAGATCGAAAAGAAGATGGCAGATCACAGAAATATCAGACAGGAGCTTAGTTTAAAGCAAAATACAGCCAGATTACATTATGATCGTGCCAAAGAAGATCTGGAGAAAAATCAGGAAAAACTCGATCTGATCCAGATTGACAGTAACAGGATAGAAGAACGTAAGAATACACTGCATCAGGATATGGAAACAATCAATCAGAAGATGCATTTGAATGAACAGGAACGACAGCACTGTGAAGAAGAAAATAAAAAATATAATCAGGAGTTAGAACAAAAGAAAGCATTATGGCAGGAAGAAAGTCAGAAAAAATCGTCTATGACATTGACGATGAACCAAAAGACGCAGTCGTGCCGGTTCTTGTGTGATAATATCGAACGTCTGGAACATTCGATGTCAGAACTGAACCGGGAATTAGAAGAGGTTGCCAGAAACGGAGAAGATGCTGACAGACAGGTGCTGCAAAAAGAACAGGAAATTCTTGCAAAAGAAAAGCAGATGGAAGACGAACGGGAAGAGATTTCTAAATTAAAAGTTCTGATCGAAGAAGTAACAAAAGAAAGAGATGCCTGTAACGAATTGCATAAAGGATTTTTTGCAAAACATGAAGAACTTGCAGAAAAGAAGAGTGCATTGGATCGCGAATGTTTCCGTTTGCATAACCAGGCAGAAAAGATTGCCGAGCGTCTTGACAGCCGGACAAACTATATGTGGGAGCAGTATGAACTGACCTATCATAAGGCAGAAGAGCTTCAGGTAAAAGTGGATGTATCATTTGCGGAAATGAAAAACCAAATCAGCCGGTTAAAAAATCAGATGAAAGCCTTAGGAGATGTCAATATCAATGCGATCGAACAGTTCAAAGAGGTAGAAGAACGATACACTCTTTTGAACGGTCAGCATGATGATCTCGTGGAGGCTGCGGAGGTATTGGTCGGTATTATTGAAGAACTTGATACGGAGATGCGAAAGCAGTTTGAAGTACAATTTGCTGAGATACGTAAACGATTTGATCAGGTGTTTAAAGAGCTTTTTGGTGGTGGCCGCGGTACATTGGAATTAACGGAGGAAGAAGATATTCTGACTGCCGGAATCCGTATCGTAGCACAGCCGCCCGGAAAGAAATTACAAAATATGATGCAGCTTTCCGGTGGAGAAAAAGCATTGACAGCGATTGCATTACTTTTTGCAATACAAAGTTTAAAACCTTCTCCATTCTGTCTGTTAGATGAGATTGAGGCAGCACTGGATGATTCGAATGTAGACCGTTATGCGGAATATTTACATAAACTTACAAAAGATACACAGTTTATTGTGATCACACATCGTCGTGGTACGATGAATGCAGCAGATATCCTTTATGGTATTACGATGCAGGAAAAGGGCGTATCAACGTTAGTATCCGTCAATCTGTTGGATGAAAAAGAGATTGCCGATTAGAGGAGGAAAGAGATGAGCGAGAAAAAAGGTTTTTTTGGTAAACTGATCAGTGGCCTGACTAAGACAAGAGATAATTTAAAATCAGGAATTGATTCTATTTTCGGTGGTTTTTCTGAAATTGATGAAGATTTTTATGAAGAATTAGAAGAAGTATTGATCATGGCAGATATCGGAGTAGCTACAACAGAAAAGATCATTGATGATCTGAGAGAAAAGGTCAAAGAACAAAAGATCAAAGAAATTTCCGTATGCAGAGAGCTTTTGATCCGTTCGATCAAAGAGCAGATGCGTGTAGAAGAGACTGCCTATGAGTTTGAGCATGAAAAATCAGTTGTTTTACTGATTGGTGTCAATGGTGTCGGCAAGACAACTTCTGTTGGCAAGTTAGCCGGACAGTTAAAAGCACAGGGAAAGAAAGTTATTCTTGCCGCAGCGGATACATTCCGTGCTGCTGCAATCGAACAGCTCACAGAATGGTCAAACCGTGCTAATGTGGAATTGATTGCAGGACAGGAAGGCGGTGATCCTGCAGCAGTTGTTTATGATGCAGTCAACGCAGCAAAAGCAAGAAAAGCAGATGTATTGATCTGTGACACAGCGGGAAGACTTCATAATAAGAAGAATCTGATGGAAGAACTTCGTAAGATCAACCGGATCATTGACAGAGAATATCCTGAGGCACATAGAGAGACACTCGTTGTCTTGGATGGTACAACAGGACAGAATGCTTTAGCACAGGCAAAGCAGTTTGGTGAAGTAGCCGACATCACAGGTATTATCTTGACAAAGCTTGATGGAACAGCCAAAGGCGGCATTGCGATCGCTATTCAGTCAGAGATGCATATTCCGGTGAAATATATCGGAATCGGTGAAAAGATTGAAGATTTGCAAAAATTTGATGCGGATGCTTTTGTAGATGCACTCTTTACAACATCAGAGCATATGGAGTAGAATAAAAGGTAACTGTTTTCAAAACCACATGGTAAAAAGGGGATGACGGAAGGATCAGAAAGCGGACAGGTTTACAGATCCACTGTTTTCCTATATATTAGATATGATAGAATGGTCAGAATGGAGGAAACCATATGTTGACATTAGAAAAATTTGAGGAAGCTTCTGAAAAAGTAAAAGAAGTGGTATTACCTACCAATCTTATTTATAGTGAATACTTTTCGGCACAGACCGGAAATAAAGTATATTTAAAACCGGAAAATATGCAATATACAGGTGCTTATAAAGTAAGAGGTGCTTACTATAAAATCAGCACATTGAGCGAAGAAGAGAGAAAGAAAGGTCTGATCACAGCATCTGCAGGAAACCACGCACAGGGCGTTGCTTACGCAGCAAAGATCTATGGTGTGCCGGCTACGATCGTTATGCCAACAACCACTCCTTTGATCAAAGTAAACCGTACAAAGAGCTATGGAGCAGAAGTGGTTTTATATGGCAATGTGTATGATGAAGCATGCCAGTATGCGTTAAAGCTTGCAAAAGAAAAAGGTCTTACCTTTGTGCATCCGTTTAACGATGAGACAGTAGCAACCGGACAGGGAACAATCGCAATGGAGATCTTTAAAGAATTGCCGACAGTAGATATTATTTTAGTACCGATCGGTGGTGGCGGACTTGCAGCCGGAGTATCAACGCTTGCGAAACTGTTAAATCCGAATATCAAAGTGATCGGTGTAGAACCGGCAGGAGCAAGCTGTATGAAGGCTTCTTTAGAGAAAGGCGAAGTTGTAACCTTACCGGAAGTCAATACGATCGCTGACGGTACGGCAGTAAAAACACCGGGAGATATTGTGTTCCCATATATTCAGAAGAACATTGATGATATCATTCAGATCGAAGACCAGGAATTGATCGTCAATTTCCTTGACATCATGGAAAATCATAAAATGTTAGTTGAAAATTCAGGTTTGCTGACTGTAGCAGCATTAAAACATCTGGATTGTAAAAACAAGAAAGTTGTATCAATCTTGAGTGGCGGTAACATGGACATTATCACTTTATCATCTGTTGTACAGCATGGACTGATCCAGAGAGGAAGAGTCTTTACCGTATCGGTACAGCTTCCTGACAGACCGGGTGAGTTAGGTAAAGTGGCAAATGTCATTGCCGAAATGAAAGGTAATGTGATCCGTTTAGAGCATAACCAGTTTGTAAGCATTAACCGAAATGCAGCAGTAGAGCTTCGCATTACAATGGAAGCATTTGGGCAGGAACACAAAAAAGAGATCATCGACCGTTTGAAAAAAGAAGGCTATACTCCGAAGGAGGAAAGTCCTACAGGAATTTATGAATAGCCAGTTGATACATCCAAAGGAGGAGCATAAATACTATGAATCAGATCAGAGATGAGTTTCAGAAAAACATGGAAGGACAGGAATTGCTGCACACGCCTGGCGGGGTTCGTGATGTGTATGGAAGAGAATGTGCCAGAAAAATGCATGTCAAGAAAGAAGTACATCATATCTTAAAGACACATGGTTTTCAGGATATTGAGACACCGGCTTTTGAATACTTTGATATCTTTAGCAAAGAACGTGGTACGGTACAGTCAAGAGAAATGTTTAAATTCTTTGACCGTGGCAATAATACATTGGTTTTAAGACCGGATGTCACACCTTCTATAGCACGCTGTGTTGCAAAATACTGGCGTGACGAAACAATGCCGATCCGTTTATGTTATACCGGAAAGACATTTGTTAATACGCCGCCATATAAGGGAAAGCTTCAGGAAGTGACACAGGTTGGTGCAGAATGTTTTCATGATGATACATCGGATACTGATGCTGAAATGATCGCTATGACGGTGGAGTGCTTAAAGCAATGCGGATTAAAAGAATTTCAGTTGGAAGTCGGTCATGCCGATCTTTTCCGAGGTCTGGTAGAAGAAGCCGGCATTTCACAGTCAGAAGCACAGGAACTCCGGGAACTGATCGTAAGTAAGAACTTTTTTGGTGCACAGGAATTTGTAGGACGTCTGGAAGTCGCTGATTCTTTAAAAGAAATCTTTGAAAAGCTCCCGGAATTGTTAGGAGACTTGACAGAATGCGTTCAATTTGTCAAGGAACGTACAAAGAATGAACGTGTTTTACAGGCGTTGGAACGTTTACAAAAAGTAGAAGAAATTTTAGGCTGTTATGGCTGTCTGGATTATGTAACCGTTGACTTTAGTATGTTAAGCCAGTACAGCTATTATACCGGTGTGATCTTTAGAGCATATACATATGGAAATGGCGAAGCATTGGCAACCGGTGGACGATATGACGGACTGGTGCAGCAATTTGGTAAAAAAGCTTCGGCAATCGGTCTTGCAATCGTGATCGATCAGTTGATGTTAGCGTTGACAAGACAAAATCTTTTTGAAGATACCACGCTTGGAGGCGGCATTTTATTGTATCCACAGTCGTTACGTAAAGAAGCAATCGGACTTGCACAGAAATACCGCAAGGAAGGAAGATGCATTCAGATGCTTCGAAAGGCTTCTGCAAAAAGCGTAGAAGAATATTTAGAATATGCAAAAAGAGCAGATGTGGAAGAATTGATCTATCTGGAAGCAGTAAATAAAGTGGAGACTTATACAATAAAAGGCAACAAATAAGAATGGAGATTACATATGAAATATATAACATTCGCTTTAGCAAAGGGACGTTTAGCCAAGCAGACGCTTGCATTATTAGAACAGATTGGTATTACCTGTGAAGAAATGAAAGATGAAAAGACCAGAAAGCTGATCTTTGTCAATGAAGAACTTGGATTTAAGTTTTTCTTATCAAAAGCCAGTGATGTACCGACTTATGTAGAGCTTGGTGCAGCAGATATCGGTGTTGTAGGAAAAGATACGATCTTAGAAGCCGGAAGAAAGCTTTATGAAGTATTGGATCTGAATTGTGGAAAATGCCGTATGTGTGTAGCAGGGCCGGCAAGTGCCAAAGAGCAGTTAAACAACGGATCACTGATCCGTGTGGCAAGTAAATATCCAAGCATTGCAAAAGACTATTTTTATAATAAAAAACATCAGACCGTCGAGATCATTAAACTAAACGGTTCTGTGGAATTAGCACCGATCGTCGGCCTTTCAGAAGTGATCGTGGATATTGTAGAGACCGGTTCCACATTAAAAGAGAATGGACTCGAAGTGTTAGAAGAGATTTGCCCATTATCTGCAAGAGTTGTTGTTAATGAAGTGAGCATGAAGATGCAGCATGAGCGCATCACAAAGCTTTTGAAAGACTTAAAGAAAGTGATTCCGGAATAGAAGATAAGGGGGAACAAAGGATATGAGAATCGTAAAATTAACAGAAACTGAAAAAGCCGGTATTTTGGAAAATCTCTTAAAGAGAAGTCCAAACCAGTATGGAAAGTTTGAAGCAACGGTCAATGAGATCTTAGAAAATGTCAAGAAAAATAAAGACAAGGCACTGTTTGAATATACAAAGAAATTTGATGGCGTTGATATTACAACTAAGACATTCCGTGTAACAAAAGAAGAGATTAAAGAAGCTTATACAAAAGTGGATGAGCATTTGATCGAAGTGATCCGTAAAGCAATCGTTAATATCAAAGCATATCATGAAAAACAGGTTCGTTACAGCTGGTTTGACAGTAAACCTGACGGTACATTGCTTGGTCAGAAGATTACAGCATTAGAGCGTGTCGGTGTCTATGTTCCCGGTGGAAAAGCAGTTTATCCGTCTTCTGTATTAATGAACATTATTCCTGCAAAAGTAGCAGGTGTTGACCGCATTGTGATGACAACACCGCCCGGAAAAGACGGTAAGGTTTACCCGATCACTTTAGTCGCTGCAAATGAAGCTGGAGTGGATGAAGTCTATAAAGTTGGTGGTGCTCAGGCAATCGGTGCTTTGGCATATGGTACAGAGAGTATTAAAAAAGTAGATAAGATCGTAGGACCGGGGAATATTTTTGTTGCTCTTGCAAAAAAAGCAGTCTATGGTCATGTCAGCATTGATTCGATCGCAGGTCCGAGTGAGATTTTAGTTCTTGCAGATGAAACAGCAAATCCGCGTTATGTTGCAGCCGATCTGTTATCACAGGCAGAGCATGATGAGATGGCATCCGCGATCTTAGTTACAACAAGCGAAGAACTCGCAAAGAAGGTATCCGACGAGGTGGACGGCTTTGTCAAGGTGCTTTCAAGAAGTGAGATTATTCAGAAATCATTGGATGCCTATGGTTATATTTTAGTAGCAAAAGATATGGAAGAAGCGATCGACACCGCAAATGAGATTGCATCGGAGCATTTAGAGATTGTTACAAAGAACCCGTTTGATACGATGACACGTATCCGTAATGCAGGAGCGATTTTCCTTGGAGAATACAGCAGTGAACCGCTTGGCGATTACTTTGCAGGTCCAAACCATGTACTTCCAACCAATGGTACCGCAAAATTCTTCTCACCGCTTTCTGTGGATGACTTTATTAAGAAATCAAGTATCATTTCTTATTCGAGAGAAGCATTGGAACTCATTCATCAGGATATTGAAGATTTTGCGACAGCAGAAAAGCTGACAGCACATGCCAATTCGATCGCTGTCCGTTTTGAAAAATAAAGCAGAAGTAAAGCTGTCGGAATAGCACGCTCCGGATAGAGTATACTGTAAAATATAGTTTAGAAGTGAGGAATATTATGGATGAAAAAAGATGCGTGACAGTTACACGTAAGACAGGAGAAACTGATATTACGATCAAATTAAATCTGGATGGATCGGGAAAAGCAAGGATTCAGACCGGTATTGGCTTTTTTGATCATATGTTAAACAGTTTTGCAAGACATGGTTTGTTTGATCTGGAAGTTGATGTAAAAGGAGATTTAGAAGTCGATTCGCACCATACGATAGAGGATACCGGCATTGTACTCGGACAGGCAATCTTAGAGGCTGTCGGAGGCAAAAAAGGGATCAGACGTTTTGGAAATTTTATCTTACCGATGGATGAGACATTGGTCTTATGTGCACTGGATTTGTCCGGTCGTCCGTATTTGCAGGAAAACCTTGCTTTAACTGTGCCAAAAGTCGGGGAGTTTGATACAGAAATGGTACATGAATTCTTCTATGCGGTAAGCTATAGTGCAGGAATGAATTTACATTTAAAAATGTTAGATGGACAAAATAATCACCATATCATTGAAGCTGCTTTTAAAGCGTTTGCAAAAGCACTTGATGAAGCGACATCATACGATGAACGTATTTCGGATGTCCTTTCTACAAAAGGCAGTCTTTAAAAGTATAAGAAATGAAACAATGGAAAACACAGAATGGAGGAGAGTATGAGTCAAAAGAAACTGATCCCATTTATTAATGCGGAAAACGAGATGCCGGGGAGCGTGATCAGTCTGGCTGACCGCTATGCCTGTGAAGGGGCAGATGGTTTATATCTGTATAATTTTACCGGAGATGAAAAGTCACGCGAAGAATTTTTAGCAACGGTTCGTCAGATTGAAAAAAAGATCGACATTCCGTTCTATGTCGGAATTTATGTGGCGCGCTTTGAGGATGCAAAAAAGGCACTGTACACAGGTGCTTCTATGGTTGTGATGCGTAAAGCTTTGCTTCCGGTTGACAAAGAGCTTCAAGAGATCACAGACCGTTTTTCAAAAGACAAGCTTGCGCTGGAAGTGGATATGCGTGCTGACTTTATGACAGCAGAGCAGTTAGATGAGTATTATGAACTCGGAATCGGAACAGCGGTGTTAAAGCATATTGACACGACACCAAGCTTTTCGGATACGATCGCTCAGACAAAGATGAGGGTCATGGTTCGTGATGGTCTGATACGTAATGACTTAGCTGAAATCTTATCCTATGATACGGTTAGTGCGGTTCTTACGAACTATTTTGAAGATAAAGATATCTATAAAGCAAAAAAAGCGTTGAAAAAGAAAAATGTGGATGTGGAAGTATTTGAAAGCCTGATTGATTTTTCTGATTTTAAATTGCTTGATAATGGACTGATTCCTGTGGTTGTGCAGGATTACCGCACAAACGAAGTGTTGATGGTGGCTTATATGAATGAAGATTCTTATAAGATGACGATTGATACCGGAAAAATGACATATTATAGCAGAAGCCGTAAAAAACTCTGGCTCAAAGGGGAAACTTCCGGACATTTCCAGTATGTAAAGTCCTTGATGATCGATTGCGATAATGATACAATACTAGCAAAGGTCCGTCAGATCGGAGCAGCATGTCATACCGGAAACAGAAGCTGTTTCTTTAAAGAACTTGCAAAAAAGGATTATGTTTCTACCAATCCTTTGACGGTTCTGATGGATGATTATGATATTATCATGTCACGTAAGAACAATCCCAAAGAGGGTTCGTATACAAACTATCTGTTTGATAAAGGCATTGATAAGATCTTAAAGAAATGCGGCGAGGAAGCAGCAGAGATCATTATTGCGGCGAAAAATCCGGATGCAGAAGAGTTGAAATATGAAATTGCGGATTTTTTGTATCATATGATGGTTCTGATGGCAGAATGTGGTCTTGACTGGAATGATATTACAAAGGAACTTGTAAACAGACGTTAAGCAGATCAAAGGAATAATGTGTATGATCGGGAAGGCAGGGTGAAGCAATGTTAGCAGCTTTATTAGCAAAGGGAATCAGTGATTTTACATTTGGTGGTGCTTTTTTATGGTACCTGATTAAATATCTTATATTTGGCGCTATGGCTTTTGTAGCAATTTTATGTGGAATTAAATTACGTAAAAACAAGATTGCAAAGACAGAAGCTGCCAATCAGGAAAAAGCAGATTCCTAAAAGGCAGGGACAAGAAAGCATGGAGATTGAAAAGAAATTTCAGATAAAAAGACTGCCGGAACAATTAGAACAATATCCGAAAAAAGAGATTGAACAGGGATATCTATGTATCAATCCGGTTGTCAGAATACGCAAAAGCAATGAAAATTATATTTTGACGTATAAAGCAAGGGCACAGGCAGCAGTCAAAGATATGCATATCAACCGGGAAGTGGAAGTTTCTCTGACGAAAGAAGGATATCTTCATTTAAGGGAAAAGATCGATCATAATCTGATCGAAAAGACAAGATATCTGATCCGTTTAGAAGATGGGCATATGGCGGAACTTGATCGGTTTCATGGAAAGCTTGAGGGCTTATGCTTTGTTGAAGTAGAGTTTGCCAATGAACAGGATGCAGACTCTTTTATTCCACCGGCATGGTTTGGAGAAAATGTAAGTAAAGATAAAAGATATACAAACAGTTTTTTATCACAATGTGATAGTCTGGATGTATTTCAATAAAGATTCGCAAGGAAAAGCAAGGGTATAGAATGATCCGCTTGCGAAGAAACAAAAAGAAAGATGGAGGCTCATTATGTATAAGATTTTAAAAAAAGAGTATCTTGCTAACAATATCTGGCTTATGGATATTGAAGCACCAAGAGTAGCTAAGTCCTGTCAGCCTGGACAGTTTGTTATTGTCAAAATGGATGAAAAAGGAGAGAGAATTCCTTTGACAGTCTGTGATTATGATCGTGAGAAAGGAACTGTAACCATCGTATTCCAGACAGTTGGCGCATCGACAACAGAAATGGCAAAATACGAAGTAGGTGAGTCGTTCATGGATTTTGTGGGACCTTTAGGATGTCCTTCTGAACTGATTGAAATGCCATTAGAAGAATTAAAGAAAGAAAAGATTCTTTTCGTCTGTGGCGGTGTTGGTACTGCTCCGGTATATCCACAGGTAAAATGGATGAAAGAGCATGGTGTTGATGTGGATGTTATCATCGGTGCCCGTACAAAGGATATTATGATCTTAGAAGATGCTATGAGAGAAGTAGCAGCAAACTTATATATTGCAACAGATGATGGATCTTACGGTTTCAAAGGAAATGGATGTGATCAGATCAATGAACTTGTGAAGAACCAGGGCAAGGAATATACAAAAGTGGTTGCAATCGGTCCGATGATCATGATGAAATTCGTATGTCTTTTGACAAAAGAGTTAAATATTCCAACAATCGTCAGCATGAATCCAATCATGGTAGATGGTACCGGTATGTGTGGTGCATGTCGTCTTCAAGTTGGTGATGAAATTAAATTTGCATGTGTTGACGGTCCGGAATTTGATGGTCATTTAGTTGATTTTGACCAGGCAATGCAGCGCCAGAGAATGTATAAAACAGAAGAAGGCCGTGCTATGTTAAAACTCAAAGAAGGCGATACACATCATGGCGGATGTGGTCATTGCAATGGCTAAGACGATGCAGTATAGCTTGCTGGGAAATAGTCAAAAAGAAAGTGTAGATTAAGAAAGAACTATATCCGGTATCCGAACGTTACAGAAGAAACCGGATCAGAAAGAAAGGATAAAATCATGGAAGTAGATGTATTAAAAAGAGTGCCTGTTCGTGAGCAGGAGCCAAAAGTTCGTGCAACAAATTTTGACGAAGTCTGCCTGGGTTATAATAAAGAAGAAGCAGTTGCAGAAGCATCCCGCTGTTTACAGTGTAAAAATCCACAATGTGTAAAAGGATGTCCTGTTAATATCAATATTCCGGGATTTATTAGTGAATTAGTAAAAGAAAATGTAGAAGGAGCTTATCAGGTGATCAGCCAGTATTCAGCTCTTCCGTCTGTATGTGGCCGTGTATGTCCGCAGGAAAGCCAGTGTGAAGCAAAATGTATTCGTGGAATTAAGGGAGATGCTGTATCAATCGGTAAGTTAGAGCGTTTTACAGCAGATACAGCAAGAGAAATGGGTATCAAGCCAACAAAAGCAGAGAAGATGAATGGCAAAAAGGTTGCTGTGATCGGATCCGGTCCTGCCGGTCTTACCTGTGCCGGAGATCTTGCCAAACTTGGCTATGATGTCACGATCTTTGAAGCCTTACATAAGGCAGGTGGTGTATTATCTTACGGAATTCCTGAGTTCCGTCTTCCAAAGAACAAAGTTGTTGATAAAGAAGTAGAGAATGTCAAGTCACTTGGCGTTAAAATTGAGACAAATGTTGTGATCGGTAAAGCCACAACCGTTGATGAGCTTTTAGACGAAGAAGGTTTTGACGCAGTCTTTATCGGATCCGGTGCCGGACTTCCAAGATTCATGGGTATTCCGGGTGAAAATGCAAATGGTGTATTTTCGGCAAATGAATATTTAACAAGAAGCAACTTGATGAAAGCGTTTGATGATACTTATGAGACACCGATTATCGCCGGAAAGAAAGTGGCTGTAGTCGGTGGTGGTAATGTAGCAATGGATGCCGCAAGAACAGCACTTCGTCTTGGCGCAGAGGTTCATATCGTATACCGTCGTAGTGAAGAGGAACTTCCTGCCAGAGTAGAAGAAGTACATCATGCAAAAGAAGAAGGAATCATATTTGATCTTTTATCAAACCCGGTAGAGATCTTAGAAGATGAAGAGGGAAATGTAAAAGGTATGACATGCATCCGTATGGAACTCGGTGAGCCGGATGAATCAGGACGTAGAAGACCGATCGAAGTAAAAGGCTCTGAATTTACATTAGACGTAGATACTGTGATCATGTCACTTGGTACAAGTCCAAATCCATTGATCTCTTCTACAACAAAAGGACTCGATATCAATAAGAGAAAATGTATCGTGGCAGAAGAAGAGAACGGACAGACTTCAAAAGCAAAAGTATATGCAGGTGGAGATGCCGTAACAGGAGCTGCTACGGTTATTCTTGCTATGGGTGCAGGAAAAGCAGCAGCCAAAGGTATTCATGAATATTTAAGTAAGTAAAGAAAGACTGTTATGACGATACTTTTACAAGTACAAATATGACAGATGGTTCTTTGGGTGGACCGGGTAGCAATACACCGGGTGGAAACGGACCGGGAGAAAATACTCCGGGTGGCTTTAAAACTTGGAATTCTTAATCGTCAATAGACAGATTCTACAAAAGACAGTATAGAAAAAAGAAAGATTGCACAAGAAAAAGTTGGAAAATTCCTTCTTTTCCTTGTGCTTTTTTGTGAATAGTGCTTTTTTCCTTTGTTTAAATTCGTATAAAGTTGCTCTTGTTTTAAGAGAAAAAGATATGCTATTCTTTTGGCATAGAAATTCTTATATGCAGAATACATACAGAGTCTGCAATCTATTAGATCTATTTTTTTCTATAGTGTAACCGGAGCGGTTACATTCTATATAGGTATTAGTTCTATCGGAGCTTATCTGTTCTAAATCAAGCGTGCAAATATCTTGCAATGATCAAAGATCAACTCTCCCCAAAATGATTTAGTTGTTTTGTATAACATGATCGTAAATAATAAGACACATTCATAAGGAAACGTTATTTGTTACGAAAGAAAAGAATTTCTTACAGGTATTACTTTGGTTTATGGATCATAGCGTATCCGGGTGGGATTTAACAAGGAAAAGGAGTAAAAATGTATGGGAAAACAAAGAGAAACGTATCAGGCCTTTTGTGAAATTATCGTAAACAGAATAGAAGAACAATTTGCACAGGATGCGATCGTGCAGGTCAATACGGTTGTGAAAAACAATGAAGTTGTCTATGATGCTTTAAATATTATTGTAGAAGGAGAAAAGATATCACCGAATTTTTATTTACAGCAATATTATGAAAGTTACAAAACAGGAGATTCTATCGAAGAGATTGTAGTTGCGATCGCAGAAGCATATTACAGATCACTGGAAGAAAGAGAAAAGATCAATTTTAATCTTGATTTTGCATCATGCAAAGAAAGGATTGTTTTTCGTCTGGTTTCTTTTTCAAGAAATAAACGCATTGCATCCAAAGTACCATATCTGCCTTTCATGGATATGATGGTCACATTTCATATTGTGATGCAGCAGACAAAAGAAGAACTGGGGTCTGTCAGGATTACCAGAGAAATAGCAAAGAAATGGAATGTCGACACAGAACAGTTATTTGAATTGGCAAGGCAGAATACACCAAGGTTGTTTCCGGTCAAGATCTGTACGATGTATGCGATGATGACAGAAATGATGGAAGAAAATGTAAACGAATGGGAAGGATTTTCTATTACACCAAACCCGACAGGGGCAAAACAGGAACCTTATGTTGTCACAAATACAATGGGTATCAATGGTGCTGCAGTGATTTTGTATCAGAATGTATTAGAAAAGATTGCTGACAGACTCAAAGGTGATTATTATATCTTACCAAGCAGTATTCATGAAGTATTAGCAATACCGATGCAGCAAGATCTGTCACAGGAGGAGTTAGCACAAATGGTATGGGAAGTCAATGCAACTTGTGTACCCAAAGAAGAAATTTTATCAGGTTCAGTCTATTGCTATGACAGTAAGGCACATAAGATAGAATTATGTTTTAACGAACAGGAAATCTGTGGATAAGTATGTGATCTTAGCGTAGATTGATAGCAAACTTGTTGATTGACGTATAAAAAAAGCTGTCATATAATGAGAAAAGTTGAAATGAAAATAGAAATGGGGCTCATTATGAAATTTGAATCGATAAAAAAAGTATTAACCGGAAAATTTATTCATCGCTATGATATTACATACCGGGTTTCGGATGGAAGTCAGAAAGTCTATGAGATGATCAGTAGAAATCCAAACATTCAGACACATGAAGAATTACAAGGTAAAAAGCCGGATGCAGTTGTGATCATTATGCATGATAAAAAGAATGAGAAGATTTTGTTGAACAGAGAATTTCGTCTTGCGACAGGTGCATGGGTTTATAACTTTCCGGCCGGGTTGATCGATCAGGGGGAAGAACCACAGCAGAGTGCTGCCCGTGAACTGAGAGAAGAGACCGGACTGACATTAGATAGAGTCTGTGATATCATTCCGATGAGTTATAGCGCGATCGGCTTTTCTAATGAAACCAATGTATGTGTTGTTGGTATTGCGAGCGGAGCATTTCATCAAAGTACATCAGCAGTTGAAGAGATTGAAGCACGCTGGTATACAAAAGAAGAGGTCAGACAATTGATCGCAACACAGCCTTTTGCTGCCAGAACACAGGCATATTGTTATCTGTGGAGTCGTCAGGACAATGCGTAGCAATGGATCATGGAAAATTAAAAAGATTTGAGGTACACAAATGGCAGAACACAAAGAGATCACATGGAAAGAACTTAATGGAACACAGGAATACTTCTTATTAGATATCAGAGATAAAGCAGCATTTCAATATGGAAATGTAAAAAAATCTGTTAATATACCGATGGAAGAGTTAGAAGAGCGGATCAACGAGATTCCCAAGGATCAAAAGATTGCTGTTTATTGTAAAAGAGGCATGGTCAGTAAAGAAGCGGTGGAATTGTTATGCGAAAATGGACGGGATGCTTATGAACTCGAAGGCGGTTATTCGAAATATCTGTTAGAAATGATGCAGGCGGAAGAAGAAAGCAGTACCGACCGGAAAGCAGATATTGAACGAAGCATACAAAAGAAGTTTCATAAAGAATTGTTTAGTAAATTTGCAAAAGCGATCAACACATACGATCTGTTACAGGAGGGAGATAAAGTTGCTGTCTGTATTTCGGGTGGAAAAGATTCGATGCTAATGGCAAAATTATTTCAGGAGATCAAAAGACATAATAAGTTTCAATTTGAACTTGTCTTTTTGGTTATGGATCCCGGTTACAGCCCGATGAACCGTCAGGTGATCGAAAACAATGCAAAAATAATGGGAATTCCGCTTACAATCTTTGAAAGTAATATTTTTGAAGCGGTGTATGAGATTGAAAAGTCTCCATGCTATCTGTGTGCACGTATGAGAAGAGGATATCTTTACAGTAAGGCAAAAGAGCTTGGTTGTAATAAGATCGCACTCGGTCATCATTATGATGACGTGATCGAAACTATATTAATGGGGATGCTGTATGGTGGTCAGGTACAGACAATGATGCCGAAGTTACACAGTTCAAACTTTGAAGGAATGGAGCTGATCCGTCCGTTGTATCTGATCCGGGAGGATGATATTAAAAAATGGCGTGATTACAATGATCTTCATTTTATTCAGTGTGCCTGTCGTTTTACGGATACCTGTACAACCTGTCGTGAGGATGGCAGTGTCGGTTCAAAGCGTATGGAGATCAAAAATCTGATCGCACAGTTAAAGAAGACAAATCCTTATGTGGAAAGCAATATTTTTAAGAGTGTGGAAAATGTTAATCTGAGTACAGTCATTGCATATAAGAAAGACGGTGTGAAACATTTCTTTGCGGATGAATATCAATAGGAACAGGTTATTTTGTGATCTGGCATTATTTGTGCTCATACTTTCTGTGATATTTTCATATAAATAGAGCAAGGGTTCATGGCAGGTAACGTCTATGAAGCGTAAAATAGGAATTCTTTTTGCGTATTTAGTGATCGTGTGTTTTGTTTTTTTCCCGGAAACGGTTTGTCAGGGAGCAAAAACCGGATTGTTGTTATGGTTTCAGACCGTACTTCCGGCATTGCTCCCTTTTATGATCGTATCCGGTTTTTTTGTAAAGAAAAACATCACGGATTCCATCAATAAAATGGCAGCACCGTTTTTTACAGAAATATTTCACATTTCAAGACCGGCATCTTATCCGGCTTTGATCGGCATGCTTTCCGGGTATCCGATCGGAGCAAAAACAGTTGCGCAAATGTATGAAGAAAAACAGCTTGATAAAGCAGAAGCACAATATCTGCTTTGTTTTTGTAATAATGCAAGTCCGATGTTTCTGATTGAATTTATCGGAGTCGAGTGTATGCACCTGTCTTTTCCTATCACGGTTTTGGTGTTGATCTATACAGCCGGATATTTAGGAAGCCTGATCGAACGGCATACCATGAAAAAAAGAAGTATAAAAAATGCAATACCAAGACATAATAACGACGGTAAACAAAAGAAGCAAAAAGAATCCCCATCATTGGTGGAAGCACTGGATGAGTGTATTCTGGATTCTTTTGTTACGATCACAAAAGTGGGAGGATATATTATTTTATTTTCGATTTTTGCTAAAATCGTTGCGGATTGGTTGTCGTTTTCTGCTATAATAAAATGGATTATGATTGGTCTGTTAGAGATTACAACAGGAGCAAGTATGATAGCACATGCACCACTTCCTGAATGTATAAAAGATGCAGCGTTAGTCAGTCTTTGTGCTTTTGGCGGGTTTTCGGGTGCAGCACAGACAGCAAGTGTTATCAGCAATACGGATCTTTCTGTCAGACGTTATCTTTATGTGAAATTCCGTCAGGCAGTTATTGCCGGTATACTTGCGCTTATCTTATTTTTCATTCTCTGACAGTCCGAAGAAATATACTCTCGGAATTTTCTAAACGAAAAAAACGTTCGAGAAAATTCGTTTTGAGAAGATACTAAGAGTACATAGAAGATAAAGGGAGGCTGTTATGGGAGCATTTGCATCGCATATTATTTTTGGATGGGAAGGAAAGAAAAAGTGGCAGGAGTGTGGTATGCTGTCAGTCTGCCGGAAGCATCAGGGGATTTTTGAGATGGGCTGTCAGGGACCGGATCTTTTTTTATATAATCCCGCAATGCTTTTTAGTACATATGATAAGAATTTAGGAGAACGTATGCATGTAGAAAAATGCGGACGTTTTATGGCATGTCTTGCGGATGTGATCAGACAGCAGGAAGAAAAAGAGGCAGTTGAGGTCGGACTGAGTTATCTGATGGGACTGTTAGCACATTATACGTTAGATACTTCTTTGCACCCGTATGTTTATGCCAGAACAGGATATGATCCTGCTGATCCGTATGCACCAAAAGCTACAATGGGAATTCATTTCAGGCTCGAAGCAGCCATTGATGCAAACCTGATCGCGCAAAAGCTTGGGATTATGCCCAATGCATTTTATCCGGAAAAGACGATGCACGCAGAAAAAAAAGAAAAGAATTCTGTCGCAGAAATGATTGCACAGTCAGTCAGTTGTTGTTATCATCTGAATCTGAAAAAAGAAGCGGTTTTGGATTCGATGTTTATGATGCAGCATATTGTTCCACAGATTTTTGACAGGACAGGCAGACGGAAAAAATATCTGTCGAAGTTTGAATTCCCAATCTGGGAGGATGGACTTTTCAGCAATCTGTTTGTGGAGGATGCGTATGTAGGAAAGCATGGTATTATGAATGGAAGGAATGCGACATGGTATCATCCATGGGATCTGAATATCGTATCGAAAGCATCTGTCTGGGAAATATATGAAGAGGCATTAGAGCAATATGATCATTATGTACAGGTATGGCAGCCTTATTTTCAAAAACTCTTGCAAAAAATAATGAACAACTATTCCAAACAGGTGTATAATGGTCAGGCAGATCAAAAAGCATGGCATGATCTGATCGTTGACTGTGTTGCTAAGACAGGCTGTTATTCCTATCATAGCGGTTTGCCTGTCGAACAGCCAAAGAACGTCGATAGGATCATTTTGTAGTGTGTATACGGTGTATATGACGAGAAAATGGAAACAGTACATCGGAAATCCATCCGAAAGGATTCGTTTTGAGAAGATACCGAGAGTACATTATAACAGGAATGGAGGATTTTTATGAGAGAAAATGTTTGGAAGAATTACAATGAAAAAGAGAAAGAAGAGTTAGAAAAGCTTTGTGCCGATTATATGCAATTTTTGTCTGACTGTAAGACAGAGCGTGAATGCGTAAAAGATATCGTACAAAGAGCAAAACTTGCAGGATACAAAAGTTTAGAAGAAGTAATGGAACAGAAAAAGAGATTAAAATCCGGTGATAAGGTTTATGCGGTATGTATGCAAAAAGCAGTAGCACTTTTTTGCATTGGTACAGAACCGATGGAGAAAGGACTTAACATTCTCGGCGCACATATTGATTCCCCAAGACTCGATGTCAAGCAGAATCCGTTGTATGAAGATGGTGATATGGCATATTTGGATACACATTATTATGGTGGAATTAAAAAATACCAATGGGTGACTTTGCCTCTGGCAATTCACGGAGTTGTAGTCAAAAAAGATGGAAGCAGTGTGCAGATCCATATCGGTGAAAAGGAAGAAGATCCGGTATTTTGTGTATCAGATCTTTTGATCCATTTAGCAGGAGAACAGATGGAAAAGAAGGCAGGCAAAGTGATTGAAGGAGAAAATCTCGATCTTTTAGTAGGAAGCATACCATTAGAATCAGAAGAAAAAGATGCCGTAAAAAAAGGTGTTCTTGCAATTCTTTCAAAAGAATATGGAATGGAAGAGGAAGATTTTATCTCAGCAGAGTTAGAAATCGTACCGGCAGGCAAGGCAAGAGAACTTGGATTTGATCGCAGTATGATCCTGTCATATGGACAGGATGACAGAGTTTGTGCATTTACATCATTAGATGCTATGTTAGCTGTCGATGCACCAAAAAGAACTTCCTGCTGTCTTTTGGTAGATAAAGAAGAGATCGGAAGTGTGGGTGCTACCGGAATGCGTTCCCGTTTTTTTGAGAACAGCCTGGCAGAAGTTATGGCATTAACCGGGGAATATCAGGAATTGACACTTCGTCGTGCATTAAAGAATAGTAAAATGCTTTCATCTGATGTCAATGCCGGATTTGATCCGTTATATGCAGCTTCCTTTGATAAGAAGAATGCTTCTTATTGTGGAAGTGGCATGGTTATTTCAAAATATACAGGAAGTCGTGGAAAATCCGGGTCGAATGATGCAAATGCAGAATATTTAGCACAGCTTCGCAATATTTTTGATCAGAATCATGCACATTATCAGACAGCAGAGCTTGGAAAAGTTGATGCAGGCGGTGGCGGAACGATTGCATATATTGCAGCCTTGTATGGTATGAATGTGATTGATTGCGGTGTTGCTGTTCTTAGTATGCATGCACCATGGGAAGTAACGAGCAAAGCAGATGTTTATGAAGCACAGAAATGTTATGTGGCTTTTTTGCAAAATGCATAATGACAGCTTGCTGCTATCCGTTGGGCTTTAGCACATTTATGTTAGACTGTTAAAGAAAAAGCATTGTAATAGAAGTTTTGCAAAATAAGAAAAAGAACGTGAACGGATCGTCTCTTTTGCAATGATCGGATATTTTTCTAAAATGGTCCGGTTGACCGATATCGTATCATATCCTATGATATCGCCCTGTCGGATCGGCGCAGAAGGATTTTTTGGGATTTGTCGCTGAATCGTTAAAGTATCATCATAGGATAACGGATAAGTTATTTGGGATGGAATCGAAGAGGTCAGGGAAAGCGTGTTCTTAACAGCGTTTTGAATCGGAATGACAGAATCATAAGATGGAATGGGAACAGTTACATTTTGAAAGTGGGAAAAACCATAATCCATCAAGACTTTCGTGTCATTCCATTTATACGTTTTGTGGGGCGGCCAGCCACAGGCAAGCACGCTTGATATCAGTATATGTCCGTCTTTTTTTGCAGCACCGGCAAAGCAATATCCGGCACGGTTGGTAAATCCGGTTTTGATACCGAGTGCACCGGCATAGGAAGAAAGAAAAACGTCATGGTTATGTACCTGATATTGACGTGTGTTGTTGCAATTAGAGAATAAGTGAGATTTTGCCTGAATGATCTGCAGGAATTGTTTGTTTTGCATGGCATATCGTGCGATCATACATAATTCTTTGGCAGTTGTATAATGTTGTTTGTCATCTAAACCGTTTGGGGTGACAAAATGTGTCCGGGTACAGCCGAGTTCGGAAGCTTTTTGATTCATCATGGCAGCAAATCCTTTGACAGAGCCGCCGATGGCTTCTGCGATTGCAACAGCAGTATCGTTATGGGATTCTAACATCAAAGAATACAGAAGATCTTTTAGATAAAACGTATCACCGGTCTGCATGTTGAGCTGTACATCCGGCATGGAAGCTGCATAGGAAGAAACAGGAATCCTGTCATTTCCCTTGGCATTTTCCAAAGCAAGGATACAGGTCATAATCTTGGTGGTGCTTGCCATGGGAAGCTTTTTATCTTCCTGTTTGCCGTATAAAACACGACCGGTAGCCGCATCCATCAGACAACAGGCTTTGGCGTTTAAGGAGGAAAGTGTTATATCCTGTTTTTTTACATAGGAAGAGCCGGAGATTTTTTTTGTTGCAATCGCTTTTGTCTGTTTTATGTTAGAAAATGGCGGATATGTCCGCAGGCTGGAGTTAAGAGAACGGGTTGTAACCAAAAAGAGCAGAAGCAGACTGAAAAAAAGTAAAAAATAACTTATTATTTTTTGCATAAAAATGCCTCATTTCTGCAAAAGCGTTTGATTATGTATATGAGATTTTGTGTAAAACAATTCCTAAGTATTTTTCAGAAAAGTATTGCTATTTTTTCTCAAAAGAGATAGAATAAACTCGGTGTAAATTTGTTTTATAAATTGGCTTATGCCAAATAAATACTACTATATTGGAGGGCTGAACATGAGTAACACAAATGCTTTGTCAGCAAGAGACCGTATTGCGTCTTTAGTTGACGAAAACAGTTTTGTTGAAATTGGTGCAACAATTACAAAGAGAAGTACGGATTTCAACATGCAAGAGAAATCAGTACCTGCAGACGGTGTTATTACCGGCTATGGTTTGGTTTCAGGTACACCTGCCTATATTTATAGTCAGGATGCATCATCATTGAATGGATCAATTGGTGAGATGCATGCAAAGAAGATCGCACATGTATATGAGTTGGCTGTAAAGACAGGAGTTCCTGTTATCGGGTTGATCGATTGTGCAGGTATGCGTCTTCAGGAGTCTACGGACGCACTTGCGGGTTTTGGACAAATCTACAAGATGAAAGCAAAAGCATCCGGTATTGTTCCGCAGATCAGTGCTGTTTTTGGTAACTGTGGTGGCGGAGTGGCTGTTATGACAGCAATGAGTGACTTTACATTTATGGAAGCACAGAATGGTAAGCTTTTTGTGAGCTCACCAAACACGTTAGAAGGCAACTATACAGATAAGTTAGATACTGCATCTGCCGATTTCCAGAAGGCTGCATCAAATGTAGATTTTATTCTGGAAGGTGAGACAGAAGTATTAAATGCGATTCGTGAGTTGGTTTCTATTCTTCCGGAGAACAACAATGATACAGCAGGTTCTGATGAATGTATGGATGATTTAAACCGTCTTGTCCCTGACTTCGCAGCAGAAGCAGCAGATGCTGCACTTGCTTTGGAAGATATGAGTGACAACAATTTCTTCTTAGAATTAAAAGCAGGATATGCAAAAGAAATGGTAACAGGTTTTGTATGTTTTGACGGTATGACAGTTGGAGCGATCGCAAATCGTACTGCTGTTTTTGATGAGAATGGTAAAGAAGTAGAGAAATTTGATGGTCGTCTTACAACAGCCGGTTGTGAGAAAGCAGCAGACTTTGTAAAGAAATGTGATGCATTTAACATTCCTGTACTTACTTTGACAAATGTAGAAGGATATGCAACATCAGTGGAAGAAGAAACAACAATCGCAACAGCAGCTGCCAAATTGACAGCAGCATTTGTGGAAGCTGATGTGCCAAAAGTAAATCTGATCGTAGGCAAAGCATATGGTTCAGCCTATATCACAATGAATTCAAAACATATTGGAGCAGATATGGTATTTGCCCTTCCGACAGCACAGATCGGAATGATGGATGCCAATGTAGCTGCCAAGATCATGTATGCAGATGATAAGGATGTCAACCTGAGTGAAAAGGCTTCTGAATTTGCAGCACAGTCCGGTACAGAGGCAGCAGCGGCAAGAGGATATATTGATTCTGTGATCGAGCCGGAAGCAGCAAGAAAGCAGGTTCTTTATGCATTTGAGATGTTATTTACAAAGAGTGAATATCCTATTGGCAAGAAACATGGAACAATTTAAGTAAGGAGAGTCATATGAAAAAGAGAATAGCTTTATTGCTTTGTATGATCTCTTGTCTTGCTTTATTGGCAGGCTGCAGTCTGACAAAAGTAAACAAGAACCTGAATGAATCTGATTTGACAAAGAATGCTGAAACATTTGTGTCTCAGTGGTTTGGTTATGACTTTGCATCTACTGTAAAGCAGTATGAAAGTCAGATGACAGAGGATGAAGTTACATCATACAAAGAGTATACAAAGATGCAGAAAAAGCATGGTGCTTTTAAGAAGATAGAGGATACTGAATACTCAGCAGCTTCTGATTCAGCATCTGTAAAAGAGACTGTTTCTACAGAAAAAGGCAGTAAGCTGGTTTTCACTGTCACATATGATGAAAAAGGTGAGATCAGCGACTGGAAAGTAGAAGAGTATAAGACCATTGGAGAGACAATGGGTAAAGCAGGATTGAATACGGTAATGAGTATGGCAATCGTATTTGCGGTACTGATCTTTATTTCTTTGATCATCAGTTGCTTTAAGTTTATCGGCAAGGCACAAAAGAAAGAAGAAAAGCCGGTTGAAACTGTTGTGGCAGCCGCACCGGTTGTAGAAGAAAATCTTACAGATGATCTGGAACTGGTTGCTGTTATCACAGCAGCGATCGCTGCAGCAAGCGAAAACGAATCTACAGATGGTTTGGTAGTTCGTTCTATTGTTCGTCGTTATTAATACGACAGGAAAGTAAAGTAGCAAAGAGAGAAGAAATTCTCAACGAATGAATGAGTATATGGAGGAAAAATCATGAAAAATTACACAATTACTGTAAATGGTACTGTATATGATGTAACAGTAGAAGAAGGAACAGGAGCAGCAACAACAGCTACAGCTCCAAAAGCAGCAGCACCGAAAGCAGCAGCTCCAAAGGCAGCAGCTCCGGCAGGCGCACAGGGCAGCGTTGCCGTAAACGCTCCAATGCCTGGCAAGATCTTATCTGTAAAAGCAAGTGCAGGACAGGCTGTAAAGAAGGGTGATGTGATCATGATCCTTGAAGCTATGAAAATGGAAAATGAAGTTGTTGCACCTCAGGATGGTACAATTGCATCCATCAATGTAGCAGCAGGTGATTCTGTAGAAGCAGGAGCAGTACTCGCATCTTTAAATTAATTAGGAGGGACTAACTTTGGATTACGTTATTACCACGTTAGAGAACCTGGCAGGTCAGACAGCTCTTGCAAATCTGACACTTGGCAATTATCTTATGATTATTGTCGGCTGCATCTTTCTCTACTTAGCGATTAAAAAAGATTATGAACCATTGCTTCTTATCCCAATCGCTTTTGGTATGATCTTGGTAAATATTTATCCTGATATCATAGCAGAGCCTGCGGATGGCGCAAATGGTGGATTATTGTATTACTTTTATCAGTTGGACGAATGGAGTATCCTGCCTTCTTTGATCTTTTTAGGTGTAGGTGCCTTGACAGATTTCGGTCCGCTGATTGCAAACCCTGCAAGCTTCCTTTTAGGAGCAGCAGCACAGTTTGGAATTTTTACTGCTTATCTGATTGCCATTTTAATGGGATTCAATGACAAAGCAGCAGCAGCAATTTCTATTATCGGTGGTGCGGACGGTCCGACATCTATCTTCCTATGTGGAAAGCTGGGACAGACAGAATATATGGGACCGATTGCGGTGGCGGCATATTCTTATATGTCATTAGTTCCTATTATTCAGCCTCCGATCATGAAACTGTTTACAACAAAAGAGGAACGTCAGATCAAGATGGCACAGCTTCGTCCTGTATCACAGTTAGAGAAGATCTTATTCCCTATCATCGTAACTCTTGTTGTGTGCATTCTTTTACCGACAACAGCTCCATTAGTTGGTATGCTGATGCTTGGTAACTTATTTAAGCAGGCAGGTAATGTAAACCAGCTTGCTGAGACGGCTTCTAATGCATTAATGTACATCGTTGTTATCTTACTTGGTACATCAGTTGGTGCTACTACAAGTGCAGAAGCATTCTTAAAGATGACAACATTAAAGATCGTAGCACTCGGTTTAGTTGCTTTTGCAGTTGGAACGGCAGCCGGTGTTCTGTTCGGAAAGATTATGTGCAAGGTAACCGGAGGAAAGATCAATCCATTAATCGGCTCAGCAGGTGTATCCGCGGTGCCGATGGCAGCACGTGTATCACAGAAAGTCGGTTCGGAGGCAGATCCAACCAACTTCCTGTTAATGCATGCTATGGGACCTAACGTAGCAGGTGTTATCGGTACAGCAGTAGCAGCCGGTGTATTTATGGCAATCTTTGGTGTATAAGAGGAAAGAGTATGCATATACAGCATACATACCAATGTACTTGAAAACAGCAGAAAATGCTGAATAAAATAATTGTGAATCATATGCTGTCATAGGGCAGCAGAATGGAGGAAACATGGCAGAGATAGAAAAGAAACCTTTAAAGATCACGGAGACAATCCTTCGTGATGCGCATCAGTCTCTGATTGCTACACGTATGACAACAGAGCAGATGCTTCCAATCGTAGACAAAATGGATAAAGTAGGTTACCATGCCGTTGAGTGCTGGGGTGGTGCTACATTTGATGCCTCTCTTCGTTTCTTAAAAGAAGATCCATGGGAGAGACTTCGTAAGTTAAGAGACGGATTTAAGAACACAAAATTACAGATGTTATTCCGTGGTCAGAATATCTTAGGATATAACCATTATGCAGACGATGTTGTAGAATATTTTGTACAGAAGTCTATCGCAAACGGTATTGATATCATCCGTATTTTTGACTGTTTAAATGATATCCGTAACTTAGAGACAGCAGTAAATGCTGCAAATAAAGAAAACGGACATGCACAGGTTGCTCTTTGTTATACATTGGGCGATGCATATACATTGGATTATTGGAAAGATATGGCGAAAAAGATCGAAGATATGGGTGCAAAGTCACTTTGTATCAAAGATATGGCCGGTCTTTTAGTTCCTGCTAAAGCAACAGAATTAGTACAGGCATTAAAAGAATCCTGCGATATTCCAATCGACCTTCATACACACTATACATCCGGTGTTGCTTCTATGACTTATATGAAAGCGGTAGAAGCAGGTTGTGATATCATTGATACAGCAATGTCACCATTCTCAATGGGTACAAGCCAGCCGGCAACAGAAGTTATGGTAGAAGCATTTAAGGGAACACCTTATGATACCGGTCTTGATCAGACTAAATTAGCTGAGATCGCTGATTATTTCCGTCCAATGCGTGAAGAAGCATTAAAGTCAGGTCTTATGAATACAAAAGTGCTTGGTGTAAATATCCAGACATTACGTTATCAGGTACCGGGCGGTATGCTTAGTAACCTTGTATCCCAGTTAAAGGAAATGGGACAGGAAGATAAGTATGAAGCTGTATTAGAGGAAGTGCCAAGAGTTCGTAAAGACTTTGGTGAACCACCACTTGTTACACCTTCTTCTCAGATCGTAGGTACACAGGCTGTATTGAATGTGGTATCAGGTGAGAGATATAAGATGGTAACAAAAGAGTCTAAAAAGATCCTGATGGGTGAATTCGGAAAGACTGTTAAACCATTTAATCCGGAAGTACAGAAGAAATGTATTGGTGATGCAGAGCCAATCACATGTCGTCCGGCAGATTTGATCAAGCCACAGCTTGCTGATATTGAAAAAGAAATGGCTCAGTATAAGCAACAGGATGAAGATGTATTATCTTATGCATTATTCCCACAGGTTGCAACAGAGTTCTTCAAATACCGTGAGGCACAGCAGCAGAAAGTAGATGCTTCCGTAGCAGATACAGAAAGCAAAGCATATCCTGTATAAAAAAACAGGACAATTCATAAAGAAAAAAGAATAATTATGAAAAAAGTTGGCAGCGTGTCAGAAAATGTTTTTTTCGTTTGACACGCTGTTCTTTTGTTTGTTAAGATAGCAAGAGTGAGATAATTACCAAAAAAGGGAGGATTACAATGGAAGATATAAAAGAAAATTTGATCAACGAATTAGCGGATGCATTCGTTTCAGGTGAGGGCGCTAAGAAAGATAGTGAAGGTTCCCGTTTTAACAAAGCAACAGGAACATTGATCGCATCCAATACATTTATTAATTATGCATTAAGTCATATTTCAGAAGAAGGTTTTACAAAGGGTAAGGTTTATAAATGCAGCCAGATCGAGAATGATTTTACACGTATTGTCTGCGATACCGGAAAAGAGATCCGTGTCAATATCAATGACCCTGATTTTTCTTTTAAGATCAATCCACGTAAAGCGAATGATTAAATACCAGAAAAGGATTAAACAAAATGGATGGGAATAAGAAGGACGACCGGATAGAAGAAAGAGTAGAACTATCTATATTATATGATTTCTATGGAGCTCTTTTAAAAGAGAACCAGCAAAGAATGTTTGAGGCATGCATTTTGGAAGATTATAATTTTACAGAGATTGCTCAGGAAGAGGGAATTTCCCGACAAGGCGTATATGATTCGATCCGCAGATCCACAAAACAGTTACGGGAATATGAGGAAAGACTTGGTCTTGTAGAAAAGTTTGAAAAACAAAAGAAATTAGCAAAGAAAATTCATCAACAGTTACAGGAACTTCCCTTAGAAAAAGAAAACGATCATTTAGAAAAGATCAATGAAATGCTTCAAGAAATCCTAGAAGAGTAAAGTAATATTTCAAAAAAGGATATAAAAAAGGAAGACAGAGCTGTAAAAAATCTTTCTATTATGAAAATGTTTAAAGATCAATAAGAAGTATAAGGAAAATCACGAAAAATAACAAAAAATAATTTTGTCAAGAAAAACACTTGACAAGTTGGCGGCGGTTCGTTATACTATCACTTGTGCTGTTAAAATATCGTTTTTGAATATAAAAATCGCTGTGTTATAAAGCAGAAGTGATTGTATTTTAATGAAACATATATCAATCAGTAAGAGACAGGGAGGTATTTATGGCATTTGATAATTTAACAGAAAAACTGCAAAATGTTTTTAAAAACCTTCGAAGCAAAGGTCGCTTAACAGAAGATGATGTGAAAGCAGCTCTAAAAGAAGTGAAAATGGCTCTTTTAGAAGCAGACGTAAACTTTAAAGTAGTAAAGAACTTTGTTAAGACAGTACAGGAAAGAGCAGTAGGTCAGGATGTTTTAAACAGTCTGACACCGGGACAGATGGTGATCAAGCTTGTAAATGAAGAGCTGGTTCATCTGATGGGAAGTGAAACGACAGAGATCGCGCTGAAACCTTCCAATGAGATTTCCGTTATTTTAATGTGTGGTCTTCAAGGTGCAGGTAAAACAACAACGACAGCAAAGATTGCAGGGAAACTTAAGAAAAAAGGAAGAAATCCTTTATTGGTTGCTTGTGATATTTATCGTCCGGCTGCAATTGAACAGTTGCAGATCAATGGGGAAAAGCAGGGTGTTGAAGTTTTTTCGATGGGAATAAATCATAAACCCGTTGATATTGCAAAAGCTGCGATCGAGCATGCGGCAAAGAATAAGAATAATGTTGTTATTCTCGATACTGCCGGTCGTCTTCATGTAGATGAAGACATGATGGAAGAACTTCAGGAAATTAAATCAAATGTTGAGATTGACCAGAGTATCTTAGTAGTAGATGCGATGACCGGTCAGGATGCGGTAAATGTAGCATCAACATTCAATGAAAAGATTGGGATTGATGGAGTGATTCTGACGAAATTAGATGGTGATACCCGTGGTGGTGCTGCGTTGTCAATCAAGGCAGTAACCGGCAGACCGATTCTTTATATTGGTATGGGTGAGAAGTTATCTGATCTCGAACAGTTTTATCCGGATCGTATGGCATCCCGTATTTTAGGTATGGGTGATGTGCTTACGCTGATTGAAAAAGCAGAAGCCGAGATTGATGAGGATAAAGCAAAAGAAATGGAGAAAAAGTTCCGTAAAGCGGAATTTGACTTCAATGATTTCTTAGACCAGATGGCTCAGATGAAAAAACTTGGCGGTATTCAAAGTATTTTGAGTATGCTTCCGGGCATGGGACTCCCAAGTGATCTAGAAATAGACGATGGTATTTTTAAGAATATCGAAGCAATCATTTATTCCATGACATTAGAGGAAAGAGGAAATCCTGCGATTATCAATCCGTCACGCAAACGCCGTATTGCAAAAGGAGCCGGAGTGGATATTTCAGAAGTTAACAAATTGATGAAACAGTATGAACAGTCCAAGAAAATGATGAAGCAGATGTCAGGAATGATGGGTGGCAAAGGAAAGAAAAAAGGAAGATTTTCTATGCCAAAGATGCCGTTTGGGTTTTAAAAATTTAAATTTGTTATCAGATTCTGTCATTACAAATGTAAAGATAAGAATTTCGATATAGATAGGATGTCAGAAAGATTTAAGGAGGTGAAATGACATGGCAGTAAAGATTCGTTTAAGAAGAATGGGTAAGAAGAAAGCACCTTTCTATAGAGTAGTTGTAGCTGATGCTAGAGCACCTAGAGATGGTAGATTCATCGAAGAAATCGGTACTTACGATCCTAACCAGGAGCCAAGCGTTTTCAAGTTTGATGAAGAAAAGGCTAAGAAATGGTTAGCTAATGGTGCAAAACCAACAGAGACAGTTGGCAAATTATTAAAGGAAGCAGGTATCGAAAAATAATTTCGTATCTGTGAGTGGGGAGGTTTCAGGTAATGAAAGAATTAGTTGAAGTTCTTGCTCAGTCGCTTGTTGACCACCCGGAAGAGGTCACTGTTACAGAGACTGACAAAGACAACGAAATCATTTTAGAACTTAAAGTAGATCCCGATGATATGGGGAAAGTAATCGGTAAACAGGGGCGCATTGCAAAAGCCATTCGTGCAATGGTAAAAGCAGCTGCTTCTAAAACTGATAAGAAAGTAGTTGTAGAAATTGGACAGTAGCTACTGTCCAAAACGCCTGTGCCACACGCATAGGCGTTTTTGTTTCTACAGAAAAACAAAACATTTTCCAATCAATGCCGCACCTTATTTTTATGAACTTGTTTCTGTTTTATTATATTGCGCCATAAATAAATTTTCGATTCTGCTTCTATTTTCCTATTGTCTTTTGAACAGAAACGACGGCTGGTTAGGAAATTTGATTTTTTAGCTTTTTTGCTCAGTGGGCACGGGTCATAACTATAGGGGCGACTCAGCCTGAGTAGCATTACTGTGTGGGACACGCTCTCGCTTCGCAAAGCCACGTAGCGCACACATAACGCAGCAAAAAGTAAAACTTTTTTTGCTGCGCAAGTGGCGACGGGCTTAGAGAGTCCCAACAGCAATGTACATCAGGACTGGCCCTGCCCCTATATCAGATGAGAGTGCCCACAATCAATAGCAAAAAATCTTAAATTTCCTTACCGGGCGAAACAGTGTTTCAAAAGACAATAAGAAAAATAGAAGCAGAACATAGAAGTAACTCTATGACGCAGCATCATAAAGCAGAAACAAGCTTGAAAGTTATGTGTGGCATTGATTGGGAAATGAGGAAGTGTTGTGAATAGGATAGAAATGAGGTTTGGATATGGAAGATTTTTTTCGTGTTGGAGTGATTGCAAATACACATGGTATTCGTGGAGAAGTTAAGGTTTTTCCTACAACGGATGATGTAAAGCGTTTTGATTATTTGAAAGAAGCATATATTGATGCCGGAAAAGAGAAGATCAAAGTAGAGGTTTCTAATGTTCGTTATTTTAAAAACTTAGTGATCGTGAAGTTTAAGGGTATTGATAATATTAATGATATAGAGAGATACAAAGGAAAAGATCTGTTAGTTACGCGTGAAAATGCACTTCCTTTGGAAGAAGGAGAATATTATCTTGCAGATATTATCGGTGCAAATGTTTATACAGAAGACGGAATTCTTTTTGGTAGTCTGGAAGATGTGATTGAAACAGGTGCGAATCTGGTCTATAGTGTACAGCATGAAGGAAAAGAAGTGCTGCTTCCGGTTATTGATGACTGCGTCAAAGAAGTGAATGTGGAAGAAAAGAAGGTAATTGTTCATATTATGAAAGGATTACTCGATTAATGTGGATAAAGTTTTCAAAGAGTAAAAGGATATCAGGATAAGTGTAAGTAATATATTGTCAAAGAGCAGGAAAGAAATGATATCTGTGTGGAAGAACAGATTATAAATGGGCAGCTAAAAATGATATCCGTGGGAGAACAGATTACAAATAGGCAGCTAAAAATGATATTCGTGGGAGAACAGATTACAAATAGGCAGCTAAAAATGATATTCGTGAAGAAAACAGAGTATAAGAGCAATAACATAGGAAAGGAAAAAGAAAAAATGATGCGTTTTCATGTAATGACACTTTTCCCGGAAATGATAGAAAATGCAATGGAAGTAAGCATTACCGGACGTGCGATCAAGGCAGGTCGTATTGCACTAAATGCAGTCAATATCAGGGACTATGCACAAAATAAGCATAATCGTGTAGATGATTATCCTTATGGTGGCGGTGCCGGTATGGTGATGCAGGCAGCTCCGGTCTATCGTTGCTATCAGGCAATCGATCAGGAATATGCATTGAAAGAAAAGAAGACAAGAGTGATCTATCTGTCTCCGCAGGGAGAAACATTTTCGCAGAAAATGGCACAAGAACTGGCAAACGAAGAAGATTTGGTCTTTTTGTGTGGTCATTATGAGGGAATTGATGAACGTGTATTGGAAGAAATTGTAACAGATTATGTATCGATCGGAGATTATGTATTAACCGGTGGAGAGCTTCCGGCATTGGTGATGATGGATACGATCTCACGTCTTGTTCCGGGGGTATTAAATAATGATATTTCAGCGCAGACAGAGTCTTTTTCCGATGATCTGTTAGAATATCCGCAATATACCAGACCGGAAGAATGGAACGGAAAAAAGGTGCCTCCTGTGTTATTGTCAGGAAATCATAAACTTCTTGCACAATGGTATCGTGAGCAGTCTGTGATACGGACAGCGCAAAGACGACCGGATCTGATCCAAAAGGCGGATCTGACAGCAAAAGAGCAGGAATTAGTCAAAGAAATCTTAGAAGACAAAAAGCAACAGAAATAAATGGAAAGAGAAATTCCTTCAGGGAGTCTTAGAAAGAAAAAGCAACAGAAATAAACGGGAAGAGAAATTTCTTCAGGAGTCTTAGAAAGAAAAAGCAACAGAAATAAATGGGAAGAGAAATTCTTTCAGGAGTCTTAGAAGGAAAAAAGCAACAGAAATAAATGGGAAGAGAAATTCCTTCAAAGAATCATAGAAAGAAAAAGCGACAGGAATAAACAGGAAAAGGAATTAGCAAAATGAAAATCAGATCTTATATTAAAAAAAGAATAATATATCGGCTGGTCAGTATGCAGCTTATAGGTATCCTGATCATTTCGTTATTCACCGGTTGTGCAAAAGAAACATCGTCTCTTACAACCAGCGGATTCGCTTTTAATACAACCTATACGATTACAGTGTATCAGGGGGGAACACAAAAGACATTAGATACCTGTGTATCAAAATGTGCCGATTATGAACAGGTCTTTAGCCGGACTTCCAAAAACAGTGAATTATATCAGATCAATCAAATAGAAGCTTTATATCTTACGGTAGTAGAGCAGGCAATGGATCTAAAAGATTCTTTTACAAAGAAACGATCTTATACAAAAGAGCAATGCGAGTCGATCATAAAGCAGATCGAGCAGAAGAAAACAAAAGAAAACACGGTAAAATACAGTATTTGTCAGGATGGTTCAATCACATTTGAAATTTCGGCATTGTTAGAGCGTATTGTAAAAAAAGGCTTGGAATATTCGAAAAAGTCAGATGGCAGGTTTGATATTGCGATCGAGCCTGTTTCTTCTTTGTGGGATTTTACCGTCAAAAAGCCAACAGTTCCTGACGAACAGAAAATAGAAAAAGCATTGGCATATGTCGATTATCAGAAAATTGCATTAGACGATCAAAAGCTGACCTTTCAAATGCCGGGCATGGGAATCGATCTGGGCGGTATTGCCAAGGGATTTATTGCGGATGAGTTAAAAGCGTATCTGGAAAAAAAAGGTGTCAAAAGTGCAGTGATCGATCTGGGCGGCAATGTCTTATGTATCGGGAAGAAAGATCCAAAAACACCGTTTCATATTGGTATCCAACAGCCGTTTGCCGATCGGAATGAAACGATTGCTGCGGTTTCGGTTGATGGATTATCAATTGTTTCGTCCGGCATTTACGAACGATATTTTAAGACGAAGGATGGTACCTTGTATCATCATATCCTGAATCCGAAAACCGGCTATTCGTATGACAACGATCTGATGGCGGTTACGATTCTTTCGAAAAAGTCAGTTGATGGAGATGGACTTTCGACTTCCTGCTTTGCAATGGGAAAGAAAGAAGGACTTGCATTTATCAATAACATAGATGATGTCGAAGCTGTTTTTATCACAAAGGATGAAAAAATGCATTATAGCAAAGGGTTTTCGAAATATTTATATAAACAGAAGTGATCGATCAAAAAGAAAAGAGTGCAACCAATGTGCATGCAAGACATTTGTATGAACGACTTGGTTTTATCCAGCTTGGTACGATCAGGAATGGTTTCCGTCTGGAAAATGGGCAATATGAAGATATCTGCCCTTATTATCGGGAAATATAGAAATGATAATTCTGTAGGAAAAAGTGTCAGAAATTGTGTGCTGTCCTTGGATGATGCGATGTCAGATTTCGTTTTGAGAGGACACCTCAGTATTTGACGCTTTTTTTCTGTTTTATATAGAATGCGAAAAAGAGTATTATAGAAAGAAAAAATGACAGGAATATCAAAAAAAATAAAAAAAGAAAAATAAAATGTCACATTCAGACAAAGAAAAAGTAGTTCTTTATAGAACGGGAAAGAAGATGCATCGACAGGATTGTTTGAAACGCTGTTTATCATTATGAATACCGGTGTTACGGAGAAATGATATACAGTGGGAGAAAGAAACAGTGAGGTGAGGATTTTGAATAAGATCGAGGTTGAAAAAGCAGTAGAAACACATGCAGATACAATATGGCGGCTGGCATGGATTCATTGCAACCGGGTACAGGAAAATGCGGAAGATGTCTTTCAGGAAACATTTTTAGCGTTGGTTCGTTCGAAGAAGACCTTTGCAAGTGAAGAACATTTAAAAGCATGGCTGATTCGGGTAGTCTTAAACCAATGCAAAAAGAAATATTATCATGAACAAAAATACCAGCCAACGAAGAAAGAAACGATCGACTATCTGGTAGAACAAACAGAAGAGGAAACCGATAACGGATCGGAACATTTGCATGAAATGCTATATACGCTTTCTGAGAAGTACCGCAAAGTGATCGTATTATATTATATGGAAGAGATGACAACAAAAGAGATCGCTAACATTCTAAGGATATCAGAATCGACTGTCAGAAAGCGGTTGCAAAGAGGACGTGATATGCTTCGTCAGAAAGGAGAGGGACAATGGGAAAGATAACGAAGGAAGAGGAGAAACTTTTTGCAGAAATGAAACAATTAAAAAAGCAGATCGTACCGGATGCACATTTGATCGAGCAGACGAAAAAAAGAGTGTTTGATGAAGATAAGGTCTATCATCATACATTTCTTATGATCGCCATTCCGACGACTTTGATCCTGTTTCTTGCCGGATTGTATTATTTCGCATATGCAAGACCGACAGCATCTTTGCTTTATGAACAGACGATACAACAGGAAAAAAAGCAAAAGAAGAATATGCAAACAGAAACAATGACCGCGACAGAAGAAAAAGAATTATATGAAAATGCCGGGCAGGAGCAGGGACTGACGAAAAAGCAGATCGATCAGTTGCATCAAAAAGGGAAAAAGTCTACAAGCAGTTCTCTTTGTAAAAGCGTTATCGGAATCAGAAAAGCAAAGATTACGATCGAGACTGTGACAATCTGTAAATATGGTTCGGTTTCCATCCGTCTTTATGAAGACCGGACTTCCTATCAATATGAAAGAGGCTCTGGTGGATGGCATCTGACACAGCAAACGATCGAACAATTATAAAAAAGAAGAAAACGGATCGCCCTGTTCGATCTGATACGCGAAACGATCCGGCAGGATAAAAAAGAGTATAACCAGAAAGCATACAGGCAGGATACAGACATGGAATGCAAAGACTTTATGAAAATTATGTGAATGTATTGAATTTTCACAGGGCAGCATATACAATGAGTGGTATTAAGATTATTATGATGTCATCAAAATGTATCAGATAGAAGCGTAAGGAGGAAGAGAATATGGGAATGGGATATTATTATCCGTATATTGATCCAACGTATATTTTAGTCATTGCAGGTGCATTATTATGTATGCTTGCATCCGCAAATGTCAACCGGACATTTCAACGTTACAGTCGTGTGGGGACAATGGGACATATTACAGGAAGAGAAGTCGCAGAACGGATTTTATATCAGGCAGGGATTACCGATGTTCGAATTGAGCGGATCAGTGGAAACCTGACCGATCATTACGATCCGAGAAACAAAGTAGTCCGCCTGTCAGACAGTGTCTATGATGCTACGTCTGTAGCGGCGGTCGGAGTTGCCGCACATGAATGTGGTCATGTGATCCAGCACCATAAAGGTTATGTGCCGATCAAGATCCGTACAGCGATCGTACCGATCGTGAATATCGGTTCTAAACTGTCATGGCCTGTGATATTACTTGGTATTATCCTGAGTTCTTTTCAGATGATCCAGATCGGTATTATTTTATTTGCGTTTACTTTTGTGTTCCAGATCGTCACATTACCGGTTGAATTTGATGCCTCCCACAGAGCATTACGGATCTTAGAGTCCAATGGTACATTATATGAAGAAGAGTGGAGAGGTGCAAGAAAGGTTTTGCGTGCCGCAGCCATGACTTATGTTTCAGCTGCAGTATCAACATTGTTACAGCTTCTCAGACTGGTACTTTTATTTGGTAGAAGATCTAATGATGATTAAGTGAAAAATTTCGTTATATGTTCTGCTTACAAAAGCCTGTCATATCAGAAATTACATTGTGTGATTTCTATATGACAGGCTTTTTGATGGAATAGGAAAATGCTCATACAGTAGTGGTATATCAACAAGAATTGCTTTAGCAATTCTTGGAGTGC